>OODQ01000036.1_pt1 | contig 139198 bp, 154 predicted proteins | sample 1671321 | NCBI WGS metagenome assembly OODQ01 (sample SAMN06348144, study PRJEB24527) | human gut metagenome | biome: human gut; feature: ankylosing spondylitis patient; material: feces | host: Homo sapiens | place: China | collected 2015-10
TGGCTACACCCAGAGAAGTTTCTCTTCAGATGACGAGAAATATCGGCATTATGGCCCACATTGATGCTGGTAAGACGACTACCACCGAGCGTATTCTGTACTACACCGGCATCAACCACAAGATCGGCGAAGTCCATGATGGCGGCGCTACCATGGACTGGATGGTTCAGGAGCAGGAGCGTGGTATTACCATCACCTCCGCAGCAACCACCTGCTACTGGTCTCATTCTGAGACTCAGAAGGATCCGGTTGCGTTCAAGAAGAACCGTCATCGCATCAACATCATCGACACTCCGGGCCACGTGGACTTTACTGTTGAGGTCCAGCGTTCCCTGCGCGTCCTGGACGGTTCTGTGACCGTTCTGGCTGCTAAGGGCGGTGTCGAGCCTCAGTCTGAGACCGTTTGGCGTCAGGCTGATGAGTACAAAGTCCCCCGCATGGTGTACGTCAACAAGATGGATACCATGGGTGCCGACTTCTTCCGCTGCATCAAGATGCTGCATGATCGTCTGCACGCTAACGGCGTGGCGATCCAGCTGCCCATCGGCCAGGAGGATACCTTCCGTGGTATCGTTGACCTGGTCGATATGAACGCTGAGGTCTACTATGACGACATGGGCAACGATATGCGCACTGAGCCCATCCCTGAGGATATGGTCGAGCAGGCCGAGGAGTACCGCAACATCCTGATCGAGGCTGTTGCCGAGAACGACGAAGTCCTGATGGAGAAGTATCTCGAGGGTGAGGAGATCACCCGCGAGGAGCTGAAGGCTGCCATCCGCAAGGAGACCATTGCCAACACTCTGGTGCCCGTGGTCTGTGGTTCTTCCTACAAGAACCGTGGTGTCCAGAAGCTGCTGGACGCTATCGTGGATTATATGCCCGCTCCTACCGACGTTGAGGACATCAAGGGTGTGAACCCTGAGACCGAAGAGCAGGAGACCCGTCCGTCTTCCGACGACGCTCCTTTCGCAGCTCTGGCCTTCAAGATCGCAACCGATCCGTTCGTTGGTAAGCTGGCCTACTTCCGTGTCTACTCCGGTAAGGTCGAGGCTGGTACTACTGTCTACAACTCCGTGAAGGACGCTAGAGAGCGTATGGGCCGCATCCTGCAGATGCACTCCAACCACCGCAAGGATATCGACTGCTGCTATGCAGGTGATATCGCTGCTGTTGTCGGTCTGAAGAACACCACCACTGGTGATACTCTGTGTGATGAGAATCATCCCATCATTCTGGAGTCCATGAAGTTCCCCGAGCCCGTTATCCGCGTTGCAATCGAGCCCAAGACCAAGGCCGGCAACGAGAAGATGGGCATCGCGCTGGCAAAGCTGGCCGAAGAGGATCCTACCTTCAAGACCTACACTGATGAAGAGACTGGTCAGACCATCATCGCAGGCATGGGCGAGCTCCATCTGGAGATCATCGTCGACCGTCTGCTGCGTGAGTTCAAGGTCGAGGCCAACGTTGGCGCACCTCAGGTCGCTTACCGTGAGACCATCCGCAAGGAGGCCAATCAGGAGACCAAGTACGCACGTCAGTCTGGTGGTAAGGGCCAGTACGGTCATGTTAAGATCAAGATCGAGCCCAATGAGCCTGGTAAGGGTTATGAGTTCGTCAACGCCATCGTTGGCGGCGCTATCCCGAAGGAATACATCCCGGCTATCGACAACGGTATCCAGGGTGCTATGAAGTCCGGTGTTCTGGCTGGCTATCCTGTCGTTGATGTCAAGGTTACCCTGTGGGATGGTTCTTATCATGAGGTCGACTCCTCTGAAATGGCCTTCTCCATTGCAGGTTCTATGGCCTTCAAGGACGCTATGCGCAAGGCTGACCCCATCATCACCGAGCCCATCATGAAGGTTGCTGTTATCGTTCCTGATGAGTATCTGGGCGATGTCATCGGCGACCTGAACGCTCGCCGTGGCCAGATCCAGGGTATGGAGGCAATGGCAGGCACTCAGCGTGTCAACGCTTTCGTTCCTCTGGCTCAGATGTTCGGCTACGCCACCGACCTGCGTTCCAAGACCCAGGGCCGTGGCCAGTATGTCATGGAGCCTTCTCACTACGAGCCGGTTCCCAAGAACATTGCCGACCAGATCATTGCTGGCCGCACCAAGGCTTGATTGCCTGAAACAAAGTAAAATTTTGCCGGGGTAGTGTAGCTCCGGCAAAATTTCCTGTAAAAGCACTTGATTTTACAGGACAAATTTAGTAGAATAGTTTTGCAATGCAATTCTGTGTTTGCAGGACTGTTGTAACCAAATTCAATCCGATTAAGGGAGGATATTCCAATGGCTGAAAAGGCAAAATTTGACCGTTCTAAGCCGCATGTTAACATCGGCACCATCGGTCACGTTGACCACGGCAAGACCACTCTGACCGCTGCTATCACCAAGTACCTGGCTCTGAAGGGCGACGCAGAGTTCATGGACTATGCCAACATCGATAAGGCTCCCGAGGAGCGCGCTCGTGGTATCACGATCAACTCTGCTCACGTTGAGTATCAGACTGAGGCTCGTCACTACGCTCACGTTGACTGCCCGGGCCATGCTGACTACGTCAAGAACATGATCACTGGTGCTGCTCAGATGGACGGCGCTATCCTGGTCGTTGCTGCTACCGATGGTCCCATGCCCCAGACCCGTGAGCACATCCTGCTGGCTCGTCAGGTCGGCGTGCCCTATATCGTCGTGTTCATGAACAAGTGCGATATGGTCGACGACGAGGAGCTGCTGGATCTGGTCGAGATGGAGATCCGTGAGCTGCTGAGCGAGTACGACTTCCCCGGCGACGACACCCCCATCATCCGTGGTTCCGCTCTGAAGGCTCTGGAGGCTCCCAACGATCCCGAGGATCCTGCTTACGCCTGCATCAAGGAGCTGATGGACGCTGTTGACACCTATATCCCCAACCCCGATCGTGAGGAAGACAAGCCCTTCCTGATGCCTATCGAGGATGTCATGACCATTTCCGGCCGTGGTACTGTTGCTACCGGTCGTGTTGAGCGTGGCGTTGCTAAGGTTGGCGATGCAATGGAGATCGTTGGCATTAAGCCCGATCGTCTGAGCACCACCATCACCGGCCTGGAGATGTTCCGTAAGTCTCTGGACTTCGCTGAGGCTGGCGATAACATCGGCGCTCTGCTGCGTGGTGTTGATCGTACCCAGATCGAGCGTGGCCAGGTTCTGGCTAAGCCCGGTTCTGTCCATCCCCACAAGGTCTTCGAGTCTCAGGTCTACGTTCTGACCAAGGACGAAGGCGGCCGTCACACCCCCTTCTTCTCTAACTACCGTCCTCAGTTCTACTTCCGTACCACTGACGTGACCGGCATCATCACCCTGCCCGAAGGCACTGAGATGTGCATGCCCGGCGATAACGTCATGATGCACGTTGAGCTGCTGACCCCTGTTGCTATGGAAGAGGGTCTGCGTTTCGCTATCCGTGAGGGTGGCCGTACCGTTGGTTCCGGCGTTGTTGGCAAGATCATTGAGTGATTTTGACCCTTCGCGCCTGTTCTAAGGCAAAAGGTTAAACTTACAAAGAGCCTTCCCATTCCGGAGAGTGGGAAGGCTCTTTTTGCGCTATCGGCGAATCAAAGGAAAAGCCTCTTGTTCTGCATTCCGCAGAGCAGGAGGCTTTTTATGCTGCCGGGGGATCAGCCGAGCAGATTATATTGATTGGATCGTTTCTGAGCAATTTCATACACTTCTTCGTCAGCACGGACACCGATGACGATTACCAGCATTTCCGTCTCGGTGCGGCGCAGCTGATAGATGACCCGCAGGCCGGAAGCACGAAGCTTGATTTTTAGAAATCCAGCCAGATTGGTGCGGCTATGGTTGCCCAAAGTTTTTCCATAACCATTTTCTTCAGCAGGCAGGGGATTTTGCTGCACTTTTTTGATGGCTTTCAGGACAAGGAGCCGTTGGCTGCCATCCAGTGCTTTCAGATCTTTTTCGGCCTCGGGAAGGTATTCCAGTGTCCAGCTCATTCGATGTCTACCTCGTCAAAATCTGCGAGGTCCTCTGCCGTGATGCCCAAGCGGCGGTTCATTTCTGCCTCGGATATGACTGTGGCGGGGTCATAGTGCACCATCCGTTCGGTGGCAATGGTCAGCAGGCGGGCATCGTTCACCTCATCCATCAGACGAACGTATTCCTCAGGAGAGAGAAGCACGCATTCGGCGGTGTTGTTCTTCATCACAACTTTTGCACCGTTCCGCTTGACATCGTCGAAGATCTTTCCCGCCAGGCCGCGGTTGAATTGAGTGATCGGGATCGTATTGGTAATAGCGCTTACAACAGATGCCATGTCTGTCAGCTCCTTTCTATGGTTACAGTATAGCAGTTATCTGTAAAAATAGCAATAGAAATCGCAGTAAATTCACTGATGACATAAAGGCGGACAGAAGTTGGAGGAATTTTTGTTGTAGATCTGTTTACAAATAAAGGTTGTTATGATATGCTGACATTAACGATAAAAGATGTCAGAGAATGGAGGATTGCACGATGGCGTTTGACTATAAGAAGGAGTACAAGGAGTTTTATCTTCCACCCAGGAAGCCGGGTATTGTGACTGTTCCGCCGATGAATTTTGTGTCTGTACAGGGCAGGGGAGACCCCAATGAACCAGGTGGAGAGTATCAGGCGGCAATGGAGTTGCTGTATGGCATTGCCTTTACTATCAAGATGAGCTACAAGGGAAGCCATAAGATTGATGGTTACTTTGAATATGTTGTCCCACCGTTGGAGGGTTTGTGGCATCAGGAGGGGGTGGACGGTGTGGACTACGCCCGCAAAGAATGCTTTGAGTGGACAAGTATGATCCGCCTGCCGGATTTCGTGACCCGGGAAGTGTTCGATTGGGCCGTTCAGGAAGCGACTGCAAAAAAGAAGAAGGATTTCTCCAAAGTGCAGTTCTTCCACTACGATGAGGGACTTTGTGTGCAGTGTATGCATGTTGGTTCTTATGATGCCGAACCAGAGACACTGGAGCAGATGGATGCTTTTGCGCGGGAACAGGGCTATGAGACTGATTTCACCGGGCACCGCCGTCACCACGAAATTTACCTCAGCGATCCGCGCCGGACAGCCCAGGAAAAATTGAAAACAGTACTGCGGCATCCTGTTCGCGTAAAATAAAATCGGGAAAGTTCACAAAGACTGTCGATTTTCGTTGTGAGATGTGCTATACTATATTTATCTGTAAAATTCCATTGGATAGAAAAGGGAGGAGAACATCATGCAGCATGAAACTGTCATCGTGCTGGACTTTGGCGGCCAGTACAATCAGCTGATCGCGCGCCGTGTCCGCGAGAACAATGTCTACTGTGAAATCTATTCCTACAAAACTGACCTGTCGGTCATCAAGGCGAAGAACCCCAAGGGAATCATCTTCACCGGCGGCCCCAACAGCGTCTATCTGGAAGATTCGCCCACCATCGACCCCGAGATCTTCAACTGGGGCATCCCTGTGCTGGGAATCTGCTACGGCAGCCAGCTGATGATGCACCTGCTGGGCGGTCATGTCTGCCGCGCTCCTGAGCGTGAGTACGGCAAGACCGAGGTCTTTGTGGACAACAGCAGCAAGATGTTCGAGGATGTTCAGCCCTCCACCATCTGCTGGATGAGCCACAACGACTACATCGAGCAGGCAGCCCCCGGCTTCAAGATCACCGCACGCACCGTGAACTGCCCTGTGGCTGCTGCAGAGAATGCCGAGAAGGGCCTGTACGCTGTTCAGTTCCACCCGGAGGTGCTCCACACCGCTGAGGGCAAGAAGATGCTCCGCAACTTCGTGTATAACGTCTGTGGCTGCTCCGGTGACTGGAAGATGGACTCCTTCGTGGAGAACAATGTCAAGGCTCTGCGGGAGCGCATTGGCGACGGCAAGGTGCTGTGCGCTCTGTCCGGCGGCGTGGATTCCTCTGTGCTGGCTGCGATGCTGGCAAAGGCCATCGGAAAGCAGCTGACCTGCGTGTTTGTGGACCACGGCCTGCTCCGCAAGAACGAAAAGGAAGAGGTCTGCTCTGTCTTTGGCCCGGGCAATGCCAACGGCTTTGATATCAACTTCATCTGCGTGGATGCCCGCGACCGCTATTTCAGCAAGCTGGCCGGTGTTACCGAGCCCGAGCGCAAGCGTAAGATCATCGGCGAGGAGTTCATCCGCGTCTTTGAGGAGCAGGCAAAGCAGATCGGCAAGGTAGATTTCCTGGCACAGGGCACCATCTATCCTGACGTTGTGGAGAGCGGCCTGGGCGGCGAATCCACTGTCATCAAGAGCCACCACAATGTCGGCGGCCTGCCCGATACCGTGGACTTCAAGGAGCTGGTGGAGCCTCTGCGCAACCTGTTCAAGGATGAGGTGCGTCAGGTTGGCCGCGAACTGGGCCTGCCTGAGTATCTGGTCAGCCGTCAGCCGTTCCCAGGCCCCGGTCTGGGCATCCGCATCATCGGTGAGGTGACCCCCGAAAAGGTTGCCATCGTGCAGGATGCAGACGCAATCTGGCGTGAGGAGATCGCCAAGGCTGGTCTGGATAAGGAGATTAACCAGTATTACGCCGCCCTGACCAATATGCGCAGTGTCGGCGTGATGGGTGACGAGCGTACCTATGACTACGCTGTGGCCCTGCGTGCCGTGACCACCACCGACTTTATGACGGCTGAGAGCTACAATGTGCCCTGGGATGTTCTGGGCACCGTGACCAGCCGCATCGTCAATGAGGTCAAGCACGTCAACCGTGTGTTCTACGATTGCACCGGTAAGCCGCCTGCCACCATCGAGCTCGAATAATGGAATACGAGAGAATAAAACGTGTCTACGACTGAAAAATGATGAATTTCGGAAGAATGACATCACTTTGACATCACCTGCGGCAAAAAGCACCTGCTGGACGCGCCGGGAAATGGTAGTACGGTTTATTATCGAAGAATAATTTGAAAACCCCGGAAAGTAACGAGAAATCGAAACTTTCCGGGGTTTTTTGACATCGTGACATCACAAAACGGGCCGTGACATCACCTGTTTTCGGCCTAGCCGAGTGACATCAAATCAGAGTCATCGTTGTTAGAAGTGGGGGAGCCGATGGCCTCCAGCTTCGACACAAGCTCCTGCTGCTTGTTAGGGTACAAATGGGCATAGGTCCGCATGACGACGGGAACAGTATCGCCGATTCGCTTGGCTACCAGAACAATAGAGTACCCAAGTTCGATACAGAGAGAAACGTGGCTGTGCCGAAGATCATGGACGCGAATATCCGGCAGATAGGTGAGCTGAGTGCAGCGGGTCAGCTCCTTGTTGAGCGCTGTGCACGTCATGTAGAATACGCGGTCGTCCGGGGTCAGCCCGTAGAGCCGGGAACAGTAGGTGCGGAACTCTTCGGCCAACCAATGCGGAATAGGCACATTGCGGTTTCCGCCTTTCTTGCTGTTCTTAGTGGGGCCGAAGATGTCCTGCCCCTTTTTTCTGTGGTAGGTCTTGTAGATGCGCAACTGGTCGTCATCGGTCAGGTCTTTGGGCAACAGCGCCAGCATCTCGCCCTCGCGGCATCCCGTCCAGAACAGAATATCAAATGCCAGAAGATAGGCCTCGTTGCGGAATTCTTTCCGCAAAAGCTCGTACTGGTCTTTCGTGATGATAAGCATTTCTCCGGCGACGGAGGAACCCATGTAGCCAGCGGCATCGCACGGATTGAAACGCAGGCCGTAGAACGTCTGAGCATAGTTGAAGAGTGCGGTCAGCTGTGCGTGGATGGTGTAGAGGTACGTTTCCGAATAGGGGAGGCCCGTGGCTTTGCCCATCTCTTTCACTCGCTGTTGCCAATCTCGAATATCAAGAGCGGTAATCTCATTCATTTTTCGATTTCCAAGAAGCGGAACGATCTTGGTGTCAAAAATATTTTGCTTGGTGTCCATTGTGGTGCCACGGACATGGTGCTCTCGGTCATTGAAGTACAGCTCCACAAAGCTGGCAAGAGTCATGTCACAGCTCTTGGCTTTTTGCAAATGGAATTCGCGCTCCCACTCTTGCGCTTCACGTTTGGTTTTGAAGCCGCGCTTACGTTTCTGCTTTCGTTTCCCGGTGAAATCAGCGTAGCGAAACTGGCAGTACCATGTGCCTGTTTTTTCATCCTTATAGCAGGGCATTAGAATATACCTCCTGACGTGTTTAGAAATCCCCGACCATTTTTATAATGGCCGGGGTCTTTTTTATTTGGCGATGATGGAATTGAAATCGTCGATGTGCTCTGAATTGCTAAGCATGAGACATAGATTCAAACCAGCAGGGGAAGAAATGCGCAGTCGGCCGCATTCACAGATGGAGCACTGGTGATTGTTTTTATAGCGCTTATCACGGGATCCGTCTGCATTTACCTTGAGCCACGTTTTGCCGACAACCTTAGCATCCGCCGGAATTTCCATTTCAGAGGAATCCATGATTGGGTGAATGATGTCGGCGCAGTAATCAACTTCATCTGCATCGTAGGCACTCAGCTTTCCGTCGTGAAGATAGAATATCTTATCGGGGAGAATATAGAACGATTCCTTCTTTGACAGAGCTGCAGAAAAATATGGAACATTGGTGCTGAGGTAATAGGGGAGCTTCGGCATTCCAAGGAGCTTTTTGGGGAGAGTTGCTTCGCTGGCTCCTGCATTTGCTTTAGTGTTGTGTCCCTTTTCTATCTCCGTGACATACCATGCGGCATCGCAAGCGAATAGCTTTCGCCATGCGTGATACCAGTTCTCATAAGCGGCACGTTGTTCATCGGAGAAATCGTATTCCAAATTCACTTTGGCTTTATAGTGGACGAACAAAAACGCAGCGAAAGAAAGGATTGTCAACAGGAGCCGCTGCGGAGTGTGAAGAACAATGAAAGCCAATAGGCTGACAGTGCCAATTATAAAGAACGCTTTGTTGAGAAAACGAACTAAGTGGATTTGTTTCATAAGCGCCGCAAAATCGGCGTCCTTGTAGCTGTTCCGATCAGTGGACTGTATGACCTCTGTTTCAAATGCTGGAGGCTGTTTGGAAAGCCTTGGCGTCTCAGCACTACGAATAGATTCCTCTGAAACATAACTGATTCCGGTTCCGGGGATGGATGCTGTTTGTCTGATTTTTCCGTTAGCCGTTTTGGTGATTCGGTATCCGGGAACGCCCCACGAATACCCAACTCCACTTCCTGAAATATTGATGCGAAAGCCGCCGCCAAGACGAATGCTTTTTCTGTATCTGAATCCCATAACCTCACAACCCTTTCTGTTATTTATTCACGGATTTCGGTAGATGGCTGGAATCTGCTTGTAAGCTGTCTTACTCTTTCCAGTGGCGCGCTTGCGCCGGGAAGGAGTGAGAAGATGCCTGCATCGGATGAGCGCTCCAGACATGGAAATGTGCTTGATGATGTTCTTCGGGAAGAAATCAAGGATTTAACCCCGGAACAGGTCAAGCGGGTGCTTGAGTACATCGAAACGCTGAAACAGCAGTAACGAGCACCGATGGCGCGGACAGGCCCTCTTTGGGAGCCTGTCCTTTTGTTATTCGCGCAGGAATTTGACGAAGCGGACGTACTCTATTACCTTGCGCATTTCATCATCTGTCAGATCGTGCGTGGAGTCCATGAGCCGCCTCTGCAAAGCGGAAAGATTCGACTCCGGGAAATCCACCTCCCCCCGGAGATAGGCTTCAGACACGCCATAGCGGGCGGCAATAGTGGCGATGTCCGAAGCGGTAGGAACAGATTTTCCCGCTTGCCAGCTCGCAACAAGGGTTCTGCTTTTCCCGCACAGGCGCGACATAAAAGCGCCCGATGAACCGTAATGTTCCATCAAATCGACAATGCGTTGGACAGTAATCGTCATCCTTTTTACCAGCTTTCTTTCTGAAATCTTGTGTAATACGCTGAAATCCAACACTTGTTAGATTTGCGGTCTTGTCGTCTAACAGGTGTTGGATTATTATATAATCACAGTCAAACATTTGTTGGACTGCATGAGCAACAACGGAGGTCGAAAAAATATGAAAATGGTAACGTACAAAGTGCTCAGCAAAGCAATGCGGGAGCTGACAGGGCAAGTTGCAGAGCTGGATGAAGCCATTGAAATCCGCTTGGTGTTTGGCGAAAAAGTTAAAATCACCATTTCGATGGACTGGGCAACAATGGATGCAGCACGGGCCGCAGAACTCGCTGAGCATCTGGCAAAGGCGGCGGAGCTCGTGAACAACTTCAAGTACGCTGGTTATACGATTGTTAGATAAGGGGAATGGCCATGAAGTATTCAGACATCAACAAGATGTTCACGACAGAGGTGAACAAGTATTTGGCGCAGGGGTATCGCTTCAACACCGCAAGCATGAATGGGAGTCAGAGTGAACTGGCCAAGGTCGATTTGACCAACGGAACTGAAATCATCCGCATTGTGGCCCGCACTTTTTCCAAGGAGTGGGATAAGCAGGGCGTCGAGCTGTTCGTTGGCCGCGTGGCCGAGAAAGAGGGCATTCGGCCGGATGTAGCCTATTGCGTCAACACAATTTGGAACGGACGCTTGGAACAAGTCAGCAGCCAGCGGTTCTACGAGGTGAGCGGCTACGGAGATCCCGACAAGTTCTATGGGACGGAAGCGGACGCCGAAGCGGTCAGCAAAGTCCGTATGAGCCGCTATGCGCAGAGGCCGTATCGCAAGGCTAAGGACATGACCAACGCTGAAACCATCAAAATTGCTGTGCGGTTCATTCGCCGGAAACTTGGCATCAAGAACGTGGACAAGAAGCGCATTGAAGTGTTCCGCACGCCTGACCATCGGCACATCATCAGTTATCGCGGCAAAGCATATCAGCTCAACAACAAGGGGGTTTGACTATGTATTGTAACAAGTTTTTCAGAACCGAAGAGGAAGCCAAGGCTTTCAAGAAGTCTCACGGCGGGGCGCTGTACAAGAACATCAAGGGGAGTCACACCCGGCAAGCGTACCGGGTAGAAGCGATGATGGCCGTGCAGGACGGCTGGCTCCGCAGCACAGAGACGGATACGTACCCGTTCTGCGTTGCATGGAATGGCAAGCCGCTGTCGGCAGGAAAGGAGATTTAAGCCATGAAAGCATTAAAAATTGAGCCGGGAAAGGCCCCGGAACGCATTGACATTGGCAACGAACTTGAAGCCCTGCAAGACGCTGTGGGTGGCTACATTCAGGTGCTTTACCCGGACCAGCACCGCCCGGTGGGCCTGATCTGCAACGAGGAGGGCAAGTGCATGGGCCTCAAGCCAAACCGGGCCCTGTACAGGGGCGGCAAGCCTTACGACGTCATTGTTGGCACATTCCTCGTGGTTGGAGTCGATGAAGAGGACTTCACGGATCTGCGGGAAGAGGATGCAGCGTATTTTGAGAAGCTGTTCCATTCGCCGGAGAAGTTTAAGTACTTCGCAGGGCGGCTGGTCATCTCCAAGGTGGTTTCTGGCGGGGCTTGATGGCCCCGCTTTTTTCAAAACCCGAAAAACCCATTCGGTTTTTTGGGTTTTGTTCGGTTTTTTCGGTTTTGATGGGTTTTGCGAAATGCAAAATAAAAGATGAAATTTGAATCGTAACTTTCAAATTTTAGGCAGAAAAACCGAAATTCTGTTAAAACTGAAACTCGATAGAACGACAAATTTTTGAAACGTGCGTAAAATGTGAAAACCCATTGGGTTTTTCAAAAACCGAAAAAACCCATCTTCTTAAGAAAAGAAGAAGAAAAAGAATAAGAAGATATGAAGACTATCGTCTTCATCACGCGCGGGCGCGCGCGTTATATGGCCGACGACGACGAATCCAACTGATGAAGAACAGGGTCGTCGGTACGGCCAAGCAGGTAGTCGACGGAACAGTCCAGCCTGTCGGCAAGAAGCATAAGGGTCTTGCCCGATGGTGGATCTTCGGCGTTTTTCCAGCGTGTAACAGCGCCAGAAGAGATGCCAAGCTCTTTTGCAAGCGGATTTGGCTTCGTACCTCGAAGAACGCACATCTGATAGAATCGCTCCCAAAATATCAAAAATAGGACCTCCTTTTTGTGCAAAAGCATGAATCTCACTAAAATGAGATTATCACATTGCTATCTCACAAAAGTGAGATTATAATATATCTAACAAATGATTCAAACACCTGTTAGATAGAAAGGACAATACCATGACGAATGTTTACATTGACAGCCGCCGGGATGGGTACTCTCCCAGCCAGTGCCACGACACCATGACGGTGGGGGAGTTGATTGACATCCTGAGCCAGTACGACGAAGACCAGCCCGTCTACATTCGCAACGACAACGGCTACACCTACGGGAGCGTCCAGATGGACAGCGTTACCGAGGGAGAGGAGGACGAGGACGAATGAGACTTCTTGTTGAGTACACATCGCATGGCCGCGGTCCAGCGGCTCCGCAGACCTACAGCACCACGCTGGACATTGTGGACGATGTAGCGGAGCGGCTGTTAAAGGCCAAGACGCCGTACACATTCCGGGAGCGGAAGTACTGCACACGGGAAGCGCTGATTCTTGCATTCCTGATTTACGACATCGAGAACCTGCAGGAACGGAGCTTCGGAGACAACGACCAGATTTTGAGCATCCGGCGGGATAGCCGGAACTGAGGGAGGGCCACACGATGAAGTTTGTAGCACCGATGGACACATGGGAGATAGTAGGCGGGAACCTGCCACCCATCCGGGTTCGCGCCCGGTCGTTCGATGAAGCCTTGAAGAAAGCAAGGCTTCGCAACCCCGGCTATTGCGCCGGCTGGGTCGTTGAGGAGGACTGAATGATGTTCGACAAAGAGCTTATGAAGCAGCTGGCCACCATTCCAACCCAAAATCGGGAGGAATGGTTTGCCGAGCGCGACAAGCTGGAAACGCTTGCCGTCGAAATGACCCGCATAAATGCGAAGGATATGGTGCAAAAGTACGGCATCGCACGGGTTCTGAGGGTGCTGGCGGCGACAATCAAACAAAATCCCAAGGATTACGATGCGGATGTGGTGGAAATGGCCGGATGGGTGCCGCCCGTCCGGGCGGGTCGGGATGCGGAGATGTGGTTCTGCTCAACCATCCACCGGGCATACGTCCAAGACCTGTTTCGCCAGTATGCGAACCTGCGCAAGCTGTGAGAAAGGAGCCTAAACCATGAAGTACGTCATTTTTACCTACGACATCCGCATGAAAGGCAAGGAAGACGAAGCCTGCATGACCGTCCTGCTGGATGATGACCGAGCAGCGGTCGTTAAGGCTGCATACGATAACCGGCAGGGGAGCAGCGAGATTGAGGACATCCTCTTGCGGTGCAAGGTCGATGACCTGTGCGCCGCCTGTGAAGCGCTCCGGGGGCGGAAGTACCTTCGCAACAGCATCAAGTGCGTGGAGATCGAGGAGGCTTGAGCCGTGAACATTGAAATTCAGTATCAGGCCGAGGATGGCGAGATTCAGTATTACCACTTTGAGTCGTGGGAACTGGCTGAAGACGATGCCTTTCGGGAGGCCATGCAGGCATTCCGCAGCACTCGCACAGGAAAGAATAGGATGCTCTCTATCCGGGATGCATCGATTGGCGCAGGCCGCAACTGGAAAGAATAACCCGCCTGATGATGGCCGCTGGTATCGGCCGAAACCATTTTCGTGGCATCACGAGGATGGTCGCGGGAACCAACACCGCAAACCAAGGAAAGGAAGATTCACATGAAGTATGAAATCTACCAGCTGAAAGAGGACACCATGGAGCAGGTAAAACTGCGGTTCATGGCGTCCGATCAGGCCGCACAGCTGGGCGGCATCCACCGGGAGAACTACCGTCTGGTGTACGAGGGTAATGTGGAAACCCGAAAGGACGCACAGCAGACGCTTGATGGCTTGTTCCGCAAGTTTAACATCGACAGGCCCGCAGGCTTCGAGGGCCACAGCTTGAGCGTGTCGGACATCATTTACCTCGCCGATGGGGAATCCTCCGACTGGTGGTTCTGCGATGCTTACGGTTGGAAGCTTCTGAGTGGAGAAGAATGGGGGCAGACCTGATGCGCCACTACACAAAAGCGGAGTGGGGCAAGATCCCGGAGGCCTACAAGGGCCGCTGGGAGCCGACGCCGTTCAACCTTGAGCGGGTGAAGAGCGGGGAGCTTCCGGCAGAGTACATCGGCAAACGGAACACCATCGTCAATGACGAGCATCACGGCACGGTGCTTATCACCGAGGACGCGCACTTCGTAATCGACGAATGAGTACAATCGCTCAAAGAGGCGATTTGAGCCGCATTTTGCATCAAACGACAAATTCCTTGCGGAAGAATCAAAAACGCAAAATAGAGCCATCTGAGCAGCTCTAAGAACTATTTCCGCTGACTCAGAATGAACTGAAGATAATCTGTAACCTTTTGGCGTTCATCATCTGTCAGATTCATCCGTTTCACGGCGGGGTCAACAGTGCGCCCCATGAGGAAGTCCATGGAGCAGTCGAGGTAGTCAGAGATGCGGGCAAGGCTATCAGCCGCCATCATGCGGCCAGTGCGTAAGTTGGAAAGGGTGCCTTTGCTCATTCCGAGTTCGGCAAACATATCTTTCAGCTGGACATTGCGAGCTTTTGCTTGAAGCTTGATGTTTTCTGCAAGGGTTATAGAATCATACAAATTTTGGGTCGGCATTTTGTGTATCCTCACAAAACCTTGCAATCGCAATGATTTTGCCTTGAAATATTGCAATCGCAAGATTATAATACACTTGTACAAAACAAATGTCAGATTGAAAGGGTCAGCGCTTTCCATTCAGCGCGTTCCCCGAAGCCCCTCTGCAAAGGGGCTTCAACGTACCACGCAGTACAAACCATGCAAGTTGATTCCTCCTAATGACAGGCATCGCTGCAAAGCGCAGCGCCGATACTGCAAATCGGCGGTGCGCAGGTAAAGCGATTACTCCCCAAGAGCTTCTGCTTAACAGCTTAAAGGCGGGGGAACGCGTTGAATGGTGGGTACTGGCCCTTTTAGTCTATCAAAAATCAAACAAGTGTTCAATACATTTGTTAGATAAATCTTTGTCTGGAAGGAGAAAAAACATGAAGAAAGTTCCGCTGCCAGAGTGGTGCGTGTCAGTCAAAAAAGCGATGGTTGAGCGCGACGATATGAGCGTCACCGAGCTGGCAAAAGAAATCGGGTACTCCCGCGCACACGTCAGCCAGGTCATCAATGGTACGATGGTGCCGTCTGCGAACATCAAGTCCGCGATTGAGTCCTGCCTGAACCTGCGGGCGTGATTTCTTACATCATAAGTTTACCAGAAAGGAGAGTTGTGCGAAATGGCGGTTGATTGCCAGAATATCTACAAAAACGCGCGGAAATCTGCCGGAATGACGCAGGAAAAAGCCGCACAGCTTTTGAACGTGTCAGTTGATTCTCTGCGGGATTATGAGCAGAGCCAGCGCCCGGTACCCAGCGACGTGGCAAGCGCCATGTGCGATGTATACCAAGCCCCGTATCTTGCAGTTCAGCATCTGCGCCGGTCCTCAGAGCTGGGCAAGCGGGTGGTCCCGGAGATTCAGTTAAAGGACTTGCCGGAAGCTGTTCTCAGCGTTCTGGCGGCGGTTCAGAGGTTTATCGTAAAGCGCGATGCGATGATAGAGATCGTCGCAGATGGAAAAATCGAAGAGGACGAACAGGCTGAATGGAATGAGATCATGGATCGAATGAACAACCTGTTCGTGGCGATGGCCAATATGCGTTTTTCGAAAGGAGGGCGTCGGACGTGAAAGAATCGTACTTTATCGGCGTGAGCGAAGTGCAGGAAATTGTCGGATGCAGCAAATCCAGAGCCTATCAGTTTATCCAGCAGATGAACAAAGAGCTGGAAGCAAAGGGTCTGCTTACGTTTCCGGGCAGAGTGCCCCGGCGGTATGTGTTCGAGCGGTTCGGCATTACGGAGGTTCAGGATGATGCAAAAGGCAATAATCCCGCTGGTGGCAACAGCGGCGGCGCAACTACTGGTAATCGGAAGCATCGCCGCGGCGTTCGCTTTCCAACCGAAAGAAACGCAGCTCCCGATAGCGATGATTCCTGTGCAAGCTGACATCGAGCAGGGCGAGTGTATCCGGCGAGACCCGGCTCCCTATGAGCCGATTACATACCATGTGCCGCTGGATGCGGATTTACAGCAGTATACAGCCGAGATGTGCGACTTGTACGAAGTTCCGCTGGAGCTGGCCTACGCCGTCATGCAGGTCGAGAGCGGCTATACGGTGAGCGCTACCAGCTCAACCGGGGATTATGGTCTGATGCAGATCAACAGCATCAATGCCGGATGGCTCAAAGATGAGCTGGGAGTCACGGATCTGTTGGATGCCTGCCAGAACATCAAGGCTGGGTGCTATATGCTCGGAAGCTATCTTGCCCTGTACGATGGAGACATCAACCGAACGATGATGGCGTACAACCTTGGGAAGAGCGGGGCAGAAAAGGCTTGGAATGCAGGAACCCGCAGCACTGCCTACACCGACAAGGTGTGGAGCGCAATGGTTGGCCTTTTGGAGGAAGAAAGGGATGTTTCGTAAGGTGATGCAAATGATTCAGGATTACGCGGAGAAGAAGCTGCTGGATGAAGTCTTTGCTACATACCTCGATGTGCAGGATGCCGCAGCTGAGATGGCGCAGGTGCTCCCGTGTCCCCGGTGTGGGAAGCTGACCATGAAGATGCGCTTGCACAGCAACGCTCTTTCCCGTCAGGTTCCGGGCATCACGATTTGTGACCAGTGCGGAACCGAAGAAGCGCTGGATGCAATGGCGGGGAAGCCAAAGGATGCCCATGAATGGGCGCTGGTCAAAGCCTACATGAAAGGAGCAAACCTCAAATGAAGCGCAGGGAAAAGAAGCTGAGCGTGATGGATTGGGTTCTAGTGGGCCTGCTGGACACGCTGGCCGGGGTCGTAGCTGGAGGGCTGATGGCAATATGGCAGTTGCCGAGCGCCTACCGCTGGCGTGGCTACTGGGCAATCGGCGGCGAATGGCTGCTTGTCATCATTGCAATCATCATGGCGGTGCGGCTGACGCACGCATTCCAGATGTTCATGATTTTCGGAGGAAAGAAGCATGGTAAGATGCGCTCGGTGTCACAGGGTCATTACAGATCCGGCGGCAATCGATGCGGGGTACGGCGCAAAGTGTTACGCCAAGGAGTTCGGAAAGAAGCTGAAATCGCCCGCAAGACCTCGCAAGGGAAAGACCGCTACACAGCCTAAGAGCACCGCTGAGCGCCAAATCATCGGCCAACTCACGGTATATGACATACTCGCCGCACACGAAAAAAGCACCGACCAGAACGGCCGGTGCGCTACAAATGGATAGAGACCCGCACATTCCGTTGGCGCTTGATGCAGGAACATCAAGCCGGAAAATACAGGTCTCCACCACACACAACCATATTGTAGCATATTCGGTTGGATTTTTCAACAGGTACGAAGCGGCGAGAAAGGACTATCCTTTCTGCCGTTTTTCTATGCAAAAATTAGGAGGTACAACATGGAAAAAGAACTTACTACCGCCACAACCACGCAGGAGCCGATGTTGGCCGAGAGTCTGATTGTGGTGCAGCAACTTCCTGTTATCAAAGAGCAACTGCACAGCATCAAGGCTCAGGCACAGGCGTCCGTGACGGAAGCGCTGGCGCTGGTTTGCACGGAAGAGACGCTCAAGGTCGTTAAGGAGCAGCGGGCAAAACTGAATCGTGACCGCAAGGATTTGGATGACCGTCGTGCAGTCGTTAAGAAGCAGATCATGAAGCCTTTTGAGGACTTCGACAAGGTTTACAAGGAATGCGTCACCGATGTCTATGGCCCTGCGGATGAAGCGCTGAAAGGTAAAATCACGGACGTGGAAGCCGGCTTGAAAGCTGACAAGGAGAAGAAAGTGGTCGCTTACTTCGACGAGCTGGTCAAGGCAAACGGGGTCGAGTGGGTCAGCTATGGGGACGTCGGCATTGCCGTTACCATGACGGCGAGCCTGAAATCTTTGAAGAGCAAGGTCAAGGATTACGTTGACCGCGTAGTGGCTGATGTGAACTGCATCAATGGCATGGAGAATGCCCCGGAGGTCATGGCCGAGTATAAGCAGTGCCGCAATCTGGCCGTTGCGATTAACAGCGTGAGCCAGCGCAAAGACCGTGTGGCCCGCGAGGAAGCTGAACGGAAACAGCGCCTTGAAGCCCAGCTTCGTGCGCAGGAAGCAGAGTCGGCGGTGCTGGATGCGGTAGAAGAAGAGCTGGCCGCGCCGCAAGTCATGGGCGCCGAGCCTCCGGTTATGGATGAGCAGGAGGTCGAAGAAACCCAACAGGAGAGCGAGGAACAGGTCATGACGGCCCAATTTGCTTTCATGGGCCGCACGTTCCAGTGCCGCGGTACATTGACCCAGCTCCGGGAGCTGAAGTCTTTCGTAAATGAAAAAATCGACGAGATCCAGAAGCATATGGATTCCGTCGGCATCGAGAATGAGGAGGTAAGCGACAATGGCTAAAGCAGTACAGCCGAAGAAATTGTACTTCTCTCAGGCAATGCAGACCGAGAAATACAAGAAACTCATAAATAATACCCTAGGCGATCCGGTACGCGCGGCACGATTCGCTGCAAATATCACTTCTGCTGTGGCAGTTAACCCTACCTTGCAGGAGTGTGATGCAGGTACTATTTTGGCGGGTGCCCTTTTGGGTGAAAGCCTGCTCTTGCAGCCTTCCCCGCAGTTGGGCCAGTTCTACTTGGTGCCGTTCGAATCCAAAGCAAAACGTGACCGGCAGGGTAATGTGATTAAGCCGGCGTGTCTCAAGGCGCAATTCGTTTTGGGTTACAAGGGATACATCCAGTTGGCTCTGAGAACGGGCCAGTACAAGCGCCTGAATGTTCTGGAAGTCAAATCCGGGGAACTGGGCGGTTGGGATCCCTTTGAAGAGCGTTTCCATGAAATGCACTTCATCGAAGATTTTGAAAAGCGTGCAGCAATGCCGACTGTGGGCTACATTGCCCATTTTGAGTATATCAATGGTTTCCAGAAAACGCTGTACTGGACGGCAGACCAGATGATGTCTCATGCGGACAAATATTCCCCGGCATTCAGCGCCGCCGCATATAAGAAGCTGCTGAATGGTGAGATTCCGCAGAATGAGTTGTGGAAGTATTCGAGCTTCTGGTACAAAGACTTCGACGGGATGGCCAAAAAGACCATGCTGCGCCAGTTGATTTCCAAGTGGGGCATTATGACGGCAGAAATGACGATGGCCTATGAAAGAGACGGCCATGTGATGATGCCGGACACCGCGAGCGGAGACCTGTTGCCGGAAGTGACCGATACCCCGGAACTCAGCCAGCAGGATGAGCAGGAACAGCCCAAAATCGAGCGGACGGCCAAAACTATGGACTTGCCGGAGCCGGAAGCAGACGAAGTGAAAGCGGCTGTTGATTTGGCGACACTCTGATGGTCAAGTACAACATTATCAGCACCGGAAGTGACGGCAACGCTACGATTTTGGAAGATTTTGTGCTGATAGACTGCGGGGTGCCTTACAAAGCGCTGGAGCCATATGTGACGAAGCTGAAACTTGTGCTTTTGACGCATATTCATTCAGATCACTTCCAAAAGCGCACCATCAAGCGGCTTGCCGAAGAACGGCCAACGCTGCGCTTTGGGTGTTGCCGCTGGCTGGCACCGCCGCTTCTGGCCGCAGGGGTGCCGGAACGTCAGATTGATGTGCTGGAACCCCGGACCATGTACGGATACGGCCTGTGCAATGTGATTCCGTTCATGCTGGTGCATAACGTGCCGAACTGCGGGTACAAGGTGCATTTTCCATCTGGCAAGGCGATTTATGCCACTGACACCAACAACCTGAACGGGGTGCAGGCACTCGGATATGACCTCTATTTGATAGAAGCCAATTACAGAGACGAGGACATTCAGGCCAAAATCGCAGAGAAAAAGGCTGCTGGACAGTATGCCTATGAGATGCAGGTGCTCAAGAATCACCTATCGGAAGCAAAGTGCAATGATTTCTTGGTGAGAAATATGCAGGCGAACAGCGTGTATATTCCTATGCACGTTCATGTTGACAAGGAGAAAACGGATGGTCGTAACGGCGAAAATTGAAAAGCTGGAAGATGGAAAGCTCGTCCTGAAGCCCGATACGGACATCAGCCGCTTTGTGGAGCAGAAACGCCCCCGGCGGGTGGAAGTTCGGCTGGATGATGGACGCACGATTTCCGTTGACCAGCGCCGAAAGATTTTTGCCATCATCCGTGACATTTCTTTGTGGTCCGGCCATGAGCCGGAAGAACTTCGGCAGTATTTGGAATGGGATTTCTGCTCCCGCGCTATGCGGGAGTGGTTCTCCCTCTCAGACTGCGACATGACGACAGCACGAGAATTCATTACTTACCTGATTTCGTTTTGTTTCCACTGGGGCGTTCCGACCAAGGATAGTCTGCTGACGCAGACGGACGACATTGGAAAGTACCTGTACCTGTGCCTTGAAAATCGCCGCTGCGCAATTTGCAACCGTCCGGCGGAGGTGCATCACGTTGACCGTATCGGCATGGGTATGGACAGAGAAAAGGTCGTCCACGTTGGCCTGAACGCAATCGCACTTTGCCGAGCACATCACGAGGAAGCGCACCGCCGGGAGAATGCGTTGTTCGCTGAGTACCACATCTATGGAATCAAGCTGGACAAGCACCTGTGCAAAGTGCTCTCCCTCAATCAAAAGCCGAAAGGGGAGGTGAAGCGTGGCGAATGACTACATAAAGCTATGGGTGAAAGACTACCGAGCGCTACTGGAACCGTTCAGTGAAGCAGAACGGGGGCGCATTTTGTGGGCGATGATGGACTACAAGGAATCGGGGACTGAGCCGAGCTTTTTAGGAAATGAACGCTTCGTCTGGGCAGCTATCAAGGCAAAGATTGATGCTTCCAATGAAGCCTACGAGCGACAAGCGGCGGCTAATCGTGCCAATGGTGCAAGGGGCGGAAGGCCGAGAAAAAATAAAGAAACTCCAGAAAACCCAAAAAACCGAATGGGTTTTGAACCTGCCAAAGAATCAGAGGGCGCAGACGAACAACAGGAGACATCAACCGGCCCGCCCGACGGAAAGCCGGAATCCTACTGGATCTGGGCTGGGTGCGATAAGGTGCTCACGCCTTATATGGCCTCAGAATTCCGGGGCCTGCGGGAAGCAGGCGTAGAGGATGCCTTAGTGGTGGCCGCGCTGAAAGAAGCGATGCGCCATCAAGCAAAGTATCCTTGGGTCTATGCCAAGCGTCTGCTTGACCAAGCAACAGCACAAAAAATCACAACGCTGGAAGCGTGGGAAAAAGTACATATCACATACAAAGGAAACCGGGTTGACCGGGAGACGCCGAGTGGAAATAACTTCCTTGGCCTTGATAACAGCTTGAATCTCCTGAAAAGGAGACCTCTCAAAAAGCGGGCGGAGGAAGTTCCGCCAGACTAAGGAGGCTTTCTAATGGGAAGCGATATTCGCCATGTCCGCGGCGAGGCCCAGAAAGAGCTTGTGAAGAAGTTTGAAGTATTTACAAGCAAGGGGCGATCAAGGTGGCAGGTTTGGAGCGATTGGATTACGATAAGCGCCATCGCCGTGTCCAATGCGACGGACAAGAACCACTTCGATGAACGAGAGCGGCAGTACATGACTATCGTGAAAAAGTACACGAAGCAGGAAACAGATACGTTCGCAGATATGCTTTCGCTTCTGGTTATGGCGCTGGAGGATGACCCGGAACAGGATTTCCTTGGCGAGTTGTATATGCGCTTGGGGCTTGGAAATGACCATGCAGGCCAATTCTTTACGCCCTACCACCTGTGCGAGTTTACGTCAGCAGTAACGACCCCTGCGGAAGAGTTTCAGCAGAAAATCGGAGACAGGGGATGGGTTGCAGTCTGTGATCCGACCTGCGGCGCTGGGGCCTTGCTGGTGGCGTTCGCAAACAAATGCAGAAAGAAAGGCATCAATTATCAGACGGATGTGCTGTTTGTGGCGCAGGACATTGACTACATCGTGGGTATGATGTGCTATCTGCAAATGAGTCTGCTTGGAATGCCGGGATACGTCGTCATCGGTGATACGCTTGCAAGCCCGTCTACGTCTTATGACAAAAGAGGGCTGATTCCAGTTGACAAAGGGAACGTCTGGTACACGCCGCTGCTCAGGATCCCGGTTTGGCAGTATCGAATCTTTATGGCGCAGATGGAGCTGGTCACTCAGCCGATAAAGGAAGAGCGTGCTGCGGATGCGCCAAAATCCGAACCACAGAAAGCCCTTGAAGCCACAAAAAAGAGTAAGCAACCAAAAGATACGGAAAAGCCAAAAGCCGCTAAAATGCCGCCCAAAGAGCCGGAGCAGGAACCGATATTCTCTGAGGGTAAGGGCGGGCAGTTGAGCTTTTTCTGATAGGAGGACAATATGGATTCCACCACACACACCACAACCACAGTAGAGTTCGTCGATTGGCGGACCAAGGCAAAAGAGAAGCTGGAGGCAGAGGACAAGTTGTTCAAAGGCGGGCGCGCCGCCGCGAGCGTTCAGAGCTATGTGCTGCGGGCACTGCTGAACTTTGCAGATCAGGAGCCGCGCTTCGCTGAGGTCGTTTGTAACACGGAGCGCACGTTCTCTGAATGCTGCGCGGCAGTCGTGCACAATGCGGGAGAGGTTCTGTCTGACCTTGAAGCGTATCGCAAGGCCGTGCAGTTCTACTTCCCCAATGCTGAAATCTCGTTTTCGATGAACATCAATCTTACCGGAACGCCGCCGACGGAAGAAGAGATGCGGGCGCCGGCAACCATTAAACCGGAGAACGCCACCCCGAATATTCCGAAACCGCAGGAGCCGGCAAAGGAAAAGCCCGACCAAAAGAAGCCGAAACCGGAGAAAAAGCCTGCAAAGAAGAAAGAGAAGCAGAGCGAGGATTCGATGCAGCTTTCCTTGGAGGGATGGTTCTGATGATTTTGGGATTCAAGGGATTCAAGCCGGGGCTGGTCGCAACGCTTGGAAACGGAAAATTCCAGTATGTTCCGAACGAGCTGAATGAGACGAAAAAGGCCATGTGCGCCAGCACCGGGTTCCATTATTGCTTAGACCCGTGGGATTGCCTGAATTGGTACACATGGAACGGCAAGAATGAGTTTTGGGCAGTTGCGGCCGGGGGCGATGTTGACGAGGATGGCTACGGAAGCCGGAGCAGCTGTACGAAGCTGGTTCCTCTCCGCAAGCTGACAGCAGAAGAATTTTTGCTGATGCACGCCAACTATGTGTTTGAGCATCCTGCGGAGAAGTTTGAGGACAGCTATAAAGGGCCATTTCATGTCGCATATGGCCGGGATAAGAAGCTGGCCGGAGAACTGGGAGAATGGCTCTGCTTCATCATCCAAGATCAGCAGGAGTCCATCTGCATTGCACAGCCGATTGACGGCGTGAAGATTTTGCCGGGGAAGAACTACACGGCAGAGAGCTTGGAGGCGGCACACAATGAAAAAGGCTGAAGAATTGAAACTTTATGCGCCGGAACCGAAACGGCCAGAGCTGGATGCGGCACTGTGTATGTCAGTTGCCGAGGGGCAGGGCATGGGCCGCTACATCGAGGGAAAGGTGCTGACGGTGGCCGTCTGGGACAAAAAGGAAAAGCCGCTGGTCGTGTGGCGCTTTTTCGGGGATTACTGGACGGGGGAGCTTCGCGGGAACGAGAACCCGACTAAAGGCGAGCTTTCGCCGCGTCAAATTGAGGTCAAGCCCTGCCAGTGCTTGACATGGAGGACCGAAGTGCCGGCCACAAAAGGAGAATCGGAGCTCCTGCAGAACTATTTTAATGACTGCAGACCGGGATATCTGATTGGCATTGTAGAAGATGCACTGTCGGCTCATGCCAGGAAGAAGCGCGAAGAGCGCAACGCACGACAGGCGGCTGAGACCAAGAAGCTCTTTGAGAATCTGCCGGAGCCGCCGGAAGATCTCAGTAAACAAGTTTTGAAAGTGTGCAGTGATGCGGGCTTTCTCTGGGTCACCAATGATAAACAGAACGTAATCGAACCCGGCGGCGTTGAGAAGAAAATCTCGATTCAGCGGGCAAGGTGCGATAGCTGCGGTGGTGAATATACGCTGTCGGAACTGCTCAAACACAAGAGCACAGCGACGTGCGAATGTTGCGGGGAGAAAATGCAGGTTCGCAATACCCGCTATTCGGTCAAAAGGTTATGGGCCGCAAGGACATTCCTTTGGAGCAAGCCGCAGGGGGATGGAGTCTGGATTCGCCGCTATCTGGTGTATTTCGATTTCAGAAATCATCGGGCAGAACCGGAATTTCACGGCCGTGGAATCTGGTGGACGGACGGAAAGACCATCAAGCAGTGGAAACGCGACTGGGGCGAAAAAGCTCAGTATATCATGTGCCAGCGCCCGAAGCTGTCCGCGATGCTGCTGGCCCCCTCTGGCCCGTATCAGCCGTACACGCTGGCATCCCACACTGACCAATTTGAGAGTGATGTTCGGAAAGTGTTGAAATCTGAATGGATGTACCAGTACGATAATCACCTCAATTTTCCGTGGGAAGTTCGGCAGTGGGAAATCGTGAATCGGTATCCGATGGCCGAAAGCCTTGTAAAAACGGGCTGGGCTGATGCGCTGTGCTCTCAGGTGTACGACGAATATGAACACAGCACCCGCATCAATCTTCGAGCAAAGACCTATTACGACGTGTTTGGCTTAAATCGTCAGGAGCTGGCTGTGGTCGCACAAAGCAAAAAGTCGTTCCGCGAGGTGGATGATGCGTTGAAGTGGAAAGAAGCCGGCCTTGCAATCAATGACAAGAACATGAAGATGACGGCTAACATCCGAAATCTCTCAGGAATGGCCAAGACATTGCGGGAAAGCGGAATGACACGGAGCTTGAAATATCTACGCCAGCAGACAAGGCGAGTCACCGGAAGCTACAACGGTCAGATTGCTCTTCAAGTTGCATCGGACTGGTTGGATTATATCGATATGGCCGGGCAGATGAAGATGAACTTGAATCTTGAAAAGGTTCGTTTTCCGCTGGATCTCAAGCGTCGCCACGATGATTTGGTTCTGGAGCGAAATAAGCAATGTCGAAAGGACGCCTTGAGAGGTGCCGCAAGCAGCATCAAAAAGGAAGCCAAGGAGCTGGAAAATCAGTTCCACATCGAGAACATCTACAAGAAAATCCGCAAAATCTACGAGTACGATGGAGCGGAATACATCATTCGGGTGCCGGATGGGGCAAAGGCCATTTTGGAAGAAAGCAGGTTTCTTGACCACTGCATCCAGCGCGGAACTAGGTACTTTGAGCGTATTGCCAAACGTGAGAGCTACATCTTCTTCATGCGGCGCAAGGCTGACCCGAATACCCCGTGGTATACCTTGGAGGTGGAGCCGGGCGGCACTGTCCGCCAAAAGCGCAGCTATAACAACGACCAGTACGCCGATTTGGAGGATGCGAAACCGTTTATTGCGGAATGGCAACAGGTCGTGCAGGGCCGCATGACAACGGCGGAAATTGATTTTGCACGGCAGTCCAAGGAAATCCGCGCACAGGAGTTTGCGGAACTCAAGGAGAACGGAAACATTATCCGCACGGGTACGAATGCTGGCAAGCTGCTGGTTGACGAACTGATGCACGACTTGATGGAGGTGGAAAAGCGTGTCGGCTAAAATTGAACTTTCTCTCGCGCCCGCCAAAGCAAAGGGCCTTTCGGAAGATGAACGTCTGGATTTGGGGCGGCTGCTCCTGAAAGCGGGATACCGAGTTGATATTGTACGCCGCCGCCCGAATACCAATCCGGGCACCCAGTACGAATATTTCATGGTTTTGGACAAAGGAGAGAATAATGCCTGACACCCGGAAGAATCACAACCCCAGCGGCGCGCCGGATCCTACACGGGTTCGGGCAGAGAGCAACATCCAGAGGGAAGAAGCTCGTGTGAGCGAGCTTGTTCACGTTCTGCGTTATGTGGCAGGTGCCGCCGGGTTTGAAATTGTGGAGCGAATTGTTCTCGTGGATAACCAGACGGGGAGGATTTATCGGTGAACAGAACAAAGAATGAGTTGGCCGATTATGCTTGGAATCCGGTGACAGGGTGCCTGAAAGATTGTCGGTACTGCTATGCAAGGAAAAGCGCGATACGGTTTGCAAGCGATTGGCGCCGAAATTTGGCAGAGAGACCGAAAGTTCAGCAGGTGGGAGAAAAGCTCTTTGAGCTGGATACCCCGTGGGAAACGAAAAACAAGCACTTCCTGAACAGTCCAACGGGATTTCTGCCCACGATGCACAAATACCGTTTCGACTGGCCGCAAAAGGTCAAAGTTGGCTCAAGCATTATGGTATGCACAGACGGCGATTTATTCGGGCCGTGGGTTCCTGAAGAATGGATTCTTCAGGTGTTTGCGGCGGCTGATGAAGCACCCCAGCACCAGTACATTTTTCTGACGCAGTATCCGGAACGCTATAAGCAGCTTGTGAATCACGAGAAGCTGCCCCAAAACAAGAATTTCTGGTACGGTTCGACAGCGACGGTCAGAGAAAGCAGCGTATGGGCGAACGAACACTATAATACGTTCGTTGCGATAGAGCCGCTCCTTGGCCCGTTTGAGGGCGACGTGACAAAAGCGTTCCAGAAGTTGAAGTGGGTCATCATCGGCGCGGAAACAGGCCGAAATGCAGGAAAGGTCATTCCTAAAGCGGAGTGGATTAAAGACATTCTTGCGTCAGCGGATGCAACCGACACACCTGTTTTCATGCGGAGCAGCATGGAAAGCGTGGTGGGCGCTGAGAATATGCGGCGCGAGAAACCACAGCCGCTTCTTCAGAGAGTTCCCAGCGACGTGCAGAAAGAGCGTCTGTGGGAGTATTGCACGGTCTGCGGCAAGTACAGACCGATGAAAGAAATGTACGCGCTGCTCTTGCGCAGAAAACGTGGAGATAGCCCGGAGCGGGTGGCTTATATGTGCCCGGAATGCTATGAGCAGTTCAGCAGAGACAATTTTGAGAAAGGAAAAGACGATGAAGTTTGAACGAAGCGAAATTGGAGCGCTGTTCTCCAAGCTCCGAACAGCAGTGCCGGAAGTTCGCGCAGTGGGCAACGATAGCACGGGAATCCTGCTGAGTGGCCCGGATGCGTTCGCAACGAATTTGGAACTGAGCATTCGGGCAGAACTTTCCAGCCCGGTTCCGCAGGGCGTCGTTATTCCACCGCGTGGAGTGGATTTTATCAGCGGAGCAGTAGCCCCTGAAATCAACATCAACGTGACAAAGAGCGGGTTGGTCATAGAGTCCGGCACGGCGCGGGCACGGTTGAGCACGACGCCGGCAGAGAATTACCCCACATTTGATGGTCCGGGAAAGGATGCGAAGCGCTGCGTGGTGAGAGCGAACGATTTGAGCTGGGCCATCTCAAAGGTTCTATACGCTGTGTCCAAGGAGGATCGGCATCCGGCGCACAAAGGGCTGTGCTTTTCCCACAACGGCGACGATACTTTGGAAATCTGCGCCCTGGATGGGTACAGAATGGCCATCAGCCGAATCGACTGCACCGCCGATGGCGATTTCAAGTTTGTGCTTCCGGCGGCAACGGCAAAGGCGATTGATACGCTGGGCCTTGATGGGAGCGTCAGTATTGAAAGAGACCGCAAAAAGGCCGTTTTCAGTGACAACAATTTTGAGGTAAAGTCTCGCCTGATCGCAGAACCGTTTCTGGATTATAGCAAAATTGCAGCCCAAAAGAGTGGGGGAACCAGAATCGTGCTTGACAGAAAAGAATTGCTGGGCGTTCTGGGACGCGTCAAACTTGCTCGGTCTGCAGACGCAAAGGAAAAGAGCACCTTGGTGATGGATCTGGAACCCGGCGGCACAGGTAGAGCATCGATGCGTAGCACGATTGCGCAGATGAATGAGGAGTTTTCCTTCAACGGAAAGCTGGATGAGCGCCTGCGAATCGGCTTTAATCTGGAGTTCCTGAGCGAGGCATTGAAGTCGATGGAAGGAGACGAGGTCAGCGCATGGGTGGTCGGTCCTCTATCCCCCGTAAAGCTGATTGAGCCGCAGTATGAAGCGCTGGTGCTTCCTGTCAAGGTCAAGGAGGAAGCATGATGCAGGGTAGAACTTTTCGTGGGCAGTCCCCAGATGGCACTTGGCATGAGGGATTCTTGATTCGCTCCCCGGGTGTGAAGAACAGTCGCCCGGGTGAGGGCTGGTACATCAACTCCGAGCAAGAGCCGGCATACGCCCATCTCGTCAAGCCGTTTACGATCGGCATGAACACGACTCTGACGGACGGAAACGGGGCACCTGTTTTTGAGGGGGACATTTTGAAAGACGATCGATGCGGCAAAGATGTGATTTTTGCCGTAAGATACGGCGAATACATCGACTACGGCGTAGGCCATATCGGATTCTACGCAGAATTTTCGGAGAACCGAAAGGAGTTTGTCGAGCATGGTCTTGCAAGCTTGGTTCTGACCGCAAAGGTGGTTGGAAATGTAGTGGACACGCCGGAGCTGATGGGCATGAGCACTGGAAAGGAGCAGCAACATGAAGTGGATTGAGACGATTACCCCGAAACAGGCGGTTGAAGAGCTGGGAGTACCTTATCACGGCTGGATGAGGGAGATGGATCGGGCATGGATCAGCGAAGACCAGAAGTACAGCGTGATGTCTCGTTTGCTCCGCACGGAATGGGGCAAGGTCGAACACGTCACGATTACGGCGGCAGAGGGCGTTGGCCGGAGTGACGGCAGCGGGGATATCCCGTGGGCCGTCAAGATGGAAATTAAAAACGACCTGTTCGGCGAGAAGCGAGTTGCCGTCGAGGTGTTCCCGACGCAGGACAGGTTGGTGGATGTCTGCGACTGCTATCACCTCTGGGTGTTCGAGAAAGGATTCCAGCTTCCGTTCGGTATCCACCCGCGCGATAAGAAAACGGTGACGGTCAATCGCGGCAGTACCAGAGTCCGAGCCATTGACGGCGCAGGGCGTGAACGCAGCATCAAAGAGCTGCTGGAAGAGAATGGCGCGGCGGACGTTCCTAAACAGGCATATGCACAGGCTATGGCCGGATATATGATGAAAAATCTTCTGGGAGGGTGATGCAAGTGGATGGCGATATAGACCGCCAGAGCGAAGCGCACCCGCCGAAACCAGAGAAGGGGCGAGACGATGGCAAAGTATGAGATGCTTATCGCTGCATCCGGGAAACATGGCTCTGCACTCCTGCCGTATGTGCTGGTTGACGATAGAAGCGGTAAAAGCGCAGCGGCGCGGGCAAAAGCGATGGCCAAGGCTTGTTACCCGGAGTATGAGAAATTCGACGTGGCGAAGATGGAGGTGATTTCAGATGAATGAAAAGGGATTGATGGAACAGTCGAACGCAGCGATTAAAGCGGCGCTAGAGCTGTACGCGGCTGACCATGGGAAGTTGAACGATGGTGACAGCTTTACGACAAAGCTCAATAACTGTGTGCTCACCATTTCGCTGAAAGATGGGAGCTTGGACGTGCAGTTTGACCCGGACGCAGACGTCGCGGTGGACACCCCGTACACACTGGACATGAAGCTCGACATTTATAAGGAGGAAGACAATGGATGAGTACATCAACCGTGAGAACGTATTGAAATGCCTGGAGTATAACACGATTCAGAAGCCGAGTGCGAATGATGTTGTTTCTGCGACTCTCCGGGTAGCGCGGGAAAAGGTCGAGAAACTTCCTGTTGCACAGGAAGAAGCGCTCTTTTCTTTCTGGCGCGACCCCGACAAGGATCCTCCGAAAGTTGAGACGGAAGTGCTGATTCTGTTTGAAACAGCCTGCGGCGGATATGGGATTACGACAGCGCACTATGAAGACGGGAGCGTTTTTTTACAAGATAGCGTATGGTATTGGGAAGACCTTCCCGATTGGGGGACATACGACGAGGAGCGGGACGACTACAAAATCCCGAAAGGCTGGTGGGAATACCGCCACTTCAACCAGGATGACGTTTACAATAACCGTGTAGATTCTCCCGTGGTTGGGTGGATGCCTTTGCCGCCGAAGGAGGTAGTGAAAAAATGAGAACGCTTAACGCTGACCAGCTGAAAGCTGTGCTGAGCATGGAAAGTTCACTGGGACATATTCACACGCTGGCAGATGTCGAAAATACGATTGACTTTCTTGCCAAAGAAGAACAGGAAGTCACAAACGGTGTAGAAAAATTCAACATTTTCGATACCATGTGGTCAAGGAAAATTCAGGCGGCGTTTCCGCAGTCGTTCGTGAATATGCAAAATGAACTCATTTTCAGCCTGAGAACTGATTCCGGCTTCAGTCTGAAAGATGTGACCGACGAAACCCAGCTGAAAGCAAAAATTCTGGAGTGGCTTACGCGGACTGCAATTAAGGCAGTTTCGCCCAAGGAAAGAAAACTTCATTTTGAGGGCATCAACAAGCTGCTGGGTACGAATTTTACGTTAGAGGAAATGACGGACATCTATACATATCTCGGAAATGGAATCAATCACGACCTTTGCGTGAAGTTTGTGGAGAGCGGCTACGACATGACGATGATTCAAAAAGAAGGGTGAGCAAATGGATAAGCAAAAGATTAAGAGTGTTCCGAGGCTGACGACCGACAACCCGGTGGACAATTTTCAGACTGCCCTCAACTTTACTGACGTCAGCGAGGACGGCTGGGTATGGCTGCGGCAACCTGAAATGGCACTGACCGAGTATGCGCGGCAGCTCGTCAAGGGGCATGGCAGCAGCATCGATCTGGGCTGCAACGATATGGAGCTCTCCGAAAGTCTGACCGATCACCTCTTCGACGACCCGAAGCAGAGCATTGATGGACTGATCGCAGAGCACTACACGATTTTGTGGGCCTACGCGACCCTGCGGGAAAAGCTCAAATGGTACGAGGATGCAGGAATCCCGGTCATTCCTAATTACGGTCTGAGTACCATCCGGCGGGCGATCAATCGGTACGGAACCGCCCCTCAGCTCCAGATGGCGATCAAGGAAATGTCAGAGCTCACGAAGGCAATCTGCAATCTCCAGCGGGCCGTAACCTTCAACTACCGCAACGGTGCGAAGATCAAGGTCGCCCACGAGAGCGTCAGGGAAGAAATCGCGGATGTCTATGTTATGCTGGCACAGCTTGTGGAAATCATCGGAAAGCCGGAAGAAGTACAGCAGATTGTGCTCGAAAAGCTCGACCAGCTCAAAGGCTGTTTAGACGACGGGGAGGTACGCAGTGAGTAAAGAAATCTTACTTATACGCAATGATGATGGCGAATTCGAGCTGTACGATGACACCTACGATGTGGTCATTCATTGCAAAAATCGGCAGGGCATGAAAGAAACCTGCGAGATTCTGCGCAAGGTAGGCACCGACGAGAAAGCACCCAACGCTTTATTGATGGATCCTGTTGATATGGCGATTGCCATAAGGAACCATTGTAAATCACGCACAGGTGGGTGCGAGGGCTGCTGCTTTGACAGGCCGACCAGCGATAACGGGGATGGTGAATGCGTTTTGGGCTGTCCTGAAGATTGGGAGGTGTGAGACTGAGGAGCGTCTGAACGAGTATACAATTCAAAATCCACAGACGGTGAGTTGGGAGAACTTTGCAAAACTGCCGCCGAAAGCTGCTCTGAAGCTAGTATCAACTTTTGGGCGGCTGCTGGATACATGAAAGCCTACATTCAGAACCACCTCGATGACTCGGTATGGGAAAGCGTTGACACTCCAAGCCCACTGAGAGCCGATTTCAAAATTCACTTTTTGGGTGGCCGATGCTTTATGTGTTCGGTAACTGGTGAGCAGTAGAAAGGTTTTAGCTATGGCAAAAATCATCTGGATATGTCCTTTTTGTGGGGCGACTACGGAAGAGGTTCGCGAAACTGACCTTGTCCCGTTCCACAACCACCCCATCACCCTAAATGGGGAGTGTCAAAGGTGCATATACAGGCAGCACTGGAATGACCTTTCCATGCTGGGGGTTCTTCCTTCTATTGGTAGCGGCGAAGAAGTTCGTAGCGCAGAGTATTATCACGATGTATGGGGGTTTGATTATTATGGTCCAGGGTAAAGCTGTTTTGCTGAGCGTCCGTCCAAACTGGTGCAAGCTGATTTGGGCCGGGATGAAAACGGTTGAAGTGCGCAAGACCTGCCCAAAGCTCGAAACGCCGTTTAAGGTGTACATTTACTGTTCCGGCAATAGCGGATGGCTAATGAGGTTACCAAAGGGCTTGCGGAAGATGGACAGAAAAGTAATTGGTGAGTTTGTCTGCGATGAGGTTTACAAGGTCGATAGAGATAGCGTGGGGTTCAATTTTACAGCCCCAAGTCTGGATTTGCCGGTTTACACCATGCCAGAAAATAACGATGAGTACCGAAATGTCCAGCGAGAGGAACTTACTACTTGCCTGACCGACGAACAGCTCTCTAAATATCTTGGGATACACCCCGGCTGGGGATGGCACATTTCCAACTTGAAAATTTATGACCGACCACTCGGCCTGCGAGAACTCACTGGCTTGCAAGAGACACGGTTTGGTATGCGGCCTGTGGAAATTACCAGCCCGCCCCAGAGCTGGCGCTATGTGGAGGATGCAGAATGTACGTCATGAACAAAAAATGGGACTCCATCACGAACATTGCCCAGTGCACCAGCGTGTATGTGAGTCCCGAACACGAAATCAAAGCGGTTCCTACCGGTGGCGGCGCGGTATATCGTCTGGGTCAGTACGAAACGGCGGAAATTGCCCGCGCCGTTCTGAATGATTTGCATATTCACGTTGCGACTGGCTGCACCTACCAGATGCCGAACGACCAGAGGGCGCTGGTTCTGGCTCGCGGCATGAGTGATGAACGGCCTGAAAAGTTTGCCGGGAATGGCAAGAAGCCGGTGCGCAGGGGAGGATCCTGATGGAGAAAACAGGTGCGGTTCTCCCGTGTCCTAAATGCGGAAGCAGATTTCTGGCATGGGGAAAACCTTTTAGAAGTACGACGCCAAGGCTTATCGTATTGCTGGGGAGCCGTCGCAGAATTGTCTGCTGCATGATGTGTGGGTACTATGCACCCGTAAAAGACTGGAACAGAGAGGAGCAAGCAAATGAAAGCACACGTTGAACCTAAGAGCAAGGAATGCCCGTTCTGCGGCGCATCTACCTATGAAGTTATGAGTGGTACGGGCGTGAAATGTATTCGGTGCACCAATAAGAGAACTTGCGGTGCAATCGTCAGTTTTAACAACAAGGGCTGTGATGAACGCGGTGTTTCGCCGGTGGTGTATTTCAATCGGCGGGCAGGAAAGGAGTGAATAAGGGTGCCGTGCTATGAGGTCGCAATCGAAGCAAGAAAAAATGATACGGCAGAAAAATGTATATTTTCTGCATGGATTCGTGGAGAAAACACTCCGAAAGCTGTAGAAGAAGCCTTGCAGAAAGTAGCTTATGAGCACCCCGATTTTGGAATGCTGCGCCCGGTATGCGTAGAAGAGCAAAAATCGGTAGCAGCGTGTTGGCAGGAAGCATCGGCACCTCGCCGGCAGTGGAAAATAGTTCATAAGTACAAAGTGGAATATAGATCCCCAGTGAGTAATAGGAAACTGCTCAAAAAATCTTATGTGTGGGCAGTATCCGCAGAAGAAGCTGTGGGCTATGCAAAAGAGAATGTTGGAATTTCGGGACTTATAGTGAATGCGGAGGAATCTAATGAATCTGATTCGTGAAATTTTCTTTAGTCCGATGGTCGTGGATGCGGCCGGAATTATCCTGATCGTGGCCGCATTGCCCATGGCGGGCTGGTCCTGGGCCGTGAATCACATGGCGGGCCCGAAGGTCAAAAATGCAAAGGAGGGCACATGAAAGCACATCTGGCGTTCCTGTGCAATGGCCGGTGCCAGTGGTGTAAGAACTATTGGAACTGCAGCAAAACAAAAAGGCTCTTGGCAAAAATTTGGGGGTGCAAAGATTGGAGATGGCAAAACAGATGAAGAACATTCGCCAGCAGCGGGCCGATGAACGGGATAAGACGGCGCAGATCTTCACTTGGTGTATGGTAGTGGCCATGCACCAGGAAGAGGGCATTGGAGCTACGCGCCTAGAGCGGGCCTGTAATGAAATGCACGAGTTTCAGCAGCGGTACAAAACAAAAATCCTGACCGAGAACCGCAAAAGCGCAACAGATGCTATGCGGGAGGACTTGAAGGGCATCTGCGATTTCGAGATCCGGCTTCCGCAGACTAAAGCTCCGCGCAACCGCAGGGAAGAACAGATTCGCATGGCTCAGAATGAGGGGGCGGAAATTGCATGGTTGGTTATGGCGGCGACAACGCACCTGACCTTCGGTTTCGGTAAGGAACGGCTTGCCCGCCTGAAGCGGGAAACGCTGGATAATTACCGGCAGTACATCGGATGGGTAGAGCAGGACGGTGAAGCCTACGCAATGGAGCTGCTTCGCCGCTGTTCGGAGCAGGCTTTGCAGGAAGAACTCAAAGTCAACGATATGCGGGAAAGCAAGAATCATATCCTGCCCGGTGGCTTCGCAGAGACCCAGAGTGCGGATATGCTGTGGGCGATGGAGGCCGTATCGGCTAAGATGGCGGCAGAGCGGGGCATCAAGCGTGTGCCGCTGGCGGTTCTGAGTCAGAGCGAGGTGACCCGCAGGATGAAATCTATCTGAGTAATAAAAAAGAGGATCGCTTGCGCAATCCCCCGATAGAGCAAGTCTATTATACCTAAATTGATGTATTTTGGCAACGATAGAACAGGAGGGTACGCAAAATGACTATCCCGGAAGAAATGATGGCCGTTATTCAGGAAACTGCAAGAAAGGCTGCTCGTGAGGGCGCCAAGGAAGTTATCGCAGAACAGACCCGCAAAGCCGCAGGCCGCTGTGACCGCCGACTTCGGAACACGAAGCTGTTGCTGAAAAACTATCGGATGTTCAAGAAGCACTGCACGGGCGCGGTCTATACGGACGAAACGGGTGACCATGACGGCAAGGAAGAAGAAACTGCGCTGGAACTGCTTGATATGATGCTTCAGCGCAATAACGCGATTACGGTCGAATCGATCCGCAACTCCTGCCGCCGTACAAAAATCATGGTTCGTCATATTGATTCGATGCTGGCCCTGTACGAGACGTACTGCGAACAGAGCAAGAATGAGGCCCATAAGCGCGGCTACCGCATCATCAAAGCGATGTACATTGACGACGAGGCCAAGTCCATTGAGCAGCTTGCGGCGCTGGAGGGCGTGAGCACCCGTCAGGCATACCGAGACCACGATGCAGCCGTTGAAAAAATCTCGGCGCTCATGTTCGGCATTGATGCCTTGGACATGGAGTAGGCCGATGTCAAAATCATGTCATTTACACGGCATGAAAAATGTGGTAGAATAATACCGTAAAATTCTAATCATAGCGCATTGCCCGCCCGGTTTCGCCACCGAGCGGGTATTTTTATGCCCGGAAAGGAGGCAGAAAACCGCCGCTCCCCAATTTGACCCGCAACGCCAGCGGGATAGCAAAGAAGGGAGAAAAAATGAATCAGCAAGTAGTGTATCAGGATATTTCGCAGATCCATCCCTATGAGAACAATCCCCGGAACAACGAAGCGGCCATTGAGCCTGTTGCGCAGAGCATCAAGCGGTTTGGCTTCCGTGTCCCCATCCTCATCGACGGAAAAGGAACTATCATCGCAGGACACACCCGCTATGAGGCCGCAAAACGGCTTGGCATGGACAAAGTGCCGTGTATTCGGGTCGATGACCTGACGGATGAGCAAATCCGCGCATACCGCATCGCAGACAACAAGGTGGCCGAGGCTTCTTCGTGGAATGATGATGTTCTCCGCGCCGAAATGGACGCGCTGAAAGCCTTGGACGTTGATTTGACGGACACGGGTTTCAGCGAGGTGGAGCTTGATGGGCTTCTTCGGGAAGTGGAGGATGCCGACTTCGAGGAGTTCTTTACGGAACCCGTCCAACAGCCGCCCAAAGCGGCCGATGCAGAGCAGAGCGCCGAGACCCAGCAATCTACCCAACCGGAATCTTCTCAGCTCGCTGTGCCGCAGCAGAGCGGCTCTAAGCTCATCCAATGTCCGCATTGCGGAGAATGGTTTGAGACATGAGGCTATGTCTGGCAGGTACATTCCCGGCCGAGAAGATTGTGAAAGAGTACCATCCAGAATATGTTCTGGAGAGCTTCTTTTACATCCGACCATGGCAAATCGAAGAAATTCCAAAATGGAAAATGTTCCTGCTCGACAGCGGGGCATTTACTTTTATGCACGGTATAGAAGCGTCTTCAAAGCCGGTAGATTGGGATGGATACCTGAGTCGGTACATCGACTTTATCAACCGCAACAACGTGCAGCATTTCTTCGAGCTGGATGTGGATTCCATCGTAGGTTATGACGCTGTAAAACGCATGAGAGCGCGCCTTGAAGCAGAGACAGGAAAGCAAAGCATTCCGGTCTGGCACCGCTCCCGTGGTCTGGACGAGTTCAAGCGCCTGTGTAGGGATTATCCCTATATCGGCATCGGCGGCTTCGCAATCAAGCACATACAGCCCAGCGAGTACGGCTATATCCGTCGTTTGGTGCAGTATGCAAATTCTTGCGGGGTGCGGGTGCATGGTCTGGGGTACACCAAAAAGGATGCAGTGAGTTTCGGCTTTTACAGCGTGGACAGCACGACATGGACCACACAGGTCAATTTCGGAGGGCTGTCATACTTCAATGGCACAGAGATGGTCGTGGTCAGACCGCCCAAGGGGATGATCGGCGCAGACTATCGCCGCCGCCGGGAGTACTCGTTGAGAGAGTGGATAAAGTACCAGAAATACCTTGATACGAAAGGAAAATGGCGTGGATAAAGAAATCGTCTACCGCGTCGAGGATGGCATGGACAGGGAAAAGATTCTCTGCACCACCTACCAGATGCGGAATTTTTATATGCAGTTCAGAGACGGATTTTTCACCAATCTGGACGTTATGAACTATATCCAGCACCTCGCCGCCGCCCATATGGCGAAAAAAGGGATGAACGTGCTGGATGTGTGCTGTGGGCGCTCTCTGATGCTCCCGCTGCTGCGCTACTACGCAAAGGACATTGCATCCTACACTGGAGTGGACATCAGCAAGGCGAACATCAAGGAAGCGATGCGCGGCGCAACTGCAAAGAACCTCGAACTCAAGGATTTGGCCTCCTACTACCCGTTCCGGGTGGGCTGGAAGCTGGGCAACGTCGCAGAGATGTCTAAGGTCATCCCGGCGGGCTTTGCCGACTTCGTGATTTACACCTCCGCCATCGAGCATATGCACCCTACGGACGGCGCAAAAAGCCTTGTAGAATGCTACAAGGTGATGAAGCCGGGTGCAAAGATGTTTCTCTCCTGTCCGAACACCCCAGGCAATGGGTATCAAACCCAGTACCGCGCTCATGTCTATGAGTGGGGCTACGATGAACTGAAAGCCAAGCTGACCGAAATCGGATTCAGTATTGTGCAGGAGGTCGGTTTGGTCACCAGCGTCCGCGAAATGGACGAGTTCTATTCCAAACAGCCGTCGGCGCTCAAGGATTTCTATGAACGCATGAAGTCCTATGTCCCGTCTGCATTTCTCACAGCGTTTATGGCTATCCCATTCCCGCGTGAGGCGAAAGAGCTGTTGTTCATCGTCCAGAAGCCGAAAGGAGAGGAAAATGCCTAAGTTCAAGAATGAGTATGGGGTGTCGAAAATCAAGTACACCCAGAAGTGCAGATGCTTTTGCCCTATCGGAAAGGCAGACTACACGAACAACTTCACCGTGACTATCACTCCGAAGAAGTGGATCCCGGACTACTGCGAAATCGACAAGTTCATTCGTGAGCAGCTGGATGGAAAGAGCCTTGTCATTGAGGACGCCGCCTGCAAGCTGAAGCAGTGGCTCACGGGGGAGATTCATCCCTACTGGGTCGAGGTCGAGTCGGATGTGACCGACGGTGTGCACGGCCATGTAACGGTAACAGTATAAGGGAGGGGCGCAAGATGAAAAATACTCGTGCTCTTTGCCAGACCGCCGTTGTTGCAGCATTGTATGTGGCGCTGACCACCTTGAACCCCCTGTCGTGGGGTGCAATCCAATTCCGGGTTGCAAATATGCTCTGTGCACTCCCGTTCAAGGACAAGAAATATGCCCCGGCGGTTCTGCTGGGAATCGCAATCGCAAACGCAACCAGCCCGTTTGGGCCTGTCGATGTGGCCTTTGGTCTGATGGCTGAGGGCGTGGCGTATCTCCTTGTTGTTTGGGGGCCGTGGAAAAAGCTGGGGATTTTGTGGAAAGCTGTTATCCTCTCTTTGTCCGTGGCTCTGTTCATCGGGGTGGAGCTGTACGCAATGGTGGGAGCGCCGTTCCTGCTGACGGCCGCAGGGCTGTTCGTTGGCACTTTCTTGGCCGTGGAACTCGGCAACATGGTGATTTCTAAAACCGCTCTTGCAAGAATCGTGTAAGAGGGGGCGCGGCGCTGGCTCTGCAAAGGGTCGGCGCTTTTTCTTTGGAACAACATAACCGTCAGGCCAAATACCGGGCGAGCAGAACAAAGAGGGATAGTGGTGGCGATGTAGATGGAAACGCGAGACAAGGCGTTCACCCTTTATAAGAAAGGGATGGGATGCACCGAAATCTCAAAGAAGCTGGGCGTATCGCTGAACACGGTCAAGTCTTGGAAAAAGCGGTATTGGGATGCACAAAAGGGTGCACCCAAGAAGCGCACCCCGTCGCACCCAAAGGGTGCATCTTCAAAATGCACCCAGCAAGACCCGGCGGCTCAGCCTGAGAAGAAACCGAATCTCGGCGGCGCGCCGAAAGGGAACGTCAATGCTGTTGGCAATCATGGCGGGGCACCGCCGGGAAATCAGAACGCGCTAAAGCACGGCGGTTGGTCTGCTGTGATGTTTGGCGCGTTTTCCGAAGAAAACCAGAAAGCTATACAGGACTGCACGAAAGACGTGGATGCAGAGGACCTGCTGATACAGGAGCTTCAACTGCTGACCGCCCGCGAAGCATTTCTGCTCCAGCGCATTACGGCGGCTCAGGAAAAGAAGCAGCACATCCAGTCGGTGCATACATCAAAATCCAGCAGGTCTTTTACCCGGCTGGATGAGGATAAAGAAAAAGAGGCCCACGACAAGGAGGTTTACATTGAGCGGATAGATGCAAAGGTGCAAAGGGAAGAGCGCCTTCCTGGCACCAGCGTTGAGACATCAACCACCACCGAATCAAGCTACCTTATCGTGGAGCGCTTAGAGCGGCTGTTGACCGATGTACAGCGCCAGAAGTCTAAGGTGATACAGCAGCTTGCCGACCTGCGCAGAATGAGCAACAGCGGCAAGAATGAGCTGGTAGACGACTGGGTAGCGGCAGTCGAGGCGGCGGACGCAGAAGTGGAGGGTGAAGACGATGGCGCTGAGACAACGTGAAGTCTTCGCCAAACGGCTCCCGCTGTACCGCAAAGACCCCTGCTTGTTCTTCAAAGAGGTCACACGCTTCAAGCCGGATAGATGGCAAAAAGAAGCGGCCACGGCCATTGCACAGCACCGCAAAGTTTCCATCCGTTCAGGACAGGGCGTTGGAAAAACAGCTTTTGAAGCAAACTTGGTGCTCTGGTTTTTGGCTTGCTTCCCGTATCCCCGCGTCGTGTGCACGGCACCGACCCGCCAGCAGTTGAACGATGTGCTCTGGGCTGAGATTGCCAAGTGGCAGGAGCGCAGTCCTGTCTTGCAGGCCATGCTTGTATGGACAAAGACCCGCGTCTACATGAGGGGGCACGAGAAGCGCTGGTTCGCCGTGGCCCGCACGGCCACGAAGCCGGAAAATATGCAGGGCTTCCATGAAGACAATATGCTTTTCGTGGTGGACGAGGCATCTGGCGTTGCCGACCCCATCATGGAGGCTATACAGGGTACGCTTTCCGGAGACAACAACCGCTTACTGATGTGCGGAAACCCAACGCAGAACACTGGCACATTCCACGATTCGCACACCGTGGATGCCCAGTCCTACTACTGCATGAAGGTGTCCAGCAGGGACAGCCCCCGCACGAATAAGCAAAATATCGCTGACTTGGAGCGAAAGTTCGGCAAGAACAGCAATGTGGTCCGCGTCCGTGTTGACGGCGAGTTCCCGGAAAATGAGGACGACGTCTTTATTCCGATGGCGCTTGCCACAAAAGCGGTCAATACTGAACCGCTTGAGCACAGCACTCCGGCCAGAATCTCCATTGGGTGCGACGTGGCCCGCTTTGGCAACGACGACACCGCCATTGCGAAGAACATTGACGGGGACATTAAAAAGCTGGTCACGCGCCACGGCCAAGACCTGTACGCGACAGCCGATGACATTATCGAAATGTACAAGGCCCTGCGCACAGCGTATCCGCAGTATCGCGGTCTGATCTATGCGATTATTGACGATACGGGTGTGGGCGGCGGAGTGACGGATATTCTCAACAGGGAGAAGATTCGGCAGAAGCTGAACAAACTCATGGTTGTTCCTGTCAATTTCTCGTCTGCTGTTCCTGACAAGGAAGCCGCCGGGAGATATGCCGATATTTCAACATGGATGTGGGCTGTCCTGCGCGACATGGCGGCGTCTGGTCTCCTGCATTTGCCGGATGACGCGACCTTGATAGGTCAGCTCACGACCCGCAAGTACATCTTCAGCGGCGCGCCCTCCAAGCTGAAACTTGAAAGCAAAGAGGCTCTAAAGAAGCGCGGCCTGACCAGCCCGGACCGGGCTGATGCAGTTGCGCTGGCATTATACGAGGGCGGAATTTTTGATGTCCACAGCCTGATTTAACGTAATCGGAAAGGAGAAAGCGTGAAAAAAGTTATTCCCGGAAAAATTAAAACACAGCTGCGCCTTGACGGTTACTATAATGTGCTGAACAAGTACGGCACCCAGCACGACAGCACGGAGTACTACCAGTGGGCGTCTGGCTCTGCGGTAAGCGATACGGAGCTGGCTGATCTCTATGCAGGAAACGGGTTGTTCTCAACCATTATTGATGCCCCGGCGGACGACGCAACCAAGAACGGCATCGACCTCGGCATCAAGGACAAAGACTTGCAGAAACAGCTCGACAACCACTTGCAGACCATCCGATACCAGAGCAAATTCGCCAAGGCTTTGCGCTGGGCGCGGCTCTTTGGCGGTGCTGCTGTGGTGATGCTGGTTGACGACGGGCGGCTCCTGCAGGATCCTTTGAACTGGCGTGACGTGCACGGCGTCGAAGAGCTGTTGGTATATGGCCGCAACGAAATGTATCCTCTTTGGGTCAATGGGTATGAGAACAACCCGGACGATGAGGATTACCGCCGGGGAGGCACTGGCATCCCGGAGTACTACCAAGTCAACAGCGTGTACGGCAACTATGTTGTGCATTCGTCCAGATGCCTTGTTTTCCATAACTCGGACATCCCGGAAAGCTCCACTATGGCTAATCTCTACCGCACATGGGGCATCCCGGAGTATCTGCGCATTCGTGAAGAGCTGAGAAATGCCAGCATAGGCCCCGGCTATTCTATCCGCCTGCTGGAGCGGCTGTCGATGGTGACCTACAAGATGAAGAATCTTGCTGGTGTGCTTTCCACGGCAGACGGCGAGGATACGGTTCTTCAGCGTATGGAAATGCTTGACCTTGCCCGTAATCTGCTGAACATGGTCATTATTGATGCCGACGGCGAGGATGTGGGCGTTCAATCCCTGTCTGTTGCTGGCGTTAAGGACATTCTGGACAATGCCTGTGCGATGTTGTCTGCTGTATCTCATATCCCACAGACGCGGCTTTTTGGGCGTTCCCCGGCGGGCGAGAATGCCACTGGAGAGAGTGACCTTGAGAATTACAAGGAATTCGTCGGAGGTCTCCAAAACGGTGACCTCCGCGATAACACCCGTACCCTCGTTGAGCTGATTCTTCGCGGCATGGTTTGGAACAGGGAAGTCGAGGAGATACCTGAGTACACCGTGACCTACAAGAGCGCGTGGAGCCCGTCTGACGATGAAAAGGCAGCACAAGACCAAGCTGCCGCAGTGGCACAGCTCACCAGAGCGCAGACCGCTGGCACATACGTCACAAATGGAATTGTCGAAGCTGAAGAAGTTCGCCGTGCGATGGTTCGGGACGAACAGTTTGACCCGGAGAACATTCTCACGGAAGCGGACATCCACCAAGACTGGGGTCTTGGCGGAGCCGATACCCAGCAGGAAGCCGCTGATGGTCAGCAACAGAACGTCGCGGACGCAAGCGGTCTTGTTACCGATGAGGGAGACTGCGGCTATGTGGCGGGCTTTGTCGTGCAGGATGGCAAGATCCTCTGCGGGCGTCGCTCCGATGGTCAAGGCTGGTGTGGCCCCGGTGGGCATATCGAGCCGAAAGAAACGCCGGGGGTGGCCTTCCGCCGGGAAGCCAAAGAAGAGTTTGGAATTGACGTTGGGAATATTACCTATCTTGGTAACTGCAAAGGAAAACCGGATGAAATCCTCCCTGTGCAGATATACCGCGTCAACGACTATGCAGGTATCCCGGTGTGCGATCAGGAAGAGATGTTCACCGCCACATGGTTCACCCCGGAACAGATTCTTGCCCAAGAGGTCCCCGGCGGGCTGGTGTTCGACCCATTCCGCAGGAGCGTGGAAGAATACCTCGACCAGCTGGGCCTGACGCTGGATGACTTCGACCCCAATAAGCACAAACGCGATGAGGACGGAAAGTTCTCCAGCATGGGGAACACAACATCAAAAGATGAATCGGGCAAGGAAAATTCGTCAAAAGACTTGAATGATTCCCAAAGTCATGCTAAAATAAATTCTAACGCAGTTTCGGCAAAAGGCGCAAACGCTTTCAAAGTGAAAGGGTTTCCCAACAAGCAGAAGCTGAACAACCACTGGCAGAACGGAAGAACCCACGCCGCTGAGTACGCTCCCGATGGCATTACAACAAAGGAGCAGTACGAAAAGCGGGCGGTTCAACTTCTGGAAAGCCCCTGTGGGAACGGTATCAAGGGCTATAAGACAAAAGATGGCCTTATATGCCGATACGATACGAAGAAAAATGACTTTGCGAAAGGTTCCCCGGAGAAAGGCGTAAGAACGATGTTCAAGCCCGATGATGGGGAAGAGTATTATAGACGCCGACTTGAGGCCGAGGGAATAGAGAACGATGAATGACGAAACCATTTGCCCGCTGTGTGGGCAGCATCACTTTGAAGAGAACGACGATTTTGAGGAATGCCCTGTGTGCGGTTGGGTGAATGACGGCGTACAGCGCGCAGATCCCGATTATCGCGGCGGGTATAACCGCATCAGCCTGAACGAAGCAAAAAAGAAATTTGCCGCAGGCAAAAAGGTGTTTGATTAACAATAACGGCGTTGAGAGCCTTTGCAGGTGACGCGAGAGCGTCCTTTGCGAAGGCTCTTTTTGTTTGCAGTCATAGCTCAGTTGGTAGAGCGCCTGCCCTCCAAGCAGGATGCCGCGGGTTCGAGCCCCGTTGACTGCTCCATATCGAGGGTTGGCCAAGTTGGATAAGGCATGGGCCTTTGACTCCCAGACCGCCGGTTCGAGTCCGGTACCCTCGACTTATGCTGGTGTAGCTCAGTTGGACAGAGCAGTTGATTTGTAATCTTCAGGTCGTGGGTTCAAATCCCATCCCCAGCTCCATCCGCCGTACACCGTAATCGGCACCTCGATGGCATGAGGAAGCGCCGACCCCGCTCCCAACAGACCGCTGCGAAGTGTTCTGGCCTGTTCCATGACTGAGCCAGCGCGGATCCATATGCCGCGTTCCTTCCGCTTCGCCTTGGACGGATGCGCGCTGTAAGCAAAAGGTCAAACCCATTCAAGTGCTGCATGCCATGAACGTAAAGGCCCTGTATCTTCAATGATGCAGGGCCTTTTTGATGCCGGCAGAGGGAAGATTCCCGGAAAGATAAAGAGGTGTTTATGCCAGTGAGAAACAACGGCCCCGGCGGATACAGTCGGGCTTCTACGACAAGAAAATCAAAGGTCGAGCCGGAATACCCGCAATGGGCAGAAAGTAAGATGCGAGCCATTGAGAACAGGCGCTTAAAAGAGCTTCAAGCTGTGGTGCGCGATTCAATGCCTGAGATACTGGCCATCGCTGCGGATGAAATGGATACGGCTTCTGAAAGCATCAGAAAAGATGGATACAGCGACATGGTGCGCCGCATCCAGAACAGGTTCCGCATTATGCGTGATCGGCTCAGTCGGCGGCTGAAAACCGACCCGTTGGAACGTGATGTCCGCCGCTGTGCGGATTATACAGACCGCCGCCAGCTCCAAGAATGGCAACGCAGTGTCCGGGCCACACTCGGCATCGACATCAGCAAGGACTTCTTCATTGGTGAGCGGTATGAGCAGATGCTTTCAAGGTGGGTGGAGCAAAATGTTTCTTTCATAACCAGCATCGAGAGCGATTGCTTTGATGATATGGAGAAAATCATTATTGACGGCTTTACAAAGGGCCGAACACCCGCCGCAATTTCAAATGAGATACAGCGGCGCTTCGATGTGACCAAATCGAAAGCGAACCTTTTGGCTCGCGACCAGATTGGAACATTGAGCGCAGACCTGACTCGTACTCGGCAGGAGTCCGCCGGGGTAAAGGAGTACATCTGGCGTTCGTCCGGCGACGAACGTGTGCGCGCGTGCCATCGTGAACTTGATGGTAAGACGTTTCGTTATGATGACCCGCCAGCAATGTGGTACATGACGAAGCGAGGGAAAATCTACACCGGGAGACACTGCAACCCCGGCGAGGATTACCAGTGCCGCTGTGTTGCAAAACCCGTTTTTGACTTTAATAGGCTCAATTCTCAAGCCTTTAAGGAGAAGAAACAATGAATCAGAAAAATCCGCCGCAAGTCCTTCGGAGCGAAATGCGTGCTGACAGCGTGCCTGTCGATGAGCATTACAGCACCGAGGGATATTTTTATGATAACCCCATCCTGACCCGCACCGGCATCTTCAAGTACAAGCTGGAAGATGGTTCGGAACGTCGAGAACTGCGCAGGCCGGAAGATGTGTTTGACCCGGCGAGCCTTGCAAGCTATGAGGGAAAGCCCATCATCATTACCCACGATGCGCAGGTGATAGACAAAGACAATGCCCGCCGGGAGAGAGTGGGAACAATCCTGACTCCCGGACAGCAGGAAGGCGAGACCGTCCGTGCCAAAATCGTCATTGACGACCCCGATGCTGTAAAGGCGTCGGGCCTGCGCGAGCTGTCCGTTGGATATTATCAGGATCTTATCATGGAACCCGGAGAGTGGGAGGGAGAGCCTTACGATGCAATCCAGACCCACATCCGCGTGAATCATCTTGCGCTGGTTGCCGTCGCCCGCGCCGGAGATGATGCAAGACTGAATATGGACGGCCAAGACAATGGAGGTACTGACCCTATGGATGACGAGAACAAGAAGACCTGCACCACCATGGACGACGATACTACCGTGGAACCCGATAAGCAGACTGCGGATGATGGCGAAGGCGCTTCCCCTGCGACTTCGTCCCTTGACCCTGCCGGCATCGAGGCGGCTATCAAGGCATATCTGGCCGCTACTGGCGGTGCAACTGCTGACGATGAGAACGACCCGGCGGCGGGTGGTGACCCCACCAAGCCGACTGAGGACGATGGTGAAGATGATGCCACCACACCCGACGTTCTGGCGGACATTACGGCCCGCCGGGATGCAATGGAGGATGGTCCCGCAAAGTCCGACATCAACACCCTGCTGTCTATGCTGGAGGCTGAGAAAGCCCGTGCGGATGCCGCTGAAGACGATGTCAAACAGCCGCCCACAGAAGATGAGGACGACGCCTCTGACAATGACAGAGGCCAGCTGAACCATGACAGTCTCGACGCCATCGTCAAGAAGAAGGTCGACCAGCGCATGGAGCTGTGCCGTCTGGGCGACAAACTGCATCTGGATGGCATGTACACCCTGCCTGTGATGCAGGCAAAGAAAAAGGTCATCAGAACTGTTCTGCCCGGTATGCGTCTGGACGGGAAAGGCGACGCATACATCAACGCAGCTTTTGACATTGCCAAGGGCAAGGTCGATGGCCGCAAGACCGTGAACGATCAGCGTCGGCAGGTGTTCAATGCGGATTCCGCAAATGCGGCGACCCGTAACGCGGGTGCCAAGAACGACCCCGACACCGCTCGTACCCGCATGATCCAGCGTCACGCTGGCGAAAAGGAGGACTAAGCTATGAGCAATATGGCTGTACAGATGAATTACGGTGAGCCGAGCCGCGGCATGCCCGGTGGCCTTTATGACCGGGCCGAGTATGAAGCTGTGACCCGCCGCAATAGCGCTGAGGATAAGGCGCTGTGCTTTGGATACGGTGTCGTGCAGGGTGCAGAGCCGGGAAAGGACATTGCGCTTCCTGCAACGGACGTAACTGCTGACAAGTTCGAGGGCGTTGTGATGTACAGCGCCAATGTCGAGATGGACGATGATGGTGCCGTACTCCTGCGGAAGAACCAGATCGTCGATGTCTGCCAGTCCGGCAAGCTGTGGGTGCAGCTGGTCGATTCGGTGGAGCCTGCCTATGGCCAGCCCGTGTACCTTGTGACCACTGGCGCTGACGCCGGAAAGTTTACCCCGACCAAGGGAACCAATCTGGCAGTGAAGGCGCGCTTCATCGGCGCGGCTGTGAACGGCATCGCCCCTGCTCAGTTCGTGACTCAGCTTTAAGGAGGTAGAAATCTATGTCTAAATTCAATCCTTTCGACCCCGCAAACGGCTACAGCGAGGAGGACCGCGTCGCTCTGGAGACGAAGTGCGCTTCGCTGATTAACCGCGCCTATCGCAACCCGTTCCCCGGTGCTTCGCTTCGTCACGACGGCGCGGACAATGCGGGCATCTTCTTTGCCAAGCAGCTGGCGCACATCAAGACCAAGGCATACGACAAGGAGTTCCCGGAGCTGTCCGGCCTGAAGCTGTTCCCCCAGACAAGCGATACGGATGAGGGTGCAAGCTACACCGAGTACTACTCCTATGAGCCTGTCGGCTTCGCTGCTATCATCGCGAACTACGCTTCGGATCTGCCGCGTGTTGACGTGAAAGGCACTCCCCATCGTGCCGAAATCGTCAACATCGGCGACAGCTATGGTTACAACGTGCAGGAGCTGCGCGCATGCCGCCGGAACGCCGTTCTGGGCATCATGAAGTCTCTGGATGCTGTCCGTGCCGAAGCCGCCCGCCGGGTTTATGATGTCAAGGTGAACCACCTGATCTGGAACGGCGACGAGAAGGCAAAAATCGTTGGTATCCTCTCTTCGGATAACAATATCCCCGTCTACACACTGCAGAACGGTGCTGGGGGCAAGGCTGACTGGGCAAACAAGACTGCCGATGAGATCGCCGCTGACATTGCCGGCATCCTGAACTACATCGACACTCTGACCCAGAGCGTTGAGCACCCGGACAGCTGGGTTATGCCGAACGACCTGTACACCGCTCTGAACCTGCGTCGCATCGATGGCACTGGCGAATCCGTGCTGTCCTACATCAAGGAGCACACTCCCCAGATCAAAAACTGGGAGACTGCTGGCGAGCTGTCCAAGAGCAACAAGGACTACAACACCACCGGAAAGAACATCGGCCTGCTGTACACCAAGGATGCCGATAAGATGTACCATGATGTGCCTATGGCGTTCCTCCAGCATGCGCCGCAGGACCGCAACCTTGAAATCGTCATCAACTGCGAGGGCCGCGACGCCGGCATGGTTATTCCTTATCCGCTGTCCGCCTGCCTCGTCTACGGCCTGTAAGAAAGGAGCCTGCTTATGAAAATCAAGAATATCAGCGTAAAGCCGATTTGCATTGGCGATGTCTCTCTGCTTCCTGGCGAAACTGCGCAGGTCGAAACCGTCTATGCCGATGCTGTGGCGTTCTACATCAGCATGGGCTATGTGCAGGAGGTCGCAGAGAAGAAGACCCGCGGCAAGGCAAAGGCTCCCGATACGGAGCCTAATACCGTTGCAGAGGAAGCCGCAGAGGACGAGTCCTGATGGACACCGTCGATGTTGCGGCGGTCACCAAAATCGTGAAGATGGTGGGAGCGGAGTTCAAAGAGGTGTCCGATGATGACATCGGGTTTTGGATTGAGCTTCAAGCCCCTGTTATTTCCAGAAAGAAATTCGGCACTGATTATAATCTGGCGCTGGCTCTTTTGGTGTGCCATGCTATGAAAATGGCTGGCAACGGTGACAACTCGCTGGGGACAATTTCCGATACGGGACGGCTTGCTAGCGTATCAGAGGGCGGAGTAAGCATTTCCTTTGCGACGTCTACTGCGGGAACAGCGGGGGACGCAGCCTATCAGCTCACATCGTATGGGTTGCAGTTCATCGAGATTCGGAACAGGCATATCGTTCCCATTATGATTCGGTAAGAGGGTGAATGTATGGCTATTGCCGGAGAATTTGGGCTCGACCTGACCCCGGAGGGAAGAGCGGCACTGTCATTGCTGGATGAACTGGAGGACATCGTTGTTGAGGTCGGATACCAAGCCGATCAAATGGCGATTGACGGCGAGACCTCGCTGGCAGAGATTGCCTATTGGAATCACTATGGGACTTTGCATAAGGATGGCTCCGTGATGATCCCGGCACGTCCATTCATGGATGCACTTCAAAAGCACCCCGATGAATTGGCGGAGTTCTCACAGAAAGCGGCGTCGAACCTCAATACCGCCGAAACTGTAGCGAGTGCAATCGGCGCTCAAGCTAGTTCTATGATTCAGGACGCTATCAGAGACGAAGATTGGACGCCTAATGCGCCGATTACGGTTGAGGGTGGATGGATGGTAAACGAGTACGGCAAGAATGGCCCTGTCCCAGTCCATATTGACGGAAAAGGCTCTACAAAGCCTTTGATTGACACTGGAACCATGAGACAGCAGTGCGGATTTCGCCTCGTGAAAGGGGAAAAATGAACATCTTCAAACGGTCTTACAAAGTGCGGCGGTACGGAAGAACCAGCTGGGAAGATGGTGTGGCGTCCGCCGGGTATGAGGATGTGCAGCTTATGCTGGATGTTCAAGCCAAGACGAGACGGAACCAAGATGACCCGGCGGGCAGGACGACCGCGGGAACGCTGACGGTGTACAGCGACATGGAGCTTCACCCGGCGGAGTCTGACGATCAGACGGACGGTGACCGCTTGTTCTACATGGGCAAGTGGTACGTCTGCAAGTCGTCGATTTACTGGGGGAACACTATTCTGTCGCACTGGATTTCGGAGTTTGAGGCGGTCGATGGCGAGAATGAAAGGGGGAAGAGGGACGATGACGGAAGCTGAGTGCAGGGCCGAGATTCGTAAGTTTTTCATGGAGCTTTACCCTGCCTGCACGGTCATTTACTCTTACCCCGGCAATGCGGCCCGCCCGCCTGCGCCCTACGTCGTGCTTGACTTTGATGCCGCCGACAGTTTTCAAATTGACGAATACGTAGATGATGGGATTTTGCAGCAGACATGGTACATGAGCATGCCGTTTTCTGCGGAGCTGGTTGCGCAGAGCAAGGTGGTTCATGGCGGCGGAGTAAAAAAGGCTCTTCTGTCAACGGCTGTTGATGACCTTGCCCAGAGTATCCGCTTTTTCCAAAGCTCCTACGCAGAAGATAAAATGCGTCTGCTGAACATTTCGGTAACGGCCACAGGAAACCCAGAGCAGATCCATAACAGCGTGTCCGGTGTGGAACGGGCGCGCTGTTCTTTTTCTGTGGATTTCGTTCAGAACACGAAGGAGTATGCAGCACTGCATCCACAGGACGGTGAGTACATTGCCGACCACGACAGCGCGGCATCGAAAGAACTTGCAGATATGCAGGCTGGATATTTCACAGAAGTTGAAATTGAACCACAAATCAAGGAATAAAGGAGTGAGAGCATGACCATTGACCAAATCATCAAGGTCGATATTGCCATTTCGGAAGCAATGGCAATCGACGGCGGCTATGACACCATTCTTATCATCGGCCCCCTGCCGAAAACTCCCGGCGGTCATATGACTCCCGATGTTGCTGGTTATACCGGTACGCAGGATCTGAAGAGTGCCGGCTTCTCGACGGACGACCCGGTTTATATCGCCGCATCCAAGGTCTTTGCCCAGTCGCCCAAAGCTACCATGGTGATGGTGGCTGTTCAGAAGACAACTTCCGGATCGGCGGAAAAGGTAGATGTTACTCTTGACCGCGCAAAGGCGGTTCCGGGCTGGTACTGCATCTGTCCGGCAGGCATCAAGGAGGATTTTTACCAGAGCATTGCAGACTGGACGGAATCCAATGAGAAGTTCTGCGTCTGTGAGACTACGGGAATTTCCGCATCGCCTGTCTCCGATGCGATGTTCCGCACGGCCGTCATTCATGCAACGAAAGAAAACGACTGCGTGAATGCGGCATATGCGGCCAAGTTCTTGTCGTATGAGCCGGGCAGCGAACTGTGGGCGTATAAGTCCCTCAGCATGGTCGAGGCGCAGAGCCTGTCCACCACGGACATCGCCAGCTTGGAAAGCCGCAATGTCTCGTACTACACCACCATCGGCAGTCAGGCAATGGTACAGGGCGGCAAGGTGTCCGCAGGCGAGTGGATTGATACTATTCGCTTCCGTGACTGGCTCAAGACTCAGATTCAGCAGAATGTTATCAATTTGATGCTGTCTTTGCCCAAGGTTCCTTATACGGATCCCGGTATCGGGCTGGTTCAGAATGCCGTGACTGCGGCGTTGGATGCAGGCGTGGAAGCGGGTGGCATCGCACGGCCGTCTAGCGACGAAGCAACTGGAACTATTACCCCGTCCTATACCATTACCGTTCCGAAAGCTGCAGAGCTGGATGCGGCAACACGCAAGACCCGCGTGCTGCCGAAAGTGAAGTGGTCGGCACAGTTGGCTGGTGCGCTGATTGCAACGGAAATTGGCGGTACGTTGAACTATTAAGCGAAAGGAGATGTGTTAAATGGCTCGTGCCGATGTTCACGTTTATTCTTTTAAGAATGTCATCTGCGCAATCGGCTCCCATATGCCGAGCGGCTTTGCAGGTGATAACTGTATCACTATTACGCCGCAGGGTGACGGTATCACCGATGAGGCGGGCGCCGATGGCGAAGTCGTAGTCTCCAACTCCGATGACCCTCGCTATGAAGTTAAGATGATTTTTGTGTATGGTTCCAAGTCAAACGCAGTTCTGCGTAAACTCTACAACCTGCAAAAGCAGTCCTCTGGAGGCTATTTCTTCCCGCTGATGATTCGTGATTTGGGAGATAACCCCCAGTTTACGGCATCTAAGGCATGGGTGTCCAAGCCCGCGCCCATCATGTACGGCGCAAAAGGCGGCAATCAGGAGTGGACCATCCGGTGTGTGGGCGAGTTTGCCCCGGAATAAGGAAAGGATGATGTAACATGAAAATGAAACGGATGGAGATGCGCGATGTCTCCATTGGCGAATACCAGTTCAAGATTCGCCCGTTTGGAGCTAAAGACGCCCTCTATATTTTTGGTGACGTGGCATCTATTCTCCTGCCCATCCTCGGCTCTGTGGCTGTGGCAAGCGATGATAAGGATGCCGTTGAAATGGAAATGTTCGACGGTGTGGATTTGGACACGGAATCCTTGACGAAAGCGCTGGGACGCATTAACGGAAAAGCGCTTTCTAAACTGGTTTCTGAGCTTATCATGGAGCACAGCAATGTGAGCTATCGAGACCCGGACAGAGGGTCTTATCAGCCTGTCACTGAGGATGAGTTCGATGAGATTTTCTGCCAGTACCTTGCAGGAGTGTTCTCGCTTTGCGCTGAGATTATCAAACTGAATTTCAGCGGTTTTTTCAAAGATGCGAGCACCCTCTTTGGAGGCCTTATCAAAGTGCGCCGGGGGGATCGCTCGAAGAATACGGAGAATTCGACAACGAACGAGTTACAGACCTCGAATGGGTAATGTATACCCTAATTCGTGAACGGGTCGCATCCATGTATGAGCTGACCTATGTTTACAATCTGGATGAGATGCTGAAGCTGTATGACCTGATTATGATGCAGCGCGACATTGAGTACAGTAGGAGCCAAAAAGAGAGAGGGGGTGAGTAAGTGCCAGCGGCAAGAGAGACGGTCATCGGAAAGTTTGTAAACCAGATTCTGTTCAAAGTTGATAAAAGCTCCATCAACGAGGCGAAAAGCGCCATTGGTGAGGTGAAAAGCTTTGCGGCTAAGGCTCTTGGCGTCATCGGAATTGGATTCTCTTTTACGCAGCTGAGCAGCATAGCAGAAGAATTTGGCGGCATTAACGATGTAATTCGCGGAGCAACCCGCGAGTTGGGAGACCAAGCGGAAATCCAGCAAAAGATTCTGCAAGGGGCTCAGGATTGCCGTGAAGAATACGGGGTTATGGCGGGGGACGTGACAAAGCTGGTGCAGCTGAACAGCAAACTGTTCCCGGTTGATGATGCCGTAAAGTTTGTTTCGCTTGTCGAAAAACTGGAAAAGGGATCCGGCAGAGAGACGAATCTTGACAGCACCATGAGCGTGCTGCAAAAGGCCATCTCTTCGGGCAAGCTGGACAAGTCTGGCTTTTCCAACTTAAAGACAGCAGCCCCAGAGGTTGTAAAAGCCATTTCGTCTGCAATGGGGGTGTCCGAAAAGCAACTTCAAAATCTGGCAGAGAGCGGAAAACTTTCCGCAAAGCAACTGAAAGAAGCGTTTTTCGCGGCGGAAAGTGACATTCAAAAGAACTTTGATGAACTTGGCTTTGGAATTGGAGACGCTCTTACCTATGCCAGAAATCAGTGGGGACTTTGGATTGCGAGCATGGACGATATGCTCAATATCACGACCCGCATTGGAACCGAAATAAAAAATATAAGTGATTTTCTGATAGGGAAAGCACAAAAATTCACATCGTGGCTCAAGAGTGTTTCGGATAAGCTGGGCGGCGTGGAACAGCTACTGAAGTTAATTGCGCTGGCAGCGACGGCACTTTTTCTCGCAACAAACGGGAATAAGGTGCTGTCGTTCCTTGGCGGGGCCGTAAAGTTGCTAAAAGGATTTAATGTCCAAACGGCGCTCGCAGCCGCAAAATGGCTTCTGTTGTTCCTTGTGCTGGAAGATGTTTTTACTTTCCTGCAAGGCGGAGACAGCGTTTTTGGGCGACTCTTAAGCGATGCTGGCGTGGATGTCGATGCGCTCAGAGAAAAAATCTCGAATTTCTTCTCTGATGCAAAACAATTCGGAAAAAATGCCCTTGATAGTCTGAAGCAATTCTGGAGTGAGCACGGCGATAACGTGCTTGCAGTTCTGCAATGGCTGTGGCAGGGATGCGTTGACCTGACGGCGGATATTGTTACTTTGGGTGGCCACTTGTTCGACCTTCTGGGCGGTCTTATCACTGGATTTCAGACAGGAGATTGGACACAGTTTCTTCAAGGTTGCAAAGAGCTGTGGCAAGATTTTCTCGATATTTTGAACGGCATTGGACGAGCAGTTTTTGGTGAGCTGTGGGATCCGTTGGTGGGTTCCATGAACGACGCATGGAATCTGCTGAAAGGATTCTTTAGCTGGTTTGGAGACAAAATTCAGTGGGCGAGAAATCTCTGGAGTGGCGTTAAAGAATTCTTTAATGGTGCTGATTCTGATGACGAAGCGGGTGATAGCCAATCTGTAAAGCCAAAAGGTTCTGGAAGGGCAACTGGCGCAGGAACGGAAAGAAGACCTGCCAACAACACAGGAAATCCCGCGAAAAGCACGAACACGGAAGCAAATCGGAAAGCCACGAATGCCTTTATTTCTGGAGGCCGTCCAGTGTCTACCAGAACAGCGGCGCAGAAGCCTATATCCCAGACCACCAACAATAAGTCAATCAACGTGAAGCAGGAAAATAAGCAGCAGTACACATTCCAAGTCACGGAAAGAGCTGCTGCTGACCGTTTGAGTACTACGGTTCGTTCGCAGGAAACGCAGTCCACGGATGAATTGGCGAGAGCGTTGAATTACGGGAGGTGATGCGCTGTGCTGGCAAAGCAACCTGCATCCCTCGGCGGATTTGAGTTCGATGCAATCGTCAAAAGGTCAGAAACGATGACCTGTGATGTGCCGGAGTATGCAACAGAGGAAGGATACTCCATTACGGACAACATCTGCCTAAAACCCCGTGAGCTGGAAATCGAAGCTATCATCACCAATAGCCCTGTCACATGGGCTGAGCAACACGCGGCATCATCGAGCCGTGTTGAGACGATGGTTGAAGAACTTCGCCAGCTGTGGCTGAAAAAGACTCCGGTTTCGTTTACCGCGGCTGGCGACAGCTACGAAAATATGTGCATCACGAGCATTACCGCCCCTCGAACGGTTGAGGACGGCAGTAGTACCCGGCTGACCATCAAGCTGAAGCAAGCGTCTATCAACTCCACCGATATGGCAAATATCAGCGTGAAGTACATTCGCGGAGGAACATCTAAGAAAAACACGGGCGCTGGACAAAAAAGCTCATCGTCTACATCTGGCACCCAGAAGGACGAAAAGGCCACAAAATCCAGCATTTTGTGTTCTGGCGCAAAAGCTATTGGCCTTTTCAAGTGAGGTGTGCAAATGGAATACTACGAGATTTCCGTGCCGGATCGCAATGATTCGGTGATGCGCGTAAACCTTGACGGCACATACTACTACCTCCGGGTTACATGGAACGCTTACGGAGAATTTTGGATGCTGAGTATCTACGATGCAGATATGCAGATGAAAATCGGCATGGCAAAGCTCGTGCCGGGAGCGATCTGGAACTTCTACTATCTCAACTCGAACGGTCCGCCGGGAATCCTTGGCGTTCAAACAGACAAGGAACGCATCGGCAGGCAAGATTTCGTTGATGCGGTGGCTCACCTGTACTATCTGCCGGCTGAACAGATGGGGGTGCAGTGATGGAAGAATTTGGCCGTCAGTACAGAGTACGAATCGGAAAGAACAACTCCACGGGCCGAGAACTCGGCAAGCCAAATGAGGCAACGGGCAGAGCGCTTCGGTGTCAATTCTCCTGCGAAGTTGGTGACAGCTCAAGTTCCAACACCGGAAAAATTACGTTGTGGAACTTGGCAGATGAGACCCTGCGCCTGTTGGAACAAGAGGATTGCTTGATTGAGCTGAGTGCAGGGTACAAGGACGACCTGCCCACGATAATGGGCGGAACTCTGACGTACTTTGAAACTGAGCAGAGTGGCGCAGATCAGCAAACTACAATAGAGTTTGTGGATAGCTTTACATCGTGCCGAGACAACACAGTAAGCCTCAGCTATTCCGGCACGGTTTCAGGAGATAAAATCGTGCGCGACGCGGCGCAGATTATGGGTTGTGAGGTTAAATTCTCCAAGTCTGCTAAGTTGATAGACTTCACGAATTTTGCGTTTGTAGGGGCAGGAAAAACTTTGATTGAAAGGGTTTGCAACCGCAGCAAAATGCGCTGGAGCCTGCAAAACGGAATTGTCCAAATCTGCGCATTGGACGAGCCAATAACAATGGCCGCTTATGTGTTGTCCGCAAGCACGGGCCTTATCGGTTCCCCGAAGCCTGTCTTTGAGTCTGCATCTACGAGCGATAAAAAGAGCAGCAATGCTTCCAAGCGCAAGGCGAAAAAGGGCATCGAAGTCACCTATGTACTTAATGGCCATATCCAAGTGGACGATTATGTAAAAATTGACTCAAAATCGTACAAAGGCAATTATAGAGCGTCCAAAATTAAATTTACCGGCGACACAGAGGGCGACGACTGGAAATGTGTAGCGCTGTTTGTGGAGGTGAAGTGATATGAAACAGGACTTCCTTGATGCAGTATCTTCCCTTGTTGGGCGGCTGATGGAAGATTCGATTCATACATCTGCACCCTCCAAGGTCGGAAAGGTAGAGAATAACCATACTGCAAAGCTTACCCCGAACCTCAAGGTGACGACAGATGATGGCCGAGAAGTTCCTTACCCGGAAATATCAGGCACTATCATTCTGATGCCCTGTGGAGCAGGTGGGACGGTTGGTTTTGCCTTTCCGGTGAAGTCGGATGACGGGTGCCTTGCTCTCTTCAACGAGGGCGGCTCAGGAACAGACCTCAAATGGGATCTTTCGAATGCAGCTTTGCTTCCGGGCCTTTACCAGTCGCCGGGTGAGCAGGTAAAAAAGGCCGGGAGCGAAGAAGCGGCCATCATGTTTGCGCCGAGCTCTACTATCACGGTCACGAAAGACAAAATCGAAATCAAAAAGGATGATACCAAAATTACGGTGACATCTGATTCCATAAAGATGGAAAAAGGCAGCACGACTGTTACAGCATCAACTTCGAGTGTTGATGTGGTGTCTCCGAGTTTGAGCATCAAGGGAAACACCAAGGTGAATGGCAATATCTCGGTGACGGGAAACGTGACAATTTCCGGCACATTGACGCTCGGCGGAATTGTGATGAATACGCACACGCACGCCGGCGTGCATGGACAAACTGGAGGACCTGTATAATGGCTTTAAGAGACCTTGCGCTCTCCAAAAGCGGAGACCTGCTGATAAACGAGAGCGGAGATTTTACAATCATCGACTCGGTTCGACAGGGCATCCAAATCAAATTGAGGTGGATCAAGGGCGAGTGGGTCTTTAATCCTGAGATGGGCGTTCCTTATTTTGAATCGATTTTAGTGAAGACGCCAAACCGAGCGCTTATCGAAAAAACGCTGCGTGACCAGATTTTAAGCGTGTCTGGAGTTACAAGCGTTGGCTCGATAAACCTTGTGATGAATAAGAAAAAACGAACTCTCTCTGCAAAATTTACCGCAAAAACGATAGAGGGAGTGCTGGAAAGCGAGGTGAACCTTTCGCATGGAATACGGAATAACGGCTAATGGATTTTCGATGCGGCGACTGGATGAAATTTATAATGCTTCCTGTAAGAGATTTGAGGATGAAATTGGAGTGAATCCGTCCGAGAATCCGCAAAGTGTTATGAATGTGCTTTTTACAATTTTTTCTGATGCCCCGGCGGAAATGTGGGAAGCGTTTGCGGCAAGTTATCAGCAACTCTATCCGAACACTGCGGAGGGGATTGCACTGGATAATGCTATGCAGATCGGAGGTGTCAACCGCATTGGACAGGCACGCACAAAGTATACGTTGTCCTGCACTGGGCGAGAGGGAACGATAATTCCTGCAGGTGCGCTGGTTCAGTCGAGTACGTATCCACAACGTCAATTCCGAGCCAAAGGCGTATCCACGATTTCAAGTGCAAACTGGAAAAGAATTGGAATCCGACCAATCGAGAGCGTGAGTGGAACGATTACGTTTGAATTTGGCGTGTCCAGAAATGCGACTTCGGGTGAAGTTGGCAGCTATTCCGAGTCGGCCAGCATCACAAAACAGCTTTCGGTGAGTTCGTACAGTGATGCTTACACAAAAATCCTGGCAGAGCTTCAGAAATTCGATGCGCTCACCAAGTTTGGCATCAAAGTCGAAGATTCCGCGGATGAACAGGGAAAGCATACGATTGTGCTGTCGGCCTCTGGCGCGGCCGACAGCTTTTCTGCATCTCTTTGCAGGTACATTACGGTTGTTGACGTGACCAGCAACATCCTTTTTGAGAGCGTCGAATACGGAAACTATGTGCAGGCAGATAAGACCATCGACCAAATCGTGACTTCTGTTGACGGCTGGGACTCCTGCATAAATGAAATTCCACCCATAAAGGGCAGATTGACACAGAAAGACTCTGAGGCTCGTGCTAGTTATACTAATCGCGTGGCAAGCCGCGGTACAGGAACAGTCAATGCTATTGTGTCATTGCTTTATAGTGATGTTGAGGGTGTGACATTCGCCGCGGGCTATCAAAATGACAACGACGAGAAAGATACGGCTGGGCGCCCGCCACACTGCATTGAGATAATCGTGCAAGGTGGTTTGGATGAGGACGTTTCGGATATTATCTGGAAAAATAAGCCCGGTGGAATTCGAGCATACGGAAGTCATTACGCATATGCTACAGATATAAATGGAATTCGGCAGTATGTCGAATTTACACGTGTCAAGGATGTCTATTTGCTTCTGTCTGTTAAGGTCACGAGCAATGATGAACTGGATGCAGATTTTGAGACTAGAATCAAGTCACTGCTAATGGCGGAAAAACTCTTGGTGGGATCTCCTATTCGATTGCAAAAGTTTATTAGACCCATTATAGAGAATGTGTCTGGCGTTGATTATATCGAAATTCGAGGAATTCTTTCGGAAAAGCAGGATATTGAAGATGTAGAGGACGGTGCTATGCTTACAGGGGCTGTTCCGGTCAGCATCAGCCAGCAACCAGTTGTTACAATGGATGGAATTCGGGTGGTAAAAGCATGATTTCAGCCTATAAAGAGCTGTATGCCAAACTCCCAACGCAATTTCAGCTTGAATCGTATGAGGAAAGCTGTCTGGGCGACTATGTGTGCGATACACAGGAAGATTTGAAAAATCTTCCTAACAACTGCACGATGGGGAGTACTGCAAGAGTGATTAGTCCTCTGGCTGTCTATAAAAGGAACTCTACGGGAAAATGGGTTCTGCAAGAGACGATAAACGGGGAGCAAAGCGATGGCAGTTGAGACATTGAACGAAAAAACAATTAAAGTGGAAAAAATGTCTGTACTCGACGGAGTTGTTTGGGCATTTGCCCCTGAGTATGAGTACTTGTCTGCGGCACTGGAAGGATTTGAGTGGATTAACAACATTGATATATGCAATGGCGTTTTACTTGACCGAATCGGCCAGTTGGTATGCCTTACTCGTCAGCAGGCTGGGACGATGATTGGAAGCCGCGAATTGGCAGACAACGATGATGTTTATCGCATTTGCTTGAAGTACAAAGCTTATGTTAATTCATGTCATTGCACACCGGATGAAATAATCGAGGCCACTATGATTATTTTTGATGCAACAGAGGTCGTTTATAGTGAGCGACGTGACATCCCGGCAACAATTTACCTTTCAGTTTCGGCGCCATTCTCCGATTTGGTTCTGGCGATTCTTGGCACACATGACTTGGTGGTACATCCTGCTGGAGTGAAGGTCAGAATTAACTGCTCAACTGAAGACGCAGAGACATTTGGTTTCACAGACTTGAATCCGCGAGTTGCTGGATTTGGTAAAGGAATATTTGCCCAATCAATCAATTAACAGGGGGTGATTCTATGGCGGATGCACGTTCGGGAGCGGAACTGGCCGACTATTCCAAGGTGGCATTTTCGGTTGGGGGCGTTCGGCAGGAAATTTCGATTGACGATTGGCGAAATGGATGGGCCGCAATCGTTGGCGGCTTGAACGGAAAACCGACAAGTCAACAGTTTAACATGGTGTTCTATATTCTGTCTGTGTTGCTAAATCAGAACATTTCGGATGTTTCGGCGGTTAAGAGTACGGCAAACGCAGCATTGCCGAAAGAAAGCTTTACGGCGGAACAGATTGTGGCGCTGCTTTCTGAGTATGGGCGTATGTCTGGATGCAATGCAGATATGCTGGACGGAAAGCACGCGGACGCATTTGCTGCGGATAAGCACAGCCATTCGGCAAGTGACATTACAAGCGGGAATTTGCCGATTGAACGCGGCGGTACTGGCGCTGGCACCTCTGCTGATGCGTGTCGTGCTCTTGGCGCTATGCGGAACACAGGCGGTACCTTTACGGGAACGGTCTATTTTGCAAATGGCACAGCGCACTACGTCAGCTCTGCGGGAGATGCGCATTTTAGATCGGTGACTGCGAGCGAGGACATTCATGCAAAACGAGTGTTTGAAGCGGTCTACAACGACTACGCGGAGCTGATGCCCCGCGGCGAGGACACCGAACCGGGTGATATTATTGCGCTGGATACTAACAGCCGGCAAGAAAAATATGTCAAAGCAACCAATCTTTCGAGCCGGATTGCTGGAATCCATTCGGACGAATACGGAATGCTGATCGGCGGAGAGCGGGTCAATGATGGGGAGGATTTCTTGAAAAAGAATCTTCCCCGTTTTATTCCTGTTTCGCTTGCCGGACGTGTCCACACAAAGGTCATTGGCCCGGTAAACACGGGAGACTGCATTGTGCTTTCCCATATTCCGGGGGTTGGCCGTGCGGCAAAACCGTGTGAATATGTTGACCCGTGCAAAGTGGTTGGTTATGCGGTTGAGGGTGACAATTTGACTGAACAGCGTCGGCTTAAAGTCAGAGTGAGAGGTGCTTAATGGCTAACTGGGGGCAAAAAGTCTATCCCTCGGACTACTCCGAAATCAAAGCCTTGCTCAAGGCTGAGATAGGGAGACGCGGGAAAACGGAGGGAACAGCGCGAGGGCAGAGCGTCGGCAGCATGGCGAGCTATAACGACTCTGCATACGACTTCTCGACACAACCGAAAGCAGGCGCGTACATCAAAAACGAGCACATCCAAAAAATTACGAAGCCTTTGGATGCAATCAAAGGAACATCGACTACGCCCGGGAATGGGGTGCAAATCACAGCGAGCAGGCTGAGTCAAGCAGCGGCGGTGTTGAGTGAGCTGAGCGCAATCCCGGAAACCGCTACATCAAGCGGGTGTGCTGGCCGCTGTTCAGGCCTATGTTCTACGGGATGCAATACGGCTTGCACGAGCTGTACAGGCTCCTGTACTGGGAGCTGCACAGGGTCTTGCGTGGCATCGTGCGCCAATGATTGCGCTGGCGGATGCAAGGGAAGCTGCCAGGGAACGTGCACGGGGTCCTGCACGGGAACCTGCACTAGAGCGTGTGCAAATAACTGCTCCAGCACTTGCACGGGGTCCTGTACGGGGTCCTGCACGGGTTCGTGTACGGGAACGTGCACAAAGGCGTGTGCGAATGATTGTGCCGGCACTTGCGCGGGGTCCTGTACGGGAAGCTGTACGGGAAGCTGCACTGGAAGTTGCATCGGAGGCTGTAACACAACTTGCACGAAGAATTGCGCAAATAACTGTTCTGGTTCCTGCTCCGGCGGATGTTCGGGCGGCTGCTATGGTTCGTGTGATGGGTGCTCTTCGACTTGTGAGGGCGGCTGTGGAAGCAGCTGTTCTGATAATTGCTCAAGTAAATGTATCCAGCAATGCAGTTCGACGTGTGCGAATGACTGCTCCGGCAGCTGTGTGAACCTTGGTTGTGCATTCAACTGCGGAAGTGACTGCTCTAACCATTGCTCCGGCGGCTGTTCTGGAGGCTGTGGTTCTCAATGCAGAAGCGGCTGTGACGTCTTTTGCACGGGGTGCAGTTCAACGTGCGCAGATGACTGCTCCGGATCCTGCAGCGGTGGTTGTAGTGGCTGCTCTGGCTTCCTGTGGAGCAAATCGTGATGAAAGGAGAAATCCAAATGGAGACAACGCTTCATTTTGCACAGAATGCAGATGCAGGAACGGAAGAATCCTATCTCAGGAATCTTCCGCTTCTGAAGCTGCTTGCAAAAGAGAACATTGAAGCAGACGATTGGAGCGTCCTGCTTGCGGCAACGCCGAATAATGAGGACAAGTTGTTGTGGTGTCTTGGTTACACGGGTACCCTCTGTGCGCTGGACGCAACGGACTTTGATGATTGGGTGGTTTACTGCTCTACGGTGGTTCTGTCTGCGCTGGAGGCGTGCGGGGTTGAAGCGCCCGATGAACGGAAGAATCTTCTGTCCATCGGGCTGGCGGCGCGCACATTCAATTTTTCTGGCAACCCGGTGACAAAAAATCTGAAATGTGCAGAAACGATTCAAGGCGCGGCAAGCTATAACTGCACTGAGGATGCCGACATTTTTTCGATGTGGTATCTTTTGCAGGTGCTTACTGAGTATCTGCGGCTGGACTTCAACGGCAATCTCCGGGAACTGATTGACGCCATGAAAACCATGAACAAGATTCGTGACCGTTACCGTCAGATCGCAGACCGCCTCCCGAAGATGGATGCCTGCTAAGGAGAAGAATATGAAAGCCATTAAATTGACCACGGCGGAAAGCGAAGCGGTGGAGCGAGCTTACTATGAAGCAAGCTCTTTTGAAGCGCTGATGGCGGTTCTGTGCCGCCAGCTTAACGCGGATGCAAATCCGGAAACCGCAAAGGTGATCCGCCATTATGCAGAACTGTGCCGTGCGGCTCAAATGAAGCTGAAGATGGTACAGGAAATGGTGATCTCCCGGTATCTTGACCATCAGACGTCGGCGGGTGTGCAGTACAGGTTTGATTTTGTTCGAGAGGAGGTCGTTCTCCTTGAAGCAACGGCGAATTGAGGATTATGGAAACATGGTCCAAAGGCTGTATGCGCGCGATACTGCGGCTGAGAACCGCGTCTGTTGCCGGAACATTACGTTCCAAGTGACAAGCGGGTGCAATCTCAGGTGCTCATACTGCTATGAGCACCACAAGAGCGTTGAGCGAATGAGCATCGAGACCGGGCGAAAGGTCGTAGATTACATCCTTGACCTGTACGAGAAAAATGAGTCCGATTTCGTAAATCAGAATACGCGGGCAGTTGTGCTGGATTTTATTGGCGGAGAGCCATTGCTTGAAGCCGAACTGATTGAGCACATCTGCGACTACTGGTTCTCAGAGTGCTACCGCCGAGAGATTCCGCTTGCGCCGTTCACGAGGATCAGCTTTGCGACGAATGGCAAGTTGTGGTTTTCTTCGGCGGCGCAGCACCTGTTCGCAAAATACCATGAGATGATGTCTGTGACTGTCAGCATTGACGGCGTTCAAGAGTTGCATGACAAGTACAGAGTGGATGAGCATGGGATTGGCAGCTTTTCGCTGGCATGGAAGGCATTTCAGGCAGGAAAAAAGGATTTTGGGTGGCTTACGTCCAAGATGACCTTTGTTCCGGGATCTTTTCAGTACATTGCCGACAGCATCAAAATGATGCTGGATGAGGGATGCGTGGAAATCGCTTGCAACTACGCTTACGAACCTGTCTACACTCCCGAAGATGGCCGTACACTGTATGAACAGATGCAGATGGTCTCTGACTACATTATTTCCCGACGAATGGATGTCACGATTACGATGCTGGACGACCTTTTGGGCGGACAGGCTAAGGATGACAATAATTTCTGCGGCGGTACGGGAGCGATGCTGTCGTTTGCACCGGATGGGAGTGCCTATCCCTGCATTCGGTACGCTCCGATTTCCATTGGCGAGGAAAAATCGCAGAAAGTCCGTTTCGGCAGCATCTATGATGGACTGTATGCCACGGATGCCCAGCGTCAGGCAAAAGCGGAATTGGATGCCATCACCCGTACATCTCAATCTCCGCAGGAGTGCTTAGAGTGCCCTGTATCAGCTGGCTGTGGCTGGTGTAGCGGCCTTAACTATGAATTATTCGGTACGGCCAATAAACGCTCCACAGCCATTTGTTGGGCGCACAAAGCGCGTGTTCTGGCAAGCTGTTACTATCACAATCGCCGTTATCTGGAAATCGGAGACCGTCTCCCAATCGAGGTGAGGCTTCCGGCCGAAGATGGGCTGAAGATTCTGCCCGCCGAGAAATGGGCGGAGCTGATGCACATTGAGACAGCGGCGCTCATGAAGTTTGCTGATGAAGTCGGGATTAGTTGAAAGGAGGGAGCGCAATGGCAATCCTCATTGCCGATACCAAGTTGGAGACCGAAACCGATGCTTGGTATATGTTCTATGCTGACACAAAGGAAGACATACAAACATTGCCGACGAGTACATCTACAGGATCTTCTTATCGGGTAAGAAAGTATGCTCGACCGACGAGCGTTGCATACTGCATAGAAGAAGCAAGGCAGTATATGCTGGATAGCAAAGATCGGTGGCGCGCAATGTGCGGTCTTTCTGATAGCGTTTTGGATGCCTTGAGTAAAAGTGCTGCAGAACTTTTGGCTATATGCAAGGACACGGAGAACTTTCGGGATGAAGCGGTGAAAAGTGCTGAAAAGGCAGAGAAAGATAAAGAAGCATCTGCTGCCAATGCTCTCGCTGCAGATAGAAGCGCGAAAAAAGCCAGTGAGAGCGAGGGCGTTGCTTCTCAAAAAGCAGAAAATGCGAAAGAAGCAGCAGAAGCTTCAAACAAATCCGCTGAAGAAGCATCGAAAAGTGCGGCAGGTGCACTTGCAAGTGAGCAGGCTGCGTCTGAGAGCGCACGACTTTCCTCTATTAGCGAAGCCGCTTCAAAAGATGCAATGAATGAGGCTAAAGATTTTTCAAATTCAGCGTCGAAATCTGCTAGAGAGGCTCTTGAATCAAAACGTGCTGCAGAAGACGCTGCCAATAGTGCCTCCGAATCCAGCCTTGCCGCCGCAAGTTCGGAGAGAGCGGCAACAGAAAAAGCGGCAGAATCATCTGAACTGGCAATAAGGACCGAAAAAAATGCAGAGTTATCAAAAGAAAGCAGTGAAACGGCTATTAAAGCAGCTGCAGAAGCAAAGAAAGCTCTGTCAATGCTGTCATTCGCTTTTGGAATCGATGATGAGGGCCGTTTTTCGCTGTTTGCGAAAAAATCTATAACATAAATGGTTATAATCTAACAAAAATGATACGAACAGATGTTTTGTTGATATAATCGGCAATGGAAAGGGGAACGAGCAATGGACGGTTGGGATTTTGTTGGTCATCCGGTGACGGATGAATCGGCAAAGGAAGCAATCGAGCAATTAAAAAGGCAAAACGACATTCTGACTGGCATAGCTGCCGGTAATGCTGGTGCTGAGTTCGTTGACGCAATCTTCGATGGCCTGTTGGATGGTCAGAACACGAGTGAGGTGTTCTGGAATTGGTGGCCACTGTCTACCGGAAACGGCGCGACAAAATACCAGCGCTTGGAGCGTTTCGCCAAGATGCTGGCCAAGTATACAAAAGGCAAAACCTACACCGTGCGCTTTTACGGCGATGATGTGAGTAGCGACTATACAGGCACTCCGCTGGATGACTTGGCGGACGGCCGTGAAGCTGCGCCGCTCCTGACGGATACAAGCCCTGAGACAGCGGATTGGTCTGAGGAAGACCCGTTTACATGGTATATCCGTGCGAATGCGCTTTCTCTGGAAGATGGCACCATGAATGTGCTGGCGCTGGAGGGCGAAGCAGAGTTTGACCTTTCGGGCGAGACGGCTCCCGTCTACTGCTTTGCGCTGGCGTTGACCATGAAAGAATGGGAGGACGGCACCTATATCTATAACAGTTGGCGTACCTTCTCCGGCGGTGGCTATGAACCTATGGCTGGTGATGTAGCCCCGGACAAGAGCCGCCGCTGGCTGACATGGCACCCTGCGTTCCATGGCGGTAAAAATTCCAAGGGCGGCATGACCAGCGGTGCCGGACTGCCCCCGATGCCGTGGACAAGCGCCAACGATGCCATCACTCTGGCTCGTAAAATCACGGCTTATGATGCCTTGTGGACTGACTGCGACCAGCAGTATGTTTTGGCTCAGTAGCGGCTGCGCCATTGGACGCTGAGCAACAGCGGCAAGCTGGAGGGCTGCACGTCCTACAATTACCAGTATACCCCGGCGGTGGCCGAGACCGGAGTAAAGCGTGTGCTTGCGACGAAAGCGCAGGGCGCAAACTTCCTCGTGGGTTCTGCGGTATGTATGGGCGAGCGCGGCGAAAATACCAGCACAGACCGCAATTTGTCCTATAACCATGACATTTTCAACTGGGCCAAGATTTCCAGCATTACCAATGTGACCGTGAACGATACGGAGTATGTGGCTCTGAACCTTGAGCTGGATGCTCCCATTGACACCACAACCACAATGCTGGTCTCTACTATGCCGTGGGAGTCCGGCACGACTGAGGTGGTTCCGGGTCACAGCGATGGATGCCGTGGTAATCTGACGAATGGCAAATATCCGTACCGCGTGGCGGGCATCGAGATGCAGATTGGCGCATACGTCGAGCAGCTGGACCCTCTGTGGAAAGCAAGCCTCGTCGATGATGACCATTGGCATTACGATGTGTTCTCCTGCAAGAGCGGTGAGAAGCAGGTCGGTTCTATTTCTTCGGACTATGCCCAGACCGGCTCCTTCGACCTGAACGACAAGGCAACTTGGTCGTGGCATTATATCCGCAAGCTGGGCAAGCTTGGCGCGGAAGCCATGATGTATGAAAAGTTCAATGGCAGTGGCTCCACCTATGTACGGGCTGCGTTCTATTCGCCCGGTTCGGCGGGCGTGTACGCCCCTTGGCGCGGTGGCCTCCTGGTTGACGGTGCTTGCTGCGGCCTGCCTTGTGCGGGTGGCGACAATGGCCCCGGCGCGGCGTACTGGTTCGGTGTGCCTCGGCTTGCTGGATCGGGCAAAAAGAGAGGGTGAATATGTGCCGTAGGCACATAGAGGGGGTGTAACCCCCTGAAACCCCCGTAGACGATTTCCCCCGCTTGTGGCGATGGTTCACCATCGCCACAAGCCGATTGTTTTTGGAGCAATGAAGCGGCGTGTGGCTGCGTTCAATTCGCCCAGTTCGGCGGGCGTGTACGCCCCTTGGCGCGGTGGCAACCTGGATGACGGTGCTAACTGCGGCCTGCCTTGTGCGAATGGCAACAATGGCCCCGGCACGGCGAACTGGAACGGTGTGCCTCGGCATGCTGATGATAAAATAGCCCTCAAAAGGGCATAAGCGTTTCATTGCGCCTGTGGCTTGACCACTAAGATCATGTTATACCGACACCATGCAGCTGAGCGTTTCGAGAGATACGGACGCATTGGTGAGAGCGTGGCCGCAGTTTTTGGGACTGCGTGGCGGCGAGTAGTAGAAATCCGTTCTGCCTGATTTAAGGCCGGGGACGGCAACCGAAAGTCGTTGAACATCAGCAAGTTTGGAGGCTTTAAGGATATGAAAACAAAGAGGTTCTTACAGCTCACGCACGCAATGTGTGAGCAGGCTGTCCTTGAAGCGTTTGATAAAAAATGGTTCCGCCGGGATTACCTCGCCACGGTGGAGAAATATGGAGGTGTGAGCCGTGCAGAATTATCGCGCGCCGCCCGGTTAAACGACTGGAATCTGCGTTTGGAAGTAGTGAACAGCATTGCTCTCGAAATGGAACAACGCGTGGAAGACCTTGTGGAAGGCGAGACGGACGACCTCGACCTTGAACCTGTGAGCGTATTTTATCGAATTGATGGGATCAGCATGAAACGGCGTGAGCTGTCCAACTGCTGCCCGATGCACCAAGCCTTTGGACATTTGGCGGTGATTGGACTGCGGCCGCTGCTTCGCGCAAAATTGCTTCCGTATCAATTCGCCAGCATCCCCGGAAAGGGGCAGATTGCTCTAAAACGTCAGGTTGAGCGTTGGCTTCGCAGGAAAAGCCTTGGAATTCAACACGCAGTCAAGCTGGATGTGCAGGGAGCGTATGCCCATACGAAACAGGCTGTCGTGATGGATATTCTGCGGCGTGAGATTCCGGGTGCGACATGGTTGCTGGCGGTCATCAAATGCTTGCTAGCGATGGCACCGGGCGAGGGACTGCTCATTGGCGGATACCTCGAAGCGTGGCTTTTCAACCTTGTTGCCAGCTATATGCTGGTAAAGGTGTTGAGCTATGCAAAGACTCGCCGAGGAGCGTCTACGCCGTTTGTGACCCGCAGCGGCAGCTATATGGACGACCTTGTTCTACTTGGGCGACGATGGGCCGATATACAAAGTGCGGCCCGGAAATTGACTAAGTGGGCGCTGGCTGAATTTGGGCTGACCATAAAAACCGAGTGGGTTCGGGTGGATTTTCTAAGCGCGGCTGAAGAACATCAGCGCCGACACATGACTGGAGCGGCGAAAGGGTGTCCGGGCTTGGATATGGCTGGCTATGTGATGCACCGTACCTACACCACGATACGCCCCAGAATTTTTCTGAGGGCTCGGCGGCAGTACATTCGAGCCAAGGCTGATGTTTCACGAAATGGATATGTGCCGGTCTGGCGGTCATACAAGCTGGTCAGCTATAACGGCTATTTTGACTGGACAAAATCTCGTGCAATCAGCGAAGCCCTAAAACAGAAAAAGCTGTTCACGGCCGCAAAAGTAGCAATCCGCGTAACGGCACAAAGAAATGCAATGAAGAAAGTGAGGATAGCAGCATGATTTTTATCGAGAACCTTGACCATAATCCGCAGGCAGTAACGCTGGAAAAACTGCCGGATGGTACGGCTTGGCTGTACCTGCGTAAGGACGCTCATGAGGTGCGAACCGAGGCTCCCGAAGGAGAGCAGGGCGGTACTTCGTGGGAATGCACCACGGCGCTTTGTAAGTTGGGCGCTGATTATACGGAGGAGACCGAAGAGAGCATCACGGCTGCAGCTGATGATTGGTGGGTCTATGCAGAAGCGTGGACGACTGCCGATGACGCTGCGCCCTCTCTGGAAGAGCGAGTGAGCGTGCTGGAAACCATGTTCATGGGAGGTGAGCTGTAATGGGCAAGGAGCAATTTTATCGCACCATGTATCGCATGAAGAAAATCACCGCCGTTGGCGTATGGGAAAAAGTGGATGAGGGCGAACTGACGAAAGCTCAGGCACTCCGCATCTGCGGCCCGCGTCCGAAAGAGTCCTGACGGGAAGGTGCTTTGATTGAGCCGAGAACAAAAGCTCGAAGCTCTATTGGCATCTGCGGTTCATCTTCTGGATTGCTGGGAGGATATTTCAGTTGAGACAGGAGAAGAGCCGGAAAATTATGGTGAGCAGAGAGCAATCCTGCAAGCCGAATACGATGCTATAAAGTGTTGAGAGAAGCCGTGCTGATGGTCAGCACGGCTTTTTTGTTTGAAATGGAGGTGGATTGATTTTGATTTCCCCGTATAAGAACACTTTCAGAGTATCGCAAGCGTATAGGCATCTGAGGTCGGATGGCACATATCACCAAGGCTATGACCTCGTGGGCATCGGAGACAAGCACATTTACTCTCCTGTATACGGTACGGTTATTCGTGCTGGATGGGAGTGTGCAACGCTCCCCAAAAAGGGTTTTGGTCAGCGCGTTGTGCTTAGGGTGGGGTGCACGAACTACTATATGTACTTTGGGCATCTGTCGCAAATCAATGTGGCCGCAGGTCAAAAGCTGAAGCCGGGTGACCTGATCGGCGTTGAGGGAAGTACGGGACACAGCACCGGAAGTCACCTGCACTGGGAAATCCGTATCAACGACATTAAAACGGGCTATGTGTCGGTGTATCATTATGCAGGAATCCCCAACATGCCCGGTTCGGCATCGTATACGTCTAACTGGGCGGCTGAAATCTTCGGCCCCGGAAATCTGATAAAGCCGACCAGCGGTTATCCGCAGCGGCTGTATAATTCCGCGCTTCAAGGGGCGCTGGGCATCAACCAAGACGGCGTCTTTGGTGCAAACACTGAAAAGGCCGTCAAAGAATTCCAGACGGCGCACGGCCTGACTGCGGATGGTATCGTTGGAACGCAGACAAAGGCGGCGCTTTCCAAGCTGTTTTGAGAAAGGGGATAAGGTATGAATACTGCTACTATCATTACGGTTGCCATTATGGCCGTGGCGCTGGTCGTTGTTGCGGCCTGCATGATTCGTTTGGGGTACAAAGCACTGCTGGCCGAATGGGCGATTGAGGCCATCACCAAAGCTGAAAAAGAGTTCGTCGGCACCAAGCTGGGCGAAGCCCGTTTGGCGGTTGTCGTGTCGTGGCTGCGCGCAAAGGTTCCCGCTCCCCTGCGCTTTCTGGTTACGGACAGCATGATTCAGAAAGTGGTGCAGATGACCTTTAATGCAGCCAAGGCAGGGCTGGAGGTGCTGAAGGATGCTTAAACGGTGCGTGGAATGGCTCTTAGACCGTCTCCCCGTCACGAGATGGATCGAATTGCTGACACTCACCGACGACTGAAAGGAGGATACAGGTGCTTGCAGGAACAGCCGAAGTGTTTACTGTCACCGTTCCGGCGTGGATCTTGGCGGCGCTGGCGTTCTTAGGAACTGTTTTGGGCGGCGCGATTTCCTTTGCCGTGAATCAGCTTCTTATCAAGGGCGCGGCGGACCGTGCGGCAAAGAAGCGCGAAAAGGAAGATGAACAACGCCGTGAACGGTATATTTTGCAGATGGACAGCCGTAAGGCTACATTCGACCTGCTATCCTGCATTTGTGCCGGCATTGAGCGGATGGAAACGGAAACTGGGCAGATTTACTGGAACGGAGAGCTGAAACGCTGTCTCTCCCATTTGGAAGGCGTGGATGAACGGTACAGAGAATCAGACCAGCGGCAGCTTGCTGAACTGAATACTCGGAACAAATGACAACACCCCCGTCACCTGTCAGATGAAAAGTCGAAACAGGTGACGGGGGTGTTTTTTGCTTTTTATGCAATAAAGAATCACAAAATTCGTGATAATCTAACAATCCCCTGATTTTTCCAGAAGAAAAGAATATCTTTTATTGTAAGGAGCGAGCGAGTATATGATTAGAATTTTACTGTCCAAGAAGCTAGGCGAGCTGAAATGGACGCAAGCAGATCTGGCACGCGCTACAGGCATTCGGCCGACTACAATCAGTGATTACTACAACGAAATTGCAGAGAGAATGAATCTGAATCATTTGGACCTCATCTGCGAAGCGCTGGATTGCGAACCGGACGAAATACTTGTACGTGTTCCAAATCCTGAACCAAGGGTAAGGAATCGTACTGGCTTTGAGAAACCCGCGACGGAATCAAAAGTCGGTATATAAGGGAAAGGGCGGCTTTCGGGTCGTCCTTTTTCTGTTGCGTGACATTTGTATGAAACAAATGTATTATAATAATGTATATGGCAGTTGAATGGAGCATTTGATGGTCCGCCGGGGTGAATTTTGTGCCACCTTGAAAAAAGTGCGGTTTTGTGGTATTCTTTATGTGAAAAATGATTCATTCAAGTGTTATATAAAAGTAGGTGAGCCGATGGGAGAGAATAAGACGCCGCAGGAGTTGGACTTTGAGCGGAAGCATGAAGAGTATCTGCATCGGATTCAGAATCTTCGCCTTATCGACGATAACTTTATGACGAAAGTTTTTGAAGATAAAGAGTGTTCGGAGTTTCTGCTTCAGGTGATTTTAGACCGTGATGACCTGACAATTCGTGAAGTTCACAGTCAATACGGCTTGAATAATATTCAAGGTCGCTCGGCCCGCTTGGATATTCTAGCCGTGGATGAGCAGAATAAAGCCTATAACATTGAGATCCAGCGCAACGACCGCGGTGCAGAGGTCAGACGAGCTCGTTACAACAGCGGTTTGATGGATGCCAATATTACGGAGCCGGGTGATCGTTACGACCAACTATATGAAACCTATGTGATATTTATCACTGAAAATGATATTTTGAAAGCCGGTCTCCCGATTTATCATATCGAACGGACAATCCAAGAAACGGGAATGCCGTTCGGAGATGGAGCACATATTATTTATGTGAACTCTCAAATCAAGGATGATACCAAACTGGGCCGTTTGATGCAGGATTTTACCTGCACAAACCCGGATGATATGAATTATCCGGTACTGGCGCAGCGGGTACGCTATTTCAAAGAGGACACGAAAGGAGTGGCAACTATGTGCAGAGCTTTTGAAGAAGTGAGAGAAGAAGGCATGCGGGCAAATGCACTTGAGGCGGCCAAGCGGTTGCTCTTAGGCGGCAAGTTGTCCTATGAGGAAATTGCCGAAGCTCAAGGGCTGACCGTCGAGGAAGTCAAGGCGCTTGACGCAAAGCGGTCCGCCTGATGCTGTGACATCATTTTGACAGCAATTTTCGTTGTAGTCAAAAACACACAATGAACGGAGTGGAAAATACACTCCGCCAAATCGGAAAATTGTACCTGTTACAACCAGAAAACAGCTTTCCAGAATCGAGCTCGAGTAATCTGCAAGCCCTGAAAAGTATTGATGAAACGCAATATTTTGAGAACTGAAAGGCTTTCTGATACTGCTTTGATACTATCAGGCGATTATTCATAAAGAGAGACATGAGAATGCCCTCTGAGAAACGGTAAGTTTTTCAGAGGGCATTTTTGTGTCTTTTATTCTTTACGCCACTTTTTCTTCGGCTCGTACCGGCCGCAGCCGTCGGCGGTCTGGGGCCAGTTGAGCTTCCATTCCAGATACTCTTCTTTGGTGATCTCGCCCTCCCGGAGCTGCTTCTTACGGAGCTGCCACTCCTTTAAGAAATCATCCAGCAGACGATAGCGGAAGCTGACTGCCATGTGCTTTTCCGGGAAATCTGGGTCGGTGGTGTCTATGACCTCGTAGAGCCGGGTGCCGGGATAGTGCTCGTCCAGCTCGAACAAGGTGTACATCACATCCTCTGCGGCGTACAGGGTCGGTTCATAGAGGGAACGGTAGTTCACGTCCAACACCTCCGCAATCTTGCGGAGCAACTCTTCTTTAGGAGTGCGGGTGTTGCTTTCGTATTGTGCGATGCGGATGTCTGCGCTTTTCTCCTCAAACCCGATGGCAATGCCCAGTTCTTTCTGGGTCATACCTCGGAAGTTGCGGGCACGTTTGATGCGGTCACCGACTGCCATGCGATTGCCTCCTGACTTATTGCAGTCCAACTTTTGATTCGTTGACAACATCGTTGGACTGCATATCGCAAATAGGTTGGTTTTATCGTAAGGTGCTTTAACCTTGCGATAAACATTTTTGTTAAGTATAGTATAGCACAGAAAAATAGGAGGTGCAATAGAAAATAAACAAAAAAGTTTAATATTTTACCCAAAAACCTCTTGACTTAACTGAATATGTTTAGTATAATGAGAGCACAAAAGATAAACAAAAATGCTTAGTAAAATTAAATGACCGCCAAACTGACCCAAACCGCCAAGACCTTCCGAAAGGAAGCGAGCGCTCCGCAAGGGGACGGCACAGCACCGCAAAGGGGATATGCCTGCCGGAAGTCAGCGAGGATGAAGCGGCACCGAAACGAAACCGACAAAGAAAGGACAAAAAATGGCAAATAGCATTTTTATCAAGGCAGACGAGCTGGCAAAGGAGCTGGACATCTCGCAGGGTCTGGCGTACAAAATGATCGCCCAGTGGAACGAAGAACTGAGGGCCAAGGGCTACACGACCGTGGGAGGCCGTGTAAGCAGGAGGTACTATCAGGAGAAGATCTACGGGGCAGGGGAGGAGTGATAGGATGCCAGCCTACAAGGACAACAGGCAGGGCACATGGTACGCTTCCTTCTACTTCGAGAACTGGCAAGGTGTGAAGCAGAAGAAGCTGAAACGGGGATTTGCCACCAAGAAGGATGCTCTGGCGTGGGAGCGGGAGTTCCTTCTTCAACAGGCGGCAGACCTGACCATGACATTTGAAGCCTTTGTGGAAATTTATATCACGGACAAAAAGAAGCGACTCCGGGAAAACACATGGTTTACCAAGGAGCATATCATCCGAACGAAAATCTTACCGTATTTCAAAGAAAAGCGACTCAGCGAGATAAAGCCACGGGATGTGATCGCATGGCAGAACGAGATGCTGAACTACCGGGACAAAAACGGCAAGGCCTATTCGCCGACCTACCTCAAGACGCTCCATGGGCAGCTCAGTGCCATTCTGAACCATGCAGTCCGGTTCTATGGGCTAAAATCAAACGCAGCAGCCACAGCCGGGTGCATGGGGTCGGAAAAGCACAAGGAAATGCTCTTTTGGACGAAGGAGGAGTACCTCAAGTTTGCAGAAGCGATGATGGACAAGCCGCAATCCTATTACGCTTTTGAGGTCCTCTACTGGTGTGGCATCCGGGAGGGCGAGCTGCTGGCTCTGACCCCGGCAGACTTCGACTTGGACAAGGGGCTGCTCTCCATCACCAAATCCTATCAAAGGCTGAAAGGCCGGGATGTGATCACTGACCCGAAAACGCCCAAGAGCGTCCGGGTCATCCAGATGCCACAGTTTCTGACGGACGAGATCAGAGACTATCTGAAATCCCTCTACAAAGTCCAGCCAGACCAGCGGATCTTTGAGGTGACCAAGAGCTACCTGCACCACGAGATGGACAGGGGAGCCAAGGAAGCCGGGGTGAAGCGGATACGAATCCACGACCTGCGGCACTCCCATGTATCGCTGCTGATCGAGATGGGCTTCTCGGCTCTGGCAATCGCAGACCGGGTGGGGCATGAGAGCGTGGACATCACCTATAAGTACGCCCACCTCTTCCCCTCGAAGCAGCAGGAGATGGCGCAGAAGCTGGACATGGAGCGAAGGGAGGGATGAAAATGGAACGAGTACTCGACCAGCAAGGCCGCTGGCGGAACAAGGTGGTAGCCTTCCGAATGTCCCCGGAAGAGGACGAGGTTCTGGAAGCCAAAGTAAAGCTCTCCGGGCTGACCAAACAGGAGTATATCATCCGCCGCTTGACCGACCGGGAGATCACCGTGGTAGGCAACCCAAGGGTCTACAAAGCCCTGCGAGACCAGATGAAGCTGATCTATCAGGAATTGCAGCGGCTGGCCGTAGATGAAGAAGTTCCGCCGGACTTGCTGGAGACCCTGCAAATGGTAAGTCTGACGTTGAACGGACTTAAGGAGGAATGCGAATGACGGACAATAGAAAAACGACCGTACCGGGTGCATCTGTTGGCGCAGATGCGGTACAGTCGTCTCACAAAACTAGCACCAATATTATAACAAATTCGGACAAGCAAATCAATCTGCAAGCCGCGAAAAAGTCAAACAATTTCGGGCTGAACACGGTATCAATGACCGAACTGTACGACACGGTGTATCCACCCCGGAGACCCATCGTGAACGACCTGCTGTACAACGGCACCTACCTCTTTGTAGGTGCGCCCAAAGTGGGTAAGTCCTTCTTCATGGGGCAGCTTGCCTACCATGTGGCGATGGGGCTTCCGCTGTGGGAGTACGAGGTGCATCAGGGCACCGTCCTCTACCTGGCATTGGAAGACGATTACGCCCGGCTGCAGCGGCGGCTCTCCCGGATGTTCGGGGTAGAGGAGACCAGCAATCTCTACTTCGCAACGCAAGCTAAGTCCGTGAGCGAGGGACTTGACCAGCAGTTGGAAGGATTCATCCGGGAGCACCCGGATGTACGGCTCATCATCATCGACACCCTGCAGAAGGTGCGGGAGATCGGCGGTGACCGATACAGCTATGCCAGCGACTACGAGATCGTGACCAAACTGAAAACTTTCAGCGACAGGTACGGCATCTGCCTGCTGGTGGTTCATCACACCCGGAAGATGGAAGCCGAGGACAGCTTTGATATGATCTCCGGCACCAACGGTCTGTTGGGTGCAGCGGATGGTGCGTTCATCATGCAGAAGAAGCGGCGCACGGACAACACCGCCCTGCTGGACATCGTGGGACGCGACCAGCTGGATCAAGAGTTGACGTTGGAGTTCAATCGGGAACGCTGCGTCTGGGAGTTTCAGGGGGCCGAAACGGAACTCTGGAAGCTGCCGCCAGACCCGCTTCTGGAAGCGGTGGCAAAGGTGCTCACCCCGGGACAGCCGGAGTGGAGCGGTACGCCCACGGAACTGCTGGAACGGCTGTCGGGTGTAGGCATACAGGCAAACATCCTGACCCGGAAGCTGAACGTGAGTGCCGACAGGCTCTACAACGACTATGGGATTCGGTACGAAAGCAGGCGCACCCATGAGGGCAGGGTGGTCAAATTAACGCTGGAAAATTCTGGGGCGTGACGATTCGTGACGGTTGTGACGGTATTTTTGCTACTATGTAAAATACCGTCACAATCGACACAACCGACACGGGATGGTGATAATGATGAAAAATGTGCAGATTTCGCAGGAACTTTTCGTCGCCTTGCTGCATTATCATTTGAGCGGCGAAAATGAGTACGAAGAGGTCATTGAGCAGGGTCTGGAGCAAAAATTGGATGCGATGCTGCGGCATGAGCTGTATGCCCAGTACAAGACAGCACCCACCGAGGAACAGAGGGAACAGGCCAGACGTGAGTATCTGGACAGGCGTGGAGTGCCAGAGAGCTTCCGCTGGTGAGTTCCTCTATTAGCAGAGGACAGGAGCGTGACACGCTCCTGTGAACAGCCAATAAAGCAGGAAGGTGGTGTTGGTCGGGGCAGCGACGAGATGCAGCGAAGCCTCGTCCACAGACGGATAGCCCCCGGCAGGGCGCAAAGGCATCTTTTGATGGACGAAACGTCTGTCAAAAGTGCTTTTGCGTTACTTTCGACGAAAGTAACAAAGCCTTTGCCGTGTCCGGCACCAGTTACTTCCACAGAGAAAGGACGTGCGATTGAAAAGAACCATTTCCGCAATGCGGGGCCCCGGCTCCCTCAACCATAACCGGAGAAGTTTCACCGCTGAAAACGTAGACTCGGAGCGCAGCAGCCTGAATGTTATGTACCGGGATGAACCGATTCAGAAGGTGTACCACGAACTGTTTGACGAGGCAGTGAACCGCTACAACGCCAAGCAGAAGCGCAAGGACCGCTGTATCAACGACTACTATGAGCACCTGCGGACAGGCAAGCAGGAAAAGCTCTTCCATGAGTTGATCGTCCAGATCGGCAACAAAGATGATATGGGTGTCCTGACCGAGAATGGCGCACTGGCAAAGGAACTGCTGGACGAGTATATGCAGGGCTTCCAAGAGCGTAACCCGACACTGCGGGTGTTCGGAGCATTCCTCCACATGGATGAAGCTACGCCCCATCTGCACATCGACTTCGTGCCGTATGTGTCCGGCTGGAAAGGCAAAGGACTGGACACCAAGGTCTCCCTGAAGCAGGCGCTGAAAGCCTTGGGCTTTGCAGGCGGTTCTAAACGGGAATCCGAGCTGAACCAGTGGATCAACGCCGAGAAAGAGCAGCTTGCCGCCGTGATGGAGCGGCACGGCATCGAGTGGGAACAGAAAGGCACCCACGAAGAGCACCTGTCTGTGCTGGACTTCAAAAAGCAGGAGCGTAGTAAAGAGGTAGCGGCTCTGGAAGCTGCCAAGCAGGAGTGCCAGACCGACCTGACCGAGATGCAGGAACAGCTGGAAACAGCGCAGACAGCCGTAGAAGCCGCTGAACAGCGGGTACAGAAGGCAGAGCTGACCTACCAGAAGCAGAGCCAGAAGCTGAACAAGCTGGCTCCCATTATGGAAGGTTTGGAAAACCTGTCAGCGCAATACTCCCAGCGGCCAGAAGAATGGGTGCCAGAAGCAGCCACATTTGAGACCGCCAAGAGCTATCGGGAGAAGAAGGCCATGCCGCTGATCCAGAAGTTGGTGAAGGTACTCTTTGCCCTCCATCGGAAGTACTGGGAGGTTAAGAAAGAGAGGGATAAGTACCAGTATTTCTATCAGGACGAGAAGAAAGCTACCCGCCATTTGAGCCAGCAGCTGGAACAGGTAAAAGCTGAGAATTCGCAGCTCTATGCGATGAAACGTGATTTCAGGCGAGTCTGGAACTATTTCGGTGCCGAAAAGATGCAGCAGGTCATTGGGCTTATGAGGGGGCAGGAGCAGACCGCGGATAGAAGTCAGAAGAAGAACAGGCAGAACAGCGTAGAACTGTAAGCGTAGTAGACCCCCGCCAGCGGATGTTGGCGGAGGTCTGTTTTGCTTGGATGTTCGAATAATGATTGAAAGCATCACGGTAATTTGGTATACTTATTTACAAAGATGGGCGAAATTATTAAATGGTATAGTGAAATTTAAGGAGTAATATATGGGGATTAACAGAGATAAGCCTGATTTGTGGAAAAAAGATATACTTCAATCTGTTGATTTGTATAATGGATGGTTTATGGAGTTTGCCCCAAAGGCATTTAGAGATACGCGTGGAGCAACAGCGGCTAAGGTTGAGAGTGCGCTAAAAAATACCGATTGTTTAAGGGATATATCGGTGGAAATGTTGAACAATCATCCGGAGGTTTTGCCGATATTAAGAATGTCTACATGTCCTCCTATTGCAAGAGATCGGTTGGTAGGACTGGCAGGGGTGACCAAGAGTTTAGTGGAAAATATGGAAGATGCAGAGAACCCAAGAGTATCTCCTAGGATGGCGAACGACAAACTCTCTAATGAACTTTTTAAAATTGCACAGACCATTAAAAAGATGACAGATCCGGATATTTTTGTATGGCTGCCGGAAAAGAGAGAGCCCAATGAACAGGAAGTTCAACGCTCTGCTACAGTAGTGGCAGATAGATTGTGTGGGGCAATAGCAGACCCTATCATTAGAAATGCACAAGAAAAGCGCCAATTAAAGGCAATAACAAATTTTTTAAGGGACAAAGGATATAGAGAAGCAAAAGCAGGAACAAAATATAATGAAATGGAAACAGGAACATTTTCTTTTCATACAAATGTACCAGTATTGATAGCGGAAGGAACAGATGAAAAAATAAATATTCCTGTTGATGTGGTTATACTTCCCTTGAATGCTAAAAGTGGGGATTTACCTGTTTTGATTGAGGCAAAATCTGCGGGTGATTTCACAAATGTTAATAAGCGGCGCAAAGAGGAGGCTACGAAGATGCAGCAATTGAAAAATACATATGGAGTAGCTGTGTCATATAGTCTGTTTCTATGTGGGTATTTTGATTCTGGATATTTGGGGTACGAAGCAGCAGAGGGGATTGATTGGATATGGGAACACAGAATAAGCGATTTGAATCAATTGGGTATTTGAACGAAATTGAGGCGAATCGAGTTTTATTACAGTATATGACTGATAATAAAAAGAGCAGAGAAACTCGAAGAAAGCTTGGACAGTTTGCTACGCCTTATGCGTTGGCACAAGAAATTGTGACATATGGATTGAAATTGCTAAATTCAGATACCATAGATTTCTTGGAACCGGCGATTGGAACGGGAACAATCTATTCGGCATTGCTAGAGGAATGCGAGAAAACAGCGAAGCGTTTGAGAAAATCCATTGGATTTGAAATAGATGATGATTTCTTTTTCGCTGCACGAAAACTTTGGGAAAGTAGTGGGATTAAAATTGAACACACTGATTTTACAGAAGCCAACTGTGATAAAAAAGTAAACTTTCTAATTAGTAATCCGCCATATGTAAGACATCAATGCATGGAAAGAGAACAAAAAGAAAGACTTTATAATAGAACAAAAAGTGAAACAGGATATGAACTTTCAGGTCTTGCAGGCTTGTACTGTTATTTTATTCTATTGTCACATAAGTGGCTCGCCCCTGGTGCTATATGTGGATGGCTTATTCCAAGTGAGTTTATGGATGTTAATTATGGAGAAGTATTGAAAGACTATTTCTTAAATACTGTTCACTTGCTTAGAATCCACAGATATGATCCACAGAATAGTAAATTTGACGATGCACTGGTTTCATCGTGTGTTGTGTGGTTTAAAAACGAAGTGAGTCCTGAAAACTATGATGTAGAACTTTCTTTTGGAGGTACCCATGAAGAACCGGATGTTGTAAAAAAGATTGATAAAATTACACTGCAAAGCCGAAGAAAATGGACTGTGCTTGTTCAAAATAAAAGTAATTATCAAGGAGAGAGTGAACCTGTATTAGGGGATTTCTTTAGAATTAAACGAGGCCTTGCTACAGGTGATAATGATTTTTTCATTTTATCTAAGAAGCAAATTGAAGCACTGGGTCTCGAATCTGAGTTTTTGGTTCCGATTTTACCTAGTCCACGATATTTAAAAGATAATGAGATTTTTAGAGATCAAAATGGGTATCCGTGTTTGGAAACACAGTACTTTTTGCTTGACTGTACACTAACAGAAACAGAATTGAAGGAGCAACATCTTAATGTTTGGAAGTATTTGGATGCGGGGAGAGATACTGTATCAAAAAAATATTTGTGCAAAAATAGGAAAGTTTGGTATTTCCAGGAGAAAAGGTCTGTGACACCTTTTTTGTGTTCATATATGGGGAGAAAAAAGGTGGACGATAGACCACCATTCAGATTTATCTTAAACCACTCAAATGCAATTGTGACGAACGCTTACTTGATGCTATACCCCCAAAATGATGTTTTAAACGTACTCGAACAATCACCAGATATTATCAATGAAATATGGGGGGCTTTATCGGACATAACAGCAAGTGATTTTGAATGCGAAAGCAGAATTTATGGTGGTGGACTAAAAAAAATTGAGCCAAGAGAATTATCTCTTGTGAGATGTTCACAGCTGGCAAAGCTTCTAGCATAAGTGATAAGTCAAAAACGCTAGTTTTGGAATCTCAACTTTATTTGCAATCGAGTTGAGTAGAGGTTGATATAGCCCAAAATGTTGCATACACTTTATACAACAGTTGTTTTCCAATCAAGATGACTGAGAGTTGTATGAAAGGTGGATGCACTTAATGATCAACCGAAATAGATACATTTTTCGAATTAATAAGAATTACTATGTATTAAATGAAAATAGCAAGGAGGATGTTACAATGTCAGTTGCATTAAATTATCAATTGTCGGTATTTGGAAAATTTACAATTACACCGACTCCCGACATAATTGTTACTCTTATGAATAAAATTAACACAGAAACCAAGGAAATATTTTTGCCGAATATTATTAATAGTCAGCAAATAGAAATTATGTCTAATAAAATCACAACTATTGCAAGTCTTGGGTTTGTTACTCAAAATCAACGGTATAGTATCGCGATACTAAATGATAGAATTGATGTTAATTATAACAAAGCGGATGATTCCAATATTGATATAGAGACGTTCTATGATTTTTCAGTTAAAGTGCTTTCTGCTGTTATGGATTACTTTGGTATAGCTTCAAATAGATTAGCTATTAATATTCAACAGGTATGTGAATTCGGTAGCTTTGAGGATTTGCGCATGTGCGGAAAAAAATTAGTTTTAGCTGCTGCATATTACAATGATAAAGAGTTTTCAGAGTGGTCTATGCGTACAAATTCTCAAGTGAATATTCCACTAGGCGAACAGCAAGAAGTCGTCAATGTCATTACTGACATTTCTTCCGGACAAGATATGACTGGGCAAAAAGCAGCATGTTTATTCCATATAGATATTAATACGGCCCCTCAGAATCAAAGCATGCGGTTTAATAAAGACTCGTTGCTGTCTTTTGTTCAAAGCGCAGAGACTATTGCTGTAAAGCTCATAGGAGACGTAGAGAGGCTGGTTGGAAATGATAAATAAGATATCACGAGAACTTTTTATTAAGTCTCGAGATGGATCGACTGTGTATTATTTGCCAGAGAGTTCATCTTTAAGGCGTGCAATTATTGAAGTTTTTGAAGAACAAGAGGACGCATCTACAAATGATAATTATCTCAAAGACCAATTGAATAAGAAAAAACAACAATCACTCTATACTAATAATTTTGGAGAGAATAAAAAATCAACAGATTTATATGGGGCAGCAATTCTTGACTATATTGCGCAATCAGAAGCTGAGGCGCGAGAGAAAATTATTTTACGGTATGCAAATGAAATACGTATACTAATTCAGCAAGACGAATTTATTGATGGTGAAGTATCTCGTTCTGAACAATATATGATTGAAGGATATGAGCAAGGACAGCTGGATTTCATAACAGAAGCGTTAATGCGTGTGTATTCATCCAATTTAGGAGAAGCGCACATACTAGAAGGAATATTGACCATGATTGCATGTGTTCCATATGAAGCTGTTTCGCCCAAAGGGCAGATTATGGCGATGGGCTTATTAACGAATAAAATACTATCTGTAAGGGATAAGGCAATTCAGTGCTTCGAGAGATGGAATTCAAAAAAGGGATTGGCTTACTTGAGGAATGTATCATGTTATCCTAAATGGCTTCAGAATTACGTTGATAAGGTTATAATGTATATCGAAAGAGATGGGATGGAATAATGGCTTTTTTGGTACGAAAGCTTGGAAAAATGGATGAGATCTTTTCTCTCCTTGACAAGACTGATGTTCAAAAAGTTTACGCCGATATACCGACAATGGAGTTTCGTTCTAAAAATGGAACCTTATCAACTTGGTATATCAATTCACTTGATGAGATTGGAAATGCAGTACTTGCAATTGCTGTTACATCTTCGGATATCACAAAAATGGATTTTATAATTATCAATACAGATATACTTACAGAGAATGCCCTTGAGTATAAACAAACATATGCTGGACAAGATATTGCCATTCCTGACCTTCAGAATACGCATTACGATATTGTAGATATTACAATTGAAAAGCTGATTAACTGTACAAAAGTATATCAAAAAATTGTGGAATTGGATCCTAATGGAGAAAAATATATTGTTCGCTATGCTGCTGGAGAAATAAAGGATATGCTAAAATGTGCAATTATGGAAAATCGCATAGATGAAAGCAAAGCTCCTAAAAAAATAAAGGAACAGTTAGACAAGTTAAAGGCGGGGTGATTTTTGAAGAGACATTATTTCTATATGGGATGGGGCTATACTGGATGCGATGTGCAAATGGAGAGAAAACTATCTGGCGGATGCAGGTAAGATGTGACCCTTAAAAGACAGTTGTATCCTGAACGTAAATACGTTATAATACGCACAGAGACTCCGCTGGTTGAGTGATACTATCCTGATACTAAAAAATCAGCAAGCCACATCTACCACGGCAATCTCATGGAAAAATGAACATCCCCAAATAGCATTACTAAGCAAATTTGCTTAGTAATGATTAAGACTTACCGAGCTCGAGTAATGAATCACAATGCCGAAGGCCTGTATTTATGCGGGTTTTCGGCATTTGTTTTTATCAATGCATAAATAAAGGGAAGAAGGGATAAGTTATGCTGCCGACAAGAGATGAAGCAATGGCGTTGATTCGGGATGGTCTATCAAATAATCCGGGGCCTTGGGGAAAACATAGTTTAACAGCAGCACATTGTGCAGAAAAAATAGCAGCGGCATGTGGAGATATGGATGCGGAGAAGGCCTATGTTTTAGGCTTACTGCATGATATAGGAAGAAAATTTGGCGTAAGACATTTTGGCCATGTTTCCGATGGGTACGCATATATGATGTGCCTTGGATATGATGAGGCGGCAAAAATCTGTTTGACGCATTCTTTTAACAATCACACGATAAATGAATACATTGGAAAATTTGATGTTTCAGATGAAGAGATGGAAATGATTAAGACTGAATTGGCCAGGACAGTATACGATGATTATGACCGGTTGATTCAATTGTGTGATAGTCTGGCAGGAGCGGAAGGGGTTCTGGATATAGAAGATAGAATGAACGATGTAAAGAAACGGTATGGCTTTTATCCGCAAGACAAGTGGGATTCCAATATGAGATTGAAGCAATACTTTGAGAAGAAAATGAAGAAGGACATCTACCTTGTTTGTGAGAAAGACTCATTTGTGCCGGAAGAGATAGGATGATCGCAGGTCTTACGAATGGGTTCCCTGATGGGGCACTTTATGTTATAATAGGCAGGCAGCGAGGTGAAGTATATGAAAAAAACAAGAGATCTGTTCTGGACTTTTTTGAAGATCGGTGCGTTCACGTTTGGCGGCGGCTATGCAATGGTGGCCCTGCTGGAACGGGAATTTGTGGAGGACAAGCAGTGGCTGAGCCGGGAGGAATTTCTCGATATGGTCGCCATTGCGGAGTCCACGCCGGGCCCTGTGGCGGTGAACAGCGCCACCTATGTGGGGTATAAGATCGAAGGGGCAGAGGGGGCCGCAGCATCCACGCTGGCGGTCTGCCTGCCCTCGTTTGTGGTCATCTACCTGATCTCACTGGTGTTTGACCGGTTCTTGCAGTTGTCGGCAGTGGCAAGCGCGTTCCGGGGCATTCAGGTCTGCGTCATCTATCTGATCCTTTCGGCGGGACTGAAGATGCTGAAAAGCCTGTCCGGCACGGCCTTCAACAGGATCATCGTTGCCGGTGTCGTGGCGGCCATGGTGGGCTGCTCGGTGGCAGCGGTGTCCTTCTCGTCCCTCTACTACATCCTGCTCTGCGGGGCGGCAGGGGTGCTGCTCTATCTGTTAAAAAAGCTGCGGAAGGAGGAGAAGGCATGATCTACCTCCAGCTGTTCCTCAGTTTTCTGATGATCGGAACGCTCTCCTTTGGCGGCGGCTACGGGATGATCTCGCTGGTGCGGGAGACCGTGCTGCGTTATGGCTGGCTGACCGAAGCAGAATTCCTGAGTTTTGTCGCCGTTTCCGAGTCCACCCCGGGCCCGCTGGCAATCAATATGGCAACCTTTATCGGGTCATCACAGGGCGGCTTTCCGGGGGCGCTGATCGCTACGCTGGGTGTGGTGCTGCCCTCGTTCTTCATCATCCTGCTGATCGCGGCAGTGCTGAAAAATCTGATGAAGTATGCAGGCGTGGAAGCCTTTCTTTCCGGTGTGCGGCCCTGCGTGGTGGCCATGATCCTGGCAACTGCACTGAACATGATGCTCTCCACACTGGGCGGCATCAAAACGCTGGCGGATGGATTTGCACCGGATGCGAGATCGATCCTTGTGTTCGCTGTTTTATGGGCGGTGCATTTTGTCTGGAAGAAGCGGACGCAAAAAGCCCCGTCGCCCATCGGAATGATCCTGTTGGCGGCGGGACTGGGAATCCTGTTCTGGGGCGTATGAGAGATCATCGCCCTTTTTTTGTGGCTCAGTGCTCCACGAATTCGCCGCGCAGGGCGAACATGTGGTCCATGGGGCCGGAGCCTTTGCCCAGATCGAGCATGGCGGACAGGCAGCCTGAAATATATGCCTTGGCCCGCTCAACGGCGGCATCCAGGGGATAGCCCTTTGCCAGATTGGAGGCAATGGCGCTGGACAGGGTGCAGCCGGTGCCGTGGGTGTTGGGGTTGGCGATGCGTTCGCCGTGGAACCATTTGCCGCTGCCGTTGCGCCAGAGCAGATCGTCGGCATCGTTCACCTTGTGGCCGCCCTTGCAGAGCACGGCACAGCCGTATTTTTCGCTGATGCACTTTGCAGCGGCCTCCATCCCGGCGGCATCGGTGATGGTCATGCCGGACAGGATCTCGGCCTCCGGAATGTTGGGCGTGACCACCTCGGCCATGGGCAGAAGCTGCCCGGTCAGGATCTGGATGGCGCTGTCCTGCAGCAGCTTGGAGCCGGAGGTGGCCACCATCACGGGATCGACCACGATGTGTTTTGCATCGTACTGGCGCAGCTTTTCGGCAATGGTCTCAATGAGCGCAGACGACGACACCATGCCGATCTTGACGGCATCCGGGTAGATATCGGTGAACACCGCATCCAGCTGTTGGGCCAGAAATTCGGGTGTGGTCTCAAAGATGCCGGTCACGCCGGTGGTGTTCTGGGCCGTCAGAGCAGTGATGGCGCTCAGAGCAAACACGCCATTGGCGGTCATGGTCTTGATGTCGGCCTGAATGCCTGCGCCGCCGCTGGAGTCGCTGCCGGCAATGGTCAATGCTGTTTTCATAAGAAAAAATCCCCCTTTTTCCTCCCAGCATAGCACAGTACGGCAGCATTTGCAAGGAAAACCGGCCTGCCCTCTTTTCTGCCGGAGAAAAGCGTGATAAAATAAGGCAAAAACGAAACTGGGGGAGAATACAATGAACATCACGGTATATCTGGGCGCAAACGAGGGCAATGATCCGGCCCTGAAGCAGGCGGTGCAGGAGCTGGGAAGGTGGATCGGGGAGAGCGGGAACGCGCTGGTGTACGGCGGCTCCCGCTGCGGTCTGATGGGAGAGATCGCCGAAAGCACCCTGAACGCCGGGGGCGAAGTGACCGGCGTGGAACCGGAGTTTTTCGTGCAGGAAGAGCTGCAGCACGAGGGGCTGACGGAGCTGATCGTGACAAAGGATATGACAGAGCGCAAAACAAAGATGATCGCGCTGGGGGACGCGTTTATTGCATTTCCCGGCGGCACCGGCACACTGGAGGAGATCGCCGAGGTGATGTCCAAGGTGTCGCTCAGGCATCTGGATGCGCCCTGCATCCTCTATAACCTGCACGGCTACTACGATGGCCTGAAAGCCCTGCTTGCCCGGATGATCGAAAAGGGGCTCTCCTCCCCGGAACGCCAGCAGGGGATCTATTTTGTAGAGGATCTGGAGCAGATCAAGAAAATTCTGCAGAAATCCTTTTGAAGATCCTGTTTAGGGTCGCTCTCTGCACACCTCCTGCCGCCCTGGCATAGACCGGGAAAAGGGGGAGTGCGATTTGGAACAGATTTTCCTGACGGCGGCAGTGCTGCTGCTGCCGATGCTCTGCACCACGGCCGGTGCGGCGGGGGTGTTCCTGCTGCGGAAGACCGGGGAGCCTGCCACCCGGCGGATGCTCTGCGGCATGGCGGCAGGTATTATGCTGGCAGCCAGTGTATGGAGCCTGCTTTTGCCGGCCATTGAGCGGGCAGAGCAGGGGCCGCTGCCTGCATGGGTCCCGCCTGCCGTGGGCCTGCTGCTGGGTGCGGTAGGGCTTTTGCGGCTGGAAACGCTGGCGGGCCGCCTGCTGAATGCCGGGCCGGGCCGCTGTGGGCGGATGGTGCTGGCAGTCACCCTGCACAACCTGCCCGAGGGCATGGTGGTGGGCCTTGCTGCCGCGCTGGCCCTGCGGGGAGAACCAGATGCCATCAGCGGGGCGCTGGCCCTTGCATTGGGCATCGGGCTGCAGAACATTCCAGAGGGGGCTGCGGTCAGCCTGCCGCTGGCGCAGGAGGGGAAGTCTAAGCGCCGCGCCTTTGCGGCGGGGGCTGCCTCCGGCCTTGTGGAGCCGCTGGGGGGCCTTCTGGCCCTTGCGCTGGCCGGGTGGGTCAGTGCAGCCCTGCCCTGGCTGATGAGCCTTGCCGCCGGGTGCATGGTCTGCGTGACGGCACAGGAGATGATCCCGGAAGCCGTGGAGGCAGACGAACCGGCGGGAGTTATCAGCGTGGTGGCAGGGTTTGCCCTGATGATGGCGCTGGATGTTGCCCTGTAACGCAAAAAGGAGACCGCGCGGTGCGGTCTCCTTTTTTGTCTGTCAGTGTGCTTCGAGTATTTCGGCCTGCAGGGCATCCAGCTGCTCAAAGCTGTACAGCCGGTTCAGCGCCTCCACCAGCTCCTTTTTGGAGAGCCGGGGCGGCAGGCCCAGCGCGTTGAGCAGCTGGTATTTCCGCTCGGCACTGCCCGGGGTGCCGGAAAGGCCCCAGTTGTACAGGTCGGTGTAGGTGATCTGCCGACCCTCCGGGCGGGCAGGTGCGGCCCCGGCTTCTGCGCCCAGTGCATCCCGCAGGCATTGCAGGACGATGGCATCGTCCACGCCTTCCACGCCCAGCAAGCCTTCCTTGCCGGGCTGTGGCTTCCGCTTTTCCTTGCCATGGATGGCGGGTACATAGGCCTGCACCACGTTTTCTGCCCCCACCAGATTGGTGATGTAGGTGCGGATGCGGAACCCGGCGGCATCAGAATCGGTGAAGAGGATCAGGCCGTTTTTCTTCGCCAGGGTTTTCAGCAGCTGCTGGCGTTTTTTGTCCTTGTAGATGCCAAAGCCGTCTGTCAGCAGGATCATGGCATCGGTCAGGTGGGAAAGACGGGCGGCATCGTATTTGCCCTCCACCACCAGAACCCGGTCGGTGTGCAGCAGTTCTCGTTCACTCATCGTCCGCTCCCTGCCAGCGCAAGGCGGCAGAGCGCTGCTTCCAGCAGGGTCTGCACATCCACGGGCTGGCTCTTCAAACTTTTATCGAGGTCCAGCAGCACCTGCAGGCAGGTCTCCAGCTGGCCCAGTGTGTAATGCGATGCCGTTTCGGCTGAGCGCTTGAGCCGGTAGTCGCTGCCCTTGTAGCCAAAATCCTTGAACACGGCAGCGTAGCTCTTCCGTTTGGAAGCACCCAGCTTGACCCGGTACAGGTCCACATAGCTGCCGATCATTGCGCCGGTGATGGCAATGGGCTCCTGCTGTAAGCGCAGCAGGGTCTGCAGCTTTTTGCAGGCACCGGTGGCGTTCTTGGCGGTGATCATCCGGATCATCTCAAATACATCCGCTTCCAGGCTCACGGTGCCCATCTCAGCCACCATGGCGGCGGTAACGGTCTGGTAGCCGGAAAGGGCACAGAGCTTGTCTACCTCGTTTTCCAGTAGGAAGGGATCTTCGCCGCACCGCTCCAGCAGGGCTGCGGCAGCGCCCTCGGGCAGGGTGGTATCCTGCGCCTTGGCCCGCTCAATGAGAATCATCTTCAGCTCATAGGGCTTGGGTTTGGAGAGCTCCTCGGCAAAGCCCAGCTTCTTGCATTCGGCGATCAGCTTTTGAGCCCGCTTGCCGGTCTTGAGCTTGCTGCGCTCCAGCTCGAACACGCTGCCCAGCACCACCACGGCATTTTCCAGGCTGGCAAGGGTACTGCACAGCTCGTCCAGATCCTTGTCACTGTAGGCGGCGGGGTCAAGCTCGGGCAGCACCACCACGCGGCGGGTGCCAAAGAAGGAGATGGTGCCCGCCGCCATGATGAGCTGCTCGATCTCGGGCGCGGCACCGTCCAGCACGGTGGTCTCCTCATCCGTGTCAGCGCTCAGTATCCGGACGGCGGCAGACACCGCCTGCCGGACAAGATACCGCTCGCTGGAATAGAAATAGTAGACCGGACAGCCGCGGTCTGCCAGCTGACGCAGTTTGGCTTCCGTTGCCATGGCGGGGCCCCCTTTCAGAAAAGAATACCTTATAAGTGTACCCACCGGGGCGGGAAATGTCAATGCAGGAGGCAGAAGAAAAAACGACAGATGTCTTTTATCGTTTCTGCAAACGTGATATACTGAAAGAAAACGGCCTGCGCCGGAACGGAAAGGGAAGAATACGGATGAAACGAGCCTATTACAACTGCATCCTGCTGGACGGCACCGAACAGATGGAGCCGGTGGCGCACAAGATAGTGCTGGTGGACGGGGAGAAGATCACTGCCATCGTGGAGGAAACCGCCCCCTGTGAGGGGTACGAGAAGGTGGACCTCAAGGGCGGCTACCTGATGCCGGGCCTCATCAACCTGCATGTCCATCTGGCGGGCAACGGCAAGCCCAGCGCAAAGCCCCGGGATAACGCCGCACTGGTGCGCAGGATTCTGAGCAATGGCCTGACCCGGGCGGTGGCCTACCGGCTGGTGTGCAGTTACGCCAAGCTGGAACTGCTGGGCGGCGTGACCACCATCCGCACCGTGGGCGGTCTGGCAGATTTCGATACCCGCTGCCGGGACGACGCGGCAAAGGGGAAGATCCTGGCTCCCCGCATCCTTGCCGCTAACGAGGGCATTTCGGTGCCCGGCGGGCACATGGCAGGCTCGGTGGCGGTGGCGGCCCACAACAATGCCGAAGCGCTGGCCCAGCTCCGCAGGGCCGATGAACAGGGGATAGACCTGGTCAAGCTGATGATCACGGGCGGCGTGCTGGATGCCACCCAAAAGGGCACCCCCGGGGAGCTGAAGATGAAGCCTGAGATGGTCCGGGCTGTCTGCGATGAAGCCCACAGGCTGGGTTATCCCGTGGCTGCCCACACCGAATCGCCCGAGGGCGTGAAGGTGGCGCTGGAAAACGGCGTGGACTCCATCGAGCATGGCGCAAAGATGGATGAGGAGACCATCCGGCTCTACAAGGAGCGGGGGGCTTTCGTCTGCACCACCATTTCCCCGGCGCTGCCCTATGCACTGTTTGACCCGGCCATTTCCGGCGCTTCCGAGAAGGACCAGTACAATGGCAGGATCGTCTTTGACGGCGTGGTGGAAAGTGCCAGAACGGCCCTTGCCAACGGCATTCCGGTGGGTCTGGGCAATGACGTGGGCTGCCCCTACGTCACACAGTATGATTTCTGGCGGGAGCTGTGCTACTTCCATAAATACTGCGGCGTGAGCAACCAGTTTGCTCTCCACACGGCCACCCTGCGCAATGCCCGGCTGGCCGGTGTGGGGGATGTGACCGGCTCCATTGAAGCGGGGAAGAGCGCTGATTTCATCGTGACCCGGAAGAATCCGCTGGACGACCTGACTGCCCTGCGCCAGCTGGAACTGGTGGTCTGCCGCGGCCGTGCCGTGCACAAGCCCGCTCCCAAGCGGAACAAAACGGTGGATGCCCTGCTTGACCCGTATCTGGCATAAATGCTATAATATCCTTAAATTCCGTCCGTGCCAGAGCGGGCGCTGAAAGGATGAAATGCTTACGAAACGTCCCAAGCTTACATTGCAGCTGCAATACAATTCACCGGTGATCCTGACCTTTTTTCTGCTTTCCCTGGGGGCTTTGTTCCTGGGGCAGTGGACAGGCGGCTGGACCACAAAGCACCTGTTCTGCGTCTATCGCGGTTCTCTGAAAGACCCGCTGTTTTACATCCGGCTCTTCGGCCATGTGCTGGGCCATGCCAGCTGGGATCATTTCCTGAACAATATGCTCCTGCTGCTGGTCATCGGCCCGCCGATGGAAGAAAAATACGGCAGCGGCCCCCTGCTCAAGGGCATCCTGCTCACGGCGCTCATCTCGGGTGTTCTGCAGTGTGTGCTCTTCCCCCATACCGCCCTGCTGGGGGCTTCGGGCATCGTGTTCATGCTCATCATGCTGGCATCGCTGTCGGGCTTCTCCGGCGGCATCCCGGTGACCATGCTGCTGGTGGCGGCACTGTATCTGGGCCAGCAGGTGTATGATATCATCTTTGCGCACGATAATGTGGCGAACTTCATGCACATCGTGGGCGGTGTGTGCGGCACAGCCTTTGGGTATGTGTATGCCATGCTGCCCCGGAAACGCAGGAGGCCGGCTGCCAGAAAAAAGCGATGATCAACAAACGACCCCGGAAAGCGTGACAGCAGCTTTCCGGGGTCGTTTTATGGGTTATAATTCGTTCAGGATTCGCCGCGCGGCACGGATGGTCTCCTCGCTGGTCTGCCAGACCTCAAACTCGGAGAAGCCGGGCAGGCCCATGGGAACACCTTCCCGCCGGAAGATCATCCGGCTGTCCAGAACCTGCTTGCCGGACATGTGGAAGGCGTGCGCGCCTGTCTCGGCTGCCAGAGCCGGAAGATTGGCCGGGGTCACGCCCGCTCCCACAAGGACCTCAAGGTCAGGCCCGGCGGCCTCCACCAGCCGACGGAGCAGGGAAGCGCCTGCCGGGGCGCTGGCGGCCTGCCCGCTGGTCAGGATGGTGCCAAGGTTCAGCGCTTTGGCCGCTTCCAGCGCCGCAAAGGGGTCTTTGCAGACATCAAAGGCGCGATGCAGGGTGCAGACGACCGGACAGCCAGCGGCCTTTGCAGCGGCCCGGGCGGCCGCGTAGATGGGGCGCAGTGCGTCCACGTCCAGTTCTCCCTCCGGGGTCAGCACACCGGTCACGATGCCGTCTGCACCTGCCTGCACCAGCGCGGCGGCGGTCTCGGCCATCTGGGCAAGCTCATAGCGGTCGTAGCAGAAATCACCGAACCGGGGCCGCAGCAGGGCACGCACCGGCAGGCCGGTCTCGGCCTTGACCTGCCGCACCAGCGCAAGGCTGGGCGTGGTGCCGCCAATGATCAGGTCGGCGCACAGCTCCAGCCGGTCGGCCCCGCCACGCTTTGCCGCAAGGGCGCTTGCGACACTGTCTACACAGACTTCTAAAGTATAGGGCATAAAAACCTCCCGGGAAGCAGGCCAGCGGGCGATGAAATGGACTGCAACAACAGCGACCGCCGCCAGTGGCGGATGTAGGAAGCTGTTGTTGGGGCCGCGGCCAGCAGGATGCGAGTGCAATTGCACGAAGCAGACGCTGGGAGCCGCGACCCGTACTCACTTGCGTGGGAAATCACCGCCGGCCTGTGGTGGTTACTTTACACTTTCGAGGAACCGCACGAAACCGGCGCGGCCGGCTTCATCCAGCTTGTACACACCGGCATCTGCCAGCACCTGGGCAAACACCTGGCCTACCTCATCCTGCAGGATCAGGTGGACGCTGTCGCTGTTCAGCTCAGGATGGCGGGCCAGGATCTCCTGTGCCCATGCGGCGTGCTTCTGCAGGGCTTCGGGGTACTGCTCGGCGGGCACCCGGGCCACAAGCATATCTGCCAGATCGAACAGCTCCTGCTTCAGGCGGCTGGGAAGGACTGCCAGACCCATGACCTCGATCAGGCCGATGTTCTCCTTTTTGATGTGGTGGAGCTTTGCGTGGGGATGATAGACCCCCAGCGGGTGTTCCGGGGTGGTGATGTTGTTGCGCAGAACCAGATCCAGCTGATATCTGCCATCCCGCACCCGGGCAATGGGGGTGATGGTGTTGTGGGGTTCGCCGTCCGTCTCGGCAAAGATGAAGCTTGCCTCGTCGGTATAGCCGCGCCATGCGGTCAGGATCTTGTCTGCCAGCTCCACCAGACGTTCGTCATCCGCACAGGTCAGGCGGATGCAGCTCATGGGCCAGTGGACGATGCCGGCTTCCACATCCTCAAAGCCGGGGAACACCCAGCTCTTCTCGATGGGGGCCTTGGCCATGGCGAACTCGTAGTGGCCGCCCTGGAAGTGGTCGTGGCTCAGGATGCTGCCGCCCACAATGGGCAGGTCTGCATTGCTGCCCACGAAATAGTGGGGGAACAGGCCCACGAAGTCCAGCAGCTTGCGGAAGGTGGCTCGCTCGATCTTCATGGGGGTGTGCTGGCTGTTGAACACGATGCAGTGCTCGTTGTAGTAGACATAGGGGCTGTACTGCAGATTCCATGCGCTGCCGTTGATGGTCAGCGGGATGATGCGGTGGTTCTCGCGGGCGGGATGGTTCATCCGGCCTGCATAGCCCTCGTTCTCCACGCAGAGCTGGCACTTGGGATAGGCGCTCTGGGGGGCCAGCTTGGCGGCGGCAATGGCCTTGGGGTCCTTTTCGGGCTTCGAGAGGTTGATGGTGATATCCAGATCGCCGTAGGGGGTCTTGGTGACCCACTTCACGTCCCGCTTGATGCGGTAGCGGCGGATGTAATCGGTATCCTGGCTGAATTCATAGAACCAGTCGGTGGCGGCCTGGGGGCCCTCTTCCTCGTACCGCTCCTCAAAGTTGGCGCGGACAATGGAGGGGCGCGGGGTCAGCACGCCCATCAGCTTGGTGTCAAACAGATCGCGGGCGGTGGAATTGTCCTCACACACGCCCCGGGCCACGGCATCGTCCACCAGCGTTTTCAGGATGCTCTCGAGGTCGGTGTAGCAGACATCTCCCTCGGGCTCGGTAAAGCTGTCCAGCTGCATGGTCATCAGCAGCTGGTTGCGGATGTAGATCTCGTCATCGGGCAGGATGAGCCCGGTGTCCAGCCCATAGTTGACGAGCTGTTGAATGGCAGTAGAGATCACAGCACGGCACCTCCTTCCGGACGGATGGAGAGGATATGGCACTTGCCTGCGCCCAGAATGGCCTCCATCTCAGCCTTGAAGGCATCCAGCTTCTCCAGCGGCACAAAGGCCTGCACGGTGCCGGCAAAGCCGCCGCCGTGAACGCGGACAGCGCCCGCGCCGTTCAGGAAATGCTTTGCGGCGGCAATGGTCACAGCCACTTCCTGATGCTCCTTGTACCCGGCAGGGATGACGTTCTGCAGGTATTCCCAGCTGCTGGTGCCGGATTCGTTGACCAGCTGCAGGAAGGTCTCAAAATCACCGGCGCGCAGGGCGTTTACCTGCCGGGCAACGCGCTGGTTGTCGGCGTAGATGTGGAAAGCCCGGAGCACAGCCCGGTCACCGCACTGTTTGCGGCATGCGGGCAGATTTGCAATAAAGGTCTCAAAGGGCACATCCCGCAGGACTTCGCCGCCGCAGACAGCGGCCACGGCGCGGCACTCGTTGGGGATGGCGGCGTACTCATCGGTCAGGTCGGCGTGGTCTGCACCGGAATCCAGGATGCAGAGGGCAAGGCCTGCCTGAGAGAAATCCACCTGCACCGGCTCCACATCGGGGTGGGCAGGATCGGCAAAGTCGATGGTGATAATGTTGCCCACGCTGGAGGCCATCTGATCCATCAGGCCGCAGGGTTTGCCAAAGTAGACGTTCTCTGCCCACTGCCCGATCTGTGCAATGGCAATGGGGGAGACCTTTTCGGCCATGAAGCGGTCGTTCAGGATGACACCGATCAGCACCTCAAAGGCGGCAGAGGACGAAACGCCGCTGCCCTTGGGCACATTGGAGGAGATATACACATCCAGGCCGGAGAGGGCAGCGCCCCGCTCCTTGAAGGCCTCGCACTCGCCCCGCAGCAGGGCCATGGTGGTGTTCTCTTCTTCCTTGCGGGCAGCAAGGTCGACAAGGTCGATGACACAGAGGTCATAGCCCTCGCTCTGCACACGCAGCTGGTTCAGGCCGTTGGGGGCAGCGGCAGCGATCATGTCAATGTTCACGCTGCCGGCCAGCACCCGGCCATGCTGGTGGTCGGTGTGGTTGCCGCCGATCTCGGTGCGGCCCGGGGCACTGTACAGTCCGGCCTCGGTGTGGGCACCAAAGGTAGCTTCCAGCCCGTCCAGCACTGCCGCATAGCGTGCGGCGTGGGCAGCGGTCTGCTCCGGCGAACAGCAGTAGAGGGAGGCCAGCCGGGCGGTATGGGTGCCGCCCGCCAGCTCCTGCTTCCAGACAGAAATAGGCTTCATCATGGCGCGTTCCTCCTTGTATAGGTGAATGATTCTTCAAAGGGCCAGGGCCCGTTCTTCTGATTCTATAATATCGGTTCTGTCGAGAAAAAACCATGTATTATTGTTGCATCTGGATGAAAGGTCAACGCAGTTCCGGCGGTCAGCTCCGGGGCGCGAAATCGCCGCCGGTGAGCCCGTCGAGGTTCAGCATCCCTTCCAGCGCGGCAATGTCGGTGGAAACATCCAGCGCATCGGAGGCAAACAGCTTGTCCAGCTGGTTTTCAAAGGCGGTGATGAGCAGATCCATGCTCCGCTCAATGCTCTGCTTTGCCTCAGTGATGTTGGTGCCCTGCACATCCTGTGCCGAGAGCTGGGCGTAGGTATTCAGCAGCTTCAGCGCGGTGGGCAGGTAGTAATCCATAAATTTCTGCAGCTGGGCTTTTTTGTCCGGGTCCTTTTTTGCCAGTGCGAAGATGCGGGCGCTGACATCCTCCAGCCGGGAGATCTTGGTCGTCATCACCGGGTCGGGGATGGCATCGTTGGCCTGCCGGAGCTGGCGCTGCAGGGCGGCATACTGATCCTCGGGAGCCGGTGCGGGTGCGGGCTCGGCGGGTCTGGGCGGCTGGGGCGCAGCGCCCCGCACCACCAGCGTATCGGTGCGGTTGTCGATGTAAGCATCCGCGCCAAAGTATCCGTGCTCGATGGCACTTTCTACGGCAGCACGTCCGCGGGCGGCATCCACCCCGGCAGCGGCAAACAGTTCCGGCAAAGAGATGTTATCCCGCTCGCCTACCACCTTATCCAGCAGCCGCTCCAGCTTGCGGGTGCTCTTCATCCGCAGGCCGGTCAGCAATGCACCGCCGCCGCCAATGGCCATGGCAATATCGGAAAACAGCTCCCCGGGGTCGGGCCAAAACTTCCACACACTGATGACATCCACCGCATTCGTCACGCCGGCAAACAGAAAGACAGCACCCATGATGGTGCAGAGGTTGGTCAGGGTTTTGTGCCACTTTTTTGCGTTCTGCTGCTCAGCAGTGGGCACATCGTGGCCGTAGACCGGCTCAGTGTCCCGGGCCGGCTGACCGGCACCGGTGTCCTGGGCACGGAAATCGCTGGAATATTCCGCGTTCTCCTGCTCCTTTTTCTCGGCATCCCGGTCGATGGCACGCAGGATGAAGAACAGGATGCCCAGCCAGGGCGACATGGCGAACAACACCAGTAACGCGATGGTTGGGATGTGGGCAAGAAAATGTTTGCTGCGTCTGGGCTCCATGGGGCAGAATCCTCCTAAAATAAAAAAGCCGTGTTCCACTTTATTATAGCGGAGCACGGCCCTTTTGTTAAGGGGGTAATTTATTTGTGGGAAAGGGAATTACTTCATCAGGCTGCAAACGGCCTCGGCGTAAGCGGCGGGATCATCCACGGGCAGGCCCTCGATCAGCTGTGCCTGTGCATAGAGCAGACTGCTGTATTTCTTGACCTTGTCGGTATCACCGGCCTCCTGTGCGGCCTTCAGCACGGCGAACACGGGGTGGTTGATGTTCAGCTCCAGCACCTTGTCGCTCTTCACGCCCTCGCTGCCGGGCTGCTTGGAGAGCACCTTCTCCATCTCGATGGACAGGGGGCCGTCGGCGCTCAGGCAGACAGGGTGATCCTTCAGGCGGGTGGAGACCTTGACCTCCTTGACCTTGCCGTCCAGCGCGTCCTTCATGGCATCGAACAGGGGCTTGTTTTCGGCGGTGGCATCCTCAGCGGCCTTTTTCTCGTCCTCGGTCTCAAGGCCCAGATCGCCGCTGTTGACGTTCTTGAACTCCACGGTGCCGTCCTTGCCCTCGGCATCCTTGCGGGGGTAGCTGCGCATGATCTGCAGGCAGAACTCATCCACGTCCTCGGTCAGCAGCAGCACATCATAGCCCTTGTCCAGAACCAGCTCGGCGGCGGGGAGCTTGGCCAGACGATCGGTGGAGTCACCGGCGGCAAAGTAGATGAACTTCTGCTCGGCAGGCATCTTGTCCACATACTCCTGCAGGGTGACCATCTTCTGCTCCTTGGCAGACCAGAACAGCAGCAGGTCGCGCAGCAGCTCAGCGTGCATCCCGTAATCAGAGTAAGCGCCGAACTTGATCTGGCGGCCGAACTCCTTCCAGAATGCCTCGTACTTTTCGCGGTCGTTGACCAGCATGGAGTGCAGCTCGTTCTTGATCTTCTTTTCCAGTGCGTTGTGGATCAGCTTGAGCTGGTTGTCCTTCTGCAGCATCTCGCGGCTGATGTTCAGGCTCAGATCCTGGCTGTCCACAATGCCCTTGACGAAGCTGAAGTAATCGGGCAGCAGGTCTGCGCACTTTTCCATAATGAGCACGCCGGATGCGTACAGGGCCAGACCCTTCTCATACTCCTTGGTGTAGAAATCATAGGGGCGATGGCTGGGCACGAACAGCAGGGCGTTGTAGTTGGCGGTGCCCTCGGTGCGGCTCACGATGACGCGGGCGGGGTCAGAGTAATCGTTGAATTTATCCTTGTAGAAGCTGGCGTATTCCTCGTCGGTGACCTCGCTCTTCTGCTTCTTCCAGATGGGCACCATGCTGTTCAGGGTCTCAAGCTCGGTGTAGGTCTCCCACTCCGGCTTGTAGTCCTCGGGCTTGGGATCGGGTTCGGGCTTCTGGCGGCTCCTTTCCCGCTCCATCTGGATGGGATAGCGCACATAGTCGCTGTACTTTTTGACGATGGCCACGATGCCGTATTCATCGAGGAAGTTCTCGTAATTGTCGGTATCGGTGCTGTCCTTGATGTGCAGGATGATGTCGGTACCGGCGGTTTCCTTCTCGGCGGGGGTCAGCTCGTAGCCGTCAGCACCGCTGGACTCCCACTGCCAGGCTTCGTCCGCACCGTATGCCTTGGAGATGACGGTGACCTTGTCGGCGACCATGAAGGCGGAGTAGAAGCCCACGCCGAACTGACCGATGATGTCGATGTTCTCGTCCTTGTTGTCCTTCTTGAAGTCCAGAGAACCGGAGTGGGCGATGGTGCCCAGGTTCTGCTCCAGCTCTTCTTTGGTCATGCCGATGCCGTTATCGGAGACAGTCAGCAGGCGATTGTCCTTATCGCGGGTGAGCAGGATGCGGAAATCGCCCTTGTTCATGCCCACGGAAGGATCGGTCAGGCTTTTATAATAAAGTTTGTCGATGGCATCCGAAGCGTTGGAGATCAGCTCACGCAGGAAGATCTCCTTGTTGGTGTAGATGGAGTTGATCATCATGTCCATCAGCTTTTTGCTTTCAGCCTGAAATTCTTTCTTCGCCATAATACAAAACCTCTTTTATCGCATATTTGGTGCGCTGTATCCGGCAAACCGCCGGAACGCTTAGCACTCATAACTTCTGAGTGCTAATATACAACGACTTGCAGGGAAAATCAAGGCTTTTCATAAAAAGTTAAAATTTACTCCCAATGCACGAAATCGCGCTCTGGGAACGTTTACTATATAGAGGACGCAATTTTTCCTGAAAAGTTTTCCCACTTTTGCGCAGACTGTGCTATAATGAAGCGAGTATGCCGGAAAAGGATGTGAGAAAATGTTAAAACAGGACGATGCCGCCTACGCATGGTTTCTAAAGGGCTACGATTGCAGTCAAAGCGTGGTGGCGGCGTTTGCACCCCAGACTATTATAAAAAGCGTCCCTGCCCGGAGCTGTGCCGCATCTGCGCCGACCTGTGCGCAGAGTTCATCGCGGCGCACCCGGAGGGGCGGCACGGCGTTTACAGGGAGGATGCGTAAATGCGGTTTGAGCAACTGGAACTGACCGGCGGCGGTACGCTGACGCTCTACCTGCGGGAGAGTGTGGAGGCTATGCCGCATTTCCGGCAGCGCCCGCTGGTGCTGGTAGTGCCCGGCGGCGGCTATAACCACGTCAGCCCCCGGGAGGGCGACCCCGTGGCGCTGCAATTTGCGGCTGCCGGGTATCACACGGCGGTGCTGCACTACGCAGTAGGGGAGAGCGCCCGGGATGCGCTGCCCATGCGGCAGCTGGCACAGGCGATCGGTCTTGTGCGGCAGCACGCGGAGCAGTGGAATATTCTGCCGGATAAGATCGCCCTGTGCGGCTTTTCGGCAGGCGGGCATCTGGCGCTGTCCGGTGCGGTGTGGGACATCCCCGGCATGGCAGACCAGCCGCGCCCCAACGCCCTGCTGCTGGCTTACCCGGTGGTCACCGCCGAAGAGTACGCCCACCGCGGCAGCTTTGTGCAGCTGACCGGCACGCAGGATACTGCCGCCCACCGGCGTTTTTCGCTGGAGGATAAGGTAAGCCCGACCACCCCGCCGGTGTTCGTCTGGCATACCATGGAGGACGAGACCGTCCCGGTGGAGAACACCCTGCTGCTGCTCGGTGCACTGCACAAGGCGGGCGTTCCGTGTGAGGCACACCTGTTTGAAAAAGGCTGCCACGGCACCAGCATCTCCACCCCGGAAGTGGATGCCGACAGCGCTCACCGCCACCACTGGGTGCAGCTGGCGGTGGAGTGGTTGAATCGTACATTTTGCTTCAGCGCCTGAGATAACCGACCGAAACGGGAAAAGCGTATGCAAATTTTGACCGTACCTACAAAAAATTCACAATTAAACCGTTGACTTGCACAGGCGTATGCCGTATACTGTCCAACGGGGATAAAACCACGAAAGAAGGAAACAAAAATGGTCATGGATCCCACATTGCCGCGCATCAAGGTGCGCGATCTGCTCATGCAGGCATTTCTCACCGGCTGGGAGCGCTCCGATAAGAGCACCGCGCAGGATGAATACTTACAGAGCGCCATTCAGGTCATCGAAGTGCTGCAGGTGGAACCTGAAAATGTCTACGCCGAGGAGGGCCTGGGCCTGACCGATGGCGATGAGGTGGATCATCTGGACGACCTGCTGCGGGCAGACGGCCAGTGGCTGTATTACGGTGTGGAGGAGGAAAACTTCTTCCTCATCCAGTGGTACCCGGACAAGGCTTCTGCCGAGGCCAAGCTGGCCGAGCTGGAAGCACTGGGCGACGGCAAGCAGTATCTGGTGGACCTGAGCCTGACCCGCGAAAATCCTTCGGCCGCTGAGAACTTCGGCAGCTCCAACCCGGTTCAGCTGCGGAGCTGAGCCCGGCGTTTCTGACAAAAAGAAAGGGAATTTTCCATGCAGCTTTCACAAACGGAACGGGAGCGCCTGTCCGCTATTCTGGAACAGTACGACCATCACCCCAAGGTGCAGGAAATGCGTGAGTTTATCCAGCACGGTGATGTGACCACCTACCAGCACTGCAAGAATGTGGTCGTGGTCAGCTGCTGGATCAACCACCGCTTCCATCTGGGAGCCGATGAGACCACGCTGGCCGTGGGGGCCTTCCTCCACGATTTCTATCTCTATGACTGGCACAAGCAGGGCTCTTTCCACGGCCTGCGGCATCTGTTTGAGATGCACGGCTTTTCCCACCCGGGGTCTGCCTGTGTGAACGCACAGCGGGTGTTCGGCATTACCAAAAAGGAGCAGAACGTCATTGCAAGCCACATGTGGCCCCTGACCTTCCGCCATATCCCGACCTGCCGCGAGGCGGTCATCGTCTGTCTGGCGGACAAATACTGCGCCATTGTGGAGAGCATGTTCCGCCGCACAAGGGTGGGCGCTGACGAAGAAGAGTGGTAAAGAAGCCGCCGCACTGTTCACATGAAAGAAAGCAAAAGACCAGAGTTGTAACGCCTTTTGGCGAAACAACTCTGGTCTTTTTTGCTGGGGCTTGTGCAACAGCCTCTTTGAAAAAGTGATCTTATTCTGCTCTCAGAGCCTTGACAGGGTCAGAGCGGGAAGCGGTTTTGGCGGGGATGAAGCCGCCCAGAATGGTCAGCACAGTTGCCAGCGCAACCAGCACCACAGCGGCCTTCCAGGGCAGAACGGCCACTACGCTGGTGCCGACGGCGATTTTCTGGATGAGCATGTTGCCCGGAATGAGCAGCAGTCTGCTGAGGCCGATGCCCATGAGGCCCGAGCACAGGCCGATGATGAAGGTCTCGGCGTTGAACACCTCGGAGATGTTCCGCTTGGAAGCACCGATGGCACGCAGGATGCCGATCTCCTTGCGGCGCTCCAGCACGCTGATATAGGTGATGATGCCGATCATAATGGAGGAGACCACCAGCGAGATGGAGACAAAGGCCACCAGCATGTTGGAGATCATGTTGATGATCCTGGTCACGGAGGTCATCAGGGTGCCCACCACATCAGTGTACTGGATCACCTTGTCTTCCGCGCCCTGCTCACGCATGGCGGCATTGTAGCTGTCCAGCACATTGAGGACCTTAGCCTTTTGCTCGAAGTCCAGCGGATAGATGTTGATCTGGCTGGGGTCGTCCTCGCTGGCATAACCAAAGGCCTGCAGGTTGCTTTCATAGGTGGCGCTGGTGGACATCATTTTCGACTTCATCAGCTCCGCCAGATCGTCCTCGGTCATGTTGAACCGGATGGCATTCCGGAACGCATCTGCGTCGATCTTCAGCGCGCTTTCCATCTGGCTGCCCAGAGAGGAGAAGCGCTCGGTCATCTGGCTCTGCAGGTTCGTGCTGATCTGGCCCATGGCCTGCTCCATGGCAGTGCCCAGCTGGGTCTGCAATCCGGCGGCGATCTGTTCCGAGAAGTTTGCCATCATGCTGCCCATGACCTGCTGCATGGCGGCAGTAAACTGCTCCTGCAGGGCAGCGGTATCGATGAGGCTGCCCATGGAATCCTTCATCAGCTGCTGGAACTGGTCGCTGGCGAGATACTGGTCAAAACCGATCTTGTCCAGCCCCAGAATGCCGTTGCCGATGATGTAATCCTTGTAGCCGGTCATCACCTTCTGGGCCAGCTGCTGCATTTTGTCGGCGGGGATGGAAATGTCCATGTTGGCGAACACGTCCGTCAGGGCGCTCATGTCGATGTCAGGCGTTTCGGCCAGATCAAATTGGAAGCTGTCCGGGTCAATGAGGGAGGAAAAATCTACGGAACCATCACTCAGGTCAAACGCACCGCTCAGGTCAAGATCCAGCTTGCCGGGGTCGAACTGGAAGGCACTCTCGAGCTGGTCGGTGTCAATGGAGAAGAGGGAAGCCATGTCCACGGCAGCGGTCTGCTCGGTGCCGAAGGGCTCACCGTTCAGCACATTGGTCTGCGGGTCGGCAATCTGATCCTGTACCAGCCTGCTCTGGGCGGCGGTGTCCATGACGTGCCGGGTCAGGGAGGCGGGATAGGCGATGCCGGAGGACAGCATGGCGGCGGAGGCGTTTTCCCTGGGCTGCACCACGCCCACGATGGTCATGGTCTCGCTGTTGGCCACAAGCTCCTGCAGGAAGGCCTTGTCGTCCGATTTGTCCACCCAGGTGCTGTGGGCATCGTCGTACTGGTAGCGGTCGGCCGCGTTGACCAGCTTGAAGGTGCGGCCCAGAAAATCGCTGTACCGGTAGGTCTTGAAATCCTCGGGCACATCCACATTCTGGTTCTGGGCGAATTGCTGGATCATCTTGTCCAGCTCGGCGTTGTCCCGCAGGCCCAGCGCGTAGAGGGCATAATCGGTGATGGAACCATCCGCACCCAGCACGGCAACGCACTCGTTGTAGGTTTCGGGCCAGCGGCCTGCCTTGACCTCGTACTGGGAATGATACAGTGCATCGCTGGCGGGCAGCTGGTAGAACACGCTGGTGTTCATCATGCTAGCCATCATGTTGTTGGTCGAGCTGGTGGAACTGATGCCCAGAGCGGAAAGGGAGGAATCCGGGTTCACCTGCCGGATGCTGCCGTCCGGGTCCTGGCGGTAGATCTGAGGCTGTACATTATAGGAATACTCCACCGAGGAAACGCTCTCCCCGATGCTGCAGGCATCGCTCTCAAGGTAGGTTTTCAGGCTCGTCAGGTCGTTGGAGGTGATGCCGGAAACCATCTGGGTCACGAGCTGGCGCACCGGCACCATCCCTTCGCCGAGGTCGGGGGCGGCGGGCTGGCCGGGCAGGTCGGCGGACAGCAGGCTGGTCAGATCCATGCCGCTGCGCAGGATCTGCACCGGGTACTCGGAAAGGGTGTCCCGCTCCATATCAGCGATATACTGGTTGACACCGGTGGACAGGGAAATGATCAGCGCAATGCCGATGATGCCGATAGAGCCTGCAAAGGCCGTGAGCAGGGTGCGGGTCTTTTTGGTCCAGAGGTTGTTGAAGCTCAGGGTCAGCGAGGTCCACCACGACATGGAGGAGTGGCCCATGTTCTTGTGAACGGCAGGGGCAAGCTGAGCGGTGTCAGGCTCGTAGGGGGCGGTGTCGGAGCGGATGACACCATCCTTCAGGTTCACGATGCGGGTGGCGTACTGCTGGGCCAGCTCCGGGTTGTGGGTGACCATGACCACCAGCCGGTCCTTTGCCACCTCCTTGAGCAGCTCCATGACCTGGATGCTGGTCTCGCTGTCCAGCGCGCCGGTGGGCTCGTCTGCCAGCAGGATATCCGGGTTGTTGACCAGCGCACGGGCAATGGCAACGCGCTGCATCTGGCCGCCGGACATCTCGCTGGGGTGCTTGTGCAGCTGATTGCCCAGCCCCACCTTCTGCAGCGCCTCGGTGGCGCGGCGCTTGCGCTCTGCACCCGAGATGCCGGAAATGGTCAGGGCCAGCTCCACGTTGGCCAGAACGGTCTGATGGGGGATCAGGTTGTAGCTCTGGAACACAAAGCCGATGGTGTGGTTGCGGTAGGAGTCCCAATCGCGGTCGGTGTACTTTTTGGTGGAGATCCCGTTGATGACAAGGTCACCGCTGTCGTACCGGTCCAGCCCGCCGATGATGTTCAGCAGGGTGGTCTTACCGGAGCCGGAGGGGCCCAGGATGGCGACAAATTCGCTGTCGCGCAGGTTCAGGCTGACATCATTCAGTGCGGTCTGTACAAGGTCACCGGTTTTGTATTCCTTGCGGATCTTTTTCAGTTGAAGCATAGGCAGGCCTTTCTTATGCGTGCCCGGCGGCGTGTGGGAAATGCCGGACAAAAAACAAAATAACGTAGATATAGTATCAGATGAATGTGAACAAACCATTGCTTTTCGGGAAAGATGGTGTTATGCTGAAGAAGGTGAAAGAAACAAAAATCGACGCTTTATGACGTAAATTACCAGAAATCAAGACGCAAAAAGCCGACATTCCTGCACGGTTCGACGCATAGTGACGTTTTTTCGGGGATTGAATCTTTCCACAGGGCCTTATAAAATAGTATCATACAGTACGCACGGAAGAAAAGTGCGGCAATTTTAAGGCAAAGGGGAAGGTTGGATTGACGGAACGACTCGTTTCAAAGCTGCATGTCGCGCTTTTGAGCTACGACGAGCGGGAGATCCGCGTCCGGAAAAATTATCTGGAGGAGCAGAATCCTGCGATCTGCTGTGTCTGTTTCCACAGCGGCGAGGAGCTGCTGCGGGAGCTACGCCAGCAGCGCAGTGTGGATATCGTGGTGCTTTCGAGCCAGCTGGAGGATATGGACGGGTATGAGTTCCTCAAGCGGCTCAACAGCCTGCATAACCGCCCGCTGCTGCTGTTGCAGGGGGATGACTGGTACAGCGATGCCACGGCATCGTTCCTGCGGCCGGACGGCAGGCAGTACCTGCCGGAGCGCAGCAGCCTGCTGGATCTGCTGCTGGATCTGCGCAGCTCCACGGACATCGGCATCTTCTGGGTGCTGCCGTTCTGCAAGCAGCTTTATGCGGAGTGGGGCATCCAGCAGCCGGATGTAAACTGTGAATATCTGACCACTGCGCTGCAGGTCGTATGCGGCACGGAGCGGAAGCTGGCCGTGCGCAAGGAGATCCTGCAGACTGTGGCCGAGGAACACCACACCACAGTGGCCGCTGTGGACTGCGGGATGCGCCGCCTGATCGACGGGGTGGAAAAATACAACACCGAAGCCTGGCAGAAATTCAAGCAGGATTACGGCCTGATGGGGCATAGCGTTACCCTGGGCAAGCTGATCTATGCGGGCCGCCAGAAATTGATCGACAGCGGAACGCAGGGACGGAAGGCCGGACGATGAGAAAAAAGAGAGAGAACGGAATGGCAAAAGAGAGCGGGATGGGGGATTTCCCCCGCAAACAATTTGAGAGCGTGCTGCTGCACTCCCTGCGCATCATGGACCAGAACCGGGAATACCTGCAGATGCATCTGGCCCGGACCGGAGACGAAAGGACCCGGCAGGCGCTGGAGGATATGGGGCAGGAGAGCATCCGCCTGGAGCGCACCCTGCGGGAAATGATGGGTCTGCTGGAAGTGGAGATGAACGACAAGCCGTCCATGAAGCCGGTAGACCTGTGCTGGATCCTGATGGAGGCCGCCCAGATAGCCCCGGAGATCGAGAAGCAGCTGGGCATCCGGCTGACCGTGGATCACAGCCCGTTCCGGCGCTGCTATGTCAAGGCGGATGCCCAGGAGGCCGAACAGCTGCTGTTTCATCTGCTTTCCAACGCCCTGCGGGCCGTAAGCCCCGGCGGGCAGATCAAGATCCGGCTCACCCGGGACGACGAGGATCTGTATCTGATCGTGGAGGACGACGGCTGCGGCCTGCCCACCGGTGAAAACTGGATGGAGAACCGCCGCCGCTTCCTGGGCGGTGTGCAGGCAGGGCTGCTGCTCTGCCGCCGCTACTGCGCCCACATGGGGTGGGTGCTTTCCCTCACGCCGCGCGATGCCGGAAGCGGCACCCGGGCAGAGGTGCGCATCCCGCTGGCCGGAACGATGTTTCCCATTGAGGGCAGTGTGGAACTGCACACCATCCATCCGGCACTCACCACAGCTGATGGCCTGCGCTGGCAGATCCTGCGGGAGCTTGCCCTGTTGTCCGATAAAATGGAATGATACGATGTTCAGCGCCCTGCTCCGGGCTTTTCCGGGGCAGGGCGTTTTTGTGTAAAAATCACTCTGAGTAAAGAATCTTAACCGGAATGTAGAAAAACAGGGGAGCTGTATTCGTGAATTTAACAAAATGTTTAACTTTTTGAGCGGAAAATACTATTTTTTGCGTGTAAAATATGGTGACTGGATTGATTGTATCCCAATTTTTGAGTATAATACAACTGTATTTTTATATTGTTCCTCAGGAGGAAAAGCAAGTGAGAGTAGGTCTTGACATCGGAAGCACCACCATCAAGTGCGCGGTGCTGGACGAACATGATGCGCTGATTTATTCAACATACGAGCGTCATTACAGCCATATTCTGGAAAAGGCGCAGGAGCTGCTGCGCCGTATCGATGCAGAGCACCTGCACGGAAACAAGGCTCTGCTGAGCATCTCCGGTTCTGCCGGCATGGGTCTGGCCGACAGCTGCGGCGTGCCCTTTGTGCAGGAGGTGTTCTCCACCCGTGTGGCAGTCAAGCGGTTTGTGCCCGCCACCGACTGCGTGATCGAGCTGGGCGGCGAGGACGCAAAGATCCTGTTCCTGACCAACGGCACCGAGGTCCGCATGAACGGCAGCTGTGCCGGCGGCACCGGTGCCTTTATTGACCAGATGGCCACCCTGCTGAAGATGAGTGCCGACGAGATGAACAAGGCCGCGGAAAAGGCCGAGCGCACCTATACCATCGCGTCCCGCTGCGGCGTGTTTGCCAAAAGCGACGTGCAGCCCCTCATCAATCAGGGCGCGCGCACGGAGGATATCGCCGCCAGCATCTATAAGGCTGTGGTCAACCAGACCATTGCCGGTCTGGCACAGGGCCGCCCCATCAGGGGCAATATCCTGTATCTGGGCGGGCCGCTGACCTTCAGCAGCGTGCTGCGCAGGAGCTTTGATGAGGCGCTGGGGGTCACCGGAACCTGCCCCGAGAACAGCCTGCTCTATGTGGCACTGGGTGCCGCCCTCTATGCGGACAGGGCGTTCGACCTCTCTGCAGTGGCCGACGCGCTGGACCAGTACGCCGCCACCGCTACTTATGCCAGTGAGCCTCCGCTCTTTGCCAACAAGCAGGAGTACGAGGAATTCCATGCCCGGCACATGTCCCACAGCGTGCCTCATGTGCCTTTCAGCGCCCAGTGCGGCCCGGTGCATATCGGCATCGACTCCGGCTCCACCACCGTCAAGCTGGTGGTGGTGGACGAGAAGAGCCAGATCCTGTACACCAATTACCAGCCCAACCTTGGCAACCCGCTGCCCCTGATCCGGGAACAGCTGATCAAGATCTACCGGGAACACCCCGGCCTGCAGGTGGCCAGCGTGACCACCACCGGCTATGGCGAGGAACTGGTCAAGAACGCCTTCCGCTGTGATTATGGTCTGGTGGAAACGGTGGCTCATTTCACCGCCGCCAAATACTTTATGCCCGATGTGGATTTCATCATCGATATCGGCGGTCAGGACATGAAGTGCTTCAAGATCGAGGATGGTGCCATCAGCAACATCTTCCTGAACGAGGCCTGCTCCTCCGGCTGCGGCAGCTTTTTGCAGACCTTTGCTCAGGCACTGGGCTATGATGTCAAGAAGTTCGCCGCTCTCGGCCTGTTCGCAGACCGCCCCGTGGATCTGGGCAGCCGCTGCACCGTGTTTATGAACAGCTCGGTCAAGCAGGCCCAGAAGGACGGCGCTTCCATCGAGAACATTTCCGCCGGTCTGTCCATCAGTGTGGTCAAGAACGCGCTGTACAAGGTCATCCGCGCATCCAGCCCCGAGGAGCTGGGCCGCAGGATCGTGGTGCAGGGCGGTACCTTCTACAATGAAGCTGTTCTCCGCGCCTTTGAAAAAGAGATGGGCGTGGAGGTCATCCGCCCCGACATCGCGGGCCTGATGGGTGCCTACGGTGCGGCCCTGTTCGGCCTGCGCCAGAGCCATAAGAACCATCAGGAAACTTCCGGGATGATGAATCTGGCCGAGCTGGAAGCCTTCGACCAGAAGGTGGTCAGCGTCAAGTGCGGCGGCTGCGGCAACCACTGCCAGCTCACCATCAATACCTTTGCCGATGGCCGCAAGTTCATCTCCGGCAACCGCTGCGATAAGCCCGTGACCGGCAAGAGCGAGGACGACAGCCTGAATCTGTACGCCTACAAGCAGCAGCTGCTGGCCGGTTACAAGCCTGTGCCCGGCAAGCGCGGCTCCATTGGCATCCCGCTCTGCCTGAATATGTACGAGCTGCTGCCCTTCTGGCACACCTTTTGGACCAGGCTGGGCTTTGCCGTGCACACCAGCCCGGTGTCCAGCCGGGGGCTGTATCTGGCCGGTCAGGCCACCATCCCCAGCGATACCGCCTGCTTCCCGGCCAAGCTGAGCCACGGCCACATCAAGGCCCTGAGCCAGATGCACCTGGATGCCATCTTCTACCCCTGTCTGACTTACAACTTTGACGAAGGACTGGGCGACAACCACTATAACTGCCCGGTGGTGGCCTATTACCCTGAAGTTCTGGCAGGCAACTGCCCCGAGCTGGAGGGCCAGAAGTTTATCTATGACTATGTGGGCATTCACCGCCCCAAGGACTTTGTCCGCAAGATGGCAAAGGAAGTCCTGCCCAAATACTTCGGCGGCATTTCCGAAAAGGAAGTGCAGGCTGCTGCCGATGCTGCCTACGCCGAGCACGAGGCCCACATGGCCCAGATCCGGGTCAAGGGCAGCGAGATCATTGATGAGGCACGCCGTCAGGGCAAGCGCATCATCGTGCTGGCAGGCCGCCCCTACCATGTTGACCCTGAGATCAACCATGGCATCGACCACCTCATCACCCGCCACGGCGCGGCTGTTGTCACCGAGGACAGCATCTCCAACCGGGTGGAAAAGTTCCCCACCAGTGTGCTGAACCAGTGGACCTACCACAGCCGCCTGTATGCGGCGGCCAAGTACTGCACCACCCAGAAGGATATGGATCTGGTGCAGCTGGTCTCCTTTGGCTGCGGCGTGGATGCCATTACCACCGATGAGACCCGCGAGATCCTGCAGGCAGGCAGCAAGCTCTACACCCAGCTCAAGATCGATGAGATCACCAATCTGGGTGCGGTCAACATCCGTCTGCGCAGCCTGTTCGCCGCTCTGGAAGAGCGCGACGAGGCGGCAGAGGAAAAGGCCGCCCCCAAGGCAGAAGCCTGATACATAGGAGGAACCTATGGAATACAATTATCCCAAATTTACCCCGGAGATGAAGCAGACCCACACCATCCTCATCCCCAACATGGCCATTACCCAATTCCGGCTGCTGGAATACGCCCTGCGCTACGACGGCTACAAGTGCGAGATCCTGGGCAACTGCGGCAGCGCCGTGGCACAGCTGGGCCTGAAATACGTCCACAACGACACCTGCTATCCGGCCCTGCTGGTCATCGGCCAGTTTCTGGATGCCCTGAACAGCGGCAAGTATGACCTGGATCATACGGCCCTGCTCATCACCCAGACCGGCGGCGGCTGCCGTGCTTCCAACTACATCCACCTGCTCCGCAAGGCTCTGGTCAAGGCGGGCTATCCCCAGATCCCTGTTGCCAGCCTGAACTTCTCCGGTCTGGAAAAAGACAGCGGCTTCCAGATGACCCTGCCGCTGGCCCGCCGCGCGCTTGCCTGCATTTTCTACGGCGATATGCTCTGTGCCCTGCGCAATCAGGTGGCCCCCTACGAGAACGAAAAGGGTGCCGCTGACCGGATGGTCGATCTGTGGGTCGAGCGTCTGGGCCGCGTTCTGCTGGCCGGCAAGGGCTTTACTGCCCGGGAAATGAAGCACACCTTCCCGCTCATTGCAAAGGATTTTGCGGCCATCCCTGTGACCCGGGTGCCCAAGGTCAAGGTGGGTGTGGTCGGCGAGATCTACGTTAAATACAGCCCCCTGGGCAACAACGACCTGCAGAAGTTCCTGGAGAGCCAGGACTGTGAGGTGAACTTCCCGGGCCTGATGGGCTTTGTGCAGTACTGCATCTTCAATATGGGCGAGGATCATGTCCTCTACGGCGGCAAGCTGGCCGTCAAGATGGGCACGGATCAATTGCTCAACTGGCTGGACAGTGTGGAGCGTGCCATGCTCAAGGCCACAGCCGATGCCGGGTTCTACGCCCCCGGGCCCTTCAAGGAGCTGGTGGAAAAGCCCCACGGCATCATTTCGCTGGGGGCCAAGATGGGCGAGGGCTGGCTGCTGACCGCCGAGATGATCGAACTGGTGCAGGGCGGCTACGGCAACATCGTCTGTGCCCAGCCCTTCGGCTGCCTGCCCAACCATATCGTGGGCAAGGGCATGGTGAACAAGATCCGCGCCCTGTATCCCAGCGCCAATATCACCCCCATCGATTACGACCCCAGCGCCACCCGGGTCAACCAGGAAAACCGCATCAAGCTGATGCTGGCAGTCGCTAAGGAGCGCCTGAACGCCCCGGCGCAGGCCGCCCCCATGACGGCAGAAGAAATTGCCGGTGGGGCTCCCCGGGTCGAGACCACAGTATAATTCTTTCTAAACAGCAACACTCCCCTTCGGGCAGGACCGTGTGCCGCACGGCTCCGCCCGAAGGGGAGTGTTTTTTTGTCTCAGTCGCAGAGATACCGCCGCTCGAACTCCTCAGCCGGGATGGCCTTGGAAAACCAGAAGCCCTGCGCGCCGTCGCAGTCCAGCGAGCGGAGGAGCTGCACCTGCTCCTCCGTCTCGATGCCTTCGCAGATGACGTTGTAGCCCAGCCGTTTGACCAGATGTACGACCTCCCGCAGAAAATCGGAGCCACGCGCGTTGGAGCTGCACCGGGTCAGAAAGAGTTTGTCCAGCTTGATGGTGTTCACGGGGATATCCACTATGTTGTTCAGCAGGGAACTGCCTGCGCCGAAATCGTCCAGCGAGGTCTGCATTCCATCGCTCTGGAAGGAGGAAAGCAGGCGCTTTACCCGGTCGTATTCCGAGACCACCGCCGTCTCGGTCAGTTCGATCTCCAGCATCCGGGCGCTGATGTTGTGCTTTTCCAGAATTTCGCTGTACTCCTGGGTGGGGGCATCCTCCCGGGCCAGTACCGCCGAGACGTTCACTGCAATGGGCAGCAGCCGATGCCCGGCCTGTGCATTGCGCTGCAGGAACCGGGCCACCTGCTCGAAGATGTACAGATCCAGATCCACGATGCGGCCCGTGGATTCCAGAATGGGAATGAACTGGTCAGGGTAGACCACGGTGCCGTCCGGCTTGATCCAGCGGGTCAGCGCCTCGGCTCCGATGACCGAGAGATCTTTGGGCGAGAACTTGGGCTGGAGGTACAGCTTGAACTCGCCGTTCTCAAGCGCCTGCGGCAGGCCGCTCAGCAGCTCGCCGGTCAGGGTCTGCTTGACCTCCAGCTTTTTGTCAAACTGGATGGCAGACACACGGGTGTTGCTGCGCACCTGCTTGCGGGCAAAGTTTGCCTTGTCGATGGCGGCCGATGCGCTCAGGCAGCCGGGCTCAATGGCGTACACACCCATCCGCACCCGCAGGCGTACCTCCGGGTAATGCTGGGCCTGATACTGCTCAAACCGGCGGCAGAGCGTGTCTGCATAGTGGAGCGGGCCTTTCTCGTCACGGCAGGAGAGGTAGAGCACGAACTGGTCGCCCACCACCCGGCACAGGTAGCACTCGCCCCAGTGACGGGCTGCTTCGATGAGGAAATCGCTGAATTCCTTCAGCAGCTGATCGCCGGTGGCATAGCTGTATTTTTCGTTGAAGTATTTGAAGTTCTCGAAGTCGCAGTAGAAGATCTGGTAGCCCTCGGCATAGCCGCCGATGATCTTGTGGGAGACCTCCTCCTTGAAACGGGTAAAGGCCAGCAGACCGGTCAGCCGGTCAAACTCAGGAGCAGAAGTCATGCCGCGGCTCACGGCGTTCACGGCCAGATGTTTGCTCAGGTAGGCGTTGACGATCTTGGTGATCTCGCCCAGCTCCCGGCGGTTCTGGGGAGTCCAGTACCGCTTGCTGCCGCACACCACATAGGCAATGGCACCCTGATACTCGCCCTCACCGTACATGGCAGCGTAGACCACTGTCTGGGCCCCGCCCTGCATCAGCAGCGCGCGCCCCTGCGGCGAGTACATTCCCATATTGTCGGCCTGCAGCACGGTGGTACCGTATTCATCGTAGCTGTGGAACAGGGTCAGGAAGTCCTCCTTGGTAAAGGAGTTACCGTTCAGAGGCACCGGCTCCGCGTGGGGAGAGGTCCACTGGAACTGCCGGGAGACGCTGCGTTCCCGGATGCAGGTGTCCACAATGGTAATGCGGTCCAGCTGCAGCCGGATGCCGACGATCTTCAGGAAGAGGGGGATAGCCGTCTCAAAGCTGTTGTTTTTCTCAAACAGTTCAAAAGCGGTGGAGATCAGGTCGTTGTGCAGGTAGCGTGCATCGATATCGGCCGTTTCCGGGGCGGCAGGAACCGCCTGGGCATAGCGCCGCAGATTATCGCAGAACACATACTGGTTGCGGCCGTTCTGCTTGGCCTGATACAGGGCCCAGTCCGCGTTTTCGAACAGCTGGTCAAAGGAATAGCCCGCTGTGTTTTCAGGCAGGAAGCAGGCACCGATGCTGCAGGTCATCCGGTAATCGTTTTCCCAGAACTTCACCTGCTGCACGGATTCCGAAAGCTGGCGGGTCTTCTGAAGCAGGGTGGTGTTGGGAATATCCTTCAAAAACACCACGAACTCATCACCGCCGAACCGCACCAGAATGTCGCTGGAGCGGAACAGGGTGCGCAGCATCCGGGCAAACTCCTGCAGGACCTTGTCGCCGAACAGATGCCCGTAGCGGTCGTTGACGTTCTTGAAAAAATCAAGGTCGATGACCAGCATTCCGCAGGAGGCATAGGGATCTTTGGCCTGCAGATAGCGGTCGATAAGCTCCTTGCCGGTGCGGTTGTTATACAGCTGGGTCAGGGAATCGTGGCGGGCCTGCTCCAGCAGCTCCTGGGTCTGATTCTTCTGGTCGGTGATGTCCTTTGCATAGCCCACATAGAGGATGCCGCGGGCGGGGTCCTCGACCGGGCGGGCATCCACCTCCCGGGAATAATACACCCCATCCGGCGAGACAAAGCGCATCTCCAGCGGGCCGTACAGCTCACCGGTGAGCAGGGCACGCATCTTCCAGCGGTCTTCCGCGAAGATCGTGGCGTGCTCCGGCTTCTCGGAGCCAAGGTAGGCATCCAGCGTTTCCAGCGTGCGGCTCCGGGTATCGTAGACCCGCAGCTGATCCAGACGGGGGTCATATTCCAGCAGAAAAAACCACCGATGCACAAGAAACTGCATCAGCAGGGGATTGTTGATGATCGAATCGATAAACCGAACAGGGACATCCATGGCCGACTCCCCACTTTCCGCTTTTTAACCAGTATAACAAAATATGGAAGATGCATCAAGACGAAACACAAAAATTTCATGGAAAGTGAAAGAAATTTTACCGAAAGCTCTGTCGGAAACGGTTTCGGTGCGTCTGCTCAGGCCGGAACGCCCCACAGCTCGATCGTGGCACCGGCGGCAAGCCGGACGTTGGTGTCCACGGTCAGGGTCAGCCTGCCGAGCTTCTGGCTGGCATCCACATTCTGGCCGCCGCTTCCGGCAGGCAGAACGACCGCAGGCGGTGCACCCGTGGTGCCGGATGCGGCAAAACAGAGATACTGGCCGAAGCAGGGAAGTGCCTGAAAGCTGGCAAAGGTGCGGGTGGGCGGGCTGGACATCGAGCTGCTGGCAGCACAGGGGGAAGAAGCACTGAGCAGCTGGGCACCATCGCTGGTGCTGCACACCCAGTGCAGCGTGCCCTTGGATTGGCTGCTGCCTGCCTGAAACAGCACCTTCAGCGCCTGCAGTTCGGTGGGAAAGGTGCGCTCAAAGCTGGCAGCGGCGGCGTTCAGGGACACCTTTTCCAGCAGCTCCCACTGGCCGGGATCGCTGGGGTCACCCTTTGGGCCCTGGGGGCCAGGCTCCCCTTTAGGGCCTGCGGGGCCTGCCGCACCGGTGTCTCCCTTGGGGCCGGGTTCTCCCTGCGGTCCGGGTTCCCCCTTTTCGCCCCGGAATGCACCGCTTTCCACAGCGGCTTTCAGACGGTCGAGCAGGGCCTGCCAGGCGGGCGTGCCGGGTTGGGGCAGGGTGCTGTCCTCCGTGCCAGAATTTTCGGCCACGCAGTAGCACACGTCCGCGCTGGTCAGGGTGCGGGTGCCATCGGTGCCCTCAAAGGTGATGCGCCCCTCCCCGGGCACAGCCGTGATGAGGGCGGGCACTTCCACAAGACCGTCCACCACCAGCGTGGAGGGGGCAGCGTTCCCATCCGGCAGGTGCCAGAAGGCCCGCAGGGTCATGCCCTGCCACTCGCCGTCGGCTTCCACCCGCAGGGCGTAGATGCCCCGGTTTTTGGTGTAGCCGAAGCGGAGCAGGCCGTCGTACCCCTGCAAGGCAGCCCCGCCGCCCGAGGATAAATGGATCTGACGTTCGATCATACAGTTTCACTCCTTTTGTCGTGGTTTTCGCGTTCAAAAAGCTTGACTTTGGTTAGAGTTTCCGGTAAGATTGTGAAAAGACCGCAGAAGGTTTGGTGGATAAAATCTAACCAAAATCAGCTTGTGAGGCTATAATATCTGATTAAATTCAGAAAGTCAAGGGAAAATCTGAATCCGGTTAGAAAACCGGCGTTCTGCACAAGAAGGAGTGCAAAATTTGTGTTTTATGACTGCTACACGGCCCTGTGCCAGGCCAGAGGCATCAGCCGCAGCCGGGCCGCGCAGGAGATGGGCTTGAGCAACTCCACAGTGACCAAATGGAAAAACACCGGGGCGACCCCCTCGGGCGAGACGCTGGCCAGAGTATCCGCCTATTTTGGCGTGCCGGTGGGGGAGCTGCTGGGCGAAGCCGTCCCGTCGGTGCAGGAGGAGCGGAAGCTGCCCGAAGGAGCTGTCCCGTTCGATCCCGCTCTCACGGCTCCGCTGCTGGGCACGGTGCGTGCAGGCCTGCCCATGTATGCGGAAGAAAACATTGAGGGCTACATCCCCATCACCCGGAAGGATGGGGCACGGTACTTCTGGCTCCGTGTCCGGGGCGACAGCATGAACGCCGTGGGCATTTCGGAAAACGATGAGATCCTGGTGCGGGAGCAGCCGGAGGTGGAAAACGGCCAGCTTGCTGTGGTGATGGTCAACGGCGATGAAGCCACCGTGAAATATTTCCGTCAGGAGGGGAGCCTTGTGGTCCTGACCCCCAAAAGCTTCAACCCCGTGCACCAGCCCCAGATCTATGATCTAAAACGGGTGCAGGTGCGGGTGGTCGGCCTTGTGGTGGAGTGCCGCAAGGTGTTCTGAAAAAGGAAGATGGTCCCTGCGGGGCAGAATAGGAGGCTCGCTATGAAATGGAGGACCGTTCTGTGCACAGCGCTGTTTTTGTACGGTACCGTGCTGCTTTCTGCCTGCGGCGGGGGAGAGATGCCCGCGCCTGCGGAACCGCCCGCTTCCAGTGAGCTGCCGGCCCCCTCTCAGCCGGAGGAAGTGCCCGCCCCCTCGGAATCGGCTTCTTCCAGTGAACCGGAGCCGCCAGCATCCAGCGTGCCGGAAAAAGAGAATCCATTGATCGTGAATGGCGTGCTGAAAAGCTACGATACCGGCAAGCAAAAGGATGTTGTTCTGCCCAGCGGGAAGTTTACCAAAATTGATTCAGGATGCTTCAAAAATAATACCACCATGGAATCGGTGAGTATCCCGGAAGGCGTTACGGAGATTGGCTTTGCCGCATTTTCAGGGTGTTATAATCTGAAATCTGTGCAGCTGCCAAAATCTCTGGTGAAGATTGAACAGTCTGCATTTTTAGATTGTGTATCACTAGAAGAGATTACTTTCCCTGAAAACAGTAGACTGGAACTTTACCAGTCAGCATTTGAAAATTCAGGGCTGTTGAAGGTTTTTATCCCGTCAAATATTCGGATAATGAATGGTGGAGTATTTGCAGATTGCAAGAAACTTATCAGTGTATATCTTGAGGGACAGGAGACCATAGAAAAGCAAACATTTGCAAGTTGTTATTCTTTGCGAACAGTCATACTTGGTAAGGCAACGAAGGAAATTCGAGCGGGGGCATTTGATGGATGTTCGAATTTATCGGATGTCTGGTATGCTGGAAGTTGGGACGAATTGCTTTCGGGGTGCAATAAGGAGTGGAATGGAGCATTCTTTAATGCGGAACACCATGAAGGTGCTCCAAGCGATTGACTAGAATACCAAAACAATAAGAAACCCGGGGACAGCATCACAGCTGTCCTCGGGTTTTTGTGCGTTCGGAAATCTTACACTTTCTCAGTCTCATCATCCTCGTCGTCGTCCTCCTCGTCGGCGAGAGCTTCTGCATGGATGCGCTGGCGCAGGCGGGTGCGGAACTCCTCGGCGGGGATGCCGCTCTGGTTGGGGGTCAGGTCCGGGGCGGGCTTGCCGTCAGGCAGGTGGGCACCAAAGGCCGGCACAAAGAAGAACTTGCGCACGACAAAGATCAACGCAATGGCACCCACGCTGATGAGGTTGTCCAAAGCCGATTCGTGGCCGACCACCATGTGGCGGGCAATGGCGTAGAGCAGCACTTCCAGGCTGCTGCCGGGGCTGTGCTTGGCCAGCATCTTGATGAACTCCACGCCGATGACAATGTCCAGCGCCCGCTCAAGGAAGCCGCGGATCTCTACATCGTTGCCATCAAACAGCAGGCCCGGCATCCACTTGAGCAGGGGGATGAAGCTGAGCAGCAGGCCGATGAGCACCAGCCCGGACAACACGATCTCCAGCAGGGTGGCGGCCTGAATGATGTAGCTGCGCAGTGCCTTGCGGCTGCGGCTCTCAACATGGGCGGAGTGCGGGGTGTCGGAAGGATGGGACATGATGCGGCATCTCCTTTGCTCAAGATCGTGAAACGAAAAAAGCTGACAAACTTTTTTTAAGTTTAGCAAAGGATTTGAGCAAAGTCAATGAAATGTGCCGAATTTTCCGGGAATTACTGGACGGCTACATAGCCGGAGTGCTCAATGCAGGAACGGCCTGCATCGGTGGAGAGCCATTCGTAGATCCTGCGCTCCGGGCTGTCGGCAGCGGAATCCTGCAGGATGGCAGCATAGAATTCGTTGCACAGCGGGTAGCTCTGGTCGGCGATCGTCTCGTTGGAAGGGGTCACGCCATCCACGGCCAGCAGCCGCAGACCGGGCTTGGAGTACATCTGGTCGATGTAGTAGTAGACCGAGAAACCGATGGCGTTGGCGGAGTTGTTATACTCTGCAATGCTGTCCACCAGCTCACCCATGGCGGTGGGGGCCAGCTCGGTGGGGGCCTCCATCAGCGGGCCGTCCTGGATCAATAGCTTCTGGAACAGGGTCTGGCTGCCGGAGTCCGCCCGCCGCTGGAATGCAATGATCTCCTGATCCTTGCCGCCCACATCTTTCCAGTTGGTGATCGTTCCGGCATAGATGTCCTTGAGCTGCTGCCGGGTCAGGCTCTGCACAGGGTTGTCCTCGTTGACGATGAACACCAGCGCGTCCCGGCCAATGGCCTTCTGCTCCAGCGGGTCACCGTCAGCCTTCAGCTCCTCCTTGACGGATTCCGGGGCTTCGTAGGCGATGATGAGCTTGACCGAATCACCGTAATTGTTGCCGTACAGGCCCAGGTTGCGCCAGGCCTGGGCCGTGGTGTTGGTGGTCACGGCGCTCCGGGCGGTCTCCAGATCCAGCCCGGTGGTGTCGGCCATGATCTGTGCGATCAGTGGGATGCAGGCCGTGCTGCCATCCGTAATGGGGAATTCATCCACGCTCAGGATGGGCTGTGCGGGCATTTCACTGGCGGCAGAAGAGACAGGGGCCTCAGAATCAGGCTGAGACGGTGCCGCCCCCGAATTAGAGGAGGCAGGCACGGTGTTGCAGGCGGAGAGCAGGGCGGCGGTGGATGCCAGACCCAGACCGGTCAGGAACGCGCGGCGGGAAATTTTGACAGTACGCATGGAAAAACCTCCTTAGAAGAAACCGTTGTCCATTTCGTCGTTGCTGGAAGCGAAGATGCTCTCGGCGTAGAGCCACTGGCCGGTCAGGTCCATCCAGCCGCTCTCAAAGCCCTTGACGGCGGCGAACACGCCCTCGGGCAGGCCGTTGACGCTGTTGGCGTAGTACCCGGCACAAGTGCGCAGGCCGCTTACCACCACATCGCCGTCGCTGTCCAGAACATCGTAGAGCCAGCTGCTGCCGGGGCCGTTGTAGCAGCCGTAGAAGTAGATGCCGTCCTCAGTGGAGAGCAGGGGCGAGTAGTAGCTGTAGGTCTCATCCAGCTTGGCCGGATCGAGGGTCTTGTGGATGCCGTCCGGCCCGCAGATGTGGATGGCCGCTGCGTCATAGTTGTCATTGTCATCCTGCTCGACCCAGGCCCAGCCGTTCCCCTCGGGGTAAATATGGGTACGCACCTGATTTTCCACCGGGTCGATGGCGGTGTCGGTCAGCAGAACGCCAGTCTGCAGGTCGAACACCCGCACGGTGCCGTCTAGGGCATAGATGGCCAACGTGGCATCATCCGTGTTGGCATCGTAAAGGTCTTTCTCCTCGCCGGTGAGCAGGTCGTGGAACAGATACCGCCCCGCCATTTCGGGGGTGAAGGCATCTGGCTCCGTGACTGCCACGCCGGGCGCATAGTACCGGATGGGCTGGTCATACTCGCAGAGCACGGCGCTTTGCTCCGTGCTGACCAGATCCACCAGCTGGTATCTGCCGTTGTTGTACAGGCTGACCGTGCCTGCACCGGTGTACTGCTGGTAACCGGTCAGCTCCTCGCCGGTGGTGGGGTTGTACAGGCTGTCGGCACCCGTCGTGCCATCCTCGTTGTAGTGGCTCACCACCAGCCAGTCGGTGGGGGCAGAGCTGTCGCTGCTGCTGGCGTAGAAGTTGGAAAGGGCAGACAGCTCTGCCTGATAGACCACCTCGCCCTGCCGATCCTGCACCTGTACAGCGCAGTAGAGGGGCAGGTCATCGCCCCATTCGTTTTCCGGCACATAGTCTGCCGGGACATTGCAGACTTCAAAGGCCAGATAGCTGCCTGCTATGCTGCATCCGTAGGCGTTTTCGGGCACAGCCAGCTCCTCGCCCGTGGCAAGATCAATCACCCGGCAATCGCCCTCGGCGTGGTTGTTGCAGGGGGCATAGGCCATCTGTTCCGGTGCGGTCAGGACCAGCAGGCTGCCGGTCAGGACAGCATCGTAGGCACGGTCAAAGGTCAGGATCTCCTTGCCGCTGCGGTCGCACAGGGCGGTTGCCCGCCCGGTGGGGGTGCCGGGGGCTGACCACTGCCGCAGATAGTACCGCACGGTGCCGGTCAGGGTATCCGGCACCAGATACACGGTCTCACTGCTGGCGGCCTGATACAACACGGTATTGCCGCAGAGCACGGTATTGCCGCCGTTGGAGCCGTTGCTGTACAGGATGCGCAGCTTGCCGTCGTCCAGTGAAGCTGCAGCGGGGCCGGGCGCTTCCTCAGCCTGCGCGGGCTTGGAATCGGGCAGGGGCGAGGCCGGAGGCAGCAGGGAGCAGGAGGCCAGCAGCCCTGCCGCGGCAGACAGACTGAGCACTGCACAGCCGATGCGGAGAACAGAACGTTTCATAAGCGTACCTCACAGGTTTGGCAGAATTTAACTTTCCTATCCTGATTATAATACGAATAAACCGGACGTTCAATTGCAATCGAACGTCCGGTCATGGTTACAGTTTTGTTACAGGGGCGCTTCAGGCCTTGGCAGCCTCGGCTTCGTCCATCCGCACCAGCTGGCGCAGGAAGGGGAAGAGGAAGGGCACGGTGACAAAGAAGGTCAGCACATCGGCGATGGGCTGGCAGATCTCAACACCCAGCAGCCCAAAGGCCCGGGGCAGGGTGAGGATGAGTGGAATGAAAAACACGCCCTGACGGCAGCAGGCCAGAAAGGTGGCCCGGCCCGATTTGCCGATGGACTGGAACAGCATGTTGCCCGCCACGATCACGGGCTGCAGAAGCATGGCAAAGCACTGGAAGCGGAAGGCGGGCAGGGCCACGGCGGTGACTTCGGGATCATCACGGAAGAGGCGGATGAGGGTCTCGGCATTGAACCAGCAGGCAGTGAGAATGACAGAGAGGAAGCAGAAGCTTGCCGCCATGGTGAACAGACAGGCCTGCTGCACACGGTGGTACTTTTTGGCACCATAGTTGAAGCCCGCCACCGGCTGAAAGCCCTGCCCGGTGCCGATGGCCACCGAGATGATGAACATGAAGATGCGGGAAACGATGCTCATGCCGGCCACGGCAGCGTCGCCATAGCCGCGGGCGGCGATGTTCAGCAGCATTCCGCCAATGCTGTTCAGGCCCTGGCGGCCAAAGCTGGGCATACCGGTCATCAGGATGGTGCCGAACTCCGCCGGGCTGCGGGTGACTGCCGTGATCCGGAACTGGCTGACCGTTTTGCCCCGCAGGAACATGGACAGCAGGATGCAGAAGCTGATGGTCTGGCTCAGGGCCGTTGCAAGGCCCGCACCGGCGGTGCCCATGCCCAGCCCAAAGATGAACAGCGGGTCCAGCGCGATGTTCAGCAGGCCGCCGGTGACCAGGCCGATCATGGCAAAGCTGGCCTTGCCCTCATAGCGCAGGATGTTGTTCATCACCAGACTGGACATCATAATGGGAGCGGCCAGCAGGATGTACCGCGCGTAGGCGCAGGCATGGGGCAGGATGGTCTCGGTGCTGCCCAGCAGCATCATAAAATCGGGCAGGGTGAGCAGGCCTGCCGCTGCGATGATGCCGCCGAACACCAGCGCTGTGAAGAAGCTGGTGGAAGCAAACCGGGTGGCGGCATCGGTGTTCTGGCTGCCCAGGCTGCGGCTGATGATGCTGCCGGAGCCGTGGCCCAGCATAAAGCCCAGCGCCTGGAGAATGGCCATCAGACTGGAAACGATGCCCACCGCGCCGGATGCGCTGGTAGAGATCTGGCCCACAAAAAAGGTATCGGCCAGATTATAGATGCTGGTGATGAGCATGCTCAATATCGTGGGAGCCGCCAGGCTCAGGATCAATTTCGGGATGGGGGTCTCCGTCATTTTGCGGAACTGCTCCGCGCTGCGGTCGGCATTTGCCATGAAAAAACCTCGCTTTCTCTTTGACACGATCTTTCAATAAAAACAATCCATTCCAGTATACCGCAGGATCTGTTTTATATCAACCAATTTCTTGCCGGGGTTATTGCAGCAAAAGACCGCCCTGCCCGGCGGCAGAGCGGTCTTGGGTCATGGAAAGGAAAATGACAGTTACAGGGTCTTGCAGAACTCCTTCAGGTAGGCGCGGAAAGCCTCGCCGATCTCGGGGTGCTGCAATGCCAGCTCCACCTGAGCCTCCACCACGCGGAGCTTGTTGCCCATGTCGTAGTGGGTGCCGGTGAACTCCACGGCGGTCATGCCGCCGCAGTTGCGGGCATACTCAGCCATGGCATCGGTCAGCTGGATCTCGCCGCCTGCACCGGGTTTGGTGTGGGCGAGGATATCGTAGATCTCAGGGGTCAGCAGCACACGGCCCAGAATGGAGTAGTTGCTGAACTCCTGGCCCTTTTTGGGTTTCTCGATCATGTCATCCACAAAGAAATAGTTGTCGTGGATGGGGGTGGTCTTCAGGCTGCAGTAGCGGCTCACATCGGCCCAGGGCACAGCGGAGACACCCGCAGCCGGGCGGCCAAACTCCTCATAGGCGCGGATGAGCTGGGCGCAGACAGGGTCCTCGCCCCAGATCACGTCGTCGCCGTAGATGACCACGAACGGGTCGTCACCGGTAAAGGCCTTTGCCATGCTCACGGCGTGGCCCAGGCCCAGCGTCTGCTTCTGGCGCACAAAGAAGATGTTGGCAAGGTTCGAGATGCCCAGGCACTCCTCCAGCATTTTTTCCTTGCCGGGGGCGGCCAGCTTTTCTTCCAGCTCGGGGCTGCGGTCAAAGTGATCCTCGATGATGCTCTGGTTGCGGCCCAGAATGATCAGAATGTCCGTGATGCCGGACTTGACGGCTTCCTCCACCAGATACTGGATGGCGGGCTTATCCACGATGGGGAGCATCCCCTTGGGCATGGCCTTGGTGGCGGGCAGCACACGGGTGCCCAGACCAGCGGCAGGGATGACAGCCTTCGTAACTTTTTTCATGGTTCGGAACTCCTTCATCATATCATTTCAGGCTGAACGCTCAGCCGTAGACCAGATGGATCAGGGCATCCACATTGGGGCCAAGCAGCAGGGTGAACGCGCTGCCGATGACCATGAGCAGAACCAGACAGCCGAGCACGGCGGCCCAGCTGGTGCCGCCCTGCGCGCAGAGCACGGCTTTGCGCTGTGCCGCGTCCGGGAACTCCGCGCGGATGCGGCGGATCTTCTCGGCGGCACTCTGGCGATAGAGCCACTTGCCATACAGGCCGCGCACGATCATCAGCAGAAAGCTGAGCACCGAGCAGACCCGGGAAAGAGTGAGCAGGGTGGAGGTGGAAAGCCCCGGGGCCAGGCTGCTGTCCGTGACCTGCAAAAGGTCAATGAAGGTGGGCAGGGCCAGCACCAGCTCGGCGGCCAGAAAGGCGAACGCGGGCTTCCACGCCTTGCGGTAAAAGAAATAAAACGGGCCGAACAGCATGGCCGAAAAGCTCATGGAGGTCTTGGTGTGGGACAGCTGCATCCGGCAGTAGGCGCTCAGGTAGGCAGGGGAAGCCGGGCCGATGAAATCCGCCCAGTCCTTGCAGGGAATGCCGTCCATGACCTCTTCCTTGCCAAAAGCCGCCTGATAGGTCTGGCGCAGCGGGTCTACCTGCGGGGCCCCGGTCTCCTGGAACTGGCGGTAAAAGGTGGAGTAATCAAACTCCTCGCTGTGCTCATCCGAATCGGCACGGTCGGCGGGCTCCTGTGCCCCCTCCGGGGGCAGGGCCGCACCGCAGCAGCGGCAGACAGACTCACTGCGCAGGGTGCGCTCGCCGCAGGCAGGGCAGGTGCACAGCTCACTTTCCTGATAAGGGAACTTCCACTCGTATCCGGCGGCGTGGGCCGGGGCATGGATGCAGCGGCCGAGCTTTTCATAACAATCGCGGTGATAAGGCGCGCCGCAGTCGGGGCAGACAACGATATCGTCCTGCAGTGTCAGCGGCTTGCCGCAGCCCTCACAGGGGCAGCCATAATATTTGGGCATAAGATCCTCCCGGTATGCTAGTTGAACTTATTATACTCCCTTAAAAGAGAAAAGAAAAGGCAAAAATCTTCAAAATTCCAGTAGGTTGAGTATTTTTCCTCTTTACTTTATCATGGATTCTGGGTATACTAATGAAGTATCTGTGTATAAACTGTATCTTTTGAGGGATTCTTAAAATATGATTACTACTGACGAACTGAAAGTGCAGCTGGCCGATTACGGCACCGCTGTGAAGGACCTGGAGGAAGCGCTGGCCATCGACGCTTCCCGCAAGCGCGTGCAGGAGCTGGAGCACACCATGAGCCGCCCCGGCTTTTACGATGACGCTGAGCTGAGCAAAAAGGTCTTTGATGAAGTGGGCGACCTGAAGGGCAAGCTGAACCGCTTTGAAAAGCTGCAGGGCCTGTACGATGATGCCGAGACCATGCTGGTGATGCTGGACGAGGAGTACGACCCCGATATGGTGCCCGAGGCAGAGGAAGCCGTGAACGCCGTGGGCAAGGCCGTGGACGAGCTGCAGCTGATGACCATGCTGAATGGTGAGTACGACCACAGCAACGCGATCCTGACCTTCCACGCCGGTACCGGCGGCACCGAGGCACAGGATTGGGCCGAGATGCTCTACCGTATGTACAACAAGTGGGCACAGGCACACGGCATGACCGTGGAGGTGCTGGATTATCAGGACGGCGATGAGGCCGGCATGAAGAGCGCTTCCATGATGGTCAAGGGTGCCAACGCCTACGGCCTGCTGAAGAGCGAGAACGGCGTGCACCGTCTGGTCCGCGTGTCTCCTTTTGATGCCAACGCCCGCCGCCAGACCAGCTTTGCCTCTCTGGAAGTGATGCCCGAACTGGACAACACCATTCAGGTGGACATCCGCCCCGAGGATATCGAGATGCAGGTGTTCCGCTCCTCCGGTGCCGGCGGCCAGCACATCAACAAGACCTCTTCCGCTGTCCGTCTGATCCACAAGCCCACCGGCGTCGTGGTCAGCTGCCAGACCCAGCGCAGCCAGTTCCAGAACCGTGACTACGCCATGGAAATGCTGAAGGCAAAGCTGTATCAGATCGCAAAGCAGCAGCACATGGACAAGATCGATGACATCAAGGGCGTGCAGAATGAGATCGCCTGGGGCCACCAGATCCGCAGCTATGTGTTCATGCCCTACACCATGGTCAAGGATCACCGCACCAACTACGAGACCGGCAATGTCGATGCCGTGATGGATGGTGATCTGGACGGCTTCATCTTTGCTTACCTCAAGGCCGCCAGCCGCGGGGAGCTGCAGGATACCTAAAATTTGTCATAAAATGTCAGAGGGACCTCGCCGTTGGGCGGGGTCCCTCTTTTGGTTACAGGTGCAGATATTTTCCGGTGATGCTGGCGGGATCGGCGGCCACCTGCTCCGGTGTGCCGCAGGCCACGATCCGTCCGCCGCTCTCGCCGCCGCCGGGGCCAAGGTCCACGAGATAGTCGGCGTTGCGGATCACATCCAGATCGTGCTCAATGACCACCACAGTGGCCCCGCTGTCGATGAGGCGCTGGAATACGCCCAGCAGGGTGCGCACGTCCAGCGGGTGCAGGCCGATGGTGGGCTCGTCGAATACAAACACGGTGTCAGCCTGCCCTTTGCCCATCTCGCTGGCGAGCTTGAGCCGCTGGGCCTCCCCGCCCGAAAGGCTGGGCGTGGCCTCGCCCAAAGTCAGGTAGCCCAGCCCCAGGCTGGAAAGGGTCTGCAGCCGGCTGGCCACCAGCTTGAGGTCGGCACAGGCGGCAAGGGCTTCGTCCACGCTCATCTCCATCAGGCGGGGCAGGCTCTCGGCCTGGGTGCCGTCCTTCCGGGTGCGGTAGAGGGCGGCGGCATCCTTCTGGTAGCGGGAGCCGCCGCAATCCGGGCAGGTGATCTCCACATCCGGCAGGAACTGGATGTCCAGGCTGATGGTGCCGGTGCCGTCGCAGCCGGGGCAGCGCAGGCGGCCCGTGTTGTAGGAAAAATCGCCCGCCTTGCAGCCCTTCTCCCTGGCAAGGGGGGAGCGGGCGTAGATCTTGCGCAGCTCATCGTGGACATTGGCATAGGTGGCCACCGTGGACCGCACATTGATGCCGATGGGCGTTGCGTCAATGAGCTTGACCTGCGCAATGCCCGGTGCAGTGATGCTTTCCACATGGGCGGGCAGAGCTTCGCCCTTGGCGGCGGCTTCCAGTGCGGGGATCAGGCTTTCCAGCACCAGCGTGGTCTTGCCGGAACCGGACACGCCGGTCACCGCGATGAGCCGCCCCTTGGGCAGCCGGACTTCCAGCGGCTTGACGGTGTGGATGGCCCGGGTGCGCAGGGTGATGGTGCCCAGCGCAAAGAGCTCTGTCTCCGGGGTGCGGGTGCGGGCCGAGAGGGTGTGCAGGTCGGCAAGGAAGGGCCCGATGCGGGAAGCCGGGCTTTGGGCCACCTGCTCCACAGTGCCCTGGGTCAGGATAGTGCCGCCGTTTTCACCGGCACCGGGGCCCATCTCAATGAGCCAGTCGGCATCCTGCAGGATCTCAGTGTCGTGATCCACCAGCACGATGGAGTTGCCGTCCGCGATCAGGTCGTGCATCACGCCCCGCAGGCCCTCGATGTTGGAGGGGTGCAGACCGATGGAGGGCTCGTCCAGCACATAGAGCACGCCGGTGGTGCGGTTGCGCACAGAGCGGGCCAGCTGCACCCGCTGGCGCTCCCCTGTGGAAAGGGTGGCGGCTTCCCGGTCAAGAGAGAGGTAGCCCAGCCCCAGATCCAGCAGGCGGGCAGCGGTGGCCTGAAAGGACTCGCAGATGCTCTCAGCCATGGGGCGCATCTCCACGGGCAGGGAGGCGGGCACCCCCTCCACCCACTGCACCAGCGTGTCCAGCGTCATGCGGCAGGCATCGGCCAGCCCGATGCCCCGCAGCCGGGGAGCCCGGGCCGCGGCGTTCAGGCGGGAGCCGCCGCACGCAGGGCAGGGGCCCTGCTTCAGAAATCGCTCCACCCGCTTCATGCCCTTTTCGTCCGTTACCTTGGCAAGAGCGTTCTCTACGGTATAAACGGCGTTGAAGTAGGTGAAATCCATTTCACCCGCCGCGCCGGTCTTGCTGTTCTGGTAGAGCAGGTGCACCTTTTTGGCAGGGCCGTGGAACACCACGTCGCGCTCTTCCGGGGTCAGCTCCCGGAAGGGAACGTTGGTGCGCACGCCCATCTTTTCGGCGATCTCCTTCATCAGTGACCACATCAGGGTCTGCCAGGGCAGCACCGCGCCCTCGTTGATGGAAAGGCTCTCGTCCGGCACCAGAGTGGATTCATCCACCACCCGCACGATGCCGGTGCCCTCGCAGTCTGGGCAGGCTCCGGTGCTGTTAAAGGCGAACTGCTCCGCGCCCAGCACCGGCACCTGCGCGCCGCACCGGGGGCAGTAGAGCGGGATCTCGGCCGCAATGTTCAGGCTGGGCGGCACCATGCAGCCGCAGGCGGGGCAGGGGTAGTGGGACAGCCGGGAGAACATCAGGCGCAGGCTGTTCAAAAGCTCGGTCATGGTGCCAAAGGTTGAGCGCATCCCGGGCACGCCGGGCCGCTGGTGGAGGGCCAGTGCGGCGGGAACATAGCGGATCTCGTCCACCTGTGCCTTTTCGGCCTGGGTCATCCGGCGGCGGGTATAGGTGGAAAGGGCCTCCAGATAGCGGCGGGAGCCCTCTGCGTAGAGGACACCCAGCGCCAGCGAGGACTTGCCGGAGCCGGACACGCCCGCAATGCCGACGATCTTGTGGAGCGGCACATCTACGTCGATGTTCTTCAGGTTGTGCACCCGCGCGCCCCGCACCCGGATGGCGGCGGGGAGAGCGGAACTGGATTCGTGGTTCATCGTGTCTCCTTTCTCTGAATGGGGTCGCAAAAGGCTCCCCCGCAGGGGAGCCGGAAGGATCATAAACCGAGAGGATCAAACCGCTGGTGTTCGAGCTGGTCGATCACCGCCTGCGCTGCCGGTGCAATGGGGGCGGGCACTGCGGCGGGGCAGCTGAGGTAGTAGCCCTGCAGCAGGTCCACGCCCAGACCGATGACGGTGCGCAGCTGGGCCTCGGTCTCAATGCCCTCGGCGATGAGCTGCATACTGCGGGCGTGTGCGTAAGCCACAATGTTGGAGACGATCTGCTGCTTATCACGGTCGGTGTCGATCCCGCGCACAATGGAAATGTCGATCTTGATATACCGGGGCGAGAGCTCCAGCAGGTTCAGCTCGTTGCTGTAGCCGCTGCCGTAGTCATCCAGCGCAAAGGAGCCGGAGAAGCCCGGAACGTTCCGCTTCCGCTCCAGACATGCGCGGTCCAGATCCTCCTGTTCGGTGATCTCCACCACCAGCCGCTTAAGCAGCTCGGGGTAGCGCTGAGCATATTCCTCCACATCCTCATTCGTCAGGCTGACATTGGCGATGGAGTTGATGAAGAGCAGGGCATCGCTTTGGAACAGGCCCTGTGCCTGCATACGCTGGAAGAGCGCGCTGGAATGGAACACAGTGATCCGTTCGATCTCATACAGGCGGCCCGTCTCATGGGCCAGCTGCATGACCTGAGCGGGGGAGTGCAGGGTGGGCAGATCGACCCGCATGAGGGCCTCGTAGGCTGCGACCCGGCCGCTGCGGGCAGAGCAGATGGGCTGGAAGTGGTAGGACACCAGCTCTTCCTGCAGCAGGCGCTCAAAGTCCTGCTGGGTCTGGGCGGCGTATGCCTCCTGATGGTAGCTGCCGATATCAAAATCACACATGCGGCCCTTGTGGGAATGCTTGACCTGATACATGGCAAAGTCGGCATATTTTTTCAGGGTGAGCAGGTCGTGGCCGTCCGTGGGGTACCAGGCGATGCCGCCCGAGATGCTGATGTGCAGCTGCTTGCCGTTGGGCAGGATGGACACGCTGCGCTGCAGGGCGGCACTCAGCAGCTCCAGCTGGGCGCGGAGCTGTGCCTGATCCTGGTAGCCATAGAAGAAGATCAGGAACTCATCGCCCGAAAGGCGGGAGCAGATGGTGTTGGCGGGCGTGTTGGCCGCAAAGCACTGGCCGGTCTGGCGGATGTACTGGTCGCCCCAGTCGTGGCCGTAGGTGTCGTTGATCTGCTTGAGGTTGTCCAGATCCATCATCAGCAGGGCGGCACAGCCCAGCTTTTCGGGCTGCTGGAACAGCGCTTCACAGGCGCGGTCAAAGGCACGGCGGCGGTACAGACCGGTCAGGGTATCGTAATCGCGCTCGTGCTCAATGCGCTGCTGCTCCAGCACCGTGGTGGTCATATCCTCAGCCAGACCCACCTCGGAGGCGCTTTCGCCCAGGATATGGGTGACACGCAGGGTGATGTAGTGGGTGCTGCCGTCGGGCTGGGGGATGGCAAAGACCTTGTTGTTGGCCGGGGACAGGCGGTAGAACCACCGCTGCTCCAGTGTGCCCATCAGGGCGCGGAAAGCTTTTGGCGTGAGCGGATCTGGCTGCTCCTGTGCAAGGCCCAGCATGGAGAAGAAGTTGTCAGTCACATAAACGCTGTCATCGCGCAGCTCATAGCCGCCCAGCTCCGCACTGGCCAATTTCATAATGCGCAAAAAGCGGGTGGAGGAGTCCAGCACGTCTTTGCTCAGCTGGGTAAAGGCAGAGGAAAACTGATCCAGCTCCCTGATGCCGGTGGTGGAAAGATGCGGGATGGCGGAGGAATCCGCTTCGGCAGCGGCTACCTCAGCCGAGAGCTTGGCTACGGGCCGGGCCAGCCGCCTGCTGATCAGCCAGCTGCAAACAAAGCCAACGGCCAGCGTGATCAGAATGATGAAGGAGAGCAGCTGCTGCAGCCGCTGGGCGAAAGCAAAGAGCTGCACCGCGGGAACAGAGCCCACGAGAAGCCAGTGCTCGCCCGAGAAAGGAGCGTTCCGGCTGTAGAGGTTCAAGGGGGAGACCGAGGCAATGTAGAGGGCATCGCTGAAGAGGTAGCGGCGGGTCTGGGCACTGTGGAGGCGCAGCGTAAGGCTTTCGTCCGCAGAACCCGGCTGCCCGTCGCAGTGGGAACGGAGCACCGGATGCAGCTGCAGTTCAGCGGCAGAGAGTTCCTCCGTATCGGTCACGGCAAGGAAATAGGTGCCGCTGTTCTGCAGCTCAGAGCAGGGCAGGTTCTCCCACAGGTAGTCGGCCAGCAGCTCCACGCCGATCACGCCGTAAACGGTGCCGTCCGGCAGGATCAGGGGCTGGCTGTAGGCAATGGCCTCGTGGGTGTCCCCGGGCACCAGATAGGATCGTGAGGTCCAGTGGCCGTAATCGGAGGCGGCAAGGCTGGCTCCGTCTTTATAGGCAGCCTGGAAAGGGGGATAAAGGAAGCCACGGTTTCCCAGTGCCCGGTAGCGGATGGTGGGGGACCAGCTGTTGTCCGTGGCAATGGAGAGGGACTGCACCAGCTGGGCCGGTGCCCGCACGAAGGTCAGGTCGGCGTTGCGCTGGGAGGGAGCGGCATCCGGGTCAAGATCCCGCAGGTAGATGGCGGGCAGCCGGCTGTCCTGCTTCTGCTTATCCAGATCATGGGTGTTCAGGATAAGGAACACGCCGGTCACCGACTTGATGCGCAGGGTGCTGATGAGTTCCGGCGCGGCGGCTTCCAGCAGGGGATAGGCCGCGTCGCTGCTGCTGTCCAGCGTGCTCAGGCTGATCTCTCCCTCGTCCAGAAGCTGCTGGGTCAGGCCATTGATGGTATCGGAAAGGCTGGTCAGCTCCTGCGCATCATGGAAGATGGACTGAAGATACCGGCTGCGGTTGTCCACCTGCATGGCAAGGATATCCTCGGCGTTCTGGTTCAGCTGGGGGCCAAGCCGGGTGGCGTGGGCGGCAAAGGTCAGCAGCAGGATCTCCACCGCCAGCACAGCCAGCAGGGAGAAAAGGATGGTGCCGAAGATAGAATGGCCCGTCTGAGGGGCCTTCTGTCTGTGCGGCTTGCGGTTCTGCATCTGAGGGTCTCTCCTTTTGCGGTTGTTCCAAGGGCATCTCAGCCCGCAAAGGCGCTGAGAGCGGCCAGGGTCTGGTCGTACCAGGCATCAAAATAGGCATCGGTCAGGAACTCGGCTTCGGCTTCCTCGGGGGTCTGCCCGGCAGCCAGCCGCTCCAGCACCGTGGCACGGTCGGCAGTGACACGGTCCTCCAGGGCGTACTGCAGGGTATTGCGGGCGCGCAGGGCATCCGGGAAGGCATGGGTGGTGTAGAGCTTGCCGCGATCAACGGTATCAATGGACAGGCTCAGCACCTTGTGGATGCGCTCAGAGACCGTCAGGCCGCTGTTCTCAAGGGCGGACATGCTGTTGGCGGCATAGGTCACGGGCATATAGCCGGACTGCACCGAGAACTGCAGGTTGTTTTCCGGCTGGGTGAACCATTTCAGGAAGGCAGCGCAGGCGCTGATCTCGTCCTCGGTGCCCGGGATGACTACCATGCCGGCCCCCTGCTGGACGGCCACCGGCGCACAGCCTGCAAAGCTGGGGCAGGGCAGCGCGGCCATCTCGATGCCGTGGCTCTCGGTGTCGCTGGTCAGCACCTGGGTGGGGAAGAAGGAAGCGCTGGAGGAGGAACCGACATAGGCCAGCAGGCTGCCGGTCTTGATATCGTCGCTGCGGAACTTGCCGCTGGCACTGCACCAGCCCTTGATGTAGGGGACATAGTAGTTATCCCACAGCTTGCGGAGGGTCGGCTTGTCAAAGTGCAGGGTCATCACGCCGTTCTCGGCATCAAAGATGGTCGTACCCAGTTCCTGTGCGCCGCAGAGCAGGTAATTGGTCAGCGCGTCGCGGCCATACAGGGCCTTGCCGTCGTTGGGCGCAGCCGTCTGGGCATCGGTCCAGTCGTAGTATTTGTGTGCGGCCTCGTTCAGCCCCTCCACGGTGGAAAGATCCGCATAGGTCACGCCCGTGGCCTCGGCAAAGGGGGCAAAATCGGTGGTGTTCAGGTAGAGCAGCTCGGTGGACTTTGCGATGGGAAAGACCTTGAGCTCCCCGTTGTTCATCAGGTCGCCCTCTTCGAGAAAACCGGCGATATAGGCAGACTTCTCTTTTTCGGTCAGGTAGGGGCTCAGGTCAACGGCAAGGCCCATCTGATCCAGCGTAAAGGCGGTGTCCGCGTAGGAGGAGACGATGTTGGGCAGTTTTTCGGCACCCACCTTGCCCTCGGCGGCGGCCAGCACGCTGGTCTCCAGGTCGTTCACGCTGCCCTGACTGGAGCTTTCGACCCGGATGTTCTTCTCTTTGCCCACGGTGGAGTTGAACTGCTCCACCAGCTGGTTGAAGCATTCCAGCTGGTCGCCGTTGTAGTAGGTCCAGATCGTGATGGTGGTGGGCAGCTTGCTTCGGCCGCAGGCAGTGCCGCCCAGCGCCACGGCGGCGCACAGCAGCAGACTGACGGCAGAACGAAGAATTCGTTTCATTACCTTATCTCTCCCATTCCGACAAAATGGCTCACGGAAAAGCGGCGCGTCCTGTCGTTTCTGAAATGATACCAGACGAAAACATTGTAACACTTTTTCGGGGCGGGGGCTACTGATTTTTGAAAAAACACCCGAAAGCAGACGAAAAAAGAAAGAATCTCTGGCCAGCGCTTCCATTTTTCGTAAAGTCCGGATATAATACAAGCATAAAATACAACAAAAAGAATGGGAGAGCTTATGGCGCAGAAGAAGGACGAGGGCCTGAATGGCAACGAGAAGATCGAACAGGCGGTCTGCCAGTTACAGCAGGAGCCCACACAGGAGCAGCTGGCGCATACCCTGACCGTGATCCGTCGGCGGATGCGGGAAAACGGACAGGTCGTGGTGGCGGTGGAGCCGAACCCGGCCAGTGAGCAGATGCAGCTGCGGGCCCTCCGCACGGCCGATGGGGCCAGCTGGTGGTATGCCTTTACCAGCTTTGAAGAGGAGATGAAGGGCGCGGAAGCGGTGCAGTCCACCTTTCTGGTGGAGCTTGAAAAGCTGTTGGATGCCGCACTGCAGGTGCCGGAGATCCAGGGCATCATCCTGAACCCCTGGAACCGCACCATCCAGCTGGACAAGACCCTGCTCCGGATCATCAAGGGATAAACACGAAAGGGCCCGCCTGCCGCATTTTGGTGCGCGCAGACGGGCCCTTTTTATATGGTAAAGGAAGAAGGAGAATGGCAGATCAGGCCGCGTCGGTGCGGTTCTTCTTGAGCAGGCTCAGGATCACGGCACCCACCACGCTGCCAGCGGCCAGAGCCACGCAGTAGAGCAGGGCATGATCGACCACGGGGAACACGAAGATGCCGCCGTGGGGAGCGCGCAGGGCGCAGCCGAAGGTCATGGAGAGGGCACCGGCCAGCGCGGCACCGGCCACACAGCTGGGCAGGACGCGCAGCGGGTCGGCGGCGGCGTAGGGGATGGCACCCTCGGTGACGAAGCACAGGCCCATGACGTAGTTCACGATGCCGTTGCGGCGCTCGTCAGGGGTCCACTTCCTGGGGCAGAAGGTGGTGGAGAGGGCGATTGCGATGGGAGGAACCATGCCGCCCACCATGACAGCAGCCATGACCTCGTAGTTGCCGGAGGCCAGTGCGGCAGTGCCAAAGACATAGGCAGCCTTGTTGAAGGGGCCGCCCATGTCAATGCTCATCATACCGGCAACGATGGCACCCAGCAGGACCTTGGAGGTGCCGCCCATGGCGTTGAGACAGTTGGTCATGGCGGTGTTGATCATGCCCATGACCGGGTTGATGCCGCACATCACGGCACCGATGATGAGGATGCCGCCCAGCGGGTAGATCAGCATGGGGCGGATGCCGTTCAGGCTGGCGGGGAGCTTTTCGGTGATCTTTTTCAGGAACTCGACCACATAACCGGCCACGAAACCGGCCAGCAGAGCGGCCAGGAAGCCGCCGGAGATGCCGGTGGTCTCACCATTGGCAAGGCCTGCAAAGTTGGTGCCGTTCATGGCCAGCACGCCGCCCGCAAAGCCCACGGCCAGGCCGGGACGGTCGGCGATGGACATGGCGATGAAGCCTGCCAGAATGGGAAGCATGTAGCCAAAGGCGGCGCTGCCCACCGTCTTGAAGAAGGCGGCGATGGGGGTGTTCATGCCGAAGTTGGAGGGGTCGATGGTGTAATCGTCCAGCAGGAAGGCCAGCGCGATCATAATGCCGCCGCCCACCACAAAGGGCAGCATGTGAGACACGCCGTTCATCAGATCCTTGTACACCTTGCGGCCAAAGCTGTCGCCGGAGGTCTCCTCCTCGGCAGCGGTGGCACCGCCCTTGGCGTGGTAAACAGGAATTTCGCCGTGGGCCACCTTTTTCAGCAGTTCCTCGGGCTTGTGGATGCCGTCATCCACCCGGGCAAACAGCACGGGCTTGCCGTCAAAGCGGGCGGTCTCCACATTTTTGTCTGCAGCCACGATGATGCCGTCACAGGCTGCGATCTCGGCGCGGGTCAGCACGTTCTTGGCACCATCGGAGCCGTTGGTCTCCACCTTTGTGGGCAGGCCCAGCTTGTCACCGGCCTTGGCCAGCGCCTCGGCGGCCATGTAGGTGTGGGCAATGCCGTTGGGGCAGGCGGTCACGGCCAGAATGCGGTAGCCGCTCTGAGGGATGGCCTGCTGGGTGAAGCTCTCCTCACCGAACTGGGCCTCCTCCTGTGCGTCGATGAGGGCAAGGAATTCGGCGGGGGTCCTGGCGGCCTTCAGCTTTTCCACAAAGTCCTCATTCATCAGCATCTGCATCATGCGAGCCAGCATATCCACATGCAGGCTGCCGTTTTCGGGGGCCGCAATGGCAAAGAGCAGGTCGGTCTTGCCGTCATCTTCGGCGTTGTACTGCACCGGGGTGCTCAGACGCAGAGCGGCCAGGCTGGGCCGGGTGACCACATTCGTCTTGGCGTGGGGAACGGTGATGCCGTTGTCCACGTAGGTGGAGGCCTCATCCTCCCGGGCGTAGAGTGCCTTCTTGTAGGCTTCTGTGTCGGTGATGTTGCCGTGGGTGGCCTGCAGTTCTACCAGCCGGGAGAGGATCTCGTCCCGGTTGGAGGCCGCGGAATCCAGCTCGATGGACTTTGCGGTGAATAATTCCGTAATGCGCATAAGGGTTCTCCTTTCTCTCTCTGTGCAACCCTCTCAGCTGCGGTCTGCGCCGCAGACCGCAAAGAGGGCTCTGCTTCAAATTTCCTGCATCAGTTCGGCAATCTTTTCTTTCGTTGCCAGCCCAAGGCTGAACGCGGTGGCACTGCCGCAGGCGGTGCCCAGCCTGAGGGCCTGCTCATAGCTGCCGCTTTGCAGATAACCTGCCACAAAACCGGCCACCATGCTGTCGCCTGCGCCTACGCTGTTCACGACCTTGCCCTTGGGGCAGCCGATGCGGTGCACCTCGCCGTGCTCATCCACCAGCAGGGCACCGTTTCCGGCCATGCTTACCAGCACGTTCCGGGCACCCTTTTCCTGCAGGGCGCGGGCAGCGGCGGTGATCTCTTCGTCCGTTTTCAGCTCCCGGCCCACGATCTCGCCCAGCTCGTGATCGTTGGGCTTGATCAGGAAGGGGTGATAGGGGAGGACGTTGACCAGCAGATCCTGGGTGGCATCCACCACGGCCCGCACACCGTGGCCCTCCAGCCCTGCCAGCAGCCGCTCGTAGGTGCTCTGGGAAAGGCTTTTGGGGATGCTGCCCGCCAGAATGAGGATGTCGTCAGGCTGCAGGGTGTCCAGCTGGGCTTCCAGCTGCTGCATGGCACTTTCCGGGATGCTGGGGCCTGCGCCGTTCAGCTCGGTCTCAGTGCCCGCCTTGATCTTGACGTTGATGCGGGTCATGCCCTCGGCCAGATGGATGAAATCGGTCCGGAGCCCCTGCGCGGCCAGACCACGTTCCAGCCAGGCACCGGTCTCACCGGCCACAAAGCCCAGAGCCACGCTCTCACAGCCCAGCTCCCGGAGCACGCCGGAAACATTGATGCCCTTGCCGCCCAGCACGCAGTCCTCTCCGGCGGCGCGGTTCACCTCGCCCACCTCAAGGGGCCTGTCGAGACGGACCACATAATCAATGGCAGGATTGAACGTTACAGTGTAGATCATACCTCGGTCTCCTTTATCAGAGTGTATTGCCGGTATTTGGGGTTGGGGCATCGGTTCGTCAGGATGGCACCGCTGTGCAGATCACAGATGGCGGCGGGGTAGACCTGCGCGAATTTGGTGTCGTCCACCAGGAACCACGTCTCCCGCGCCCGGCGGAGAGCCGCAGCCTTGACGGCGGCCTCCTCGGGGTCTGGGGTGGTGAAGCCGGAATCCAGCGCCACGCCGTTGGCCCCCATGAATGCTTTGGTGAAATTGTACTGTTGGATGGCAGTCAGCGCAGCCGCCCCGATGATGGCCTCGGTCTGGGGCCGCAGCAGCCCGCCGGGCAGGAACACCCGGCAGCCTTTCTGGGCCAGCAGGCGGGCGTGGGCCACGCCGTTGGTCACATAGCTGGCGTTCAGGGCCGGGCCGCTCAGCGCCCGTGCCAGAGCCAGTGTGCTGGAGCCTGCATCCAGATAGATGAAATCTTCCGGCAGGATCAGTTCTGCCGCCGCCTGGGCGATGCTCTGCTTCTGACTGACGGCCAGCTCTTCCTTGGCGGCCATGGTGGGCTCGTCGGTGCGGAAGGGACTGTCCGGCAGGGTGGCCCCGCCGTGCACCTTGTTCAGTTTGCCCTGCTTGTCCAGCTCGTTCAGGTCGCGCCGGATGGTGGATTCGCTTGCGTTCAACGCCTCGCACAACTCCTGCACGGTGGCGGTGCGCTGCCGCGCCAGCAGATCCAAAATCAGGCTGAATCGTTCTTCTGCCAGCATCGGGAACATTCCCCCTTGTTCGATTTATATGATTGATTTTGATTGACATTGGCGGGTTATGACCGCCTTGCCCCCTTATTATAGCAAAATCTCAGTCAAAATCAATCAGGTTCCGCCAAGTTTGAGTGACAAAATATTGCTCTGTTTTTTGGGCAGGATGCATAAAGAGTGGGATACATTTGAAAAAACGCCCCCTTCGTGCTATAATTTTCCCATAAAACAGCTGGGAATCCATAGGATAAGCCCTGGCTGTCCGGCAACCGGAGGGAAGGCATATGAATAAACCGAAGATCATCTTTTTTGATGTGGATGGAACACTGGTGCCGCTGAAGGGTGCTGCCCGGCCCCGCACGCTGGAAGCCTTGCGGCGGCTGCACCAGAACGGCATCCGTCTCTGCATCGCCACCGGGCGGGCTCCTATGGAGGTGCCGAAGTTTGAGGGGGTGTCCTTTGATGCTTTCCTGACCTACAACGGCTCCTACTGCTTCACTCCAGAGCAGGATATTTTCAAGAACACCATCCCTACGGAGGAGGTTGCTACCCTCATCCGGAACGCAGCGGCGTTGGGACGGCCCGTTGCCCTGGCCAACACGACCCGGCTGGCGGCCAACGGCTCCGAACCGGATCTGGAAGAGTATTTTGCCATCGGCGGCGTTGAGTTGAAGATCGCTGAGGATTTTGAGGAGATGGCAAAGGGAGAAATTTTCCAGGTGCTCATGGGTGGCCGGGAAGAGGAGTACCCAGCTATTTTGAAGGATGTACCCCATGCAAAGATCGCGGCGTGGTGGAATCGGGCTGTGGACATCATTCCGGCCAGCGGCGGCAAGGGGATTGCCGTGGAAAAGGTGTTGGAGTTCTATGGCATCTCCAAAGCCGATAGCATGGCGTTCGGAGATGGCAACAATGATTTGGAGATGTTTGGGGCTGTGGGCACCGGTGTGGCTATGGGCAATGCCTCTGAGAAGCTGAAGGCTGCTGCTGCCGCACACTGCCGTACCGTGATGGAGGATGGCATCTATTGGTACTGTCTGGAACAGGGCCTCATAACGACTTAAAAATATAGAGATGCGCAAAAAAAGCAGGTGCACCGTTCAGGTGCACCTGCTTTTTATGGAGAAGGGAAGTGTTCCTTACTTATTCTGGATGTACTCGTCCATGGCCTTGGCGGCTGCCTTACCGGCACCCATGGCCTTGATGACGGTGGCGGCACCGGTCACGGCATCGCCGCCGGCGTACACGCCCTCACGGCTGGTCTTGCCCTCGTCACCCTCGGTGACGATGCAGCCGTGCTTGTTGGTCTCCAGGCCGGGAGTGGTGGAGCGGATCAGGGGGTTGGGGCTGGTGCCCAGGCTCATGATCACGGTATCCACATCCAGCTCAAACTCGCTGCCCTTCTTTTCAATGGGACGGCGGCGGCCGGAAGCATCGGGCTCGCCCAGCTCCATCTCAATGCAGGTGATGGACTTGACGAAGCCCTCGTCGTTGGCGTGGATCTCCACGGGGTTGCACAGGGTCTTGAAGATGATGCCCTCTTCCTCGGCGTGCTCCACCTCCTCCTTACGGGCAGGCAGCTCGGCCATGCCGCGGCGGTAGACGATGTACACGGTCTCGGCACCCAGACGCAGGGCGCTGCGGGCAGCATCCATGGCCACGTTGCCGCCGCCCACAACGGCCACCTTTTTGCCGGTGCGGATGGGGGTCTTGCTGGTGGGCAGGTAGGCCTTCATCAGGTTGGAGCGGGTCAGGAACTCGTTGGCAGAGTACACACCCTTCAGGCTCTCGCCGGGGATGCCCATGAAGCGGGGCAGACCGGCACCGGAGCCAACGAACACGGCCTCGTAGCCGTACTCGCCCATCAGCTCGTCGATGGTCAGCACCTTGCCGATGACCATGTTGCACTCAAAATCCACGCCCATCTTCTTCAGGCCGTCGATCTCCTGCTGCACGATGGCCTTGGGCAGACGGAACTCGGGGATGCCGTACATCAGCACGCCGCCGGCCACATGCAGGGCCTCGTAGACGGTGACCTTATAGCCCAGCTTGGCCAGGTCGCCTGCGGCAGTCAGACCGGCAGGGCCTGCACCGATGATGGCAACCTTGTGGCCGTTCCATGCGGGCACGATGGGGGCGGTGTGGACGTTTTCACGGTGCCAGTCGGCCACAAAGCGCTCCAGGCGGCCGATGCCCACGGGCTCGTTCTTGATGCCGCGGGTGCACTTGCCCTCGCACTGGCTCTCCTGGGGGCAGACACGGCCGCAGACGGCGGGCAGGGAGGAGGAGCGGGCAATGACCTGATAGGCGGCTTCAAAGTCGCCCTCGGCCACATGACCGATGAACTCGGGGATATCGATGCCCACGGGGCAGCCGGTCTGGCAGGGCTTATTCTTGCAGTGGATGCAGCGCTTTGCCTCGTTCACGGCCATCTCTTCGGTATAGCCCAGTGCAACTTCCTCAAAGTTCTTGTTGCGGACGTTGGGGTCCTGGGTGGGCATGGGGCACTTTTTGGGATCCATATTGAAAGCCATCTTACTTTGCCTCCTCAGTCTTGAACAGATTGCAGGCCTTCTCGCGGGCCTTTGCCTCAAAGGGGCGGTACATGGTGCCGCGGGCCATGGCTTCGTCGAAATCGACGAGGTCACCGTCAAAGTCGGGGCCGTCCACACAGGCAAACTTGGTCTCGCCGCCCACAGTCAGGCGGCAGCCGCCGCACATGCCGGTGCCGTCGATCATAATGGGGTTCATGGAGACGATGCTCTTCAGCCCGTGCTTCTGGCAGGTCTTGACGACGAATTTCATCATGATCAGCGGGCCGATGGTGATGACCAGATCATACTGGTTGCCGGCGGCCACCAGCTCGTCTAGAGCGGCAGTGACCACACCCTTGGTGCCGTAGCTGCCGTCATCGGTCATAATGCGCAGTTCGTCACTGCAGGCGTTGAACTCGTCCTCGAGGATGAGCAGATCCTTATTGCGGAAGCCGATGACGCTGTGGACGGTGCAGCCCTGGTCGTGCAGCTCCTTGGCAATGGGCAGGGCGATGGCGCAGCCCACGCCGCCGCCGACAACACAGACCTTTTTCAGGCCCTCGGTCTCGGTGGCGCGGCCCAAGGGGCCCACAAAGTCATGGACGCTGTCGCCTGCATTCAGGCTGTTCAGCTCCATGGTGGTGCCGCCCACGATCTGGAAAATGATATCCACAGTGCCCTTTTCGCGGTCGTAACCGGCCACGGTCAGGGGGATGCGCTCGCTGTCCTCAAACGGACGCACAATGATGAACTGGCCCGGCTTTGCCTTTTTGGCAATGAGCGGGGCTTCAATGACCATCTTTGTCACGGTGGGGTTCAGCGCGACCTTTTCAGTGATCTTGTACATTGCGGTTGCTCCTTTTTCTGGCAAAATCTCGGCACAAAAACACGTCTGCCCGCCCGCGCGGCACAGCAGACGTGTTTTTGTGCAACTTTTTGACAAGTTTATTATAACCTCTTTAAGAAGGGAAAGCAACCGAATTTTCTTTGTGTCTGCCGCCGCAAAGCTGAAACATTTCGGTTTCATTCCGGTTTCGGCTTTGTTTTTGAAAAACAGGCGCAGACAGGCGTGTTTTGCAAAAAGTCTGATTTTTTGGAAATTTGTTGTTGACAAAGCCCCCGTCGTGCGGTATAATAACCAACGTCGCCGGGAGCGAAACCCCGGCAGACCACATGAAATGTGCGGCCGTAGCTCATCTGGTAGAGCGCCACCTTGCCAAGGTGGAGGTAGCGAGTTCGAGCCTCGTCGGCCGCTCCA
>OODQ01000045.1_pt1 | contig 129326 bp, 141 predicted proteins | sample 1671321 | NCBI WGS metagenome assembly OODQ01 (sample SAMN06348144, study PRJEB24527) | human gut metagenome | biome: human gut; feature: ankylosing spondylitis patient; material: feces | host: Homo sapiens | place: China | collected 2015-10
AATCCAACGGACTTAGTTCAGGCCTTGTGTAAACTAGCTTCATCAACTTCCGAGGCAGCGTAAAAGTTGTAAAGTGCTGTTTATTTATTATCTTGTATGTATCTTTCTATTAACTGTCTAATTACTTTAGCTTGTGTCTGTGCTTTTTTATCCACTAACTGCCTAAATTCGTCTCGTACTTCTTTCGGTACACGTACTTGTATCATGACATCTTTGTGCTTGTCTTCTTTTACTGCCATTCTTTCCACTCCCTTCTTATTTCTATATATGTGTGTCTTTTGATATACATATCATACCATGAATTTAAAAATATGTCTATGATAAATGGCTTAATAATGCGGTTTTATGCGTCTTTCTAAAATTTATTTAGAAAAATGCTTGACAAAATGTATATCCACTGATATACTGTACACAACGAAAGGGGAACACAAGGAACACAATCCCCTAAAAATTTTTAACTAGTGTGTATATCCACTGATATACAGAAAGAGAGGACAACATGGAAGACAACACAATAACATTACTTAGATTCAAAAAGACATACGGAGAAAAACTTATTGGTTTATGGCTTTATGAATCCTTAGTTGGGATTGATACCGACGAATGGAAAGACACGCAAAACAAGATAGCGAAAGTAAAGAGTGTTTTGCAGGATGTTTGCTATATGTTAGTAGACAATGATAAAGAAATAGCGCTTCATTATTATCTTTCGTATCTCAATTATCTTGACCAAAAAACAAATTACATCTTAGACGAATTAGATTAATTGTCGAAACAAGGGACTAAAATCCCTTGTCTAGGTAAGGCCGGCAACCTGCCTACTGATGAGACAAGCCGAACACAAGGAAAAGAGGTAATTTATTATGACAGCACTGACAAGAGAAGAAGCAATCAGAAGCTACGTGGAACAACTCAGCGGAAGTGAACTTGCGGATTTGCTTCAGTACATGACCTCCTATGACGGGAGCTTTGAAGAATCAACCTTTTACGACATGGGGTCATTTGATGAATTTATGTCTAATTACACACCCTCGGAAATTGCAATGATGATTTACTTTGGGGAATTTAATCCCAACGACGACTATTTCCGATTCGATGGTTACGGAAATTTAGAATCCCTGGATTGGCAAGAAATTTCCGACGAAGCAGAAAGTCTCGAAAGTGATATCATTGAGCACCTCGTCAATTATTACAGCGGCGATACGCCATGGGCTGATTTGGATTACCTTGTAGATGCCGATGAAGACACCGTATTTAATGAAGACTATGAAGAAATTTTAGATGATGAAGATGACGAATAATCACTAATTGCTTGTGTCTTTATCAGAGGCCATAAGCCTGCCTTGTGGCCTCGAATAAGGGCATTAGTTACCCTTAGTTATTCAACGAAAGGAAGGTACAACATGGAACCTAAAATGATTTTTAAACCAACAGAAAAGCAATATCAAGTTTTGCAAGACGCCTTTGATTATTTCAATGAAGCGCTGTTCAAAGACAGCCTTCCGCAAGTTATGCTTACCCTCAACCGTGAACGGAACACGTTCGGCTACTATGTCCCGTCTATTTGGACGGACGACAAAGGCGTCGAACAGTGGGGAGAAATCGCCCTCAATCCCGATTACATCCTCAAGGATGGCAAGCGGACGGACAAGGAAGTATACAGCACCCTTGTTCACGAAATGTGTCACTTGTGGCAGGAATATGACGGCTCCGCTCCGCGCCGTTGCTACCACAATAAGGACTTTGCGGAAAAAATGGAAACCGTTGGACTAATCACGTCGTCCGATGGGACACCAAATGGCAAGCGCACGGGACAGCACGTGACGCATTACATCGTAGATGATGGGCCGTTTGATCTGGCGTTTCAGGCCATGCCCAAAGAATTACTTATTCCTTGTCATACGCTTTTCGCTCTCAAGGGAGAAGCAAAGAAGAAAATCAAGAAAACACGCCCAAAAACGGTTACATATTTCTGCCCGAAATGTGGCGCAACCGTAAAAGGCAAGGAAGATACAAACGTTATCTGCGGCGACTGCATGGAAAAAATGCTAGTCAAGACAGGTAAGGACAAATAAAAATTGTAGTGGCCAGTACAAAAAGCAAGGGGCCATAAAAGTCCCTTGCGACACTGGCAGAAACGGAGAAAGAACCATGAAACGCTACTGGCACAAAATAGACGGCCTTGTCTACATCGCCTGTATTATTGGCCTCTGTTGTCTAGCCAATTACATCGAACACATGTGAAAGGAGAAAGAATCATGATGAAACAAGTAAGCATTGATGAAGCAAGAAAAGCCCACGAAAACGGACATGCTGTTTTATTATTGGGAGACACATGGGATAAAAATGATGAAATTTCTGTAGAAATTGGGGGCGAATTAGTGTTGCCAACAGATGATTTTTACAGAACACCTTATTGGTTATGACTTCTTGTCATGTGGGGAACATGAACGAGTACGTTGTTTCCTCTTGTGACTTTAACAAGACACACAAGCACTCTTAACTAGTTTGTGTGTCTGATTAAGGCCATTAGAGCCTTACAAGGAATAAGGAAAGGAAGGGTGTTTATGTATTATGCTGAATATTGTAGATATGGTATTAATGTTTCCTATGCAAGTATGAATGGGAACGCTTATGACTTCTATGCTTTCCCGACTAAAGCAGAACGGGATAAATGGGTTGATGAACATGAATTTAATGGCACAAATTACGTTGCCGCTCCTGTAACCCGTCGAGTTGTGGAAAAGGTAATGGGGAAATATTTCAAGGTAATTGATAATTATTATGGTGATGGTTTGAATGTTGTCTTACGTGCCAATGAATACTAGCAAGCCAAACGAATGTTTGATACAATAATAGAATATCGAACAACTGTTCTAACTCAAGGCGTGTCTTTATCAACACGGCAGGGACACGCCTTTTTTATACCCTAGGTGACGAACAAGTGTTCGTAGATAGATGATTGTTGTCTATCTTTATTATTTTTTAATCAAGCACCAAACGTATGTTTAAAACACTAGCAAATGTTTTGTCAACCTAAAAGTTTAATTGTGCCACTTAGAGAAGAAACACCCGTAATTGGTGCACATATTAGAAAGGATGGTAAACCATGGAAAAAATCAAAGGTACTTTAGAAATGCAATTAGAGCTTGAAAAAGAAGATAAGCACTTAGCAGAAACACTTATGAAAGCCACCTACGAAAAGGCTATCAAGGAAAGCAAGGGAAGTGAAACCAACGTAGGGATACGCATGATGGAACATGTCTTTACAACATGCTCAGAAAACGTAGAAAAGGTATTATTTCCCACTAAAAAACGGGGGGTAGTCCCTACATATCAAGGCGTTGTAAACGCTCTTACAGAAGCGTACAAGGGGCAAAAAGAAGACCTCATTCACATGAGCACCCTTGCAGTCCTGAACACTTTACTTAGTGGTGTCTTACAGAATGAAGACCATGCCATTATCCTGTCAAATGCTATGACAAATGTAGCCGCCGCCCTTTATGAAGAAGCGAAAGCACATGCCTTTTCTGTCTTCTTGACGAAGCAAGACGCCGCCTTCTTTGATGATGGTATTAACAAACGCGTACGCAAGGACTATAAAATCCAATATGCCAATAATGCTTATAAGGATAAGGACTTTACATGGCCTGTACCTGAAAGAGAAGAATGGCACAAGTTAGCGCTCAAGCTCATCGAAATGGTCTTTAAAGGAAGCGGCTATTTTGAAGAAGGACAGACAGAAGGGGATAAGGGGAAAAGTGGTTCAAAAACAATTCAAGCGTCCGCTTGGCTCATTGAAACATGGACAAAAAATGTGGACATGTTGACCTTAAACGCATATCATTTCAGCCCTTGCGTTATTCCACCTAGTCCATGGACAAGTGTATGGGATGGGGCTTATTATGGAGAAAGTCGTCGCTTTAGCGCCTTTATCCGTGTAAACTTTAAACAACGTAATACCTTTATCAAGCACTACATTCAAAAACTCCATCAGCTTGACCTGTCGTGGTTGTTTGATTGTGTCAATGCTTTACAGTCTACACCCTTTGTAGTCAATGAAAGGATACTTGAAACCATGGTGTCTATTATGGAAAATCATGGTTCATTAGGGGGCCTTCCTAGCACGGACGAAACGCCAAAATTTCCAAAATTGAACAATCCAACTCCAGAAGAATTAGAAATGCATAAACGGAAACTTGTAAAATTCTATAAACACGAACGTTCCAGAATATCCAAGGTTCTCCGTACAAATATCACGTTAGGTTGTGCAAAGAAGTATAGTGTCTATGAAAAAATCTATTTCCCATGGAACTTAGATTACAGGGGACGTATTTATCCTATGTGCCCTGCTTTGAATCCTCAGGGGGATGATGCACAAAAGTCTTTATTGCTCTTTGCTGAACCTTCACCATTGACAAGTGAAGAATCCTTGAAATGGTTCTATATTGCAGGTGCAGGCTTTGCAGGTCTTGACAAGATACCCTTTGATGATCGTATCAAGTGGGTGCTTGATAATGAAGACAACATTTTACAGAGTGCCGCTTCACCCTTGACGTACACATGGTGGGACGAAGTGGCAGGTGATGAAAGCCCGATGTGCTTCTTGTCTTTCTGCTTTGAATTTGAAAGACTCCGTGTCTATCAAGCAGGGCATGATGGTTCTGCTGTTGGATTCAAGTCGGGATTGCCTATTAGCTTTGATGGCACCTGCTCAGGTCTACAGCATTTCTCCATGCTTCTTGCGGATGAAGTAGGGGGATACAGTGTAAATCTTGTACCGAATGAAGAAGTACAAGACATTTATCAAGTTGTGGCGGATAAGGTAAATGTTATCTTACATCGTGATGTCATGGAAGGGACAGCAGATGACTATAAAAAAGACAAAAAAGGCCAATATGTGCTTGACAAGAAAGGTGAAAAGTGCATTGTCTACGGCACAAAAGAATTAGCTACTGAATGGTTGTCTTATGGTCAAGCAAAATTTGGAACGGATGGTATCAAACGCAAAGTATGCAAACGTTCCGTCATGACCCTTGCTTACGGTTCACGGAAGTATGGCTTTTCTGAAAATCTCAAAGAGGACATTATCAAACCATGGATGGCAGAGCATGAAGACACCCCAATTTTCCTTAGTCGCTCACAGGCTGCAAACTACATGGCAGGGCTGATTTGGGATGCTGTGTCTACTACAGTTATTAAGGCAGTAGAAGGCATGGAATGGCTCAAAAAGATTGCCAGTATCATTGGCAAGAGTGGAGAGGCCGTCGCATGGACAAGTCCTAACGGTCTTCCTATTCAGCAGAACAAGTTCATTAGCAACATTGAAACTTATAAAGCGCGCTTCAATGGCTTGCAAATCAGAACATACATCCCGAAAGACCCCACAGATATTGATGCAAGACAACAGGCGCAGAGTATCGCCCCTAATTTCATTCACAGCATGGATGCTTGCCACATGCAACGAGTGATTATGAATCAGCATAAAAAAGGAAACAACAATTTCTTTATGATTCATGATAGCTTTGGCACAGACATAGAACATGCATGGGATTTGTTTAAAAGTATTCGTGAAGAAATGGTGATGATGTACAAAGACAAAAACTACTTAAAAGATTGGTTGGATGATGTGGAATATCTGATTCCAGAAGGAACTAAATTACCTGAAATTCCACAAAAAGGTACTTTAGACCTTGACAAAGTAAAAGATAGTAAATATTGCTTTGCTTAATTGAATAAAAATAATAATAAATAATTAAATATGTAAATGATAATAACTTGATAATTAATTGGTGCACAATAAGGAGAAAAGAGAACTATAAGATACTTAAAGATACTATAAGATACTTATAGTTCTCTTTATTATTATTTATTAATTATTATTAATAATAACTAATAAGTAAGTATTTCTCTTTTTGTGTGTCTTTTTCTCTTTAGATAAGACACAAAATTAATTGGTGCACAATAAGGAAAGAAACCCTCTACATGGTGTGTCTTTTTAATTGGTGCACAATAAGGAGAGAAGATTCCATTATTTTTGAAAGGAGCATAAACAATGACAGAACAAACAGTACGTAAGCGAAGGAAGACAACCACAAACAATAAATCTTTGGTGTCTTTAAAATTCGCACGTATCACACCCGACGCAAAAGCGCCTTATCGGGCTACAGCGTCCTCTGCTTGCTATGATGTCTTTGCAAATGACACAGTGACATTATATCCGCAACGTGGGCAGGATAAGGCTTACAAAGTCCCTACAGGCGTAGCGTTTGAAATTCCCGAAGGGTATCATTTAGAAGTCTATGTACGGTCTTCTACAGGTCTTAAAACAAAACTGAGATTAGCCAACGGCACAGGGATTGTTGATAGTGACTATGTCGATGAATTGTTTTTGCTTGTTGAAAATATCGGAAGTAGTGTTACAAGAATCAATAAAGGGGAACGTATCGCACAGGTTATGCTTGTAGAGAACGTTCCCTCAGATTTAATAGAAGTAGATTCTCTCACTAAAGACAGTACACATAAGGGTTTTGGAAGCACAGGAAAGGACTAATGAAATGGATAACACAAAAGGAATCAAAGTGCATGATACTGTATGGGTAGACATGTCGAATTGGTCGGGCATACCCCCACACGAAAGTGGTTATGCAGTAGTTGATGACTTCTGGGGGGTTCCTGAATACGACAAAGCAATGTATAGATTAATGTACGCTGTAAAGTTCCGTGGCAGTGATGACGCAATCATAGTTAATGGACGTCGTGTTACCCCCATCAATGAGGATGAAGACACACAGGAAGACACAATGCACGATAAACACTATCGTGATTCTGTTGTTGAACCTATTCTTGTCATGCAGGCACTTTTTAGTCACGATGAATTTATCGGCTTTCTCAAGGGCAATATCCTTAAATATCGACTCCGTGCAGGACACAAAGGCGGAGATGAAGAAATGAAGTCTGATCTTGATAAGATTCATGTCTATGAAGAATGGCTTGAAAGGGCGAAGAATGGTGAACGTATTTAATTGTAGTGACCACTACAAAAAGGAGAAATGAACATGAATGAAACCATGAACAAACCTTATGTTGCCTACGCAAACAAGCTCATGCGCTTTTTACATGATGGAACTTATGACAATGATACATTGTGTCTTTTAGGCGTCATTGCCGCTAAGTCTCGCAGGAAGCATGTAAAGCTTGATGCTGGCATTAAGACAGCCGTCACAGATTTGTTGCTTGAAAATGCCGATGGTATGATTTTAATTACTCGTGCAAAATTACTGTAAAGGAGAAATGAAACATGAATATGAATGATGGTGTAATTACAGGGAAAGCTATGTGGTGTCATTTAGCAGACACAGAAACTTTTAACGGTACAGACACAAACAAATATAGCATTACGCTTGTTCCGTCTGTTGAGGACATGAATAACTTGATGCAGGAAGCCCAGACGATTTGGGAAGAATTTAAAGAAACACTCAAGAACAAGAAGTTCGCCGCAGAGCCTAACATGGGTTCGTTCCGTGAAGATGACAATGGCGACGCAAGTATTAAGTTCGTTACCAATGCTCATATTGTCACGAAGGCAGGCAAAGAGATTGACAAGGTTGTTCCTGTCTTTGATGGTGCTGAACGTCCTGTTACTCGCAAAATCAAGAGTTCTATTGGGAATGGTAGTGTCGTTGCTGTCGCCTATCAGCTCTTTCCGTATTACAACACATCTAAAAACTTTGGTGTGTCTTTCCGCTTGCAGGCGGTACAGTTATTGAAGTACGTTCCGTATGGTAATGGGCAGGATGCAAGCTCTTTCGGCTTTAAGAAGCATGAAGGGGCATTTGATTCTACGTCTGTCATGGATGATGATGAAGAAGACACTCGTTCGGACGTAGATGTTCCGTTCACGGACGGTTCGGATGATGAAGATTTTTAAAGCGTGGTGATAAGACCTGAAACGAAGTTTTTGTAATGGGGGCGCGTATACATACAGACCACCTAAAAAGAGAAGTCATTTTGAAGACACCATTAGCGCGCAGATACGGGAGTTGAAGAAGCAGGAAAAGTATGAGATGTACTACATCAACTATGAAAAACCTGCCACACAGCATAAGTATACTCCAGACTTTGTGTTGCCGAATGGAATCATTATAGAAGCAAAGGGGATTTTTGAAAGAGAAGACAGGCAGAAGCACTTGCTTATCAAGATGCAGCATCCTGATTTGGATATTCGGTTTGTCTTCCAAAATCCTAAGTTGAAGTTGTATAAAGGCAGTAAGACAACCTATGCAGATTGGGCGGAGAAAAATGGATTTAAATACTCCACTAGACAGATTCCAGACGCATGGTTTAGAGAAAAGAAGAATCCTATGAAAGGTCTTATCCCTAAAAAGAAAGAGTAAGGGGTGAGAGCATGAATTTGAAGTACAAAGAAAGAGAGGAAACTAACATGGTGCGTGTCTTGTTTGAGCCGAAGGTGAAGACCGTTCGGGAAATTTATGTAGAACAGCGTAAAGAAGGGCTGTTCAATATCGGGTATCATCTGATCATGATGCCGAATGGTGAAGTAAAAGAAGGGATTCCCTTCCTTGCTTATGGTGACTATAGACTCGCTCATGTGAAAGATTCCGTCTATGTGCTGTTGGTCGGTTGTGCCAATGAAAAGGACATGTCCGATGCACAGCGCAAAACCATGAGGGACATTAAGAACAAATATGCCCTTGATGTACATTATGGGGACGACTAGCCATGTCGGAAATTGTACAGGCACATATTCCGTGTCCTTATTGCGGAAGTCATGATGCCGCTACGTTGTATGATGATGGACACACATACTGTTTCAGTTGTCATCATACAGAATTTCCGAAAGAAGGTGTAGAGGTGGCTAAACATGCCATTATTCCCCATGAGGATATGGAGTTTAAGACACTCCGTGCTAGGGGCTTGTCTGCCGAAACATGTGAGCGTTATGGCTATTATGTTACAAAGACACAACTAGGAACCGTTCAAGTCGCAGAGTATTGTGATGAGGACGGTTCTGTTCTTTTCCAGAAGTTACGGACAAAGGACAAGAAGTTCTATCTGAACGGCACTTCTGCTTATAGGTTTTTTGGACAGAATCTTTTTCATAGTGGCAAGAAACTTGTCATTACAGAAGGTGAGATTGATTGTCTGACTGTCTCCCAGATGGGGGGCAACAAGTGGCCTGTTGTGTCTTTACCTCATGGTTGTACGTCGGCTAAACGTACCTTTAAAGAAAACCTTGAATGGCTAGAGTCTTTTGATGAAGTCATTGTCATGTTTGACATGGACGCTCAAGGACGAAAGGCTGTTGAGGATGTGCAGGGGATGTTGTCTCCACACAAATTAAAGATTGCAGACTTACCCGAAAAGGATGCTAATGCATGTCTTGTAGCAGGTAAGGGAGATGCAATCATACAGGCCATCTTTACCGCAAAGGAATATAGGCCAGATGGAATTATCAATGCCGCTGACATTGAAGATGAATTTTTCAGTGATGACACAGAAGCTCAGTGTTATGACTATCCATGGTGTAAGGGGCTGAAAAGTATCACGAAGGGACTCCGTAAAGGAGAGCTTGTGATGCTGACAGCAGGCACAGGCATTGGAAAGTCTACAGCGGCTCGTGAGATTGCTTACAAACTAAAGGTGAAGGATGGACTGAAAATCGGGCTTGTCTTCCTCGAAGAAAACCCGAAAAAAACACTCCGTGAGTTGTTGTCTATCCATGTTGAAAAACCTCTGTCTATTTTATGGGGCAGTGTAGACAAGGATAAGTTAAAGACAGCCTATGAAGAGCTGTTCAGTGATAAACGGTTTGTCCTCTACGATCACTTTGGTTCTATTGAGAGTGGGAACTTGTTGTCTCGTATCCGCTATTTAGCCGTAGCGGAACAGTGTGATTTTATTATCTTTGACCATATCTCTATTGCCGTATCGGGCATGGATGAAGGCGGAGATGAACGAAAGACCATTGATAAATTAATGACACAGTTACGGTCGCTCGTAGAAGAAACAGGCGTCGGGATGATTGTAATTTCCCACTTAAAAAAGACAAGTGGTGAAAAATCCTTTGAAGAAGGTGGAATCATCTCTCTTGATGACTTGCGTGGTAGTGGCACATTGAAGCAGTTACCTGATGAAGTATTAGCACTCGAACGCAATCAACAGGCAGAGGATGAGTCCGAAAGAAACTTGATTAAAATTCGTGTCTTAAAGAATCGCTTTGCAGGTTCAACAGGTCTTGCAGGGTATCTCCATTGGGATAAGGACAGACACAGATTACTAGGAGAGGAAGATGAATCATGTCAAGAGTTTTAAAGTACCCTGTTGTTACTACAGATATTACATTCAACGAATTGCCTGATAAAATGGCCTATGCGCTTGAATTAGGGGCTTGCAAACAACATTGTGTTGGTTGTCATAGTCCAGAATTACAGGAAGAAGATGTATCCTTAACGTCTCTTCTCGACATTTTAGAAGAAGCACAGGACGCCATTGATGCAGGGGCAAACGCTATTGTTGTAATGGGCGGTACAAATAATAAGCATATTACAGATGAATCTTTGATTGCTCTCCTACGTGATTTGGCCTTCATTGCTCCTACAGGTTTGTATAGTGGGAGTGATGATGAAGAACATGACAAGATGATTGCAGTTGAAGGTCATTGTACTTGGTTGAAGACAGGCCCTTATGTAGAGGCTTTGGGTGGTCTTGAGAGTCCTCGGACAAATCAACGCTTTTACTACATCTCGCAGTCTTACCGCTTAGATAAAAATGACAATGTGGTGTTTGTTCAGCCTTGCTTTTTGGATGAGACACACAAATTTTGGAAGAGGGTGAAGAATGTTACCTAATGTTGATTTAAAAGAAAAGATTAAATACATCCATGATTATATGGTGTCTTCCAATGCCGCTACGGCCTCTAAGGTTGATGCAAATAGCAATGTGACCCAGAAGACGATTGCAGGCTTGGAAGCAGAATTATTTAAACCAGACACCATCCAGATTAACCGTAAGTTGGTTAAAGACAAGTTAACACAGATGTTTGGTGAAGACATGGCAAAGGCGTATGAAGATGACCTTGCAAATCATTATATCTATACACATGATGAAACATCTTTAAAGCCTTATTGTGCCAGTATCACTTTGTATCCCTTCTTGTTGGAAGGTACGAAGTGCTTAGGTGGTGTGTCTAAAGCACCGAAGAACTTGCAGAGCTTTTGCGGCTCCTTTGTTAATCTTGTTTATCAGATTGCAAGTAATTTTAGTGGTGCTATTGCTACTGTTGAGTTCCTTCACATGTTTGACTACTTTGCGCGCAAGCAGTGGGGCAAAGATTACCTCAAGAAACATTTTGAAGAAGTCAATCAGGAATTTCAGGGCGTTGTCTACGCACTGAATCAGCCTGCCAGCGCACGAGGTGACCAGTCTGTCTTTTGGAATGTGAGTGTGTTCGATCATGATTACCTGAAAGAAATGTTTGGGGGTTTCTACTACCCAGACGGTACACAGGTAGACATTGAAAGCACCTATAGATTGCAGTTACATTTCTTGCGATGGTTCAGACAGGAACGAGAAAAAGAATTGTTGACGTTCCCTGTTGTCACCGCCGCACTCTTGACCGACGGCAAAGGTGGTTTCAAAGACAATGCTTTTATGCATAAACTGGCGGATGAACAGGCACAGGGGCTTTCCTTCTTTGTCTATATGTCTGACAAGGTGGATAGTCTTGCGTCTTGCTGCCGCTTGCGCAACGAATTGGCAGACAACACATTCAGTTATACGTTGGGTGCAGGTGGTGTCGTTACGGGTTCTGCTCGTGTCATTAGCTTGAACATCAACCGTATCGGTCAATGTGGTATTAAGCTTGACGAAGTAGTGGACAGAGTACATAAGTACCTGTTGGCTCATCGCGAAGTGTTGAAGGGCTATATTGAGGCAGGTTTGCTCCCTGCTTACACACAGGGATTCATGGACATTGATAAGCAGTTCTTGACCCTTGGTGTGAATGGTGTCTTGGAATACTTTGAGTACCTGAGAGATAAGAAAGGTATCGTGACAGACAAGGAATATCCTGGTTATTTACAGTCCTTGTTGTCTTTCCTTACGATGTCTAATAAGGCCGCCCTGTCTGAGTATGGAGTCCGCTTCAATACTGAGTTTGTTCCTGCCGAAAATCTCGGTGTTAAAAATGCTAAATGGGACAAAGAAGCAGGTCTTTATGTCCCTCGTGATTGTTACAACAGTTATTTCTACCCTGTAGAAGACACGAAGGTGAATGTGCTTGATAAGCTCAAACTGTATTCAAAGGACATTGTTCAGTACCTTGATGGTGGCTCGGCGCTCCATCTGAATCTTGAACAGATGTTGAGTGCAGCACAGTTTGTCCATTTGTATAAGCTTTGCTCTCAGTATGGTGTACAGTATTGGACAACCAATGTCTTGTGTACGATTTGCAATGATTGTGGCTACATCAATACAGACACAGAAACCCATTGTGTGAAATGTGGGAGCACGGATGTTGATTATGGTACTCGTGTTATTGGGTATCTGAAACGCATTAGCAACTTTTCCGAAGCAAGGCAGAAGGAAGCAGGAAAACGATTCTATCACCATTTGAAGAAGTAAGGGGGTGTCTTAATGTGGCTCATTAAATTCTATGATGCCTTGTGGCGAAAACTATATCAGTGGAGCATTAAGGTACAGGCACAGCGCCAGAAGAAAATTAGTTTGCTGGCTAATAAAAAGCGAGAGCTTGCGAGTAAGCTCCGTAATGAGGCTTTTAATCTTGATACAGAGGCAGAAGATTTAGAAAAGTTACGATAGAAAGGATGGTTCTATGTTGGTCTTTGATATTGAAACGAACGGCTTATATGCCGACGTTACAAAGCTGTTCTGCCTGAGTGTCTATGATACAGACACACAGGAAATGAAGCAGTATGATGATGTACACGCAGAGCAAGGTGTCCATGAATTATATGATGCATGGAAAAGAGGGGTGTGTCTTTGTGGACACAACGTTATTAATTATGACCTTCCCACCTTGGCAAAACTTTTTCCGTGGTTTGAGATTACACACGACATGCATAAGGATGTAGTAGACACCCTTGTTTTGTCACGACTCATCTATTCTCATATTGAAGACATGGATGCAGGACTTATCCGAAAGAAACAGCTCCCCTCGAAGCTGTATAAATCCCATAGTCTAAAGGCTTGGGGGTATCGTTTAGGAGAACTAAAGGGTACATATGGAGAGGAAGAAGATGCATGGGCTTGTTACAATCCTGAAATGCTTGCTTATAATAAGCAGGACGTAGTTGTAACGGTAAAGCTCTATGAAAAACTGGCTTCATACGATTATGCACCAAAGGCCATAAAGCTTGAACATGAGGTAGCATGGTTGATGTCTAAACAGGAAAAGAATGGCTTTCCCTTTGACCTTGAAAAGGCGAAGGAATTGGAAGCTACCTTGCGCGCCAGAGCAGGTGTCTTGACAGCGAAACTAATTCAGATCGTACCTCGTGTACCTGATAAGATTTTCGTTCCGAAAAGAGACAACAAACGCCTTGGCTATAAAGCAGGGGTTCCAGTCCAGAAGTATAAAGACTTTAATCCGAATAGTAGACAACAGATTGAATGGCTGTTGCGGACGCATTACGGTTATTCTCCATCAAACATTGATTGCTATGATGTGGAAGACACGGATGCAGATGATGTTGATTTGTTGCAATGTCGATTGAAGATTGATGATGAAAGCATGAAATTCATGAAGGAAGACCCTCAAGCTCCCGATGAAGTGAAAGCTGTGGTGTCTGTCCTTGAGGAGTCCTTGATGCTCAAAAAGCGTTTGGGACAGCTCGCAGATGGCAATAATGCTTGGTTGTCTATGATTGGAAAGGATGGGAATATCCATGGTTCTGTTATCCCTAATGGGGCTGTTAGTGGTCGTGCTACTCATTCCAGACCGAACGTCGCACAAGTACCACATGTCGGCAGTCCGTATGGCAAGGAATGTCGGGAACTCTTTAGAGTACCTGACGGATGGTGGCAAGCAGGGATAGACGCTTGTGGTCTTGAACTCCGTTGTCTTGCCCACTTCATGTACAAGTATGATGGGGGTCAATATGCCCATACGATACTGAATGGTGATATTCATACGATGAATCAGAAAGCCGCAGGATTGCCAACACGCAATCAGGCGAAGACGTTTAACTAAATGGGCGTCTATAAATCCATTGAAAACGGTGAACATCTTAGGAATAAGACAATACCGTGCTAAGGCAAGATGTGAGAGGCCTTCTTTGTCATAATTGTAATAGAGCATTAGGACTGTTTCAAGAAGATTCGTCCTTACTACGAAATGCCTATCACTACTTGCAAAGTGTAACGACTATCCCGAAAGGGAGTACCTCTAAGCAGAGGGAAGCGGTGGATGCAGATAATTCTGTAAAGAGATAGTCTGTTCTATATGGTGACATATAGCAGTTCATTTTGAACGCTATGAGAGTAGCGAACTCATGGGAACATTAAAACATTTACGCCTATTTATATGGTGCAGGGGATGCAAAGATTGGAAAAATCATAGGGGGTACAGCAGGACAGGGAAAGCAGATTAAGAAGAAATTCAATAAGGCTATCCCTGCTATTGCGAAGCTCAGACAGGCTGTAGAAAATGCGCTTGTCTATCCTATTGATTTTAAAAGTACACATGGGAAACCTAAAGTCACATGGAAACGTCATTTCCTATATGGTCTTGACAGACGCAAACTACATGTAAGAAGCCCTCACAGTGCCTTAAATTTACTCTTGCAATCAGCAGGTGCTTTGATATGCAAGAAGTGGATTGTCACGACAGAGGAGCGATTATTGGCGAGAGGATTAAGACATGGATGGGAGGGCGATTTTGCATTGATGGCATGGGTGCATAAACTTCATTGTGCACATTAAACTAGGTGAACTCGGTGAAACCCTAAGTGGGCAATACCGAACTAAGCCACAGGAGGACATATGCGAGGTAAACCATTAATTTTGAAGAAATTAGATAATGGATGCATTGTTCCTACGTCACACAAATTAAATGCAGATGGTTATTTCAGATACCATTTGGTGTGTCGTTCTCTACCACATGTAGGTGGATAAGAGAGTGGAAAGCGTAGAGACTATCCGTAAGGAGTAGGGACAGGGGTGCGATTCCCCTGTTACCCGAAGTGCCTAGTAGCGCAAACCTCATGTGCTAATGATATAGTCCGACACCCTTAGCAATAAGGGAATACAGTAAGGATGAACAGCAAATTGCATGTCGTACCGAAGAGATAGCAAAGATTGTGTGTGAAGAAGCGCAACAGGCGATGAGAGACACAGAGGAGTATTTCAAATTTCATGTCCAGTTGGATACAGAGGGTATCATTGGGCATAATTGGTTTGATTGTCATTAGGGGGTATTTTATGTACGCAAAGCGTATCCGTTGTAAAAAGTGTGGCCGTACCTTGGTTACAGGCTGTGCAAAGAATGTAGAAGAGATTACATGTTCGTGCGGACATGTCACGTATCCGCAGTCCGCAGAGATGAAAAAGGAACTGTCTAAGAATGAAAGGAGACACAATAAATATGAAAAAGCATGATTATAAAGTAATTGATAATACATGTGTATATGGGCTTGAAGAATCTATTATCGCCTCGGGCTATCCCATGGCGAAAAGGATTAATCCTTGTAATTTAACAAATTGTCATCTCTCAGAAAGGGATATGAAGCGCGCTATGCGGCTAGGGAAAGCAACGGCAGGGAGTGGGCATGACTGCTATCTGAAAGGTATTATTGTCCAGTTTGATTTGACACTTACAAAACAGGCATGGCCCGAAGCACAGCGTTATAACTTCATGCACTTTGTGTCTTCTATGTCCGCTATGCATATGCTGGCAAAGATGGATGTACAATTCATTCCTTACACAGATCGTAAAATAATTAATTTGTTTCTCAATATTGTTCGAGAATACAACCAGAATCCTAGTGAAGAAAATTGGTTACGGATGATGTACAGTTATCCTAGCGGTCTGTTACTCACCGCTCGTATGACATTGAATTATTTACAATTAAAAACAATCTATGCACAGCGAAAGACACACAGACTACCTGAATGGAAAGTGATTTGTGCTTGGATTGAACATCTTCCGAAGGTTAAAGAGTTAGGGGTGGTTTAATGACAGCAATGTATACTCTCTATGGGGATAACAGTAAATTCCTCAAGGAACGCCATATGCAGGTGACAAGAAACCATACTGTCTATGATACTATTCGTGGCCGCTTGGCTTTGAATGATGGTTATTGCCCTTGCCAGCCTAGCAAGACGAAAGACACCATTTGCCCTTGTAAGTACATGCGTAAATACAGCACATGCCGTTGTGGTCTTTATGTCCCTGCTACGGATGAAGAGGAAGACGCAGATGTATAAGCCGATGAAGAAACCTATCACAATCCTTGTGGATGCTGACATGGCTGTATACCGTGCTTGTTCCTCTTGTGAATGTGAGATTGATTGGGGCAATGATATTTGGACACTTCATGTGGATTTCAACGAAGCCCTTGCATACTTACAAGACCATATGGATGATTGGATTCAGAGGGCCTTGGAACTTGACCAATACTCAGGGAATGTAAATGTTGTCTATGCTTTTTCTGATGATGACAACAACTTTAGAAAGAAGCTCTTGCCTACCTATAAGTTGAATCGTGTTGGTAAAAGAAAGCCAGTTGCTTATCATGCACTCAAACAATGGGTTCGTGATAATTGGGTGTCTGAACAATTAGATACCCTAGAAGCAGATGATGTTATTGGCCTATTGGCTACAGGAAAGTACAAAGGAAACAATATTATTATCTCTGCTGATAAAGACATGCAGACGATACCAACAAAGATTTATAACTTCCTGACAGATACCTTGGTAGAGGTGACACAGGAAGAAGCAGACTACAAACTGCTCTATCAGACTCTTGTAGGGGACACAGCGGATAATTACACAGGTTGTCCGAAAATTGGCAAGGTGAGAGCAGAACGTATTTTAGATGATAGTCCCACATGGGGAGCTGTAGTGGATTGTTTCAAGAAAGCAAATCTTACAGAAGATGATGCACTCTTACAGGCTCGTGTGGCACATATCTTACAGGATGGAGATTATGAGAAAGGAAAGGTAAAATTATGGACACCCCAAAGTTTACACTCGTAAATAATGTAACACTTGACGATATGGAAATGCTTGTAATGGCTGTTACACATCAAGCAGATAAAAACCCGACGCCTTTGTTTAGACACAGAAAGTCAGTTCAGGATTTGGCACAGCAGTTATGGAAAATGCAGAAGCTTGGTACACTGGCTGTCTTTGCAAATGAGCAGGGAAAATATGCAGGAGTCTTGGCTTGCAATGTCGTTGAGCTTTGGTGGATTGACGGCCCTGTATTGGTGGAAGATTTGGTTGTTTCTATAGACACAAAACCTAATGGCTTTGGACGATTTGCAGTTCAGGTCTTGGAAGACATTGCACGAGACAATGAATGTGTCATGATCTGCTCAGGTAGTAGCATGGTTCAAGACACACCGATTGTTCGTAACATGTATAAGAAACATGGATTTGTTGTCTATGGTGAATCTTATTTGAAGGAGATGGATTAGATGATTATGCATGATGAATTACCTTTTGTCCCTCGTGATGTCGTGAATTATCTAAAGGCTATCTACACTCCTGATTTCTTCATCAATGCAGATGTAGACAACAATGATATTCGTATGGGGTACATGCAGGGGTGTACCGAAATTATTTCCGTTCTTCATAATCTCGCAGAAAGGAATGACTGATTATGTCTAGTGGTGGTTGGTTAGGTAGTATTTTGAGCTTACCTATGAAAATTATCTCCAGTATCACAGGAGCAGGAAGCCATACTTATAGTGCCTCGGATAATTATAGTCCGACAGTAAAGGCTTCCGATTTGGTGTCTAGTACAACAGCTCAGACACCCGATGCCCCTGTCATGGGTGATGATACAACATACTCTCAGAAGAAAAGAAATAAACGTGGCCTGTCTAGCTTGTATGTAAATAGTGGTACAGGTTCCACAGGTGATTATACAGGAAGGAGTGGTCTTTAATGTCGAGTGGTGGTTGGTTAGGACACACTGTGTCTAAAGCATGGCATGGTGTTACAGGAGCCGTAAAGAAAACCGTTGGGGCTGTAACAGGTGGTTTATTCGGTGGTTATCGCAATTATGGTGGTGGTTCCTCGCAAATTATTATTCCCCCTAGTGCCGCACCTGCTCCCACAGCATCGGAGCAGGCTGAATATGATGCCGCAGTGCAGAATCAGAAAAAGAAGCGGGGTAAAAACTCACTTTATGTTTCCTCGTCCGCAGGTTCCAGTGGTGGCGGTTCAGGGATTAACTTATGAGTAGTGGCGTAGACACCAATACATTTTATCGGACAGATACCGCAAAATCTCGTTATGATAAATTGGTGTCCGATAGAAAGGTGTATGTAGACAGAGCGGTAAAGAACGCAAAGATTACGATTCCTATGCTGTTCCCAGATGAAAATGCTACCTCTACCACAGAGTATGAGACACCCTATCAGAGCATAGGCGCTCGTGGTGTTAATAACCTTGCGGCGAAAATCATGCTTGCTTTGTTCCCCCCAAATGAACCTTTCTTCAAATTGGAACTAGGGGACATGGCTAAACAGCAGGTCGCACAGCAGGGGGACTCCTCGGCTATGACAAAGATTGACAAGCTCATGGGGGCCATTGAACGACAGCTCATGGACTACATGGAAACAAATCGTTGTCGTATCACTATCAGTGAGGGTGTCTTACAGCTCATTGTGGCAGGTAACTGTTTATTGTATCTGCCCCCTCAGACAGGCGGCATTAAATTATATCGTCTGAATAACTATGTGGTTGTTCGGGATGGTACAGGTAATTGGATTGAACTGATTGCGAAAGACAGCATTAGTTATGCCGCCTTGCCACCAGAAGCACAGGCGTGTGTGGAAGGTACAGACATTTCACCAGACAAGAATGTAGAGCTTTATACTCATGTATATCTTGTCGACGGGGAAACCTTTGAAATGTATCAAGAGATTGAAGGACAGATTATCAAAGGGAGTGAACAGGAATTTCCTAGGGATAAGGTTCCTTGGATTCCCTTGCGACTCCGTAAGATGGATGGAGAATCCTATGGGCGTTCCTATGTAGATGAATACTATGGTGATTTGAAGTCCCTAAACTCTATCAGTAAATCTATTGCCGAAATGGCTACGTTGTCTGCTTTTGCCCTCTTCCTTGTGAATCCTTCTTCCCAGCTCCGTGTTGATAAACTGAAAGACGCACAGAGTGGGGATTTCTTTAAGGGGAAGGAAGGAGACCTTACGGCTTTCCAGTTGAACAAGGTGAGTGACTTGCAGGTGGCCTATCAGCACAAGCAGGAATTACAGAGTAACTTGTCGTTCGCTTTCTTGCTGAACAGCTCTGTACAGCGTAATGCAGAACGTGTCACAGCAGAAGAGATTCGTTATGTGGCAAATGAGCTTGAGGATAGCGTAGGCAACATTTATTCTTTGTTGTCTTTAGAATTGCAATTACCCCTTGTCCAGTGTCTTATGGCACAGCTTATGGCGCAAGGCGCACTCCCTGATATTCCACAGGGGAGTGATGGTGTCCAGACACACATTGTAACAGGTATGGAAGCGTTAGGCCGTGGGCATGATCTGACAAAGATTGAACAGTTCTTGCAGACATGTTCGGTACTTCCAGACTTCCAACAGCGCTTGAAGACTGGCAATGTCCTTGCTCAGATTGGCACAGCTCTTGGTCTTGATGCAGATTCACTTGTTATGAGTGATGAAGAATATCAGGCCATGCAAGCCCAGATGATGCAAGCACAGATGGCACAGCAGATGGCGTCGCCTATTGCACAAGGAATGATGAACAATAATCAACAATAAGGAGATTGATAAATAATGGATGAAAACGAAAACAAAGTAGTTGACACTCAGCAGACAGACACACAGCCCGAACAGGCGGTTGATAATGTCACTGTGTCTACCTCTGCTAATGCCCAGATTTCTGTGAAAGACACAGCAGAAAGTGTGGACAATGTGTTGGATGATGTAGCCAATGAAGATAAGCAGGCTACGGACACACAGAGTATCGAAACGCAGACAGACACACAGGAAGAAGCTCCGAAAGGTGAACAGTCTTCCGAACAGCAGTTGACTACAGCCCACAATGCCCTTGATAGTGCTGAAAAAGATTTAGTAAGCAAGGGGGTAGACTTTGCAGGTCTTGAAAATGAATACATGAATAATGGTGGACTCAGTCAACAGTCTTACGAAACACTTGAGAAAGCAGGGTATCCGAAAGCGGTTGTTGACGGGATGCTCGCAGGTTGGGAAGCCGCTTCCACTCGCTTTGTAAATGATGTCTATGCACTTGCAGGTGGGCAGGAAGAATTTGCACGTATTCAGCAGTTCGTGTCTTCCCAGAATCAGGATGTCATTAATGCATTTAATGCTACCTTGGACAGTGAAAATCTCATGCAGATTCGCATGACCCTTGAAGGTATCAAAGGTCAGATGGTGAAACAGTATGGTACTCAGCGTCCTTCCATTGTTGGTAATGCCGCTCCGTCTGTAGACCGCAGTGGTTATGAATCGACGGACGAAATGATTAAGGATATGTCTGACCCTCGGTATCAGAAAGACGCAAAGTTTACACGTGAAGTGTATCGAAAAGTTAAATACTCTAACTTGTTCTAGTAAATTGTAATAGCTAATACAATTTTGCTGATTAAGACACTCCATAGTTTGGGGTGTCTTTTTCTATATAATTTTCTATTTTGAAAGGTGGATGATATTAATTATGGCAGATATTAAAATTGCAACTCCTATGGCGATTGGTACTAAGGCAACCACAGATGCCGACAAACTTGCCCTTGCCCTTAAAGTCTTTAGTGGTGAAACTCTCACGGCATTTGCGCGTGCTTCCGTAACGAATGGTAAATTTATCAAACGTACAATTCAGAGTGGTGAAAGATAAATGCGGACTCGCCTCTCTTTAAACACTCCTTTAACTGCTGGAATATCTCGCGAACAGACAGAGACAACTAGCAACGAAGCCTTGCTGACAAGTAAGGAACGTTCAACGACTATCCCGAAAGGGAGTAGGACGAAGCCGTCCGAAATGGGGAGTGAGAATACAAAGATATGTCGCTTGTGTGGTAAAGAAAAACCACTATCAGAATTTTATTTCAGAAAAGATAGTGGTAAATACCGCTCTGAATGTAAGGAATGTCTCAGCCGATTATCAACGGTACGAGAAACAGGGTGGACACAAAAAGCATATGATAGAGCCTTTAAAGAACAGCATGGTAGATGTGCCATATGTGGTAAAGAACTTAGTAGCACGAGATATACTCGGCTAACAGGTGACCATGACCACAAGACTGGAAAACTTAGGGGCCTACTCTGTACGAAGTGCAACACTGCTCTTGGTTTGTTGGAAGAAAATATAGCCACCATAGAGAATATGATTGCATATATCAAAAAGTACCAGTAGTATTCTTGAAGATATAGTCTCAGCTCATAGGTGACTATGAGGTGCAAATGCACACACAAGGGGTAGCGTCCTTGTGTAAAGATAACTGAAATCCGCTCAGTTTCCTGTATTCGGTCGTACTAAAGCACATTACCTGAAAAGCGGTAAGAGCCTTGATGACCTTCGCGAAAACATTCAGCAGGGCGAACGTACCATTGTTATTGATGGTCTGTTGACGACTGACTGCTTGGTATTTGACCTTGACGAATTTATCGCACATTATGATTTCCGTTCTCCGTATGCTACACAGCTTGGCGAAGCACTGGCAATCTCCATGGATGCGTCTATTCTCGCAGAGGTTGCTAAAGAAGCACTGAACACTACGGAAAACGTTGCTGGCCTTGGTAAAGGTGGCGTCGTTGAAAAGAACCTCGCAACGGGTTCCACGCTTGGTATTAACAAAGAAACGGGTATTGCAGTCCGTGATATTCTGTTAGAAGTTAAAGCTAAGATGGCCGCTAACTACGTGCCGCAGGGTGATCGTTATTGCTTCGTAACCCCTGAAATTCACGCCGCACTGGCAACGAACCTTGATTTCTTGAACAGCAATTATGGCGCCGCCGCTACGCTGACTAATTCCAATATTATCAGCATGGATGGCTTCCAGATTATCGAATGCCCCCATCTGACACAGGGTGGTGATGACCCGACGAATACCATTCAGGGTGACGGCCATGCTTTCCCGGCTGCCTATGCAAGCAAGTCTCCGCTTTTGATTTGCCACAAATCTTCTGTTGGTGTCTTGTCCCTGAAAGACATTAGCTTTGAAACGGCTCGTCGTGCTGAATATCAGGCAGACCAGCTCATTGCTAAGTATGCTATTGGTATTGGTGGTCTTCGTCCTGAATCTACCTTTATGGGTGTTATTAGCAATCCTGCTTAGTAGATTGTTGAGAGTTATAGGGGAGTGTAATGCTCCCCTTTTTATTCTTTTAAAGGGAGTGAAAAGATGCTATTTGTATCCACAGAGTTAGACGCAATCAATCTGATTCTTTCAGGCATTGGGGAAGCTCCTGTCAATAGTTTAACAGAGAGTGAATCTATTGATGTAGATAATGCACGGAGTCTGCTTGCTACTGTGTCTCGAAATATCCAGCGTCAAGGGTGGCAGTTCAACACCTTGACCAATGTAACTATTATGCCAGACACCAACAGCAAAAAGATTCGATACAAGCCATCATGGATAAAGATTACCGCAACGAATGGTGAGGTCTATGTAAAACGTGGTGACTTTCTGTACAACCTTACAGAGAAGACAGACACCTTCAATGAAGATATACAACTTACCATCATTGAAGCTGTTGACTTTGAGGACTTGCCCGACGAGTTCAAAGTATTCATCACAGCAGAGGCGGCTATTTTCTTTCAGGAACGTTACCTTGGTGACGAAAATGTATCTCAGGAGTTACGGATTGAAGAATCAAGAGCTTATGCTGATATTGTCCAATATTGTATAGACACAGGTTCCAACATGTTTCAGACCACAGGGATGCAGAGTGCATTGGAAAGGAGATAAGACACCATGTTATACTCACAGAGCATTAAGAACTTTGTACAGGGTGTGTCACAACAACCACCACTCTTACGGTTCCCTGAACAGCTTGAGGAGCAGATTAATGGATTCTCTACGGAAGTATCAGGGTTACAGAAGCGTGTCCCTACAGTTCATTTAAAGACGCTCACAGGCTTGAATCTTACTAAAGGAAGCAAACCTCTTGTTCATTTCATTGACAGGGATAAGCAACAGAAATACATGGCTGTCTTTGCCAATAACACTGTCAAGATTTATGACATGAAAGGCAACGAAAAGACTGTCAATATTGAAGATGGAGCTTATTTAGCTACGAATACTCCTCGTGATAACTTACGAGTCATGACGGTAGCTGACTACACTTTTGTACTGAACAATACAAAAATAGTTCAGTTGTCCAGCAAGAAGTCTCCTGACTATTTTAATAATCAGGGTAGTATGTTATATGTTCGTCAAGGGCAGTATGGGCGCACTTATCAGGTTTGGATTGATGGTGTCTCTAAATGTACATGGACAAGCCCGAATGGGGATGCCGCTGAACAAACTAAGCAGATAGACACCAACTATATTGCAGATCGTATTAATGAACAGCTCAACAAGAATGGTGTGTCTACGGAACATCAAGATAATTGGATTCGTATTTGGAGTGGTGGTCTTGTCCAGACAGCCGATGGGTTTAATCATCAGGCGCTCATTAATTTCAAAAAATCCATACAGCGTTTCAGCTTGCTTCCTGCTACGGCTCCTGATAACTATTGTGTCAAAGTCAAAGGCGACCCAAATGGTGCTAGTGAGGGGAGTTATTACGTAAAGTATTCAAAAGATGCGAATGTGTGGGAAGAATGTGCTTGTCCAAACATCAACATTGAGTTTGATAAGACAACCATGCCACATGCTATTATCCATAATGCAGATGACACTTTCACCTTCAAGGCTCTTGATTGGGATGAGCGAAAAGTTGGTGATGATGATAGTAACCCTTCTCCGTCTTTTGTAGGACATACCTTGTCCAGTATCTTCTTTTATCGCAATCGTTTAGGTGTTGCTTCCCGTGAAAATATAATCATGTCTGAATCAGGGGAATACTTTAATTGGTGGATGACAACGGCTAATGACTTGTTAGACACAGATGGCATTGATGTTCCGATTACATCCACAAAAGCAAACCTGATTAATTATTGTGTTGTCTTTTCCGAAGACCTTTATGCTTTCTCGAATGACACACAGTTTATTATTCGTGCTGATTCTACCTTGACACCGAAAACAGCGTCCCCAACAGAAATTACACAGTTCAATAGTTCTCCTGACTGTCAACCAAAGGTAGCAGGTAAGAACTTGTATTTCCCTTCTGAGCACGGTGATTTCTCGACGATTCGGGAGTATTATACGGTTCAAGATATTTCGCAGATGAAAAATGCACAGGACATTACATCTCATATTCCTAACTACATTGAAGCAGGTGTCTATGACATTATCACCTCGACGGCTGAAAATGTGCTGTTCTGTTTGACGAACAATGCGACAGACACCATTTACCTTTATAAGTATTTGTTTGCGAATGAAGAACGTATACAGTCCTCGTGGTCTAAATGGGTCTTTGATGGCGAGATTTATGGTGCGGGTTTCATAGGTAGTTATTTATATCTGCTCATGCGCAGAGGAACACAGATTACCATGGAGCAAATGGACTTCTCCGTTAATATCAAAGAGTTTGACGATACGGAAGTTTATCGTGTCTATTTAGACCAGAAGAAAGTTATGGACAATGGTGTCTATGATGATGTAGCTGAAAGAACAAAGTTTGACCTCAAGGCTCTTTATGCCTATACGGACACCACACCTTTGCAGAGTATTTGTGTAGTCACTCATGATGGTGTCTTGCATGAAAATCTGAAAGCAGATGATGCAGGATGTATCTATCTCGATGGAAACTTTGCAGGAAAGAAATTGGTAGTTGGGGAACCTTATTTGTTTAAGGCTGTCTTCACCACCTTCTATCTCAAAAAGAACGACAACGGAAATATTAGCTCCTATGCAGAAGGAAGGACACAAATCAAGAACATCCATATCAATTACGATCATACAGGTTTCTTGGCTTGTAGGGTGTCTTACCTTGGGGGCAAAGAATATGTATATCGAATGACGAGTAAGATTCTTGGCACTTCTTCTGCTCGTTTGGGTAAGAAGCAGAATGAAACAGGGAAGTTTGATGTGCCCATTCATGCTAAGAATGAATCCGTTACGATTGCAGTTGAATCAGACATGCCAGTTCCACTCTCTATTGTAGGGCTGAATTGGGATTGTCTGTATACGACACGAACAAAGGGGGTATAGCGAATGTGTACCGTAGCGCTTAGTTATGGTATTTCAGCTCTTAGCTCTTTGTCTAAACAGAAAGCACGGAGAGCTGAAATTCAGAATCAGATTGATGCCAACAATCAGACCGCAAGGGGATTGCTCCAGTCTATGAACTATACCTTTCAAAACTATGAAACACAGCGTAGGGCCGCTTTCGCCGCTCAGATTGATGCAATGACGAAAGACAGGATGAACGCTCATAGACAGGAAGCGTCTGTAAAGGCCGCTGTCAACGAAGAGCTGGCAGGGGGTGGCAGAACAGCTAACTTGATTAACCGTAGTGTTCGCGCAGATGAATCACGCGTTGCTTCACAGTCTCAGGCTAATTATCAGTCTAAGATGAATGAAATTGACCTCAACAAGGAAGCGACACTCATCTCAACACGTAACGCTATCAATAGTATCCCGTCGGTTGAGACACCCTCTTATCTTACACAGGGTATGGAAATGTTTTCTGATTTCATGCAGACCTATAATACCTTACAGGGTATTAAGAGCATGAGAAAGAAAGCAGGTGTTGGAGGCGGACATGGAAAGACACTTGATAGACATACAGGTGACATCACACCTGTAAATCTTGACCCCTATATCCACAGTGAAGACATTCACAATACAGGGATTGGGACACGAATTGTAGACCTCGACGAAGCGTCTGCAAAGTATGACAGTATGAATTTATTCAATCCTCACGGCCTTTTTGCAAGCAATGCTATCAATGGTTACTTTAGCGGTGACATGAGCAGTGGCTTGTCTTATGATTGGTCTAATGGGGGTATTTCAAGGAGAGGTGCTACATGGCGAAACGGATTGCTAGTGCTGTAGGCACAGAAATGCAATTTATGCCGCAATCCGATGCAACATATCAAGAGCGTTTGACAGAGGTACAGGGTGTTAGAGGTACTAACCCCTCGTCCTCATCCGCTTCCATGTTTGCAAGTGCGGCTAATAATCTCAATAGTAGTTGGTTGTCTTTCATTACAGACCGTGAAAAGCGCATGAATGAAGAGGGCCTTACAGAAGCCAATAGACTCATTGCGTCCACCACAGAGGAAGACAGGCAGAAACTTAATACACTTGACATGGCCTTGACATACGGCTATGGGAATAACTTAGATAATCCTTATTTTATCGCATACAGCGACAAGTTACGTGGGCAGGCTTTAGGCGACTCCGCAAAACTTGCATACACAGAAGAATTTGGTGATAGTCCTGCACGTACTCCCGATGAGGAAGTGAAGCGGTATGACGACTTTGTGCAGAAGTATCGACAGCGCTTCATTGACAAAGGACTCATTGATAATAATGTGTCTTTTGAGCAGGGCTTCAATGACAAGAATATTGAAAATCAGCAAACGTTGATGAGTAATCATGTTCAGCGTGATATTGAAGACAGAATCTCTGAAACCTTCAATAACATTAAGTCTGAACTGGGGAATCTTATTTATGATGCTCCTACCATGACTCGTGATGAACAAGTGCAGAAGCTTACAGAGATTTTCAATCAGAGTCGCTTGATGGGGCTGAATCCTTCACAGCGACAAACACTTGTTGATAATTTCACTAAAGAAATTATTACCACAGGGACAATCAAGGACTTTAAGAACTTTAAAGCTACTATCCTTGACCGTATTCCTGTACAGACACGCTTAGATGGTATGACACAGACGATGGGGGACTTGGTAGACACCATGGAATTAGACACCCTGAATCTTGCATATCGTAAAGCCCATATGGAAAAATCAAAGATGGATTTCTTAAAAAAGTATGGAAAAGACAAAGACATGAATCGTGTCTATACTGATGCCATCAAAATGACTAATTCAGGTAATCGAGATGAGCGTGATCAAGGGGAATTACTGACAGGGATGTTTGGGCCTATTGAGAGTCTTCAAAATCAGCATAAGGCCGCTCAGGCTCGTATGGCTAAAGTGGGGGCTAAAGGGGTTAAGACAGCCGCCAAATCGCAGGCAAGTTCTGCCTCTGCTAGGGAAAACATTCGGGCCTTCATGGAAGATGATAACCCTGTAAAAGATGGTTATGGTAGTTCCATTGGGAAACCTTTAGTTGGTGGTAAGGCTGTTGATTCAGGTACGATTCTTAGTGCTTTTCAGGAATACGAAGATCAGATTATCAGTAGTGATGCGGATGAAGACACAAAGGCACAGAAACTTATGAAGCTCTACACCTATTCGGGTGTAAGTAACGTAAAGGAACAGTTAGTGAATAGTGTCTTACAGACCATTAACAGTGCCACAGCAGACAGTGTAGAAGCGAATGGTGTACCTAACTCTATTATTTATCTTGTAAAGGCTCGCAACATTAATCATGGACAGTTTGCAGGTGCTTTCGGTAGTAAGGTAGACGCCGCTATCGGAGCGATTGTAAACTTCTCCCATGCGTCTGGCGAAGAAGATGCAGACAATGCACTTGTTCGAGGGTACGCCAACTATTGTCGAATTAAAGACACCAGCGAACAAGATAAACAAAACTACATGGCGCAGATTAGAAGCATTGCCGCAGGTGGTTGGTCTATTGGTGGTATGGAAAGTTGGAATAGTGAAGGCAGTACGGCCCCTGATATTTCATGGGATAATCCACAGATTGCAGAAACCGTAAAGGATAGAGCTTTGATGTATAACTTAGCTTATCATGATCCTCAAGCAGCTTTAGATGCCGCTTGCAATGACATTCGGGATGCTTATGCTTACTATCATGGGGCTGTCTTTCCTAAGAACTGTTTCAATAGTGGCCTGTCTCCCTCTACAGAAAACGCATTTGCAAAACAATCTCTTGATGCCCTCTGCTATCAATATGCAAGTAATTGGGGCGTGTCTGCCGAAGATATTAATGTATCATATGATGAAGCATCTAACACATGGTCTTTTTCAGAGAGTGCGAATGGGAACTATACACAGCTTTCTGGTTCTGATATGGCTAATGAAATCCAGTATGTAGCTACTTATGTTCCGCCTTCCACTTCTAGTAGTGCCTCTTCTTCGGATGATACTACTGAATATGTATCTACAGCGGTTGGCTCTAATGGGGTAACAGAAGAACAAGCAAAGGATGTTGCTGAACATTCTGATTCTCCAGGTGAGGTAATTATGGAACAGTTACGTAGTGGATGGCACTGGTTGACAGGCAGATAGAAAGGAGATAAGACACAATGGCAGCTTCAAATAACATGTCCCTTGTCTATAATTGGTTTATCCAACATGGATATTCACCAACATTGGCCGCAGGGTTCGCCGCTAACTTTGCAGTTGAAACGGGTGGCGGTGAGGACATTAATCCTGATATTACGTCCCCTAATGGTGCGTATGGGATTGCGCAATGGCTCGATGAGAGCAGACAGACGAATTTCAGAAACTTCATGGATGAACATGGATATGATTCCAATGACATCTATGCACAGTTAGAGTTCGTTGATTGGGAGCTTCATAATACAGAATCGCAAGCCTTGGAAGAGATTTCCAACTCGGACTTGTCGAGTGCTGAAAGTGCCGCCGCCGCTATTGCGGATTACTATGAACGTTGTCAAGGACAGGCACTAGACCTAAGACAACAGGTAGCAGGTGAGGTATATTCAAACCTTTATGGGGGAGAAAGCTATGATGCGTCTGCTACAGGTTCTAGTGATTCCAGCAGTGGTGGAACAGACACAGAAGACTACACTTCCTATTTACCCGATGATATGCAGGGAATTGACCCTAGTTTGTATCCCCGGTTGGGGATGCTGTTTAAAAAGGCAAGAGAGTTAGGGGTGGAACCACTTCTTACAGGGGGTAAAGAATATGGCCCGCATAATCCAGAAGGCGCACATCCAAAAGGGATGGCCGCTGATATAGCATGGGAAGGCTTGCAATGGGGCGACCCTATTCTTGAACAGTTATATCAGTACGCAGGGGAGCTTGGTTTTACCGAACGTGCGCACAACTTAGAAGAAGACCCCGTTGCAACAGGACCTCACCTTCATGTAGCTAATCCTGACCTCTCTAAAGAAGTCAATGCCCTCTTAGGGCCTAAACAGGCAACAACCACCTTTGGTGAGGGTGTCTTTACCCCTAAGATGCAGAACATGGTGAGTCCTGAAATACAGGCACTTGCAGATGCAAAACTCCAGATGCAGAAAGCCTATGAAGAATCCCTGAAAGAAAAGCCTTCTATCCTTGAGGGTATTTGGCATGACTTCAAACGCAGTGGCAACTTTGCGTATGAGTTTGTTGATGCGCTGTACACTGACCTCTTCCATAGTGACCTTGATGCTTTTGGTCGTGATAAGATTACCGATGCAGACCGTAACTACATCAAGGCCGCCATGGGGAGTGGTAATGAAGCAGAGGCACAATGGATTATTGATAATGCGAAAGACCCTACACAGTTGTATTACCTATTACAAAAGAAGTCCGATGAGATGGCCGAAGACACAAAATATGCCGCTTACTACAATTCGGTAGGCGCACATACCCTTGGTACTGTCTTAGGGGCTGTCTTAGACCCATTGAACGCCCTTCCTGAATTGAAGGTCTTACAGGCAGGGAAGATTATGAAGGCACTCGGTAGTGTGGTGAAAGACACACGTATTATTGATAGTGCCGCTAAGGCCTCTGCTGAAAAGATTCTCAGTGCAGGGGGTGCTAAAAGAATTGGGGACACAACATTAAACATGGCCGCTCTGGGGGCTTTACAGCAACATGCCGCCAACATGGGTAATGGCACAGACGACAGTATCGCAGGGGCCGCTATGATTGCAGGGATTTCAGGGGGTGTCTTACGTACCCTTGGAATGGCAGGAAAGAACTTGTTCCATAAAGACCCTGCTGTAGCTAATCTGGCCCGAACAGCAGATAGGATTGAAACAAGTGCCACTCGTGAAGCTGTAGGATTAAAGACACCCTACACCATTATGGATACAAAGGAAGCCGCTTCCAAACTTCATGATGTGGAATACTTCACGAAGCAGGAAGGCAAGATTGCAAGTTCCGTAGCGGATCGTGATGATGTATTTGCATTGTCGCTGAAAGACGCAAAGAAACTTGGAGCTTCCATGGGTATCAAAGTGTCGGACAACACGAAAGGTTTCTTTGTTCCTCATGGTGATTATACTGTAGTAGTCAAAGACAACATCAAGGGAGCTAAAGAATTAGATGGTGTCTTAGCACATGAAATTGGTGTCCATCAATCTCTGAAAGACACCATAGGTACTGACCGCTATCAGTCCTTGATGGATTTTGTGTCTACTCAATCAAAAGACACAACATCGAAGTTTGCACAGGCCGCAAGACTTGCTAACAGTACAGACCCCGAAGAGATTCTTGGTTATGCCATTCAGCATGATATGTTGAGTCGTAAATCGAGTCATTCCTTGGTGTCTAGCTTTAGAGAAGGCTTAAAGGAAATGGGCTTTGGTGATAAAGCTAGATTCACCAACAACGAGATTCTCGACATGGTCAACACAGCGGTTCGCTATCAGGGCTTGAAAAAGCAGGGTATCATTGTTAATCCCGATGGGAGCATTATCCAAAATGGTGTCCATTTCTCGAAAGACAACATGCTTGCTCCTGAAAGTCTTCTCGACTATGAAAAGAGTGCAGATGAATTGGCACAGGAACGAAAAGGAAAGACAGCCTTTGAAAAGACCGTCAATACCTTATCGGGATGGATGGACAATACATTGCTGACTCGTACTCCATATGGGGCCGCTTATCATTCTCCGTCTATGACGCTTGCGAAGAAAGCCTCTGAATTATGGGAAGATGCACAGCGTCGTGGTACATCTCGTAATGGTTCCAATATGCCATCTGCTGAACGTATGAAGGACTATCTCATGGGACAGCTTGATAAATACAAAGGTGAGATTCTTGATGCTCGTAAAGAATGGATTCGTGACCATTATGGTACAATGGGTGTCATTAACCCTTATCGCAAGGGGGATGCCCATAGACAAGAATTTGATAAGCTTGTCATTGATAAGTTCAACAGCTTGTCTAAACAGCAGACACACATTAACATTGATGATACGATGGTAGACCAGAATGTCATGAAGGCCGTCAAGTCTTTGCAGAATCTTTATGATACCCGTATTGACCTTGGCAAAAATTCATCCTCTATTTTTGGGGGTTCTATGGAACGAAACTTGATTGAGGATGGATGGTATTCAGTCGACGATGAATTTCATCGCTTAGTTGACCCTGATGCTTATAGGGAGTTTGTGTCTAACTTCACCACCACAGGTGATAAGGGAGCGAGAGCTTTTATGGAGAAGTATGCACGAGTCGCTTCCAATATGCCTACGTCTCGTAAGCTGATTGGGGAGATGATTAAACGTGAAAAAGAACTGAGACTCCAGCGTGAAATTAAGGGTGCAGAGACCTTTTTAAAAAAAGAAGCACTTAAAGATCCAGAAAAGATTAACCATGCCAAAGTTAAACGTGTCAAAGAAGAACTTGAACAAAAACGTGCTATCACTATCAAAGACACCACAGATAAAGAAATTGATGATTTCAGGGATGAAAAGTGTAAGGAATGGGCAGACAACATCATGCAACCTCTTGAGGATAAATTGGATGGCTTAGACACTGATGGTGCTTCCTCTAAACTTGGGGACTTGAACTTCTTCCGTGGGCGTCTTCCGATGGACACAGGTGTTGTCATGGATATTAAAGATGCAGAAGGTAATGTTGTTAAAGCCTTCTCCTTTGATAATGACCTTAGATACTATGACCTCGAACACACACTGAACAGAACGAATAGACGTTTTGCAGGTGAAGTAGCAGTCCGTAATGTCCTTGGCTCTGCCGATGAATATGGGGCTTTCGTGAAGAAGGTACTTCATGAATTGCGGCTTGCTTCCATGGGGAATGATGGGCGTATCAACAGTTCCACAGCCGAAAAAAATAAGCGGTGGTTTTTAGATAACATTGCACGGCTCCGTGGGATGCGTGACCACTACGAACGAAACATCTATGATGAGGGTTCAGCAGTCACAAAGATTCTCAACAACTTTGCATACTTCAAGCGCGGCGGCTCAATGGGATGGAACCAGTTAGGCGACTTAGGGGGTGCGATTGCCTATGGTGGTCTAAAACAAGTATTTGGTGTCTTCAATCCCTTGCGGAAATTCGTACAGGATGTTCGTCTTGGGAAAGCCAATTCTAAGATGGTTGAAGACCTCTCGTGGCATGTCTTTGGGGAACCTGTAGAACGCTACATTTTCCGTGGGGATTGGGGAGACACACAGACCCGTAATGCCTTGTCTAAACGTGGTTTTGGGGTGGACAGCCTATTGATTAGTGCAGCCGATATGACACACAATCTGGGCAAGTTCACTTCACAGATTAACATGCTTGGACATATGACAGACACAATGGTGCGCTCTGCTCGTAGTGCGGCCATTACAGACTCGATTCGTTGGGCGCATGGAGAAACTTTCAATGCGTTACGTAATCCATTCAGCAAGGCAAATATCAAGGCTCTTGGCAGATACGTAGACCTTGAACAGATGAAAGATGACTTGTGTACCTATGTGAAGTGGGATGGCAAGAAAGGGACTGTTGCAGATGGTTTTGATGTAGATGCATGGAGAAAAGAAAGACCTGATACCTTCTGGGCTTGGTATGATCTGATGCAGAATCAGGTGGAAAAGAGTGTCTTATTGAGTTCGTCCGAAGGCAACAGAAATATGTTGAAAGACACAAACTCCTTAATGCGTCTTGTCATGATGTTTAAAGCCTTCAATATGCACTCAAACAATGCTCAGTTTATGCGAATGCTTCAACAGCATGAAGCTCAGGATGCCATGGCCTTTGCATTGTCTCTTATGACCAATACAGCCGCTTTTGCCGCTCGTAACGGAGCTAAGATGGCCGCTCTGTATGCACTGGGACAAACAGACGCCGCTAACTACCTCAAGGAAAACTATCTGAATGACAAGGCACTTGCAAAGGCCGCCTTTTTCCGAACAGGTTTCTTGTCACCTATGGGTGTTGCAAATGACTTCTGGGAAGCTGGCACAGGCGCTCCCACAATCAGAACGACAGTATCTCAGTATCGAAATAATCCCCCTAAAGACTTTGGGGACTTTGTGGGCAATAGTGTCCAACAGTTGCCTGCTGTGGATACCTTGTCGGATATGACATGGAAGCCAATTCGCAGTGCCTATCGACTAGCTACCAGCAAGGGGACACAAAAGGATTTACGGACGCTATTAGATCTGGCTCCTGTTCCTGATTTCATCCCCTACACACAGGCTATAGACACACTGGCAAAATTAAATAGTTTGAAAGCTAAATAAAAAGGAGAGTGATAGATAGTGGCAAACACAACAGGCTTTAAAGCTCGTGTGGAATATGAAGTTACCGATGGGGTGCAAACGACGTATACGTTCCCTTTTTCGTATCTCCGCAAGAAGTTTGTCATAGTGTCTATCCTTCACTCCGATGCTACGGAGACAGCATTGGAGTATGGGGTAGACTACACAGTCAATAATTTATCCGTGTCTTTGACCACACCTGCACAGGTTGGAGAACATATCATTATTTATCGGCAGACAAGTACAGATAAGATTGTTACGTGGAATGATGGCTCTATCTTGTGGGCACGGGACATGAACACAGAAGATGCTCAGATGCTCCACTTGCAGGAAGAACAGCAAGACTATATTATGGCTCATGCTATTTCTACGAAAGTAACGAGTGATAAAGAAGTTCTTTGGGACGCATTGAATCATCGTGTCATTAACGTAAGTGACCCCAAAGACCCTCAAGATGCCGTAACGAAAAACTACATGGAAACTGTTCAGGGTGGTTTTGTATCGGCTAATACAATCTTGGTACAGGAAGCAACGAAGCAAGCGTCCGCCGCAAAGTCTTCGCAGGAAGCCGCTAAGACCTCGGAGACAAATGCGCATACTTCGGAAACCAACTCTGAAATCTCTCATCAAAAAGCTAAGAAGTGGGCAGAAGCTACGGATTCTCCAGATGGTGAAGCGGATACGGATAGTACCACAGGGAAGACACAGAGTTCTAAAGAGTGGGCTTTGTATAGCAAAACGAAGGCACAGGAAGCGGCAACGTCTGCAACGAACGCTAAGAGTTATGAGACAAACGCTAAGACCTCTGAAACCAATGCGAAAACCTCGGAGACAAAAGCGGCTGTGTCGGAAGTTAATGCAAAGACTTCTGAAACCAATGCTAAGTTCTCAGAAACAAAATCTAAGGATTCTGAAAATGCCGCTCGTGTGTCTGAACAGAAAGCCGCTGAAAGTGCAAGGGTAGCAACGGAGAACGCTATGGACTTCAATATGTTGAAGCGAAATAAAGCGTACTCCATAGGTGACATTGCCTACTCATCTTATTTTCCTTCATGGGCTAGATTGGAATGTGTTACGGCAGGTACAACAGCAAGCACAGTTCCTTCTTCTTTTGCTACTGTGTCTATGAAAGCAGGACAATATATAACAGATGGTACAGCTATATTTATCCTTGATGATGTGAGAGATGGGAACCGTGTAGGTGACATTGTACTCAAGCCCACACTGAATAATGGATACATCAAGGCGAATGGGGCTACAGTAAAAGCCAGCGAATATCCGCGCTTACTTAAATTTGCTCAGGACAACAGCCTTTGTGTATCTGATAGTGAATGGAGTGCAAATAGTGCGACAAAGTACGTTTATGATGCAAGTACACATACGCTTAAAGTGCCTAATGTAGTTGGTAGGGTGCTACAGGGGGGAGATTCATTAGCTACTAAAAATGCTAGTTTACCAAACATACAGGGACAATTACAGGCTTCGGGCGCTGTTGCATGGGCAGGTGGCACAGGGGCTTTTTCTCTAGGTGGGAAGAAGGACTATTCTCCCGTAATGGATGGTACTGGGTGGATGAACCCTATACAACTGAATTTTTCAGCTAATACTTCCAATTCTATTTATGGTTCTTCTGATACCGTACAGCCCCCTGCTTGTTATCTGATTGCACAAATTAAATACTAAAGGAGAGTGAAAACATGATGGAAGAAACGAAACATGTATACGCCTTTAACCTCTTAACAGGAGAGTATGAAGGCCCTAAGACACTTGATAACACAGACCGTAGTCCTATCAGCGGTGCTTGGCAGATTCCCTGTAACATGGTAGAATCAGCTCCCCCTGAAATTCCAGAAGATCATAAATGCCTCTGGGATGGGACACGATGGATTATTAAAGAAATTGAGAAGTCGAAAGAGCCTGAAATTCCAGAAGACACCCAGGTTCCAGAAAGCGCCTCACAGACGCCCTCTTTGTCTGAACGCATTGCAGTTCTTGAGAATGCTGTGAATACCTTAATGGAAGGAGTGGCTACAAATGGCTAAATACTTGGCATATCAGATTATTTTACAGAAACTAAAGTACAACATAGTTATCACAAGATTCCCGAAATACAAAGAGGATATTGATAAGGTGCTTGATGGTATGGGCTGGATGATTGATGACAATGGGGACTGTGTAGGAAAGAAGGTGTAAGTTGATGGGGTTTAGAAGTGATAACTCTAAGATTATAGACGATACAGAATGCTATTTATTGCGACGGCAGTCAGATGTGATGGATGCTTATATTGAAATTCTTGACGCTCGCATTTCCCATGCCATCTTAAAGGAACAAAAGGAAGATGAAAAATGAAACGAGGTACACTACATAAGATGATTAACACATTATGGAACTTATGGACAGCCACAGAAGTAAAGATTGGCTGTCTTTTTTCTATTGCTTGGTTGTGTTTCAATCAGCTTGTGGGCGGTGTGGATGAGCAGATTAATGCTTTGGTTGTCCTTGTGGCTTGTGACATTCTCACAGGCCTTTGGGCTTCCTTCAAACTCCATGCCTTTGCAAGTTCGATTGCGACGCATGGTCTATACAAGAAGGCCGCTATGTTCCTTATCATTGGTCTAGGTGTCTTGCTTGATTCAGCGATGAACACTCACATGGTACGGACGTTATTCATTGGAGCCTTTGCAGTGGTAGAAGCTCTCAGCATTATCGAAAATATTGATCGTGTTGGTTATGGGCAGTACATCCCTAGCTTTATCAGGGGTGCGCTCGCTCAGATTGCAAAAGAGAAGAAGGTGGACAAATTAGATGACCAGTAAAGTAATTGACGTTTCCTATTATCAGCGCAATATTGATTATGATGCTGTGGAGGCCGCAGGGGTTCAAGGTGTCATTATCAAAATTTCCGAAGGGTGTTCCGAAGAAGACACATGGGTAAGACACGCAGAAGAATGTAAGTCTAGAGGTATCCCTTGGGGTGTCTATTGCTTCACCCATGCTCAGACACCCGAAAGGGCAAGGGAAGAAGCGCAGACAGTTTTGGCACTACTTGGTGATGATGTGCCACCTATGGGCATTTGGTACGATTGTGAAGCCGACAAATGTTTTGCAGAAGGGGTAGACACCACAGCCCTTTGTTCAGCTTTTATTGTCGCTTGCAATGAAGCAGGACACAGAGCAGGGATTTATACCTCTACTTTGAAATGCACTGACTATATGACAAACTCCATTCGACCTAACTTACTTGCTGACTATGTACCGTATTGGATTGCAGATTACCGTGGATACAATGGATTTTCTCAGGACTACCCTGATAAGCATGTAGCAGGCTGGCAGTGGAGCGCTAGTGAATATATTGGAGACACCAATGTAGATATGAATGAATGGTATGAGGAGCTGAATTAGATATGTATGAAAACATTCGTAACAAATATTGTAAGTGTATTAAGGAGATGAGCGATAATGATCTGCTCCTCTTTTGTGTGTGTTTCGCTATGGGGGACATGGAAGCCGTGAAGAGCATTGTTGACCTTGAAAAGATAAAAGCTAATGCAGATAAAGTAGAGGCAGATTTGGAAAAGGGGAAGGAAGATGTTAAATGACCAACAGAGTAAAAAAGCTCTGCTTGTGTCTTTCATTGTTGGTGTGCTTTTGTGTCTTTCCCTCTGTGTCTGCTACTACAGTTCACGCACAGAGTCCACAGAAAGTCGAAATGTCAATCGAACAATTCAACAACTTACGTCAGATGGTGACAGAGTTACAGAAGCAGTCAACAGCGCAGAAACAGGACTCACAGAAGCTCAAGACACAGCTGACAGAATCTCAGAAAGAGCTGACGAAAGCGCAAGTGTACTTGACCGATTACAAGCAGAACTTGACGACATTGCAAAAGCAAACGGACTCTCTGAATAAGTCGGTGAAGCGGATGGAAAGACAGCGTGATTTGGCTTGGGTCGTTGCAGGTGGCTTGCTGATTTGGGGGTGTAGTCGGTAATGAAGGTACGTATTAAGAATCCTGATAAGCCCTCGATGGCAAAAGCAATTCGTGCGAAGTGTATGAATTGTGCAGGAGAACAGGAAGCAGAAGTGCGCAAATGTACTATTGTTGATTGCCCTTTGTTTCCTTATCGCTTTGGGTGCAATCCTAAAGTATACATTAGTAGGAATGAGGATAACGTCAAAATTATCCCCTAGACTGATTGGGATACGTTTTACGGTTTTATAACTCCCTGTAGGTGTATTTACCTATGGGGAGTTTTTATTTTACGTAGGAGGCTTATAGTGGCAATAAATAAGGTTTTATATAGCAGTGAAAATGAAGCGTGGGAGACACCACAAGATTTATTTAATAGATTGAATGATGAATTTCATTTTGATATAGATGTATGTGCTACCTCTGAAAATGCAAAATGCTCTAAGTTCTTTTCACCCCTTGATGATGGTTTATCTCAAGACTGGCAGGGTGTCTGCTGGATGAATCCACCCTATGGAAAAAAAATAGGAGCTTGGATGAAGAAAGCAATAGAAGCAGAGACAACCGTTGTCTGCCTCGTGCCTTCACGAACAGACACAAAGTGGTGGCATGAATACGCCATGAAAGCCTCGGAGATTCGTTTCATCAAAGGACGTTTGAAATTTGGAGACAGTAAGAACAGTGCGCCTTTCCCTAGTGCAATCATTGTATTTGGGAATACACACAAAGATTTAAAAGTATGTAGTATGGAGAGAGGATGATGATAAATGGCTAATTTTAACATTCCACAGGAATTGATTGACCGCTTGGCAACCGAAGAAGTGCAGGCGCTCTTAGAAGGGCTTGAGGATGAAGAACAGCGCAAAAATCCTACCTTCCTCGCAAAGGTACGGCAGTTCTTGAAAGACAACGATTTCAACACCACTGTTGAGATTGAAGGTGTCAAAGAAGTAAAACAGGAAGCCTCTAAGATTCCTGACTTCATGGAACTTGTGAAAGAAGGTTGATAGATTGAAATGGAGTGAAGCGGATGTCCAGAAGGCACGTGAGCACTTCTGGGCATTTGTCTATATTGTATGGAGGTCTATTGATCTTCCACAACCGACACCCATTCAGATTGACATTGCAAACTATCTCCAGAAACCCCCTAAAGACCGTATTATTCTTGAGGGGTTCCGTGGTGTCGCTAAATCCTTTTTGACATGTGCTTATGTAGTGTGGAGATTGTGGAAGGAAAGACAGCTAAAGATTTTGATTGTGTCTGCCTCTGGGGACAGAGCAGATGCGAACGCTCGCTTTATCAAGCGTATTATTCAGACACTCCCTTTCTTGTCTGACATGATTGCAGATAAGGGGCAGTTAGACACACAGAATATCTTTGATGTTGGGGGTGTCGTTCCTGATATTTCCCCCTCTGTAAAGTCCATTGGTATCACTGGGCAGATTACAGGGACACGTGCAGACATTCTAATCGCAGATGACGTAGAAGTACCGAAAAACTCAGCAACACAGCAACAGCGTGATAAGCTCTCAGAGGCCGTAAAGGAATTTGATGCTATCTTGAAGCCGAACGGCCAGATCATATATCTTGGTACACCACAGACAGAATCAAGCCTGTACAACACCTTACAAGACCGTGGATACATTGCACGTATCTGGCCTGTCTTGTATCCTCAATTATCAAGGGTAGAAGATAATTATGGTGATTCCCTTGCTCCTTCTATTTGGAACAAACTGAAAGCTGACCCTAGTCTTGAGGGAAAGCCTACAGACCCCTTGCGATTCAATGAGGAAGAAATTGCGAAGCGTTCCTTGTCCTATGGGAAAGCAGGGTTTGCTCTCCAGTATATGCTCAACACTCGGTTGTCTGATGCGGAAAAATATCCGTTGAAGGTGTCTGATTTGATTATCACTAATCTTGATATGAAGGAAAGCAGCCTTAAATGGGCGTGGGCAAAAGGCAAGGAACAGCTCTTGTCTGATATTCCCTGTACAGCCTTGGCAGGGGACTATTACTACAGTGAGCTGTCCCGTAGTCCTGAAACAATGCCCTATCAGACAACAGTGATGGCTATAGACCCCTCTGGGCGTGGGAAGGACGAAACAGTCTATGCAATCTTAAAGTACCTGAATGGCTATTTGTTCCTTATGGACGTAGGGGGCTTTAAAGAGGGCTATTCGGACTTGACGCTGACTCAGATGGCAAATCGTGCTAAGTTCTGGGATGTGGATGTTGTAGTTCCCGAAGATAACTTCGGGGATGGTATGTTCACTAAGTTGATGACACCTATCTTCAATAAAATTCACCCTTGCGGCATTGAACCTGTTACCAATAGAGGGCAAAAGGAGTTACGTATGATAGACACCCTAGAACCTGTTATGATGCGGCATAAGCTCATTGTGAATCGTCCTGTGGTCGAACAGGACTTTAAGGTCTTCCAACAGGACTATCATTATTCCCTGATTTATCAAATGACACGCTTGTGTAGGGATAAGAACGCTCTGAGTCATGATGATAGATTGGATGCCCTAACTATTGGGGTGTCTTATTTTATGGAGCGCATGGATGTGGATGAAGATAGTCAACTTACTGAGCTGACAGCTGAACAGCTTGAGGATTGGCTGAATGAATCCGTATTGCCTAATTATACTAATAGTTCGCATAATAATAGATGTATAAAAGCTATTAGAGAGCTAAGGGATAATTAGACAAAAATTAATTGGTGCACTAATAAACAAACTCTTAATTGGTGCACTTATCGAAGATAAGAGGACGAAAAGTATATATAGTATCTAATAGAATCTATGAGGTTCCAGTCGATTCTGACTAGAACCTCATATTTATTATTATGACAGATATGGGACTAGAGATTCTTTAATGATGATTGTTGATGATGATGATAAATCAAAGAAAGAGATTCTTAAAGATCCTTTACTATTCTTTCATATCTCAAGTCTACTAAGATTTCCTTTAGTCTACGAAAGGAGCCTTATGGCCTATTTAAATATTGATGTTGATGATTTCACCTCAACCCCTTCTCATAAATGGGACACTCGCCTTACCTTCTCTCCTAAAGAAGTTTCAGAGATGCTAGGAGTTCCCTTGTCTACTGTTTACGCCTTGTGCTATAATGAATCCTTGAAAGCATTTAAGATAGGTACTCATTGGAGAATACACCGCAAAGGTCTATACGAGTTCTTGCGTCACTCGATAGACACAAGTATTACCCTTTAGCACCTATAAGCACTCACATATCTTATAAACAGCGTGGTTGTCTTATTCTTGATAGAATATGGAATGATGACTGTTTTGTATAACAGAATATGCGAAAGAAATAGAAAGGATTTGTTATGGCTTCGATTTTTTCTCCATTAACTAAAAATATAGGGATTGATTTAGGGACGTCTACGACCCAGGTCTATGTGGAGGGCCGGGGCATCGTCCTATCTGAACCGTCGGTCATGGCGACAGATGAACGGAACAGCAAGATGATTGCTGTCGGCCGGGCGGCAGAGGACTTATTGTCCCGGTCGCCGGAAACGGTGAAGCTCCATCGGCCTCTGGTCCACGGCGTCATCGCCGATTACAGTGTAACCCGGACGATGCTGGGCTATATCCTCAGCAAGTGCGTCCGCAGCGTCCAGCGCCTGCGCATCATGATCGGCGTACCTTCGGCGGCGTCGAATGTCGAAAAACGGGCCGTCATGGAAGCCGTCTATCAGGCCGGCGCCAAGGAAGCCTTCCTCATCGAAACGGCGGCTGCTGCGGCTCTCGGCGTGAATCTGCCCGTCTATGACCCAATCGGCAATATGGTCGTCGACATCGGCGGCGGTACGACCAATGTAGCCATGCTGTCCCTGGGCGGCATCGTCGTTTCCAAGTCGCTCCATCTGGGCAGCCTCGATTTCAATGCGGCCATCAAAGATTACCTGCGCTATCAGTACGATATCGTCACTGACGACACGACGGTGGAAGAGATGAAAGTGACCAACGGCTCGGCTGTCCTGCCCCTGGAAGATCGGGGCTATTACTTCATGGGCCGCGGCCTCGATGACGGCCTCCAGCGGGAAATGGCCATCAAATCGAGTGAGCTCTACCACGTCATCGGAAAGCCTCTCATCAAGATTCTCGACCTGGTCAAGGATGTCCTGCGGGAAACGCCGCCGGAACTGGCCGCAGACATTATGGAACACGGCATCGTCCTCACTGGCGGCGGGGCCAAGCTAAAGGGCATGGACCAGCTCTTCACCCAGGAACTGGGCGTGCCGGTCATGCTGGCTTCCGAGCCGGAACTGGCTGTCGCCAAGGGCACGGGCATTGCCGTCGCTGATCGTGATAAATTATCGGCCCTCATCGAAGGGGCACAGCGTATATATAGGAGGAGATTTTAAAATTGTTTTCGTTCGGTAAAAGAAGCGTCGTCTTCGTACTCATCTTATTCATCGTCATTGCGCTTGTCGGCTGGGCCTGGCGCCAGCGCGATTCCCTGCCGTTCATTACCAAGCCGCTGATGACGATCATGTCGCCTTTTGAATACGGTGCCAGCCGCGTCATGGATTCGCTGACCTCGAGCATCCACATCGTCGACGTCAGCTTGAAGAACCGCATTGAATGGGAATCGCTGGAAAAAGAAAATGCCGACCTCAAGAGCCGGACTGTCGACTACGATGAAGTCGTAGCCGAAAACGACCGCCTGCGGGCGCTCCTCAATTTCAAATCGACCCATAATCAGTACCAGCTTCTGGCTGGTTCGGTCATTTCCCGTGACTACGGCACGTGGACCAACACCATGATCATCGATGTCGGCAGCGGCGAAGGCGTCGAAAAGGACATGCCGGTCATCACGCCGAGCGGTGTCGTCGGTTTCATCAGCGACGTCTATCCGCATTCGTCCCGCGTCCAGCTCCTGACGGACCCGCGGACCAGCATCGGTGCCATCGTCCAGCGTCCGGAATCGCGCGTTTCCTCTGTCGTCCGCGGCAACGGCAACGTGCCGACGGAACCGCAGTTCGTCAACATCGCCAAGGATGCGGATATCCTGGAAGGGGATACCCTGGTCACATCGGGCTTCGGCTCCATCTATCCGAAGGGCCTGCCCATCGGCACCATCGTATCGATCCATCAGAATGAAAATGATTTCGTAAAATATGCCGTCATTCGTCCCAGCGTCGATTTCTCCAAACTGGAAGAAGTCTTCGTCATCTTGAAGTCGGCCGATACCGGGCCCTATGAAAAACCGGAAGTCACGCCGAAACTCGTACCTCAGACGAATCGCGACAAAGTAGAAGGAATTAAAGGAGCCGCGGCATTATGAAGAAACTGAACTGTGTCATGACAGCCTTCATCGTCTTTATTTTGCAGGCTGCCATCCTGCCTTTTATGTTTAACAGCGTGAGCCAGCCTAACCTCATCTTCGTCTTCGTCGTCCTCATGGCCCTCCATCACGGCCAGCGCATCGGCATCATCACGGCCCTCTTGGGCGGATTTTGTCAGGATGTCATTATCGGCAATTTCTTTGGCCTGCACCTGCTGGTCTATCTCATCGTAGCCCTCATCTGCAGCTACCTCGGCCGCGACATCGACAAGGACCAGTGGGTATTGACATTGCTCATCGTCCTCGGGGCGACCGAAGTCGGCCTGGTCCTGACCTGCGGGTTCCTCTTCCTGGCCGGCCAGTACATCAACATCGCCGCCTACTTGTTGGAATTCAGCATCCCTATGCTTGTTTATCACGGAATCCTGGCCCTGCCGGTGGATCACATCGTCTGGCATCTGCGCCGCGACGATGCCTTTTACGGGTTCCCGGGCTATCGCTGGTAAATAAAGGAGATTTAGTTACATGCTTGAAGCGTTATTGAAAAAGAAGAATCAAGATGGCCGTTTCCGCTACCTCTACTGGATCGTCATCGCGATTTTCGTCATCCTCATCAGCCGGCTGGTCTACTTGCAGCTCTTTGCCGGTGAATATTATTATACCCTGGCCGAAGGGAACCGCCTGCGGGCCATCCCCATTGCAGCCATGCGCGGCATCATGTACGACCGCAACGGCCAGATCCTCGTCGGCTCGCGGCCGAGCTTCATGGTGACCTACGTGCCGCCTAAGGACGGCATGAGCGACGAAGAACTGCAGAAACTGGCCGGCATCCTCAACATGCCGGAAGATAAGCTGCGGAAAAAGGTCCAGAAGGTCAAGAGCTCTTACGTGCCGACGGTCTTGGCCAACGACTTGACCCAGGATATCGTCACGAAAATCGAAGAACAGCGCAACGACCTGCCTGGCGTCTCCGTCGACGTCCAGCCGATCCGCTATTATCCGTACAAGATGATGGCCGCCCAGGTCTTTGGCTACGTCGGCCAGATCGATGAAGAAGACGCCAAGCGCCTGGAAGGCGTCGAAGGCGTATCCAACATCACCCAGATCGGCCGGGCCGGCCTGGAAGCCTATTACGATGACCTCCTGCGCGGCAAGGATGGCGGCCGTCAGGTCGAAGTCGACGCCGCCGGCAGTCCGGTCAAGGAAATGGAACGCAAGGACCCTGTAGCCGGTCACAATATGCACCTGACCATCGACCTCTACCTGCAGCAGGCTACGGAACGGGCCATGGACCGCCAGATCGCCAACGGCATCGGCACCCACGGCATCGCTGCCGTCGCCATCGACCCCAATACGGGCGCCGTCCTGGCCATGGCCAGCCGTCCGGCTTACGACCCGAACTGGTTTACCCGGGGCATTACGGAAAAAGAATGGTCTCTCATCAACGACAACCCCAATCACCCCATGGAAAACCGCGTCATTGCCGGCGAATATCCGCCGGGCTCTACGTTCAAGCTGATCACCGGTTCGGCAGCCCTGGAACTCAAGAAAGTCACGCCTGATGAAATGATCTTCGACAGTGGCCGCCACTGGCTGGTCGACATGCGCAACGCCGGCGGCGAAGCCCTGGGCTGGATCAATTTCGTCGAAGCCCTGGCTAAGTCCGATAACGTATACTTCTACGAAATGGGCCGCCGCGTCGGCATCGACGAACTGGCGAAATACGCCCGCATGTTCGGCATGGGCAAGAAGACGGGCATCGCCCTGCGCGGTGAAGCACCGGGCCTGGTCGCCAGTGCGGAATATAAGAAGAAGAATTTCCACGATGAATGGTACCTCGGCGATACGTTCAACTCGGCTATCGGCCAGGGGTTCCAGCTGGTTACGCCGCTCCAGGCAGCCATGATCGTCAGCGAAGTCGCTAACGGCGGCATCCAGTACCGGCCGTTCATCGTCAGCCGTATCGACAACCTCGACGGCACGCCGTATAAGATTTTTGCACCGGAACAGGTCGGCACCCTGTCCGTATCCAAATCGACGCTGGACCTGGTCCGCGAAGGGATGCGTAACGTTGCTGAAGAATCCGGTACAGCTGGTTCTCTGTTCGCCGGCTTCCCCATCCAGGTCGCTGGTAAGACAGGGACGGCGGAAAACTTCGGCGGCACGGACCATGGCTGGTTCGTCGCCTATGCGCCGTATGAACATCCGCGCATCGTCATCGCCGTCCTGACGGAACAGGGCGGTTTCGGGTCCCTGTCGTCCGGCCCGATTGTCCGTTCTATGCTGGAAGCCTACTTCCACGTCGGTGAATACGCCGAAGGCGCACCGAAGGATAAAGACAAGGACGGCAAAGAAAAGGACAACAAGGCCAATAAGAATGCGCAGGACGGGAAGGACAGCAGCCATCGCGATGGGGCTGAGTCTGACCGATAAGTCTTGATGACGGCCTTATCTCATCAGAAAGGAAAGTGATTTCATGTCCCAGCTCATCGCCATCGCCTCCGGCAAGGGAGGCGTCGGCAAGACCCTGATTACGGCGGCCTTGTCCGTCCTCCTGCAGCGCCGGGGCCACCGCGTCCTGGCGGCCGACGCCGACATGGGCCTGCGCAACCTCGACCTGCTCTTCGGTCTGGACGGGTCCATCCATTACGATGCTGCCCAGGCTGCGCGGGGGAAATGCCTGCCCGGCCAGGCTTTGATGACGGTCGTGCCGGGACTAGATTTCCTGCCGGCCAGCCAGAAGCGGACCTGGGAGCGGATCGACATCCCGTCGTACCAATATGTCCTGGAGTCCCTGTCCGGGTCCTATGACTATACCCTCATCGACTGCCCGCCCGGCCGCGACGGCGCCTATCAGGCGGCGACGGCCCTGGCCGATGAGATCCTGTTCGTCGTCGAACCGTCGCCGTCGTCCCTGCGTGATGCGGCTAAGGTCATGCAGTATGCGGACCGGCAGAAGCGCTTTCACTACGACGTCATCCTCAACAATTTTTACGCTGACGGCGTCATCACGCCAGACGCAGCCAAAGCCCGTTTGCAGACCGGCCACGTCGCCGGTCTCTTGCCGCATGATGATGGCATCGACCGGGCTGCCGGGGAAGGGCGGATCACCTGTATGGCCGATTCCCTGCCTTTCTGTCAGGCCCTGTCGGCGACGGCAGACTGGCTGGAAACGGGGAAGGCCATCGAGGAAACGGCTCTGACGGCCCTCTTGCCGAAACACCAGGCCCAGGCCGACGTCTTACCGGGCCTGTCGCTGCAGCGCCGCCGTCAGGAATGCCGGAATTGGCGCCACTATCGTCGATAGGAGAGAGAAATGTTTATTAAACGAGAATGGAAAAATTTAGATAAAGTCATGCTCATCGTGAGCTTCCTCATCGTCTGCATCAGCCTGTGCATCATCGGCAGTGCGACGCATATCAATAAAGGGGCCATCAACTACGACTTCGTCGCAAAACAGGGGGCGGCTTTTGTCGTCGACTTGATGATCATCCTCTTTTTCAGCCGCTTCGATTATGCGAAGCTGAAGAAATACGCCAAGCCCCTGTACATCATCAACCTGCTCATGCTGGTCGCCGTCATGTTCGTCGGTACGTCGGCCCTGGGCGCCCAGCGCTGGATCCAGCTCGGCCCGATCACGCTGCAGCCGTCGGAATTTTCCAAGCTCATCATGATCATCTGCACGGCATCGATCCTCAGCGACCGCGTAGGCCAGCTCAACACATGGCGCCAGGTCCTGCCCATCGGCCTCTACGTCGGGATTCCCTTTCTCCTGGTCTTGAAACAGCCTGACTTGGGGACGAGTCTCGTCTTCCTGGCCATTACCTTCGGCATGCTTTTCGTCGGCCGCATCAAGATGTCCCTCTTGCGCAACGTCTTCCTGGCCGGCGTCGTCCTGGCGCCTATAGGCTGGCATTTCCTCAAGGATTACCAGAAGTCCCGTATTACGGTCTTCCTCAATCCCAATGCCGACCCCTTTGGCGCCGGCTATCATATCATCCAGTCGAAGATCGCCATCGGTTCGGGCATGCTCTTTGGCAAAGGCCTCTTCCAGGGAACCCAGAGCCAGCTGAACTTCCTGCCGGAAAACCATACGGACTTCATCTTTTCCGTCATCGGCGAAGAACTGGGCTTCCTCGGCTGCGTCTTCCTCTTGTTCCTGTACTTCATCCTCGTCTATCGCGGCCTCATGATCGCCAAGGACTGCAAGGACAGCTTCGGCATGATGCTGGCGACAGGTGTCGTTTCCATGTGGGCTTTCCAGATCCTGGTCAACGTCGGCATGACCTGCGGCATCATGCCGGTCACGGGGATCCCCCTGCCGTTCATGAGCTACGGTGTCAGCGCCTTGACGACCAATATGATGGGCCTGGGCCTCTTACTGAGTATTTACATGCGTCAGCAGACGATGATTTTTTAACCCGCCGTGAAGGAGGAAATTAATTTGTCACATCCCGTGGAGATCGATCCGATTTTACTGAGCAAAGTCAGCAAGCCGGCCCGCTACGTCGGCGGCGAATGGAACAGCGTCGTCAAGGACCACGACGCCGTCAAACTGACCGTTGCCTATTGTTTCCCTGACGTCTACGAAGTCGCCATGAGCCATCTGGGCCTGCGCATCCTCTATGCGCTCCTCAATGAACGGCCCGATGTGGCAGCCGAACGGGTCTACGCGCCCTGGCCGGATATGGAAGAAGTCATGCGCAGCCAGGGCTATCCGCTCTTTTCCCTGGAAACGAAGACGCCTGTACGCGACTTCGATATGGTCGGCTTTACGCTCCAGTACGAAATGAGCTTTACCAACATCCTCAACATGCTCGATTTGGCCGGCATCCCGCTCTTTGCCAAAGACCGCGGCGACGACATGCCCCTGGTGGCAGCCGGCGGTCCCTGTGCCTACAACGCCGAACCTCTGGCCGATTACATCGACGTCTTTTTCCTGGGCGAATCGGAAGAATCGACGCAGGTCCTGGCCGATACGATCATCGCCTGGAAAGAGCAGGGAAAACCGGGCGGCAAGAAGGGCCTCTTGAAGCAGCTCTCCCAGCAGCCGGGCAACTACGTGCCGTCCTTCTATGAAGCCCAGTACAATGCAAAGGGCGACTTCCAGGGCCTGATCGTCACTGAACCGGGAGCGCCGGCAGAAATCGAGAAATGCGTCGTTTCCGATGTGGAACACGTCTTCTTCCCGACGAAACCGATCGTACCCAACATCGACATCGTCCACAACCGGGCCGTCCTGGAACTCTTCCGCGGCTGCAGCCGCGGCTGCCGCTTCTGTCAGGCCGGCATGCTCTACCGGCCGGTCCGGGAAAAGTCGCCGGAACACCTGGCCGACCTGGCCAAACAGATCATCGCCAATTCGGGCTACAATGAGATTTCCCTCATGAGCCTGAGCTCGGCCGATTATTCCTGCTTGCCCGAACTGGTCGACCAGCTCCTGGATGAATTCAAGGGCCAGAAAGTCAGCGTCAGCCTGCCGTCGCTGCGGGTCGACAGCTTTTCCGTCGACATCGCCAAGAAGGTCCAACAGGTCCGCAAGAGCGGCCTGACCTTTGCGCCCGAAGCCGGGACCCAGCGCCTGCGCGACGTCATCAACAAGGGCGTTACGGAAGAAGATTTGCTGGCAGCCTGTGAAAATGCCTTTGAAAACGGCTGGTCCACGGTCAAGCTCTATTTCATGATGGGCTTGCCGACAGAAACGGACGAAGACCTGGCCGGTATCGCCGACCTGGCCTACAAGGTCCTCAATCTCTACCGCAAAGTGACCCACAAGAACAACGGCAAGGTCACGGTCTCCGTATCGAGCTTCGTACCCAAGTCGCACACGGCCTTCCAGTGGTTCGGCCAGCTGCCGATTGAAGAAATCGAACGGAAACAGCAGTACATCAAGGGCCTCATCAACGACAAACACATTTCTTACCATTACCACGATGCCAAGACGGGCCGCCTGGAAGCGACCTTCGCCCGCGGCGACCGCCGCATGGGCAAAGTCCTCTACGAAGCTTGGAAACTGGGCTGCAAGTTCGACGGCTGGACGGAAATGTTCGATTACGATATGTGGATGAAAGCCTTTGACCTGGCCGGCATCGACCCCGATTACTATGCCGCCCGGACGCGCAGCCTCGACGAAGCCCTGCCCTGGGACCACCTCAGCAACGGTGCCGCCAAGGCCTATTTGAAGCGCGAATGGCAGAAGGCCTCTCGGGCTGAACTGACTCACGACTGCCGCCGCCTGCCCTGTACGGGCTGCGGTGTCTGCCCGAACCTGGGCGTATCCATCATCGACAGAAAGGAAGGGGACGACCATGGAAAGACTACGTTTAGCTGTTAAGAAAGACGGGGCCCTGCAATTCCTGTCGCACCTGGATTTTGCCCGGGCCGTGCGCTACGTCATCATCCGGGCCAAACTGCCTATCTGTTATTCTGAAGGCTTCAACCCGCACATGAAGCTCAGCTTCGCCTCGGCCCTGGGCGTCGGTGTCTCGGCCGATGTGGAATACCTCGACATGGAACTGGCCGAAAAACTGCCCGTCGCCGACGTCATGGCGCGCATGAACGCCATGTCTCCCCAGGGCTTTGCCGTTCTCGATGGCAAATACGTCGATGCCAAGGCGCCGAAGCTGATGGCCATTGCCAATTACGCCGTCTATACCCTGCGCGGCCCGCTGACGGAAGACCTCAGCCAGGACGGACTCAACCAGATCTTGGCGAAATTCAACGATGCGGCCAGCGTCCTCTATGAAAAGGTGTCCCACAAGGGCAAGCACCGCGTGCGCACCATCGACGTCAAGCAGCACGTCGTCGAAGCCGTCCACGGTCATGTGAAGGACGACAATGTCTATCTGACTGTCGGCATCTATCAGACCGGCGAAGGGGCCATCAAGCCGTCCCAGGTCTGGGAAATCCTGGGCAGCCAATTCGGCCTGCCCATCCACACGGACATGATGCTGGCCCGGCGGACGGGTATTTTCGTCCGCAAGGAAAATGGTCAGAAATATTCGTTATTTGAGGGATGATCATGAAAGGTACACTCTATTGCGTCGGCGTCGGCCCGGGCGACCCGGAACTGCTGACCCTGAAGGCGCTGAAAATCATCAGGAACTGTCCCGTCCTGGCCGTGCCCCAGAGCCGGACCGGCGTCGTCACGGCCCAGGGCATCCTCTTGAAGGCCCTGGACGGCTGCGGCGTTTCCTTAGAGGATAAAACGGTCATCGCCATGGATTTCCCCATGACCCGCGACGACCAGGTCCTCCAGGGAGCCCATGAGAAAGCGGCGCGCCGCCTGCAGGACGAACTCGACCAGGGCCGCGACGTCTGCCTCATCACCTTGGGCTGCCCGACGATCTACGCGACCAGCATCTACGTCCACCGCCTCGTCCATGAGGCCGGCTACGACACGGAAATCGTGCCCGGCGTGCCCAGTTTCTGCGCCGTCGCCGCCAAGCTCCAGCAGCCGCTGTGCGAAAAGGATGAAGCCCTCATCGTCATCCCCGGAAACAATGCACACCGCAAAGAACTGCTGGCCCTGGAAGGCAGCAAGGTCATCATGAAGCCCTCGGGACGGCTGGCACCGATCCAGGAGGAACTGCGGGACCTGCAGCTCCTCGACAAGGCGTCGATGATCGAACGCTGCGGCCTGCCGGGAGAGCGGGTCTATGAAAAAGCGGCTGACGCCAAAGAAACGGGTTATTTCGCCGTCTTGTTAGTGAAATAGCCTGTCTGCGATTACCAATTTGCCCGCACAGGAGGAATGAGAAGATGAAAACAATCGTAGGCAATGTCATGCCAGAAGAAACGCGCATGGCTATCCTGGAGGATGGTCGTCTTCGTGATTTCGCTGTCGAACGCAATGACGACATGCACATTGTCAACCATATCTATAAAGGGACGATCCAGAACATCCTGCCGTCCCTGCAGGCTGCCTTCGTCAACATCGGCCGCCGCAGGAACGCCTTCATCTATATGGGCGACATGTTCCCGCGGGCGGCGTCGAAGGAAGAAATCCAGCAGATGCACCTCTCTGTGGGCCAGTCCGTCCTGGTCCAGGTCATCAAGGACGAACAGGGCATGAAGGGGCCGAAAGTCACGGCCAATATCAGCCTGGCCGGCCGCTACGCCGTCCTCATGCCGACTGTCGATTACATCGGCGTGTCCAAGAAAATCCGTGACGAAGAAGAACGTAACCGCCTGCGCCGCATCGTATCGGAAATCAAGCCCGATGGCATGGGCCTCATCATTCGGACCGTCGCCAAGGGCGTTTCCCGGGAAGAGCTCCTCAAGGACCTGCAGTATCTCCTGGGGACGTGGGACAGCATCCTCCAGCGGTATAAGCGGTCCCGCAAGCCGACCCTCTTATACCGCGAAGCCGACCTGGTCATGCGCATGATCCGCGACCATTTCACGGCCGACGTCAAACAAGTCGTCGTCGACAGCCGCGAAGCTTATGAACGCATCTGCCAGGTCTTTCCCGACCCGGCCTGGCGCAGCCGCGTCCGCCTCTACGAAGGGACGGTGCCCATCTTTGAACAGTACGCCATCGAAGAGAGCCTGACCCACCTCATGTCGCGCATCGTGCCCCTGCCGTCAGGGGGCAATCTGGTCATCGACCACACGGAAGCCCTGACGGTCATCGACGTCAACAGCAGCAAGTACACCGGCAACGGTTCGACCCTGCAGGACACGATTTTCCACGTCAACAAGGAAGCGGCCGTGGAAATCGCCCGCCAGCTGCGCCTGCGCGATATTGGCGGCATCATCATCATCGATTTCATCGACATGGCCCAGCCGACGAAACGCGACGAAATCCTCCAGATCCTGACCCGGGAAACGACGCAGGACTGCACCAAGACCCGCGTCCTGGGCATGACGGCCCTGAACCTGGTGGAAATTACCCGCAAGAAGGCCCGCCAGAGCCTGTACCAGGTCCAGTTCAGCCCGTGTGACGTCTGCGGCGGTTCAGGCTACCTCTATTCGCCGGAAACCGTGGCCATCCAGATCATCCGCCGCCTGCGCCATATGGTCCAGGTCCGCCACATCAAAGGGGATATCCTCATCGAAGCCCATCCCGATGTCCTGGCCCTGCTCAAGGACAAGAAGCGCAAAGCCGAATGGGAACGGGAGCTGAAGCGGACTCTCTATTTTGAAGAATCACACCATCCGAACCGGGAAGTCTTTTCCATTTTGTCCTACGAGCCCTGATGGGCTGGAAAGGGGAAAGCCTATGTTCACTTCTTGTTACAAAGCTGTTTTCACGTGCCTTTTTTGCGTGACAACAGCTTTTTCTGTCTTTGCCGATTCGCCGCGTGCCGCTTATGAACAGGCCCGGCAGGAAGCTCTCTGTGCTTGGATGGCCATGGCTTCTTACGGCGACAGGCCCGGCCTGGCAGCCCGTCAGGAGCTGGTGCGCCGGGGCTGGCACATCGACAGCCAGGTCCAGAAGGATGATAAATCGGAAGCCAAGTTCCACCTGGCCCGGAAAGGGGACGATACGCTCCTGGCCGTGACCGGGACGGCCAGCCTGGCCGATATCAAATCCGATTTGAATCTCCATTCCGTCGCCTATGGCGGCACGGCCGGGAAGACCGCTAGAAAGGACGGCGTCCGCCGCGTCCATGCCGGCTTTGACCACTATACGACGACCCTTCTGGCAGCGCCCTATGGCGGCCAGACCGTAGGACAGGTGCTGGCTGCCGATGCCCATGCACCGAAACGGCTGACCTTGACCGGTCACAGCCTGGGCGGAGCCGTCGCCGTCCTGGCGGCGGCCCGCCTGGCCGACCAGGGTGCGTCGCAGCTCCAGGTCGTGACCTTCGGCGCTCCGGCTGTCGGCAATGACGCCTTTAATGAGGCTTACGGCCGGCGCATCCGGCTGGACCGCATCGTCATGGAAGGCGATCCCGTAGAAAAGGCCGTACAGGCCGTTTCCCGCACGTATGAACAGTTCCCGGACAAGACGGTCTGGCAGGCAGCGCCGACGACGCGCCGCTTTGCCCATGATATAGCCGGATATGCCGACGCCGCTCTGCGCCGTTATTACGATGCCAAGACGGCTTATGAAACCTATCTGGGCCATGCTGTGCCAGACGATGGCGGCCGGCCTTTCGGCTCACCGGTCTGGGTCCCGCCCTTATCCCTGACTCTCGACGAGGCCCTGCAGGCCGATACGCCCTATCTGGAACGGGCTGCCAACGACCAGCTCGGTTACCGCCTGCATCCTGTCTTTGCCCGCAAGGAACAGTCCCTGGGAGAAGCCCTGCGCCAGGCCCGGCAGCACGGCTGCAGCGAGGTCCTGCTCCGCCAGTTCCAGGCGCGGCGCCTCAAGGGAAAAGAATATGACTTTGCCCTCACGTATGACGAAATATGGTACGATGCCCGGACCGGCCTGGTGCGGACGGCCGTGTCCCGCACGACCGATACGGGCAAGATGACATCCATCGAAGCGCTGCTGGCCCTGGCCGGTGCCGACTAGGCGCTTGTACTCCTGTCAGGCTTGTAATATAATAAAAACGCTCTTCCAGTCGGAAAAGGGCTACTACGTCCAGCTCACGGCGGAACTCGTTGCCTCCATGCCGTCGCGCTGGATGCTGACCGTGTCCCTGCACAACCTGACCCTGGACGAATACATCCAGGAGCAGGAGGCGCTGAACGTCCACATTCATGAGCGCTACCGCCTGTATGATGTCATCTACCTCGTCGACTTGGACAAATCAGCCGGGATCCCCTTGTTCTCGCGCCATGCCGTAGCCGGGGAACTCATGGAGAAATGCCTCTTCATGCGCCAGTTCCTCCAGCACTATGCCCGGAGCTATATCCATCCCGATGACTACCAGCGCTTCCTGGATTTCACTGATTATACGGCGCTCAAAAGGAAATTATCCCAAGGGGACCAGTCGGATTGCTTCCGCTTCCGCCAGAAAGGAGCGGATGCAGGCTATACGTGGAAAGAGGTCACGTACATCGCCGTTCCCCGGAGCGGTCGGAAATTGGCCTTGGCCTGTGTGCGGCCGGCGCTCTGCTGCCCGGCTTGTCAGCTGCATAAAGGAGGGACCCTTTCATGATGCAAACTATACGGTCCCGCTTTTTGACGGTCATCTGCGGCGTCTCCCTGACGCTGACCCTGGTCTTCGGCAGCCTCTGCGTCTTCCTCGTCGACCGCAGCGAGACGGAAATCGCCGCCAAGACCCCTCACTGGCCGGGCCATCCACGCCAGTACGACACTGAATCCGATTTTCATGCAGTCCGAAGACATCGTCCACTATATCGGTCACACTATCGAACATGAAATCAAGGACCCGAAAGACCTGCGTGACGAGGCCAACCGCGACCGGCTGGAAGCTATGATCAGACGGTCTTTTTATAATGCAGCCACCGGTATCGACGGTGTCCAGGGCTATTACCTCCATTACAATGAAGACCTGGCCGGCGGGCCGGACGGCTTCTGGTATACCCGCCAGGATGCGCGTCATGATTTTGTGTCCCAGCCCATTACCTCCGTCGAGGCGTACGGGGAAAACGACGCGAACCGGACGAACTGGTATTATCTGCCCTTATGTGAGAAGAAGGCCTTGTGGACGCCGCCTTACGTCAATGACAATAATGGCGTCCGCATGATCAGCTACGTCATGCCCGTCTACGTCCAGGGCCAGTTCGTCGCCGTCGTCGGCGTCGATATCGACTTCAACATGCTCTGCGACCTCGTCGGCAGCATGAAGGTCTATGACAGCGGATACGGCTTCCTCTTCAAGGACTGGCAGACTTTTTATTTCCATCCCGACGGCAGGGAGGTGGCCTACGAGTTCAAGCCGCGCTTCGATATCGTCAGCCACGGAGAGCTGCTGGAGCAGTCAGCGACGGATACCCATTTGATCCATTACTACTATCAGGGCATTCCCATGGCCATGGGCTTTGCGACCTTGAAGAATGGCATGAAACTGGGCGTGACGGCACCGGAACGGGAAATCTATGCCGGCCGCCAGCTCATGACCTTCCTGGTTTTGGCCATAATTGTCCTCGTCGGTCTGTTGTCGACGCTCCTGGCTATCCGGGCGGCGAACCGTATCGTCCGGCCCCTGCATGACATCAGTGAAGCCGCCGGCCAGGCTGCCTTTGCCGTGGTCATGGTCGACTTGAACCAGCTCAAGGACGTCAACGACCGCTTTGGCCACGAAAAGGGGAACATCGCCTTGCAGCGCCTGTGCCAGGCCGTCTGCCGCATCTACAAGCACAGCCCGGTCTACCGCATCGGCGGCGACGAATTCGTCGTCATCCTCGAAGGCGAGGACTATGCTCATCGGGACGCCTTATTCGAGAAAGTCCGTGCCTTTGAACACATCCGCGACCTGAGCGCCGCCCAGCCGTGGACGCAGCTCGCCGCTTCCGTAGGCATGGCCGTCTACGACAAGACACGCGACACGGCCTACCGGGCCGTCTTCAACCGGGCCGACACCAAGATGTACGAACAGAAGCAGCACCTGGCGCCGCGGGCCTGAGGTTGAGTGTTGGCTGGCTCGGGGCAAAGGAGAGAGGGCTGCCAGATCATCGCCTTGGCGGCGAAAAGGAAAGATGTACAAAAAGGACAAAATGTGATACTATTTGTAGGGGTTGGAACCTGGTGGTTTGTGCCGTCATGTGGAGCCCTTTGTCTTCAAAAGTTTGTAGTATAGAGTTTGTAGTTTGTAGAGGATGGGTTTTAATTTTTAGTCATTCACTACAAACTAAAAACTGCAAACTTAAAGTATAAAAAGAGGCTGTCTTCGTGTGGCAGCCTCCTTTCTATTTCGACTTACAAGGAGGTCTTTCCTTTGCGTATCGTTGTCGTAGGCGCTGGCAAGCTGGGGTACAGTATTGCCGAGCTCTTATCGAATGAACAATTCGACGTCGTCGTCGTCGATCATAATGAAGAACGGCTGGAAGTCGTCAAGAATAATCTCGATGTATTGACCGTCCTGGCCAACGGGGCCAGCCCGATTACCATGAACGATCCCGATATCCGCGGTGCCGATATCCTCGTCGCCTGTACGGCTGTCGATGAAGTCAATATGGTCGCCTGTATCATGGCCAAGAAACACGGCATCAAGTACACGGCGGCCCGCATCCGGGACATGCAGTTCCTGTCGGAAGCCAAGGATTATCTGAAGCAGAATTTCGACATCGACCTCATGCTCAATCCGGAAATGATCACGGCCCGTGAAATCAACCGCATCCTCATGACGCCGGCCGCCCTCAATGTCGAAGACTTCGCCAACGGCAAGGTCCGGCTCTTTGAAACCAAGGTCCGCCGTCATTCGCCGCTCATCAATATCCCCTTTAAGGATATGAACATGCCGCCGTCCATCCTGGCCGGCATGATTTTCCGCGATCACCGCATGATCATCCCTCATGGCGATGACTGCCTGTTCCCGCGCGACAATGCGTATTTCATCGGCGACCCCAAGGCCATCGAGAAATTCAGTGAGAACTTCGTCCCCAGCGACACGAAGATGGTCGAACGGGTCATCATCATCGGCGCCGGCCGGTCCGGCCGCTTTTTGGCCCCCATGCTCGACAAGGAAGGCATCAAGGTCAAGATTTTCGATAAAGACCGCGAACGCTGCCGCCAGGTGGCAGAACTCCTGGACAACGGCCTGGCCATCTGCGGCGACGGCACGGACATCGACCTCCTGGAACAGGAAGGCATTGCCGATGCCGACGTCGTCATCTGCCTGACCGATGACGACCGCCTGAACCTCATGCTGGCCCTCATCGCCAAGCACTTGGGTGCCAAGAAGACCATCGTCCGCGTGTCGCGCATCGAATACGGCGACCTCATGGAAAAGGTCGGCGTCGATATCGTCTTGTCGACGCGCCTCTTGTCGGCCAGCGAAGTCCTGGCCTTTGCCCGCCGCGGCGGCGTCGTCTCGGTCTCCCTCCTGGAAGGGGCCAAGGCCGAAGCCGTGGAAGTCATCGTCCAGGACGGGGCTCCCGTAGCCGGCAAGCGCCTCATGGATGTCCGCCTGCCCAAGGAATGTCTGGTCTGCGCCTATGTCCGCGACGGCGAAGCCTATATCCCGAACGGCCAGTCCGTCCTCATGGCCGGCGACCGGATCATCCTCTTCATCCAGACGGAATATTCCAAGAAAGTCATGAAGTACTTCAAAGGCAGGGAATAGACCATGAACCGCAGTATCGTCTTTTATCTCGTCAGCCGCCTGGCCCTGATCAACGGCCTGGCGCTGCTCATCCCTCTGCTGGCCGCCCTGTGGTGGGGGGAAGCGGGGCTGGTCTATTTTGCCCCGGCCCTGGCCGCCGCCTTGCTTGCAGCGGCGTTCTGCCGTTACCGCGGCCGCCATCACAAACGCCACCTGGGACCGGGGGAGGGGGCCTGGTACATGGTATCGGCCTGGTTCCTCCTGGGCCTCCTGGGTATGATTCCCTACGTCATGGCCGGCACTTTCGCGTCGCCTGTCGACGCCTTCTTTGAGAGCGTCTCGGCTTTTACGACGACTGGGACGTCGTGCCTGGCTGACGGCGGGGCAGGCCTGCCGCAGTCGCTCTTGTTGTGGCACAGCCTCATGGAATGGCTCGGCGGCCTCAACTTCATCCTCCTCCTGGTATCGGTCATGCCCCAGGTCAGCGGCTGTTTCGGCCTGACCTTGTCCGTCCATCAGAGCGTATCCTTCAGCCCCATGGTGACCCGCATGCAGGAAGCGGCCCGCCAGGCCGGTCTCATCTACCTGGCCATTACGGTCTTTTCCATGGTCCTCTATGTCCTGGCCGGACTGCCTTTGGGCATGGCCGTCAATCAGGGCCTCATGACCATGTCCACCAGCGGCGGCGATTCGCTCTTCGATTTTTCTCAATATGACAGCCTGGCCCTGGAAGCGGCCGGAGCTGTATCCATGCTCCTGGCCAGCGGCAATTTCCTCCTCTACTGGAAGAGCTGGGAACGGCGCGACTTCAAGAGCCTTTTCTGCGATGCCGAATGGCGGACCTTTTTGACCGTCGTCGTCGTCACGGGCTGCCTCGTGTCCTTCCATTTGTGGCGTTTCGGCGTCTACGACGGCTGGGATAACCTGCGCTACGGCTTTTTCCAGGTCCTGTCCTTCATCAGCACCAGCGGCTTTTCGTCGGCCGCCTACAGCACCTGGCCGGAATTCGACAAGTACGTCCTCTTTGCCCTGGCCTTTGTCGGCGGCTGTATCGGCTCGGCTACAGGCGGCCTCAAGGTCATGCGCTTCATGGTCCTCTTCAAGATGGCTGCCCAGGAAATGCGCCGGACCCTGCATCCGCACATGGTCATTTCCCTGAAAATCGACGGCGTCCCTGTCGATATGAAGATCATCAGCCGTGTCCTCAGTTATTTCTTCCTCTTCATGGCGACGTTCTTCGTCTCCATGCTGATCATTTCCCTGTCCGGCGTCACGCCCGTGCAGGCCATGGGGATGGCCGTAGGCTGCCTGTCCAGTGTCGGGTCGACGATGGACCTCTTCGGCGTAGCCGACGTTTCCGTCCTGCCGGCATGGACTAAGCTGTATTGCAGTTTCCTCATGATTTTAGGACGCGTCGAAATCTTTTCCTTCCTCGTCGTCATCCAGACCGCATTCGGTTATCTGCGGCGGCGCTGGTAGGAGGTACACCATGAATATACGAATTGTTTTATTTGTCTTGGGGAAATTGGCTCAGGCCTGCGGGCTGGCCTTGATGATTCCCTTTGTCGTCGCCCTTTTCTATGGGGAAACCAGTATCGTTGCGTTCCTCGTGGCCATCGTTATCAGCCTCCTCATAGGGCGCCTGCTCATGTGGCAGGGCCATCGGCCGACGGACAGCCTGACTGTCCGCGAAGGCGTGGCCATTACGGCTCTGGGCTGGATCATGGTCACTTTTCTGGGCATGGTTCCCTATGCTGCCGGCGGCTATTTGTCCGTCCTGGACGGTGTCTTTGAATGTATTTCCGGCCTGTCTGGCACGGGGGCGACGGTCATCGACGACATCGAAGCCATGCCGGCCAGCCTGGTCCTCTGGCGGGCCCTGACCCACTGGTTCGGCGGCCTGGGTATCATCGTCATCTTCATCGCCGTCTTTCCTCAGTTCGGCAAGGGCATCGTCCACATGTTCAATGCCGAAAGCACGGGCCCCCGGTCGGACCGGGCCCTGCCGCGCATCAAGGAGATGGCCAAGGCCCTGTTCACGGTGTACGTCGTCTTTACCGTTGCCTCGACGGTCGTCTTCATGCTCTGCGGCATGTCCTTCCTCATCGCAGCCGACCACGCCTTTGCCACTATCGCTACGGGCGGTTTCTCGCCGTACAATAACAGCGTCGCCCATTTCGACAGCCCTGTCGTTGAATGCTGCCTGTCCTTTTTCATGCTCATCAGCAGCGCCAACTTCGGCATGTACGTCGCGGCCTGGAAGAAGGGCTGCAAAGTCATCCTCGGCGATACGGAGTTCCGCGTCTATTTGGCCATCGTCGCCATCTCGACGGCGGCCATGGCCCTCAACCTGGTCCTGGCCCAGCAGTGGGACGGCATCGAAGCCCTGCGCCAGGCCTTTTTCCAGTCCGTGTCCATTTCGTCGTCGACGGGCTTCGTCTCCAACGACTTTGAACAGTGGCCGGTCTTTTCCAAATTCATCCTCCTGGTCCTGATGTTCATCGGCGGCTGTGCCGGCTCGACGACAGGCGGCCTGAAAGTGACGCGCGTCATGCTGCTGGTCAAGACCATTGCCGCCATCATCCGCCAGAAGATACATCCCAACATGGTCCTGCACATCCGTTCTAATGGCGAAGAATTCTCGATGGACCTCATTTATGGCGTAGCCAAATTCTTCTTCATCTACACCATGCTCGGCGTCCTCTGGACGTTCATCATGGTCTTTGACGGCGTGGCCATCTTCGATGCCATCGGCCTCAGCGTCTCGACCATGGGCAGCTGCGGGCCAGGATTCGGCCAGTTCGGTGCGACGGCTACTTGTTCGGCCCTGCCGCCGCTCAGCAAAGTCGCCCTCTGCCTGTCCATGCTCATGGGCCGCCTGGAAGCCCTGCCGGTCCTGGCTATCCTCATGCCGTCCTTCTGGCGCCACCGCAACAGCTGGTAATTGGGGGAAATCCCTTGCATGACGCCATCCCTTTGCCGTATAATAAAGACAATATTAACGTTACTCTATCTTTTATCAAAGGGGGATTACCTATGAGTTTTTGGGAACAAATGGCTAAGACCATCGATGCCAGTGAAGAAAAACAGAAGAAGGAAGATCTCTACCAGAAGACCTTCCACGAATTAGCCGAAAAATTGAGCGAAATCCGCAACAAAGAAACGGCGGACAAGACGGAAGATTAAAGGATTCTTAAGTTTTTCGCCGTTTTCCGATTTTTCATTAAAAGACGATTAAATTTTGTCAGGACGTCTCCTTTCCATGCTATGCTAGCTATGGAAAGGAGATTTTTTTATGGACGTAAACAAGTTACTACAAGACGCCCTGGCCGCCGGGGCCAGCGACATCCACATCGAGCCCCTGGACGACGCCATCCGCATCCGCTGGCGCCGGGACGGTGTCCTCTGTCAGGCCGGGATGCTCCACAAGGGCGGCCTGGAGAAACTGGTGAGCCGCATCAAAGTCCTGGCCGGCCTGGACATCGCCAACCGCCGCCTGCCCCAGGACGGGCGCATCGTCTGGAAGGACGGGGAACGACGCCTGGACCTGCGGGTCAGTACGCTGCCGACAGTGCGCGGCGAAAAAGTCGTCATCCGCATCCTCGACGGCCAGCGCATCCCCCTGGCCCTCTCGGCCCTGGGCATGGACGACCAGGCCCGGCGCTGTCTGGAAAAGCTCATCCGCTGCCGCCAGGGGCTCATCCTCATCTGTGGGCCCACGGGCAGCGGCAAGACGACGACTCTCTATGCGGCCATCCACGAGATCCAGGACGACTCGGTCAGCATTGCGACCCTGGAAGACCCGGTGGAAATCCTCATGGAGGGCATTTCCCAGAGCCAGGTCCAGGCCAAAGGGGGCATGATGTTCCAGGACGGCCTGCGGGCCCTGCTGCGCCAGGACCCGGATATCCTCGTTGTCGGCGAAATCCGCGATGGCGAGACGGCGCGCATCGCCGTGCGGGCCGCCCTGACAGGGCACGTCATCTTCAGTACCCTCCATGCGCCGAGCGCCGTCGAGGCCGTGATCCGCCTGACCGATATGGGCGTTGCGCCCTACCTGGCAGCCGATGCCCTGGCCGGCGTCGTGTCCCAGCGCCTGGTCCGCTGCCGCAGGAGCGACGGGTCTTATCAGGGCCGTTTCTGCCTGTGCGAAGTCGTGCCGGCTGGCCGCCGTCTCCGCGACGCCATCCGCCGCTGTGCCGGCGTCCGGGACCTGACGGATGCGGCCCGGTCCGATGGTGCCGTCCTCCTGCCCGACGTCATCGCCCGGACCCTGGCGGCCGGCCGGACGGATGAAAGGGAGATACGCCGCGTCTGTGAAGGAGGGAGCTCATGGTGAAGGTAAGGGAACTGATGGAAACGGCCATGGGTCAGCAGGCAGCAGACCTTCATTTGCAGACGGGCCGGCCGCCGATGATGCGCCTGGCCCAGGGCCTCTGTCCGCTTCCAGGGCCGCCCTTGAGCGAAGGGGACCTGCGCCAGGTCCTGCAGGCCGTCGGCTGGAGCGGCGGGGACCAGGGCGACGGCGCCTTTTCCTGGCACGACGCCCTGCGCTGCCGCCTCCACGTCTGTCGGGAGTACGCCGGCCTCCATGTGACGATACGCTTCCTCTATCCTTTAGCGTCGCTGCCGCCAGATGGAGACGGACCGCTGCTGCAGCGCCTCAGCTGCCTGACCAGTGGCCTGGTCCTGGTCTGCGGGCCCACGGGCAGCGGCAAGACGACGGCCCTGTGGCGTATCCTCCAGGCCATTAATGAACGGCGGCCCTGCCATATCGTCACCCTGGAAGACCCGATTGAATACGTCGAAGCCGGGAAGGCCGCCTTGATTACGCAGCGCGAACTGGGGACGCACTTCGCGACCTTTGCCGAAGGCATCCGCCAGGCCCTGCGCCAGGATCCGGACGTCATCCTTATCGGCGAGATGCGCGACCGGGCCGCCATGGATGCGGCTTTGACGGCTGCCGAGACGGGGCACTTCGTCTTGTCGACACTGCACACGCCGTCGGCAGCACAGGCTGTGAGCCGCCTGGCCGGTGCCTATAGCGGCGAGGCCCAGCAGGAAGTCCGCTGCCGCCTGGCCATGGTACTGCAGGCCATCCTGGCCCAGCGCCGTCTGGAACGGCAGGGACGGATCGACATCGTCCGGGAAGTCCTCGTCCGCACGCCGGCCGTGGTCCAGCTCATCCGCAGCGGTAAGGAATATCAGCTGCCGACGGTCATGCAGACCGGTGCGGCCCTGGGGATGCGGACCATGGAACAGGCCCTGCGCCGCTGCGGTGAGGGAGGGACGTCATGATCCGCCCGCCGCGCCGGCTGTCTGCAACTATGCTGGCTTTGTTCTTCCGCCAGCTGGCCGTCCTCGTCGGCAGCGGCATCCCCCTGGTCCAGGCCTGGCAGCTGCTCCTGAGCGATATGCCCGGCGCCTGCCGCCCGTCCCTGCATCTGGCGGCCCTGCAGATGGAGCAGGGCGTCTGCCCGTCTCAGGCCATGCGGCAAAGCCAGGCTTTCCCCGATTTGGCCTGCCGCATCATCCGGGCCGGCGAGCAGACGGGGAACCTTGAAGGGCTCTGCCAGGTCCTGGCCGATTTCTATGAAAGGAAGGGCAGGGAGCGGCGCCTCCTGGTCCAGGCCGTGGCTTATCCGGTCTTCCTCCTGGTCTGTCTGGCAGCCCTGACGGCAGGCGCGTGCCTGTTCATCATTCCCGTCTTTACGGACATGATGGTCCAAATGGCCGTGCCCCTGCCCAAAGGGACGCAGTACGTTCTGGCCCTTTTCGACGGCCTGCGGCAGTACGGCCTCTATGGCCTGGCCGGGCTGTGCTGCGCCCTGATTGCCCTGCGCTGGGCCTGGCAGCGGGACGAGTGGCGGCTGAGGCTGGAACGGCAGATCGTCCGTTTTCCCGGAATGGCGTCGTGGTTTCTCATCTGGGCCTGGCAGCGCTTCAGCCAGATCCTGGCCGTCCAGCTGGCCGGCGGCATCCCCTTGCTGGACTGCCTGTCCGAAGCGGCTGCCGTCGTGCCATCATGCCTCTTCCGGCAGTACGTATGGCAGGCCCGGCTGCTGCTGGAACGGGGCTGTGCCTTCAGCCAGGCTGTCCATGCCGGCCGTTTCGGGACGCCCTATGTCGAGACCATGCTGGCCGTCGGGGAAATGACCGGGACTTATGACGAAGCCCTGGCGTCGATTGCCATCTACTACGGCAGCCGTCTCCAGCTGCTGGCCGGCCGGATACGGCGCTGGCTCGGGCCTGTCGTCCTCTTGTTGACCGGCGCCTTGATGGGCGTCTTGATTCTTTGTTTCCTCTTACCGTTACTGGACATGGCATCCAGTATCGTGACCTGATGAAAGGAGTTTTTTCGTATGCAGACTCGCAATGGTTTTTCCCTGTTAGAAATGTTGATTTGTGTGTCCCTCATCCTGATTTTCGCCTCCTTTGCCGTACCCCGTTTCTCATCGGCCACCAAGACGGCCCAGGAAGCCAAAGTACAGGCCGATATCCGGACGATCAGCAATGCCGCCGCCCTCTATGAAATCGACCACGGCGTCTTCCCGGCCAGTGTCGACGATTTAGTGACCCAAGGCAGCGACGGCAAACAGTATCTGCAATTCAAACCGCTCACGCCGGATAAGGGGGAATACCAGATAGCCGATGGCGTCGTTTCCACCGATTATAACAACAAGCATTTCTCGTCCGATGCGGCATCGCCCCAGGAAGGGGAGGCCTGATAGGATGGGAGGGTCTGTTGTATCTCTCTGGTACGCTGCGGCAGCCGGCTGTACGGCCTGGATCTGCTATACTGATATCCGGCGCTGCTGGATTGCCGACGCGCCCGTCCTGGCCCTGGCTGTGGGCAACGGCGCCGCCAGTTATGCCGGTCTGGTCCGGCCCTTTTGGCCCGTTTCCCTGGGCGTCGCCGCCCTCTTCCTGCTCCTCTATGGTCTCTGGCCCGGTTCCATCGGCAGCGGCGACATCAAGCTGGCCCTGGCCCTGGCGCCGGGCTGCCCGGGCTGGGGGGCCTGGACCATGGCAGTCACTTCTTTTGGCCTGGCCGCGCTCGTGGCCTTGTTCTGCCGTTTCCGCACAGGGAAGACGATTATTCCCTTTGGCCCGTTCCTCCTGGCCGGCTGGTGGCTGGCCCAGGAACCGCTCCAGCGCGCCTGGCCCGGAGGCTGACTATGGTGAGGCGGAACGGCTTTATCAGCCTGACCGGCCTGATGCTGGCCCTGGGCCTGCTGCTCTTGTATCTGGGCCTGGGACTCACTGCCGGTCAGCGCAGCCGCAGCCACCAGGCCGTCGATGGCCTGGCGCGGGAAATGGCCCTGGATATGCAGCAGGTCCGCCAGCGCTGTGTCGGCAACAACCAGAGCAACGGCCGCTGGAAACTGGTCCTGGAAGAAAAGCGATACGTCCTCCAGGAAGGCTACATCCGGGTCAAAGAACGGCCCTATCCGCCGGGCCTGCAGGTAACGAAAGGAGATGTACGCTTTGCTGTCGATGGCCGTCCGCAGCATACGATGGCTGTGGTCATTACTTCGCCCGATGGGGCCTATACGCGTTCTATCGTCGTGGCGGCGCAGACCGGGCGCATCCGTATCGCCTGAGGCCAATGGCTTCTTTTTCCTGACCGACGGTCTGGCGGGCCTGCTCCTCGGAGCCTGCTTGTTCACGGCGGCCCTGGGCCTTTCCCTCCAGGCCGTCAGACTGCATGACCAGGCCAGACAGCGGCAGCTGGCGGCCATGGTCTGCCGGCAGGTCATGGAAGGCTGGAAGGGCGGCTGTCCGCCATCAGACCGCGTCGTCATCCAGGGCCGGGCCTATGAGGTGACGCATGCGCAGACGGCCCTCGGCGAGGGCTATGTCCTTTGGCAGGTAGAGGCAGGTGATGACCATGGCCCCCATGTTTCCTGCCGGCTCCTGGTGCAGGAAGGGACCGAAGAAAAACGGCTGGATCCTCTTGGACGTACTCCTGGCCTTGAGCCTGTCGGCCCTGACCCTGACGGCTTTGCTGCCTCTGGCGGGACAGACGGCCCGCCTGGATTGGCGCTGCCAGATTGAAGAAGGCCTGCTGCGGCAGCACGTCAGCGTAGAAGAAACGCTGTTCCAGGCCCTGCGCTATGGCCGGGACGTCGAAGTCCGTCCTCAGGAGGTCCGCTTCCGCACGGCCAAGGGCGCCGTGAAGGGCTTTGCCGTCCGCCATCAAGGCCTGTATGTCCGCCTCAGCGATGGCAACTATCAGCCCCTGACAGGCGGCGGCAGCACCGTCCAGGGCCGGGCCCTGGTCATCCAGCCCCTGGACGGTCGGCCCTTTTTCTCCCGGACCAGCCAGGCCGTACAAGTCGCCTTTCTCCTAAAAGAACGGCGGAGCGGCCTGTCCCGGCCCGTGCAGTTTGCCGTGTGTCCCCTGAATGAAGGTGAATCATGAAACGATGCAATGGCTTCTTTTCTTTTTCTATCGTGACCGTCGCCGTACTGACCCTGAGCCTGGCCCTGACGGCGGCGACCCTGGCGTGGCAGCACTTCCAGATGGCCCGGACCTATGAAGAGACCGTGCGGCTGACCTATTTGGCCGAAAGCGCCCTCTGTGAGGGCTGGAACCAGCTGCGGCAGGACCCGGACGCTTTTTTGGCGGGCCAGGCCATGGCCGTGCCCCGGGCAGAAGGGCTGGCTGGCCCTGGGGACATCCTGACCGTCCGCTGCCAGTATCAGCCGGCCGGTCAGACGCCGGGCGGCTATCTGCAGGCCCGGGCCGCTGCGCCGGGAACGGGCGTCCAGCAGACGGGCGGCCTGCACTTTACCGTGACGGCCGATGAACAGGGCCGGACCGTGCTGCATTTCGTACAGTATGTCAATTAGTAGAGAGGTGAGCTTATGTGGTGGCAACAAAATGCCTGTTTATGGCTGAATGGACAGTCTGTCCATCTTTTGAAGACGAAACGGACCTGGTATGGACGCGTGGCCTTCCGCCAGGGTCATCGCGACTATGAAGCCAAGCGGGACCCGGACTGGATGGGCCAGGAAGGGGGCGTCCAGTCCTGTCTGCCAGAACTCCTGCAGCGCTATGGCCTGGCTGGCTGGCGCCTGCGCGTCCTCATCGGCGGGCCGAGCGTCCTTTGGAAGCGCCTGTCCCTGGGGACGACAGACCGGCAGGAAGCCGATGCACTCATCGCCGGTGCCGGCCTGGTCAGTGAAGAAGGGCGGCCTTATGATTTCGAGGCGGCTTGTCCGTCGAAAGGCGGTGACGGGAGCGGTGACTGGACGGTCGGCGCCTATCCGGCCGAATGTGTCGCCGCTATCTGCCGGGCTGCCGGCGCTGCCGGAGCCGTCGTCCAGTCCATCGACTTGCTGCCCGCTTTTTTTGGCCGCCTTTGGCCAACCGGTACGGGGACCCTGGCCTTTCAGGAAGCCCCCGATGGCCAGCAGCACCGCGTCCGCCTGCGCGACGGCCTACCCCTGGCCTATGACGTACAGGCGGCTGTGCCGACGGCTGATGGGCCGGTCTTCCGCTGGCTCCCGGACGGGGCAGACGAGACGGAATGGCAGCCTGCCGGGCCGAGCGAAGCCGTGCGCCGCCTGATGGATGCTTACCACGTATCCCAGCCTACGGCCATGCTGGCTTTCTTGTAAGGAGGGAGAATCATGAAATGCAACCTCGTACCGGCCAGCTACCGCCAGGACCATCGCCGCTGGCAGCGGCCGGCCTGTCTGGCCCTGGGGCTGATGCTGGTTATCTGTGCCGGGGCAGGCCTCTTTTTTCAGTATCAGATCCAACGGGAAAAGGCCTATTATACGGACTATCTCTATCCCGTGCAGCAGCAGATACAGCAGCGCAATGATGCCATCCGGCGCAGCCAGGCCCTGGCCGACCGCGCCAAGAAAGGGCCGTCCGACGGCCCGCTGCTGACGCCGTCCCTGATGGTAGCCCTGGCTTCGTCCAAACCCGACGGACTCGTCGTGGAAACCGTGAGCAGTCAGGCCGGCCGGGTCGTCATCCAAGGCCGGGCGTCCGCTGCGGACCGGCCTCAGCAGTGGCAGCGGACCTTGCAGCAGCAGGGTATGGGCCAGGCCGCCGTGGCCAAGATGCAGCCCGACCGGGGCGAGGGGATCCCTTTTTCTCTGGAGGTGAGCCGTCGTGAAGGCCTGGCGAAGAAGGGCTGACTGGCAGCGGGCCTTTCCCGTCCTCGCCGTGCTGGCTGCCATAGCCGCCTGCTTTGCCATCTCATCGTATCACACCTGGCAGGGCTGGCAGGGCGTCCACCGGCAGCTGGCCCCGTATGCCCATCGGGCCCGGCCCCAGGAGAAGCGGGAGGCAGTAAAGCCTGATGCCGGCCCTGATGTGGCGGCCTCCCTGGCGGCCCGGAACGTCCAGCTCTTGTCGTGGCAGCAGTCCGTCCGCGAAGGGAGTCGGCAGACGCTGGTCCTGACCGGGACCTTTGCCGACCTCCTGGCCTGGCTCAACGACTGGCCCGCTGCCTGTCCCCTGGGGACATGCCAGATCCTCCGCTGGGAACGGGGCGAAGGGGGCAGCGTCGTCACTATCGAGGTCTCACCGGACGGAAAGGCCGGGGCAGCCCTTCATTGACAGTCTGGCGCTGGGCATGATATAGTTATGTTTGTAAGTTTGAAATAGGTCAGGTGTCATAGACTCAATAGAGAAGCCGGTCCAATGCCGGCGCGGTCCCGCCGCTGTAGGGTGGAGCCAGGCTGCAACGATGTCACTGTACGAAGTATGGGAAGGCGCAGCCATGGCCAGGAAGCCAAGCCAGAAGAACTGCCTGACGGATAATCACCGATAGACCTGCGAGCGATGGGAAGGAGATTGTAAAAAAGATACGTAAGGGAGCTGTCGCTACAAGACGGCTCCTTTTGATTTTGTACCTTCATTCGACACGTCAGCAGGCCGGACAGGAGGGTATTTTGGAAGCGATTTTACAGGGTTTTCAGTTATTTCAGGCAGGCGGGCCGGTCATGTACCTGCTCCTGGCCTGTTCTCTCTTCGTCGGCTACATTGGCATCGAACGGGCGATTTTCTATGGAGACATGGACGCCGGGAAAGCCTTTGCCGAACAATTCTACACGCAGATGAAGCTGCGGCGCTACGACCAGGCCCAGCGCCTGGCCATGGACGGCCGCGGCGGCCTGCCCCTCATTTTGCAGGATGTCTTTCAGCATCAGGCAGGTCCTGACGTCAAGGCCTTCGTCGAAATGCAGTCGGGCATCTTCGTGGCCAAACTGCGCCGCCGTCTCTACTATCTGAGCGTCATCGTCACCATGGCGCCGCTCCTGGGCCTCTTGGGGACGATCAGCGGCATGATCCGCTCTTTCAGCATCCTCAACGTCCAGTCCGGCCAGGCCGTGGCCATTACCGGCGGCGTCGGCGAAGCGCTCATCGCCACGGCTTTCGGCCTCTGCGTCGCCATCCTGGCCCTGGCCGTCCATTCTTATTTCACCCAGCGCCTGGACCGCATCATTACGGATATGGAAATGTGTTTTTCCGCATTGGAAACGATGCCTGTGAAAGCGGGGCAGTGACCATGTACCTCCGTAATATTCGCGATTTTGAACGGCCGTCGATTATGATCATCCCCATGATCGACATCATGTTCTTTTTGCTGGTCTTCTTCATGATGACCTCCTTGTCCATGGTCGATTTGCACAGCCTCGGCGTCCAGCTGCCGCGGGCTTCGGCCGCCCAGGCCCAGCCGTCGGCCCAGTACGTCGTGACCTTGAAGGCCGATGGGTCCCTGTGGCTCAACGGCCAGCCCGTCAAGGCCGATGAGCTCCTGGCTTCGGCTCGGGACCAGCAGCGTCAGGACAGCGCTTTCAGCGTCGTCCTCTGCGCCGACCGGGGCCTCGATTACGGTCAGGTCGCCGACGTCCTTGATGCCTTCAAGCGGGCCGGTATCGCCCACATCGGTCTGGCCGCCGACAAGGGAGGCCAGCCATGAAGCCCTGGGAAAAACGACGGGGCCGCGTCGCTGCCGGCGTTTCCGTATCGCTCCACGTCGCCATCTATCTGGCCCTGGCAGCTGGCGGTTTTTTCACGCTGATCCATCATTACACCCGCCAGGACGGCGTAACCGACGTCATGGTCTATAACGCCGACGACCTGGCCGGTGCCGGCGGTCACGACGCGGCCGGCACCGATACGGATGAGGGTCGTCTCTCTCAGTCGGACGGTCGTAATAGAAAATCGGAATCCCCGGAATCCTCGGACAGGGCTGTGGCAGATGCCGACGTTGCGTCGCCTGATCCGGATGAAGCCGGTGCCGACGGGATGACTTATGCAGCCAAGACGGAAAGCGGCAAAGGGGAGCCCTCTGTAAAGGGTGCGGCAACGGGCTCCCAGCCGTCGGCCCAGGCTGGGACAGAACGTCTCAGCGGCCATACGGGTTCAGCAGCCGGTGGCCGGGCTGCTGGGCCGGGAAAGGATGAGGCCGCCGCGCCGGCCGGGAATCTGCACGTACCCGATGCCGTCGCCGACGTCCTCGATGCCATCCGGGAAGAACTGCCTGTAAAGTTATCGGAAATAAAGATGCAACTACCTACACCAACCATCCCACCCAGTCAGTCCAACACGACAGTCATTACGGCCAAGGATATGGAAAGCCATCACGATACGACGGTCCAGCAAGCCTTACAGCGCGTCACCGGCGTGACCGTCAATGAAATGGTGCCTGGCATCTCCTCTTACGTCAAGCTCAATGGCGACGACCGGGTCCTGATCCTCGTCGACGGTCAGAGTCTGGCCAATGCCCAGGGCTCCGGCTATGGCCGGGGCAGCGTCGATTTGACCAGCCTGCCCGGCGTCGGGGCTATCGACCACATCGAAGTCACCAAGGGCAGCGGCTCCGTGCGCTACGGCAGCGGTGCTGTCGGCGGCGTCATCAATATCGTCACCAAGAAGGGAGACCGCCGTGAATCTTCCCTCGATGCCTACACCGGTTCCTGGGGGATGCACGGCTATACCCTGACCCACAGCGGCCGGGCCGGCGCGACGAGCTGGCTCGTCAGCGGCGACCTGGAGCAGCGGGCATACTATGCCTTTCCTCACGGGGCCAATACGGACCATTCCCGCGGCGATATTGCCAAGAAGTCCTTGTCCTTGCGGCTGGACCAGGACCTGACGGACCGTACGTCCCTGACCGTGAAGGCTTATCATCAAGATTATCACGGGCACGGTTCGACGTATAAAGCCGACCCGGCGGGCTGGTACCTGACGGCCAATAAGCCTATCGACCGCCTGATCAACGACTACAGTGTGACCTATCATTTCAAAAAAGAAACGGCTCAGCCAGGATTTTTGCGCTATTTCAACGATTACCAGCGGACGTACTGGTCCAATCATTATTTCACCCGCACCCAGGGCCTGGAGTGGCAGGATAACTGGCAGCTCGGCCCGCACCAGCATCTGACGGCCGGTGCCGAGTGGACGGAAGATATGGGGACCAATTATGAAGCCCATTATATCGACAAAAAACGTCATAATCAGGCTTTCTATGCCGAAGATGCCCTGATGTTCGGCAAATTCACGGTCACGCCGGGTCTGCGCTGGGACCGGAATAGCACTTTTGGGACGCACCAGACGCCGCGCCTGGCCATGAATTACAAGGCCAATGACGCCTTCAACGTCTACGCCTCGTGGAGCCGCGTCTTTTCGCCGCCCCGCCTGAACGACCAGTTCTATGTGACGACGTCCCGCGGCAAGGTTACGTCTCAGGGCAATGAGAATCTCCAGCCCGAAGAAGGCTATACCCAGACTCTGGGCTTCCAGTATCAGGCCGGCCCCAAGACGAACATCGAAGGCAGTGTCTTCCACAGCAACTTGCAGCACGTCATCCGCTGGAACCGGGCGGTCATGCCGCACGAAGCCGAGAACCTCGATGAAGAAGACAAGCGCGGCTTCGAGCTGACGTGGAAGCAGAAAGTCAACGATAAATGGGACTATGAAGCGGGCTATTCCTACATCCGCACGAAAGTGGACAAAGGGGAAGGCCTGGCCTTTGATACGACCTATAATCAGCCCAACGGCTATCATGCCGGTGTCCATTATCACAGCGGCAAATGGCAGGCCAATGCCGATATGACCGCCGGGACCGGGCGCAACGATACGTATTACCGCAATAATTCCTACGTCGTCTGGAATGTCGGCGCGTCGTATTCGCCCAATGCGGTGACGACCGTGTATGCCAAAGTCAACAATCTCAACGACGAGGCTTATGATTTGTACCATAATTATCCGTCTGCTGGGCGCAACTGGCAGGTCGGCGTAAAGAGAAAGTTTTAGGAGGTGCCTTTACGGTGAAAAAAATTTGTCTGCTCATCGTCGCTTTTTGTCTGGTCCTGCTTACGGGCTGTGCGCCTCAGAACGACGCTAGCCAAAGCAGCGGCTCGTCCGGGGCCTATGCCGTCGTGACCGATGACCGGGGAACGGTCGTCACTCTGGCCCAGAAACCGCAGCGCGTCGTCGTCTTATCGACGTCGCTCCTCAACTTCACCGCTGCCGTCGACGGCGACCTGGCCGGCCGGGCGACGGTCAAGGCCGAAGATGCATCGCTGCCGGAAAAATATCAGCATGTGCCGGACGTCGGACCTGTCTACAACGTGAGCCTGGAAAAGGTCCTGGCCTGCCAGCCCGATTTAGTCATTGCCAGCGCTGACCACCACGAAAAATTGGCGGCCCAGTTGGAAGAGAGCCACATCCCGGTCCTGGTCCTCAAGACCAAGACCTATGACGACGTCAAGCGCAATCTTGAGGTCATCGGCAAGGTCTATGGCAAAGAAGAGGCAGCCAAGGCCAAGGAAGACGAACTGGACCAGGCCGTCCATGCTGTCACCGATGCCGTACCGGCCCAGGGGAAACGGGTCGCCATCCTCCACGTGACACCCAGTTCCGTATCGGCCGAATTGCCGTCGAGTATTGCCGGCGACATGGCGGATCTCCTGCACTTGAAGAATATCGCCGCCGATGCCGCTGGCGACGGCCAGACGACGCGCATCCCCTACAGTATGGAAAGCCTGGTCCAGGCCGACCCAGATGTCATTTTCCTGACCTCCATGGGGTCGTCCGATAAGATTGAAAAACGCATCCGCGAAGATATCCAGGGCAATCCGGCCTGGGCCGCCCTAACGGCCGTCAAGGCGGGTCAGGTCTATGTCCTGCCGGAAAAATACTTCCTCCTCAATCCGGGCCTGGACTACCCCAAGGCCGTAGCTTATATGGCCCGGCTCGTCTATCCGGAGTCGGCTCATGAATAGGGAAGGCTGCTATCGGACCCGCTGGCGCTGGCTCATGCTGGCTGTCTTTGTCCTCCTGGCCCTGGGAGGCTGCCTGCTGTCGGTCATGCAGGGCGTCGCTGCCATTACGCCGGCCGATGTCCTGCAGATCCTCTGGCAGCCGTCGGCCCGGACGGCGGACCAGATCATCTGGAATATCCGCCTGCCCCGGACGCTGACAGGAGCCCTGGTCGGGGCTAACCTGGCCTTGTCCGGTGCCATCCTCCAGGCTGTCATGCGCAATCCCCTGGCCGACCCGCATATCATCGGCATTTCAGCCGGCGCCGGCCTGGCCGGTATCGTCGTCCTCATCGTCTGGCCGGCTTATCTCTTCTGGATGACGCCTGTAGCCTTCATCGGCGCCATGGCCGCAGCCGTCGTCATTTACCTCCTGGCCTGGAAAGACGGCATCGTGCCTGTCCGCATCATCCTGGCCGGCGTCGCCGTGTCGGCCTTTCTGGGGGCCATCATTTCGGGCATCCTCATCTTTTACAGCGACCGCGTCCACGGAGCCCTGCTGTGGATGGTCGGCGGCCTGGCGGCCAGCAGCTGGAAAGACGTGACGGCCATCGCACCGTATACGGTCATCGGCCTGGCTTTATCAGCTGTCGGCGCCTATTATCTCAACCTGCTCCAGCTCGGCGATGATATGGCCCGCAGCCTGGGCCTGTCTGTCGAAGGCGCCCGCCTGGGCCTGACGGCCGTCGCCGCCCTGCTGGCTGCCAGCGCCGTCAGCGTTGCCGGTCTGCTGGGCTTCGTCGGCCTCATCGTGCCGCATATCGTGCGCCTCCTGGTCGGGTCCGATTACCGCTACATCATTCCTGGTTCGGCCATCTTCGGCGTGGCGACCGTGACCTTGAGCGATACGGCGGCCCGGCTCATCCTGGCACCGGCCGAATTGCCCGTAGGCATCATCATGGCCTTTATAGGGGCGCCCTTTTTCTTGTTTCTCCTGCGGAAGGAAGTGTGAGCCATGGCTGATGCCATTACCGTCCAGCACCTCGTCGTCCGGCGCGGCCGGCGGACCATCCTCCATGATTTCAGCGTAGCCCTGCCCAAAGGAAAGGTGACAGCCATCATCGGCCCCAACGGCTGTGGCAAGAGCACCTTCCTCAAGGCCGTGAACTGCATGATTCCCGCAGCCAGCGGCTCTATCCGCCTGGGTCAGCGCGAGGTCCATGATTTTTCCCGTAAGGCCTTGTCGCGGGAAATGGCCTTCCTGACCCAGACCCATGACGTGCCGCCTGATGTGACCGTCCGCGACTTAGTCGGCATGGGGCGCTTTCCTTACCGCCGTCTCTGGAGCGGCCGGAGCCGGGAAGACCGGGACGCCGTCGACCGGGCCATCCAGGCCGTCGGCCTCGAAGCCTATGCCGGCGAGGTCATGCAGCACCTCTCGGGCGGCGAACAGCAGCGGGCCTGGCTGGCCGTCTTGATGGCCCAGGATGCGCCCATACTCTTGCTGGACGAACCGACGACGTATCTCGATGTGCACCACCAGCTGCGCATCCTCGACCTCCTGCGCCGCATCAATGAGGGCTGGCAGAAGACCATCGTCGTCGTCCTGCACGACATGAATCAGGCCTGGCAATATGCCGACGAAGTCGTCATCATGAAAGACGGAGCCCTGGTCTGTACGGGACCACCCCAGGCCGTCCTCACACCGGAACGGCTTTGGGACGTCTTTTCCGTCCGGACCGACATCGTCACCACCAGTGACGGCCGTTCGGCCCTTGTCGTTTTGCGGAGTGATGTTTCACTTCAAACTTCAAACTTTCAACTTCAAACTTAGGGAAAACGTAATAAGATTTGTAGAGAATACAGGAAGAGAGAAATATACCATGTCACTATTCACGGTCAAAGAAGGGAAGAAAATGCGCTGCGGCTATACGACCGGGTCCTGTGCGGCTGCGGCGGCCAAGGCGGCGGCCATCATGGTCCTGACCGGGCGCCGCGTCGAAGCCATATCCTTGCAGACGCCGCAGGGGACGGTCCTCCAGCTCATCCCGGAAGACGTCTCTTTCGGTCTCCAGTCGGCGACGTGCGCCATCCGCAAGGACAGTGGCGACGACCCGGATATCACTGACGGCATGCTCGTCTACGGGACCGTTGAAAAGATGCCGTCCGGCCTGTCCATTGTCGGCGGCATCGGCGTCGGCCGCGTGACCCAGCCCGGCCTGGCCTGTGCCGTCGGCGATTGGGCCATCAACCCCGTGCCGCGCCGCATGATTACCGAAGCCCTGCAAGCGGCTTGCCGGCTGTGCGGCTATACGGGCGGCCTGCGCCTGACCTTGTCCATCCCCGAGGGCCAGCGCCTGGCCCGGAAGACCTTCAACCCGCGCCTGGGCATCGTCGGCGGCCTGTCTATCCTGGGGACGTCGGGCATCGTCGACCCTATGAGTGAACAGGCCCTGGTCGATACGATCCATACGGAAATGGATTCCCGCCGCGCTGCCGGCCAGACCCATTTATTGGCCTTTTTCGGCAATTACGGCGTCGATTTCAGCCGCGACCATCTGGGCGTCGACGTCAGCCAGCGCGTGACCATCAGCAACTATGTCGGCGAAACTCTCGATTATGCCGCCTACAAAGGCTTTTCCGACGTCCTGGTCATCGGTCATATCGGCAAATTGGTCAAAGTCGCCCAAGGCATCATGAATACCCATTCCCATTATGCCGATGGCCGCACGACCCTCCTGGCCCTGGAAGCCGTCTTTGCCGGTGCCTCCCGGCAGCTGGCCCGTCAGATTTACGACAGCCTGACGACGGATGAAGCCGTGCGCCTGCTGAAGGAACAAAACCTGCTGGAACCGGTCATGGCCGCAGTCTGTGAGAAAATCGAGGCCTATATGGACCAGCGGACCCATGGTGAAATCCCGACGGCGGCCGTCGTCTTTTCCAATGCCTATGGCGTCCTGGGCCTGACGTCGCGGGCCAAAGAATTTCTTGCATTGCATACGAAGGGGGAACTACGATGATACACTTTGTCGGCGCCGGTCCCGGTGCTGTCGACCTCATTACCGTCCGCGGCCAAAAATTACTGGAAACAGCGGACCAGATTATTTACGCCGGCTCCCTGGTCAACCCACAGCTGCTGGCCTGTGCCAAAGAAGGCTGCCGCATCCTCGACAGCGCCGGCATGACGTTGGAAGCCGTCGTGGCGGCCATGGAAGAAGGGGAGAGCCAGGGCTGGATGACCGTCCGCCTGCATACGGGCGATCCGTCGGTCTATGGCGCCATCCGCGAGCAGATGGACATCCTCGCCCAGAAGGGCATCGCCTATGACGTCGTACCCGGTGTCAGCTCCTTCTGTGCCGCCGCCGCGTCCCTCCAGGCCGAATATACCCTGCCGGGCATCAGCCAGTCGGTCATCATCACCCGCATGGAAGGGCGGACGCCCGTGCCGGATAAGCAGAAAATCGCCGATTACGCCGCTCATCAGGCGACGATGGTCATTTTCCTCAGCGCGTCCCTCTTGGACGGCCTCCAGGCCGAACTCCTGCGCGGCGGCTATGCGGCCGATACGCCGGCAGCCATCGTCTACAAAGCATCATGGCCAGAAGAACAGACTTATACCTGTACGGTCGGCACCCTGGCTGAAACGGCCCGGCGCCATGCCATTTCCAAGACGGCTCTCATCGTCGTCGGCAAGGTGCTGGGGCCGGCTTATGACCGCAGCCTCTTGTATCATCCGGCCTTTACCCACGGCTGCCGCCAGGCGGCGCCGGAGGACCAGCAGTACGGCGACCACATCGGTCAGGAGACGGAACCATGAAAGCCGTCGTCCTGTCCTTTACCCAGGCCGGGACGGCCCTGGGCTGCCGCGTCGCTGCCTGCTTGCGGGGAGGCGGCTGGGACGTCCGCCAGGCGTCGCTGAAGAAATTCGCCGTCGTCCAGGAAGGGGTCCTGCCGTTTACACCCAATCTCCACGACGAAGCGGCCCGGGCTTTTGAAGCGGCCCGGCTGGTCATCTTCATCGGCGCCGCAGGCATTGCCGTCCGCACTATTGCGCCCTTTATCCGCCATAAAGACCTGGACCCGCCCGTCCTGGTCATCGACGAGAAGGGCCAGTTCGTCATCCCCATCCTGTCCGGTCATATCGGCGGCGCCAATGCCATCGCCCGCCGTCTGGCTGCAGAACTGGAAGGCCAGGCCGTCGTGACGACGGCGACTGATGTCAACGCTTTGTTTGCCGTCGATGAATGGGCGGCCCGCCAGGGCCTGCGCCTGTCGTCCCTGAACGATGCCAAGGCCTTTGCTGCCGCCATGCTGGAAAAGGGCGCTGCCGGCGTGTACAGCGATTTCCCCCTGCAGGGGCCGCTGCCGCCGGGCCTGGTCTATGCCTTCCATGGCGACGCCGGCCTGGTGATCACGACCAAAGCCCACGTGCCCGTGTTCCGCACGACTGTCGTCGCCCGACCGGTCATCGTCCACATCGGCATCGGCTGCCGCAAGGGTACGCCGGCCAAAGACATCGCTTATTGGGTCAATGCCGTCCTGCAGCGGGCTAACTTGTCGCCCGACGCCATTGCCGACGTCAGCTCCATCGACGTCAAGCAGGATGAAGCCGGTCTCTTGGCCTTTGCCAAGGCCCAGCAGTGGCCGCTGCACTTCTTTACGGCCGATGAACTCAATGCCGTGCCAGGCGACTTTACGGCGTCCGATTTCGTCAAACAGACCGTCGGCACGGACAACGTCTGCGAACGGGCTGCCGTCCTGGCCAGCCATCAAGGGACCCTCATCGTTACCAAACAGAGCCGCCGCGGCATCACCGTAGCCGTAGCCTGCGAACGCTACCAGGTCCGGTTTGCATGTTGAAAGGAGAAAGGTTATGAAACATCGTATTTATGTCGTCGGCATCGGACCGGGTTCCCTGCAGGGCATGACCCTGCAGGCCCGGGAAATCCTTGATGGCTGCGACTGCATCGTCGGTTATGACACCTATATTGATTTGATACGTCATTATTTTCCTGATAAAGAATTCGTCACGACGGGCATGACCAAAGAAGTCGAACGCTGCCGCATGGTCCGGGACCGGGCCAAGCAGGGGCAGACCGTGGCCATCGTTTCCAGCGGCGATGCCGGGATTTACGGCATCGCCGGCATCATGCACGAAGTGGCTGCCGATGACGACGTCGATATCGTCGTCATTCCCGGCGTGACCGCTGCCAGCGCCGGTGCGGCCCTGCTCGGTGCGCCGCTGGTCGCCGATACGTGCCTCATTTCCCTCAGCGATTTGCTGACGCCGTGGGAAAAAATTGCCAACCGCCTCGACTGTGCCGCTGCCGGCGACTTCGTCATCTGCCTGTACAATCCGGCCAGCAAGAAGCGGGCAGACTATCTGGAAAAGGCCTGTGACATCATCTTGCGCCATCAGCCAGCCGATACGCCGGCCGGCATCGTCCGCAATATCGGCCGCGAAGGCCAGGAAGTGACGGTCCTGACCCTGGGCGAACTGCGCAAGATGCGCCTGGATATGTTCTGTACGGTCTTCATCGGCAACAGCCAGACCCGGAACATCCATGGCAAACTGGTCACACCGCGGGGATATCACTTATGAGGAGCCCCGTATGGATTGCCGGCGGCACGACAGAAGGGCGGAAACTAGCCCGTTATGCCGACTGCTGTCATATCCGGGCTTACGTGTCCGTCGCCACCGATTACGGCGCTTCGTTAGTGCCTGAAAGCCCTTTCGTGACCGTCGTGACCGGCCGCATGGACGAAGGGGAGATGGAAAAATTTCTCCGGGAACAGGCTATCGCTCAGGTCATCGATGCGACCCATCCCTATGCGACAGCCGTGACGGCCAATATCCGCCAGGCCTGTGCTGCCGTCGGCGTCCCGTACCGCCGCATCCAGCGCCGGCGCGGCCGCTATGAGGACCAGGGTGGCTGCATCGCCGTCCATTCCGTCGGTGAAGCCGTCGAAGTCCTGAGCCACACGACGGGACCCATCTTCTTGACGACAGGCAGTAAGGACTTGGATTCCTTTGCCCAGATTCCCGATTATGCCCAGCGCATCTACGCCCGCATCCTGCCCGTCCGGCCGTCGTTGGACCGGGCCCTGGATCTAGGCTACCTGCCGGCCCACGTAATCTGTATGCAGGGCCCCTTCACAATCGAACTCAATGCGGCCATGTTCCGCCAGACCGGCGCTCACTACGTCGTCACCAAGAACTCCGGCCACACCGGCGGCTTCCAGGAAAAATTAGAAGCTGCCAGACAAACAGGCGCCACGGTCATCGTCATCGAACGGGGAGAGTAATGACAAGAAAGCAACCTCTCCGGCTCTTTGAGCCACCTCCAGCTCAGCTCTCCGTTTTGGCAACTGCCCTGCGCTTCCCTACGGTCAGCACCTGACGGGCCAAAAAAGGCCTATGAGGGGAGGCTTAAGAGCAAGGCTCCCCTCATAGGGGAGCTGTCAGCGCAGCTGACTGAGAGGTTGCTTTTTATACATATCTATTCAGGCAAATAGGGAAGACGCAGGTTGCAGAAAAATAGCCCCGTTCGGGGAATTTTTACGGGCGAGGGTTACTCGAAGTGATGTTGTCCGTTTGAAACTGTTGCCGCGTCACGGCATCTGAGTCCGAGCGGTCTGCGACCTGCGGGCGCCCATGAAAGGAGACATACCATGCACGTATATATTATCGGCACAGGGCCCGGCAATCCGGCTTTGTTGACGGGGCAGGCCAAAGCGGCCATAGAGGCTTCGCCCATCCTCGTCGGCGACAAGCGGATGCTGGCGCCTTTTGCGGCTTCCGGGAAGCGCCTGGTCGCGACGTACCGGCGTGACGATATTTGTCAGCTTGCCGCTTCTTTGTCCGATGAGGAAGGGCCCATGGCCATCCTCGTGTCCGGCGACGTCGGCTTTTTCAGCCTAGCCGCCTTGCTCACGGACATCCCTGGCTGCACGGTGACCCGCATCGCCGGCATCAGCAGCCTCGTCTACTTTGCGGCCGCCTTGCAGACGACGTGGAACGACGCCTTTATCGTCAGCCGCCATGGCCGCCGGGAATCCCTCGTCGCCGCCGTCCGCCAGCATCGGAAAGTCTTCGTCCTGACAGGCGGGTCCGATTCACCGGCCGCCTTGTGCCGGGAACTCTGCCAGGCCGGCCTGGATACGGTGTCCGTAGCCATTGGATGCGACTTATCTTATGACAATGAAACCATCCTCCGCGGGACGGCTGCCGATTTCACCGACCGTCCCGCCGATTCCCTGGCCGTCATGATGGTAGAAAACGAAAAGGCCCGGCCCTGGGTGCGGCCCGTCCACGGTCTGCCCGATGAAGCCTTCCTGCGCGGCAAAGCGCCCATGACCAAGCAGGAAATCCGCAGTGTCGCCCTGTCCAAACTGGCTCCGGAAGCGGACGCCGTCGTCTGTGACATCGGAGCCGGGACCGGTTCGTGCACAGTCGAACTGGCCTTGCAGGCTCCTTTTGGCCACGTCTATGCCTTTGAAATCAATGAAGAGGCCCTAACTGTATTGCAGCAGAATATCGGCCATTTCGGCCTGACTAACGTCACCGTCGTCGCCGGCGATGCCAGCCAGACCTTGAAAACCTTGGACATCGCACCGGATTACGCCTTCATTGGCGGGACCAAAGGCAATCTGGCATCCATCCTCGATGACCTGTACGACAAGAATGAAGCCTGCCGCATGGTCATTACGGCCATCAGCCTGGAAACCCTGGCCGCCGTCACCGCTTATTACACCGCCCGTAACGGATACCAGCTGGACATCACCCAGGTCAGCACGGCCCGCAGCAAACGAGTCGGCCAGCATCATCTCATGATGGCCCAGAACCCGGTGTATATCATGACAGCTGTCCGTCAGGACGCAGGGGAAGCTTAGATCCCGACAGGCGGCCCGCTGCCTCCCCAGCGAAGGGGAGGTACCGCGTAAGCGGCGGAGAGGTTCTTCTCTATTCAACGGAACAGCGCTTTGCTGGAAGAACTCCTCAGTCAGCTATGCTGCCAGCTCCCCTTCTCAAGGGAGCTTTGTTGTGAACTGCGAAGGCGGGCCGCCTAGCCACAGCTGTCCGTTTTGGCAACCGTCTTGCGCCTCTCGCTGGTCGGCACCTGACGGGGCAAAAAGGCTTAGGACGGCCCCTACAAAGTGGCCTGCGGCCTGCCGGGGCCTTTGCTTTTTCGATGAACGATGAACGACCTACGATGAACGACTTTACATTCACGAAAGGAGATCCTCATGCCCTCATCTATACAAGGAACGCCGGTTCCACGGCTGCTTTTGGCAGCTCCCAGCAGCGGCAGCGGCAAGACGACGGTGGTCTGCGCTTTGTTACAGGCCCTCAAGGACCGCGGCCTGTCGCCGGCCGCTTTCAAGAGCGGCCCTGATTATATCGACCCCATGTTCCACCGCCGGGTCCTGGATACGCCGTCGTATAATCTGGACCTCTTTCTCTTCGGCCGCCACGAGCCGGGCGCCGCAGCTGCCCGGGAGACGCTGCTGCGCCATGGTGCTGCGGCTGATGTAGCCATTTTGGAAGGGGCCATGGGCTACTACGACGGCGTCGGCACGGGTTCAGAGGCCAGCGCCTATGAATTGGCCGCAGCGACAGATACGCCGGTCGTCCTCGTCGTCGACGGCCGCGGTGCCGGCTTGTCGCTGGCAGCCGTCTTGCAGGGAATGGCTGCTTTCCGGGCTGACAGCCACGTCGTCGGTTTCATCGTCAACCGCATCAAACCCATGGTCTATGAGCATTTCAAAGGGGCTTGGGAAAAGGCATCGGGCCTGAAAGCCCTAGGCTGCTTCCCGGATATGCCGGACTGCACTTTTTCCAGCCGCCATCTGGGACTGGTCACAGCCGATGAAATTACTGACCTCCAAGGGAAAATGGCCGCCTTGGCCGCCCAGGCCGAAAAGACCATCGCCATTGATGAACTCCTGGCTTGTGCCCGCCAGGCAGCGCCTTTGACCGGGTCTGGCAGTCCGGCCTTTCATCCCGATCCTGGCCGGGCCGTCCTGGCCATCGCCCGGGACGAAGCCTTCTGTTTCTATTATGAAGACAGCCTCCAGGTCCTGCAGCAGGCCGGCGCGGACCTGGTCTTTTTCAGTCCCCTCCACGACGGGGAACTGCCGCCTTGTGACGGTCTCTATCTCGGCGGCGGCTATCCCGAACTGTATGCCCAGGCCTTGAGCCAGAACGCGTCGATGCGTGCATCCCTTCGCCGTGCCTTGGACGCCCGGCTGCCGTGCATCGCCGAATGTGGGGGATTCATGTATCTCCATCAGGCCTTTCGCGACAGCCAGGACCGCCTGTGGCCCTGGGTCGGCGCCGTACCTGGCGAAACCTTCATGACCTCGTCCCTGAAGCGTTTCGGTTACGTCACCCTGAAGGCTGAAAAAGACAATCTCCTCTGCTACGCTGGCGACACCGTGACGGCCCACGAATTCCACTATTCAGACAGCACGGACAACGGCCATGATTTTACGGCTTATAAGGCCGGGAGCCAGCGCCATTGGCCCTGCATCATGGCGAACGACCACTTCATCGGCGGCTATCCCCACATCCATTTCCTGGGGAAAAGGGACTGGGTCGCCCGCTTCGTCGCAGCCTGCATCCATCGAAAGGAAGGAACTTATGAAAATTGAACACATTTTACCAGCCGATATCGAACGGCGCAGCATGGAAATCATTGAAGACGAATTAGGCGACATCATCCTGCCGCCAGACGAAAAGGATATCATCAAGCGCGTCGTCCATACCAGTGCCGACTTTGACTATGTCCGCAACCTGCGTTTCAGCCCTGGCGCCGTCAATCAGGCCTTGACGGCCCTGAAAGGCGGCTGCACCATCGTGACCGATACCAACATGGCCTGCATGGGTATCAGCCAGCCGGGCCTAAAAAAACTGGGCTGCCGCAAAGTCTGCTTCATGGCCGATGAAGACGTAGCTGCCGCTGCCAAAGCGCAGGGGACGACGCGGGCCCAGGCTTCCATGGATAAAGCCGCAGCCCTCGAAGGGCCGGTCATCGTCGCCGTCGGCAATGCCCCGACAGCCCTCCTGCGCCTGCGGGAACTCATCGATGCCGGGAAGATGCGGCCGGCCCTGATCATCGGCGTCCCTGTCGGTTTCGTCAACGTCGTCTATGCCAAAGAAGTCATCATGGAAGCCGGCGTTCCCTACATCGTCGCCAAAGGCCGAAAAGGGGGCAGTACCATCGCCGCCGCCATCTGCAACGCCCTTATCTACCGCCTGACGAGAGGATAGGCATTGTAGGGGACGCCCAAAGGGCGTCCCGCCGGCCGCAGGTCGCATGCCGCAGGTCGCTCGGACTCAGATAGCGGCATTCCGCTGCGATGAACTCAAAGTAACAACGATGCTTGGGGAAGCCCTCAGCACGTAGCGGGTCGCCCGCCGCTGCTATCCGTTCGGGCAATCGTCCTGCATCGGATGGGACAGAAAGGCTCTGGGACGGCCCCTGCGGTATCGCATACAGGCGATGAGGCTTGCAAAATATGGCAAAAGGTGATTAAATTATATATGTGTTGAATTTTGACAAATGATTCCGATTTGTCACGCTAAAAATATCTGCAAGGAGTGTCAGTATGAAAATCAGTGCCGAAGAAATAAAGAAAATCGCACTGTTGTCCCGCCTGGAAGTCAAGGAAGACCAGATGGAAACGGTCGGGAAACAGCTGAACGACATTTTATCGTACATGGATCTCTTGAGCCAGGTCGATGTGACCGATGTCAAGCCGACGGCCCATGCCGTATCCATGTCCAACGTCATGCGCGACGACGTTCCCCAGCCGTCGCTGGCCAATGAAAAAGCGCTTCAGAATGCGCCGGAACAGGCTGATGGCTATTTCAAAGTTCCGAAAGTCATCCAGGATTAACAGGGAGGCGTATGTATGTTAACCATCCATGAACTGCATGAAAAACTGGTCAACGGCGACGTATCGGCTGTCGAATTGACCAAGGCTTTTCTTGCACATAAAGATACAGTAGAACCGAAAGTACAGGCATTTTTATCGGATAACCGCGACTATGCCCTGGAAGCGGCTGCCGCTGTCGATGCCAAAATCGCAGCCGGTGAAGCCATCAGTGACCTCGCCGGGATTCCCGGTGCCATCAAGGACAACATCTGCATCAAAGGCCAGAAGGCTACGTGTGCATCGAAGATGCTGGAAAATTTCAAATCGCCGTACAATGCGACGGTCATCGAAAAATTGATGGCTGCTGATTATGTCAGCCTGGGCAAGACCAATATGGACGAATTCGCCATGGGCAGTTCGACAGAAAACTCGGCTTTTCAGCTGACTCATAACCCGTGGAACCTCGATTGCGTCCCCGGCGGTTCGTCCGGCGGTTCGGCTGCCGCTGTCGCTTCGGGCGAAACGGTCTGGGCCCTCGGCTCGGATACAGGCGGATCCGTCCGTCAGCCGGCTTCGTACTGCGGTGTCGTCGGCCTCAAACCGACATACGGCCTCATTTCCCGTTATGGCCTCATCGCCTTTGCGTCGTCCCTGGACCAGATCGGTACTTTCACCAACGACGTGGCTGACTGCGCCATCGTCCTCAATGCCATCGCCGGTCATGATGCCAAGGACTCGACGTCCATTCCCCAGGCTGAAAAAGATTACAAACAGGCCCTGGTCAATGACGTCAAGGGCATGAAAATCGGCGTCCCGGAAGAATTCTTCGGTGAAGGCCTCGATGCTGACTGCCGCAAGGCCCTGGAAGACGCTATCGAAACGTATAAGAAACTCGGTGCTGAAATCGTACCGGTCAGCATGCCCCACATGAAATACGGCATCGCTGCTTACTATATCATCGCGCCGGCCGAAGCCAGCTCCAACCTGGCCCGTTATGACGGCGTCGGCTTTGGCATGCGCGTCGACGGCAAGGATATCGTCGACATGTACATCAAGACCCGTACGGAAGGCTTTGGCGACGAAGTCAAACGCCGTATCCTCCTCGGGACCTACGTCCTCAGCTCGGGCTATTACGACGCTTATTATCTGCGGGCCATGAAAGTCCGTACTCTGATCAAACAGGACTACGACGAAGCCCTGAAGAAATGCGACGTCCTGCTCACGCCGACGGCACCGGATACGGCCTTCAAGATCGGCCAGAACAGCGACAATCCGCTGGCTATGTACCTCGGCGACGTCTGCACGGTCACGTTGAACCTGGCCGGCCTGCCGGGCCTCAGCATTCCCTGCGGCTATAAGAACGGCCTGCCCATCGGCATGCAGCTCATCGGCAAGGCCCTGGACGAAGCAACGTTGCTTCGCGTGGCCTATACGTTTGAACAGAATCGGACGGACCTTCGCAAGCCGTCGCCCATGGGGGAGGTTGAACTTTAATGAAATACGAATCCGTTATCGGCTTGGAAGTCCATGTCGAATTAAAAACGAAAACCAAGATTTTCTGCGGCTGCAGCACGGAATTCGGCGCCGAACCGAATACCCACGTCTGCCCGGTCTGCTTAGGCCTGCCCGGCGTCCTGCCCGTACTCAATAAAGAAGTATTGCATTATGCCGTCAAAGCCGGCCTGGCCCTGCATTGCGACATCCTGCCGTTCAGCAAATTCGACCGCAAGAACTACTACTATCCCGATTTGCCGAAGAACTTCCAGACGTCCCAGTTCGACCTGCCGATTTGCAAAGGCGGCTACATCGACATCGACGTCGACGGCAAACAGCGCCGCATCCATTTGACCCGTATCCATATGGAAGAAGACGCAGGCAAGCTCGTCCACAGCGGCGGCAGCATTGCCAACTCTGATTCGACCAGCGTCGACTATAACCGTACGGGCGTACCGCTCCTGGAAATCGTCGGTGAACCGGAACTGCGCAGCGGTGCCGAAGCCAGAGCGTATCTGGAAAAACTGCGCTCCATCATGCAGTACCTCGGCGTTTCCGACTGCCGCCTCGAAGAAGGCAGTATGCGCTGTGACGCCAATATCTCCGTCCGTCCCGTCGGTTCGGATAAATTGGGGACCAAGACGGAAATCAAGAACATCAACTCCTTCAGCGCCGTCCAGAAGGGGATTGAATACGAAGCTGTCCGCCAGGCTCAGATCCTCGACGAAGGCGGTACGATCCAGCAGGCTACGCGCGGCTGGGATGAAGCCAAGGGCATTACTATCCTCCAGCGCGTCAAAGAAGGGGACAGCGATTACCGTTACTTCCCGGAACCGGACCTCATTCCTATCGAAGTGTCGCCGGAATACATCGAACAGGTCCGCCAGGAACTGCCGGAAATGCCCGATGCCCGCTGCCAGCGCTTCCAGGATGAATTGGGCTTGTCCGAATACGACGCCAATTTGCTGACCCTGGAAAAACAGACAGCCGATTACTTTGAAGCCGTCGTCAAAGAAGGCGTCGATGCCAAAGAAGCAGCCAACTGGATGCTCGGCGAATTCGCCAAGAAACTGAACGAAGAAAACATCGATATTTCCGCTTCGCCAGTCAAACCGGCTGACCTGGCTGGCCTCTTGAAACTCATCGCTAAAGGGACCATCTCCGGCAAAATCGCCAAGAAAGTCCTGCCGGAAATGTGGAAGTCCGGCAAAGCAGCCGACGTCGTCGTCAAAGAACAGGGCCTGGTCCAGATCACCGATACCGGTGCCCTGGAAGACATGGTCAAAAAAGTCATCGCTGCCAACCCGCAGTCCGTCGCCGACTACAAAGCCGGCAAGAAGAAAGCCATCGGCTTCCTCGTCGGCCAGATCATGAAAGAAACAAAAGGCCGGGCCAACCCCGGCGTCGTCAACCAGCTGTTGACCAAGAATTTACAGTAAAAGATAGTTTGCAACTAAAAAGGGACATCGCATGAAGGCCTATGCCATCATGCGATGTCCCTTTCTCTTTATAGTTTGTAGTACAGATTTTGTAGTTTTCAGAGAAAAACTTTAAATTTAAAGCCATCCACTAACAACTAACTGCTAGCCACTAACAACTTAAAAGAGCTTGTCGTCGTGCGACAAGCTCTTTTTTATATCATTCTTCCGGATGGAGCAGTTTATGGATGGCCGTGCTGGTCGGCAGGGTTTCCGTTTCTTCACCGTCTGTCGTATAGAGCAGGGGCGCGCCGAAGGTCTGGCCCTGGAGCATGGCTTCTTTGGCGATTTTGCCGATAGGATGTGGGATGACCGTTGCGTCGTGATGGGCTTCGTGGAAGGCTTTAGCTGCATCTTCCAGGGACTGGATATCTTCTTTCGTCTGGACGGGGACAGCCAGTTCAAAGGTCTTGGCTTCCAAGTCCCAGCGGCTTTCCATCTTCTGGACGAGTTCGTCGGCTTTGGCGCCCTGGTCAGCGCGGATGACGATGATGGGGACACTGCCCAGGTCGACGGCCTGACCGGCGATGTCGTCGATGTCATCTTCGTCGAGGCTGCCTTCGATTTTGACGGCGTCGATGAGGGCCGAACGGATGGCAAAGCGCAGAATCGTCGCGTAGTCGTTGTCGGTCTGATACATTTCCGGCAGCTTGCTCTTATCGCACGAGAAGAGGACCGACGGCTGTTCGGCATCACGGGCAATGAACAGCAGGGCGTTCCAGAGCTGGGACAAATTGATGGTCCCGTTGAAACAGCCGGCATCAAAGGCAATCATATCGTAAGGTTTCTTTAAGATTTCGTCGATCCGGTCCTGCAAATCTTCGATAGTTTCACATTCCAAGGGAACGGCGATGAAGGGATGGTCTGATTCAAAATGAATACTCATTGCACTAGGCATATATTATTACCTCCTAAGTCGTATTATCTTTATTGTACTCGGAATATGACTTGTTGGCAATGGTTATAAAAAAACGTTGACAAATCATCTCGTTTCTTGTATAATATTTTTTGTTGGCGGGGCATAGCGCAGTTTGGTAGCGCACCTGGCTTGGGACCAGGGGGTCGCAGGTTCAAATCCTGCTGCTCCGACCATTACCGACCGATGCGGGTGTAGCTCAGTGGTAGAGCGCCAGCCTTCCAAGCTGGTTATGTGGGTTCGATTCCCATCACCCGCTCCATTTTTTGAGACTCAGTAGCTCAGCTGGATAGAGCAACAGCCTTCTAAGCTGTGGGTCTAGGGTTCGAATCCCTACTGGGTCACCACTTACTTGCGCCTATAGCTCAGGGGATAGAGCACCGGTCTCCGGAACCGGGTGCGAAGGTTCGAATCCTTCTAGGCGCACCATTCTGATTTTTATCCGAACACTCGGTTTCCCCCGTCAGCGGTATGCTGACGGGGCTTTTTAATGTCGGTGGGCATGCCGTGTAGTTGTATTGGATTTCTATAGAGTCCTGGTGCACGATGACCCGGCGGATGAAGGTGCGGAACATGTCCAGGCGATACGCGTCATGTTCTTTTTTATTGAGAAGCAGACTGCGCAGGAAAAATTCAACGGCTACGGCGTCGATGTGGATAGGCGCGTATTTAAATTTCAGCTCGTCTATTTTCTGAGTTAATTCTGCGATTCGGGCTTCATATTTTTCGATGTTTGCTGTAATCGTGGTGGAGCATAAGCCGTTTTCGATGGCCTTTATGGAGTTATCGAGTTTGCTTTGGATAGAGTTACGCTCTTTTTTGATGCGGGCCTGCTCATCGGCAGTAGGGTCGATTTCTTGCAGGTTTGCGACTTGCTGGGCAATCATTTTTATGGCTTCCGGACTACGTAGAATATCGACGGTTGTTTTCAGTACGAGGCTTTCGATTTTATCGCGGCTGATATTCCGTGATTGGCAACGGTATTTCATCTTCTTGCCTCGTTCATGGTAATTGTTTTTAGAGCTACACCGATAATAATAGTACAAGTTGCCATTATTTGAACGGCCGCTCTGGCCGGTCATGGGTAGGCCACATTTGCCGCAATAGATATAGCCCGTCAGCGCGTACGCCGTACTATGACTTTTAGCCCTGGGGTTACTTTTATGGTAGTTTATACGATTCTGCACGGCACGCCACAGGTCATATGGAACAATTGGCGTCGTGAAGTTTTTTATGACATGGCCATCCCATTCATAAGTACCGATGTAAATTTTATTGGTCAGTATACTATTGATGCTGCTACGGCAAAATGGACGGCCGCTGGCGGTGGTATAGCTGTGGGCGTTGAGATGGTTGATGATGTCGATGACGCGGTTCCCGGCATTATACATCTCATAGATAATATTTACAGCCTTGGCAGCCGTTGTCACGACTTTCAGCTTTTTGTCAGGCGTTAATGCGTAGCCTAGGGGAACGCGGCCGCCAGTCCATTTGCCTTCTAAGATATTTTCTGTCATGCCGCGCTTGACTTTCTGCGACAGCTCGGCGGAGTAGTATTCTGCGTATCCTTCAAGCATAGATTCCAGGATAATAGAAGTCGGATCATCACCGATGCGTTCTTTTGCCGATAATACGCGAACTCCATTTTTCTTGAGTTTATTTTTGTAGACGGCGCTATCGTAGCGGCTTCGGCTGAAGCGGTCCAGCTGATAGACGATGACGTACTGGAATTGCCCGCGGGCGCTGTCGGCAATCATGCGCAGGAAATCGGGCCGATTATCGGATCGGGCGGACATGGCCCGGTCTATATAAGTGCCGATGACTTCCAAGCCTTGGTCTTCAGCGAATTTTGTACATTCGCGAATCTGGCCGTCGATAGATTCTTCTCTTTGTTTGTCAGAGGAAAAACGTGCGTAGATAACAGCATTTGTTGACATAAAAATCAGTCCTTTCGTAGGCGAATGGGGCCGATTCATGATATAATGATACCGTAAATCAGCCTATTACTTGGTTATTTACAAATGCCGATACGGTACTGGTGATACCGCCGGCGCGTCCCGTATCCTGGTTCGCAGGATGCGGGATTTTTTTTATGGTTTACAGATTAGGCAAGGCCTGAATCCACGATTTATAAGTTCGTCCCGATTATCAAAGTAGATGCGGTTGCTTTCACTCATCCGCCTTTCAGCACGACAACCAGACCGATGAAAAACTCCTGTGCGTGCATTTCCTACATAAGTGGTGGAAATTGGATTTTGAATATCTTGATTTACAGGTAATGTTGGTTGAAAAGATTTGGTAGATGAACCTGGACCCGTTGTTGCAGGAAGTACAATGGGGGAAGTATCCTTCGTAGAAGATGGAGACTTTTTTAGCGGAATGGATTGTTTTGTCGGCGGGGAGGCTTTCTGTTTAGATGTTGAAGGACCTAACAGGCCAAAGCCATGCGTAAAGAATGCCAATAAAATTACTATGCATAGTGAAATATATTTGAATTTTGAAAAAGAACGTGAATGTGGGGTGGCAGCTACTTTGATGTATCCATTACCAGAGGCGCGCGGAGAAATAGATTGAGCATCAGAAGCCGGTTTATTGAGTGGAGGTGAAATAAAATCAGGGTGTTGCATTTTGTTACGAATATAAGCATCTAAAGTATGGAGCTTTTCTGTATTTGCATCAGTGGAGTGAATTAACCCCTGGGCAATACCGTTAATTCTCAATGCTTCCGTAAACTCGCCTATGGAGCATAAGGCTTTTGCTCCGGAATAATATACTAAGCCAGCTAATGTGCTGATATATTCTCTCATGTAGAAATATTTTTGTTTTTGAAGATAAGAGGCAAGCGCTTTTTTTGATATGGAAAACTCGTCTTCAAATGAAAGCAGTAGAGACTGGATAGTTGCTGTATCAGATTCTTTAGCTAGTTTTGATGAATAAGATTTACAGAGATTTTCAATGTCTCGGAGTCCGGTTAAAAAATTTTGTTGAGATGCGGATAATTTACCACTAGGATAATTTAGCGTAAAAGGACAACGTGGATAATTGGGGCAACCCCAAAAGTAGCCATAATAACCATTTCGTAAGTGCATAGGAACTCCACAATGTGGACAGCAGGGAGGGGCCTTGGAACTAGGTAATCTGGATTTCATGATAATCACCTTGAATCTTAGAATAGAATTTGAACAAGCTAAGACCTTTCTTCTAGTAACCGATATAAAAGTTCTTTAGTAAAAGGAATACCATAAGCCTTAACGAACGCCAACTCGCCAGCCATATATCCTGGACTATATTTTTTGAATGGGATTATAGTAGTTATGGAAGAAGGACCGCCGCGACCAACATTGCCTTCTTCGTCACATTCATAAAGGGATTGTAATTGATAGGCTATTGTTTGTTTATCATAATCGTAGTAAAACAGCATGGAACGTTTCATGCCTCCATGTAAGACATAATCAAAATAATAGGTAGTAGCTTGTATTTCGTAATAAGGCGGATCATAACGAACGACATTTACAGAATCCATATCAATGTATGCCTTGAATCTTGATGTTGAATCATAGCTAACAAAGCGCTTGGGGTAGTTATCAAAATAATTGGCCCATGCAACGGAAGTCAGCAATAAACAGGATAGTAGCGAAATTAAAAATTTTTTCATAAAGAATCAGCTCCTTAAAAAAGGAATCAAGAAAATAAATTATGAATAAAAAGTAGTACATATCCTAAAATCATAACAATAACTATAGTAGCAATACAGAATAAAGCTCCTACTGCTAGATGAAATACAACAGCAATCATCAAATATAGTATCAATGACCAAAAAATTCCATACACAATTAAGTTCAGTAGAAAATTAACGAATTTATTCTTCACCCAGTGAGAGTAGAGGAAAGCTCCGGACCATTGGCTAATATAATTTTCTACACATTGCTTAATGTAAAATAGCTTATTTGAAAGATGTAGTGATTTTATTGCGTAAATAACTTTCTCTTTTAGCGTTAAAAGCTTTTCAACAAGAAATAAAAAAACAATGGTACAGATAGCTAATACAGTAAATAATATAAAATAAGATGTCGGGATGGCCCAAAATGCTAAGCCTATAAAAACTACAATTAATAATACAATCAGAATATCTGACAATAACATAAGCATCCCTACTTTATTGAATGAGTATCAAAGTTAACGATGATTAAATTACCTCGTCGTTCTTAATCTTGGGAGATACCATTTCATATTGGAGATCCAAAATGGTCAATACCGTTTTCTTACCTTCAGGAGTAAGGCGACGATATTTTTTTATTATATTTATTTCTTCTGGAGTAAAGCTGTTATTTGTGGAAGGCAGAGTAGAAATCGACGCTATTCCACCATCTTCAATTAGATTGCTTTTTTTAATTCCAAAATGATCCGCAATCTTTTGAATAGCTCCCATGCGAGGTTCCTTCAGACCTCGTTCCCAAGTAGATACGGCTTTGTCGCTTACTCCAGCAATAAGTGCCAGGTCTTTTTGAGATAAACGGTATTTTTCGCGCAATAATTTTATGTTTTCACTAATAGCCATAAGGGAAAACACCTCCTTGATTACTTACATCATACAAGAAAAGTAGAAATAAATCAACATAAAGTAGATATAATTCCACAATACGGCATTGACATTCTACTTAAAGTAGATTATTATAAGGATGAAAGGAGGGAGTGTATATGACGTACAGTATATCGCAAGCACGAAAATTAAGGGATAAAAGGCAAAAAGATATGGCTGATTACTTGCATATTCACGTACAGACATATCGTAAGATTGAAAAAAATCCCGAACTCGCTACCATCAAGCAGGCGAAAATGATTTCGGAATATTTGAATATGCCTTATGACAATATCAATTTTTTTAACTCGTAACTCTACTTTAAGTAGATAAAAAGGGCCGAAAAAATGGAAAAACTAATCATGGATTCATATAGGGATTGTATTGGAACGTTTTTTGTAGAGGAGCTGATGTAATGAGAGACGAAATAAAAGTCGCAATTTTCTGGGTATTCGGTTTAATTTTCCTGTTCATTTCGATAGGGCAGTTAATCGACATGGCAGGGAAGATATGGTGAATATGGAAAAGATAAAAGCCGTCATGCAACGATGGCGGCTTAAAGAAAAAGACACTTCTTATTTGAATAAGAGAGCTGTTGTGGTAGATACCTTACTTGATGTTACCATAGGATTTTTTTCAGGAATGGGAGTGGCAACTCTGGATATCAAATATATGTGTGCAGCTGGCTTTTCGGTGATGTGTGTTGGAATCTTTCATCGCATATTAAAGCTTAAATATTATAGCCATTGCAGTAAATAAATCATGAGATTTTGGAGGTCTAAATGACAAATGATGAACTAGATCAGAAATGGCGTGAAGCCCAAGCAAGAATGAAGGCGATGAAAGACGAGGAGAAAAAGCGGCGTCATAAAGCCATCCCGAAAGCAGTCAGACAAAAAGTGTATCAAAAGTACGGCGGCCATTGCGCGTACTGCGGCCGCCCCATCGACTACAAGGATATGCAGGTAGACCACATCCAAGCCCATTACTTAGGAGGTGCCGATGAGCTTACGAACTATAACCCGGCGTGTAGGATGTGCAATTTCTACAAAAGTACAATGAGCATCGACGACTTCCGGGAACAACTGAAAAAGCTCCAAGCGCGGCTAAAGAAGGTCTATATTTACCGCCTAGCATTACGCTACAGGCTGATAGAAGAAAAAGAAAACGACCTTATGTTCTACTTTGAAAGGCGGTGAAGACGATGTTGGATGAATTCTATAGAGACATTTTAGAGTTTTATATGGACCCGGCCAATGTCCAGGCTTTAGAAGAATACCGCAAAGCAAAGGAAGAAGCCCAGGGGAAGGAGGATAAAACATGAGTGGTCAATGGGAACAGAAACGGGATGTTCTGGCCTGTCTTCAACGGGCAGCAGAATATGCCGGAAAAGATTTGAGCTTCATTTTGACAGAAGACGAAAGCGAAGTCGAAGTTACCAACTTGAGAAGCTACGAACATATTACCATCCGGGTTGCTTACGACAGCCCGGGAGCATTAATCGTAGATGTCCTGAAGGGGATTGAAAGGTGGCTGATGTAAATGAAGGTGACAGAAGTACGTGGCCATCATACTACGGAGATGCAGTCGAAACGGTCGCGGATCCGTGAAGGAATAACCTTTTGCTTGGGGCTGGCGATGGCCTGCGGCATTGGTATCTACATCGGCCATACGGCCGGCGAAGAAGCTAAACAATTAGAAGAACAGCGCATCCATTACGTCCAAGAGGGCGAAACCCTTTGGGACATTGCATCCGGCATTGCCAGCGATAGTGACGATATTCGGCAGGTCGTTTATGAACTACAGACAGTCAACAACATTTCCGGTACAGAGGACCTGCATCCCGGGCAGCGGCTGATCATCAAGTTTTGATGAGGCAGTCAATGACATGCCCGCTATGCAGCAAAGCGGCGAACAGCTGGATTTATTGCAAGGCCAGGGCGCAGGATATTTGCCAGGACCATTGCAAGGCCTGCAAATATTTTGCAGGGACTATGCTGTGGTCCTGCTGGTATGGCATAAAGCAAGAAGCGCCGAAGGAAAAGCCGAAGGCAGCGGAACAGGCACTGCCGGATACACGCGGCGGCCGGGCCGTGGAAAAGTTCCGGCAAAACATGAGGGCAATAGAAAAGCGCCTCACTCATAAAGAATGAGACGCTTTCTACATTGTGTTGCAAAAGAGATCGTCGGTACACAATCAGTATAACATAGAGCAGGTTTCAAGGATAGGGCACGGCCCTATTTTACACTTGCTTAAAGGTATTAAATATACAAACAACCGGCGGACAGGAGGTTCGGCATGTATGTCATGGAAACGGTGACAGCAGGTCCCGTCATCGAAGTGAGAAAATATCATACCGCCCGCTACCACCATCCATCGATGCCGCGCAGCCGGAATTGCAATAAGACCGGCGCCGACCAGTGGAAGGTAAATGAGCGCAACTCCATCCGGAACCTGCGGCTCCTCATCCTGGAGAACTTCCAAGAGGATGACATACGCCTGGACCTGACCTATGCCGGGGAAGCTCCGACCGAAGCCGAAGCGAAAAAGCGGCTGGACAACTTCATCCTATGCCTGCGACGCCACTACAGGGCGGCCGGGCATGAGCTGAAGTGGATTGGTACGAGCGAGGGCAAGGACCATCGCCCTCATCATCATCTGCTGATAAACAACATCGGCTGGGGACGGCGGGAGTATCAGGCATTATGGAAATGGGGCAAGATTCCCTATAACGCCTTTCGGTTCTACGACGGCCAGCCAGCTGATGCGGAACGAGTGGCCAAATATCTCGTCAAGGAAACGCGCGAAACGTACTGCCAAAAAGAGCGCTGTCAGCGGTCACGCTATCGGTGCAGCCGGAACCTTCGCAAGCCAAAGGTTGAAAAGGAAATCATACAGTCCAAGACGTGGCGGGAGCCGAAACCCAAGAAGGGCTATTACATTGAAAAGCCCGTGCAATACGGGTATACCGCCTATGGGTTCCCGTACATGTTCTATCGCATGATAAGAGAGGAGGAAAGCGTTGGTGTACCTGATCCGCAAATCGCCGGTCCCGTTCGCTGCCGTGGCAGAGGGACGGGAAAACACACTGCTGCTCGGAAAAAACGAATGTGTCCGGATTGACGAAGAAATCCACTTCGTCGAATTCGAACACGGGCAGCGGACCGGCAAAGAATGTTATGGGCGCGTTGAGTATATCTACGATAAGCGCTTGGTCAAATTCCGGGTATACAAGCACCGGACGAATAGAAAGAAGGCCCGACAATGGAACTCAAAAAAAAGAAGCGAATCCACCTGACCGGCAGGAAGGCCAGGGAATTTTACGATAAGATTTACGACCGCGACGGCGGCCACTGCATCTGGTGCGGCGTGCCGATTGAATATGGCGTGAAGTACCATCATGAGCCGTGCGGCATTTACCGCAGTGACGAAGAAACGAAGGTCGTCATGCTCTGCCCGCACTGCCATTTCATCCGTCATCACCAGGCGCCGGCAGTCGCACGGGATATTTGCGTAGACTACCTGCACCGTCTGTACGGCGAAAAGGGGGCGCTCAAAGAATGATTGCCACGTGTGAACTCTGCGGAAAATCGTTTGAAACCAGTCAGAAACGGAACTTGTGCGAAGCCTGTTCCGTGGCAGCTGAACAGCGGATTTATCATCCGACCCATGGCGTGTGCTGTATCTGTGGGCGTACCATGCCCGATGCCAGGCGCGGCCAAAAGTATTGCAGCCAAAAATGTAAGCGCCTGAGCCGCAGTATCATCAACCTGCGCTGGCACGATAACCACCCGGAATATAAACCGGCCCCAAAAATCAAGAAGCCGAAGACGCGGAGCTTCTTGGCCGAAGTAGAAGACCTGGGACGAAAAATGGGTATCGGCGGCTATGGCCAGATGATGGCCATGATCAAGACGCGCTGTCAGAAATCCGGTCTTAGTGTGCGGAGTGAATTCTGCCATTTGAAATTTGTCTATGAAAAGGAGCATGGCCATGATTAAAATAGCCGTGTACAGTCTCAAGGGCGGCGTTGGCAAAACAATAACGGCCGCCAACTTGGGACATTTGTACGCAACCCATCGGACAAAAAAACTCAAAGGGACGAAGCGGAACAGCTTACGCCGTGTACTCTTGGTCGACCGGGACCCGCAGGGGAACTTGTCGCAATATTTCAGCCGCTATGATGCGGACGGTCCTGTCCAGCTGAAGCCGGTCGGCACGGAATGGCCCTGGCTGGACATTATCCCTGGCAATTTATCGCTATCGGGTATGGAAGATGTGGCCTTAGACGTCGATTGCTTTGCCGACGACTACGACCTTTGCCTTATCGACTGTCCGCCGGCCCTGGGGAAACTGACAGCTAGTGCCTTGCGGTGTGCAGACTATCTGATTATCCCTATCCGCCTGGATGCCTTCAGCACGCACGGCCTGGAAAACCTCATGCAGCAGTTAAGCTACTTACAGGAAGCGGGCTTTGATGCGAAAGTGCTGGGTGTCCTGGTCACGCACGATGAGCCGGCCTGGTACAGTGATGACGTAAAGGCTTTGCTTAGCGAACGTCTGCCGCTGTTTCCGACGGCCATCAGCCGCAGTGCCTGGGTGGCTGAATCGACTATCGAGCATAAGCCCCTGGCAGAACTGACCGGGCCGGACCATCAGTTAAAGCCGATGTGCATCAAGCCGGCCTGGCAGTATCGGCGTGTCATGAATGAAATCGTGGACAGGTTGTCCAAATTGGACAGGAGGTAGCACATGAATTTAGCAGAAAGCCTGGGCTTCGTACCGCAAAAGACGGCACGAGCCGTGCGGGCTATCAACGTAGGCAAGCTCATCCCGAACCCGGCGAACTTTTACCACATCGGCAGTCTGGATGAGCTAAAAGCCAGCATTTTAGAAGACGGCGGCGTCCGCCAAAACCTCATCGTCGAACCGAAGGGCGATGGAACGTACATCATCATCAGCGGGCACCGGCGCTGTCAGGCCGTCAAAGAACTGCTGGCCGACGGGGCCGACGTGGAAGCGGACCTGCCTTGTGAAATCGAGCCGGACCATGCGAAGGCGGAACGATTACTAATTAGGGCCAATAGTGCGGCCCGTATCCTGACGCCATGGGAAGAAGTCCTGCAAGCGCAGCGGGCCGATGAAATCATCACCCGCCAGCGGCAGGAAGGCGTCATCTCCGAAACGAAGCGGCAGGCCATGCAGACCTTACTGCATAAAAGCAGCGGAACTATTGGACGCCTCTGCGCCATTTACAATAACCTCATCGTCGACTTACAGCAGAAAATGAAAGACGGAAAACTTGGTGTATCCGTGGCCTATGAAATCTGCCAGTTACGTCCAGAAGACCAAAAGGGCCTGTTCGATGGCATGACCAAATTCGACATAGAAGAAATCAGCCTGGCCGATGTCCGCCACTATAAAGACATGAACGGCATTAGTAATAAGCCGGCCGATGATCCACGGCAGACAACCATCATGGACTTCATCGACGACAAGCCGGCCGAAGAGCCAGCAGAAGAAACACGGCCTATGGTGGAAGCTGGTCGAGAACCGGAACGCCCTGCGGCGGTGGAAATGGAACATGAACCGGAAAACGAAGAGGATGCCATGGACTCCGAAGAAAACCAGGCACTGAAAGAATACCAGACAGTAGCAGAGAGCGTCTGGCAAAGCACGTACAGAATTTGGAGTCTCCATGATAAATACGTTGACGGGAATATCACAACGGAAAATTATATTGCTGAAGCACAATATGAAGCACGGACGCTGTATCAGGAACTGGATCACCTGCGGGGTCTCCATGAAAAAAGTAAAAGGAAGGGATAAATGCGATGAAATGGGTAGCAACAAGTGAAGAAATGCCTGAAGTAGGGCGGCGCGTGTTATGCGCGATGTACGCCGACACCGAATACGGATTTCCAGTATGTGGAGTTTTTGATGGGGAATATTGGATTGTCGACGATGTACAGCAGCTTATCGACCAGAAGCGGGTGCATTACTGGGCACCAATAGCACGGATACCGAAGGAGGACTGATAGCGTGGACCTGAAACGGATTGTGTGGACGGCAATGATTGCCTGGACGATTATCTTTTGGTTCGGAATTACGTATTTACTGGTGAGGTGGTAAGGTGGACATTGTAAAAGCCGGTATCGTAGATGCCCGGAAATTCTTGCTGATAATTCGGGAACAGCACTACGAACTGGAAGAGCTGAAGTATGAGCGATACCTGGAGGAAAACGGGCTATGCCTGAAAGTCTCGAACCCGGCGCGGCCCTGTGTCAGCACTGGCGGTCCTAACGACTTATCGCGTATCCCCGTTCACATCGAACAATTTGTGAAAAAGATTGCCCGCGAAGAAGCGAAACTCTATCAGATCCGGGAAATGGGAAAAGACTTTATATCCCTGCTTCCGGATGCCAGGGCGCGGGCTATCTTGAAATACTACTACGTCGACTTCCTGACATGGGAACAAGTCGCCATACGGATTCACTTATCGCCGTCCCGGACATATAACAGTCACCGCCTGGCACTGGAGCAGCTGAACAGTCTGATACGGGCCGCGTGGATGCGGAAATTTATCGAGATTTTAAAAGACAGGAGTAAATAGGAGTCGAACCTGTGGTAAAATGATAGTGTCAGAAAACAACAAAATACGGGCGCTCGCCTAACCGCGGAGCGCCTTTTTTGTACCCAGAAAGGGGGGACGGCCATGATTCACTGCGATAACATCCGCTGCAAGTTCAACCAAATGGAAATCTGCACGAACCTGCACCTGGAAATCGTCCATGAGCGCTGCGTGTGTTTTGAACTGAAATATCATCGGGCGAAACGCCATGTGTCGGATCTGAACCATGAGCCGGTCCCCTATCGGTCCAGAAAGAGGGTCTTTAAATGACAGCCAATAAAATCCGGGGAACCCCGATTCGCCGGGAAAAGATATTTTTAAATAAAAATAATACGCGCCCAAATAGCGCGCGCAAAATAAAAACTAAGAAGCGCCGCGCTGTGACCTGGGCTAAATTCAACACGGCAAAAAACATGATGATTGTCCAGTCCATGTGCCACAAGGGCTGGACTAATGATGAAATCGCCGACTACATCGGTATCAGCCTGTCTACGTTCTATAAGTGGCAGGCAGAACATGTAGCGTTTTCGGAGGCCCTCAAAGAGCCGAAAGAATACTGCATCGCCCGCGTAGAAAATGCGCTTCTGACGAGGGCCTTGGGAATTGAAAAGAAAATCCACGAGTCCGAAACTGTCACCGTCGAAAAAGACGGCAAAAAAGTTACGACGACAACGGAGAAAAACAGCCTCTGCTACTATCCGCCGGACACGCGGGCCGGTATCTTCTATCTTACGAACCGGGCCGGGAGTGACTGGAAGCAGAAGCAGCAGACGGAAGTAACAGGGAACCTGAGTATCGATGCGGCTGTAAATACAGAGGGCCGGCTCAAAGCCGCTATGGAAAGGAAGAAAAAGGAATGACCATAGATGAAGCGTATCAAGTCATAGACTGCCTGGGGCAAGTAAGTGACGATCCGGAAGCCTTTGTCTGGTTTGCTTTTGACTGGGACCATGACCCGGATTTGCAGGGTCAGGCGCCACAGGATTGGCAGCTGGAACAGCTAAGGATGATAGGGAAAGGGCTGGCTACGCCGAATGAAGTCATTCATCAAGCGGTAGCCTCTGGTCATGGTATCGGTAAATCGGCGCTGGTTGCCTGGATTATATTATGGGCTATCTCGACGTATCCCAATACACGCGGCGTCGTCACGGCAAATACAGAAGCCCAGCTGCGGACGAAGACCTGGCCGGAGCTTGCGAAATGGTATCGGCGTTTCATCGGCAAAGAGCTGTTCCATCTAACGGCAACGTCGCTCTTTTCCATTCAGGAAGGGCACGACCGGACCTGGCGTATTGATGCTATCCCTTGGAGCAAAGACAATCCGGAAGCTTTCGCCGGTCTACATAACCAGGGCAGCCGAATCCTATTGGTATTCGATGAAGCCTCGGCCATTGACGATGCTATCTGGGAAGTCGCCGAAGGGGCGCTGACCGATACGGATACCCAGATTATCTGGTGTGCCTTCGGTAACCCGACGCGCAACACCGGGCGCTTTCATGATTGCTTTACGAAATACCGGAAATACTGGAGCACAAAGAAGATAGACAGCCGGTCTGTACCTATATCGAACAAAGCCCAAATACAACAATGGGAAGACCAATACGGTGAAGACTCGGACTTCTTCCGGGTACGTGTACGCGGCGAATTTCCGGCTACATCGGAAAATCAGTTCATCTCGGCACAACTCGTCGAAGAAGCGCAAAAACGCGCCATACGGCCCGCTCAGTACAATTTTGCGCCGGTTATTCTCGGCGTGGACATGGCATGGAGCGGCGGCGATGCGACTGTCATCTATCTGCGGCAGGGACTGTACAGCCGCAAGCTGGCGTCGTACGCGAAAAACGACAACGACGGCGTCATCGCCGGGAAGATTGCCGCCTTTGAAGACCAGTACCAGGCCCAGGCCGTCTTTGTCGACCAGGGGTACGGAACGGGGGTGTACTCTTTTGGACTGACCATGGGACGCCAGTGGCGGCTCGTGGCCTTTGGCAGTGCGTCCGGGAAGCGGGGCTATGCCAATAAGCGGGCCGAAATGTGGGGCGCCCTTCGGGACTGGCTGCGGGATGGCGGGGTACTCGAAGACGGGGACGTCATCCATGACGACCTCATCGGACCGGAAGCCTTTGTCAATGCTAAAGGCGAAATACAGCTGGAGAAAAAAGAAGACATGAAGCGGCGCGGGCTTCCATCTCCGAACGAAGCAGATGCCCTGGCGCTGACCTTTGCCTTTCCTGTACTCCGCAGGGATGCGGATATAGGGACGGCTAATACGAAATACGATTTGTTCAAGAGGAGGTAACACTATGTGTGGAAAAGTAGGGAAAGCCATTGGCGGCATTTTGGGATTTGGCGGGGGCAGCAGCGCTCCGACGGTCCCGCAGGCCGACCCCGTGGCAACGACCGTCAACGTCGGCGATGATACGAGTAATACGACGGACGATGCTACGAAAAATGCGAAGAAGAAACGCGGATTTTCGGCGACGCAGTTGCGGGACTTCCGGTCCGGCCTGGACTCCATTTTAGGGAGCACCAATGGCAAGAATACTTTAGGGTGATGCTATGAGACCGGTTATTGAAACAGAATTGGCCCGCTCGCCGACGGGCAGCCATAAATTCAAGAAGACCAACACGGTCCAGCAGAAATCAAAGCTTATACAGCGCTATGCCACACTCTTTCGGAACCGTCAGCGCTGGCTGGATATATGGAAGGACATACGGGACAATGAACTTCCCTACGATGGCCAGTTTGACGATGACCAGCCAGGCAAGCCGAACCTGCACGATGATAATATCTATAACACGACGCCGGGCGACTGCCGTAGTATCTTTGCGGCGGGGATCCAGTCAGGCCTGACGCCGCCGTCGCGGAAGTGGTTCCGCTATACCCTGGCTGACATGACGCTCAATGATAACGTCATGGTCAAGCGCGTGTTAGATCAGCGCTGCGACATTACAGAGTATGTCCTGGCACGGAGCAATTTCTATAATGCCGTCCATACGGTATACATGGAACTGCCCATGGGACAGGCACCTATGGGCATATTTGCCGCTGGACGCGGCATAACCTTTGTGCCGTATACCATCGGGACCTATGCCCTCGGTACCAATGCTCAGGGTATCGTCAATACCTTTGCCCGCAAAGTCCGCATGACAGCGGCCCAGATTGTCGGCAAATTCGGCCTGGAGAACTGCCCGCAGAGCGTGCAGGATGTCTACCGCAGTAATAACGGTTATAGCACGTATTTTACCGTATGCTGGCTCGTCGAAGAAAACGACAAAGCTGATGCCGATGAACTGGGAAACCAGCACATGCCGTTCCGGTCTGTCTACTGGGTGGAAGGTTCCAATGACCAGGAAGTCCTGGCAGCGACTGGCTTTGAAGAATGGGCTATCCCCGTAGCCCGCTATGACGTAAAGGGACTGGAAGAATACGGAATCGGCCCGGCGTGGTATGCCCTGCCAGACTCGCGGATGCTCCAAAAAATGGAATACGACGCGGCCATGGCCACCGAACTCGGTATCAAACCGCCCATGCAGGGGCCGGCAGATATTGCCCACCGTATCAATTTGTTCCCTGGCGGCTATACGGCGAACCTGGACCCGAACAATGCCGTTCGTCCCTTATTCCAGGGACAGCTGGATATTGGCACGCTGGACCAGAAAATCGTCCGCGTCGAAGACCGTATCAAACGGGCTTACTCGACGGACCTGTTCCTCATGCTCGACCAGCTCGACCGGGGACAGATGACAGCACAAGAAGTCATGGCCCGGAACCAGGAAAAACTGCAGCAGCTGGGACCAGTCGTCGAACGACTGCAATCAGAATTCCTGAATAAAGTGCTGGAACGCGTCTATAACATCCTCGACCGGAACCAGGTATTTCCACCCTTGCCGGACGAAGTGCAGGAGTTGCTCGATGGGCAGGAAATCAAAATCGAGTACCTGTCTCCGCTGGCACAGGCGCAGAAAATGTCCGGCCTGACGGCGATTGAACAGGGCCTGGCCTTTGTCGGACAGACGGCACAGCTCGACCCGCGCGTCGTGAACCGTGTCGACTTCTCCGATGCCGTGGCTAAGTACCTCGACCGGATTGGTGTACCGGCTACGATGGTCCGGTCGGAAGACGAATATCAGCAAATCCTGGAGGCACAACAGAAAGCCGAACAGGAAGCGCAGCAGCAGGCCCTGGCCGCGCAGCAGGCACAGCAGGCGGCCCCGCTGGCTCAGGCGGCAAAGAACCTGACTGATGCGGCCAATGACGGCAATCCGGCATTACGAGAATGGATGGGGATGGAAACATGATGGATGAATACCAGCGCCTCGACCAGGAGGCTTTGAATTATGTACTGGCGGACAGAAAAGGCCGGTGGTTCCTCATGCGTCTGTTAGACCGGGCGCGTGTCAACGTACCGACCTTTCACCGCAGTGCTTTGATTACGGCGTATAACGAAGGCCGGCGCTCCGTCGGGCTGGAATACCTGGCCATGCTGACACGAGATGTCGACCACATTAACAAGAAACAGCAGGCCGAAAACGAGTACGCCTTGGAAATCGCCCGCATTGAAGGAGGAAAGAAACATGTTTAACTTACAGTTATTTGCGGAAACCGACCCTTCCGCTCCTGTCGTACCCACTGCCTTGGGTGGTGACGAAGGCACACCGGCTCCGCAGGACACGAATCCGCCGATGGCCCCGCAGGATACGAACCCGCCGGCCGCACCAGAAACGTATGACTACTCCGGTGCACTTCATGAAATCTTTGGCGAAAACGCCGAAATGGATGATGGATTGTCGAACCAGCTGAGCGACATTCTTCACGGCCTGGGGGCTACGCAGGACCAGGCCACCGCGGCCGCACGGTTCGGTATGACCTATGCACGGGATGCGGCACAAGCCGCCGCGCAGCAGGTACAGGACAGCTACGTCCAGGAAATCCAGGGATGGGGCGAAACAGCCCGCCAGGAACTGGGCGGAAAATTCGACGAAACCGTAGCAGCCGCTTGTACGACGCGTAACTACCTGGAACAAAAAGTGCCGGGATTTACGAAAATGCTGAACATCACCGGCGCTGGCAACCACATTGCCATGATCCGCGCCATGGCCGCGATGGCGTCTCTCGTGGGCGAAGACCCGGGACACAATGGACAGGGCAGCGGCGGAGGAAGCGGACATTCGTTATATGATCAGACAGATTTTTCGAAATATTAGGAGGCTAAACTATGGCTTACGGTAACACCGCATTGACTTTTTCGGACCTGCGCAAGCGCATGGATCCCGATGGCAAGATTGCCTGGATCATGGAAATCATGGCCCAGAGCAACCCGATTATGCAGCACATTCCCTGGATGGAAGGGAATCTGCCGACAGGCAATCAGACGACACTGCGCACGTCGTATCCTCATCCCCAGCTCCGCCGTATCAACCGCGGCATTACGCCGGGGAAATCGACGACCCGTCAGATTGTCGATACCTGCTGCCTCATGGAAGGCATGAGCCAGGTAGACGTCCGTATCGTCAACTTGGCACCGGACAAAGAAGCAACCCGTCGTTCAGAAGACGGCGCCTTCGTCGAAGGCTTCACGCAGGACCTGGCGAAATATATGTTCTACGGCGACACGGAAAAGAACCCCGATGAATTCAATGGCCTGGGTATTCGCTTCAATACCTTCACGGGTGATAAAGGAACCTATGGCTTCCAGACCATTAACGCCGGCGGCACGACGGAAAATAAACAGACGTCGATGTATATTGTCGACTGGGGCGAAAATGCCGTCACCGGCATTTATCCAAAAGGCTCCCAGGCTGGACTCAAAATGGAAGACAAAGGCGAGCATATCGTGGAAGATAGCGAAGGGGGCAAGTACAATGCCCTCGTTACCTGGTTTTCCTGGGACGCTGGCCTGGCCGTCCAGAATCTCCGTAAAGTTGCGGCTATCCGCAACGTCGATGTTGCCACAAACCCGACAGGGATTACGGCAGCCGACCGGAAGAAACTCGTCGAAAATATCATCGTCGCAAAGAACCGTATCGTCAACCCGAAACGCCCGATTCTCTACGTGTCGGACAAAGTCTATACAATTCTCGAATTGTATTTGAATGACAAAAACAACATCTACGTCACCCAGAGCGAAGCTTTGAACGGAATCCCGAAACTCTACGTACAGGGCCTGGAAGTGTCCAAATGTGACGCCCTGAGCGATACCGAACCGGTTATTACAGAATAGGAGGACCCTATGGTTTACGATGGCGAAAACACCTTTTACTGGAAGAAAGCACTGAACGGGACGACGACAGGCACGTCGGACGTCGTCCAGACCGGCAAAGGAGATGCGGGCAATCCGCTTATCCTCTACGTTACGGCTCCCGGCGCTACGGCCGATTTGACCGTCGAATTACAGACGGCTGTGGACGAAGCCTTTACAAAAGCCGTTACCCTGGGAACGTATACCTTGAAAAAAGACGACGGTTTGAAAACAAAAGTTCCTTATGGGGACGTGGGCTTCATGCGTATCAAATACACCGGCGCATCGGCTCTGACAGGTGGCACCTTGACGGCCGCCCTGGTCATGGATGCGGACCTGGCATGATACCAGCTATCCATTTCAAAAACGCCGGCCCGAAGCGGAGACTCGAAGATTTACATGCCAATGAGTTGCGACTTCGCCTGGAACATGCCGGGATACCGTATCCCGACGATGCGACGAAACAAGACCTCGTCGACCTTGTACGGAAACATAGATTGTAGATGGGAGGGGCTTCGGCCCCTCACTCTATAGAAAGGAGCAGCCATGACCGATACAGATATTTGTAACATGGCCCTGTCGAATATAGGCAAGGGCGTCATTGAAAACATGGAAGAAGGCGTGGAAAATGCAAGAGCTTGTAAACTATTTTACGACCCGACACGTCGTGAAGTGCTACGGTCTTTTCCCTGGGGGTTTGCACACCGGATTGAGCGCCTGGCCGTAGTCGATGTCAATGTGCCGGGCTGGGATTTTGCCTATGGCTATCCCGATAAATGCCTGATGATCCGTAACGTCATATCCGATGCCAGCGGCGCTGACCGCGTCTATGAGCGCTTCGACGTCGTCAATATCGGCAGCAGTACGAAAGTCATCGTTACCAATGGCGAGCAGTGCTATGCCGACTATACGTGGGATGTGGAAGACCCGGAACTGATGGATACGATTTTCCTGCAAGGTTTCGCTCATCTGCTGGCGTCGAAACTGGCTATGCGGCTGACCGGCAACCCTCAGCAGGGACAGAACGAATATCAGCTGTACCGGGCTGTCATCGCCCAGGCGCAAGTCCAGGATGCCCGGGAAATGGAACCGCACACCGTATTTGAGAGCAGCTATATCGCCGCAAGGAGGGGATACCGTGGCTAGCATCTATGTCATTCAGCCGGCCTTTACGACAGGTGAAATATCCCAGGCAGTCGGCAGCCGTGTCGATTTAGACCAGTACAAGTCGGCTTTGCTTAATGCGGAGAATACCGTTATACGCCCCTATGGCGGCTGTTACCGTCGACAGGGGTCCAAGTATATTGGCGAACTCAAAAGCAGCACTCAGGACGCTATCCTCGTTAGTTTTTACAATTCTGAAACTGACGCGTATCTCCTGGAAGTTGGCGTCCAATACATCCGGATTTGGAAAGATGGCGCCTATACGGGCATAGAAATCAGTACGCCTTATAGTAATCCTAAAGGGTTACAGTTCAGTCAGTCCGGCGATGTCATGTATATTTGTTCCGGCCAGTATCCGGTAAAACTGCTGCGGCATAAACAGGACGGCTGGGACCTTATCGACATGGAAATCACTGAACCCTATTATGACGCCATGCTCGATGCCGTCGTCGATAATAAAGTCACGCCATCCGGCACCTCTGGGACCGTGACTATCAGCTCGCAAGCCGCTATTTTTCATAGTGGCATGGAAGGCGGCTATATTCAGCTCAACCAGAAAGTCGGCAGCCAGACCTTGTCCGGATCCTGGGGCGAAGAAACGACGACCTGGACGTCAGGCGAACTCTATGTCGGAGAAAAATGGAAAATCGTCACTCACGGGACACACCATTATGAAATCCTTCTTCAGAAGCGGGAAAAGAAAAGCTCCATTTGGCGGGAATATCGCAAGTACACGTCCAATGACGACCAGAACTACACCGAATCGGGCAGTGAAACGGAAGGCTGCTATTTGCGTCTCATTGTCAAAGTCTGGAATGATGATGAGGCCCAAGAATCGAAACTGACCGTAGATCTGACACGACTGCCCTATACCCATACGGGGACGGCAAAGATTACCGCTGTCAATTCTGGAACGACCGTCACCGCTGCCGTCAAAGATGTATTCGGCAGTACCGACGAAACGGCCGACTATGCCCTGTCTTCGTGGAACAGCTATTACGGTTTTCCCCAGCAGTCGTGCTTTTTCCAGGACCGCTTAGTCTTTGCCGCCAACTACAAGAATCCCTATTCGCTATGGATGAGTAAGACCGGAGATTATCCGAACTTTTCCGTTGAAAAAGTGGACGGCACTGTCACCGATGACAGCGCTATCAAAATGGACCTCATCGTCCGCAACTCGTATCAGATACGTCACCTCGTCCCGTCACAGGACCTCGTCGTCCTTACGTCAGGCAATGAATGGGTCATCAGCGGCGACAGCGTCCTGACGCCGACGAAGGCTTATCCAAAGTCACAGACCATGCGCGGCTCCTCGACGTGTCTGCCACAGCATATCGGCAACCGTATCGTCCATGTCCAGCGGTCCGGTTCGACCGTCCGCGACCTGGGGTATCAGTACGAATCGGATAACTATAACGGCGACGAGCTGGATATTCTGGCTACTCACTTAGTCAAGAACCATAAACTGCTCTCGTCAGCTTATTGCCAGGAACCGGATTCCACGCTCTTTTTCGTCCGCGATGACGGCGTCCTTCTGGCCTTTACGATGATACGGGAGCAGAAAGTCTTTGCCTGGTCTCATTTCGTCACGGACGGGAAATATAAATGGATTGTCGCCATCCCACGCAACGAGAACGACGAACTCTACGCTATCGTCGAACGGACCGTAAACGGGCAGCCGAAGCGGTATTTGGAACAGTTTGCCGTCATGCGCGACGATACCGACCAATATGCCGACTCTTATGTCACGGGCAGCGGCACGACGATTGCTTTGCCACATCTCGTCGGGAAAACGGTAACCATCGTAGGCGACGGTATCCGTCAGAAAGACGAAGTCGTCCCAGCTGACGGCATGGTGCATCTCGATGAATCATATAGCCGTATCATCGCGGGCCTGCCGTACACGACCAAGATTGAACAGCCCGGCATGGAAGTCAGCCTCCGGGAAGGAACCCTGCAGGGACGCGTCCATAAAATAAACGCGGTCACCCTGCGTGTCGAAGATACATACGGCGGTAAAATCGGCCTGACTTTCGACAAAATGGACGAACTCAAATACACAGACGAATATACCTTATTTTCCGGGGACCTGACTCAGAGCGTCCCTTTATACGATATTGGGGCCAACACGCGCAACCACTTGTGCATCATGAGTGATGAACCGTACCCCTTTAAACTCAACGCCATAATCAAGGAGGTCAGTATTGATGGGGGATTGGTTAGCGCATATAACGGTTAAACCGATAACGAAAGAATTACTGCCCGACGTCCGCTGGCTGGCAAAACGCCTGCGGAATCGGGACGATATGGAATTAAAAGCAACAGATACCCACTTAGAAACCTTCGCCGTCGATGTAGACTACGAAAATTACATCGCCTACGTGGACGGCCAGCCGCTATTGCTGTTCGGCGTCAGCCGCAGTGTAATTTGCGGCTATGGCCATGTCGTGTGGTGTGTCGCACGACAGGATCTTTATCAGCATTACAAGAAAGAATTCGTCGCCCTGGGCCGGCAGGTCCTGCCGAAGTGGAAGCGGCGGTTCCCGAAAATGTGGAATATGATAACCCAGAGCAACGAGAAGTCCCGGCGCTGGCTGAAATCATTCGGCGCGGAATTCTCGAAGCCCTTTCTCTATAAAGATATGTCGTGGCAGTTGTTTTTTGTGAAAGGGGATGAAAAGCATGTGCGGCGCACCGTGGATGATGGCCCTTACGGCCATACAGGGAATCAATCAGTACAACCAGCAAAAACAGCAGTATAACGCACAATCGGCGCTGTATAATGCCCAGGCTAAGGCAGCCGAACAAAATGCCCGTATCAGTCAGGTCAAACAAGAACAGATTGCCGAACAATATGCAGCACAGCAGTCTAAGCTGAATGACCGCATGAAATTAGCCGCCGGGCAGACAGCCGCTCAGGCCGGGGCCAGCGGACTGCAACTCAGCGGGTCCCCTTTGGATGCCCTGTCTTCCAGCTATGATGCCTGGCGGGATGACAGCAGTACCTTATTGCAGAACCAGCGCAATGACGTTTGGTCCGAACATGTGAACGAGGTCAACTATCAGAACCAGGCCAATGCCTACCGGACCAGCGCGGCTAACTTACAAGCGCAGAAAAAGAGTGCCTTATGGGGCACGATTCTAGGGACGGCTGCGTCTATGTACGGTATCCATCGAACTTACGGAGCCGCCGACAAGACCAGTGGCACCTATAATGGGGCCTATGATATTAACCCGGGCACCTATTATAACGGCAGCGGCCACTATACCTATACGAATCGGTTTAAACAGGAAGCCGGCATTTTCACGCCGGCCTACTCGTATACCGGGATTACGCCAGTCAACTTGGATAAGGCGGTTGCCAAATACGATTCCAAGCCGCGTATCCGTCCGGTCAATCTTGAAAAATACTACTAGGAGGAAATCATGCAGATCAAGAGCTATAACCCGTCCGTGGACCCGAACACCATCCATGGCAATGTCCAGGCCCCAAGCGACTCCAATGCCTATGGGGCCAATGTGTCCGGCGCTAAAGCCTGGCAAACTGGCATGAGCGCCGTTCAGCAGCAGATGCAGGCCTATGTCGACGACCAAATTAATCTGAGCGTCTTGGATGCGAAGAATAAATACGAAGCCGGCATGAACGACCTGCTTAACAATCCTGATACGGGACTGCTAAATAAGCAGGACATAAATGCCCTGGATGTGGTCAATCAGTACCAGGCCGGCGAACGGGCTATCCGGGAATCGGCCATGGCCGGACTGCCGAACTACCAGAAAGCCCACGATGCCTTCCTGCGCATGGCCGATGACGTAAACGTTCAGCGGGCGGGCCAGGTCATGAAATACCAGTACGCGAAAGACTTGGAACATCGGGACAACACGTTCAATACCTTTGTCACGAACGAGACGGACCACCTCGTCGAAAGCGGCAACAGCGACGGCCTTTTCAAAGGACTGAACCGCATCACAGCGACAGCCTATGCCCTCTATGGCAATATTTACGGGAAAGATAAGATGGATGCCATGATAAAAGACAAAGCCACGACGATGGTCAACTCGGTGCTCACCAATTTGACGGCCAGTGGTAATGCATCAGACTTCGATAAAGCGACGGCCTTGCTGGATAAGGTCAGTCCCTGGGTCGATGACAGCAAATTGACGTCCATGCGGCATATGCTCTTGCAGCGGAAACATGATAATGGTCTGCTGGAACGGGCCAAAGAAGCGGCCCGCCTGTATCCGAATGACCCCAAAAAGCGTGCTGAATACATTCGGGCTGGGGCGACGAAGACCGTATATAGTGGCAATGCCAGTACGGGCAACCAGGTCGTCGATTGGTATATCGATGCCGCCCATGAACAGGGACTGGACCCTAGAATCTACTTATCTACAGGCATGCGTGAAACCGGTGGCGATACCATCGAAGGGATGCACATGGCAGACGGCGGCGGGTACGCCCAGATTACCGATGAAACGGCGCGGGCCTATGATTTGGATAGTAAGTTTCCTGGATGGGATACGGACCCGAAACAGAATATCCGTGCCGGAGCGTATATCCTCAAACAGAAGACAGACGAAAGCGGCGGCGACCCCTGGGAAGGCGTTCGGGCATACAATGGCAGCGGAGAAGCGGCGGAACAGTATAAACAGCTAGTCAAGCATAATTACGATGCCTTAGATGGTATGGACCTATCCGGTAGCGGCGGCAGTAAGATACAGCCATATAACCTGCCGACCCAGGGAGCGGACATTGACGAGCAAGTTAAAGAACTGACGCCGGAATTTCAGCAAGCCCTGCCGTTCATCGGCGGGATGCTCAACCAGATGGGCGTTGCCGACGGCGCGGAAATTTCTTCGGCGGCCCGGACACGGGAACATAACGCCGAAGTCAATGGCTCACCGACCAGTCAGCATATCATTGGACCGAACGGGGGCAATGCCGTCGACATTGTACTGCCTAAAGGAACCAGCGCTGAGAAAGCCGAAGAAGTACGCAAAACCTTTGAAGACAGCGGCGCCTTTGACCAGGTTCTCTTCCACGATGCCGGCAGTGGCTATCACCTCCATTTAGGCGGTTATCACGGCGGCCTGGAAAAATCCGGCGGCGTGACGGCTCATACGGAAGTCATCTATGACGAAGCAGAACTCCAAAAAGCGGAACAAATGGCGACTTCTATCATTGCTGAACAGAAACGGCAGGAAAAAGAAGCCAATGACGCTATCGTCGAACAGGGACGAATGGAAATGCAGCAGCTCTATCAATCGGGGAATCTGGACCCGCAAGCCTACTTATCCATTGCAGAGCGATACGGCTACAACAATCCCGATGTATATACGACGCTGAAAAGCTGTATCAGTGCCTATGTCAGCTTCCGTACTGGCGGCTCTGGCGGGGCAGGAGAAAGTGGCCGCGGCGGCGGTCGTGGTGGAAGCGGCAGCTCTCGTAGCAGCGGGGCCAATATGACTGTCCTAAAATCACTGTTCGGAAGCAACGGCATAGAGTCCTTCAACGATATAGTCAACTATTGCAATAATCACGGGATTCACTTATCAGCTTCAAACCTCAATACCTTGCAGAAAGCGGCCAGTGATTATCAGAATGGAACTGGTGAATATAAGCCGATGTACAATATCACGCCTAAGCAGATTGCTGATGCCAGCGGTATCAATCCGGCGGAATTTAAAGGAAATTGGCCTGTTATTCAGCAGCTGATTCGAGGGGCAGCCGTTCAATACCGTGCCGAACATAATGGAAATGAACCGTCTATGAATGATTTGATTCAGTTTGGCGTCAATGCTATAACGGCCGATCCGACGAATGGAGGCTATTCACAGGCACAAATGCGGGCAGCAGGTATCCTTCGTATTACGGTAGGCGACGATGGATATGCAATCGTTACAGACTGGAACCATAATTCGTATACCATTGACCGCTGGGACGTACAACAAATTCTCGACGGTGAACGGACCTTGGCCGATGTAGTCGAATCGGCTGACGCAGCCAGTGATGATGGAGACAGTAGTGATAGCAGCAATGATGATAATAGCTATGTTGACACCTTGACAGAAACGGCCAGTGAATTAGGAGAAGCCGTCAGCGAAGTGGCTGATGCTGTCGATGAAAGCGTTACGGAACACGTGGAAAATAATATAGCTTATGCGAATGGGGAAGATGAAGACCAGTCCGAAGGTGGCGGGTCTTACATTTATTAGGAGGAAATATGGCAGACTATACCTTTGATACGTCGGGCGATATGAGCGATGCCCTTAAAATAACACCTGTCAAAGAACAGACGCAGGCCATGATTACGCCATCGGCAGAAGAAACGGCTGAACGGCATGAAGCCGAAGCCCAGGAAGCGGCTGCCAATGATGAGAAAATTGGGGAAATTATCGCATCTGGCCGGCCTGTCATGCGTAAAATACCGGATTTACTGACAACGCCAACCATCACGGGAAACTTGAACCCACCAGAGCCGCAAGAAAAGCCGGAATGGCAGAAGGCCGCTGAATGGGTCGTCGATTCGGCCCGCGACATTTGGCGCAATCTTTTCAACGAAAATGCGCAGGTACTCAAGGATGCCGATACCTATGCCCCTATGCTCGGCGTGTCGCCACAGTATATGGTAGATCATCCCGAACTGCTTGAAGAAACAAAGAAACGCGATACCCTATTGACTATCAATGACTTTCTTCCTGGCAATAATTGGTATTCGCCGGAAACGCTGGATAAATACTATCCGGAGTTGGCGAAATTCCGGCAGGAAAACCCCGTTGGTGCGGCTCTGGCCTTGCGGAATCACCGGGACTTGAATGATACTCGCAGCATCTTTGAACGCATCGGCGATGCCTTTAACAGTGCGGGTGAACTCTTTGCTGACGCTTTTAACTCCGGCTCTGACATGGTGAAACTCTATGACGCACAAATGAAAGCTGTAAATGGCGAAGACCTGGATACCGTCAAACCGGAAGTCGACGAAATCACACAGCGCCTCAAAGACTACCAGGAAGAAGACCGGCCCACATCGGCGCTGGGGAAAATCGTCTATGACACCGTGCAGCAGCTGACCATTTACGGCACACAGGGGTTGCGTGCTCTCCAGTATGTCCCGAAGGGCATGGCCCTGGCTATGGCCACGGCCGCTCCTGCTGCCGCCGCGGCTGGTCCGGAAACACTCGGGGCTGGATCGGCAGCCATCTTGGCCGCCGCCGGTGCGACTGGGGCCGCCTGGGGGTTACGGACCGGCTTGTACAATGAAATCAGCAAACAATCCATGGCCGATCGCTATTGGCAGATGGCACAGCAGCAGTCGAATGGAAAGCCTTTATACAGCCGGGCGAACATGCTGACTGATAGTGCCGTCGTCGGCGCGCTGAACGGAGCCGTCGAATTGGGATTGTTGGAATTTGGCTATGGTCCGATTAAAGCGGCCTTCGGCAAAGATGCCGCAAAATCCCTGCTGACCAATGCGGCTGCTCAACGGGACGTAGTAAACCAGGGCAAATTAGCCCTGGCTAAAATCGCAGCTCTCGCAGGGGCGAAACAGTACGCCCGCGGGACGCTGTCTGAATTGACGGAAGAAGGTGTACAGTCCGTCATCGGTGACGTCGCAACAAACGTAGAATATGGAATCCATCATAAGGGTAGATGGAACACCGTCGGCGATGTGCTCAACAACGCCGTCGACGCGATGGTAGAGGCTGTCCCGGCCGCCCTCGGCATGGGCGCTATGGGAACAGGGATGCATACGGTCGGGCACTATAACGCCATGCGTAATATTGCCAGCCTCAAAGTCGATGCTTGGCGCGAAGAATATCAGCGCAACGTAGAAAAACAAATGATTACAGACCTTGTGGCTAATAAATCGGACAATAAGCTGGCTACAGACTCTCCGTCCACGTATCAAACCGTCATCCAAAGCCAGGCCGAACAGCACGATATGGGCACTATCTACACCGATGCCCAGGAGCTGGCCCGGACTCCGGAAGGCGTCAACGTATTGAACGACCTCGTAAAGCGCGATATAGTGACGCCGGAACAGGTAGATACAGCGGTACAGAATGGCACGGATCTGGAAATCAAGACCGGCGTCTTTGCGCAGCGGGCCGATGAATCGTTTGATACGAATACCCTCATGGATGCCTCTACCATGAACCAGGGCGGTACGCATTTGGCAGCGCTTCGCGAACGGAAGCAGCGCATGGACGCTCTGGCACAGGAACTTCGCGACATTGCCAACGATAAGAGCGATGCCATCTCCGAAGAAATCATGCAGGAATATTTTCAAGACGCCGCTGCCATCGAACAGGATGCTGCCCGTGACGTCGTCTATCGCAATCCCTATGACTTGCAATCTTCTTACAAAGAAGCGCTGAAAGACGCTCGTAAGCAATATGAAGACGCAGTCAATTTTAAGTATTACTGGACCTACAAGCCCCAGGGCGTGTCTATTATCGTAGCCGATACAGACGGCCATGATAACGTCCAGACCGGACGTGGCTATCGTATGAGCAACAATGAACCCTGGTATAGTGATATGTATAAAGAGTACGGCGGGAAAGCGACGAAAAAGCAGATGCTCGATGTCGCTTATAAAAATGAACGGGCTGAATTAGCTGCCTCATCGCCGGAACTCCTGCCACAATGGGATGCCAACGTGGAAGCCGCTAAACAGCGCTATGAAACATTGCGCGATATGGGCGGAAAATTCGAAGAACTAAGCCGCAGTGACTACGCCCTTCGTAAGACCTTCAGCAAAGAAGGCGTCGCCGTTTATCAAGACGCTGTAAAAACCTTCCAGCAGGGGAACCAGGCCGTATCCCAGGCAGCCAAAGAAAACGCCTACCTCTACGCCCGCATGGCTGAACGGTGGGCACAAATCCGCCGGGACTACGGAGACACAGCCTACACGGCTAAAGACTTTGCCGCCGCTCATCCCATCCACATTGGCGGAACCGGAAGCGATGTCCAATTTGGACAACGGGCATGGCATGGAAGTGGTGTAGATTTTGATGATTTTGATTTAGGGAAAATTGGCAGTGGCACTGGAGCTAGTATGCACGGTTGGGGGATTTACGCTGCAAAAAGCAAACGGACTGCTCAGAAATACAAAAAAGAAATGAAAGACCGCGGCCTTCCGTCTGTCTTATATGAAATCGACGTTCCAGCTAACAAAGAGCTACTGGATGAAGATAAGCGCTACAAAGACCAAATGAAAGGCGTTCAAACTAAGATTCTCAAGGCAGTGCAATCCCTGTCTATGGAACAGAAACAAGCCTTCTGGACAAAATGGTTGCGCCAAGCTATGGGGAGTACTAAAGATGAAATCCAAGCAGAAACAGCTTTGCGGAAAGTGGAATTAAACATAAAGCATTGCCACGACGCCAGTCTGGGATGGGAAGGGCTTCCGGCGTTTAGAAAGCGGATTGCCTTAAACAGCCTAAAAAAACAAGGATACACCGACGAACAGATAAACGATACTTCCTATATGGAATCAGAAAGTAAGAGGTGGGAAGAAGAACTTCCAGGTGTACAGCAACAGGCCAAAGAAGCTAAAGGGGCTGGCGACAAGAAGCGGAATCAGTTGATAGAAGCGGCTATGGAAAACCCGGAAGCCACATTGGAAAAAGGCATTGGGACAGGTAAAGAAATCTACAATTATTTGACTGATGTATTATCCGACGGGAAAGACATAGAAAAAACGTCGAAATATTTAAACGAACAAGGAATCCACGGTATTACCTATGATGATGCCTATGATGGCCGTTGCTATGTCGTATTCGATGACAAAGCAATTCAGATCATCGACAAATATAACCAAGCTTATCGGCAGGGGAAAATCCGTGGGGCCTTCGACGCTAGCACTGGCGCTATCCATCTCTTTGATGCAGCGGACCAGTCTTCTTTCATCCATGAATCAGCCCATATGTATTTGACAGAAATGGAACGTATGGTACAGGAAGAAGGCGCGCCGAAACAGCTTGTCGAGGACTGGCATACAATTCATGACTGGGCGTCTTATGCTGACGGAAGACTGGACGACTACAAGGGGACACGGCTAGAGAAGGAATTTGCAGGCTATGAAGCCGCTATCCGGAAGGCCCGCGAAAGTGGCGATACTGTGGCCATTAAAGCCGCCGAAGAACGCTGGATGCAGGAACGCTTCGCCCGTGCCTTTGAACGCTATATCGCCGAAGGGAAAGCACCGGTCAAAGAATTACAGGGACCGTTCCGGCGTTTCAAGAAATGGCTTATCGGCATTTACCGGGATCTGCGAAACCTGGGCAAAGAACCGACAGACGATGTCCGTAGGGCTATGGACCGAATGGTAGCATCGGACGATGAAATCGAAACCTGGGCGCGGATCCGCGAACTCGATGCCTGGAACCGGAAAGGCTTTTCCGGTGATTTATCCGGCAGCGAAGGCACAATGATTCATCAATGGGCCGAAAAAATCAAGGAGCAGGCAAAAGAGAAACTCCTCGCTCAGTATGAAGAAGAAGCCCGTCAGCGGGATGCCGCCGACCGTCAGCAGGGGTTAGAAGAAGAACGCCTTGCTTATCAAAAACAGCTGTGTACTGATAATCCGATTTATCAGTATGAGAATATCTACAACAACATGCCCGAAGCCCGCGCCGGTATCTTGAATAAATTAGGCTATGCCGATGATGCGGAATTTAAACAAGCACTAAAAGCCGCCGGCGGTTCCCTGGAAGAAAGGACGAACCAGTATGTAGAATCCATCCGCAAGACCTATGAAGAAGATATGGCCATGACGCCGGATATGATACGCGCTGAAGCTGATGAGATGTTAGCGTCGACAAACGGACAGATGGCCTTGAATCAGCTGGAAGCGGCCGCTATGCGCCGGAAAATGAACGGCTATATTGCGGAATGTGTCAAAGCCCTTCGCGAAGTCAGCGATGTATCCGGTACCGACGCGCAGATTGCGGCACAGCTCCGGAAAATCCTGGGCGTCGAAATCGACCGTAATGCCGCACAAAAAGGCGCACTGAAGGACAGTATCCTGTCAAAGAACCAGCAAATCAAAGAGCTGAAGAAGCAGCTGGCCGACACAAAAGAAAAGGACCAGGCGAACAAGAAGGAAAATGCCAAGGTCATCAAGGAACTGAAGGACTCGTTGAACGATGTCATCCACGGCCTCAATCAGGCTCGCGACATGGTCCAGGGCAGTGACATGGCCATGTTACGACTGGCTCGTGAAGAAATGGATGCGATGAAAGTATCGGAGGCGACGACGTGGCGGCACTATGAAATCAAAGCAAAAACGGCCAGTCACCGGGCGGACCAGTACATGAGCGCCGGATCCTTTGAACAGGCAGTCATGGAAAAAGCCAATGCACAGAAATTCTATGCTATGGCCAGGGCCGCCAAAGATAATGCCGATTATATCCGCCGGGCCATGGCAGGGGCAAGCGGGTCCCTCGATATGAACGGGCAGGAAATCTACGGTATCAAAGGGATACTTAAACAATTAGGCCGTGCCGACCATCCGGTGCGCATGGGACCTCATGCAAGGTACTTCATCCAACATCTGGCCTATAACCTCAGCATGACTGACCGCGACGGCCGGCCGCCGCTGGATGATAAAGGGAATCCGGTACCGCTGAACTGGGACTATATTTATCGGGACCTGTCGCCGGATTATGCGACGGGTCAGAACACAGCACCGAAGCAGGACGACTTGGTAGCGCCCTGGATTCGGGCTATCGTTGATGGAAAGGACCGTATCCATTACGATAAAGACCTAACAATGGTTCAATTTAGGGACATTAACGAAGCTATCCGGGCTGTCAATAAAGTGTCCCGTCGCGATTACGAAGCCAATACCCTTACCGATACAGACGGCAGCGTCATCGCCATTTCCGACGCCGCTGCCCGCCTGGCGCAATCCTTGCCACACCGGGAAAACTGGGATGCTGAACAAGACCGGAACGACCAGAACCGTAAAGGCCGGGGAAAAGAACTGCTCAGCGACGCCTTGTTATCGCTGACAAAAATTGAAACGCTGCTTCGGAATATGGGTGATGATTGGATGCAATTCATCTATAAGCCTATAGACCGGGCCAGCCGGCGGGAACTCACTATGCAGCAGGAAGCATGTCGGGAATTTGCGCAGATCTATCACATGTACTCGAATACGGAGTGGCGGAAGATGCGCAGCCAGAAACTGTATGCTGTCGGCAGCGTTGAACGATTCACGAAAGAACAGCTTCTCGTCATGGCTTTGAATTGGGGTAACCAGGAAGGGCGGCAGCGCGTCCTTGATGAAGCGAACCGACACGTCAAGAACGAAGCACAGAAGGCCAATGAAGCCACGATTGAGGATATTTTCTCGCGGGCTTTAAGCAATAAGGATTTGGACTTCTTGGAAGCAATCTGGGGCCAGCTGGAACAATACTGGCCGGAGCGGAATAAAGTCCAGGAACGCTTGTACGGTTCCGGCATGGGGCGTGTTCGGGCGAAACCGTATACCATCAATGACCGCAAAGTGAGCGGCGGGTACTATCCGATTGTCTACGACCCTCAGCTCACGACACGGACCAATGAAATGGAACTGGATGACATTGTCAAGACACAGCTGTCCGGCTCTTCGACCATGGGCATTGGTATGGGCAGTACGAAGAAACGAGTGAAGCAAGTCAAAAACCAGATTCTTTATAAGAGTTTGGATGTATGGCCATCAGCGGTCAACGAAGCCATTCACCATATCTGTATGCGCGAAGCCGTCACTGATGTGTACAAATTAATATCACATCCGGACGTAGAAGCGGCTGTCCAGGAAAACTATGGCATGAAAACGTACGCGTCCCTGAAACAGTGGGCAAAAGACTGTTGGAAGACCGACGTCCAGAAGACCGATAAAATATCCCGTATGCTGGAAAACATGCGTCGCAACACGACTTTTGCTGTTATGGCCTATCGAACCAGTACAGCCGTCTTGAACGGCTTGAACATCCTACCGATGATGAATCGCATTGGGCCATGGAATACAGTAAAAGCCATGGTGAATTTTGGCATTGGATTTTATAAAGGGACGCCGACCTATAATCGGAATCGCCGCTTTGTCATGGAACACTCGCCTTTTATGGCGGACCGTATCAACACCATAGACAAAGACATGCAGCAGAAAATGCGCCTGACTATGCCGAAAAACACCAGCCGGGCAGGGCAGAAAGCGCGTATCGCTCGCGACGCACTCAACCGCTACGGCTACTTCTTCATCACTGAAACTGACCTCATGTGCAGCCTGGCCTTGTGGAAATATCAGTATGACGAATCCCTCCGGCAGCAAATAGACGCCGGGAAGACGGACGAAAAATTGATGCGCGACCAGGCACTCTTTGAAGCAGACCAGGCCGTACGCGACGTTCTTGGCTCCGGCATGGTAAAAGACCAGGCCGAACTGCAACGAAAAAATGGACTTGTCGCACAGATTACGCCCTTCTACTCATACTGTAATACCGTCATGAATGCCCTCATCGACGCGGGCTATAAGTGGAAGTCGGGCAATCGCCTGGCCATGTTCAACGCGATGCTGTACTGGATTGTCCTAAACAGCGTATTTGAACAGCTGTATCGCTCGGCCGTATCCGGGGATGACCTGGACAAACTGTTCAAAAAGATGGGCGTCAAATTCATGACCAACACTGTCCAGGGTATCCCCGTCGTCCGCGATGCGGCCGAAATCATCGGGAATCATATGTTCGGGATACCGAATTACGATAGCAGCAACGTCCTGGCCGTATCTGCTGTAGACGAACTCATGAAAGCCTCGAAAGCAGCAGCATCCAAAAATCAGGACGCCACCGACGTAGCCCGCGCCGCAAACCGCGTCTTGAACCGCTTTGTCAGATTGCCGGACACCTGGACCGATGGCTTCTGGGCGCTCATGCGCTTCAGCATGATCGATACAGACCGCAGCCTGGCCGCCTTGGCCAACGCAGTCATCTTCGACCGGCGCTATAAAACGGCGAAAGAACGGACGAAGGAGAATAAGTCTAAAAAGAAAGGAGCTGATAAACAATGATCCAAGCTACAGAAGTAAATATTACCTATAAAGGAGATGGTAAACAAACAACATTTTCCTACCCGTATCCGTATCGGACAGGATCTGATATACATGGATATTTAGTGGATGAAACGGGAATGGAAACAGAAATAACGACCAACTTTGAATTTGATAACACAAATAATGTATATACCTATCCGGTACAGGGCAACGCGATTAGCTCAAACATGAGAATACGCCTGTCAAGAGAAACACCGCTACAAAACAATATAGACTTGCCGGATAAAATACCGTTCTCTCTGATTGAAAAGGGGATGGACTGGATAGTCATGATGCTGCAAGAGACGATTTATCGTGCGAACTTAGCTCCCATTAGTGCCGTTGAAGCAGCAAAACAAGCATCCTTAGCGCTGATATATGCTGAAAAATCGGCAAGCGAAGCTCAGAAATCAGCTAATGAACATGAAAGAGCGGCATTACAAGCAGATGAAGCCACTAAACAAGCGCTTATTGCTATTGGAAAGGCAAGAGAAGCTGGTAATTACTCGGCGACAGCTTATGCAGCAAGTGCAAAAGCATGGAACGCAGTCAACACGTATAATTACCCGGATGTTGTGGCATATACCGATGGAAATACTTATCGGTGCATAGGGGACAATATTATAGGTGAAAAACCTTCTGAATCACTGAATTGGGTAAAAGTAACACTTGACGGAGAAAATTATTTTGAAATTGATGAAACGGGGAATCTAATGCCAACTATTAGTCCCACCTACTCATCGAGGTGGGAATTAGATGAAAATGGGGATATAGAACCAAGGGAGGTTAAATAATGGCAACACGGAATATTGTACCGCGTGCAGACGGGGAAGGATGCATCGGGACAGAATCAAAAAAATGGAAAAACGTAAACGCAAAGACGTTAACGACAAATGGAATCACGACTTTACAGCGTAATAAAGCATATGAAGTCGGTGATATTGCGTACTCGGCGAACCTTCCGTCATGGGCCTACTTAGAGTGTATAACGGCTGGCACTACGGGAAATGAAGAGCCGGATTTCAGCGCCGTGTCTTCTACGGGGGGGGGGTAATAGCTAAACAGATATAATTGTAAATAGGTTTGACGCGTCAAAGGCTAACCCTATTTATGGAGCGTCTAGTACGGTACAACCAAAATCTTATACAGTCATTTATTATGTATGTTATGGAGGTTAAAATGACAAAGGAAATTACGGACGGTACGGCTAAATTCGTCGTACGGTCATTAGGCGGAACTCAACACTTTGATACAATTTACGCGGCTGAAATCATTTCAAGATCTTTCGCCGCCCTGCCAGTCTGTTACATGCGTGACAGCTGTTTTAGCGGGGCAAAAACGACACTTACAATCCCATCACATCTCTATGTCAACGTGGGAAATTTGGGTTTTATCAAGGAAGATAGCAGTACCATAGACATTGCATCAGCGGACGTCTGGGATGATAGCACCTATGCCACGGCGGCCAACCGCAAGGGTAAGGATTTTTATATCTACGCATGTCAAACAGATACGTCTGTACCGAAAATCGTATTGTCAGCCAACAGTACTGTACCGACCGGGTATACGGCCACAAATTCCCGTAAAGTTGGTGGCTTTCATTGTGAATGTGCCGATGTAGGGACGATTAGCGGGCATCCCTTGTCGGGCTATGTCGCTGGAGATATTCTTCCGGCCAGCGTATGGGACTTACGTCACCGGCCCATATCATCACCAGAGGGCATGGTCTTTGATGGACGTCGCTGGATTGATATTTACCTTGCATCCTGGGATGGCAGTAAACTGGTATCTGCCTACAATGGCGTCATCTGCGACGGGGAAAGCTCACCGAAATTCCATGGCGAACTTTTTGTCGAACGTTTTGCTGAAATAGGAAAACATTTACCGTCCCGTGAAGACTTCATGCACTTTGCAAAAGGAATCGAAGAAGGCGTAAATATCAGCGGCTCAAAAGATTACAATACGACTGGTGGTCACGTGACTACATCCGGACGTCGCATGATTAGTAATTATGGCATTGAAGACCCGTCTGGGTATATGTGGCAATGGGGGAGCGACTTGTTGGAATCCATGTCATCGTCACATAGCGGCAATAATATGTATATGGACGGTTATGATTGGAGTGACTTGTCGGTATACAACAGTGACATTGATAGTACTAAGCGCGGCTCGTGCATTGGCTTTTTACGTCGCGTTCTCTTCGGCGGCTGGTGGGGCGACGGTGCGAGTTGCGGCTCGCGCTCTACGATTTGCGGCGATTTCTCTGCGCGGCGCAACGAGAGCTATGGGGCGCGTGGTGCGTCCGAGCCGTTGGCACCTGAAATTTAACTAGCTATTTAACTACAGAAATGGGCATATAGGCTTCCACGGCTCGTGCTATGGCTTTTTACGTCGCGTTCTATTCGGCAGCTGGTGGAGCGACAGTGCGAATTGCAGCTCGCGCTCTACGAATTGCAACAATTTCTCTACGCAACGCAACAGGAGCAATGGGGCACGTGGTGCGTCCGATACGTCGGGAATAAATAGGTGTCCGTGCCATAATCCCAACGGCTGGTCTATATGCCCTGGCGATAATTGCCAAAATACACAACGGGAACCGCCTGGGGCTAGTAATGAAAATGAACGTCACAGGCGAATTTTATAGGAGGATTTGCATGAAAAGATATGGGAATCTATACCATAAAATTTATGCAATGGACAATTTAGAATTGGCATATCATGACGCCAGAAAGGGGAAAACGTGGCAAAAACAAATTCAACGGGTTGATGCTCATAAGGAAGAAAATCTAAAAAAATTACAAAAAATACTTATGAATCACGCGTTCCATACCGCGAAATACCGGACAAAGGAAATTTATGAACCGAAGCACCGTACTATCTATATTTTGCCATTTTACCCGGACAGAATTGTACAACACGCTATCATCAATATACTGGCTCCTATATGGGATTCCCTCTTCATCTACGATAGCTATGCATGTCGAAAAGGGAAAGGGCAGCATAAAGGAAGTATTCGGTGTATGCAGTTCGTCCGCCAGTACGAATATTGTATACAAGGTGACATTAGTAAGTTCTATCCATCTATCCGGCACGACATTTTAAAAGCAGTCATCCGTCATAAAATCAAAGACCAGGAAGTATTAAACTTATTGGATGACATTATTGATAGCACCCATACTAAAACGAATGTCCCCATCGGTAACTTCCTGAGTCAGTGGTTCGGGAATCTGGTACTCAATGAGTTAGACATGTTTGTCAAACATGAATTGCATTGCAAAGCATATGTTCGTTATTGCGACGACTTCGTCATCTTTGGTAATGACAAAACAGCGCTAAATAAGGTTATGCACCAGGTGAAACAATTCGTCTATGAACGATTGGACATGAAACTAAGCAAGCTATCGCTATTCCATACCTGGCAAGGACTGGACTTCTTAGGCTATCGCCATTTCCCGAACGGGAAAATCTTGGTGAGAAAATCAACAGCAAAAAGAATCCGCCGTCGTATGCGTACCGTTAAGCGACGGTTGGAAGACGGAACCATGGATAAAGACAGGGCCATGGCTCAAATAGCTAGTGCTTATGGTTGGCTGAAACACGCTAAGACACATAATCTGGCAATACGAATGGAATTAGATGAGCTAAAGGAGATGGTCAATATTGGAAAACATACATAAATTTTCCGAATTTGCAACAGATGAAACTGCCCTGGATGGAGAGAAGAAAAAGCTGTCTGAAATCTTGAATCAAGAAATCGTAGTGACGGGACAAATGATTACGCAAAGCACGAAAAATAACGGCGAATGTCTGAAACTACAATATCGCCTAAATGGCAATCTATACGTGACATTTACGGGCAGTAAGGTGCTGATTAAACAAATAAAGAAATATAAAGACCAGATTCCCTTCGTCGCTACAATCAAGCAAGTTGGCATGTATTACGCATTTACGTAGGAGGTTAAAAATGGTAGGATTCCCAGAGACCATAAACACAAAAGAAGACTATGAATATATCCGCAAGAATTTCCCTAAAGAACAGTGGCAGCCAGCCTTCCGCAATTTGCTGGACACAATGTATGCGTGGTTTAACACAGGCACAATAACAGAGGATGGCTTGTCGGATGATACCCATAAAATAGTCGTCGACGAGCAGAATAATGTTCGGTATCAGTACGAATACAAGGTAGATACCAACTGCAAACTATTAAGGTTAGGATATACCGAAGACGAAGTGAAAGGGTATGTAGGAGAGAGCGTATGAGCGAACATGATTTCCAGACAGAGGTACTCGAAAGGATGAGCCGACTTGAAGCGCAATCAAAGCAGGCACTCGATACGGTGAAAAAATTAGAAGAGCAGTTCCAGGCTACGAAAGAATTGGCGATTATCGCAGATCAGCGCGGCCGCTCGGCTCATCATCGTATCAATTCGATGTATGTCATCGCTGGAATTATCGGCGGTATCATATCTTTTATTGTTGATTATTTTCGGCATTAGGAGGGATGCTATGAAAAAGATTGTCCAATTTGGACATTGGGCAGAGAAAAATTGGCTGGTTTTAGTCATCATGTTGTCCGTCATCATGATGATTTTTCTTTGCCTTATTTTATGTAGCTGGCTTTACGGGTACTGGTCAAATGCACTAAATGGCACGAAATTTGAGCTTATGAGTTGCTGGTCCGGCGTATCTGCCGTGGCCGGCGGCTTGGCCGGTATTGTGGGATTGGCAAAAGCAGCCTGGACAAAGTACGGGATGGATTCGCGGTATAATTCGCCAGTAGGAGCTATGCCATTAAGACAGGAGGTCAAGAAGGATGCAGGAAAAAGCTAAAAAGATTGTCTTGGATTATATTAATAATCATCTAGTAGAAGACCCAACAGTTAAGATGAATGAGCTTTTTGTCGTCTGGTTTTGCAAGACGCTACAAAATTGGAAATGTTTAGTCGGGACAACATTTCCGCTCGGTATGTACTTCGAAGTCACCCATAATGGGGATAAAGGCGAAACGTATTTAGACGTCTATACAAAATGGGATAATTGTTGCGTAAAAGATTAGGAGGAATATCATGAAAACCTACATTGGAACGAAAGTAATTAAAGCAGAGCCTTGTAAAGCGTGGAAAGAAATGGGAAAACACTCTATTGGAGAAAACGGCTATCGGGTCGTATATCCTGACGGTTATATCAGCTGGAGTCCTAAAGATGTGTTTGAAAAAGCTTATCATGAATTAACTCATGATATGACGTTTGGGCAGGCGCTGGATGCCTTGAAGACGGGGCAAAAAGCATCACGTCGTAACTGGAATGGCAAGGGCCAGTACATTTATATGACAAAAGGTAGTAATATTCCATATTGCCACTTAAAAGCAGATACAAGGAAAATGCTTGATGGCTTATTTGACAATGACGACACCGTAGCAATCATGCCACACATTGATCTAAAAAACGCCCAAAACCAACTTACTATTGGCTGGGCGCCAACTCAAACGGATATGTTAAGCAATGATTGGTATATCGTAGAATAGGAGGCTCTCATGAAAGTAATTGATATTTCCGATTGGCAAGAAGGCATTAACTTTGACGATATTGTCAATGCTGGCGTCGAAGGCGTAATCATTAAAGCGTTGAACGGACAATCTCCGACGGCTTGCGTCTATGATTTTATCGACGAATGTCGTAAACGCGGCTTACCTTGGGGCGTCTATTGCTATACTCACGCCTGGACTCCTGATGAAGCCCGCGTAGAAGCACAGTCCATGCTTAATCTGTTGGGCGGCGAAACACCGGCACTGGGAATTTGGTACGACATTGAAGATGATCCCAACACGCTGCCGAACCCCGTAAAATGGTTAACCGGAGTTGATGATCCTACGGGCCGCTGTTCGGCATTTATATCAGAATTAAATGCAGCCGGACAGTCGGCAGGTATCTACGCCGGCTATTATGCCCTGCGGGACTACATTGCGACAAATGAACTGGCAGATTATGTCCCAATTTGGTATAACCAGTACAATACAACGTGCGATTACTCAGAAGTTTGCCGCTTGCCGCTGGCAGGATGGCAGTACACCTCCAATGCCCGCATTGATGGCTGGGACTGGGGTCTGGATATGAATGAATGGTATATGTAGGAGGTGATCTTATTGTATCTGCCGCAGAGAAAGGAAGTTGAAGCCATTGTCCAACAAAATAAAACACTTATCATTGCTTGCTTGTTGTTGCTTCTGGTTGCTCTTACCGGGGGCTGGATGGTGTACCGGAACTACGATAGACAAGCAGCCAGCGACAATCACGATGTCAGCCGTACAGTACAATCAATTGAAGACGACAATCAGAGAGCTAGAGAGCAACTTGTCAACGCTTCAGATGAAATTGAACAAGCTCGACAGCAACTCGACGACATTGCAGACTCAATTAACAACAGCCAACGAACAGTTGACGAAAACAAAAAACTCATTGCAGACAGCCAGCGTCTCATTGACTCAAGCCAACAACGAATTACAGAGGCAGAAAGAATCTTTGCAGACATTGACAGAACAAATCAATAATATGACAAAAAAAGAAGCCCGCTTAAAACGACAGCGGGATACCTGGGCCGTTGCAGCTGGCGCGTTATTGATTGGTCTTGCCGTAAAATAGCTGATATATAAAACACTATTAATAATATATAGCAAGCCCCTGGTAGTAAGCATTCCAATTGTTGGAAATCACTGCTTCCAGGGGCTGTTTTTTATCCATAGAACACGATACCCTTCATTGAGGAATAAAAAAAGAACGCTCCCGATTGTTTCGGGAACGTTCTTTTTACATGCAACTTATGCAACCAGCTTACACGAGAAGTGGCCTGGAAAGAAATATAAAGCATAAGAGTTCGCATTAATTTCTTTTGGTGCACCATCTTTGACTTGTTAGAACCCCGCATAATGACTGGGGTTTCGGGTATAGGAAGGTTCTCACAGAACGCATACTGTATGGCAATATAGTTCGTGAAAACCGTGATACGATGGATGAAAGTCTGGAAAATTTCAGACATTTGTCCATCGTCTTTTTTTTGCTTGTAAACTTTTTCTAAATAATATTCGATGAATTCTTCTGAAATGATTACCTCGATTCTTTTCGATTCGTAATCAGGAAAGTCCTAACGAAATAAAAAAGACCTAACTTTTCCTTTCTCAGAGTAACGGAGAGCACGACTAAAATCAAGAAGGCCTACGCCCTGTTCGGGGCTTTGACGCATCCGGGAAAAGATAAATAAGGAGCGGGAAACATACACATGTGTATAATTGTATAATATGATATACTATACACATGTATAGGATGGAAGGAAAGGAGGATGCACGATGGCTATTGAAAAAGTAAGAGAGTATACCTTACAATCCAAGGATATCCCCTTAATCGACTTTTCGCTGTACAAGAAAGAACAAGTCATCAACTATACGCAGAATACGACCTATCGGATCCATATAGACAAGATTTATGAAGAAAATGCCGCCTTATGGCCGAAATCCTTCTCTATGGAAAAAACGGTCACAGAACAACAGCTGTACCGATGGATCCAGAAACGAAAGGCTCCGAAGAACCGGCAGTTCGTCGAAAACATCCTAAGCTCCATCAACGACGACCAGAACCCGTTGCGATATGCCGATGTAACGCAGGCTTTGTCGGTAAATGATGCTTATTGGATCACCGCCAAGGATTTCCCGCAAAAATGGGCGGATTGTAACTTATACGACCATCCGTTCAACGAACGGCTGGCGATGGTAGCTTTCACTGGCTACAGCGTCAAAGTTCCAGGCATTATCATCACGCCGGAAACCACTTCCAGCGGGGCCCTGAAAAAATGCTGGACCAGGCGGAAAGGGGATATTTACCTCATGAAGGGCGATGACTTCATGCCCCGGTCGGATGGCCGTACGCAGGCCTCCCTCGAATGGTATGCGGCGCAAGTGGCGCAAATCATGAAGATTCCCCACGTAGACTACCAGCTGGAAAAATACACCCATTCAGATGGCGTCCAGGAAACCGTCAGTCTGTGTAAACTGTTCACCAGTGCCAAGGAAGGATACGTAGACGCCTATACCTATTTCTCCTGTAAGGGGCTGGATATGCAGGAATTAGACGACAGCGATTTGGAAAATCAGGTCAAAATGGCGGATATTTATGGGCAGAAGGAGTACGCGGACATGATGGTCCTCGACAGCCTGATCTGTAATAAAGACCGGCATTTTGCAAATTTCGGCTACCTGGTAGACAATGACACCGGTCAATTCCTTAGGCCCGCTCCGATTTTCGATAATGGCCGATCACTCTTGTATGACGCCAGCAGCTACGATTTAGCCCATCTGGACGAATATATGCAGGGGGCTGGCGGCCAGGGAGCATCCCTTCGGTTCGATACGCAGGCCAAGCTGTTTGTAGAGAAACGGCATAGGGAAGGACTGCGGAAATTAGCCGCTTTTTCTTTCGAAAACCATCCGACTTGTCCGTTGCCGCCTAAAACCTTGCAGTACCTGACGGCCTTTGTCCGGAAACGGGCACAACGGGTCATGGCCTTGTATAAGGAAAAAGAACAAGAGAAAAAGCGGTTCCAGCAAAAACGACATATTCTGTCTCCTAAAAAGGATTCCAGCCAGTCGTTCGGACGATAAAGTCAAATAAAACACAAAAATAGCCGCTCCGGATCCCCATCTTGAGTGGCTATTTTTGCAACTAATATTTGGGGCCGACCGTCTATCGGCAGGACCTCTTTCACATTCACTATACCGTTATTTCAGCCCTTTCGTCAAGCGGACTGCCTAGCAAAGCGTTGCTGTTGAGCCTGCTTTTCTTGACGAACCGGGTGTTTTTTTCGTCTAATGAGCATAGAAGAAGGTGCTGCCAATCGGTCAGCCCCAAGATAAGTTGAAATAATCGCCTACAGTTGGAGCTACGGGCGATTATTTTTTATACAAAAACCGCAATCTTAGTATAAAAAAAGGTACACGAAACAGACCGGCATCCAGTCGGCAAAAAAACGTGTACCTTGGCTATGTATATAGTTATTCAAGCACTCTTTTCACTTTTTTTAAGGAATAAAGGTATGTCCCGAAATTGCCGGATTGCAGCTTGTGATGTAAGGTCAAGACATTGTGGGCCATTGCCAGTATGATGCTGGTTGCATGCTGGGGAGCGGGTTTCCCTTCCAGCAGATATTGGAAATTCAAATCTCTCCGGCAGGCTGATTCGATACGGCTGGAACTGAAAATCTGGTTCATGCCGGCATAAATGACGATGGCCAGTAACTGGCGTGGTGAAGCCTGATTTTTCTTGATACGAGAATACGTATGGTACAGTGGTGATAAATCCATCCTTTCTATGAGCAGC
>OODQ01000054.1_pt1 | contig 124912 bp, 130 predicted proteins | sample 1671321 | NCBI WGS metagenome assembly OODQ01 (sample SAMN06348144, study PRJEB24527) | human gut metagenome | biome: human gut; feature: ankylosing spondylitis patient; material: feces | host: Homo sapiens | place: China | collected 2015-10
ATTAAATGTAGTCCGATAAAAATCAAATATATCTTCACTATCATCTCCACTTCCTGGCCAATTAAATCGTCTATCATCTTTTTGATATCCAGATATATTTGCATTCAAAGATATATATTTAGACAAATTCACTGTTAAGTTTGAACGGAAAGAGTATTTATTATTTTCCAAGTTTTTATAAGAGCCTTCTTCTCTGATAAAGTTGCCTAACACATAATATTTTACCTTTTCTGTTCCTCCTGTAGCACTAATAGAATGCTTCGTATTCCACGGATTCTGCCAAATCAAATCATTGACATTATAATCATGTGTTTTTGCATATTCCATCTCTTCTTCATTATTCGGTAAAGGCAACCCGTTTGCTTCAGCAACCAAATTCTGATACACCAATTCTTTATAAGCACTCATTTCATCCGAAAAAAGCTTACGCGTTGGCCTATTAAATGTGTAAGATCCTTGATATTCAAATTTAGGTTTACCCATTGCATCTGCACCAGACTTCGTTGTCACCAACACAACCCCATTTCCAGCTTTAGACCCATAAACAGAAGCTGTAGCAGCATCTTTCAAAAAACTAAGTTGGTCTATTTCATTTGGCTCAAGAGCATCAAATGCGGCCTTATCCCTAATAATCCCATCAATAACAAACAACGGATCTCCGAAGCCACCACGCATACGGATTTCAGAACTAGCCCCCATAAAGCCAGAACTTCCAACAATAGTCAACCCAGGAGCACGTCCAGCTAACGTATTTGATAAATTAGTTGTTGAAATCGTTGAGAGCTCTTCCGTTTTCACATTCGTTATTGCACCAGTTAAATTAACCTTTTTTTCAACACCATATCCAATTACAATAACTTCATCCAATTTCTGAGTATCCTCAAGCAGTGTTATCTGATAAGAATTTTGTCCTCCATCTATCTTAATTTTTTGATCTATATAACCAATATATGAAATAAGTAGAATTGCCCCATTCGATATTCCATTCAGAACGAATTTTCCATCTACATCTGTTATTGTACCAATTCCTTTGTTATCTTCAAGCGTAACATTCGCACCGATTATCGCTAAACCTTCTTTATCGACAATCCTTCCTGATATTGTGTGTTTTTCTTGCTGTACTCCATTTTGTGCAAACTCTGACCTCTTTATTTTTTTTACACTATCATCCTTCAGAAATACACGATTATTTACTATTTTATAAGAGATCCCTGTATTCTTAAATACCTCTTTCAGAACATTTTCTATATGTTCATTTTTAAGATTAACAGAGACTTTGGAGATTTTCTTATTTAATAAAGTCTCATCATAAGAAAATTCATACCCAGTTTGTTCACTAATACTTCGTATGACGGTACCGACTGTCGTTTGATTCAAGGCCAGTTCCAGATTCACATACAAAGAATGCGCATCGCTTGTCGCCATAGCGGGCGATGCAGCTGACAAAAACATTGCTAATGTAGCAATTGATGCATTTTTAATCATACATGTGATTCAATAATGTTAGTACTAAGTTTTTAAGTTTATAGTTTTCTTTTGTTGTGTGTGTTACTTTTCTAATCTGTCATTTCATCATAGGCATTCATTTTTTATTATTCATATATAAAGATTTCTTTCCCCTCTATCCGATATTGGATGGGAGCTAAATATTTCAAGAGTTTCAAGATGTCAGGCAAGCTTTCATCTTCATTGATCACACATCGGAACTTACGCTGGGCAAGCTTCGTTGATTCTAAATTTATGTTTACATTAAATTTTACGGAGAGTTGGTTAACTATTTCCCTCAACGTGACATTTTCGAAGACAAACTGGTTCAGTCGCCACGCCGTACATACATTCACATCCACAACCTCTGTGGCATATTCGTTCTTATTGTTGTCATATGTCACCTTTTCTCCCGGTGACATATCTAAAATGGGGTTCCACTGCTTATCGAGTAAAGCAACTTTACCTCTTGCTAAAACGGTTTCTACGTTTTGGTGTTTCTCGTCTGTTTTTACATTGAAAGCGGTTCCAAGAACCTTAATATTCACATAATTGGTCGAAACATATAGTGGGTACTGAGCATTCTTTGCAACGTCAAAGAATGCTTCTCCTTGCAAGGAGAGCTTTCGGTTATTTTCGGCAAAAACCTCAGGTATCCTCAAAGAAGACCCCTCCTTTAACCAAACAGCCGATCCATCCGCAAGCACGATTTTTTTCACATCTTCCCCTTGTTCCACCCTGATCGTTACACAATTGTCCGGTTTCAGATAGCCCCATCCCACATAAGAAAAAGAGACAAATAACAAGATTACGGCTGCGTATCTCATCACAGAGCGAAGTATTTGAAATCGCCTTCTACTATTTATCTTGGCATTCAATCCATTCAATGCCTCTTCGATATGCTCAGGCGTATTATATTGAGTGAACTTCCACGAAACGCGAAGTTTCATCAATTCAGAGAAAACCTCCTCATTATCAATTGATAATTCACGCCATTCTTCTACCTGTTTCATTTCTTCAGGAGAAAGCATGCCTGTCAAATATTTTGCTAAAAGTCTATAATCAAAATCCATTTTTATTTCCTATTACTTATACTAAACTACACACGGAAATACGAAAAGTACACGTTTAATTACGTATAGCATTGATAGACAATAAATAACACACAGTCTTATCAGAAACAAAAAGTACACATTGCTTCACATTTACTTCACTTCCGGCAGAAAAAAGCTAGGAAAACATGTGAGGTTATTTCACATTCAGCCTTTGTTTACCTTATTTTACTCCTTAAACATCTACTTCTACCTAAAAGGCTTGAAATAAGCCGCAAATACGCATGCTATAGGAGTTTTGAAGTATATACAATATCACCTTTATTAATCCTTTAAAAGTTTTAGATGGATAGAATTATGACGTTTTTTGTGTTGTTCAGAAAGAAGGAAAAAATCATTGTTATTGGAAGTGGGTGGACACTTGGGTGGACATTTGGGTGGACACCTGATACGTAAATTTATACTGTTTCGCGACCCCTTGTTGCCTAAATTAATGTTAAAAGAGGTGTTAATATTGGGTTTCGTACCCCCTTAATATTATACTTCAAAGCTTTGTTGTAATATCAACAAGTTGATTTACACATGATTACATCAAGTAAAACCTATAACAGATAAGAAATGGCTTCTTTTTGTCTGTTATAGGACTAAGAACTTTTATTTGTCTTCATCATTTTAATGGTTAATGGCTAATGCTTTTTGAATATGTTGAATCTGTGCCGTTAACTCATCCATTCTGTCTTCTAATTCACCTTGTTTACGATAGTATGTCTCTTGAATGTTAGGTAGTTTAGCGCTAAAATACCATTCTGCATACCAAATCGTATTCAAATCCTCTTCATATAAATTGAAATTAGGGTAGTTTCTTTTATCTACATTGTCAGACATACATACGATAAAACCGTGTTGTCGCAATCTATTTTTTAATCGTTTGACATACGATCTTCCTTCCATATCACTTACGACATATACATAGTTGTCACGAATGCTTTCCCATTCAGATCGTTCCATTAAACGAATGATGAGATAACCACCATCTAAAATGGATGGAACCATGCTTTGCCCTTTCACACGGACACATAGATATTTCCGGCTATTTTTTACCATAGACACAGGCATAGATATACATTCTTCTTCTACTATATAATCAGGATTAGTAAAACCTGATCCAGCAGCAACCGAAATATCGACTATTGGTATACGAACAATATCCTCGTTACACATTAAAGGATTGTCGATATGAGAGGTTAGTTGTTCCATTTTATCTTCGTTAAGCATGGAACCGCGGCCAGTAAGTAGCCATAGAGGGTTTACATCTAAACAATTGTCTATAATTTTTCTAATAACCCCTTCTCCTAAATCAGAATTTCTTTTTAACTGTGTGTTTAAGTAGCCATTAGACAAACCAACCTCTTTCTCAAAGCGGGTATGAGGAATACTTTTTGACTTTAGGTATGTAAACAATCGTGATATTATTTTTTCTTCCATATAGAAAAAAGTTTATATAAAACTTGCACGATATAAACAATTGTCTATATCTTTGCAGAGTCTTCCAATAGAAAGACGCTTTAAAGATACAACAAACTATTAGATATTAATGAAGATGGAAGAGAAAAAGAAAATCATTGAAGTAAGTAAGGAGGTAAAGGATGAAATCCGGTCGAAATTGAAAGTAACTATGAGGACGGTTGTTGAAGCCTTGCAATTCAATACTAACAGCCCTACGGCTAAAATTATTCGCGCCTATGCCTTGAACCATGGTGGACGAATGTATGATCTGACGATCAACATTGAGAAGAAAGAGATAGATAATCCCTATAAGGAAGTAACAATCATCTAATCAACATTCGAAATGAAGAAAAGTGTAGCGGTGATCTCCAGCCCTGAATTTGGAGAGATAAGAAGCGTAGTGGTAGATGGTGAACCTTTGTTTGTCGCAAAAGACGTTTGCGACGTTTTAGGGATAAATAAGTATCGTGACGCAGTAGCCCGATTGGATGAAGATGAAAAAGGGCGTCCAGTCGTAGTCGACACCCCTGGCGGAAAACAATCGATGACAACGGTAAACGAATCCGGATTATACCACCTGATCTTCCAGTCCCGTAAACCCGAAGCCCGCGCCTTCCGCAAATGGGTAACCGGCGAAGTGCTTCCGAACATCCGCAAGCATGGGGTCTACATGACCCCGGAGGTTGCCATGAGCGCGAAGAACCTAAAACGCTTACGCAAGCAGATGTTGGAACAGATGCGGAAATACCTGATCGAAAATGATCTTAGAAAATGCGCCAAGCGGTTCGGTACGTCAAGCATGGCGGTACATAGCATACTCAAAGGAGATTTTGAACATAACGACATACTGGCCTATTTGCAAGATAAGGCGATGGAGAACCGGGAAAAATGGTTTGATGCCTACGGACATGGGCGGATGACAGAAGTGTTAAACGTATTATCAGGAAATACAAAACCATAAAATTTTAGAATTTATGAAGACTCAAATTATCAAAACGTACCAAGCATCTGAAACAACACATCGTATTCAACTGGCAGAAATCAATATCCGTATCGAGGGGATATCCGGCTCGAAGGACATCAACAAATTAATCGAGCAGCTTAGAGACCTACAGGAAGAAATTCAGGAAGAAAATTTCTCCCACCTTGTAAAGCAAGTAGATCAGGAAATTGAAAATCTCCTTGTAAATCTACATAAAGGTTCAGTTATCGGTGTACCTCATGTTCCAGAGTATAAACCGAATAGTCAGAAGGCTAATTCCGATACCATTTCTGTAGGAAAAAACAAAGGTGACCGTAAACCAAAAAAGGACTGCCTTTCCCAAGCCTGTTGTAATCTATGCCGATACAGAATTCCCGGCCTTCGGGCTTTCATTAAGGGAACAACTTTGTCAGACAAAGACAACCCCGTAGATGATCCTCGAAGTAAATATGAACAATCCAGGTACTGTGATGAGTAAGATTTTATTAGGCCGGATAATTCTTTACGGATGGGTGTTTAGCTGGCTGTTTCTTTTTGCCGGTTTAGGGACAATGGAATGGGCTATGGAAACAGGTGAACCAGTCTTTTTGAAAGGCCTTCTAATGTTTTTGGTCTTTGTTCTTTTCACCCTGCTCGCTATCCATTTTCAGCAGGAAGCGGATAAAGCCTTTGAAGAGTTCGAGCAATGGTTTGATCGAACCTTCGGGAAAGAATGATTAATAATCCATGATTAGTTTTTAGGTAATAGATTGATTTAGGTTCCTCCCTTTTGTGGGTGGTCCCCGGATGGTCCGATATTTGGCGGTTCGATTCCGCCCGGGGAACAGTATAGAAAAATGAAAATAAATAAAAATATGCCTCAAATTTGGAATAATATGGTAGTGGTTACGAAAGATGAGCTGATACCGGCTTTCTTCCCTTCGTTGGGTGCATTACAAAAAAAGATTACCCGTGATTCAAGAAAGTCTTTTGGCATTCGACGAGTTCAGAGAGGTGGTGGTTCAAATACAAAAATACTTATTGATTTTGATACCCTTCCCGAAGAATGGCGTAATCAATTAGGTGATCCCCGCAAGGTAGATTGTTCCCTGGAGTTATTTTTCTGGGAGGACAAAGAAGCAGTCACATTCTTTTCAGAAATATCACCCAGTAAATACGGAAATATAGACCCGGAAAGGCAGAAAGAATATGTTCTGGATGCCAGTGTTATGAAAGCAGCCATCCGTTGGCGTGTTGCTCATACAGAAGAATGTATTAAACGCAATGTACCATTAAAAAACACGTACAAGTTATTGTCCACAGTCGTGAATAACTTCAATGAGTTCCGCTCATTGAAACAACTTCCCTTGCATAAACTTCCCTCTAATCACATATCATTGAAACGGAAGATCGAACGGTTTGAGAAAGAAGGTTATAGCTCGATGTTGAAAGGCTACGATAACAATAATCGCGGTCAGGCTGCCGAACAAACCCGCCTTTTACTGGAAAGTATGTTCACCCATCAATCTTTTAAACCGAGTCCCGCTGAAGTTTACCGCCAGTTGGACGGGTTCCTGTCAGGCTATGTTCAGGTTATCAACAACGAGACCGGGGAAATTTTTGACCCGAAGGACTTCAAACACATAAGTCAGAGAAGTATAACCATGTTTCTGAATTCATGGAACAGTTCACTGGCCACATCCCGGAAACGAACAGGGAACCGTCAGATACGCCTGGCGCAGTTCGTACCGTTCGAAAAGCTGGCTCATCCCCGCTTTGCCGGATCGATCATATCGGTCGATGACCGCCAACCTCCTTTCGAATATAAAAAGGGTTCACGCATGTGGTTTTATCTTGGCGTCGACCTGGGTAGTGAAGCGATCGTGACCTGGGTGTACGGGACCAGCAAGGAAGGGATCATTCTTGATTTTTACCGCCAGATGGTCCGGAATTATGCCATGTGGGGACTGCCCCTTCCTGCTGAAATCGAATGTGAAAGCAACCTGAACGCAGATTATCGTGATGGCTTCCTGAAAGAAGGCAGCATGTTCCAAACCGTTCGGATCGAGGCCAACAGTGCCCGAAGCAAGCGTTGCGAAGCCTATTGGAAACCGATACGTTACCAGTTGGAAAAACAGCATATCGGCTGGATCGCGCGTCCATTTGCCCGTTCGGAAGCCAACCAGGCAGGAACGGATAAAAAAGAGATCGTTCCTTACGAAAAGCTGGTTGAACAATGTTTGCGGGACATCGAGACGTGTAACAACATGGAATGCACCATATACCCCGGGAAAACCCGCTGGGAAGTCTTTATGGAAAAGCAGAATCCGGATAACAACCGCCCGATCAATTACAAATCCATTTTGCTCACCCTTGGGTATAAAACGGCAAGCAGTTGTAACAAAGCCGGTCAAATCAGGTTCCGTAAAGATATTTTTCTACTGGCCGATGGCGGCGAGCTGGTGACCGGTGAAAGACTGATCCGTCACATGCAGGTCCTTGCCGGAAGGGACATCGATATCTACTGGCTGGATGACAATAACGGCGATATCCTTACCGCCGTAGCTTGCCTGAAAGATACGACACGTGTGGTTTGTGAACTCGTAAGACAGCCGGAAACAGCACGTGCAAAAATCGAGGAAACGCCCCAGCAGGCCCGGAACCGCGAACTGTTTGCCCGTTACCGTGCCACGCTGGAAGGTTACGGCCAGCGCCGTTACCATGCAATAGAGAAAGTCACGGTCATAGACAACCGGGATATCACCCTGAACAAAAAGTTCTCCATTTCCGGACTGAACCGTTATAAGGTCTCGGAAACGGAGGAAGAAACCGAAATCCTGGAAGAGGTCGAGGAAATGGCATTTGAAGGATATTCGAATCCAGTTCAAAGATCATACGTGAAAGGACTTAGTGAAAGATTTTAACGACAATAAAAATTACAACCATGATAGAATTGACAGAAGATTTTAAAGCGAAAGTATTGGCCGCACTTACAGAGGCACGCGACCGTTACGATGGCAGCGACGCCAACTTTGCAAAGAAATACGGCATAAACAAAACGGTCTACAGTTCACTGAAAAAAGGTGAAACGGAGAAAAAGATATCCCCGGCCAAATGGCTGGAACTGGGGCGGGTCCTGGGAGTATCACTTAACGAACGCAAATGGAATATGGCCCGGACCGACGTGTTCAATATGATTGAAGATGACGTCGTATTCTGCAAGGAGTTCGGCAAGTCCATGATGTTCGTGGATGAATGCGCCATCGGAAAAACTTACTCGGCCCGTTACCTGTCACGGACATTGAAAAACTGTTTTTATGTCGATGCCAGCCAATGCCGTCAGGAACGCGCCTTTATCAAGGAACTGGCACGTTCTGTCGGTGCCGAACTGGAAGGAACCCTGGAAGATATCAAAGCGTCCACAAAGTATATTTTGAACATCCTTCCCCGTCCGATCGTGATTATAGATGAAGCCGGTTGCCTGTCCTATTCGTCGCTCCAGCTTCTACATGAGTTCTGGAACGGTACACAGGATACATGCGGATGGTATATGATGGGTGCGGACGGTCTTCGTACCAAGTTACAAAAAGGCAAGGGAAAGTCAAAAAAGCAATCCTATAAGGAACTGTTCAGCCGTTTCTCCAGCAAGTATAACCATGTGGTCCCTTACAACCCGTCTGAAAGGCTGGATTTTTACCGGAAACTTATCCGGGACGTCCTTTCGGTAAACGTTGCCAACAGGAGCCTTATTGACCGGATCGTCACCCGCTGTCTTGCAACCGACAGTCAGGAGGCCGAAACAGGTTTACGCCGTGCAGAATCATTATTAATCTTAATGGAGGAATAAGGATATGCCTCGCAGATTATCAGTAAGCAATTTGTACAGCCAGAAATTCAAATTCATGCCCTTTACAGGGGAATGGAAAAAGATACTGGGGAATCGTGAAAGGAAAGGCTGCTGGATGATTTACGGCAATGCGAAAAACGGTAAAACGTCCTTTGCCCTACGGCTTGCAAATTATCTGTCTTCCATCGAAAAGGTTCTGTACATCGCGGCGGAAGAAGGCTATGGATATTCGTATACATGGGCTGTTCAAAAAGCCGGCATACGGGAAGACAACAGCGCATTCCATACGCTGGGTTACCTCCCGATGGAAGAACTCAGGAAAGAACTGGAAGAAAACCGGAAAGCGGAAAAAATCGTCTTCATAGACAACCTGATCGCCTATAAGGACGAATTGAAGGGAAACGCCATTGTGGAATTGCTCCGTCAATTCCCTGAAACGCTTTTTGTTTTTCTGGATCATGAAGAAGCAGGGGAACCGGCAACATCGGCCGGTATCCTTGCCAAAAAACTCTCTAACGTGTATGTGCAGATAAAAGGTCTCTCCGCATTTGTCACGGTTCGCGGCGGTGACGGTGAAGGAGGCCGGATAGACATCGACGAAAACAAAGCGGCCCTCATTCATGGGGAACGTGAAATCAATTAAGGATATGGCAGCAAAAACAAGAAAAAAAAGGTCTACCCATGCGTTGTTCTGGGAACTGTTAAAGCAGACGAAAGGCTATCAGGAACAGTACAAAGATGTCATAAAAGAAGGACTGGTCTATAATTACAGTGGTGGTAAAACGAGTTCACTTTCTGAAATGTACTCTAAATATCCGGGTGAATACAGCCTGATGATAGAGAACATGAAAGGTTCCGGTAAGCAGAAGGCGCAACGTTACGACCAATCCCTGGATAAGGAACGTAAGCGCGTCATTGCTGCGATCTGTGCCTATGTAGACAAATGCAAATATGTTTTCCCCAGCCCTGCGGCGAAAGTCGAATATGCGAAGGCTATCGCAGCCAGGGCCGCGAATTGTGCCTATTTCAATGGTATCCCCCTTAGTCGTTTACGTGCCGTATATGCGGAATGGCGGAACAAGAACGCCGTGGATATTACCGGGAATCCGGAACTGGATTATATCATAACAGAAAACTGATAAAATGCCTCGTGTCAAACAAGAGAAGAAAATCCCGACAGCCTCCCAGCGGGAAGAGTTGTCGCGGTTGGAACGGGAAAGCGACCGGATACTCGACTTGCTTTTTGACGATCCGACCAACCAGGAACTACTGGACGAACTCAACCGGATAGATGTCGATTACGTCCGTCTGTCCGGAGAAAAATCAATGGAATATTAACAGCATAAATATCAAAGTAACATGTCATTAGATTTAAGTAAACTGTCAAGCAAGGAACTGAAAGAGTTGCTGGCAAAAAAGAGAGAAGAAGAACACCAGGCGGCACTGAAAAACCGTGAAGCCTATGAGGGTATTCGTGCCGAACTGGTGCAACGGGTTGAGAACAAGGTCCGGGCAGTATGTGAGGAAGTCAAGGGACTTCATAAGTTTTGCGTGGATGAACTGGGCGCATTCCGGGATACGCTCGCAGAATACGGCCAGCTTCGTAATCCCGGCCAAATGAACTACACCGTGCAGGTAGGCAATTTTCGGATCGAGGTGAAAACATGCAAGATCAAGAAATTCGATGAACGTGCCGATGTGGCCGCCAGTCGCCTGATCGAGTTCCTGCAAGGTTGGATTAAGGAAAAGAAAGACGGGACGAACGATCCGATGTATCAATTGGCAATGACTCTTTTGGAGCGTAACAAGTATGGCGATCTCGACTACAAATCCGTCAGTAAGCTGTATGAATTGGAAGAACGTTTCAATAACCCGGAGTACAGTTCCATCATGAGCCTATTCAAGGAATCCCATTTGGTCGAAGCCTCTTCCACGAACTTCTACTTCTACGAGAAAAACGATCTCGGCGTATGGGTGAGACTGGAACCGTCGTTCAACCGCTTATAAAAGTCAAATCCGTGACACTGACCCGGGGACACTGGATATATGTCTGCCCATGCGGCTTTCAGTATTCGGTGAGCTGGGTCCCCAGGACAACAAGCAAACATGCTCTGTATTGCTTTTACTGTAAGCAGCAAAACGGAAAATATTACAAGGTTATGGATGAGAGACTGGAATTTACCGAGAACTGGAACGGTAAGCTGAATTGTAGCACTTTTACGACTATGAGGCTGCATAACCCGCAAAAATATTGTGTGGGAGCTATAAAGCAAATCTACCTGAATGGGATATGGAAAGGTAACGCAAAGGTGATAGATGTAAAACGCATCTACCTGAAGGACATAAACCTTTATGTTGCCAAGCTGGATACAGGCTTACCGATTGACAAATGCCGGGACTTGCTCCGGAACATGTACAAGAAACGCCCCATAAATTGGGAAACTCAGCTAATAGACCTGTGTCTATTGGAATATCAGAAAGAAAGCAAAGAACCTACATTATTTAAAGAATAACATTATGCACAGTTGGTTTACATGCCGTATCTCCTATGAAAAGGTACTGGAGAACGGACTACAGAAGAAAGTAACGGAACCCTACCTGGTGGATGCCTTGTCATTTACCGAGGCAGAAGCCAGAATCGTGGAAGAGATTCGTCCTTTTATATCCGGGGAATTTACCGTTGCGGATATCAAACGGGCACATTACAGTGAACTTTTCTTCAATGAAAACGGTGACTGCTTTTATAAGGTCCGTATTTATTTCATAACCTTGGATGAAAAGAGCGGAGCGGAAAAAAGGACTCTTGCCCGCATGCTGGTACAGGCTTCATCTTTGAAAGATGCCATTTCCATTTTTGAAGAAGGCATGAAAAAAACACTGGCTGATTACAGACTTATAGAAGCCAGTGAAACCCAGATCATGGATGTTTTCCCTTTTAACGGGGAAGCCGGTCAACAGGATAAAACGGAGAATCCCCCAGAAAACAATGACAGCAAGTGAATTTTACTCCATAAGATGGCGGTCCGGTATGCGGATCGCCATCGGAAACCTGCTGGAAGAAGTCGTCTCTGTCGACTTCAAGGATCGCTGCATTGCAATCGAAGACAGGAAAGGCTTAGTTTGGATCAATAGTGAATTTGTAATATTAAAACATCCCCCAATGAGTGAGTTAAAACATACCCTGGATATAACCCCGCCAGCCGATAAACGGCTCGTGGAAAAAAAAGCGGTCAGAAACCTCGAATGCCCTACCTGTCACGGGACAGGCGGTTTCAAGGACGGAAGAGGTCATAATGACGACCATTATACGGAATGTGCTCAGTGTGACGGAACCGGAAAAGTAAAAGCAATCATAACAGTCGAATGGGCTCCGGATTACAATTAAATAAAAAGAACATGGAGAAAACAAAAATCTTATCCTGGCCGGATTTTTATCGGGACCGGGTACGAAACAGAGAATACGATGAGTATTTCCGTAAGAAATACGCCCGTTTCTTGACAGAAATAATCTTGAACATTAAAAGACTTAGTAATCTGATGTCTGGCGAAGTTGTGCTAAAGGAAGAAGGTTGTGGCATTGGAAGCGTGGTAAAGAACCTGTCGCAGTTTTATCCTAAACTGGCTAAGGAACTAACCGAAGAGGAAATAAATGAAAAGGCCGGTGACGTTACCAAGATTATATTTGCGGACCTGGATTCAGGAATATTAGATCTATGCAGGAATAACACCCGTTTTATGAACCTGGGCAGATACCTTGAAAAGGTTCCCCGATTTTATACCAGAGAAAATATCCTGGAAAAGAAATTCTTTGAACCCGGTACGATGGTTGTCACACATGGAGTATTGGAACATTTTTCTGATCCGGATATCACCCGCATATTATCTACCTACGAAGATTCTTGTGTGTCCTTCCAGGCCCATTATGTACCGACATCCGGATACCGGAAACCATCGTTCGGCGATGAACGTCTCCTGCCGGTTGATTACTGGAGCTCCTTGGTAAAACCAGACTATTATATCGTCGATAACGACGGGCTGGATTTATATATGTTTAAGTGTGGTGAACAAATTAAAAAAGCGGTATGACAATAGATAGTTATGAAAAGGCCGGTATTATTCTCGGTCGGATATCTCAGTTAAAGGCATTGAAGAAACGGATGGATGAACACCCAAAAGCAGGAGTAGGAATGATAGATTCCCGTGGCAGTTTCTTCGAAGTCACGGAGTTTGTGAAGCCTCATGAACTTAGTGATATGTACATCTCACGTGTCCAGGAACTGATCGATACGTTGCAAAATGAATTTAACTCGCTATAGATATGACGGCAAAACGTATTCCCCGGCAGATAAAGCCGGACACGGCAAAAAACGCATCGTCTTTGGATGACATCATCCAAAGACAGATGTGGCGGGAAAAGAGGCTGATCCCTGTCCGGATCAATAAAACGACAATCGTATTACGAAATAGAAAATGATACGCAAAGGAGACAAGTTTAAGGTACATTGGAACGGGCATACATGTTATGAAGGCCGAATATACCAGGTCACTTCGATTATACATGACTGCACATGTCCCAATCCAAACTGCTTCGTAAACGGTAAACCGGAAGTTCTCCGCAGACCCCACGCCCATATCAGGGCGGATTTGATTAAATGCCCATACCCGCAAATGGAGATGAGAGATTTTATCTTTAACGGGATCGATGAAGAAACGTTGATTGATATTGAAAATTCAACTTATCATCTGGAGATCGTACGGGAAAAAGGCGATCAATTGTCATTGTTTTAGTTCTAACAGATAAAAAAATAGCTTATTAATATGAAGAAGCAAAGCTGGAAAATGCACTTTTATAAAGGAGTCCCCTGCCGATGGGACGGAGACCGCTACGATGAAGAAAGGGATAATTATATTTTTGAGGCCGACCTGTATATCTCAGGTTACGAAAGGGGCCGTTCTTCTGCGGTCATGCTTCTTGTCCCATTTAAGGACAAGAATAAAGATTTCTTTTCTCATAAATTCCATTACCGGGTATTTATGAGTGATATCGAAGATATTGTAAAAGGAATGGTTAGGGGCCGGATAAAAGGTTCTTTCACCTGGGTAAAGAAAGGTTCCGATTATGGGATTCAACTGGTTAAAGTAACAGACCGAAAAAATGGAAATGCAGAAAGTTGTATTGGATGAGAACGTTATCCCGCCGATGACGCATCCCTGGGGACAAGTATGGAAACAACCGGACAGAAACAATCTGGTTCTTGATGACAAATATGCCGTGATGTATAGACGGGATTTTGAGATGCTGCCGGATTATACCGGTTCGGAACCGACCGGCAAGTATAATGGTAAAATGTGGAAGGCTCAGTATGACTCTTGTGGAAATCGTAAATGGTATTTGTGCTGGTGTCATGATGAAAATACGGTATCACAGGAGATATACATTTCATATAGAGAAATTTTGATAATTGATTAAGCGAAGATCATGGATAAAAACAAAATAGCGGCTATAGTAGCGTTTATCTTCATTTTGCCAGTGTTTTGTCTGGCAGGATTATTCCTGTTAACAGGTTCTGTCATTAAGGCTTTAGGATATATCCTTAGTTTTAATACCGAATGTGCCTGGTCTGAAATGAGAGATGTTGCTGAAAGTGTAAAGTCTTATTGGTATCAAAATTAAACAGAGAGAGTTATGACTAAAACGGAAGCAATATAGGCAATGCGAGAGGGAAAGAAGGTTACACACCGATTCTTTGCTCATGGCGAATGGAGGACTATCGAATACGGACTTTTCCTGTTAGAGGATGGCGTATGGTGCTCTATTGAGGAATTCTATCATTTTAGGAATGATAAGCTTTGGGAGAATGGGGTTGAATGATATGTCGATAATTCAAAGAGGCTTCATTGCCGAAACCTCTTTGAATATTAATCAATCATCAAAAGAGTCATTATCTTCTAATAATTCGGATCCGTTTGCATGCCATTTAGTCTCACAATCTGGACATTCATAACATACCCCATTGAAATAAGCGTCTTCTGATAAACAATCAGGATTAGGACATTGTACTGACATAAAAAAGTTTTTAGATTAATAAAAAAGCAAATATAAGAAATTATATAAATAAACAATCATTTAAATACTGGCTTCGGATAAACGGTTCCCATCCGGAACAGTTCGGCACAGGTGAAAAGTGGAACCCGATCAGATTCAAATCTAAAAAATATTGAAATATGACAGATATTGTATTATGCCTTATGATTTTAGCTTTGATGCTAATTCATAGTGATTTACGGGATATTATAAATAAAATGAAAGATGAAAATGATTAATCAGCATGGCAAATATATTAGTTGAAGGTGCAGAAATGTTAACTAAATCCCTCACATGGGGAGGAAAGATGACATTTGATCAAATAAATAAATTAGACTGGTTGAAAACAACATCTTACTACGGAATTAATCTTTATATCCAAGAAGGAATAAGAAAAGGATGGATTAATTGCATGTGTAAAGAAGGGAAACAGACAGTATATTATGCTACCCGCAAGGGGCGTAAAATGGCAAATGAAAATGAATAATTAGAACCTTATGGTGTACAGGTCAACCGTAGACAATTATGAGTGAAAGATTTGCAGGCGCATTTTTAGGGACAGTGGTCGTATGGGCCATTATGATCGTCGTATTTGGAGGTTTATACGGATGTCCCCGATACAATGTTTGGCAACAAGAGATGTCCGGCAAAGCTGAATTTGCCAAAGCTGAGCAAAACCGGCGTATCAAGATCGAAGAAGCAAAAGCAAACCAGGAAGCAGAAAAGTTAAACGCCCAAGCAGAGGTAGAACGTGCCAAAGGGGCTGCGGAAGCCATCAAAATCGAGAACGGAAGTATTACCCCTGCTTATATCCAATACTTGTGGGTACGTCAACAAAATAACCTGAACGACAAGACGGTTATTTATATTCCAACAGAAACAAACCTTCCGGTTCTGGAGGCATCCAGAGTTAAAGGAACAAATAATTAAGCCATGAACAAATTACAGGAATTAAAAGCAGAAATAGCACGTATAGAAAAGGAAGAGGCCGATAAAAAGAAAGCTGAATATCAGTATTTGGTCGGCAGCTGTGTACATCCTGCTCATACTTCATACAAAAAGATAACATCTATTGACCGTGTCCATACGGACGAATATGGGGACGAAGTTGTTTTCGACTGTGTGGACATTTACTTTGATAACAGAGGAGATGAGTACAACAGCGATGCAAGTATAAACCTACAAAGCTGGGGACAAGGTTATATAGAGGACCTACAGAAACAAATTATAAGCCCTGAGGACTTTAATAATGCGTTGGATGCCTGTATAGACCTTATTAAAAGAAAAGCCTTTATAACCCTTCCTAAATGATTTGATTTATGGTACTCAATGATCATTCACCTATGCTCTGGGGCAAATTTAAAGGGGAGAAAATGATAAATGTTCCGGCAGGCTATCTGATGTGGCTTTATGATAATAATAAATACAATGCAGATGTTAGGGCGTACATTGAAGATAACATGGACGCATTAAAGGAAGAGATCAAACAATCTGAATTAATGAATAGCAAGTAATGAAAAAGGCAGGTTGGTTAAAATACTGGCTCCGGTTCCATGGATACCGTGTAGAAAATTTCAATATAGGCAAGAAATGGAACCCAGTCAAATTAAAACAAAAAAAGACAACGGTATGGGTAAAACTTATTTTATCGAATACGAAGTAACAGTAAAAACCGTCGGCGGTCCGATAGGTATCCCCGGCAGAATATTAGTCAAAAGGCAAATGAACGAGTTGTTTGCAAAATTGAACCTTGAAAAGTATCTGGAACGGAAATACGGGGAGGCTTTCAACAGCCTGTATATAAAAAGTATCCGGGAAGACACACTGGGTTTCTACTCCTTCTTAGGAGCGGGATTTGGAAAATAAATTGAGTATAAATAAAATACAAAAGAAGTATGAATGACGTAAAAATTTCCCTTCAGGACGATATTAGAACGATCACGGTCAAACTTGCTGGAGGCAATCCCGGCGCTTTGGAAGCACTGTGTTCCTTTTTCCCAGTAATAACAGATATATTCAAGGAGCATCAAGGAGAAGCCCTGTTTCAAATTTTCATGTTCCTGGATACCTATCGCATATATGGAACGGACATATATGTTTTCTGGAGTGACATTTGCGAGAAGGACACTTTCAAAACGATTGCAGTCATTGAAGCCTGTAAAATCGGTTTGTTTGACGCGCGGATTCTTGCCGATGCCTGCCACCGCCAGGATTATTCCGGTCGGGATATGGTTCCGGTATGTGATCTGGTAAAACAAGTTTGTGAACGATCCCCATTTTTCCAAAGGGCGAACGATGTGAATGCCGGAAATGTCAAGTCTTTCCTATTCCACGTGTAAAATATAGAACGTTATTTGAACATGATTAAAAGCCTGTTTGGGATCAAGAAGAAAAATCTTTTCTCGAAACAGGCTTTTTTATATCCATAAGTTGCATCGTATTGAGTATGACCGTAATTTTGTCATATAAACTGACAAAAGGAACATGTCTAAGGGTAGGAATAAGAATTTGATAAAAAAGAGGAACGAGGCTTTGATCCGGCGTTATTACTATTGGACGGAAGTTCGCCGTCGCCGTTTCGATGATGTCCTTAAAATCCTGTCGGAAGAAGAATTTTTTCTATCGGAGGAAAGAATACTGTCCATAATCCGGGAGGCCGGAAACCGGCATGAAAAAGACAGTGTGCCGGTTCCTCAGTCGCCACACCGCCGTATGCCCCGTATTACGGAAAAACAGCTAAGCTTGTTCCGTTAAGCCGGTTCTTCATCCACGATACATTCATAAGTGCTTTCATACACCTTTATTATGCCAGGCAGGCTGTACCATCTTGACGATATCCTTTCAAGGGTGGTGGCGTTGGCCGGTTCTATCTGCCGGATGACGGAATGCAGCTTCTTGAACATTGCGATCCGCTCTGAGGCTTTACCCGCCACCCCGCTCGTATAATGTGTATCGTCGTAACAATCCAGGCAGAGTTTTATCGTGATGGTGAAGGTTCCCCGCTGGTATTCGTCCGTTATGGTCTCCCAGGCGACTCCTTCCATGTTTATCAGGACGGCGGGGAATGTTACCGGATAATGGTCCTCTTCAGTTTGCAACTGCCCGTAGTCTTCATCGACCAGGCTGACGGACGGCATGTTTTCAGCTATGGCCGTCTGAATTTCATTGAATAAATCTTCCATAGTTCGTTTGATATGTTATGAGTTTAAAACCTTTCGTGTTTCCTCTTCCACGATATTCATTACTTTTTTATCCAGTTCCTCGGAGTGTCCCATGAACCGGCGCTTTGGAATACGAAGGCGGCTTTTCTTTGTCAGGGCCAGCCTTTTCCATACTTCCGCCTCTTCACCAGCCTTTGCCGTCTTCTGCTTTCTGACCTTTGCGGAATCCCCTTTGGCGATCTTCGCCCCGGAAAAGAATTTGGCCCAGGCAAACTTCCTCATTTTGGGAGTCACTCTTATTTCTGCCCCATTGTTATGATAAGGGGCATATTTGACATCCGTGGAAACAATCACTTTCCGGCTTTTAGGAGTGAAATGGATACTTTTCATAAGATGGTCCTGGCGACTGAGCAAAGGGCCGTAACGGTATTCGGCCCTGGCGGAACTTATTTCTTCACGCCGTGTCCTTTTCCATTTTTTCAAACCGTTGTCATTCCACCCGCCGTCACGGAAATTCTTCCTGAAGTGGTTGACGGCCGCATTCCCGACTTTTTTGGGCAGGGTCACGTCAAGCAGCTTTTGAAAAGAAGCCTTCTGCTTTTCCAATTTACCGATCAATCTGTTAAAGTCACTCATGTTTGCTTTTGGTTTATAATAAAATATGTATCTTTGCCAGCAAAGAAGAAAGAGTATCCTATTGTACTGGGTTGGATTGCACATCCTTCACTAAAGGCTTTGGTTACTCTTTCTTTTTTATGTTTTCCACAATGGAATAGAACACGAGTTCCCCGCCTGTCATTTCCCTTATCACCGCAAAAGAAGGTTCACCATCGATATCTATCTCCACATAATGGTATCCCTTCACCATCGGATTCCCTTTTTCATCGGAGGCATATTTGGCATAACGTCCATTTCTTAAGAGGCTTTCAATATTCCTTACAGCTTCGTTCTTCTCCATTGGTGACTTGTGCGGCTGGTTCAAAGCCTCTTTTATTCCTCCGACCGTAAAGGAAACGGGAGCCCCCAATCCGGGAGTCATGACCGTCTTTCCGACCAGGTTCCCGGCAGCCCACGATTTTATCTCCTGGCGTTGCCTTTTTACATCTTCCTTTAAGTTCCTTCCTTGGCCGAGTGTTTCCCTGGATATGAGTTCCCTTACGGCCTCTTTCGCTCCCTCATAGGCATTTTGTATATACGGATGGGTATCGCTAAAAAGTTTTGCGTCCCTTCCGGGGTTATTATCCAGTCCGGGAGCCGGGGCATATAGATTTCCGGTATCAGGGATATCCGTTTCCGCCTCGTCCGTCGCTTCCAGGCTGCATTTGCAATTCCACCTGTCTCCTGGACGATGTGCCGACCAGAAAGGATCGTCTATCGAACGGATTATACCCCAAAACACACGGTGGTCCTCTCCGGGATGTACGCTTGTACTTTCCACCCAGCGCAAGCGGGGAAGTACATCCTTATCCCGTTCGAAGCGTCTCCAGTCGCTTGCCTGGTGCGCACGGATCACGGCCGTGGCGTATTCCGTCTGCAACCATGATTCAAGATGAAGCGGGGAGACGAACTTTTCCACGTCCCGTTTGAAAATGTCGAAAGGTTTCAGCTGCCCGTCTTCATCCAGAAGCTGGGATGCGATGTCGTTTTGAAAGCGATGCGCCTTGAACGCTGCAAAGACGGCATTATTATAACGTAGTTCCCGATAGAATGCGTAATCGTCCTGAAAGGGGCTTTGCTTATGGAACCCGGTATCCGTCGCCTCGTTAAAGGCCTTCCAGAACTCATTCCACAAGCCTCTTTCTATATCCGTCAGCGTGTTAAAATCCTTTCCGTATATCTTTCGGATCGCCTCTTGCAGAACTTTCCCGTCAAAGACGAAACCTTCTTCCAGGGTGTCGGCATACAGTCTGTTCATTACCATCCTAAAGCCCCCTTGCTTTTGGGGGCTTTTCCGAAAAAACGGGATGTCAGATTTTTAAAGAAGGTCCGTATCATTTTCCCTTTAACCGTCCTTTGGGGGGTGGAATTTGCATTTCCACTATTTTGTTCCGTCCCTTTCGTTTCTTCCTTTTTACCGGTTCCTTGTTCCTTCAGGCGTATTTTCACATCTTCTTTTTCTCTTTCCCTTTCTGCGGTGATCTCATTGTAGTTATCCGGTTTGTTCAGACCGAACTCGTCATATAACTGGTCATGACTGATCGGCAGTCCGAGCGAGGACAGCTTCGTGATGATATCGATTCTCTGTGTCTGGTTGGAATCTTTGGGAATGACAAACGAGAATTTACCACCTTTCACGTTAATGCCGAAAGATTCGAATATGTCGGTCATCTGATAATTCAGGACATTGAGGACAAATAGCTTATCCTGTGCCAGGAGCTTATCTTCTATTTTTTTATGGACTTCGCCCAAAGCCTGCGTCCCTTTTTCCCCGGCTTCGGTGGTCAGCGTGTTGCCCAGGACATGTTTGCTTATTTCCGAATTGCAGAAAGCTGCCAGGTTTTTGTACAAATCACTGGAGCCGGACTTATTCCCTGCCTCCAGCAGTTTCAAGCCGGTTCCGTCAGGATGGATGTAAACGGAAGAACCACCCGCTTCATGTGCGTCCTGCATGAGATTGTAACGTTCCCGGTCGTCATTGCCGTTATAGGTATATTCCCGGATCGGCTGTCCGAAGAGTTCCGCAAACTGTGCCCAGTCAGATACATCCGCCCGCTTGTACAGAACCCAGGGGATATCCTTTATCAATTCACCCAGTGCACGGGGTTTGCCGACAAAAAGGAGGTTGTCGTATTCATCCCACGCCGTCCCGTGTATATCGGTCTGCATCCGAAGGATCAGCTTCCGGATAGGGTCCACATGCTTTCTGGGAATAAGGTCGTAAGACAACCATCCACCCTCGTCTATCCCAAACTGGAACAGGCTGCCTCCCCACCAGGCCGTATCGAGCAGGTCAGAAAGGAAGTCCAGGAACCAGGGGGATTCAAGCATTTCCCCGATGGCTTTGTCCGGCTTGCCGTCACGGCTGAACTCTATCTGCGAAGACAACACGGCCGACTTTCTTTTTTCCAGGACGGAAGAGAGGTGAGTATCGAGCAGGATGGTATCATACAAATCGTATAACCTGGCACGGTTCGGAAAATCGATCCGTTCAGCCTCCGTTACGGCCTTCATGTAATGACTGATGTCCATCTGCCAGCGTCTGGCCTGGGTCAATATGATCGTATTCCCGCCTGCGGGCTGGTTAAACAATCCGCCAGATGTGATCGGTTTGGTTATGTTTCCGGTTTTGGTTCTCCGTCTTAATTTCTTTTTCATTTGAATCGGTTTTGTTTGCTGTTTATATATCGTTAGAAATGGTTGCATCGTTTCCGGTTTCCCCCGAACAGGTAGGATACCGTCTTATTCTCATCCTGAAGGGTCGGGGCTCCGTTTATCACGACATTGCCTTTCTGTATTCCCTTTAACCACTCCACTGCCCTTTCATAGCGATTTTCCCTCAAAGAAGACATTTTCGCGGGATTGCCCAGCGAATAAATATGGTATACCGCTATATCCAGGCACATCATAAGGATCAGCGGATGCCGTTCTTCGCCTCTGGCGGCAAAGATCCTGTCCACGTCATAACGTCCTGCCATATATGATTTCATTTCCTCTATGGCCCGGTCCTCGCAAATGTCCAGGATCGAATTGTCCTCCCTTGTTATTGCGTCAATGATTTCCCGGTGCACGCTTGCATCATAGTCGTTCGGTTCAATGTACTGCATCATAATCTGTATTTGTTTTTACTTCTGAAAGCCTTTACCGGTATTCTTATCATCGGTTGAAGCTCCAGGCACTTGTTGTCAATAATACGTTTGGCTCCCTCTATGCAGTCCGGCCCGTCGGCGGGATATGTCAATTGGAGGTTGAACAGGAGGAACTGTTCCGCAAGGCGGACCATATCCGGATTCTCTTTCTCATCCTGGTTGAAGATGAGACGTCCTTCACGGTTGAGCGGCTCCAGGTTGGCTTCTATGCGGGTGGCTTTTTCCGTTTTCTTCTCTTCATCGGGACGGATATTGATCCGTTTGCCTTTTTCTTCGCACTTTGCTTTAAGAAGGGGACGGAAAACCTGCTGGAAGAACGGGTCCTGGAGTGAATTGTTTTCCATATAATGATAGACGGATACTTTTCCACGGACAAAATCGTCCAGAAAGAAATACCAGTCAATAAAATCGGAGTTCAACCCGCGATTTAGGAATCCCTTGATGACATAATATATGCCGTCTTTCTCACCGACCAGCCAAACGGCTTTATAGGAACTTTTCCCCTTCTTGCTTTGTCCCGGTGACGGGTCGCCGTAAACGACAAGAAACTTGAACCGTCCAAGGGGCGGAACCTTCCCCCAATGGAGTTCCTTAAATATTTCCCCCTCACTGACCGGGTTATTGAAATATTCGGTTTGCCCGGATGCCGCACTGATTTTTCCCAGGATTTCATCGATCATTTCTTCCGTGTTCTTCTGGGGCCAGGTACTGTTCCCTTTCTCATCCCGAATATTGACAATGTCCCAATGATCGGCCATCTTGCCGGCCCTGACGACACAGCAATCCTTTGCAATGATGTTGCCACAGAAAATAATGGTGACCGGTACGGCCGGGTCCCGGGTTCCGTAAACGGCCTTTTCCCAAAAATTCCACATGTCTTTTATACGTTCGGCATTTCTGCACGCTTCGTCGGTATCGAAGTCGTCGACCAGCAACATGTCCGGACGGTAGGATTTGTTTCTCGATCCGCGCGGGGCGTTTCCGTAGCCGATGGCCCGGAAGGCCACGTCGCATTTGGTGATAAATTCTTCATCCGTCCATTTTGCTCCGATTTGTTCCCCGTAATAAGCCCTCAGACGCGGGTTGCTTTCCAGTTCTTTCCTGTACGGATCAAGCAGGCGGACCGCCGCTCCCTGGGTGGCGCTGACCATCATTATATTATGCTTGCGTCCGGTCAGGACCAGGTAAAGCACGATAAACATGACGACGGTACTTTTGGCCAGGCTTCGCGCCCAGGAAAGGACCTCGAACCATTCATCGTTTTTTATGCACCGCTTGATCGCTTTTATATGAAAAGGGGCAAATTCATATTTTGCATATTCAGGAAAGAAAAACGTGATCCATTCCAATACGTGCGCTTCCAGGTAAGCCCTGTGCTCATCCATTTCTTTTCGGTTCTTATGGATGACGGGTACATCCGCCATCAAGGACTCGAAATAATTTTCCCACCTGCGTAACGCTTCTCTGTCTTCCGTCTTCATAGCGTGGTTTTAATGAACGTGTCCCATAATACGCCGAACTCCTTGGCCTTTTCGATATCTTCGCTCCTTAACCATGAAAGGAACCGCATTCCCGACGAAATCAGGTCTTTGAGGCCGGCGTCCTTTTCCAGCCGGTCAACGGCCTGGGAAAGTTTCTGAATAGTGGCGGCCTCTGATGCGTCTGCGAACCGTTTCCCTTCCGGTTTGGCAGAAATAACCTGGTTAATTTCCGCGATTTGCCGGTGCAGGTTGTTGATCTGCTGTTCACGGGTCATGGTCATGCCGACTTTCAACTCGGCCCACTTCCCCTTATCGCACCAGGATATGATCGTACGGCGACTGACCCCGACCTTTTCGGCAATCTCCGCCTGGGTTAAATCTTCCCGGATATACAGGACTTTAGCCCATTCCCTTTTCTGTTGATTGGTTAAATCTGTCATTTTCAATGTTGATTTTGGTTATGAAATTTTCCTCAAAATTCGACTTTATATAAGACTCCGGCAACTTTTATCCGCATGATACGGCGGTGTGGCGGCATGATACCCGTGCGGGAGCGGCATGATAAAAAAACGATTTGCAGGGGTGGTTTTTTGCCCGGAAATTTGCACCAAAACATGACGCAAATGGCAAAGCAATTTTTCAACATGATAGCTTCCGAGGACGGTACGGCCTGTATCTTACTGTATGGTGACATTGGCTGCGGCACGGATGAGATACGGAGCTCGGAGATAGTCAGGGAGCTTATGGAACTGACATCCCTTTATAAAAAGGTGGATATCCGGATCAACTCCATGGGCGGTGACGTATTTGCCGGACTTGCCATATTCAACGCGCTTCGAAACAGTGGCTCGAATATTACATTATATATAGATGGCGTGGCAGCCAGCATAGCCAGCGTGATAGCTTCCTGCGGAAAGCCGGTATATGCGAGCCGTTACGCCCGCCTGGTGGTACACAGCGTATCGGGCGGATGTTACGGGAACAAGGAGGACCATAAACGTTGCATAAACGAACTGGAATCCCTGGAAGAGACCCTGGCCGATATCTATTCCGCAAAATCAGGGAAGGACCGGGAAGAGATCAAATCTTCTTTTTTTGACGGGAAGGACCATTGGTTCACGGCGGAAGAAGCCTTAAAGGAAGGCTTGATCGATGGCATATACGATACGGAACCCGTCGAAGAGGCCTCTTCCCCTGAAGAAATATACCATGTTTTCCAAAACCGTTTAAAACCAAACCCAAATACAATGTTTACAGACGAATTAAGAAAGAGACCGTCATTCGCCAATCTGGCAAGTGACGAAGAAATGCTCCGGCACATCGGACACCTGGAAACGGAAGCCGGACGCGTATCCGGCTTGACAGCCCAAATCACCGAGCTTCAGAGTTCCCTCCAAACGTATAAGGACAAGGAAGAAAAAGAAGCCGAAGCCAAAAGGAACGCCCTGGTCGACGCAGCCGTAAAGGACGGCCGTATCCGTGAGAACCAGAGAAAGATGTACCAGGACCTTTTAGTATCCGATCCGGAAAATGCGGAGGCGGTGCTTAAATCCCTGAAACCGTCCCGCCGTGTGCTGGACGATATCCAGACTACCCGTGAGGAGGAAACCTCCGCATGGGAAAACAGAATGAAACAAATCAAAGACAACTTAAAATCTTAACAAAACGATGATTAAAGTAACCAATACCAACTATGCGGGTGAAGTGCTGGAAATGCTTCTTACCCGGGCCGCAACAAGCAACGAATTAGTAGAAAAGGGACTGATCCACATGGAACCGGGTGTGGAAAAAGCGTATTTCCTTCCCCGCATGAAGACGGGAAAGATGCTTCAAAAGCGCAAGGAAATGCCAACCAGCCAGGACAGCAAGGGGGATTTCACGTATGACGAACGTGCCTTGACCCCGGTGGACTTCATGGCATACACGGAGTTCAATCCCCGTTCCTTTGAAAATATCTGGCGCAAATGGCAACCAAAAGGGAACCTCGTGTTTTCGGAGCTTCCGGCAGAGGGACAAAACGCGTTGCTGCGTGAAATGTCCAAACAGGTAAAATTCGAACTGGGATTCCACTTCATCAATGGCGTACTGGGCGATGACGACGACCACCTCTTTAACGGCATCGTCACCCGTATGTTAAGCGACAAGGACGTCATCTATGTGGTTTCCGGTGAAACGTCCATGCTGAAAAAATTGAAAGCCGTGAAGGACTCTATTCCGACCACCATGAGAAGCAATCCGGGACTTAGAATCCTGATGAGCGTAACGGATTTCGACCAGTATGACGAAGAATTGACCCAGCAGCCCAACAAGGGGGCCAACTATACGGACATGAACGTTGAGCGCTACAAGGGCATCCATATCGTTCCGCTCTCTTCATGGCCGGAAGGTCTCATCGTGGCCACCGTCTGTGGAATGGATTACGATACGAACCTCTGGGCCGCCGTCAACCTTGTGGACGACATGGACGTGATCCAGATCGATAAAGTGACGAATGCCGGTGAAAAGTATTTCTTTAAAATGCTGATGAAGGCGGACACGAATATCGCCTGGGGTGAAGAAGTCGTCCTGCTGGATTCCAGGGAGGTGGAAGATGCGGAACTTAGCGGTACGACCATTACGCTTAAAAGCCCGTCCGGACAGATCGAGATCACGCCGGAAGCAGCCGCAACCTACAGCATTACCGGCGGCGGCGTTATTCTGGGCGCTCGCTTGTGCATTGCCAATAAGGCCACGGAAAAGGAAAATGTAATCACTATCGGAACATTTGACATAGAAGCGGGCAAAACCGTGACTGTCGGATATGACGGCAAGAATTGGTTCAAAGCGGCAGGAGGCGCTAAGGCGTGAAGACTTCGGAGAAAGGAAAAGCCCTTATCCGGGAATTTGAATCGCTGCGCTTGGAGGCTTACCGTTGCCCCGCCGGAGTCCTGACCATCGGTTACGGTCATACGGCAGGCGTAAAGGAAGGCGACCGGATCGATAAAAGGCGTGCCGAGTATTTCCTTGATAAAGACCTGGAAGACGTGGAAGCGGTCATAAACCGCGAATGTCCGGGGGTGAACCAGAACCAGTTCGATGCGCTTGCCTCATTCGTTTTCAATCTGGGGGTAAAGAAATTTCTTTCCTCCACGCTGCTTAAATGCGTGAAGGCGAATCCTGGCAATCCCAATATCCGGGGCGAATTTCTAAGATGGATAAAGGCGGGAGGCGTCACCCTGTCGGGATTGATGCGCCGTCGCCGTCAGGAAGCGGAACTGTACTTTTCATAAAGGAAGGAGGTTTTCCCGATGGACCATTTCCTGGACATACTGCAAACGGTATTTAGCGCCAGTGGCTGGATTTGGGGTGTCCTGTTGTTTTTCCAGACCCGCAAGCTAAAGAAGGCGCAACTGGTAAAAGATACCCGGGCGGTATGGCAGGAAATAGCCGAATCGAACAACGAGTCACTTTTAAAACAAAACGAAAGACTGATAGAATTGCATGAAGAATTTTGGAAACTTAAAGACACTCTGGAAATGGTGCTGCACAAAATTGTTGTCTGTCGCCATTATGATCGCTGCCCTGTCCGCATTCTCGTGCAGGAGCACGAAGGGAACTTCTACCATAGAAGGGGCGGACAGTCTCCGATGGGACAAAAAGGTTTCCGTCACGCTCGCGACAATCCCGTCGAGCCTGGCCAGGATGGAGATACCGATCGACAGCCTCCGTAAGCTCCCCGAGGATGCCGTCTATGAGAAGAAAGAAGGCAAGGCAACCGTAAAGGCCAGTGTAAAAGACGGGACGCTTCTGGTTTCCGCCTCCTGCGACAGCCTCCAGGCGCTGGTCTACAGCCAGCAGGAAGCACTGGTGCGTATACGTGATACGCTGGAGCAGTACGAAAGCCAAAAAGGACCGGATGTATTTACATTTTGGATGCAAATCAAATGCTATTTGACCGGTGCTTTAATAGGATTTACGTTGACATATTTTATAACCAAAATCAGAAAATAACAATGGATAAGAAAAAGACACGTTCCATCGGACTCAAGAAAGCGATGTTCGGGGATGTAAATCCCGAAGGAGGAATGCCTTCGGCTGAGAACCTCCTGCAATTGGGGAATACGCTGAAAGGGACGGCTTCATTCAACACGGAAGAAGACAGCGCCCAGGATTTCTACTCGGAGGAGAACGGTTCCACCCCTGAAGAATCCGTTCTGACGGAACCGGGGTTGAAACAGGTGAAGCTGAATCTTATGGAATGGGACAACGAGACGCTGAAAAAAGTTTTCGGGGGTACGACCAAAACGGAAGATGTCACCGTCGAGGGCAAGACTTACAGTGTCGAGAAGTTCGTAGCCCCTAAGGACATGGTCACTGTCGAAATGGCCGTAAGGGTCATCAGCCTTTACAACGTATGTATCGACATTCCCCGTGCCCAGGTCAAGGCCCGTTTCGTATGGAACCTGACACGTACCGATATCGCCCAGATCGAAATCACGGCAAAGGCAATGGCTCCGATCGGAGCAAACGACGGTCCGTATGAGGTGTATAAGCTGGGTGAACCCAAAGCGGAAGAAGGAGCATAAGGATGGGACGCAAACTTCGTGAATCGGATGCGGCCGGGGCAATGCTGGATGACACGATAGCGATAGACATTCCGGCGCCCTGGTTGCTCCGAAAGTTCGGGCAGAAAAGTATCCGGGCATATTTCCGTCTTCCGGTTTATGCGACTCTTTTAAGGATCAGCAAGATGTATACCCGCCTTGGAATAGACCTGACAAGGCTTCAAAAAGGGGAACTGCATGAGGTGATGCACATCATCGCCAAACATGGAAAGAGGGTTTCCCGTATTGTTGCGACAGGGCTGCTTAGGGGTGGAATAACGAATTTTCTATTTTGCCGGTTGCTGGCCTGGTATCTTAGAAATCACATGACATCGCTCGGCATGGCGCAACTGGCAAAGATCATGTTGTTGCTTTCAGGCGGTGAACATTTCGCCAGTATTATCAAATCGGTCGGTCTGATGAGCGTGACCAGTCCGGTTTTGAGCCAGAAGGAAACGAGGAGTTAACGGTGGAATTTATTCCGCCCCATAGCCCGTTTGGACAAATAAAACAAATTATGGAGGCCGGTTTCACCTATCATGAAATCATGTATGAAATTCCCTGGTGCGTGATACTTAACATGATTAGCGACACCGGAGAAACCAGAAAAAAACAGGAAAATTCAGATTTAGAAGAAGGTGAACCGATCAGTTCCGAACAGGAGGAATTGGAGTTCTTCGGTTTAGCTTGAAAAGTGTTATGAACGAGACAGTACAGGTTACATATAAATTCGGCGGGGACCTCGACAAAAAAGTCGAGGAAGTAACGCTGGGTATCAAAGGGCTGCGGGACGAGTCGGAAAGCACATTCCGCCGTTTACTGGAGTCCAGCGATAACACGTTCAATTCCATGAGCGAAAATAACCGTCGCCTTGCTGTCTGCATTCAGGAAAACATCAATACCCTCCGGCAATTATCGGCAACGGAAGAATCCCTGGATAATAGCAGGGCGCAGGGGAACATATCGACAACCGCCTATCTTGAAACCAAAGCCAAATTAGTAGTAAGGGAAAATGAACTCCGTGAGGCGATCATTACCGGGACACATACTTTAAACGAACGGATAGGCAAGGAAAAAGAGGCAGTCGGTTCCTTGAATTCGTTGCGCGGTAGTATGATGTCACTCGTTGATACCTACCGGTCCATGAGCAAAGCCGACCGGGACGGGGAAGCGGGCAGTCAGCTACTTACAAAAATCCAAAACCTTGACAAGGAGATCGGCCAGGCAGAAAACCGTCTGGCCGGCCTCCGCAGTGCCGGAGGAACCACATTTAACAGCCTTAACATGTCCGTCCAGCAGGTGGCGAGGGAACTTCCCTCGCTGACCATGGGCGTGAATACCTTTTTCCTGGCCATATCAAATAACATGCCGATCCTGATCGACGATGTAAAACGGGCACGCCAGCAATATGCGTTCCTCAAAGCAGAAGGACAGGCGGCTACCCCGGTATGGAAACAACTCGCATCGTCCATCATTTCATGGCAAACGGCGTTAGTTGTTGCCATCACCATGCTTTCCATGTACGGGAAGGATATTATCGCCTGGGGACAGGATTTGTTCTCTGCAAACAAGTCACAACGCCTGTTGACCGAAAGTTTGCAGGAATTTAACGAAGAACTGCTGAAGGAACGCCAGTCACTGGAAGAAGTATTCAGCCGGCTGAACAAGACAAAGGAAGGGACGGAAGGCCGGAGAAAAGCCATCAACCAAATCAATGACCTGTATGGAAAATACCTTCCTAATTTGTTGTCGGAAAAAAGTTCACTGGATGAAGTAAACGCCGCTTATAAACGGATTACCGCATCGATCAGGGAAAACGCAGCGGCAAAAGCTCAGGCTTCGGCTACAAGCAAAGTTGCGGACAAGGCGCTCAAAACACAGGCGGAGGCTTTAACTTCCATGCGTAACGAACTGAAAGGTCAGGACACGGGGTTTATAGACCGACTGATCGGCGATATCATGGACCTGACGGAAGAATCCGAGCGTGCCGGATTAGGCTTCCAAAAAACATGGAGCACGGTCCTGGGAAAAGTACAATATGAAATGAAGGGTATAAAAATAGACAGTGATTTTTATGGATCACTCGAAGACTATATCAAAAGCTACCTGGAATCGGAAAAGAAGATAAAGGATATCCAAAAGCAGTATAACCCGTTTTTTAACAAGGAAGAGGCTGAGAAGGCGATCACAGAAAACAAAGAATACTGGGAAGAGGTAAAGAAACAGGCGGAATCCGTACTGGAAAATATATCTGCGGAACAGAAAAAATTACTGGATGCGGGAAAAACTACCGGCATAAGTGAAACGACGGTTGCAACATATAAAGAAGCGCGTAAAAATATAGAGGAAGCCACCGCCGCCCTTAAAGCGTACGATTCGTACGACAAGCAAGGGAAAGAAGCGACCCGGAGCATGAGCAAGGAACAACGGGAAAAGGAAAAGGCTAATGCTGTCAAGGCGGAAGCCGCCATGCGCCTTCTGGAGATCGAAAGAGGGGAACAATCCATTGCAGAGGCAAAAAGCGAACTTGAATTGAAAAACCAGGCTTCGGAAATAGCCAGGATGAAAGACGGGGCGGCCAAGGAATTAAGACAGATCGACCTAGAGTATCAACAGAAATTGTCCTCGATCCGGAAATATGAACAGAATTTGTTACAGGCACAGCAGGAACTGGAGAAAAAGAAGTGGGAAATGGAAAACCCCGACTGGAAGAAAAAGGGGCTGGAATTTACTCCGAAAACGACTTCGACGGACCAGTTGCCTTCAGGGATCAGACGGGAAGTAGATGATTCCAGGGATAACGCTACACTGGCTGCGGATAAGGCAAAGGAAGATGTCTTAAAAAAAATGCTGGAAAAATATCAGGACTATGACAGCCAGAGGCGGAAAATCGAAGAAAAATTTACAGCGGATTACCGTTTTCTTTCTTCCCAAAGGACCGAGACGAACAGCAGTGACATAGATGCGGCACTCATTCAGCTCGAAAAGGATAAAAAGAAGGCTTTATCGGCAATTTCATTCGACGAGTTGAAAGATTCCGATTTGTGGACGGCCATATTTTCCGATCTGGGTAAAAAGTCCCTGCCCGTCCTGGAAGAACTCCAGGTCAAAGCCAGGGAGGTTAATACGTCTACCTGGACACCGGAGAATGTAAAGGAATACCAGGAAGCGATCAACCGGCTGGAAAAAGAAATAAGGTCCCGCAGCCCGTTCAAGGCGATCCGGGACGATTGGAACAAACTTCTTAAAGCTATTAAAGGCAAAGACGGGAAAGTCGATAAGAATGCCATATCCGAGGCACTGAGCAATATCGATGAAGAAATACAGTCGGTGCTTTCTTCCCTTTCCACTGTATCGGGCGGAGTCGGTGATATTTTCGGAAGTGATGCCGGATATGCGGCGGAACAGACTATGGAGCTCGCATCAGCCTTGGGCGGGGTCGCCACAGGCGCGGCCCGCTTTGCTTCAGGGGATATCTTGGGAGGTGTTACCAGTGTTGTCAGCAGTATAGGCAAGGTTTTCGCCATGGGGAAGAAAGTAAAGGAAATGAACCGTCTGGCCCGGGAGGAAAACCAGAAATTCTATGACAATGCCATGGAAGGGGAAAAGGAATACCAGAAGATGGTCCGGGAGCGTTTACGCCTGGAACAGCAGATCGGGGAAACATCCTTAAAATATAATAAACGTATCACGACTGAACTCAAACAGCAATCAGGAGACGTTCAAAAGGAGTATGAAAAGATATGGGCCGAATTACAGGGGGAAGAGTTCATTTCAGGCAAAGGTTACAAGCACGGTACATGGTTCCGTAAGGCCAAAACATGGAATATATATTCTTCCCTGGCAGGCAAGAGCTATGACGATATAGAAAAACTGTATACGGAAGGTCGCCTGGAAGAAAAGGTCGCAAAGTTGTTTGAACAGCTTAAAGCCTTGAAGGAAGAAGGTGCGGATATTGATCAGATGCTCGCCGACCAGGCCGAGAGCATGCGTGAAGCCTGGACGGGAACCACCTCTGACAGTATCGCGGACAGCATACTTCAGGGATTCGCCGAAGGGAAACGCTCGGCGGCGGACTTTGCGGACAGTTTTGAGGAAATGTTGAACAATGCCGTGTTGCAGGGAATAAAGCTAAGGGCTTTGGAAGAACCGCTCCGCCAATGGTACGAAAAATTTGCCCAGGCCAGTGAAGGCGGTCTGACAGAGGATAAAATTGCCTCATTGAAGGCTGAATATGACAAAGTCATAGAAAATGCGGCCCGGCAGTTGGAAGAGGCCGAGAAAATTACCGGACTCGATATTTCCGGTGTAACGGGAACCAGCCGGCAGGCGACAGCTAAGGGCATAGCATCCATGAGCCAGGATAGTGCCAACGAACTTAATGGTAATTTTTATGCGTTGCTTATAATGGCGGATAAGACCTGCCAGGGAGTAAATTCGATTCAGTCAATGATTACGGAAGGATTGAGTGTTCTGGGTCGGATCGAGGAAAATACGTCCCATTGCAAGCGTCTGGAAAAGATTGAAAACGATATGGAAGGTACACGTCGTACGCTTCAGGAGATATTGAATAAGGGATTAATTTTAAGGAAAGCGGCATGATCGACAACTGTTACATAGACGGGATCAGTATCTGTAACCGTTTCGGGGTATGGGTGACCAAAGGCGGATACAACGGGCTGCTTGCCTTCCCGGCGATGAAGGAACCGGAATCGAACGACTGGCCCGAAGAGGACGGTATCGAAGTGGATTTGTCCGATCCCAAGTTGGAGCCGAAAGAGGCGGCCGTCTCTTTCCTGTCTGACACGAACGACGGGGCGACCGACCTCGTAGCCTACCTCTCCGGACCGGGTTACCACTGCGTTCGCATACCTTCGCTGGGGCGCGAATGGCAGCTACGGCTGTCGGTCCATCCGGCAAACAAAGTCTATCCGCTGGCGACCGCCTTCAGCCTGAAGTTTGTCGAGGACAACCCGGTGCGCCCGGCTTCGGAGGGATTGCCCGCGCCGGGGCTTTGGATGCCGGAGAGCCGCTACAAGCTGGACGGCACACCATTAGCGACGTATGGCGTGGTGGTCGACGAAAGCCGGAACGCTCTTCTGAAAGCCCCGACAGTGAAGATGAACCTTTGCCGGAATATAGAGACGGAGGACGGACAGATTTACGATGTCGGCCATTTAGTCTTCCAGAAGAAGGAAGTAACGTTCAAATGCCATTTGAAAGCCGCTCGAATGGCGGATTTCTGGCGTTGCTATGACAGTTTCCTCTCTGCACTGATTCAGTCGGGCGAACGCCGGTTGTATGTGGAAGAGATCGGCAAGGCATACCCTTGCTATTACAAAAGTACGGCTTCCTGGAAGCTGTTGACGCTATGCGGCCCCGTGGTGGCGCAGTTCGACCTGACATTGGTCTTCACCAGTTTCCGGCTTTACGAGACGGATTACTTCCTGGCTACGGAATCAGGCGACTGGATCGTAACCGAAGACGGGGAATTTTTTATAGACATGAAATGATATGACGGGACAAGAAAGAAAAATAAAGATCAGCGAGCTTCCTCCGTCCGTGACGTTCAACGGGCTTTGGACACTTGGCTATCAGGAAACCAAAGGAAAGCGGATGAGTGTGAAAGTCAGCTTGAGCGAAATACAAACGGCTTATGACGATATGCTTTCCGCAACGGAAACGGCCCGGACGGCAACAACCGATATGCGCCGGCTTGAAGCGACGGTAGAGGAAAAAGAGGAAGAACGGGAAAATTTCTATGCCCGTTCCCGGGCGATGGTACAGGGTTGGAGTAATGACGAACAGGCAAGAAAAGACGCGGAAGCCTCTCGCCTCGAAGTGGAAGCTGAACGGGTGGAGGCCGAAACGGAGCGTAAAAAGGCAGAAGCAGCCAGAGTTGAAACCGAAGGAGTTCGTATTGTCGAAGAACAATTGCGTATAAGAGCGGAAGATGAACGTAAAGCTGAAGAGCTTATTCGCCAAAAGCAGGAAGAAGACCGAGAAAACGGGACATTGGAAGCGATACTCGATGCAGAAACCGCTACAAACCGTTTGAATGCTTTGTCCGACCATCGTGACGAAATCAGGGACGGATACTGGTGGCGTTGGAATGAGGAAACGGGTGAATGGTACAATACGGGTGAGATCGCAAAAGGGAATGTCATGTTTGCAACGTTCGAACTCGACCCTTTCACCGGGATATTGACAATGTTCACGGATGAAGAATATACGGGCGCAAATTTCTTTCTTGACGAAAATGGAATATTAACAGTAGTAATTTGATTATGACACAGGTAAGAACGATACTTGGTAAGGTGGGTTTTACCCCCAAAGGGGCCTGGGATGCAAAAAAGAAATACGACCGTCTGGATGTCGTGTCGCAGGCAGGAGCCAGTTTTTTGTCGCTATCGGATGAAAATACGGCTTTGCTTACGGATGCCACGAAATGGATGGTGATAGCCAGTAAAGGAGGTAAAGGAGATCAGGGATATACCGTACAGCTGAAGATCGGCACAGTCGGTTCGGGGGATCAGCCCTCTGTCAGTTTGACCGATGCCGGTGTGGATGAGCAGGGAAATCCCGTCAAAGAAATAAACTTTGTCCTCAAAAGAGGAAAAACAGGATATACCCCTATAATTGAAGTAGGTACGGTTACCACGGTTGATCCTAAAAATGAGGCAACCATAGAGTTGATCGACAATGGCCTGTCAGAAGAGGGGGTGCAAAAGTATCTCCTGAATGCCTCAATACCCCGAGGAGAGACCGGATTGCCCGGCAAAGGAGCCGGGAACGTGTATGTTATTGGTGACAATCTGGAAGTCGGGAAAAAATATTTGTTTGTCCCGGCGGCTTCCGGCAGTACGGAAGGGTCTTTTATTGAATATGTCCCACCGACCATACCGGAACATCCGTCTTTTTCCACCCGCTCTTCCGGCCTTTATAAGATCACGGTGAACAATCAGGGACATGTTACAGACGTGGCAGCAGTGACAAAGGAGGATATCACGGCCCTGGGAATACCCGCACAGGATACCGATACCGTCTACACCCATCCCGGTTTTACGGCCCGCTCTTCCGGCCTTTACAAGATCACGGTGAACAATCAGGGACATGTTACAGACGTGGCAGCGGTGACAAAGGAGGATATCACGGCCCTGGGAATACCCGGGCAGGATACCAATACAGTCTATACCCATCCCGGTTTTACGGCCCGCTCTTCCGGCCTTTACAAGATCACGGTGAACAATCAGGGACATGTTACAGACGTGGCAGCGGTGACAAAGGAGGATATCACGGCCCTGGGAATACCCGGGCAGGATACCAATACAGTCTATACCCATCCCGGTTTTACGGCCCGCTCTTCCGGCCTTTACAAAATCACGGTGAACAATCAGGGACATGTTACAGGCGTGACAGCGGTAACAAAGGAGGATATCACGGCCCTGGGAATACCCGCACAGGATACCAATACGACATATACCGCCGCAACGACACAGAAAGACGGCTTGATGAGTAAAACCGACAAACAGAAAGTCGATGACTCCCTCAGGTTGAAAGAATATGTCGATGTCAGTTCTCTGGAGTCTCTTCCTGCTTCTCCTTATAACCTGCGTTTTGTCTATACCAACAATTCGCCCCAGGCGATCAATTTCGCCAATATTGCAAGTGTTCCAGAGATGCAGGAATTTTACTTATCGATTCTGAACAGTTCTGGATCGGACTTCAACCAACCAATACCCAACGGCTCCGGCTGGCAGTCGGAAGAATCGAGCGTGACGTTACCCAGCGGTAGGCCGATCGGAATAAGTATAAAGAAAGAACATGGGGTAATGGTTGTCAGGTGTTGATTTTAATATAAGTGGATAAATATAATGATACGCAGAGTCATGGGATCAAGCCCATTTGTTTTGAACTTAGTGAGAATAACAAGTACTCAGACGCTCATTGCTGGAAGCTGGCATTCGCTTGATCTGTTCCTGGTCGGTGGTGGAGGAAGCGGGGGCGGCTGGGTCAATTGGGGTTATGGCCCCGGTGGCGGAGGTGCTGGCGGAGAATGTGTAACCCAAAAAGGGATACGGGTATCCAAAGGGAGTAGAATAACAATCGTTATTGGCAAAGGAGGTGACAGGGTTGCTTATAACTCGGGCACTGACGGTAATAAGGGCGGAGAAACAAAAGTCACATTTTCAAATACAGGCGTGACATATAGAGCAAAAGGAGGAAATCCTGGATTAAAAGGCATAAATGACTACTCCCCGTCTTTAGATAACCCTCATTTGGTCGTGAATGCCGTTGGTTATGATAAACGGAACGATGCCATAGGGCGTATTTATGAATCTGGCAGTACCGTTTCCGATATTTACAATATGCACGGTGATTGTTTGATACCAAGATTTGATCATGGAAAGTATCCATATTCTGAGCCATATAAGTTAAGACTGGGTGTGCCCGAATTTCACGAAGAAGGGAATCCTACACATGCCGGTGGTGGAACCTGCTTTAGTGGAATACAAGTATTGACCTCTTTTACAGAAAAATCCGGAGGAAATTTTAACAACACTGGAGAAGGAATTCTAATTCACGGTGGTGGTGGATATGGTGGAGGTGGCGCTGGTGCATCCTATCGGTCCGGATGGTCCGGTGCAGGAGGAGATGGTTGTGTGGTATTGAGATATTATACTTATAAATAATAGAATTACTAAAACTTATAGTTATGGTTTATATACACAAGGAAAACGGGTTCTGGCATCGTGAAACAGTCCTTCAACCCTCATTCAAGACAGGTACGACACTTGAAGATTACGAGGATGGGGCGTATCTCCTGCTTAATGCAGAGCAGGAACAGTTTTATAATGACCATCCGGATGCGTCACAGATAGAGTGTTGGAATATGGCACTCACTCCCAAGGAAGAACAACCGGTTATTCCGGTTCCCGATCCGGTGGAAACAGCCCGGAGTCAAAAAATATGGTCAATTATAGAATATGATCGGTCCGGTGCGGTAAATGGCTTTATAGTAAACGGTATTTCCACATGGTTGACCCCTGATGTACGGGCTAATTATAAAAATAGCATTGAAGCGGCCGAGCTGTTAGGAGAAACGCATATAACGTTCATTGTCGCGGGGATTGTCGCTACTTCTTCCTTGCAGGAGGCCCGTATCATGCTTGCGAAGATACAACGTTATGCCGATAGGTGCACGATCGTAACGGAAACCCATAAAGCTAATGTCCATTCGTTATCGACTGTCCGGGAAATCGAAGCGTATGATTACATGGTCGGTTATCCGGAGAAAGAAGAATTCATTGTTACGCCGGTTCAAGGGTTCACAATTTTGAATTCAAAGGAGGAGGTAACGGTATGAAAACAAAACTGTTAATTAATGTAAACGGGGGGGGGTAAAATCTCCTTAATCCACCGAAAAAGTTCGCTTCTGAAAGGAGGTGAACTATGATAAGGGCCATGATGGGTAAGAAAAAGATAGAATATGTCCTTTATTGTAATCAGGGAACCCCGGACGTATTTGTGGATGGGACAAAAGTCGGAACCGTAAAGGATGGGGTTTGCAAATGGCTTGCCAAACGTTATGACAAGGATGTTACCGTCACGTTAACGGGAGTATCCGTACAATCGACAAGTGTGGTGGCTGGTTGGGACCATGGCAACGAGGTGGATGGGGTATATGTTGGGTGGAAAGGGCAATACCCTAAATTCTATGGTTACAGAGGGACACATACATATCGTTTTATAAGTGGCAACTTTCGTGATACTTACCGCAATACAGCCGTGACAAAAGGAATATTGACAAAAGGAGCAACAACGATTACCATAAACCAGTCCAGCACCAAATTGTCCAGGGAATGGTACAATACAGATACCGTAACTTATAAGGATAATGGGGAACAATCAACTTCTGGAACCTGGGACGGTAGTATAAATATCTCCGGAGATACGGTTACGGTCAACTATGGAACTGACGGTATGTGGAGTGTTTTAATATATATCAATGGAAAATATGACCTAAAGGCTATGGACTTTATTGCACGTTGGTAGTAAAATATAATAGACTGGAGAATGCTTATTTTAATAGCTAATCTAAACAAAACGTACTGATATTTTAACTATGCAAAATAATGACAATTTACGATAAGACAGGTAAGCTTATACTTGATATCCCGGTAGACGATACCAGTTATCGCTACCGGTCCATCCGGCAGGGAGACAAGGTGTTCCTTTATTATTCCCTCTCGGAACATGTTGAAGTTCCCTTGTACAGCTATATAGAGTTTCAGGGACAACGTTATACGCTTTGGCGTCCTGAGAACTTCACCAAGCACGGAACCCGTAATCTGGAGTACACCCTTGAATTGGGGAGCTATCTGGAACTGCTTGGCGTGACCAAATATAAGCACTTGTCGACAAAGCCTCACAGGTTAAAATTCTCCCTGACCGGCAAGCCTCGCTTTTTTTTACAGCTTTTGGTTGACAATATGAATCTTTTTGATGAGGGATGGACGATCGGAACCTGTATCGATGCCCCGGAAAAGACACTTGCTTTCAGCCACGAATTTTGTCTGGATGTCCTTGCACGCTTTTCCGATGAATGGGATACGGAATTTGAGGCCATCGGCAAAACCATCAATTTCGGGAAAATAGAGCGTTTCAAGGATGATCCGCTTCCCCTCTCGTACGGGCGCGGAAACGGTTTTAAGACAGGAGTGGGAAGACAGAACCAAGGGGACAAAAGGCCGGTCTCAATCCTTCACGCCGAAGGCGGAGAACGAAATATCGATCCGACGGTTTACGGTAGTACGACATTGTTACTGCCCAAATCCCAAGAACTGGAATACCAGGGACGACGCTATCGGACAGATGAAGACGGGACATATATCGTACGTGCCGATCGGGAACTTTTGAACAACAACGAGGATAGTTATGACGCCTCTCATATCTACCCTTCAAGGGTCGGAACCGTCAGTGGGGTAACCGTGGTCGATGCGGAAGACAACCTGTATGACATAACGGATTCTTCCATCCCCCAATCCCTGGATTATTCCGATTGTCGCATCCCCGGAGAAAAAGCGGTGATTATATTTCAAAGCGGAACCTTGACAGGCGAGGAATTTGAAATAAAACAGACACAAGAATCTTTAACGGGTTACATACATGCCCAGAGGAGATTCAGCCTAGTTCCGGTACAAAAGAACGGGACTGTGATACCGAATGCGAACCGTCGTCCGTCAGTCGGTGACAAATATGCCGTCTTTAATATATCACTGCCTGAAGCCTATGTTTCAGACGATGCCACCCGGACCGGGGCTTCCTGGGATATGTTTCGTGAGATGGTACGCTACATGTACGAACATGAGGAGGAAACGTTTACGTTCAAGGGCGAACTGGACGGTATCTGGTCGAAAACAAGATGGATGGAGATCGGAGGGAAATTACTGCCGGGCGGTTACATATTCTTTAGTGACACACAGTTTCAACCAAATGGCGTCCTGATCCGGATCATCGGAATCAAAGATTATATCAACCGCCCGTACAGCCCGGAAATAGAACTGTCAAACACGCCTGTAGCCGGGTTCGTCTCATCCGAACTGGGAAAGATCGAAAGCAACGAAGTGAAAAACGAAGGGCGTTATCAAGGCGCATTGAATTATACCAAGCGTCGCTGGCGGGATGCCATCGAGGCACAGGAAATGCTGGAGAAGGCCTTCGACAACTACTCGAAAGGGATCGACCCGATCTGGGTGCGCACCATGTCACTGCTGGTCGGTGACGAAAGCTTGCAATTTCGGTTTGTAGACAGTCGGACGAACCCGCAGACGGTGGAACCTGGCTTTGTTTACAACGATGATACGGAAGTGTTCACCGCTCCCAAGTCTATCCTGCAACACATGACGCTGGGTATCTCTGAAATCAAGGGCGAACACCAGGCCGACGAGTACAAATACTGGGACCTTCCAGCCTACATCAGTCCGCCGTTGGGTGACTTCGGGAAAATGTATCTTTATGCCAAATGCAGCAAAAGCAACCAGAACGGGAATTTCCTCCTATCCGAAACGCCGCACAGAATGGATGAAGGAAGCTATTATTACTTTCTTGTCGGCTTGCTGGGTAGTCAGTTTGACGGGGCACGTTCGTTCGTGACTGTTTACGGATTTACGGAGGTGTTGCCGGGCAGGGTTACGGTGGACAGGATCGTGTCGACCGATGGCAATTGTTATTTCAATTTGGGAATAGGGGAAATCGGTGGAAACCTTCGGGTCAAGTCTGGTTCCAGCGGATTGAAAAATTTCAATGAATGGAAAGATTTCAATTACGAAATCACAACGGAACTGACCGTTTTGGGTGACCGGATCAGCGCACAAGTGAAACGGGTGGATTACATCAACAACACGATCGAGACGGCCGGATGGATCACCAAAGCGGACGGGAATACATGGTGGGCAAGCAAGACGCTTGAAAACGGGAATACGATCATCTCCTACATCAACCAGTCCTACGGAAGTACGACTATCCATTCAAACAGGATCAACTTAGAGGGGGCCGTCTCTTTCTCCTCCCTGAACAGCAGCCTGCAAAGTGCCATCAACGGGAAGGCCGACCTGTCAGACCTTGGAGAGCTTGCCTACAAAGACGCTGTGGAAGCCGCCCAGTTGGGAAGCACGATCGTTATTGGCGGTTACCTGAACACGGACCTTATCAAAGTCCGGAGGCTTGATGCCACTACCGGGTTTATCGGCGGGTTTACGCTCGATAGCGGTCGCCTGAACTGGAAAGCCAGGGACTACTTTGCCAACGATTCCCGCTCTTTGAAGCTCGGTGTATCGACTACCGACACGGAAGGTGTCGTGGATGTCGCGTTCAATGCGGCCACAACCGGAAGATTCGGAGTGAAAGCGGTCGGATCAAACATGGGAGGGGCGGCTATCTACGGTTCGACCGGGGCATTGACTTACCCGTCTTATGGAATGACATACGCCGGATATTTCGTCGGCCCGGTGGACGTGCGCGACACCTCAAACGGGCTGATCAGCGATGTCTGTGCCTCCAAAAGTTTTCGGGTTATCCAATCCCGTAACGCGGACGGCACTTACACTTATCATAACGGAGTCAATTGGAACAAGACGGTAGGTAGTCCGGACCTTGATAAAATCCGCCTGATCGTGGAGGGCGGGATTATCACCGGATATTGGAGTGAATAAAAACAATGGATAAAAACAAAAAAAGTACAAGTATGAAAGTAAATTTTAATCAGACAGTCAAAGATTTTAAAGGTAATTCAACCGACATTGTTATTTCAGACAAACTGGCGGAACTGTTGTTCTTCGCCGGAAATTCCGACTTCCGCATGACGCGCGAAGAAAAATGGCGTGCCTACAAGATTAGTCAGAAATTGATTGCCGGAGGTGGGATAATCGACATGGAGGCCGAAGATGCAGCCATGATCAAAGAGGTGTGTGCCCAATGCCTTGCCGCCGGTGTATTCGGGCAAATCTGCGACCTGATAGAAAATGTTGAACAACGGGAAAAGAAAGGAGAATAAAATGGAAATCAAGAACACGAACCAGAATGGCGTATCCAAGGTAAACAGCCTGCTCCGGATCAAATACGCCATCTCCATCAAGGAGGACGAGGTCAGATCATTTACCGGGCAAATCATGAACGAGGATGTCTGTGTGGGCTTTTGCAACGCCTCCAATACCGGGGTGATCGGTTTTTCACTGTCGGAGGACAACGGGCTGACCGATGAAGAGATCAAAGCCGTCGCCTGCAAGTTTATCGAAGATGTCACCGAATCTTTTGGCAAGGCAGCAAACCCGAAAACCGATCCGGTTCATACGGATAGTCAGGAACAATCCTGACAATTAAATTCATGAACAAACGTCGGGGGAAGAAAAGAAAGCCCCCGGTTTGTTAATAGTTCTCTGACCTACATATTAACAAACAATGCGACACTCCGCACGACCGGGGGCTTTATGCCTTCAGCCGCGAAGTGTCGCATTTTGTTTTTATGTAAGTCAGAGGTTGCAAATATACCTTATATTTTTCGAATCCCAATAACCAAATCTTAAAGTTGAAATGAATAAGTATCATAATATTTTGGATAAAATCATTACACACGGTAATATACAATGTAATAAGAAAGGTAACATTAAGTATCTTTTAAATGAACAATTAATATTAACTCCTGCCGATCTACTTGATATTTTTGAAGGTCACAACATTGCCAGAAAAAAACTGAGAAATGAGTTGACACTTTTCATGCAGGGAGAAAAAAATGTCGAAAAGTATCGAAATGTCGGTATAAATTGGTGGGATTATTGTGGGCAAGTTCTTATAAATAGTTATCCAACGTATTTTGAAAAACTACCATCTCTCATAACAAAGATCAACAAGGAGAAAAGGTGTAGTAAGAATTATGTGCTATTTTTAGGTTCGACAGGCCTGGAAAGTAATCAGGCTCCTTGTTTAAGCCTAATACAGTTCCAAATAGATGAAGGAAAACTGGTTATATCTGCATATCAACGTAGTTCCGATGCTAATCTTGGTTTGCCTTCCGATATTTATCACCTGTATTTGATCTCAAGATTTATTGATTTGCCTTTAAAATCAATTACTCTTAATCTCGGAAATGTTCATATCTATGAAAATAATTTGGAATCATCTTGTGATCTAATTAAAGGTGGTAAAGATGTCTTGTTTAAACTCAATGTGTGATCTCTCAAATGGATACAAAATAACTGAATGAAAAAGAGACGTTCGAACTTCATTTAAAGAGTATTCGAACGTCTCTTCTTGTACTTTTCGTTTGGAAAATTCGTACTTTTCGTTTTGCCGATTATAAAACGAACAACTTCAGAAAAATACGGAGCAAAAAAGCATTTTTTTCATACAATTAATGGGCAGTCATTCATCAGGCAAATAAGACATTAATAATTAACCACTTACAACAAAAACAAAAGTTTCAATCTCAGGCAACCGGACAAACTAACTCGTTTCCTGTCGCAAACTAAGTCAAATCACCCGAAGAACTAAATGAAAACATATAGTAAAGTAGCCGTTAGCAGTTACTATCTATTACCCTTATGTAGTACTACCTATTGTCGATTGGTAGTACTATATAAGGACGATAGGTAGTACTACATATCAATAATATATTATATGCTTTGAGTTAGTTTACTATGACTTTCGAATTAGTTTCCGGCATGTTCCGTATTAATTACTCCGTGAAAACGAGGAAACTCCGGACAAACCGCCGGAAACAAAAAGGTGTCGGTTCTATGCCAGTTACAAAGTTCAACCGACATCCTTTAATTAAATGTTTATTAGAGAGATACGAGCAAAAATGCCAGATGTCGGTTTCCTGTGTGTTTTTATTTATATTTTTACGCAAAATGAGACAAGTGCGATTACCCGGATCTCTGTCAGAGTAATCGCACTTATGCGAAGTGTAGCATTGAATGATGAAGATTACTTTGCCGTATATGACTTCTTTGTAACGACTTTACCATCCAAATCAAGAACCTCCAGATTCATCTGATCACCATTAGTCTCCACAGAAACCACACTGTTATTTGAATTTACCAATACCGGAAATTTGATACCAGCACTCGGTTCCTCATATTTGTTTCGATGGAGATGTCCGCATAGCATCAGATCCACTCCGAGTTCATTTAGGATAGGTACGAATTTCTTCAAGACGTCTTTCTGTCCATGCCAGATATTGAGGTCAGCAGAAGGAGGCATATGTGCAATGACAACTTTAAATTTAGCCTGCTTGAAATCTTCATTTTTATATAGTTCCTTCATCCATTCCACCTGATCCGTACGATAACCGTCATAATCGGTAATACCGCTGTACTCGATATCGGAATCCGGTTTGTCTTCCCCCGTATCCAACATTATGAAACATACAGGTCCTTGTCTGAAAAGATAATATAGGAACGGTTCTTTCGGAGAGAAATATTTCTGGAACGAAGTGGCGAACTCACCACGGGTTTCATGATTTCCGCGAGCGTAATACATAGGTTTCTCCGAAGCGAACAAATCGATGCTTTCTTTCATGAATCCATTAAAGATTGTTTGTTCGTCCTTAAATTCCGAAACCATATCCCCATTGAAAATAATCAAGTCTTTATCCTTGTAGTTCGCATTATTCAGCAGTTTCGTAATGATGTTTTCACGTCCGTGAATATCATTGATCATGACAAAAGAGGTTTCTTTTTTATTTGGATCGCACGTTGTAAACGTCAAAGCATTCTTTTTGTAAACATCCGATGCTGCCACACGTCCGTATATGACATTAATCCCTTCATGCGACAACACTTCCTGAGAATAAATACGATAACGATAGGTTGTTCCGGGAGTCAACGCTTTTACCTTCACGGCATGCAGCAAGGAGGTATTTTTAACCCCATTAGTTGTATCGAAATACTTAGGCCGTTCTTCTCCATAATAATGAGTTCCGTCATTCGGAGCCAACTCTACCCAGCCGATAGACGGTTTATCCGCTACCCAGACAATAGTTGCCTCATTCTCTTTTACATTCTGCAGATAAGGCCCGTAAAGGATCTTTATCTGCGCAGTTGCCACCTGAGTGGCAACTGTGAGTAAAAGGACATATATCAATTTTTTAATATACTTCATTGTAAATAAGTTTTATTGCATCTATTAATAACCATCGTTCTGAACCAATTGAGGGTTCGCATCCATTTCCGCCTGCATAATAGGCAGATGGAATTGCTTCTTGTCAAAATAACGAACTTCAACCAAACGGTCTTCACGAGAAGCATTCACATCGATCACGGCGCGACGGTCCGGATCCGGTTCATCATAGTCGACAGTACCACACAAACGATACAAGTCACCCGGCATAACAGTCTCTGCCACCTTCTTTCCGGTTTTGGCTCCGCTCTGGTCATACTCGTCCCAGCGAACGATATCTTCAAAACGGAAACCTTCACCAGCCAATTCTATCGTACGTTCTCTCCTTACCAGTTCACGTACTTTGGCCTGTGTATCATATTTAGAACGGTCAACAGCGATATGACCTCCGCGCAAACGTAACCGGTCGATGATGTTCATAGCTTCCTGCAAATCCTGATTCAGTTCGACCAAACATTCGGCTTTTGTCAACAATATTTCTGCATACCGGAAGATAATCGGGCACAAGGCATCGTCATTCATTGCAGCTGAATATTGTCCCTGGTTGGGATACAAATACTTAGCCCACAACATACCGGTATGGGAAGCATTATCCGCCGCCGTATAATAATCTTTATTCGAAGAGCCGTTCGGCAGCGTCTTGTCGAGCGTATTGAAAACCCGGGATACATTATTACGCCCCACCCAATCCAATCCGGAATAAATAACCGTATTTTTCAATCGTGGATCACGATTGAAAAACGGATGGACCGGGTCATAACCGGAACCAGCTTCATCGATCAACTTGCCATCTGCCATTTCAAACATATCAACCATGTTTTGAGTCGGCACAAAAGAAGCCCAGCCACCATCCGAATTATTATAGAAACGGATCACATCACCATAAGCATAAGTCGTTTGGACATGTTCATAAGTACAAATAATTTCTTTTGAATTCTGTCCGGCCATAGAAAACATATTCAGAAAATCAGGATCTAATTCATACTGATTCAGAGCTATTACTTTATTGGCAGCATCCAAAGCCTCCGTATAGTTGCCCCACAACAAATTGAAGCGGGCGATCATCGAGAGGACCGTTCCTTTGGCAATGCGTCCTTTTTCTGCCGGTTTCTCCGCTATATGTTCGGCACTCCACATCAAGTCGTTCATAGCATGCTCCTTCACCTTTGCTTCTGGTTCACGCGGCAGTTTAGCATCATCAGCCGTTGCTGGTACAAAATCCATAATAACAGCATCCCCATACCAAGTTGCCAAATAAGCATGACTATATCCCCTAATTGCCCGTACTTGCGCCAGAAAATCATTCTTCTCCGTTTCTGTCATGGCTGAAGCCGGAACCAAATCGATATTTTCAATTACGAAATTACAACGACGTATCGTTTCATACTGCCTCCAATAATTCGGAGCCGCAGTAGGAGAAACGCTACCTCTGCCCATGTTTCTCATGTTAGAAGCATTCGTATAATTGAAGCCGATATCCGAATAGCTGTCTTCGTAGAAGATAAACTTCGATCCAACATAGTTATTGACCCACCAATTGTAGGCAGCGGTTACTGCTGCATCGACATCCTCGGACGTGTTCCAGAATGTGTTTGTCGTCAACTGATCTTTCGGATTCAAATCAAAAAAATCATCACAAGAAGTAAAGATACCTGTCCCGACCAAGCAAACAGCAAGACCTAATATATTTTTCAGTTTCATATATAATTCATTTAAAAAGTTACATTAATACCGAATGAATGGCTTCTGCTAATAGGATAAACATCCAAGTTTCCCGACGGCGACTCCGGATCAGCATTGAACGGCAAACTGTCGAATGTAAACAGATTTTCGCCTGTATAATAAATCTTCGCATTGGCTATTCCTAACTTATTCGTCCAACTCTTCGGCAACGTATAACCCAAATTGACGTTCTTAATACGCAGGTAATTCGTGTTCATACACCAAAAAGATGAATTCACGCGCTGAGGAGAACTGATCGAGTTTTCCTCTAGGAACAGACGCGGCCATTCCGCATTTGTATTTTCAGGAGTCCAGGCATCCAACCAATTCGTACTCGGATGTGAAGTATCCCCGATAAATGAACCGACGACATCTCTTGAGAAATAACGGTTTGTTCCAGTCACACCCTGCATAAATACCGACAAGTCAAAATTTTTCCAACCAGCACTCAGTGTCAAACCAAAAGTCGTTTTAGGCTGTTGCGTGCCTTTCACCACCCGGTCTTTATCTGTCAACTTTCCATCTCCATCCGCATCTTTAATCCGAAAATCGCCGCCTTTGAAAGGCAAAGACCATGGATTGCCATACTGTTTTTCGTAAGCGGCAGCCTCCTCGTCGCTTTTGAACAACCCATCTACTTCATATACATAAAAAGATTGATAGGGCTCTCCGATTCGATTAATCATATAGCCATCGATAATCTCATTGACCCCAGCCAAATCCAACAACTCATTCTTATTATAGGAGAAATTCGCATTGATTCCCATTCTCCAATCCTTATTGAAGGAATGATTCCAAGCAAAGCTTGCTTCCACACCACTGTTCCGTAAAGAGCCTTTATTGTCCTGATACGTCCCCGATATACCAAACGTATCAGAAACAGGAATATCCATAATGATGTCAGAGGTCTTACGATTATAATATTCGGCACTCAGCATAAACTCGTTCAAGAAATTTGCATCAAAGCCGATTCCCCAGTTTGTCGAATTTTCCCAGGAAATAGTCGTCACCTTATGGCTTACAACCGTAATACCTTGATGAACAGAGCCGCCAAACGGGAAATTCTTTCCTATATATAACGTAGGTAAATAAGGATAATATTCATCCGATACGGCATCCTGGTTTCCGAGCAACCCCCAAGATCCTCTAAGTTTCAGTGACTGCAACCAGCCATGCGTGTTTTCCATAAAATCTTCTTCGGAAATGCGCCATCCAGCAGAGAAAGAAGGAAAATATCCCCAACGATAGCCTTTTGCAAAGCGAGAAGAAGCATCGGCGCGGAAATTGGCTTCCAAAAGATACTTGCCTTTATAGTCATAATTGAGACGTCCGAAATAAGATAACAAAGCCAGTTCACGGGAATAACCACTGTTCGTTTGTGTCGAAGAATCGCCACCGTTCAAATCGGTCACTTCACTATTCGGGAAACTTTTGCGGAAAGCGTATAAATTCCGATAATCATACTTCTCGATCTTATAACCAACCATTGCCTTGAAATGATGATCTTGGTTAAAAGTCTTGTCATAATTCAACAATGCATCCAACGTATAACGGCTCCATCTCGAAATCGTTTCACCCAATTGATCAGGTCCATGATAATTCACATCGTCATACCAACATTCCTTACGATAATCTTTTGTTTCCTTTATATTCGTTACATAAGCTCCTTGTAATGTGAATGTCAGACCGTCTATAATATGATAGTCAAAGGCCAGTATTCCAGAGAAGTTTTGCAACAAATGATATTTCCGACTATTAATATCGACCCAAGCGGCAGGATTTCCATCTGAGATCGAACCGTAAGAACCATCTTCCTTCTTATATGGAATCCAAGGGGCTATACGGTCCGCTTGACGTATCAATTGAGTAGAACCGCCTCCATAAGACGCATTCGGTTCGGAATAGTCGTTATGAATAAAAGCCATGTTAGTCCTCATGGTAAATTTATCCGACAATTTGATATCCAGATTCGTTCGCAAATTAAATTGTTGACGATCCGAATTCCTCAATGTGCCTTCCTGCCCTAAGAAACCTGCAGAAGCCATATATTTCACATCTTCCGACCCACCACTGACATTGAGGCTATGTTTATGCATAAAACCGGTCCGATAAATATAGTCTGTCCAAACTGTATTCGGATGCCCATAAGGATCCGTTCCATCCTGAAATAAACGGAGATCTTCGTCTGTAAAACGAGGAGACGCCCCATCCTGTGTCAATAACTGATTATAAAGACGGGCATAATCATAAGAACTTAAGCGATCAATCAAAGTCGATACATTCGAAAAACTAACATTACCATTATAAGAGACTGTTGCTTTTCCGGCTTTCCCTCGCTTGGTCGTAACCAAGATTACCCCATTGGCAGCTTTAGAACCATAAATAGCAGCCGAAGCGGCATCTTTCAAAACCGAAATCGATTCGATATCGTTAGGATCGATCGAATCGAAAGTTCCAGTTTCTATCCCATCCACCAGAATATAAGGGTTAGCATTGTTCAAGGTTCCGACTCCACGAACACGTATAGTTGCCCCGTCACTACCAGGCTGCCCTGTTCCAGATGTTATCGTAACCCCCGGAGTCAATCCCTGGAGAGCAGAAGATACATTCGTCACCGGCCGGTTGATCAATTCATCTTTACCAATTGTGCTTACCGCTCCTGTCAGGTTTACTTTCGTTTGTGTTCCATAACCGACAACAACCACCTCATCCAAATTCTGTGTATCTTCGTGAATTGTGATTTTATAATCGTTTTTTCCTTTCGCTACAGCAACCTCCTGATCTACATAACCAATATAGGAAATCATCAATGTCGCACCGTCTTCAATTCCCTCCAATGTAAAATCACCGTCGACATTTGTCACCGTACCAACACCAGCACTTCCTTTCACTATGACATTTGCCCCGATAACAGGAAGACCGGTATTATCGACAACCGTACCTCTGATCGTTCTCTTGACTTGTTGAACACTTGCAAAAGACACATTTTCTGTCTTTGCGTTATCTTGTAGGAAAATCCGATTATCGACTATCCGATAAGAAATATCCGTATTCTTAAAGACTTTCTTTAAAACACTTTCGATGTGTTCATTTTTTACACGGACGGATACTTTTGAAATTTCTTTACTTAAAATAGATTCATCATAAGAAAATTCATAGCCCGTTTGCTCGCTGATACTTTGTATGATCATACCTACAGTTGTCCTGTTCAAAGACAATTCCAGATTCACATACAAAGTATTCGCTTCATTTACCGCCATCGCAGGCGATGTTGCGACTAAAAATGCTGATAATGTCGCAATAGATACTTTTTTATTCATACCATGTGATTCGTTTTTGTTAGTACTATAAAAAACAGTTAACTTTTTACCGGATACACCCGTACCCGCCAATAACACTTCCCATACCGGACAGCATTTTTTTAATTAACCGCTGCAAAGGAATATCCCCGATATTACGGAACTGTTTACCTCAGATTACATTTCAATTTCCCATAGACATTCATTTTTTTGTTTGTTTTTCAGATATATAAATTTCGGAACTCTCAATTCGATAGGTAATCGGCGCCAAATAGCAAAGCTGCTCCAAAACATCCGGCAAGCGCTCGTCTTCATTGATCACGCAACGAAACCTGCGTTGAGCCAGCCTCGACGACTCGATGTTTACATTTACATTATATTTGATTGATAATTGATTGGCGATTTCACGAAGTGTAGTATTCTCAAAAACCAGTTGGTTAAACCGCCATACAGCACAGACATTCACATCGACATGATCCGTAAAACAGGTATTTTCATCCCAGGAATAGGCAACACGTTCTCCCGGATTCATTTCTAAGATTTTCTTTCCGTTCAAGGCATGCAAGCTGATACATCCTCTTACTAAAACGGTTTCTACAGACTTATTTCCAGCATTAACATTAACATGAAAAGAAGTTCCATGTACCTCTACTTTCACATAATCGGTAGCAACGATAAATAGTGAATTAGCATTCTTTGCGATGTCAAAGAATGCTTCTCCTTGCAAGGAGACCGTCCGGTTGACGGCACTGAATGACTGCGGTATTTTCAATACGGAATTTCCCCTTAACCAAACTATCGAACCATCATCCAGCGTTACTTTTTTTACGCCTTCACTATCTCCTAAAGCGATAGTCATATAAGTTTCCGGCTTAAAATAATTCCATCCGACAGCTGAAAACGAAACAAGCAGCAAGATAACAGCTGCATATTTCAACAAAGACCGGGCAATCCGGTAACGCCTTGCCCGGTTAATCCGGGCATTTACCTTTTCCAAAGCCATATCTATCCGCTCGTTATCCGCATACTTTGCTGTATTCCACGAAAGACGCAAACGTAACACTTCAGAAAAAACAGTTTCATTCTCAGCCGACAAATCACGCCACCTCATCACTTCTTCCATTTCTTCCGAGGAAAGGCTGCCAATCAAATATTTTACTAAAAGTGCGTAATTAAACTCCATTTTCACCTTGTTATATTAGGCAAAACGACCAGCAACGAAAAACTACTGAGCTAAAATGATTTTTTCGTTCATCTTAATTTATCAAGCGTATGTGCCATGCGAAAGAAAAACGGCACAAAGCATATAATAATCATTTCTGGACATATGTCCCTTTAAAAACCGGAGCGCCAAATACAAATGACTCTCCACCGTACGTTGCGGCATCTGGGTCTGCTCCGCAACTTCTTTAGCCGTCAGCCCTTTTATATAAGTAAGGATGAAAACTTCACGACGCTGCGCTGGCAGGTGCTCCAGTAATTCATACAAATGGCGATAAAAATCCTTAACGGAAAGCTCCTCTATAACAGAATCATCACCTTTCAATAGATTTTGATAATCTTCCAAATACTTCTCGTAAGTATGAGAATGGTATTTTTCAATCGAGAGGTTTTTCTTGAAATAGTCCAGACAACGAGTATAAGCGGATTGAAAAAGATAAGAATGGAAACCATCACTGACATATAGCTTTTCACGATTTTCCCAAACATACAGAAAAACATCCTGAACAATATCCTCCGCTGCTTTTTGCTCAACCATAGAAGCAGTATAAGCCATTATCCGGGGATAATAGTAACGGAAAACACCATTAAAGGCTTCTCTATTCCCTTTCTTCAGTTCATACAATAAAGAAATATCGAACATACTACCAGCGATTTAAGACCATTCAATTAACATTTCACCCACAAAAATAATAATATTTTTACAAACTTTGCTTGTTTACAGACATTCTCCTTTAATAAAATGCAAGACAATGGTATTTTTTATACTTTTGTAGATAATACTTTAAAAACATGAATAATTTCACAAAATATATCTGTGCCGGATTGGCTATCGCCTTACTCATAATACAAGCGATTATGATTTGGGGATTATATGGAAACTTCAGCGGTTCTCTGAACGAATTATCCGACTGCACAAGAAAGCAGCTACCGCAGCTAATCGACCTGTTCACGACAATGATTGTCACGAACTGGGTTATCATTGCAGCCCTGCTTTTCACCCTGTTCCGCCCGAACAGAAAACAGAATAACTGTTAACTACTAGAATTTCTTTATCAGGAAAGACGGGGTTACCCTCAGATAAATCCCGGCAGAGAAACTGGTTTTGGCAAATGATTTATAGCCATTCTGCTCCGTACCGCGAAACACGACAGGCAAATGCTCATAGATATCCAAATCAATGCCAAGCGAAAAACCTTTTGCCAATTCACGCGAATACTCTAAGCCAAAGTAAACACAAGAAGGATCATCGAAGGTAAGACCTTCATCGGATGTCGAGACAGCTCCATAAAACGGACTGCCGAACATGGAAATAAACTGATGACACCTCCAATAGGAAGTCTTCACACGGAAATCGTAAATATCGGCAGATGCACGTGCATACACACCATAGCCGTTATCGAAAGACCACAACTTACCGGCCTGCTGATAATAGCCGGCAACATCCAGTTCCACATTTACACTCTTGAATATCTTATGCCCCGTGTTCCACACTCCCCCAATTCCGACAGCACCGTTCATCAATGTCTGGACAGAATTGGTCAGGATCGTATCAATCTCTCCTCCTCTGTGCTGGGCCAAAACTTGCAAAGGAGCATAAAAATGAAAACGCGAATCCGGATCGTTAAACTTGAAACGGGTAGACAAACCAACCGTAAAAGCCTCCTGATGGATATCTTCCCTGAAGATAAAACTTTCCCAATTCACCCACACATCCAAATCGAACCGGCAGGAATTATACAACAATTGCAATCCCATCTCCGGATCGGCGACCATATTCAATTCCGGATTGTACAATGGCTCTATCAGATTATGATTGGCCGCCCCATACAAATCGCCCAGCACGATATTCACATGATCAGACAAGGCCACCTGCGCCCGGAACCAAGGAAGTGCATGAAAACCTTTCTGATACTGATCACCTTTCCAATGCGCAATATCCTGATAAGCCATATTCGGATAGCGATTCGCCCCCCAAAAACGTTGCAAATGAACACCTGCTTCGAGTTTCAGCATTTCCAACGGATAATAGACAGCCTTTGCCTGCAACCAAAGTCCCGGCAATGTATAGCCTTTCATAAACGAACCGGTATACTCATCATCCTTAAAGAAACTCAGATTATCAAATTCGACCGAAAGTTCCCCTTTCTTTTCCGGATCTATCTGGAAATCCGTCTTGAAAACGCGGTCCGGAATCTGGGCATAAAGTGTGTAGATAAATGAAGTACCCGCCAAACAGAACAGGAGACACAAACTAATGCGCAAACAAGAAATATTTAAAAGACTTTTCATCTATTACAAATTTAAGTACAAACGTAACAATTAAAAAGGAATAAACGAAGAACGGGGATACAGAATCTTGTCCATATCCCCGTTCGTATACTTTGATGCTATTATTTATTAGCGTCTCGGTGTTGCTTCTTTTACAACCATCTGGCGACCTTCGTATTCAGCGCCGTTTAATTCTTCGATAGCGTTTCTTGCTTCGTTTTCGTTAGGAAGTTCTGCAAAAGCAAAGCCTTTAGAACGACGAGTATCGCGGTCAATGATCAATTTAACTGATTCAACCGTACCGTACTCTTCCAAAACCTGTTGTAAGTCTGATTCTCTAACCCGATAGTTCAGGTTACCAATGTAAATATTCATACAAAAAATGATATAAAATAATTAATAAAAAATTGAAACAATAAAACTTTTAGGAAAGATCAATGTCTGCTAAATCATATTCTGCAATGAATATTAAGTCGGAGATAAAGAACTACACAAACAGTTTTGCTTGTCGGGTACAAAGAAAAGCATTAAAAATGGATATTGCACCATGAAACCAAGATTTAATTCATAACAATTCAAAAAAAACACATAGAAAAGACTTTTCCCTAAGAACATCCTTAATAACCATAAAAAGTTTGAAAAAGAGGCTTCAATACAATAATATGTAAAAAAGGCCTATTTTATAGTATTTCTGACCAATTAAGCCAGCATATAGCCTTTTATGTCTCAACCAGAAAACCTAATTTTGCCCCAATCATTTTGAACTTAATTTGACATGGAAAAAATCGAAGTTAAAGAAGCCAAAGGAAAACTTGGTATTCTGGTTGTTGGGGTAGGCGGTGCAGTTGCGACTACCATGATTACAGGTACGTTGGCTGCACGTAAAGGATTGGCTAAGCCTATCGGCTCAATCTCACAGTTAGCTACAATGCGTTTAGAAAACGGAGAAGAAAAAGCGATCAAAGATATTGTTCCTCTGACCGACCTGAATGACATCGTTTTCGGCGGATGGGATATTTTCCCTGATAATGCATACGAAGCGGCCCTATACGCAGAAGTCTTGAAAGAAAAAGACCTGAACGGCGTAAAAGACGAATTGGAGGCAATCAAACCGATGCCGGCCGCATTCGACCATAACTGGGCAAAACGTCTGAACGGCACACACATCAAACAGGCCGCTACCCGTTGGGACATGGTTGAACAGCTCCGCCAGGATATCCGTGAATTCAAGGCAGCCAACAACTGTGAACGTATCGCCGTTCTATGGGCTGCAAGTACGGAAATCTATATTCCGCTGTCTGACGAGCACATGTCGCTTGCCGCTTTGGAAAAAGCAATGAAGGACAACAATACGGAAGCCGTTTCTCCAAGTATGTGCTACGCTTATGCCGCTATAGCAGAAGGTGCTCCGTTCATCATGGGTGCTCCTAACCTGTGTGTAGACACTCCCGCCATGTGGGAATTCTCTAAAAAGATGAATGTGCCTATCTCCGGTAAGGACTTCAAGAGCGGACAGACTTTAATGAAGACAGTACTGGCTCCGATGTTCAAAACCCGTATGTTAGGTGTAAGCGGCTGGTTCTCTACCAATATCTTAGGAAACCGTGACGGCGAGGTATTGGACGATCCTGCAAACTTCAAGACAAAAGAGGTCAGCAAGCTATCTGTCATTGACAACATCTTCGAACCCGAAAAATTCCCGGACCTGTATGGAGACGTATATCATAAGGTACGCATCAATTACTATCCTCCCCGCAAGGACAATAAAGAAGCATGGGACAATATCGACATCTTCGGCTGGATGGGTTACCCGATGGAAATCAAGGTAAACTTCCTTTGCCGCGACTCCATCCTAGCTGCCCCTATCGCACTCGACCTGGTGTTGTTCAGCGATCTGGCCCTGCGTGCCGGTATGTATGGTATCCAGACTTGGTTGTCTTTCTTCTGCAAGAGTCCGATGCACGACTTCGAACATCAGCCCGTACATGACCTCTTCCAGCAATGGAGAATGGTTAAGCAGACGTTGCGCGATATGATCGGAGAAAAAGCCCCTAATTATTTGGACTAAAATTCAGGGTAATATAAATTTAGTTTCATAGGGATGAAACATTTGTTCCATCTTAGCGAAACTTTTGTTCCATGCCTATGAAACTAAAATTTCATGCTGATGGAATTCTCGATATAACTTTCTCCCGGACGAGGGGGAAAGTTATATTATTTTTATAACTTTGCACACATTTTACTGACAGGATGAAAAGAGTTCCACTAATTCATATTATTATTGCAACAGGCTTTGGTTCCGGTTTTTCTCCGTTTGCTCCGGGAACGGCGGGAGCCTTGTTAGCTACGCTGATCTGGCTTGCATTGTCGTGCGCCGTATCTCCTACTCTACTTCTTATTATAACCGCGTTATTGATCGGTATTTTTACGATTGCCGGCATCCGTTCGGCAAACGCAGTCGAACCTATTTGGGGAGAAGACCCTTCGCGGGTAGTAGTAGACGAAATGGTAGGTGTCTGGATTCCGCTTTTGGCAGCACCGGCCGGTAACTTGTGGTATGCTCTGGCAGCATTCGCGCTATTCCGCCTGTTCGATATTTTCAAGCCATTGGGTATACGCAAAATGGAATATCTCAAGGGAGGAGTCGGAGTAATGATGGATGATATTTTGGCTGGAATATATAGCCTCATCCTGCTAATAGTTGCAAGATGGTTGATTGGATAAAGAAAAGTGCAAGAGCGTTTTCGGAGAAAGGCGGGATATTCATGTTTATACGAGCCCAATTTTCTTCACAAGTCGCCAGTACGACAGACTTTCTGGTCACAATCTTGTTGGTTAAATTATTTGGAGTTTATTACGTGTATGCAACCTTCACCGGTTCTGTCTGCGGCGGAATCGTAAATTGCATCATCAATTACAAATGGACATTCAAATCCAAAGAATGCAAGAAACGACATGTAATAGTCAAATATCTGCTAGTCTGGATTGGTAGTATCTTATTGAATACCTGGGGAATTTACTTCATGACGGAAACGATCAGCCGGAATCCCTGGGTCCAGGAGACACTGAAACATTATATTGATGACTTGTTCGTATTTTCCAAGATAGTAGTCTCACTGCTTGTCGGATTTCTTTGGAACTATAATATGCAACGTATCTTTGTCTACAAGAACTGTAGGATCAGGGACCGTTTTCAGAAAGCGAACTCAAAATAAAAACAAAATAGTAATATATGAAATTCAAAGTTTTTAGAGATTGGTTGCAACAGATGATCTACAAGATCATCAACCCGATCGTACATGGAATGATTAAAATTGGGATCACTCCCAATTTTATTACGACAACAGGATTAATCCTGAATATTGTGGCTGCTTGCATATTCCTTTATGCCGGAATGAAAGGAGAACGAGGTGATTTCTACTATATCGGCTGGGGTGGCGGCATCATCTTGTTTGCCGGACTGTTCGACATGATGGACGGACAGGTTGCGCGTATCGGCAAAATGAGTTCCACATTCGGAGCCTTGTACGATTCGGTACTGGACCGCTACAGCGAACTGACGGTTTTCTTCGGGATATGTTTCTACCTGATCAATCAGGGATATGTCATCAGTTCGATCGTCGCTTTCATTGCTTTGATCGGCTCATTAATGGTAAGCTATGTCCGCGCCCGTGCCGAAGGATTGGGACTTGAATGCAAAGTCGGTTTCATGCAACGTCCCGAACGCGTAGTGTTGACCGGATTAGGGGCTCTCTGCTGCGGTATCTTTGCACCCATGATGGAAAACAACGAGATATTCGAACCGATCATGATATTCGTCATTCCTTTGCTGATCGTTGCGATATTCTCCAACATCACGGCATTCGCACGCCTGAATCATTGTCGTAAACTATTGAGCAGCAAAGATAACGAATGAAAGGAACAATTGTACTCCCGTCAAAGAAGGAGGCAGGGACTGTTATCGGCTTGACAGCGCTGTTTCTTTTGCTGACAGCCGTATGTATCGGATTACGCCCGGAGCATGTGTACATGGTTGGGCTTTACCTCCTCCTCTTCTTCGCTGGCAAGACAACCCGTAAATTAGCTGTTGCCTTATTGCCATTCGCTCTTTTCGGCATTTCATACGACTGGATGCGTGTTTTCCCAAATTACGAGGCTAACTCGATTGACGTGGAAAACCTATATAATCTGGAAAAAAGCTTGTTCGGTATAAATGATAATGGGAATATCCTAATTCCTTGTGAATATTTCGCGATCCATAATTGCCGGATTGCGGACATCCTTGCAGGTATATTTTATCTCTGCTGGGTTCCTGTTCCGATAGCTTTCGGATTGTGGCTCTATCTCAAGGGATACCGTAATTTGTACCTCCATTTCTCGATGGTATTCCTGTTCGTCAACCTGATTGGCTTTGCCGGATACTATCTCCATCCGGCAGCACCACCTTGGTATGCAATCAATTATGGTTTTGAACCGATACTCGACACACCGGGCAATGTTGCCGGTCTCGGCAGGTTCGACACATTGACCGGCCTTTCTATCTTCGATTCCATCTATGGCCGCAACGCAAACGTATTCGCAGCAGTTCCATCATTACATGCTGCATATATGGTTGTGGCACTATGTTATGCGATTGTCAATAAATGCAATAAATTTGTGATTATCCTGTTTGCCATCATCATGGCGGGAATTTGGGGAACAGCAGTTTACACCTCACATCACTATATTATAGATGTGACATTGGGAATCTGTTGCGCTCTTTTAGGAATCCTGCTTTTCGAAAAAGGATTGATGAAGACAGGCTGGTTCAAAAACTTCTTCAACCGATATTATAATTACATTAAATAATGTGCCAATGAAAGAATTTCTTCGTATTGGCACATTATTCATTGCATCTTGACCTTTTTTGAAGTAGCATGACATCCTAACTTTGCCACAAATAAAAGTTAGGATGTCATGTATAAACAAACTCTACCATTATTCCTATGCATATTCTTGTCTGCATGTGATCTGATCGATTACCATCCGTATGACGGCCGGCTCACCATTTCCGAACGCGATATCAACGACCACAACATCCCGCTTATCGAGGCAGCAACAAAAGATAAAGACACGATCCGCTTCGTCCTGATGGGCGATACCCAACGTAGCTACGACGAGACAGAAGATTTCGTAAAACATATCAATACTAAAAAAGACAGCATCGATTTCATCATACACGGAGGAGACTATACCGAGTTCGGCATGAAGAAAGAGTACGAGTGGACTGTCAATATCCTGTCGAAGCTCGATATCCCGTATGTCGGATTGATCGGTAACCATGACGTAATCGGCAATGGTGACCAGGTTTTCAACAAATTGTTCGGAGAAGAAAACTTTTCCTTTATCGTCCGGGACGTCAAATTCGTTTGCCTCAATACCAATGCGATCGAATACGACTACTCCCACCCTGTCCCTGATTTCGGTTTTCTGAAAGAAGAGCTGCAAGACAGTACCCGGCATTACAGCCGCACGATCGTCGCCATGCATGCACGTCCCGGAAGCGAACAGTTCGATAACAATGTAAAAGACGTATTTCAGCTATATATCCGTGAATTTCCCTCTTTGCTGTTTTGCCTGAACGCACATAACCATCAGTTACAGGTGGAAGACCTTTTTGACGATGGGATCATCTACTACGGCTGTAGCAATATAGCCAAACGTAACTACCTATTATTTACCCTAACCCCGGACGGCTACACGTATGAAATTATCAATTTTTAAATGGATGCTCTTATTTCTTTTCCTGGCCGGCACTTTACAGGCACAGGAGGAAATCGAGGATGATGTGCGATATAAAAAACGCGTAGAAAAATATATATCCAGATGGGAAAAACTCATTCCCCACTATACCAAGCTACAGTTCGCCGGATCAATGGGTATGCTTTCCCTCGGAACAGGTTGGAATTATTATCGTAATCACTGGGAAACAGATGTATATTTGGGGATAGTTCCCCGCAACTCGGATCGCCATGCTATGGCAACCCTTACACTCAAACAGAATTATTACCCTTGGAACATCCGTATCGCCGACAAGTTATCTTTCGAACCTCTCGCCTGCGGTGTCTATATCAATACTCTTTTAGATCGCGATTTCTGGGGCAAGCAGCCGGACAAATATCCGCAAGGCTATTACTGGTTCTCTACTCGCATCCGTACCCATGTTTTCATTGGAGAGCGATTCACATTGAAGCTAGACACAAAAAAGAGCTGGCATAAATCCATCTCTTTCTTTTACGAACTCAGTACCTGTGACCTATATCTGATAAACAAGATCGGGAACGGTTATCTGAAACCCAAAGACTATCTGAGCCTCTCGTTCGGTCTCAAACTACAAATCTTGTAAAGCAAAAAACGGGAGGTGTCATTACGACAGCCTCCCGTTCCCCATAAACTACATAAAACACTTAAAAGAACAAACTTCCATTAGAAGGCAAGACCTAATCGGATGCCCCAGTTATTCAATCCATCGATCGAATAACTCAGGACTTCTCCTTTATTGGTTGCATAATTATAGTAGGCAGCGACATGCAGACCGATCTGTTTCTGAGGTGTAAAATACATAGTCATACCGATTTCGGGAGATACATAGAAACCCCAATTACGGTCGTATACTTTCATTACATTCATATAAGTCGACATTTCACTATAGCTTGCACCTAACTGCACACCAGCATAAGGCTGGAACTGGCTTTCGGGAGCTACGTTGTAACGAAAAGCTGCACCAAAAGGCAACTGAAAGATAGAATGCTGCTGATCAGAAGTGATGGCCGATGTAGAACTTACCGGCAACGTCTGACGGTCGATATACTTATTGTTGGTATGATAAGAGATAAATGCACCTACCGAGAAATTAGGAATTACATAATAACCGGCTTCCGCATGTGCTCCCCAACCACTTGTCTTGTCTGAGAAATCCTGGCTGAACGGAGAATTAATCTGCCAGTCAACATTAAAATACATGTTCTTTACAACCTGGGCACCAGCCAGGGAAGGTATCGCTAAACAGGCAACAAGTAAAGCGATTAATTTTATTGATTTATATATCTTTTTCATAAGACTCATATTTATCTTTTAATTCGCGTTTAATTATTTTTTCAGGTACGGTGACTGTACAAAAGCCTGCTCAATAGCACGAGTAGAAAGTTCGATATTTACCTTGTCGGAACCGGACAGCAAGCCAGTCATGTAAGCAGTCCAGAGAACCGGAAGTTTAGCATCTGCAGATTTTGGCAGCGGAGCTTTCAAATTGACCAGTTCAACCAATAAAGAACCTACGCTATAGCTGTATACAACAGGATACGGATAATACCATCCATTCCATGCGCCAGTCCAGTTACCCCAGTAGCCATACCACCAGTTATATCCCGGATACCCCCACCACCAGTAAGGATTGTCATGATAGTTTGTAAAGTAATTTACATTTTTCACAAAAGAAACCTGCAAACCCAAATCCGCAGATTCTTTATCCGATGCACGTGTGTAACCACGGCCTTCCATGCCACTAACCAAAGTAGAGACGATATCGTCAGCTTCTGTTGCACTCCAGAATTCCGGTTTTTCACTGCTACCGATAACCATTACACTATCAGGGATGTAGAAAGTTGTAAAGGATTCGAAATTAGCATCCTTGTTGTGATCAGTGAATACTACGAAATCATCGCTTAGTTTTGACATGTCTGGATCCTTCTGGCAAGACGCCAGTAAAAGAACCAATAAGAAAAAAGGAAGAATCTTTTTCATCTCATTCAACGTTTAAAACAGTTTATACTATTATTTATGCACTTATATATAAGTTACTATTTAAACAACATGAACTAAAAAAGGTTTGCATTCTCCCTTTTCAAGAGTGTTAATTAACTTGTCTGAAGATTTTAGAACGGTTATAAACGACTGTTAATGAACACAGCAATCTCGTGTATTATCCAGTGATAAGGCCGTCCATTCTTAGTGGACAGTAGTGCATCGGGGTATATTTTAATCCATCTGTTTCCTGTTCTTCAGAAGTCTTTGAAAAGCCTAAACTTTCATAGAACTTCACAGCGTATGACGATGAATTGACAGTTATCTGCATTTGAAGCTGATCGGCATAGACAGAATCAAACATTTCACCTATTACTTCAATAAGTTTTTGATTTTCAATAAAATTTTGCCCATACTTCAACCAACGATTTGCAAAACTTTTGAATTTATTTCATTTGCTCAGATTCTTTGCCATCCAAAAATTGGTGAGAGAAAGCTGATTTGCTCTCCGTTTTTGTTCTTCCGTTACTATATACCCCCTTTGTTCAAAGAATGGACGGGCTGTTAAACTTACTTCTGATGTAATCCGTATGATTCCTGTTGCAGTTGCATACCGTTCTATTTCATTTAGAAGTATCGTAGCAATACCTTTACCTTGAAAATCTTTATGAACAAACATAGAATGCAAATATCCTTGTTGGGTAATGGATGCAAAGCCGACAACCTGTAACTGTTGATTAGTTGCTACAATGAAAAAATGCGTTCTAATCATTTCTTTTATATGGGAGATATCGTTTCCGCACGATGCCCAATCTTCCACTTCTGCTTTTGAATAATCACGCCTGTTTATATTGAGGACTGTATCTTGAAATAAGTCTTTGAGCTCAAGGACATCAGCAGGTTGGGCAATTCTAATTGTAAAATCTGTATTCATATTCTTAACACTCATATTATCTATGGCAAGGCTTTATATACTTGATAATTGCTATTTATCAATAGTTATCAAACACTACAATACAAATATATGGACATTTCTCAGATAAACATGTTTTATTACCGGTTTATGTTTAAGTAGATGTGTTTATCGTCAAAAAAAGGGATGCCCGGCTTTCGGACATCCCTTTCTTGATTCTGCTTTCTATTATTTCTTATCGCAAAGTTCCTTGCTGTGCTTCCTGTACCATTTTTGAGTTGGGAAGGATAAGGATTTCTACTCGGCGGTTCAAAGCACGTCCCTCAGGAGTGCTGTTATCGGCAACCGGTTCATGTACTCCCTTGCCTTCATAAGTCATGCGCTTACTGCTCACACCTTGGTCTTCCATCAGATAATCGAATACGCTCTTTGCACGTTTTTCTGACAACGTCTGATTATAATCAACTTTTCCTGTATTATCCGTATGTCCTATGATTTTTATGTCCGTATCCGGATTTGCATTCAAACTGGCAGCCAAGTCACGCAACGCACTCTTGGAAGCGGCACTGACAGTGCTTGAATTGGTTGCGAACAAGATACCCGAATCAAACGTAACCTTCAGTGCCTCGCCATTATTAATGGTTTCGACAGTCGTTTCTTCCGGCAACGTAGCTTCCAATTCCTTCTTCTGTTTGTCCATCTTTTTACCGATTAGGGCACCTGCAGTACCGCCCACGGCAGCACCGATTATCGAACCCAATGCAGTATTACCAGCCAAAGCACCGACTCCGGCACCTACAGCCGCACCTCCGCCGACTCCGATAGCCGTACCTTTAGCGGTATTATTCCATGTTCCACAACTCGTAAAAACGACTGCCATACAAAGCAGTAAAACTGATAACAACTTAAAATTTCTCATCTTCTTATTCTTTTATAAACTATATTGTAACTATACAACAGTCTATTAATCGAACATGTTGATGGAATCGCAATATTCAAGTTCTCCCTGTACAATAAAAGTGATGTCTTCAGGTGAGAACTTGCCTACACCGTCTTTTTGCGCATTCTTTACAACAAACCCGATCAATTCATCTTCATCAATATCAATTTCAGCATTGTCATCGGAATTTTCATCAAGGAAACCCTTCGACTCATAAAATTCATAAATCAGATCCACAATATAATTAATATCGTCATTACTGAATTTTCCTTTCAATTCCTGGGGAAGATAGTTCTGGATAAATGCTACAGAATCATCTTCATCATAAATTAAATCATCTTTGTCACTCATATCTTTTTAATTTTTGGTTGATAGATGCTACAAACATAAACAAAAATATTCGTTATCCATACAGGTACTCAAAAAAATCAATTCGAATCTTAAACAGGTTCCTAATGCATAGCTTTACGAGGACTAACCCTATGCATTAGCCTCCGTAACGCATAGGGTTAAGTTGAACCACCTTTTACCGCTTCTGCAAGCAATTATCACAACATCCGCATCGTGTCCCTTCCATACCGAAATATTCGGAAATAAACTCCTGACGGCAACCGTGAGTCTCAAGATATTCCGCCACCTTTTCAATTCGCATTTTGAAAGCAGCCAAACGATTTTCATAAGATGCAGTCGTAATGACAAGACGGTCCAAAGGGACGCGGATCATCTTAAAAGTGATCCGGGGTTCTTTTCGAGGAGGGACATAATAGAAGCCGACATTCCGCAGATACCCTAAGACTTTCGCCACCTCACGAGCTTCCAGCCCGGTTTTTCGCGCCAGCATATCGACACTGACGAAAACCCCGGTAGAAAAAAGACCTTCATAATTTCGTAAAACCTCAACAGCGACTTTGGCTGCCGGAGAATCGTCACTCAGGAAACGATCCATCATCCAACGAGGTTGGTCATACCGCAGATAAGGTTGTGAATTAGGATAGGGTTCAAAAGTAAGATAGTTCGACAAAGATAAAATTTCAAGAGAAGAACGTAAACGACCTTTATCGAAATGCCAATCTCTCAAAAATTCCGGTTCGTCGAGATAGACCGACACCCCTTCCCCATCACCTTCCGCGATCTGGAAACGGTTGCACAAAGCTTCATAAACCCGTTTGATATATTCGATTGTCGGGAAAGCATTGGAAGGACGCCTTTTTATATCCGTTATGTCCTGCGGTCCCAACAAAGCGACAGCGTAGGCCCGTTTCCCGTCACGACCAGCACGTCCCGCCTCTTGGTAATAAGCCTCCATCGAGTCAGGAAACTCCGTGTGGATCACCACACGCACGTCCCCTTTATCAATCCCCATTCCGAACGCGTTAGTGGCAACCAGCACACGCGTAAATCCTTTTACCCAATCGGCCTGCCGCTCTGTCTTCAGAACCGGGTCCAGGCCAGCATGGAAATATTCAGCAGAAATGCCCGCCGCCCGTAATTTTCCGGCATATTCTTCCACTCCTTTGCGGGTACGGCTGTAGATCACCGCGGAGCCGGGTACGGCAGATAAGATATGACAAATTTCCTTTAATTTATTGTCTGTCTTACGAACTACAAACGAAAGATTCTTCCGCTCGAAAGAGGTCTTGAATATCCTATATCCTTTGCGAAAATGGAGCTGCTCGCAGATATCGGCAACCACAGCTGCCGTGGCTGAAGCTGTTACGGCAATTACCTGAACATGCGGTATGGCATCGCGGATATCCGCAATCAAACGGTAATCCCTACGAAAATCGTTTCCCCATTGAGAGATACAGTGCGCCTCATCCACAACCAGCAAATTCACTTTGCTGGACAACGTCTTCAACTTCTCCTGAAACAGTTCGGAAGAAATACGTTCAGGAGAAATGTAAAGGAACTTATAATCTCCCAAGATACAATTATCCAGTTGTTGCAAAATCTCCCAATGCGGCATTTCGGAACTGATAAACGCCGACAGAATCCCTCGCTTTTGCAGGTTCTTTACCTGGTCCTTCATTAAAGCGACAAGCGGACTGATCACAAGGCAAATACCCGAATTCGCCAATGCAGGCACCTGGAAGGTAATGGATTTACCTCCTCCCGTCGGCATAAGCGCCAATGTATCATGCCCGGACAGAATACTGTCTATGACTTCTGCCTGTCCCGGCCGGAACCCGTCATAGCCCCAGTAGTGCTTCAGAACTTGTAATGGATGGTGCATATTCAAATGTTTTCACAAAGATAGAACATCCGGACCAACAAAAAAAGGCCTACTCCTTTTGGGAGCAGAGCCTTTCACATAAACATATATCAATCCAACCATCTTCGGTCAATTCTTGAAGACCAAACCGGCACCGTTGCTGTCGATTGTGATCGGGCGATCTTTGTTGATCTTTCCGCCCAACAACTCTTTGGACAGTTCGTTCAGGACATACTTCTGGATGACACGTTTTACAGGACGGGCACCAAACTGCGGGTCGAACCCTTTGTCTGAAATAAATGCCAGAGCTGCATCCGTAAATTCCAGCGCAATCCCATTCTGGGCCAGCATCTTCTTCACACTATTCAGCTGAACAGTCACGATCTTGCGGATCTCTTCTTCGTTGAGCGGAGTAAACATGATGATGTCATCGATACGGTTCAGGAACTCTGGGCGAATTGTCTTCTTCAGTAATTCCAACACCTGGACCTTCGTTTCATCCACTACCTGATCGTGCGTTTCGGGTGTCATATTCTCGAAGTTTTCACGAATCAAGGACGATCCCATGTTACTGGTCATAATAATGATCGTATTCTTGAAGTTGACAACACGTCCCTTATTGTCGGTCAGCCGTCCATCATCCAATACCTGCAAAAGGATATTGAATACATCCGGATGAGCCTTTTCGATTTCATCAAACAGGACGACCGAATAAGGTTTACGGCGGATCGCTTCCGTCAACTGGCCACCTTCATCATAGCCGACATATCCCGGAGGCGCACCAATCAGACGAGTCGCACTAAACTTTTCCTGATATTCACTCATATCGATACGAGTCATCATATTCTCGTCGTCGAACAGATATTCCGCCAACGCTTTGGCCAGCTCTGTCTTACCGACACCTGTCGTACCGAGGAAAATAAATGAACCGATCGGTCGTTTCGGGTCCTGTAATCCGGCACGGCTACGACGCACAGCATCAGCAATAGCACTGATGGCCTCCTCCTGCCCGATAACACGCGTGTGCAATTCAGATTCCAGATGGAGTAATTTTTCCTTTTCACTCTGCATCATCTTGCTGACAGGAATTCCCGTCCAACGAGATACCACATCGGCGATATCTTCACTGTCCACTTCCTCCTTGATCATGGCGGAAGCACCTTGCATCGTCTTCAGTTTCTCCTGGACTTCCCTGATCTCTTCCTCCTTTTGTTTGATCTTTCCGTAACGGATTTCGGCTACTTTACCGTAGTCGCCTTCACGTTCGGCCTTATCGGCTTCAAACTTCAGGTTTTCGATATCAATCTTATTCTGCTGAATCTTATTGATCTGCTCTTTTTCGCTTTGCCACTGAGCCTTCTGTTTCGTTTCTTCGTCCTTCAGGTCGGCAATTTCCTTATTGAGCTGTTCCAGCTTTCCTTTATCATTTTCACGCTTGATCGCTTCACGCTCGATTTCCAGTTGCTTGATACGGCGGGAAACCTCGTCGAGAGATTCCGGCACAGAGTCGATCTGCAAACGCAAACGGGCTGCAGCCTCATCCATCAGGTCGATCGCCTTATCGGGCAAGAACCGGTCAGTGATGTATCGTGTAGACAACTGGACGGCAGCAATGATGGCATCATCTTTGATACGGACCTTATGGTGGTTTTCATATTTTTCCTTCAAACCACGCAGGATGGAAATGGCATCCAATTCGTTCGGTTCGTCCACCATAACAATCTGGAAACGACGTTCGAGCGCCTTATCTTTCTCAAAATACTTCTGATATTCATCCAACGTCGTCGCACCGATCGAGCGCAATTCACCACGAGCCAAAGCTGGTTTCAGGATATTGGCGGCATCCATCGCACCTTCACCCTTACCGGCACCGACCAATGTATGGATCTCATCGATAAAAAGAATGATTTCCCCATCCGATTTAGTCACTTCACCCACTACAGCTTTCAAACGTTCTTCAAATTCGCCCTTATATTTGGCCCCGGCAACCAAAGCTCCCATATCCAAAGAGAAAATCTGTTTCGATTTCAAATTTTCCGGTACGTCACCCCGGACGATACGATGAGCAAGCCCCTCGGCAATCGCCGTCTTACCAACACCCGGTTCACCAATCAAAATCGGGTTGTTTTTCGTACGACGACTCAGGATCTGAAGTACACGGCGAATTTCGTCGTCACGACCGATCACCGGATCCAACTTGCCGCTACGGGCACGTTCGTTCAGATTGATCGCATATTTCCCCAGTGCATCATATGTGTCTTCGGCCGACTGGCTGGTTACTTTATTCCCTTTCCGCAATTCTTCAATCGCCTGGCGTAATTCATTTTCCGTCATACCGGCATCTTTCAGAATTTGAGAAGCAGTGCTCTTTTCCGTGAACAAAGCCAAAATAATCGGCTCCAAAGACACATACTGGTCTCCCATTTTGGATGAATAGCCGATTGCTTTCTGCAAAACAGTATTTGCTTCACTTGACAGATAAGGTTCTCCGCCTGATACCTTCGGTAGCGAACTGATCTGCGCATCCAATACACGATTCAGATTCTGGATATTGACACCCAGTTTCTGGAAGATGAAATTGGTCACACTTTCACCCGTCATAATGACACCTTTCAGCAAATGTATGGTTTCGATCGCCTGCTGCCCATTCTGGGTAGCAAGTTGCACGGCTTGCTGGACGGCCTCCTGTGCTTTAATTGTAAAATTGTTTAAATTCATATAGTTATACTCCTTTCAATTCTATTTTTATTTCTAAATTTCCACAGACATTCCTACAAAACAAATACCAGAAACAAAATATGTCATTTTGTCATATATTTTAAAACTTCGCATTAAAAAGAGCCTGTCGAACAGTCTCGTTTCACGCCGTTTTTTACATGTTTTCGGAAAAAGAACAAGACGGCTGGGAAAAAGGTTTACTTTTACCTCGTCAAGACAGGGCTTTTTCTACTTATAGAATTTCAGGAATATAAATTTAAGAAATATCTTCGGCAATAGTGTATCCTAATTCCCGGTCATCATTCTTATCTTGGAAAAGATAGGCATTCCCTTCAGGAGATTCAATATAATAAAGGTTTATATAAACAAAATCGGGATTGTCCCGTTTCAGGACTCTGGCCACATTATCAGGGACTTTTGTATCTAAACTGATTTCATACCTTGTCTCTTTCCAAAAATAATAATCAGTTTCAACCTCTCCTCTAAAAGAAACAAATTTAAGGGTGTCGTTATGAAGGACAAAATAATCATAATATCCTCCATTATTCTGATATCCTCTAATTTCAGAACCGTCATATTTCTTATAGATAAAGTCAAAATGAGCTTTCGGCAAATCAACAAACCAAGTAGAGTCATTCGGTGTTCATGTATATATAGCCAAGAACATCCCATCATCATTCAAACCTTTGTGTCAGTCATTTTCCAAATATCACCCACATACCAGATCGAAAATTCATTTTGATCTTTATCCATAAAATCTATTTGAGAAAAATTCGAATATTCCTGATAATTCAGGGAATCCTACAATCGTATTTTTTGATAAAATTCTTCAACAACTTCGACAAAAGCCTCTGGCAGCCGTCTCAACACTTCGATTTTCCAATCTTCGGACATTCCATAAAAGGCTTCTGCTATTCCTCCCGTAATGCAGGCCAACGTGTCTGAATCGCCACCGAGAGAAATGGCCAAACGGATTGCAGTTTCAAAATCCGTACTTTCCAAAAAAGCGACAATCGCCTCCGGGACAGTTCCCTGACAACTTGGGTTAAAGCAATAGTCCGGCCGGATCTCGTCACAGGAAAAATTCAAATCATATAAAAAAGTCGTTTCAATGTATTCCCGGATAGCTTGCTTGCTTTTTCCTGTACGAGCCAGATAGATGGCAGCAGCCACAGCTTGAGCACCTTTGATCCCTTCCGGATGGTTATGGGAAACGGCAGCCGTTTCTTCAGCCACTTGCAATGTTTTTTCCAATGAACCAAAAGCCCACCCAACTGCGCTAACCCGCATAGCCGAACCATTCCCCCTACTGTTATAAGGCTGTGGATTCGTTTCACAAAGCCATTGCCCGAAACGTGCTCCATAGCCTCCCATCGGACACGGAAACTCCCTGCCATAACGATGCATAACTTGCACGAGATTCCCTCCATACAATAGCCAGTCAGTCACGGCGACCGTCATAATCGTGTCGTCCGTATAATTGCTTTTCCTGGTAAATAACGGAAAAACCGTTGTCTTTATATTATCAAACTCATATACGGAACCGATAATATCTCCGACTATTGCTCCTATCATATTACTCTCATTTTTATTCGGACATAAAAATACAAAACAACCTCCTATATCTCAAACAGAAAGTGAAGTGACTTTCCGGCCCGAAACCTTCCGGCGGCATTGCCCGCATAAATCTCTCCACCCGTGAGCGTCAACTTCTTCACCGGAGCTCCGGTTTTAAAATCCAAGTCTTTGAAATTGATCCAAAAAATATCGGGGCTAAGCGTTGACTCGAAATAATACACTTTATTTTTTTGATCCGCTACCGTACGCCAGCGAGTCGAAGCAATATTAGGCTGTTCGGGGATAGAGATTCCCAAAGGAACCGAAACATTGCGCATCACACTAAAAACTCCGGCAACAGCCTGCCTGAAATTATCGGTTTGCGGTAATGCCTGGATATAAAACGATGCACGGACAAAGCGATCGGAAGCACGGTTTGTCCCGGGTAGCATGACCAGACCGCCAATCTCCTTCCAGTAATCATTCAAAGTCAACTGTTTGTCATAGGTAGGGGAATTTGTCATTATCTGGCATTCTCGTCCCTCATGAATAATCAGATTGCCGTTGATATATTCAAAGATGGCACTATTCCCGGTCGCATCCGAAATCGAGAGGTGCAAAGTCGATTTTGCTCCGTTAGGTAAATCAGGGTCATCGATACGGAAAGTTTCCAGGCTCAATTCATTCACAGCTTCGTCCACCGTCGCAAAATTATCCAAGACATATTGTGTCCAGATGCTCAATCCCATCACCGGACGACTATCATTCGGACGATGATAAGAGGATTCGGTCAAGAAAAGCAAGTTCGCCACCAGGCCTTTTTCATTCATACCGTCACAAACTCCGATATCATATCCGGCAGTCACGACACTCCCATATTTGGAAGTCCACGTCACCGTATTGTCCGTAATCCCTCCCCGTTTCTCCATTCCCCGAGGGAAAAGGTAAATATTCGATTGCGGATCCTCTTTCCAATCCATCGTCCGCCCTGTCACGATCATATCATCCGGTCCCAGATAGACCGCACGCGTACAAGCTTTGTTTTGCTCTGCAAAAAACATCATGCCTAAAGCTACCACTGAAAAGACGGCTAACTTATTTCTTTTTGCCATAACTATAATTTTAAATATGTCCAAACTATATTTATAACAGGGATATGAGAATGATAGTTCCAGTTGTTCAAAACAACTTGTAACAGAATAAAATCAACAATCCCTCCTTTTTGCACCATTTTTCTATTTCATCGAAAATTCCGATCCATACTGTTCTTACGTTTTGGCAAGATTAGGATGCCCTATTAATTCAATTTAGATAGGAAAGAGGTGTCATTTTGATAACTGTGCCGAAAGTTCCCTCACTGTGAAAAAGGAGAAATGATATTTTGGTGAGGTTACCTCACTGAAAATATGTCAATAGAAGAAAATACATTACATTTGTCCTATCATTAAAATAAGTATTAGGAGATGAAAATTATAACATACAATGTAAACGGCCTGCGTGCCGCCGTAGGAAAAGGATTGCCCGAATGGCTGGCACAAGAACAACCCGACGTACTTTGCCTGCAGGAGACCAAGTTACAACCGGAACAATATCCAGCCGAAGCATTTGAAGCACTTGGCTACAAAGCGTGGCTTTTCAGTGCACAGAAGAAAGGCTACAGCGGAGTCGCAATCCTGAGCCGCCGAGAACCGGACCATGTAGAATATGGAATGGGAATCGAAAAATACGATAACGAGGGGCGCTTCATCCGGGCCGATTTCGGGGATCTGTCGGTGATCAGCGTTTACCACCCTTCGGGTACGAGCGGCGATGAGCGTCAGGCATTCAAGATGGAATGGTTGGAAGATTTCCAGAACTATGTAGTGGAACTACAAAAATCGCGTCCGAAACTGATCTTATGCGGGGACTACAATATCTGCCACGAACCGATTGATATTCATGACCCGGTACGCAATGCGACGAACAGCGGCTTCCTTCCGGAAGAGCGGGAATGGATGACTCGTTTCCTGGATGCCGGCTATATCGACACGTTCCGCCTCCTCAATCCGGACAAACAGGAATATACTTGGTGGAGTTATCGTTTCAGTGCCCGTGCCAAAAACAAGGGCTGGCGTATTGACTATTGCATGGTCAGCGAACCGATGAAAGCACAAGTGGAAAAAGCGTATATTTTAAATGAGGCTGTTCATTCGGATCATTGTCCGGCAGTGATCGAGGTGTCGTAAATCAAATTCCGCACTGCCTCTTGATAATCTGCCAACCGGGAACTTTTCAATATTTTTTTCCGGAGCCGTTTTTCTGCATCCAGCAACAGGTAATCCCAAAGGGTCTTCATCTTGTCGAGTACCTGGTGTTCGCCTCCCTCCAGACGGGAAGAATAGCCCGCTAACAGTAAGGCATGGAAAGCAGACAACTTCTCTATCTTCTCCTGAGCGGTAAGCGGGGTATCGGATATATATTCCGTTGCCAGCCAGGGAGAAGACAGCAGACCACGTCCTATCATGATACCTTTCAAACGGGGAAAACGTCCGGTTAACGAACGAATATCCGGCAAAGTCCGGATGTCTCCATTATAGAAAAGCGGAAGCGTGCATGAATCATAAAATCGGGAGAAGGCACTCAGGTCAGTCTTTCCTTTATATTGCTGCGTACCGATCCTGGGATGCAATGTGAGATGTGTGAGGGGCAATCCGTTCAAAAAAGGAAGAAGCGCTTGCGCCTCCTCAGGAGAATCCCAACCTAACCGCAGTTTGACCGAGAATTGTATCTCCGGGAATTCAAAAATCGTTTCCAACAACACTTTCACCTCATCCGGATAAGGCAGGATACCCGCTCCCCGATGTTGTCGTGCCTGCATCGGGAAAGGACAACCCAAATTAATATCAGCACGCCGGTACCCTGATTCACGAAACAAACCAGCAATCCGGCGGAACTCTTCGGGCGAAGCTGCGATCATCTGGGGAACAAGTGAGGCGGATGTATTTGCTTCCGGTACAAGATCCCGCAACTCCTTATTGCGAAAGCCAGTCTTTTCGAGACGGACAAACGGAGTGTAATAGGTTTCGACACCTCCGAATATTTGTGCATGTGCTTCCCTATAAACCGAGTCGGTATAACCCTGCAATGGGGCAAAATGAATAACATACGGTTCCATCATTCCGGAAACATTTCAGTGAAAAGTGAATGAAGACGTGCTTTGGCCTCTTCAAAATCCTGCTCCATCCCCATCTCTTTCTCAAGCGAAGTAACCCCTTTATCTTTGAAGCCGCAAGGGTTGATCAAAGAGAAGTAATCCAAGTCGGTATTTATATTCAAAGCAAAACCGTGCATGGTGACAAAACGGCTGCTTTTCACACCGATCGCACAAATCTTACGGGCTTTTCTCGGTACACCAGGATCAATCCACACACCTGTAGCTCCCGCGAGCCGCTCCCCTTTAATGCCATAGATAGCTAAAAAGCGGATAATGGTTTCTTCCAACCTGTCGATATATTGCTTGAGTCCCAACTTCCAGGTATCGAGATCGAAGACCGGATATCCGGTAATTTGTCCGGGACCGTGATACGTGATATCCCCTCCCCGGTTGATATGGTAGAAAGAGATACCTCGCTGCACAAGCAGTTCTTTCGGGATCAGTAGGTTGGTGTCCTTACCACTTTTTCCAATAGTCAGTACCGGCTGATGTTCGCAGAAAAACAACCGGTTTTCCCCGGTCCTGCCTTGTGCTTTCGCTTCCAACAAGGCGTTGAAAGCAACCGTCTGGCGTTCCAGTGCCTTCTCATATTCGATACGTCCGAGGTCGTGATATATAAAATGACTCATATGATTATCGTTCTTATGTAAATATTTTTTTCGGGCAGACGGACCGTCGTGTCGGATTCCGCCCGGAGCTTCTTCCGTCTACGCACCTTCCTACTGCCGGATTCAGAATCGGGATCACCACTGTCATACCCCATTTCGATCTTAAGCAGTTTCCCCATCAGCGACATGATCTTCGTCTGCCGTTTCAGCATATAAGGAGAAGGTTTTGCAGAGTTGAACTTGCGGGGATTCGGCAAGGTCGCAGCGATCAAAGCCGCTTCCGCCTTTGTCAGTTTATAGGCCGGCTTTTTGAAATGAGCCTGTGCGACTGCTTCAGCACCATAAATACCGTCTCCCATTTCGATCGAGTTCAGATAAACTTCCATGATACGTTCTTTCCCCCAAATCCATTCGATCAGGACGGTGAAATAAGCCTCGATGCCTTTGCGCAAATAAGTCCTTCCGGGCCAGAGAAACACGTTCTTGGCAGTCTGTTGCGAGATAGTGCTCGCTCCTCGTACACGTTTACCTTTTTCGGCATCGGCACGGGCTTTCTGAATCTGTATCATATCGAAACCGTCATGGTCGAGAAAAAGATTGTCTTCCGAAGCCACGACCGCCTGTGCCAATGGCTGGGCAATTTGTTTCAAAGGCATCCATTTGTGTTCCAGCTTGATGGGCTTGCTATCCCGCACCTGTTCGTAGACGCGGATGAACATCAGCGGAGTGTAGTAAACAGGTATGAACTTATATGCCACCACAGCCAACAAACTAGAAACAAACAGGAACAGCAACAGGTTCCGGCTTCCTATCAGTATTTTTTTCAATATGCGCATCGATTCTTGTCTTTTCGGACAGCAAACTTACGGATTTATTTCCAATATTGTTCCATCTGCTCTAGTGTCCTACCCTTTGTTTCGGGAACGAATTTCCAGATAAATAGGGCAGCCAGAACTCCCATGACACCATAAACCCAGTAGGCCATGCCATGATTGAACGTATCGGTCAGATACTGGTTCTTATCGAGCATCGGGAAAGTCCAGGAGACAAGGAAATTGGCAATCCACTGCCCGGCAACGGCAATACTCATAACAGTCGAACGGATCGTATTCGGGAAAATCTCTGCCAGCAATACCCAACAGACCGGCCCCCACGACATCGCGAAACCAGCCGTGTACACCAACATACAAACCAACGAACCGATACCGACAGAATGCGTATAGAAAGTCGTCCCCAAGATCATCATCGAGACGGCCATGACCAATGCTCCGATAATCATCAACGGACGGCGACCGAACCGATCGACCGTAAAGATAGCCAGCACGGTAAAAGAGAGGTTCACGGCTCCTACCACGATCTGTTGTAACAAGGCGGCATCAGTGGCGGCCCCCATTGTCTTAAAGATCTCCGGCGCATAATACAACACGACGTTGATCCCGACAAACTGCTGGAAACCGGACAAAAGGACACCGACAAATATGATCAGCACGCCGAATGAACGCACCGGGAAGACCAGAGATACAAAAAAGCTACCAATCAAAGCGATCTCCAAAGCACTCGTGTTTCCAGCCAGTTCCAATGCTCCATACAAAAGCAGAAACAACACCAGCCACATCCCCATAAACAGAAAATAGGGACGCATGGAGGGTTCCTGTTTCCTGAAACTTTCTTTTATTTCCACCAATTCAGGTGCTGCTCTTTCTTTTCCCATCAAACGATCCAATACAGACAGTGCCTTATCCATCTTACCGCGCATCACCAAATAACGAGGCGTTTCCGGTACAAACATCAGAAGGGCCAGAAAGAGCAAAGCCGGGACGATTTCGGACGCGAACATCCAACGCCAGCCGATCGTATGCAACCAGGCGGCATCTCCCTGCAACGCGATACTGTAATTCACAAAATAGACGACAAGCATACCGAAAATAATCGCGAACTGGTTCCATGACACCAGATTTCCTCGTTTCTCCGCCGGGGCCATCTCAGCAATATACATCGGGGAAACCATAGAAGCCAAACCGACTCCTACTCCTCCGACAATCCGGTAAAACACAAAAAGGTACATGAACGTGTGATCTCCGCTACCAGGCATCCCGACAAACAACTCCGGCCACGCCGAACCGATTGCCGACAACAAAAACAGGATGGCAGCCAACACAAGCGTAGGTTTCCGTCCATACCGCTGGCTGATCCAACCGGCAAAAGAAGCACCTAAGATACAACCGATCAGAGCGCTGCTCACAACGAATCCTTCAAGCGCATTTGCCTGATCCAATGGTAGCCCGAAAGGTTCGATAAAGAATTTACGCAGCGATTCAACCGTCCCGGATATCACCGCTGTATCATATCCGAATAATAATCCCCCCAATGTCGCCACAAGGGTAATTCCAAAAATGTAATAGTTGTTGTTTTTCACGATAGAGATTCATATAGGTAAATAATGTTTTATCCGTTACTTTTGGTTTGATTCAAAAGTAACGGATAAAATTATTTATATGTTATTAAATGTACTGATTGATAATCATCTCATACAATTCCTGCTTCCCGCTGATTTGCTTCGGTTCGCCAGAGGCAAGAGCGATTGTACGCAGGTCTTCGAGGAGAAGTTTACCTTCTTCGAACTTCTTACCGTCACCCTGGTCGAAACTAGCGTAACGTTCGGCACGCATTTTCTTGTAATCAGAATGTTCCAGGATATCGGCAGCAGCCATCAAAGCACGGGCAAAAGAATCCATACCACTGATATGAGCCAGAAAAATATCATCCAGATCGGTCGAGTTACGACGTGTCTTGGCATCGAAGTTCGTACCTCCGGTAGTCAAGCCGCCTGCTTCGAGGATAACCAGCCAAGCCTGTGTCAGTTCGTAGATGTCAACCGGGAACTGATCCGTATCCCAACCATTCTGATAATCACCACGGTTGGCATCGATACTGCACAACATACCGGCATCGGCGGCAGCCTGAAGTTCATGCTCAAATGTATGCCCGGCCAATGTGGCATGGTTCACTTCGATATTAATGGCAAAATCCTTGTCGAGACCATAATGGCGCAAGAAGCCGATAACCGTTTCCGTATCCACGTCATACTGGTGTTTAGTCGGTTCCATCGGTTTAGGCTCTACCAGGAAAGTTCCTTTGAACCCGTTCTTGCGGGCATAGTCACGTGCCATCGTCAACATCATGGCAAGATGTTCCTTTTCGCGTTTCATATTGGTGTTCAGCAAGCTCATATAGCCTTCACGTCCCCCCCAGAACACATAGTTTTCGCCACCTAAGGCAATACAAGCGTCGATCGCGTTCTTGATCTGCGTGCCGGCACAAGCCACAGCAGGGAAATAAGGATTTGTGGCAGCCCCGTTCATATAACGTTTATGCCCGAACACATTGGCGGTAGACCACAACAGCTTCTTCCCCGTCGCTTCCTGATGTTGTTTGGCATATTCGACCATCGTATGCAGGTCCTTTTCAAATTCGGCCAACGTCGGTGCTTCATCTACGACATCCACATCGTGGAAACAATAGTAAGGTATGTTACATTTCGTCATAAATTCGAAAGCAGCATCCATCTTATACTTGGCACGGGAAATACGGTCTGCGCCCGCATTCCAAGGAAATGTCTTCGTTCCGCCACCGAACTGGTCGGCTCCCTCCGCACATAATGTATGCCAATAGGCCATAGCGAAACGCAGGTGGTCTTTCAGAGTTTTACCCATTACGACCTTGTTTTCATCATAATAATGAAAAGCCATCGGATTTTTTGACTCGCGTCCTTCAAACTCTATTTTTCCAATTCCCGGAAAAAATTCTTTTTCACCTTTAAAGTAATTCATGATAATAAGTATTTTATTGATTATACAATGCTTTCGTTTATTACGCCAATGCTTTCTCCAACCGTTCTTTCCAGACCTCGAAAGCCCCGCAGTATTTATCCGCTTTCAGTCCGTCCGGCTCTATCACATTGATCTTTTTCAGGGAAGCAAACGCCTCTTCCGCCGACGCATAGATGCCGGCCCCGATACCGGCGCCTTTGGCAGCCCCGACAGCCCCGTTCGTATCGTAAAGTTCGATCACCGTTCCTGTCACACCAGCCAACGCATCCCGGAAAATAGGGCTTAGGAACAGGTTGGCATTACCGGCACGGATCACCCCGATATCGATCCCCATCTCATTCATGATATCCATGCCATATTTGAAAGAGAAGACAATCCCTTCCTGTGCGGCACGGGCGATATGAGCTTTATTATGAATGTTGAAATTCAGCCCGTGAATGGAGCAATCCACCTGCTTGTTCTGTAACATACGCTCCGCACCGTTCCCGAAAGGCAGAATCGAGAGGCCCTCCGAACCGATCGGAACAGTCGCCGCCAGCTCGTTCAAAGCAGGATAGCTTATACCTTCCGGGGCCACATTCCGCTTCACCCATGAATTGAGGATTCCCACACCGTTAATACACAGCAGGACACCCAAGCGCGTCCGGTCGGCCGAATGGTTCACATGCGCAAACGTATTCACACGGGACAGCGTGTCGTAGTTCACCTTGCCGTTCACACCATACACGACCCCCGACGTACCGCCCGTAGCGGCTATCTCGCCCGGATTCAGGACATTTAGCGACAACGCATTGTTGGGTTGGTCACCGGCCCGATAGGTAACCGGCGTACCCTTCTTCAAACCCAACTCCGAAGCGACCGATCCGAGCAATTCCCCCTGCACACCGAAAGTCGGACGGATATCCGGAACCAGTTCCTTGCTGAACCCGAAATAGTTCATCAGATCTTCAGAAACGCTATTATTCCGGAAATCCCAGAAAATTCCTTCCGAAAGGCCTGAAACAGTCGTGACAATATCGCCCGTCATGCGCATGGCAATAAAGTCACCAGGCAACATGAATTTATGCACCTGTCCGAATATCTGCGGTTCATACTCTTTTACCCATGCCAATTTGGAAGCCGTAAAGTTTCCGGGAGAATTCAAAAGATGTGCCAGGCATTGCTTTTCGCCGATCGACTTGAAAGCGCGATCCCCATAAGGCACCGCACGACTGTCGCACCAGATCACCGACGGACGCAGCACCTGCATCTTCCTGTCCACCAATACAAGCCCATGCATCTGGTACGAGATGCCGATCGCATCTATCTCCGTTCCCTTGATGCCCGCCTTCGCGATCGCACCCTTTATCGCTTCTTTCAGATACATCCACCAGTCATCCGGATTCTGCTCCGCCCATCCGGGACGCACGGCTTTGATCGCCGCCTCTTCTTTCGGATAAAAATCAGAGGCAAGCGTCAACCCCGTATCTTTATCGACAATAGAAGCCTTCACCGAAGAACTTCCGATATCACAACCTAATAAACACATACTATATCATATCTTATTAAACTTCGAATGCAACTTGTTATATTTCACCTTATCGAACCGGTAATAGCGGGCTGCCCGATGATTCACTCCCGTTTCCACTTCATTCGTCTGCACGACGTATTCCATCGCCGTCATCTTTTTATGGAAATTGCGTACATCTATCGTCTTATTATAAATGATCTCAAAAATGCGCCGCAACTGATAGGCCGTAAACTTTGACGGAAGATAATCGAAAACGATACCCGGTTCGACATCCACCCACCGCCGTATCTCTTCGCCGGCAGCTTCAACAATTTCCTTATGGTCGAATGGCAGATGTGGCAATTCATTTACAGGTGCCCAGATAAGAGTATCGGACATCTCCCCCATCGTCATTTTCTTCCCGAACTTACACAACGCCAGATAAGCGACCGTCACGATTCGTGTGATTTTCATTTTGGAAGCATTTTCCAGCCATTGCACATCCTCTTTATTCTTGGTACGGGCAGGAGAGCCGAAACTGCGGAACTGTTTCAAGGCTACACGTTTCAGACCTGTCGCTTCGTTCAAGACACGATAAGCGGCCGTATCCAGATCTTCACTCTCATAAATCAAGCTTCCCGGCAATTTGTAGTGTTTCTCGTTACTACCGGCAACTTGTCTTTCGACGAGCAACACGCACAGTTTATCTTCGTTTGTCCCAAGCAATACGCAATCGACCGAAACGTGCGGATAAAACATTTCATGCTTATTTTCCTGTGTTTCCATAATATCCCAATAAAGATTCTCCGCAAATATAAGGTTAAAACGACATACGACATAATGTAATTCGAACAATATCTACTCAAAAGGCTAAAAAGCCCGTTATTTAACATACATTATCACTCACAGAAAAAGGAACTGTACCAAACCTGAATTTTAATGCGATTATCCGAAAAGGGAAGAAACTTCTAACATTTATTCAATACATTTGTTATTAAAAAAAGACGTACTATGGATATCAAACATCTACAGTTCTCATTCCGAATGTACTGGGCGAATATGAAGGGCTTGCTGAACATGGTGGCCGAAGGAATCATACTCGTCGCCTCTCTCGCCTCCCTCTTCATCCTGGTCTATCAGTTCGGATTCAAATATTCGGCCCATGTCACCCATATGTTGGAAACCAGCCGGGTTTATCTCCTGCTGGCTTTCTTTACCGGGATATCGCTCCGGTATATTTTGAAATTCAAAGAGATCATACAAGAGAAAATGTTATACCTGGATATCGGCATTTATTTTTTCCTCTTTGCCGTGCTATCGGGCAAAGTATTCTTCAAAGAAGCCATTCACCAGTCGCTGCCCTACCTCGGTTTCCTCACGGAACCGCTGTTCGTTTATTTCCTCCTGCTGTTGCTGAGCGCCATCCATTTGTCGCGGCAGACATTCACGCTGTTACAAAGCCATATCAAGCCGTCCCTCCTGTTCCTGCTGAGTTTCGTGTTCGTCATCCTTGTCGGTTCGGGATTGCTGATGTTGCCAAACGCCACGGTGCACGGGATTCATTTCGTAGATGCCCTGTTCATCTCGACCACCTCCGTCTGTGTGACCGGACTGACGACAGTCGATGTGGCAACGACATTCACGCATACAGGACATATCATCATCATGTTTCTTATCCAGATCGGCGGTATAGGAGTCATGACTTTCACCAGCTTTTTTGCCCTTTCTTTCATGGGGCATTCATCTTTCACCAGCAAGCTCGTTCTGAAAGACATGCTGAACGAAGACCGGGTGAACGGGCTGTTCCGGGTGATCCTTAACATCCTGTTCGTGACACTGTTTATCGAAGGCGTAGGGGCCTACCTGATTTATCTGGATATAAAGGGAGGGCTGCCGGGAGGCACGCAGGAAGAAGTGTTCTACGCTGTGTTTCATGCCGTTTCGGCTTTCTGCAATGCTGGGATCTCGACGCTGAGCGGAAACATGTATGACCCGCTGGTCGCCCAAAAATACAACCTGCATGTCTGGATCGCCCTGCTCATCGTATTCGGCGGGCTAGGTTTCCCGATTGTTTTCAACTACCTGAAGCTGTTACGACATCTGCTTGTCAATACATTCAAGATCGTAATCGGACAGCAGAAGCATTATATCCATACCCCCAGAATTATCAATATCAACACGTATATCGTGATGATCAGCACGCTGGTATTGCTTGCCGGCGGTACATTTTTCTACTATCTGCTGGAAATGGACAATACGCTCGCCGGATTGCCGTTCAGAGGACAGCTTGCCAATGCATTCCTGGGAGCCGTCACCCCGCGTACGGCCGGATTCTGCGTCGCGGATATGGGGACGCTGACTACCGGAACACTCATGCTGACACTGATCCTGATGATAATAGGTGCCGCTCCCATGTCTACCGGCGGCGGTTTGAAAGTAACGACCGTCTGTGTCGCCCTGCTGACCGCGCACAACGCCGCCCGCGGGAAAGAGAATGTGGAAATCCGCAAACGTGAAATATCACCGGAAACCATACGCAGGGCTTTCGCCACAATCGTTTTCTATTTCTGCTGGCTGGGGGCGGCCGTCTGGATATTGTCCATTACCGAAAAAGACGTACCGGTCTTCACCTTGATCTTCGAAGTCGTGTCGGCACTCAGCACGGTAGGGTTAAGTTTGAACTTCAGCCCGTTACTGAGCATTTCGGGAAAACTGGTCATCATCTTCACCATGCTGGTCGGACGTATCGGCATACTGGCCTTCTTTATCAGTTTCTACAAGGAATACAAAAAGAAGAATTACACCTATCCACAGGAAAATATATTAATGTAACATAAAGAATACAATATGAAATATTTAGTAATCGGATTAGGAAACCTAGGACGCGCCATCGCCGAAAGCCTGACACGCATCGGCAATGAAGTGATCGGCGTAGATATCAACCCGCACAAGACCGAAGCGGTCAAACACACCATATCCGGAGCAATCAGCCTCGACACGACGGACAAAGACGCCTTGAACACGCTACCACTGAACGAGATGGATGCCATCTTCGTCACCTTCGGCAAGGACTTCGGGACCTCCATACAGACTGTAGCCCTGCTAAAGAACTTAGATGTGAACAAACTGATCGTACGAGGGATTTCTCCCATCCACGAGGCAGTGATCCGTTCGATCGGTGTAGCGGAGATCATCACTCCGGAAGATGATTTCGCCGGTATGTACGCATCCCAATCCTTACTTGGGGAACTTTTCAAACAATGGTATAGAGTGACGGACACACACCATCTCTACAAGATAAAAGCACCTGTCACCTTTGTCGGACAGACCCTGCAGACCATAGACCTGGAAGAGAATTTCGGAGTGCGCCTTGTCGGCATCGAACGCCCCAAGACAGAACGCAACCTGATCGGGTTAAAACAAACCCAATACTCCGTCATCGACAAAATCACCGGAGACCTGAGAGTCGAAGAAGGTGATCTGCTCATCCTTTTCGGCAAGATGGAAGTGTTGCACAGGCTGGCAGATATCTGACGCCGGTTTATTCTTTCTGAGGTATCTTGGAAACCAAAACCTTATCTATACGGGCGCCGTCCATATCGACGATCTCGAATTCGAAGTTCAACCAGCTCAATTTCTCACCGGTCTTCGGAACCCGTTCCAGAATCTCCAGGATCAGGCCGCTGAGCGTATTATAGTCATGCTCGGCATACAAATCTTCCATGTCGAAATATTCAAGGAAGTCATAGAAGTTGTACTGCCCGTCCACCAGCCAGGTCCCGTCGGACCGCTCGACGATCTCGGCCTCTTCCCCCACATCGGGAACCTGCCCGATCAGACCTTCCATGATATCTTTCAAGGTGACGATCCCCTGGATGCCTCCGAACTCGTCCGTGACGATGCCATATTTCACACGTGCCTGCTTGAACTGTTCCAACGCATTATACACACTCTGGTTTTCCGGCATAAACTCCGCCGGACGAATCACCTGCGACAAAGAGAAATCCGGCTCGTCGATACGGCCGAACAAGTCTTTCAGATAGACGACGCCTTTGATATCGTCAAACTTTCCGGCAGCAACCGGATAGATGTTGAAAAGATTTTCCTGGACTTTCTCGCGTATCTGCTCGATACTGTCCGTCAGGTCCAGCCAGACAAGCTCGCTGCGGTGTGTCATGATAGAACCGACATTACGGTCGCCCAGATTGAACACGCGTTCCACGATGTCCTGCTCGACTTCCTGCACTTCGCCGACATCAAAGCCTTCTTTGACAATCGCCTTGATCTCCTCCTCCGTCACCTTGTTTTCTTCAGTCGCATCGGTTCCGATCAGTCTGACGGTCAACGCCGTACTCTTGGATAACAGCCACACGAAAGGCGAGGCGACCAGCGAAAGGAAATTCATCGGTTTGGCAACTAGCATCGACACACGCTCAGCATAGCCCATACCGATACGTTTGGGAACCAGCTCGCCCATAATCAATGTCAGATAAGTGACGATCACGACAATTGTGGTTTTGGAAACCCCCAACGCATAAGGTTCCAGAAAAGGAATGCGGCGGACATGCTCGGCCAGGTCATAGGCAAAAGCCTCGCCCGAATACAAACCGGTCAGAATACCGATAAGCGTAATCCCGATCTGGATGGTAGAGAGAAACCGGTCCGGTTCGTTTGCCAGCTTCAAAGCAGTCTTGGCAGATTTGTTTCCACGTTTTGCTTCCAGCTCAAGACGAGCCTTACGAGCTGACACCAAAGCAATTTCCGACATAGAAAGAAGGCCGTTCAATAAGATAAGACCGATAATAATAAATATTTCCATTTGCTATATACACAGCGATTGATTAGAGAGGCGAAGATATGAATTATTCGAACTCTCACATCTAACAAGATGAAAATAAATCTAATTAATATATAAAAAAAGCCATTCTATCTTCGCAGACAGAACGGCTTCATGTGTCGATAAGTTTCACTAACTCTTATTTAAAATTTTATTAGAAAACAGTATCGGGAGATAGATACATACTTACTCGATTACCTCGCCCTTCTCATTCAGAACAACCGTCTGTTCCTTCTGATCTTTGTCGACAAGGACGACTTTATACTTCTTAGCACCGTCGGCACCGGCAACATAGGCTTCCTTCACCGTACTGCCCTCGTAAGACTTGGTGATTGCATCCTGCACGGCCTGGGGAAGTTCCTTTACCTCGATTTTCACGAAATCGTCCTGCATTACGTTTTCGACTGATACCTGTACAGTCGATGCCTGTACACCTTGTGATGCGAATGCCACACATGCTACTACCGCTACCATTAAAACAATCTTTTTCATGACTCTAACAATTTAAAAGTTAATACCTAAGTGATTACTAAAACCTTTATTCAATCTGATCAAACAAGTACAAGGATCGTACCACAACAGCATGCCAAAAACATGATAAAGTGTCCCAGAGCTTACAAAATAAGGGGTAGAAAAAGAGCAAACCATCGGATACCCAACCATAAAACATGGGAAAAAGTGTAGAAGTCCGTGTATTTTTTCTACAATAAATGTGGCACACCTCTTCCAATCTCCATTTTAATTGTTAATTTAGCCACATCATTAATGAAATCTAATAAAATATGAATTTAAGTGATCCCAAAGATTGTCTGTATTGCCAGAACAATCAGACTTTACACGAGCTGATGATCGAAATCGCTCCTCTCTCGGTATCCAGACTGTTCCTGTTCAAGGAACAAACGTATCGCGGGCGTTGCCTGGTTGCCTACAAAGACCATGTACACGACTTGAACATGCTCAGCGACGAAGAACGGAACGCATTCATGGCCGATGTCGTACGGGTGACCCGCGCGATGCAGAAAATATTCAATCCGCAAAAGATCAATTACGGCGCTTATTCGGACAAACTGTCGCACCTTCATTTCCACCTGGCCCCGAAATATGAAGGAGGCCCTGACTTCGGCGGGACATTTACCATGAACCCGCAAAAAGTATACTTGACGGATGCGGAATACCAGGATATGGTTGAAAAGATCAAAGAGGCGTTATAAGGTAGGCACAGAAGTTGCAAAAGTGGACGCGGAAGATTTCCGGACATAACATATAGGAAGGTGTGTCAAAATCTCCTTATCCTCGCACTTGATGCGGGGATGCAAAAGGACAGACCTTATCAATCAGACTTTTATAGGGCTGGTTTTAATGCGATCCCGCGTCAAGCGCGGGAACAGGATAGTTTCGACACACCTCTTACTCTATTAATGCTTCCGTGTCTGCTTACTTTACAAACGAAGACTTCAGCAGGTAATCGGCACTTTTCTTCACGCCTTCGAACTGATGTCCGCTACCCGTACCTTCCATTTCAACGAAATAGTCCTTATGGCCGTTTGCATAGAAATGCTTGAATATCTGCTCGAAGTTCATCATGCCGGAATCCCCCAGGACATAGCGGTCTTTGATATGGAGCACTTTGATACGGTCTGCATATTTCGTGATATACTCGACCGGATCCTGCTGGCCCATCACGGCCCAGTAAACGTCCATCTCAAAGAAAACCAATGACGGGTCCGTATTCGCCAGGAAGATGTCATACACTTTTTCGCCTTTGTTATGGCGTCCGAACTTCATTTCCGTGCCGCCGGGAACCACCTTGGCAAATTCCATGTCGTGATTGTGGTAACCGAACGGTATGCCGGCCGCTTTCACGATCTTTCCGGCTTCGTTGAAGACTTCACAAACAAATTTCGTTTCTTCCACGTTACGGGTACTGGGCTGGCCGGGCTGCACCAGATATTTCACTCCTAACTTGGCATGGTCGTCAGCCGTCTTCTTCCAGTATTCCTTTATTGTATTCAGGTTGTCTTTCGTGTATTCGCGAACAGGAGGATTCACATGCGAACTCAGAATCGTAATGCCGGCATCATCCGCCATCTTCTTGAAATCCATCAATTCGATATCACGGATCTTGCCTTTCCCATAACCGGCAAGTTCGATGGTCTGATACCCCATCTTTTTCAACTTCTTCATTCCTCCCGGAACATCCTTGTAAAGCTCGTCGCCTAAAGAATAGATTTGTAAACCGATGTTCTTGGCCGCCGTCGCTTCGAAAGCGGCAGATGTCGCAGGCTGCGCTGCAACGGCATTCCCTACCTTACCGGCCATCAGGCCACCCAACGTAAACAGGGACGCGTTTTTCAAAAAGTTTCTTCTATTGATCATGGTCTATTAAATTTAGATTGCTCCAAAGGTATGATTTTATTCTGGAAATCATACAAAAAGCCGTTTGAAAAAAAATCAAACGGCTTCCTGTTCTTTCTTCTGCACCTCAGATAAACTCGTTCACCGACGAGACGATGCTTCCGTCGAACAGATTGATGATCCGGTGGGCGAAACTGGCATCGTGCTTGGAGTGAGTCACCATGACGATCGTGGTCCCTTCCCGGTTCAGTTCGGTGAGCAATTGCATCACTTCGGCTCCGTTCTTCGAGTCCAGGTTACCGGTCGGCTCATCGGCGAGGATGATCTTCGGATTCGAAACGACAGCACGTGCGATGGCCACACGCTGCTGCTGTCCTCCGGAAAGCTGCTGCGGGAAATGGCCCGCGCGGTGGCTGATGTTCATCCTTTTCAGGATATCGTTCACCATCTGCTTACGCTCGCCGGCTTTTACTTTCAGGTAGGTAAGCGGGAGTTCCACGTTTTCGAACACGTTCAGTTCGTCGATCAGGTTGAAACTCTGGAACACGAAACCGATGTTGCCTTTGCGGACCTGCGTACGCTCCTTCTCCTTGAGATGCCCGACTTCCTTGCCTGCCAGGTAATAATCGCCCGAAGTCGGATTGTCCAGCAGCCCCAAGATATTCAGCAATGTAGATTTGCCACATCCGGAAGGTCCCATGATAGCCACAAACTCGCCATCTTTCACTTCCAGGGAAACATTATTCAATGCAATCGTCTCCACCTCTTCCGTACGGAAAAACTTACTTAAACCTTCGATCTTTATCATGACTTTCTGAATTATGTTTTTTTGATTTTATTCTGATTTTATGTTCTTTACCGGATTTTCGTTAGCGACATGCCAGTTCTGGTACGTCACCGTCATAAACGTGATCACGCCTACGGCCAGGAAAGCCAGCGGCAACACCCACCAATACATCGGCGTACGGTAGGCGAAATTCTCCAGCCAACGGTGTACGCCGTACCAGGCGACCGGAGCACCGAAGACGAAGCATATCAGCAAAATCCAGAAGTAGCTCACATTGAACATATACAAGATTTCTCCCGTCGTCGATCCCAACACCTTGCGCACGGCGATCTCTTTCCGCTTGTATTCGCTTTCGAACACGACAAGGCCGAACACGCCCACAATCGAGATAAAGATAGCGACAAGGCTGAACAAGGTGATCAAAGAACCGATCTTCAATTCCTTTTCGTAGGTATGCTGTAAAACCTCGTCATAGAAACGGACCACAAAAGGATACTCCGAATCGAACTTTTCCAGCGACTCGCGCACATGCTCCATTCCGGAGCGAAGGTCGCTTCCCGCCTTGAACTTCACATAGGCGGTATTATAATAGTTGCCTTCCTGCCCCCACTGGTATTTGCCCCAAAGATAGAAAGCCATCGGGGTAACTTCCTGGCGGAATGAGGCGAACTTGATATCCGGGATAAAACCGATGATCTCGTCACCGTCGATCTTTTCGTTCAACTTCAATTCGTACTGCGCCTTCGCCTTTTCGTTGAATATATAGCAACCCGTCTCCTTCTGATCGTCTTCCGGACGGAAATCACGACCTTCCTTGACCTCTATCCCCATCACTTTCAGGAAAGAAGAAGAAACAGGAAGACACTGGAAATTGATGTTGTTCCCATTATAGTCACGCCCCCATCCCATGTACTGGTCCTGGCTCGAAAGCAGGAATTGGGAATAGGTCACGTCCTGCACGCCGGAGAACGATTTCAACCGGTCCGTGAAAGCATCCCGGTTCTTATTTATAGTATTATTCAGATGCACGATAATCATCTCCTCCTTGTCATATCCCAACGGCGCATTCTGCATATAATGATTTTGCAGGTACATAAATAAAGAGCCGATAATCAGGATGAAAGAAGCCACAAACTGGACCCCCACCAGCACGCTCCTCATCCGGCGCCCGGCAAGCGAGAGGCCGAAGCTTCCTTTCAACACCAATGCCGGCGGGAAAGAGGTGACATAGTAGGAAGGATAAAGGCCGGCCAGCACTCCCACGATCGCCGCGATCACCGCCGTGCCGGCAATGATCATCGGCTGCGCCCCGAACGAGATATCGGCATCCACCAGCGAGACTACCGGTGTTTTGGGGATTATGTATAAGAAAAGAAGCGAAAGCAGATAAGCAAACAGACTGACGCAGACCGCCTCTACCAACAAACTTCCACGCAACGTACGGTCGGAACTGCCCAGCACCTTCTGCGTGTTGATGCTCTTGATGCGCATAGGAGTCAGCGCCGTGCTGAAATTGGTAAAATTGATACCGGCGATAATAAGGATGACAAAAGCGATGGAGAAAAGCACCAGCAACGTCTGGCGGCTCGCTTTCGGCATCGAATCGAAATCCACGTTACTCAGGAAATGGACATCCGGCAAAGAGGTCAGGCGGAGATCCAAGCTATTCTCCTCCCCCCATTCGAACTCATTGCCGAAGGCTTCCTTCGCATTAAAATTACGCTTGAAATTGTCCAGCACCTCAGCCTTATCCATCCCCTCGCCCAGACGGACAAAGAAAAAATAATTCCAGTTTCCCCAGTTATCATAGTTTTCCTTCGGACTCATCGACGTGTACATGACGTTCTTCAAAGCAGAGTTACGGGGAAAATCCTTATATACGCCTTTCACGATTTTCGCATCTTCCATAGGATTGGCAGAGATCAGCTGCTTGCCTACCGCCGATTCGTCACCGAAGATCTTTCTCGCCATGCTTTCCGGAAGGACTACGCTGTTGGGCTCATCCAAAGAGCGCTCGTTTCCTTCGAGCATATCGAAACGGAACACTTCCAAGACTCCGGGAGTCACGTTCCACGCATCTTCCTTGTAGCTCGTCCGCTGTCCGCCATCCTCTATATAGAAAAAACGGCTTTCGGTCCAAGCACTCAAAAGGCATCCTTCCTCTATAAGAGGCGAAGACCCGGTAAACGCCCGCGCGAACGGACGGCAGATAATGGCTTGCGACCCTTTGCTTCCGTGCACGATATCCACCCGGAAGATAGCATCGGCGTTCGGGTGGCTGCGGTCGAACGTATAATCATAATTCACCTGCATCATAATGAGCATAAACGCCACAAAAGCAATGCTCAACCCCAGCACATTCAAAACAGAAGCCGTCTTGAACCGGCGGAGCACACTAAAGAAATTTCGCAAAATCGTTTTCATATCCAACTGTTTTGCTTTAATAATAACAAAAAATATGCCAAATAGCATAACAAGCAAATAATCAATAAAATATACATCCTACAGTTCGAACAGACTGTCTAATAATTAGACACCACTGTCTATTTTCTTGACACTTCCTCTTCCAATCCCGCATACTCCTCCCTGGCGTCGAAGCAAGGGCAGGCCTTGCGGATGTAAGGACTCAGTTGGCAATGTCCCACTATCTTCGCCTCCGGATAGTCCCGCCGGAGCTGGCGGAGCAGGTCGAGCAGCGAACATTTCTGGGCGTAGGTACGGGTGTCGGAAGGGGTTCCCGCCTCATCGAGGCCGCCTTCATAACAGATGCCGATGCTCCGGTCGTTCCACCCGGCTGCATGTGCGCCGATCTGGTTGACGGGACGGCAACGGTGGAGATAGCCGTCGCGGGTGATATAGAAATGATAGCCGATATCGGCAAATCCTCTCGCCTTGTGTGAAGCCCGCAAGGCCTCCACCGGGAAATCGCGGTCATAGCGCGTCGCGCTGCAATGAATTATCAGGAGGCGTACCTCCCGATAATTCTGATAGAAACATCCCGCCGTCATAACGAGCAGGCGCTTATGCCGAGCGCACCGGCAATGGCGCTGGCTACGGCGATGATCACTTTGAGGAGTACTCCCCAGACAGATTTCTTTTCGTTTTTTTGTTCCATGATGAGATTTATGATTTATGATTTGAAAAGCATGGGGCAGGGTCCTGCCCTACGCTTTTCTCTTGCTTTTAATTGTCAATTATCAATTGCTTAAAGTTCTCCCGGCCGGTCATCTTCGCCTCCGCTCCCGCCTCCTTCGTTCGGTTTCTTCGACAGGTCGACCGTCGTCTCGCCTGCCTTCTCGGCACGGAGTACGGCACGTACGGATGCACGGCTGGGTACGGGATTGAAACTCATACCGTTGAAGATCTTTTTCAGATCGTCGCCGGGAACGAACTGGATATTGACTCCGGTGATATTGGTGGCAGTAAACACCTCCGCGCTATCAGCTCCCCGGCTGGTCGCCTGCAAACGGAACTTGCCCAACTCGCCGAAATCGACCTGCTCCCCGTCGCGCAGGGCCTCGATCATATTCTCGACCACACTGATCAACACCGCTGAAACATCCGCACGGCTCACGGTCGTCTGGGCCGCGACACGTTGCGAAAGCCCTTTCAACGTAAGCTCCTTGCTGACCTGCGAACGGGCGTAGGCTTTCTTCGGATCGTCCGGCTTACGCGGATTGCCTAACAAAACAATACTGTAATTTAATGGCATAACCTTACTTTTTTTAAATGAATACTTCTCTGCTATTAATCTCTGAGACAAAGATACGGCAGGCGCAAAAGGCGATCGGGAGACAGGATGAGACAGTGTGAGCCAACCATGAATAAGGTTAGATATATAACCGATTCATGAGCAGAAACACTTCCGTATCCCAGATTTTTTCCGTATCTTTATAACCATACAATCAAACAGAAAAATCATGAAAATCCGTCCCTACAGCAAGAGCGAACTGGCACAGGCCTATGCACCGGAGATCACCTCCCAGGCCGCACTGAACCGGCTCGCCGCCTGGATACGCCTGAACCGCCCGCTCACGGAAGCGTTGCGACAGACCGGCTACTACACGAAACAACGGCTCTTCACCTCCCGGCAGGTGGCACTGATTTTCGAATATCTGGGAGAACCATAGGATGACTCCATGACACGCGGGGAACGCCACGCCTACGAAGAGCACCTCACCAACGTCGTGATCCTGGAAGACGCCATCGAGACGGCCGAAGAGATCGGGAAGCTATAACCCTGCCACACCGCTCGGCATTCCCATGATTGCCGCCCGGCATTTGCAGGAATGCGGGCCGACGTTTGCAGGAACGCGGGCCGGCAATCATGGAAATGCCGGAAGACGGACCTTGCGGGATTTGACACAATTGGCACATTTGACATAGGGTTGCTAAACTATATATAGGTAATAATATATATTCTGGTATATATACCTATGTAGGTATATTAAATAATTAATTATTTATCTCGCGTATATATATTTCTACAACCCTATGTCAAATGTGCCAATTGTGTCAAAAAAACGGGCCGGAAGCAAAAAATCACAATCCCAAAGCGCCGGATCTCCGTTCCCTGTCGATATCCTCCCCGGTCTTTTTCACTGTGATATAGCCCCTCTTCCCTTTATACCGGATCGATTCGAACTCCAGCCCCGCCATGATACGCCCGATTTTATTCGGACTCAGGGGGTAACGCAGGCAAGAACTGATCTGCTCCAGGATATCGGCCGCCGTGACGAAGATGCCCGCCTCGCCCTCGAACGGCTTGCGGAAATGGGTACGGATCAGGTCTTCTTCGAGGTTGGGGACTTCGAAGCGGCTGTTATGCATGTTCAGCTTCCGTATCTCCTCCTGCGAGAACCAGTGGCAGAAACCGCTTTTCCACAAAGCATAGGCCTGGCTGTAGACCAGCTCGTAAGGGATGGCATGCAGATGCGGGTCCCGGATCTGTGACACCTCGAAAGGCAACCAGCGGCGGTTGCCGGTCGGGTCGGTCAGGAACTGGACATTATTGCCCGTGCCGCAAAACGAAGCGATATGCGGATGGCGTTCCTTGTTGCGCCCGTAGGCCGCCCGCTCGTTGACGTAGGGCATGGTGACCATCGCCTTCAACTGGTTCAACTCGGCAGGCCGCATGCCGTCAAGCTCCTCGAAACAGATCAGGGCGAATTCGGTAAGGGAAAAGAGATCGTCCTTATTCAGGCGGTCGCTGTTCGTCTTCGTATAGAAATAGCAGCGCAGTTCGGGTGGCAGCAGGAAGTTGAACCAGGTGGTTTTGTAAAGCCCCTGTTCGCCGATAAGGACCAGGATCTCATGGTTCACGACCGTATCGTCGAGCAGCGCGGGCAGTATGCCGACAAACCATTTCCGGAAATAGTCCCTAAACTCCGCCTGGTCGCTTTTGACATGCACCGTATCGGCCAGGTCGCCGATAGGGTCGCTCACGCCGTCCCATGATGGCAAATGGTCGAAATAGGATTGGAAAGGGTTGAAGAGGGGGACGAACTCGGAATGTATCACATTGTATATATCCGTCAGATAGACGCGTCCCACCGTTTTGTTCATCCGCCCCCAAAGCGTATTCACGTCACGGTCTGTCAGCGGCAGGAAGCCGGCCTCCTCCGTCCAGCGGATTTCACAATGGTGCGTGATGACATTGTGGCGGAACTCCGCCTGCGAAAGCAGGAACGCCTCGATCGCCTCCACCTCGGCCGGCTTGTTCGCCTCGTCTGCCTCCCGTCTGCCTTTGCCGCCAGCGCTCCGGGGCAGGCGCACGGAGCCATGCTCCTCCTCTCCCGCGTAGCAGGAACGGAAGGTGCTCTCGACGTTCTCCGCGCCATAATCGGCAAACGCCTCGATCGCCCATGCGACGGCCTCCGCCTCCGGCACGCCATAGAGGTTGAAGAGGTAGCCGGTGCGCATGACATATTCGTTATGGTGGCCCGGCTCATAGCGGATTCCTTCGTCCTTCAGCCGTTTTCCGGACACCTCGGCCGCCTTGCCCGCCGTTGCGGTATAGCGTCCCGGTTTCGCCTTCCGTCCTTTCGGCCGACCCGGTTTCGCGGAGGGAGCAGGCGGCAGCTTGACCTGGAGCGGCAGGGCTTCCGGATTGTAATAGGCGTCCGGATCATAAGCCGTACCGCTGATCCGTTCGGGATTCTTGCAACTGCTGTCGTATTCCAGCCCGGCGAGGCGGGCGAAAAGTTCGTTACCCTGTCGGTAACCCTCCTGGTAGACCCGGAGCGTCTTCCGATCGGCAGGGTCGGCGTCCGCGACGGAACTGCCGTCTTCAAAGAGAAAAGCGTAAATGACGCGCAGCCCCCGTCCGCTGATCGTATGGTAGGCCAAAAGGACATGGGGGTCGGCACAGACCGCCGCAAAAGCCTCCGCCATCCGTTCTTCCGGTATATGATCCAAATCGCAAAGGCTCAAACCGGTATAAGCCTTGATATGCATGCGCTTCCTGCCTCCTTCGCATCGCACGGCGGGAGTGAAGGCGGGGCATGAAGTCTTTTCGCAGGCCGACATTTGCTTGTTTCCTACCCGGAGGTAGAAGCGGAATTTCTCGGTACGGTCACGCAAGTCGGAGTCGGTAGTGATGAGCCGGTAAACACGGTCCAACGTGATCTCCGATGGGGTTGTTTGCTTGAAATTGGCAAACAGGCTGAAAGATTTTTCCATAATACTATTAAAATTAATTATACATTTGCACTCGCTGTCATAAGCAGCATAAAAATACGGACTATCCGGCAAACAAAAGTTCCCACATAAGGGAACCGGACAACCGGAAACTTCCTGCTATTTAACTAATTATAACTCATATCATGACAAAAGACTTCAAAAATCCCGGCCTAATCAGCCAAGTTGCCGAATTCATCGACAAGAAAAGGATCGAAGAGGGCATCAGCATCGACACCCTCTGTCAATCGGCCCACATCAGCAAACGTATCTACATAGACTTTAAAAGGGGCTGAAGCCGGCAACGACGCTCCACTGGTTCTTCCGCCTCGCAAATGCCCTCAGCCAGCACACGGACGAAGAAAAATTCAAGGAAATATGGTTGGAAATCGCGAAAATAATGACTAACTTAGAGGAGTAAAACCAAATGGCGAATGATTGTCTTCCACCTGTTTTTCATAAAGCTGCTGATAGGAACGGTCTTGCATCTGACCGCCCCCCGGACACTCTTTCCGGAGGCCTGCTCCACCCTGCTCTATTCTTCCGACGGGCAGTTGTTAGGGGCACGGATCGCACCGGACGGGCAATGGCGTTTCCCTCCGGCAGACAGTCTTCCCGGCAAGTTCGTGACCTGCCTGCTGACCTACGAAGACAAACGTTTCTTCCGGCATTCGGGAGTAGACCCGGTTGCCATCGTCCGAGCCATGCGGATCAACCTCAGCCGGGGCAAGGTCGTCAGCGGGGGGAGCACGATCACCATGCAACTGGCACGGATCGCGCGGGGCAACCGCGACCGTACCCTGTATGAAAAAATGGTCGAAACCGGCTATGCCCTTCTCCTGGAAACAGCCTTCGACAAACATCAGATCCTGAACCTCTATGCCTCGCACGCCCCGTTCGGAGGGAATGTGATAGGCATCGAGACGGCGGCCTGGCGCTATTTCGGGCGAAGCGCCGCCGACCTCTCGTGGGCCGAGAGCGCCACACTCGCCGTCCTGCCCAACTCGCCCGCCCTGATCCATCCCGGACGTAACCGGGCACGGCTGAAAGCCAAACGCGACAAGCTCCTGACCGCCTTGAAGGAGAGAGGGATACTGGACGAAACCGAATACGGACTGTCGCTCCTCGAACCGCTTCCCGAAGCGCCCGTGCCTCTGCCCGACGAAGCCCCTCACCTGCTCGAACGGTTGGCGGCCGACGCTCCGGGAACGCGCATCACGACCTCCGTCAACCGGATGTTGCAACGCCAGACACAGGAGATCGTCAACCGCTACGCCCGCGACTACGCCTCCAACCACATCCATAACCTGGCCGCCCTCATCGCCGATGCCGAAACGGGCGAGGTGCTGGCCTATGCGGGAAACGTCACTTTCAAGGCCGACGCCCGCAAAGGGAACCAGGTAGACATCATCACTTCGCCACGCAGCACGGGCAGCATCCTGAAGCCCTTTCTTTATGCCGCCATGCTGCACGACGGGCAGCTGCTCCCCGGTACGCTCGTTTCAGACGTCCCCCTGAACCTGAACGGCTTCTCGCCGCAAAACTACAACAAGACGTTCTACGGGGCGGTCCCGGCACACCGGGCGATCGAACGTTCGCTCAACGTCCCGCTGGTACGGATGCTTTCGGCCTACAACACGGGGCGGTTCATGTCGCTGCTGAAAAAGGCGGGCATGACCACGCTGCGCTTTTCCGAAGAACATTACGGGGCTTCGCTGATCCTGGGAGGCGCCGAAGGGACGTTATGGGACCTCACCGGCATGTATGCTTCACTGGCGCGTACGCTCGCACATTACCGGACTTACAACGGGCGGTATGACCCGGCGGATATTCATCCGCTCACTCCTTACCCGGCTCCTCCGGCCGACCCGGTCCGCTCGGTCGCCGACAAAAGGCTTACGGACAAGCCGTTCCTCTCCGCCGCTTCCATCTGGTTCGCCTTCGAAGCGATGTCGGCGCTGAACCGCCCCGAAGAGGAGGCGGACTGGCAGCAGTTCGGCTCCATGAAGCAGGTGGCCTGGAAAACGGGGACGAGCTATGGCGGACGGGACGCCTGGGCGATCGGGACAACCCCGCGCTATACGGTCGGCGTATGGGTGGGCAACGCTTCGGGAGAAGGCCGGCCGGGACTGACAGGCGTGGGCAATGCCGCTCCCGTCCTCTTCGACCTGTTCTCGCTCCTTCCGGGAAGCGGCTGGTTCGACATGCCTTACGACGAACTCCTCCCGATGGCCATCTGCCGTCTCAGCGGGCACAAGGCATCCGCTATCTGTGACCGGGTAGACACGCTCTACATGCCGCGCTCGGCCGACAAGACGGAAGTCTGCCCCTACCACCGGCTTGTCCATCTTTCTGCGGACGGCCGTTTCCGGGTGAACAGCTCGTGCGAATCGGTCGGCCGGATGATCGCACGCCCGTGGTTCGTACTGCCTCCTTCCGAAGAATATTATTACCGGAACTATCATATCGACTACGCTCCCCTGCCTCCTGTCAAACCGGGATGCGGCGAAGACAGGGGCCGGCAGATCGAACTGATCTATCCGGAGCATAACGCCATCCTTTATCTTCCGAAAGGCTTCTCCGGCAAACGGGAGCAGTTTGTCTTCAAAGCTGCCCACGCCCGTCCGGATGCCATCCTCTACTGGCATCTCGACGACACGTATGCCGGCGAAACGACAGACCACCACCAGATCAGCTTCTCCGCTTCCCCCGGCAAACATCGCCTGACGCTGATCGACGACCAGGGCAATCGAAAGACAATATCGTTCGAGGTGAAATAATCAAAACAGTTTCTAAAAAAGGCTCTTTCTGTAAAGTTTTTACTACCTTTGGCAGTCGCAAGTGAGATAGTTAGTGTTACATTAGTTTTTAAATATAATAAATTATGGCGAAGATAAAAGGAGCTGTTGTTGTAAACACAGAGCGATGCAAAGGATGTAACCTCTGCGTAGTAGCCTGCCCGTCGGATGTTCTCGAATTGCACCCGCGTGAAGTAAACAACAAGGGATACCATTATGTGTACATGAAAAACCCCGATGACTGCATCGGTTGTGCAAGCTGCGGGTTGGTTTGTCCGGACGGTTGTTTGACCATCTACAAGAAGAGAATTGACAATTGACAATGCACAATTGACAATTTAACAAACAGAAAAAGGAATCAGAATATTAATCACAAAACAAAATTGTCAATTGTCAATTGACAATTAAATATAAGGTATGGCAGAAGAAGTAAAATTAATGAAGGGTAACGAAGCCATCGCCCATGCGGCTATCCGCTACGGTGTGGACGGTTACTTCGGCTACCCGATCACTCCGCAGTCGGAGATACTCGAAACCCTGATGGCCGAAATGCCGTGGGAAACAACCGGAATGGTCGTGCTACAGGCTGAAAGTGAAGTGGCAGCCATCAATATGGTATATGGAGGTGCAGGTACGGGCAAACGTGTGATGACCTCCTCGTCCAGCCCCGGTGTCAGTCTGAAACAAGAAGGTATATCTTATATCGCAGGAGCCGAACTGCCCTGTCTGATCGTGAACGTGATGCGTGGCGGTCCCGGCCTGGGGACAATCCAGCCCAGTCAGGCAGACTATTTCCAGACCGTCAAAGGCGGCGGACATGGCGACTACCGCCTGATCACGCTCGCTCCCTCTTCCGTACAGGAAATGGCGGACTTTGTCGGACTGGGTTTCGAACTCGCTTTCAAATACAGTAATCCGGCCATTATCCTGGCAGACGGCATCATCGGGCAGATGATGGAAAAAGTGGTATTGCCTCCTTTCCATACACGCCGTACAGAGGAAGAAATCATAGCCGAATGCCCGTGGGCCACACAGGGAAAGACAGCCGGCCGTAAACCGAATGTCATTACTTCACTGGAGCTGGACCCGGCAAAGATGGAGGAGAACAACATCCGCTTCCAAGCTAAATATCGGAAGATCGAAGAAAATGAAGTCCGCTACGAAGAGTTCCAGTGCGAAGATGCCGAATATCTGCTGATCGCTTTCGGTTCTTCTGCCCGTATCTGCCAGAAGGTGGTGGAAATAGCACGTGCAGAAGGCATCAAGCTCGGCTTGCTCCGTCCCATCACTTTGTGGCCGTTCCCGACAAAAGCGATCGCCGCTTATGCCGAGAAAGTAAAGGGCATGCTTTCCGTCGAACTGAACGCCGGACAGATGGTCGAAGACGTACGTCTGGCCGTAAACGGCAAAGTAAAGGTTGAACATTTCGGCCGTCTCGGAGGTATCGTGTTCACGCCGGATGAAGTGCTGAATGCGCTGAAAAAGAATTTTGAATTATGATTGATCTGTGATACATAATTCATAAATCATAAATTAACAACGATGATTCGCGGAAGTAAAATTGATACGATATTGACCTGGTTATTCATGGTTTTGGCAGTGGCAGCAGTCGTTTGCTACTTCGCCTTCCCTGAAAACCGGCTGCCATTCCTGTATTGCGGTGGCGCGGCGATCTGTTTCCGCTTGGTTCAATATCTGATGAGATTTTTAAGTTAATAATGTGGTAATGTGCCAATCAGACAATGTGCCAATCCATATTGTTGTTGACGCATTCCTTAACTGGCACATTGGCAAATTACCACATTATTAATATAAGCACATTGAAAAATTATTCATAGTATGGAAATTAACGAAATAATAAAACCGGAAAACCTGGTATATGGAAAACCCAGGTTGATGAATGAAAATCCCATGCACTACTGTCCCGGTTGCAGCCACGGCGTGATACACAAGCTGATTGCCGAAGTGATCGCCGAAATGGGGATGGAAGATAAAACGATCGGCATCTCTCCCGTCGGATGCGCCGTTTTTGCCTATAACTATCTGGATATCGACTGGATCGAAGCGGCCCACGGACGTGCGCCTGCCATCGCGACAGCCGTCAAGCGACTGAATCCGGGCAAGATGGTGTTCACGTACCAAGGCGACGGCGACTTGGCTGCCATCGGTACCGCCGAAACAATCCATGCAGCCAACCGTGGAGAAAATATCGTGATCGTATTTGTCAACAATGCCATCTATGGTATGACAGGCGGTCAGATGGCCCCTACCACACTGGAAGGAATGCCGACTGCAACCTGTCCGTATGGCCGTAATATCGCCCTAAACGGTTATCCTTTGAAGATCGGCGACCTGCTTGCACAACTGGAAGGGACCTGCCTGGTCACCCGCCAGAGCGTACAGACCGCGGCAGCCGTCCGCAAGGCTAAAAAGATGCTTCGCAAGGCATTCGAAAACTCGATGGCCGGCAAAGGCACTTCGATTGTCGAATTCGTTTCCACCTGCTCGTCCGGTTGGAAAATGACACCTGAGAAAGCTAACAAATGGATGGAAGAGAATATGTTCCCGTTCTATCCGTTAGGAGATCTCAAGAATAAGGAATAATAAGTAATTATTAATTTTTGAAGCAATGAAGCAAGAAATTATAATAGCAGGTTTCGGTGGACAAGGGGTTTTGTCAATGGGTAAGATCCTGGCTTATTCCGGCCTGATGGAAGGAAAGGAAGTCAGTTGGATGCCTTCTTACGGCCCAGAACAACGGGGCGGCACAGCCAACGTAACCGTCATCCTGAGCGACGACCGCATCAGCTCTCCCGTATTGAACGAATATGACATTGCCATCATCCTGAACCAACCTTCGATGGAGAAGTTCGAAAACAAAGTGAAAAAAGGCGGTATCATTATTTATGACGGATACGGAATCCATACACCGGTGAAACGGACCGATGTCAGTGTATATCGTGTGGATGCGATGGACGCGGCTACCGAGATGAAAAACGAGAAAGCATTCAATATGCTGATCCTCGGCGGACTACTGAAAATCGTTCCGATGGTGAAACTGGAAAACGTTTTGTTAGGCTTGAAGAAATCCCTGCCCGAACGCCACCACAAGCTCATCCCGATGAACGAGGCGGCCATCAAGAAAGGTATGGAGATTATAACCAATGTGCAAACGTGCCATTAAGGTGCTTAGCTAAATGTGCCAATATGCCAATAAAAATATAACTAATATTAATTGGCATATTGGCACATTGTTCATATTGGTACATTATCACTATCTTTGCCCCTCATGAAGCATAGCCTATACATATTATTACTCTTGATAATATCCGCTTCGACCCTGCATGCACAACGCCGACCAGGTGGAGACCGGAAAGGATTCTCACTCGGAAACCTATCCAAAGCCAATCAGGAAGTCCCTGACAGCCTGCTGATTCCAGACAGCGCAGCAATAAGCAACAGACGTATCACGGCCTATCGGCTAACCCCTCTGTTGGGCGATCCTTATATTGCCCCGTTGGACACGCATAAATTGAATTTCGCCAACAGCACGCTGGTAGAATCCGAATCGCTGGCAGTCGGCTACCTGGCCAATACAGGGTCACCGGCACAAACCCGCATCTTTTCCGAACGTAAGGAACCACGGGATTTCCTGTTTGCCGACGCTTACGATTATTATATCACGGACCCTCAGAACGCACAGTACTACAACACGAAAATCCCTTATACAAACGTGATGTACACGACTATGGGGGGAAGTGAAAGCAAAAACGAACGGCTGAAAGGCACGCTGACCATGAACTTCGGCCCGAAGATCAACGTAGGTGGCGACCTGGACTATATCTACAGCCGCGGATATTACAAGAATAACGGTAATAAGCTGTTAAGCTACCGCCTTTTCGGCAGTTACAAGTCGGATCGCTACGAAGCGCACGCTTACTTGAGCAACTTCAACTTCATCAATTACGAAAACGGAGGCTTGGCCAACGACTCGGTCATCACCAACCCGGACCAATATTTTGCCGGCGAGAGAAACCAGGACGACCCCAAGGCATTCAATACACGCTATCCGGTCAAGGCATGGAACCGGGTACGTGGTAAACAGTATTTCCTCAGCCACCATTATAACCTCGGATTCGAGCGCGAACTGGAAGGGGAAGTGGACACGCTGGGAAATCCCGTGAAAGTATTTATACCCGTATCCAGTATCATTCATACACTGGAATATCAGGACAACCGCCGCCGTTTTCGATCGGAAGCGGGCGAGAACCTGAATGAATGTTATCTGACCCCGGATGGATACCCGCGTGTATTCGGTTTGGAAAACGGCACGGGTGTCGACGACCGCACTTCCTACTGGAATCTGCGCAATACGTTCGGTCTTTCCCTCCGCGAAGGTTTTCAAGACTGGGCCAAGTTCGGCATCACTGCCTTTGCCACTTTCGACAAGCGCAAATTCCAGTTGCCGGCCCAGATACCGGGATTGTCTTACGACCCCGAATATGGAAGCGGGTTAAACGCCTCTCCTTCCACCATCGAATTTCCGATTACACAAGTGTATGATGAATTCTCGACATATATCGGAGCCGAAATCTCCAAACGCCGGGGAAACATTCTGACTTACAATGCCCGTGGAGAACTTTGTGTCGTAGGCGACGATATCGGGGAATTTCGGGCCACGGGAAACCTGCAAACCAAATTCAAGCTATTAAAAAAAGATGCGACGATCAGTGCGGAAGGATACATCAAGAATGTCACTCCTTCCTTCTATATGCGTCACTTCCATTCCCGCTATTTCTGGTGGGATAACCGGGATATGAACATGATCCAGCAAATCTATGCCGGAGTCAAGATCAACCTGGAGTCCACACGGACACAGTTGTCTGCCGGGGTCGAAAGCATACAGAACTATGTATTCTTCAACAAACAAGGAATGCCGGAACAGAAAAGCGGGAATCTGCAAGTGATAAACGCCCGCATCAAACAAGATGTCATGTACCGCGCTTTCGGATGGGAAAACGAAGTGGCCTACCAGCTGAGCAGCGACAAAAGCGTACTGCCTTTGCCTCAAATCAGCCTGTATACCAATATGTATCTGAAATTCAAGGTAGCAAAGGTGCTGATGGTGCAATTGGGAGCCAATATGTATTATAACACTTCTTACTACGCCCCGTATTACGAACCGGCCACACAGCAGTTCCAGGTACAGGACGAAGTGAAAGTCGGCAATTTCCCGCTTGTCAATGCCTACGTCAACTTCCACCTGAAACAGGCTCGTTTCTTTGTGATGGGTTATAACCTGGGTTCCAAGTTCGTCAATCCGAACTATTTCTCGCTGGCGCACTATCCGCTGGATCCGTTCGTCCTGAAAATGGGCGTGGCTGTCACATTCAACAACTGATCTTATGAAATCGAGGAAACTGATAGGAGTCTACACCGGGCTGCTGATAATCGCCGTAGCAACCATGATCATGTTATGGCGCCTGAAAACCATGCCGAAGGCTGAAGTCTTCCCACGCGATTATCCGGAGATCAAAGAAGAAGGAATCCTGCGGCTGGTGACCGAATACAATCAATCGGGGTATTATGTGGCAGGTGACACGATAGAAGGTTTCCAATATGAACTGAGCCAGGCTATCGCCCAATTATCAGGTCTGGAAATACAGATATTTTTGGAGATGAGCCTGGCCGAAAGCTTCGATATGCTTGAAGAGAACAATTGCGATGCCGTTGCCCGCAATATCCCGATCACCAGCGAGATCAAAGAGAAATATCTGTTCACCGAACCGATCGTCCTCGACAAACAAGTCCTGATACAACGGACGGAAGCGGCCAATAACGGGCTCAAGCCCATCCGCAACCAACTCGATCTGGCCGGTAAGACCCTATATATCCCCAAAGATTCTCCCGCCCAGCTCAGGCTACAAAACTTAGGACATGAGATCGGCGATACGATCTACGTGATAGAAGACGAATTATACTCCGGGGAACAGCTTGCCATCATGGTTGCCAAAGGAGATATCGATTATGCCGTTTGCGACCAGCAGACGGCTGTCCTTTCCCAAAAGCAACTCCCGGAAATAGATATCAAAACAGACATAAGTTTCACGCAACTCCAATCCTGGGCAGTCCGCAAAGATTCCCCTATCCTGCTCGACAGCCTGAACAGCTGGCTGGAACAGATACGCAAGAACGGTACATTCGACAAGATATACAAGAAATATTATAAATAATGCATCACTTTATCCCTCATGCGACGGCAGCACGAAGGAGAAAGTCGAACCGACCCCTAATTCGGATTCCACGTGCATGGAACCACCCATTTTCGTAACCAGCCCTTGGCAGATGGCAAGCCCCAAACCGATACCTTCCACATAATCGTTCACCTTAACGAAGCGTGTGAAAAGGCTCTCCAGTTTATCTTTTGCAATGCCGGTTCCCGTATCCTTCACATAAAATTTCAGACATTTATCCGGCAGGCAGGTATATCCCAGCGTGATACTTCCCTGCTTGGTATTCTTAATCGCATTATTCGCCAGATTATTGATCAATTGCAACAGACGGATACTATCGGCTCCGAAACAGCACGTGCAGCTACCTTTTTCCAAGAACAACTGCACTCCTTCGGGCATACGAAGTTTGATAGAGGCGAATATCGTATCCATCAGCCCGTTTATATCGACCGGTTCATAACTGATCCTGATAGCGTCGGCTTCGATCTTGGACAGGTCGAGTATATCGTTTATCAGTTGCATCAGCAGCAGGTTATTGGTCTTGATGATCTCATAATATTCCCTACGCTCCTCATCCGAATCGGCAAAAGCCATCAATTCGGAAAAACCGGTGATCGCATTCAGCGGGGTGCGGATCTCATGGCTCATATCCGCCAGATACTTGGACTTCATCTTATCGGCAAGCTCCGCCTTGTGCTTGGCTTCTTCCAGGTTCAGCTCCTGCCCTTTGCGTTCCTGTATGTTGATCGTACATCCCAGGATCACAAGCACCCTTCCCCGTTCATCCCGTTCGTAGACGGTTGCCGACGATTCACGCCAGTGGTAATGATCCATTCCCGGGTATTTCACACGCAACTCGATTTTCATTTCCGATATCTCTCCCGAACATAATTTCCGAAAAGCCTCATCGTGTCTCTCCCTGTCGTCAGGATGAACCCGCGCGGCAAAACGAGGCCATGAAATATCGACCAGCTCGTCTTCTTTACCCGGCAACCAGTTATTTACCTGGACAACCGAATCATCATAATTCCGTTTGCTGTCAGGATTCACGAATATGGAACAGAGGCGGATATCATTGGAATGCAGGGCCATCTTAGTAAGTACCTGCGAACGTCTCAAGGTATTCTCCATCTTGTTGCGGACCGTGACGTCACGCCACAAAGCCAGCAAAAGGGGTTTGCCATTGCTCAAGGCAATCGGGAATTTCGTGACTTCGATATCCTTCGGGATGCCATACGCATCAGAAATCTTCCCGCTAAATTCAATAGTCCTACCCGTCTCCATGACATCACGATCCAGCCCTAAACGCTCTTCTGCGGGCATGATCGCATCAAAACTCAGTTCGAAATCATTGTGACCCTCAACTTCTTCCGTACCGATACCGGTTATTTCTTCCATGAAACGGTTCCAATACAGATACCTGAAACCATCTTCTGCATCTTTTACAAAAACGCCTAACGGTAGTTTATCCAAAATCGTATTGATCAATCCATGTAATGAATCTTGCTTTTGTGAGATTGGCCGGATGTCCTTCCCACCATAAATGCCGCCCATATAAACAAAATGCTTTAAAACGCTAATTTGGGTATAAAGATATTTATTTTTATCACAATCTTCCCCGGAAAATATCACAAAAATCAATCTTCCCTTGAAAAAATAACTCTTTTGAAAGAAGAGCTGCGTTCTATATAACAAATATTGCCAAATATTATCTACCTTTACCGGGAATTTAATGATGAAAGATGAGATTTGACGAATTGGACTTAGAAGAGGCCGTATTGGACGGCCTTGACGCAATGAATTTTCTGGAGACAACTCCAGTACAGGAACTGACGATTCCGGTCATTTTAGAAGGGAAAGACATTATTGCCTGTGCACAGACAGGGACAGGAAAGACTGCGGCTTATGTGTTGCCGGTGATCAATGAACTCAGCAAAGGATTACATCCGGCCAATGCCATCAATGCCATCATCATGGCTCCCACACGCGAATTGGCCCAACAGATCGACCAGCAGATCGAAGGTTTCACCTATTTTGTCCCGGTTTCCGCCGTTGCCGTCTACGGAGGCACGGACGGTATTGCCTGGGAACAGCAAAAGCGAGGGATGGAAATGGGGGCCGATATCGTGATCGCTACCCCCGGACGTCTGTTGTCGCATATCAAACTGGGCACTGTCGATCTGTCGCAAGTATCCTTCTTCGTCCTGGATGAAGCGGACCGGATGCTCGATATGGGATTTTATGACGATATCATGCAGGTCGACAAACTACTGCCGGCAACCTGCCAGACCATCATGTTCTCTGCCACAATGCCTCCCAAGATCCGGACACTGGCCCAAACGATCCTGAAAAACCCGGAAGAAGTCAAGATAGCCATCTCCCGTCCACCCGAAACAATCATGCAAACGGCCTATGTCTGCTATGACATGCAGAAACTGCGCATATTGGAAGACTTGTTCTCAAAGAGCCGTCCGCAGCGTGTCATCATTTTTTCGTCCTCGAAAATGAAAGTAAAAGAGCTGGCATCCACTCTCAAACGGATGAAGTTCAACGTCGCAGCCATGCATTCTGACCTTGAGCAGTCACAGCGTGAAGAGGTGATGAAAGAGTTCAAGAACGGACGTATAGACATCCTCGTCGCCACTGACGTCGTCTCGCGCGGTATCGATATCAACGACATCAAGCTGGTTATCAATTTCGACATTCCCCACGACCCGGAAGACTACGTGCACCGCATCGGCCGTACCGCCCGCGGAACAAACGGCGAAGGGCTGGCCATCACTTTCATTTCAACCGAAGAACAATTCCAATTCAAACGCATCGAAGAATTCCTGGATAAGGAAATCTATAAAATACCGGTCGATCCCAAATTCGGCGAAACACCTTTATACGAGCCCGAAAAATACTCCAACATGCGTCGTGGCAGAGGACGCCCCCGCAAAGACGGCGGAAAAGGGAAAAGCGACAACCGCTCCGGCAGCGGCAACAACCAACGCCGCAGAGGAAGACCGAGGAAGGAAGCATAGGCTAACGTTTATAAATATGTCGGCCGGCATTTATACAAATGCCGGCCGACGATTATAAGTGCATAGCGTTGCAAAATATAGAAAACAGAGATTCGAATCCAATATAAAAAACGCAGACCAGGCCGAGCCCGATCTGCGTTTTTATCAATATCGAGAATCCCCTAACTTATCCGTTCATCGAAGCCAGGAACTCCATATTATCGAATGTCTGTTCCATGCGCTTCTTGACAAATTCCATAGCCTCCATAGAGTTCATATCGGCCAGGTACTTACGCAGGATCCACATACGGTTCACGGTGTTTTCATCCTGCAACAGGTCGTCGCGGCGCGTGCTGGACGCTGTGATATCGACAGCCGGATAAACACGTTTGTTTGCCAGCTTGCGATCCAACTGCAATTCCATATTACCCGTACCTTTGAATTCTTCAAAGATCACATCGTCCATCTTCGAACCGGTTTCAGTCAATGCCGTTGCTAGGATCGTCAGGCTGCCGCCGTTTTCGATGTTACGGGCAGCCCCAAAGAAACGTTTCGGTTTCTGCAATGCGTTCGCATCCACACCACCGGAGAGCACTTTACCGGAAGCCGGCTGAACCGTATTATAAGCACGAGCCAGACGTGTGATAGAGTCTAACAGGATCACGACATCATGTCCACATTCCACCATACGTTTAGCCTTATTCAAGACGATTTCGGCAATTTTCACATGGCGTTCAGCCGGTTCGTCGAAAGTAGAAGCAATCACTTCGGCATCTACGCTACGGGCCATATCGGTCACCTCCTCAGGACGTTCGTCGATCAGCAGGATAATCATATACACTTCAGGATGGTTGGCTGCGATCGCATTGGCGATATCCTTCAACAGCATCGTCTTACCGGTCTTCGGCTGTGCCACGATCAGACCACGCTGTCCCTTGCCGATCGGCGAGAACAGATCTACTACACGTACGGCGATATTATCATATACTTTCGAAGACTTGCGGGCCGTCAACATGAATTTTTCGTCCGGGAAAAGCGGAGTCAGATGATCGAAAGGAACACGGTCACGGACTTCTTCAGGCGTACGACCGTTGATCTTATCCACTTTGACAAGCGGGAAATATTTTTCACCTTCCTTCGGAGGACGGATAGCCCCCTCCACCACGTCGCCGGTCTTCAGGCCGAACAGCTTGATCTGCGACTGCGATACGTAAATATCATCCGGGGAAGTCAGGTAGTTATAATCGGAAGAACGCAAGAAACCATATCCGTCAGGCATCATTTCCAGCACACCGACACCTGTCAGTATACCGTCAAACTCATACTGTTTTTCCTGCACAGCATTGTTATTATTGTTGTTGCGCTGATTGTTATGATTATTCTGGTTGTTCTGTCTGTTGTTATTCTGGCGAGGATTGTTCTGCTGCTGGGCGGCTGCAGGTTGTTCTTCACGTGCTTTCGGTTCCGGTTTTGCAGGCGTGGAAGAGAATGGGAAAAGTTGATCGAGAACTGATTTGGTGTTCGAATGGCGGAATACCACACGTTTAGGTTCGTCTGACGGAGTCGAAGCGGCAGGAGTTTCCACGACAGCCGGTTCTTCCGTCACTTCGGGAGCAATTTCGGCCGGAAGCTCTCCGTTATCCGATTCCACGACAACAGGAGGAAGCAACGGTTTCTCTACAGGCTTGTCAGTCTTCTTAACCACTTTCTTTGCTGCCGGTTTTACCGTTTCGGCAGGGACGTCGGCCGTAGCATCAGCTACCTGGACAAGAGTTTCGGATACAGGGGCATTGGCTGAAACCGGACTTTTGGAAACGACTGCTTCTTCGTTTTTCTGGACAGGAACAACAGCCGCGGCCACTTTTTCTTTCTTGTCAATACGAGTCCGTCTTTTACGTTCGGGCTGTTCCGGAGCTTCCGGAGCGACCTCTTCTACCGAAGCTTCAACGGGTGTGGCGGGAGCAGCGACTTTCGTTTTGGCATCAGCTTTTGCGCCTTTCGGAGCCGCAGCTTTTGTTTTCTTAGCCTTAGTCTGCCTTTCTGCTTTCTTTGCTTCCTTTTCTTTCTCCTTTTCAGCCTGGATGCCGGCGTATGAAATGGCCTGTTCGTCAAGAATTCTGTATACAAGTTCCTCTTTCTTAAGGGAACTTACTTTTTTAATACCTAACTCTTCCGCTATACTTTGCAACTCAGGAAGGAGTTTTTCATTTAGTTCTAGAATGTTATATTTTTGCATAATGCGAAGTGAATAATAAAAACGACGTACTTACACGACCGGACACGGCACGCGTACAACGCAATCATTGTATCTTTTATAATTTGATAATTAATAATTTCATGTGAAAACCGGATTGTTGAGCTAATTTGAATCATTAGTAACACATCTGCGGAGTAAATCTTTGCAAATGTAATAATATTTTCAGTTACTCTCGCTTTTTGTCGGAAAAAAATTCACAACTAACACACTTTTAGTTGTTTTGTCCAGGCAAAAACGATTATCGGAACGTTCTCCTACAATCCAGATAACAGCGCCTCCGCTGCATAAAAGCCACGTCCGTTCCTTATCTAAACGGCTGAATTTATGATCCGAGAAATAATCGCTTAATTTCTTCCGCCCTTTCATGCCAAAAGGAATAAACCAATCTCCTTCTTTCCATGTACGCAGGGTAAGCGGAAAAGTCAGTTTGTCGTAATCGAAATAAGCGATATTTTTATCTTTCCGGATATGGAAATCTTCCTTAATAACAATCTTCTCGAAAGAAAGTTCGACAGGACCGGACCAAACTTTCTCGCCACCGGTCAGTGTATATTCACGGACCTCTTCTTTTACAAGGGGAGATAACAATAAATAGTCCCGATCTTTTATCAACCGGTGCGTAGAAGAGAAAAAGGTTTTGCCCGATTCTTTCGTCAGGGACAAATAAACATCCTCCGCCACCGGACGAGTAAAGCCATAGGTTTTGAGTAACTCGTATAAAATAGCATCGGGCGACGGGTAACGCATCAAGGCGGCAATCGAAAGGCGGTCCCCTTGCTCGACCACGGCATTCCTCGCCTCTTCCACCACATGCAGATAAACGGCTTCGGCTGCCGACAGATGTTCGGACGTACGGGCGATCGCATCCTTCACGGAAGGATTGATTTCCTCCAGAAGCGGAAGGACACGCAGGCGGATAAAATTGCGCGTATAAGCATCGGAAAGGTTGGTACTGTCGGTCACATACGTCAAACCGCGTCCGGCAAGCCACTCCAAGATATCCTCACGGCTCACGGCAAGCAAAGGGCGCACCACGAAACCGTTCCTCGGACGAATCCCGCTCATTCCCCTGATGCCGGTCCCACGTACCAGATTCATCAAAAGCGTTTCCACACTGTCGTCACGATGATGAGCCACAGCGACAGCCTGCGCCCCGGTTGCAGCCCGTTGCTCTTCGAACCAGCCATAGCGCAACTCGCGGGCAGCCATTTCAATGGAGAGATGCCGGTCGGCTGCATATTTCCGGGTATCGAAGTCCGTCATCAGAAAAGGGACATCCAGTTTTCGGGCATACTCCCTTACAAACTGTTCATCACGCAGGGATTCGTCTCCCCGCAAATGAAAATTACAATGCGCCGCAATACAGGAATAGCCCGACTCCACCAAAATGGTGAGTAGGGCTATTGAATCTGCTCCGCCACTTACACCGACCAGAACCGGACGGTTTTCCGTAAGCAACCGATATTTCTCTATATATGCACGGACAACGTCGCGCATCCGATTATTCTTCTATGCCTGCCAATTCAGGGTCGATCATGATACGACCACAGTATTCGCAAACGATCACTTTCTTACGCAACTTGATATCCAACTGTTTCTGGGGCGGAATCTTGTTGAAACAACCACCGCAGGCACCACGCTGTACATATACGACAGCCAAGCCGTTACGTGCCCCCTTGCGGATACGTTTGAAAGCAGTCAAGAGGCGCGGTTCGATATTCGCTTCCAGTTTCTTTGCTTTTTCGCGCAGTTTCTCTTCGTCCTGCTTGGTTTCGGAAATGATCTGTTCCAGTTCACCCTGCTTTTGAACCAAATCAGCCTTACGGCCTTCCAGTCTTTCGGACAGTTCGGCGATCTCTTCCTTCTTACGGTTGATCGCTTCACCGAATTCACGAATCTTCTTTTCAGAGAACTCGATTTCAAGTCCCTGAAATTCTATTTCTTTTGACAAGTTGTCGAACTCACGGTTGTTACGCACGTTATCCAACTGCGCTTTATATTTTTCAATCAGACCGGTTGACTCCGTAATCTTATGTTTCTGTTCTACAACAGCATTCTCAAAATCTTTAATTTCTGACTGATAGTTCTGAAGACGTGTTTCCAGACCAGCGATCTCATCTTCCAAGTCCTGTACTTCCAAGGGAAGTTCGCCGCGAAGTGTCTTGATCTTATCAATTTCAGTCATCATCGTCTGAAGCTGATACAGCGTAGAAAGCTTTTCTTCAACTGTAATCTCTTTTTCAGCTGATTGTTTATCTGTAGCCATTCTATAAATATTTTACCGGGTTTGAATTAACATTCGAAAAATGTACCGCAAAGGTAGGGAATTTTTTCGATATTATGTTATAAAAGATATCTTTTGTACAGACTTCACTTTCATAATGACCAATAACCGCCAGCAGAATCCGGTCTTCCACATCGTAAAAGTCATTATATTTAGCCTCCCCCGTAATGAAAACGTCCGCACCGTAACTGATTGCGTCTTTGATCAGGAAAGCGCCGCTCCCCCCGCATAAAGCGACTTCGCGTATCGGCTTGCCGGTCAGGGCGGAATGCTTCACGCACCCCACCTGGAACAGTTCCTTGATCCGTTGCAGGAAGCCCAATTCACTCTCTTCTTCGGGCAACTCTCCCACTACCCCCGAACCGACCTGGTTCCAGGCATTATCCAAAGGATAGAAATCGAATACCGGTTCTTCATAAGGATGGACGGAAAGCAACGCACGCGTCACCGTCGACTTACGGAAAGCGGGCAATATCGTTTCGATACGGATTTCCGACTCCACATGCAACTCGCCTATTTCGCCACAGAACGGGTTCGTCCCTTCGCCGGCACGGAAAGTCCCGCTCCCCGGCAGGCTGAAGCTACAGGAATCATAGCCGCCTATCGCTCCGGCTCCCGCATTGAACAAGGTCGTCCTCACCAAATCGGCATAGGCCTCCGGCACGAAAGTGACCAGCTTCAGCAAAGCACCTTTCTGGGGGCTCAGGACACGGACATTTTCCAGCCCGATCAGTTCCGCCAGACGGAAGTTCACGCCTCCCGCCGCATTATCGAGATTGGTATGGGCGGCATAGATCACCAAGTCATACTTGCAGGCCTTCATCATGCACCGCTCGATATAGGTCGAACCGGTCAGGGATTTGAAGGCTTTAAAGGCCAAAGGATGATGAGAGACAATCAGATTACACCCCATCTCTATCGCCTCGTCCACCACCTCTTCGGTGACGTCGAGGCAAAGAAGCGCACCGGTAGCCGGCTGATTCACATCGCCTACCTGCACACCTGCATTGTCAAAGCTCTCCTGCAATGGCAACGGAGCGTATTGTTCGATTTCTTTCAGTATATCCTTAACCCTTAACATAATCAATAATTTATAAATAAATCAATTTGCCAATAGGCCAGTGAACCATTCACCAGCATACCGGCAAATCGACCTATCGGTATATTACTCCTTAATATCTACTTTCAGGCATAATTCTTCCAACTGCGAATCATCCAGTTGTCCGGGCGCATCCAGCATGACATCGCGGCCGGAGTTGTTTTTCGGGAACGCGATACAGTCACGGATAGAATCGAGGCCGGCAAACAAAGAGACCCAACGGTCCAGACCGTAAGCCAGACCACCGTGAGGAGGCGCACCATATTTGAAGGCATTCATCAGGAAGCCGAAACGCTCCTGTGCCTTTTCTTCGGTGAAGCCCAGCAACTGGAACATCTTATCCTGCAACTTGCTGTCGTGGATACGGATGGAACCGCCACCCACTTCGACACCATTGATCACCATGTCGTATGCATTCGCACGGACGGCTCCCGTATCGCTGTCCAGCAAAGGAATATCTTCGGGTTTGGGAGAAGTAAACGGATGGTGCATTGCATAGAAGCGCTGGTCTTCTTCGCTCCACTCGAACAGCGGGAAGTCGATCACCCACAGGCAGGCGAACTTGTTCTTGTCACGCAAGCCCAACTGACCGGCCACTTCCAGACGCAATTCGCAAAGTTGTTTGCGCGTCTTCATCGCATCGTCGCCGGAAAGGATCAGAATCAAGTCGCCCGGTTTTGCACCGAAAGCCTCTTTCATCTGCTGCAATACTTCTTGGGTATAGAATTTATCCACGCTCGACTTCACATTGCCGTCTGCCTCCACACGGGCATATACCATGCCCTTTGCACCGATCTGCGGACGTTTCACAAACTCGGTCAGCGCATCCAGCTGCTTGCGCGTATAAGAAGCCGCCCCTTCCGCACAGATACCGCCGACATAAGCAGCATTATCGAATACGGAGAAACCGTGTCCCTTCATGATGTCCATCAGTTCGACGAACTTCATATCGAAACGCAGGTCCGGCTTGTCGCTTCCGTAATATTTCATGGCATCGTGCCAACTGATACGCGGGAAAGCTTCTTTTATATCGATGCCCCGGATCACCTTGAACAGATGCTTGGCCATTCCTTCGAAAATGTTCAGCACGTCTTCCTGTTCCACAAAGCTCATTTCGCAGTCGATCTGTGTAAATTCGGGCTGGCGGTCCGCACGCAGGTCTTCGTCACGGAAACATTTCACGATCTGGAAATAACGGTCGAAACCGGAAACCATCAACAACTGCTTCAACGTCTGCGGAGACTGAGGCAAAGCGTAGAACTGTCCGGGATTCATACGGGAAGGCACGACAAAGTCACGTGCCCCTTCAGGCGTAGAGTTTACCAGCACCGGAGTTTCCACTTCCAGAAATCCCTGCTTGTCTAGATAGTTACGGACCTCGAAAGCCATACGATGACGCAGTTCCAGGTTCTTGCGGACGGCGTTGCGGCGCAAATCCAGATAACGGTATTTCATGCGCAGGTCGTCACCCCCGTCCGTATCGTCTTCAATCGTGAAAGGAGGAGTTACGGCTGCATTCAGGACATTCAGTTCCGAAACGATGATTTCGATCTCACCGGTAGGGATATTCGGGTTTTTGCTGGAACGTTCGCGAACGGTTCCCGTCACCTGGATAACATATTCGCGTCCCAGCTTATTTGCTTTCTCACAAAGAGCGGCATCCACTTCCTGATTAAACACCAATTGCGTAATACCGTAACGGTCGCGGATATCCACGAACGTCATGCCACCCATCTTACGGGTTTTCTGTACCCAGCCGGCCAGCGTAATCACCAAGCCTTCATCGGCAAGGCGCAGGTCGCCACATGTTCTTGTTCTATACATTATATAATATGGATTAAACTGTTTTTCTTTTTTACGTGTGCAAAGATAATAATTTATAGGTCTCAAGAATATTTGAAATGGCATTTAAACGTTGAAAAGTCGTTTCTAATTTTCTTGAAGCCATTTTTCAATGGTGAAACCCATCTCCATTTTTCTTGAAACGGTTTTTCACCATTAAAAAGGCACTTCAAGAAATATTGAAACGGGGATTCAATAGTGAAAAACGGCTTCAAGAAAATTTGAAACCGTTTTTCAACGTTTAAATGCCATTTCAAATAAAATTGAGAGGGGAAATCAATGCTTGTTTTCCAGCGTGAAGCGCAATGTCCCGGCATTCACCAGTTCGTCTTGCGAAATCGTATACCCTTTCAGCTTCTTTCCGCCGGCTGTCACCTCTTTGATATAAATATCTTCCGGAGTCTTGTGAGCAGACTCGATCACCAATTCGCCTTTCGGATAGAACTTCTCGTCCAGCCGGATCGTCACCTTGTTGAAGGTCGGAGAGGTCAGGACATAATCCAGGTCACCGGGACAGGCCGGATAGAATCCCATCATCGAGAAGATCGCCCAGGTAGACATCGTACCCGTATCGTCGTTACCCGGAAGCCCGTTCGGGGCATTGTGATAATATTTGCCCAACAGTTCGCGGACCAGCTTCTGCGTACGCCAAGCCTCTCCCTTGAAATAGCTGAAGAGGTACGGATAGGCGATATCCGGCTCGTTTGCCATATCATAGTACCCTTTGTCGAAGACCATCTGCAACTTATCGACAAACTTCTTCTGACCGCCCATCAGTTTGGCAAGGCCTTTGATGTCATGGGGGACATAGAACGTGTAGTTCCAGGCGTTTCCTTCATGGAAACCGGGGCTCGGCTCGAAGTTCTCCCCCTGTTTCGGATCGAAAGGGGAATAGAACGTGCCGTCGGGCAGGATGGGACGAAGCGTACCGAACTCCTTGCAATAGTAATGCTTATACCCCATAGCCCGCTCACGGAACAACTTGGCGTCTTCCTTCTTTCCCAACGCATCTGCCAACAACGAGAGATTCCAGTCGGCAATATAATATTCCAAGGCATGCGAAACCGAATTATCATACTGTTCGCGCAAGGGGACGTAGCCTTTGCTCATATAGTCGTTATTGTCCGGGCGGAGCAGGTTGAACTCTCCGGGAGTAGTAGCACCCTTGCGCATCCCTTCGTAGGCAGTCTCGATATCGTAATCGCGCAAACCGCGCATATAAGCATCCACGATATAAGGGATAGACGGATCGCCTTCCATCGTCAGTGTCTCGCGTCCGTACAGTTCCCACTTCGGGAGCCATCCGCTTTCCTTGTACATGTCGATCATGGTGCGGATGATGTCAAGCTGTTTTTCGGGATAGAGCAATGTCATCAATGTGCTGACATTGCGGTAGGTGTCCCAGAGCGAAAAGACCGTATAGCGGTTTCCGGTAGTATGGCCGACTTTCAGGCTTTCCATCATCGGATATTCGCCATTCACGTCCTGAATGATGTTCGGATGGATCAGCAGGTGGTACATGGCGGTATAGAAAATCGTCTTATCGTCGTTCGTCCCGCCTTCCACCATCACACGCGACAGATCGTCGTTCCACATCTTGCCGGCAGCCGCACGCACTTTGTCGAAATTGAAATCCGGCTGTTCGGTGTTCATATTCAAGCGGGCATTTTCGATGCTGACAAACGAGACACCCATCTTTACTTCGATCACTTCGTCTTCTTCGGTATCATACTTGAACCAGACGCCGATGTCGTCACCGCTCATCTCACGGTCGTACTTCGTGTACAATTTATATTTGCCGGAATAGGCATCCCATTCGGCTTCCACACCCTTCATCTCGCGCTGTTTCTTCCAGTAGCCGGCCTGCTTGGGGGCTTTGCTGAGCTTCATCACGAAATAGATCGGGAAAACAGCCTGCGGGTTATAGCAGAACGTACCGAGCAACTTGCTTCCCTCTATCTCCGTATCGCTCACCATACGAACGGTCGCACCGGTTTCATTCGTCAGCCCCTCACCCAAATTCAAGAGGATATTCCCCTGCCCTTTCGGGAAAGTAAAACGTGTCAGGCCGGTACGCATGGAGGCGGTAGCTTCCGTCTTGATGTTATATTTCGTCAGGATATTACTGTAATAGCCGGGATGGGCCACCTCGTTCTTATATTCACTACCGTATTCGTGGTAATCCACATTCAGCTCCCCAGAGGTAGGCATCAACAACAGGCTTCCCATCTCCGGACAACCGACACCGCTCAGATTGACGTGCGCATAACCGGTGAAGAAATTATTATCCGCCGAATAAGGCGTGGACCACCACTGGCTGTCCTTATCAAACTTATTACTTTTCGACCCCATCACATTGAAGGGGGTAACACTCATCATTCCCTGGGGGCAAATCGCACCGGGATTGGTCGTCCCGTAGTTGCTTGTCCCGATAAACGGATTCACATAATCTACCGGCTGTTGCGCGGAAACCAGCAAAGAACAGCAACCCAATAAAAAAGAAAACAACACCATCTTCATAACACCAACTCTTATTTTTTAATTCTTAATTCTTAATTTTTAATTCACCAAACAACGATCTCATCCGCAAAAATAAAACCGGGATTCGCCCTCGGCGCTTTCAAACGGATATAACGGGTTTTCCAGTTACCGTCGAACGTATATTCTTGGAACAGGAGGTCCGGATCATCAGCCGGAACCGTTGTCGGAACAATCCCGCGGGAAATAAAGTTTTCACCATCTTCCGAAGTCAACAACTCCACTTGTCCGGGCTGGAACACCCCCGGACCGATCAATTGCATGAAACGAATGGACACTTTATGGATATCCGTATCCTCTTCCATATCGATCACACAGTCCAGGTCATCCAAATAACCTTGCCAACGTCCGTCCAGATAAGTCAGACCGCCCCGATAGCCGTCCAACAGGGCGTTCGTTCCTCCGGCCATATAGCCTTCGTAGAGCTTACTATTATAATGTATAGGCTTATTGATGGCCCGATGATAATCCACTTTCTTTTCCGTCGGTGTCCCCTGAAGCACACCGTCCCGGAAAATAGCGGCTTTGATATGGGCGGAATCTTGCACGGTTATCGGCCCGGCATAAAGGGCGGAAGATGCCACCGGAACGGAACCGTCCGTCGTGTAGCGGATTTCCGCCGGGTATTTCTCGGCATCCAGTATGACTTCTATCTCTCTGCCTGCCGTATCGACCTGCATGGTCACTTCCAATTCGTCCGAAAGGGTAAAAGTACGGATCCCCATTCCCTGCAATTTGGAAATATGCGCATTCATGCGAGGTTTGAAATCCTCCCATGTCCGTAATTCCTGCGGCGTCCATCCGATCTCGGCCACAGCAAGGGCACGCGGGAACATCATATATTCCAGATGTTCGGGTGTCTGGATATATTCGGTCCAGGTATTGGCCTGCACCCCCAAAATATGCCGGCATTCCTCTGCCGTCAACGAATCCGCCGGGACGGGATCATAGCTATACACTTTCTTTATCGGCGTATAGCCGCCGATGGCATACGGCTGTGTCTTCGGATCGGCCTGATAGAAATCCAAATACATATAATTGCCCGGTGTCATCACCACATCATGCCCCATCCGTGCCGATTTGATTCCACCGTCTTCTCCCCGCCATGACATGACGGTTGCTTCGGGAGCCAGACCGCCTTCCAAGATCTCATCCCAACCGATCAGCTTGCGATCTTTCGAATTCAGAAACTCCTCAGCCCTGTGAATCATGTAACTCTGAAGCTCGTCCACGTTCTTCATTCCTTTTTCCTTCATCAAAGCCTGGCATTTCGGACATTTCTTCCAGGCGGACTTCCCGGCTTCATCGCCACCGACATGGATATATTCGGACGGGAAAAGATCGATCACCTCCGCCAATACGTCTTCCATGAATGTAAACGACTGCTCGTTACCGATACAAAAATCGCCGTTCTGGTAAGGCTTTCCCGAACAGCTCAGTTCAGGATAGGCCATCAGGACCTCTTCCGAATGCCCCGGAAATTCGATCTCCGGTATTATGTTTATATGTTTGGAAGCCGCATGTTTCACGATCTCCCGGATGTCCTCCTTCGTATAGTAACCGCCGTAAGCACCCGGCGTCCCTTCCGGCAGATACTTACGGTCGCGGCCGTCCCACCACTTCCGCCAATCAGATTCGGTGCGGAAGGCCGTTTCAGAAGTAAGTTTCGGATATTTGTCTATCTCGATACGCCATCCTCCGGCATCCGTCAGATGCATATGCAAGGTGTTCAGCTTGTAAAAAGACATCACATCCAGCAATTTCATCACTTCCTCTTTGGAGAAGAAATGACGGGATACATCCAGATGCAATCCCCGATACCCAAAACGAGGATTATCCCGGATCGAAACACATGGGACCTCTCCTCCGGCATAGAGTTGGCGTAACGTCTGCATCCCATAGAACAGACCGTCCGGCGAACCGGCACGCAGGTCGATTCCTCCCGGCGTCACATCCAACTGATAACCTTCCGGGTTACCGGACCAGGCTTCATCGATCACTGTTTTGATATTCCGGGAAGATTGCCCGCCAAATAACGCGAGACTATCGACCGTGAAAGTTCCTCCGGTCATTGTCATCTGTTCCGGTTTGGGAATAAGATTGACCTGCCGGACTTCCTCCGGAGAGCAGGCAATCAATAGCAACGAGCAAGCGGCAGCCAGCCCGGTTACATAATTGCGAGACTGTTTTGGCAGTAACATAAATATTTAGTTTAGTGTGTTTAATTCTTGGAGGGTAAATATACGAAGAAAAAACGGACAAGCTCCTATTTCAAACAAAAAGCGATGCTTTAGCTCCCCTAACCCATAGCGTTACACCGTCTAAAACTATGCTTGACGGGGCACAAAAAAAGAGGATATGCCTGTTCTGACATATCCTCCTATGTAAAGAAAGCCGCACCGTAGATATGAACAAACTCCGTATGACAGGATTTGAGTGCTTTGCCATCTTTGTAATCCGCCGTGCTAAGCATGCCCCGAAGGGTGCGGCCCGCCATTGACGACAAGAGCTGTGTCTCGGAATTAAAATAAACTGATGAGTTTCCCAATCGAACATGTGCGGCTAACTCATTTTTCTTATCACAAAGATATGCAATAGGAATGAAACCACCAAACTTTTGACATAAAAAAAGAGCTCCTGAATGGAGCTCTTTTTCCAATTGCTCTATAATGTCAATTACTTCACTTTAGCAACGATTGCTTTGAAAGCTTCCGGATGGTTCATAGCCAAGTCGGCAAGAACTTTACGGTTGATTTCGATACCTGCTGCATGCAAAGCTCCCATCAGACGAGAGTAAGACATTCCTTCCAGACGTGCGGCAGCATTGATACGCTGAATCCACAATGCACGGAAGTTACGTTTCTTGTTACGACGGTCACGGAATGCATAAGTCAAACCTTTTTCCCAGGTATTTTTAGCAACGGTCCACACGTTCTTACGTGCACCATAGTAACCACGGGTAAGTTTTAAAATCCGTTTTCTTTTTGCTCTTGAAGCAACATGATTTACTGATCTAGGCATAATACTAATCTGTTTTGAATGTTAGCGTCATCACTATCGGATGATCTTATTTGCTAAATACATTCGGTTAATAAAAATCTTGTAAAACTCGCTTAATTAAAAAAGATTACTTCAAACCAAGCAACTGCTTAACGTTGCTTACGTCCACACTGGCAACCAAACCTGTGTGAGTAAGATTTCTCTTCTGCTTTGTAGTCTTCTTTGTCAGAATGTGACTTTTAAAAGCGTGTTTTCTTTTGATTTTACCTGTTCCGGTAAGAGCGAATCTTTTTTTGGCACCGGAATTAGTCTTCATCTTAGGCATTTTCCAATATATTTTAATTATTAAACTTTACACCCTTTAGCGGGTGGTTTCTTTCCTTATCATTCAGACTCTTCAGTCTTGGGCTTGGGAGTCACGACCACCTTCTTCACTACCGGTTTTGAAACGGCAGGTTTGGAAGTGGCGGCAGCTCCGGCTTTCTTCGGTGTCAGCATGATGATCATACGTTTACCTTCCAGTACCGGCAATTGTTCTACCTTTCCGTATTCCTCCAAGTCATTGGCAAAACGAAGCAACAATACCTCTCCTTGCTCTTTGAAAAGAATGGAACGTCCTTTAAAGAACACATATGCTTTTACTTTTGCTCCTTCTTCCAAAAATCCCTTGGCATGTTTCAACTTGAAGTTGTAATCATGATCATCTGTCTGAGGCCCGAAACGGATCTCCTTCACGATCACTTTCACAGATTTCGCCTTCTGTTCCTTCTGGCGCTTCTTCTGTTGATAAAGGAATTTCTGATAATCAGTAATTCTACAAACGGGGGGCGCAGCATTCGGTGAAATTTCAACCAGATCGAGCCCTTGATCTTCAGCCATCTTTAATGCCTGAGAAGTAGGATAAACTCCCTGTTCTACGTTATCACCTACTAAACGAACTTCACGAACACGAATACGTTCGTTGATTCTATACTGTTCTTTCAGACTGTCATTCTTCATTCAAAAAGATTTATTCTCCTCGTTATTAGTTAATTAATTATTATCTTTCTTCCAGTGATTCATCTGATCCTCTACCTCACCTTTCAAAAGCGCTGCAAAGGTAGTAATTTTCATCGAACCTTTATCACCTTCGCCCTGTTTTCTTACAGAAACTTCATTATTTTCTGCTTCTTTCTCTCCAACAATGAGCATATAAGGGATACGTTTCAATTCTGTATCACGGATCTTACGACCGATTTTCTCATTACGGTCATCAACCAGAACGCTCAGATCTTCGGCTTCGAGCTGACGTTTTACCTCATAAGCATAATCGTTGAACTTCTCGCTGATCGGCAAGATCGCCACCTGGTCCGGAGTCAGCCACAGCGGGAACTTACCACCCGTATGTTCGATCAGCACGGCAACGAAACGTTCCATAGAGCCGAACGGTGCACGGTGGATCATAACAGGACGGTGTTTCTTATTGTCCTCACCCGTATATTCCAGTTCGAAACGTTCCGGAAGGTTATAGTCAACCTGGATCGTACCTAACTGCCAACGGCGGCCGATGGCATCTTTCACCATAAAGTCCAGTTTAGGACCGTAGAAAGCAGCTTCGCCATATTCAATCTTGGCTTTCAGGCCTTTTTCCTGACAAGCTTCGATAATTGCGCTTTCGGCTTTCTCCCAGTTTTCTTCCGAACCGATATATTTATCCCGGTTTACCTTGTCGCGCAGAGAAATCTGTGCTTCAAAGTTTTCAAAATCCAAAGCCTTAAAGATGATAAAGATAATATCCATCACCTTCAAAAACTCGTCTTTCAGCTGATCGGGACGACAGAACAGGTGGGCATCATCCTGCGTAAAGCCACGTACTCTTGTCAAACCGTGCAGCTCGCCGCTTTGTTCATAACGGTACACAGTCCCGAACTCCGCGAAACGCAGAGGCAGGTCCTTGTATGAACGCGGGAACGATTTGAATATTTCACAGTGATGAGGGCAGTTCATCGGCTTCAACAAGAACTCTTCACCCTCCTGCGGAGTATGGATCGGCTGGAACGAATCCTTACCGTATTTAGCGTAGTGGCCGGAAGTCACATACAACTGCTTGCCACCGATATGCGGAGTCATCACTTGCTGGTAACCATATTTCTTCTGGATACGTTTCAGGAAGTCTTCCAGTTTCAGGCGCAACTGCGTGCCACGCGGCAACCACAACGGAAGCCCTGCTCCCACTGCCGTAGAGAACGTAAACAGCTCCAGTTCTTTACCGATCTTACGATGGTCACGTTTCTTGGCTTCTTCCATCAATGCCAGATATTCGTCCAGCATCTTTTTCTTCGGGAAAGTGATACCATACAGACGAACCAACTGTTTACGCTTTTCGTCACCACGCCAGTAAGCACCGGCAACACTCATTATTTTAACAGCCTTCAGATAAGAAGTGTTCGGCAAGTGCGGACCACGGCACAGGTCGGTAAACGCCCCCTGCGTATAGGTTGTGATCTTACCGTCTTCCAATTCGCTGATAAGTTCTGTTTTATATTCTTCGCCTCTGTCACCGAACATTTTCAGGGCATCTGCCTTCGAAATGTCCTGACGTTTGATTTCCTCTTTCTTCGCTACCAGTTCGAGCATTTTTGCTTCGATAGCAGGGAAATCACCTTCTTTGATTGTTGCTTCACCCGGATCCACATCGTAGTAGAACCCGTTTTCAATAGCCGGTCCGATACCGAACTTGATGCCGGGATATAACTCCTGCAAAGCTTCAGCCATCAGGTGAGCGCTGGAGTGCCAGAATGCATGCTTACCTTCCTCGTCTTCCCACTTGAAAAGTTTGATGGCGGCATCCTGGTTGATCGGACGGGTCAAGTCCCAAATCTCACCATTCACGCTCGCTGCCAGAACTTCCTGTGCCAGACGGGAACTGATGCTTTCCGCAATCTGCATGGCAGTCGTTCCTTCGGCATATTCTTTTACGGAATTATCCGGAAATGTAATCTTTATCATAATCTGTTCACTATAAATTCCTAAAAATTAATCAGGATGCAAATTTAGCATTCTTTTTTTGTTAAACAGAACTTTTAGGAAAAAAGTTTCTGCTCCGCAACCTTTTATACAAAAAGAGGACCACGACAAACAACAGTATTCCTCCATAGATAAAGTATACTGGCGAACGAGCTTTCCGGCTGGATTCCATCCGGATTTCGGCAACTTTTACCTGCTGTCCGGCATATTCATCTTGTTTTCGCACCATCACTTTCCCGGTGTCGGCCAGTGCCCTCCGGTAATCCATCTGCAAAGAGGTGACAGTTTTCGGGTATTGCCTACCGGTACTGTCCGGAACGAAATAAACAACCCGGTGCAAATTCCACACTGCCGTATCGGTCAAATGAATATCCCTTTTCCTCAAATTCGTCTCACATGAAGAAAATCGGACAGAATCCATAGAAGTTGCCACCTCCCGCCTCTGGCTTTTCCGGTTTCCCCCACACCCCGATAACAAGAATACCAGAACCAAAAGACGCAAAAGTACCTGCATCCGATTCGTACCGGTTTTCTTTAGTGATACATGTAGAAAATTCCGCTTCCGGTAATGAATCGCCTGGTCAAATTCAAACCCCGATTGCCGTAAGACAGCTAATAGCTCCGCCGTATCCGGCACATAGCAATCGGCAGCCTCTATTTACATAGCCTATTTCGAATGTTTATGCCAATGAAGACTCACATATTCGTTTATAACTTCTCAAATATCCTCTTCCAACGAATCGATTTCCAACCGCATTTATCCGAATCAAAGGAATACAGCACTCTATCGAACTTTCCGACGATTGCATCTTCCGAAATATAACCGAAGTAACGGCTATCGTGCGAATTATCCCGATTATCACCTTCCATAAAGTAGAACGTATGCTTTGTAATATAAAGCGAATCGCATTTGCCATTGATGAAGATACGATTCCGATATTTCGCAATAGAACTTCCTTCCCGAATAATTAAAGAGCGATAAGAATTTAGTGTTTCTTTATTAATGGCTAAAGTATCGCCTTGTGGTATAATATGGGTGATACGTTTTACCAGCCATACGCGCTCATCCATAGGGCTGTTGAACACCACAATATCTCCCAACTGTGGCTGGGTAAAACCCGGCAAGCGGAAATACTTCCAATGGTTCTGTTCATCTGCTATACGGAGCGGTCGAATCCATGTGAATACATTGAGCAACGGAATATCTGCCCAACGTTTCGGGAGTCGTCCTCCGTATGCCAACTTATTTATCCATAAACGATCTCCGCAAAGCAAAGTGGGTTCCATACTACCGGATGGAACCACACACGGCTTGCCAACCGCGATACGGATAAATACACAGACGAAAACCAGTAGAATAGTTCCTTTTAGAATTCGCATTTTATTTTTTCTATCTGATATTTATTTATATCTTTATGTATGTTAAAATAACAAGATTTATTGCACATACCCTCTTTAGCTATGAAATCGGATATATATAAAGCATAGCCCGGAGCCAGCTCTTTCATGCTTGCCGTATCCTTTGTATGGCAAATAATAAGAGTATTGGTGCAATTATATGGCTGATTGCTGTTCAAGGCTTCTATCAAATGAAAATAAGTACTTATAGTAGTATCTTCAGGAATTAAAACGGCATATTCATAACTTGATTTCCAGATAGAATCCAATTCAGCAGATTGAATATATGCTTGATCCGGTTGTTTTATGGCAATTGTGTATTTTCGTGAAAAATTCCAGTTGAAATCACATCTGGTAAATATCAATCCTAACGCACAAAGGGATAGGAGTAGTAAGTTTGTTCTTTTCATGTTATTTGTATTTATTGTTAATTGAGACTCCATTCACCGAACATATTCGAGCAATACTTTTGATATAGGAATCCGTTATATCAGGTTTCGACTTTTCCGGTAAGAAAAAGTCAGATGCCTTTTTATTCGGATGTAAAACAAAATAATAAGGAACTTCTAATTGTTCCACATACCATTCATACATGCAATCATAGGATATATTAAAAAATGTAACGTCTTTGCATCCTTTTGTGCATAGAATTTTTCTTGCTATGGAAGGATTATTATACGTTGTCAAGATAATACAGTTTACACCATTTTCTATTAAATCCCTAACTCGATCCAACTCATTGAATATACATGATTGGCAACTCGTCTCCTTGATTCGAAGCATTAAAGTAGGAGTCTTTAAATTCCTTATAAACAAGGATAGACTATCATTCTGTAATTTTTTATTGTCTGGAAATTCTTGCCATTGTGTATTGGCATTAACTTCCATATTTCTTAACATCACATACATCTCTATATTATCCATGTCGTTGCTTATATTGTATCGATTATTGTAGAATAAAACACCAGCTATAATGACAATTATGATGGATATGATAATATTAGCTATACTTACTTTCTTCATAACGTCTTTACTTTAAAGAATACCAACACCATATTATCATCTTCTTTCAAGCTCTCTATCATTATCCGGTTTTCCTCTTTCATCGGATAATGCGTTGTAGTTTCTATATGCTTCTTTAAACCTTTCAATGTTTCCGGTTCCACTAAAGCCACAAAATAGTCTTTATAGCTGAATATATTATTCATAAATTCTAAGGCAAAATCCATATCGTAATAAATGTAATGCCAGCTGATCATTTTTTTACTTCGTTTGTCGTAAAAAGATACAAAATCTTTCCCATCTTCACTTGAAGTTTTAAGAAATAGGTGCGTGCTGTTTTCAGCAAAACCGGATAAATAAGTATGAGAAGAACAATACCGATAAAAGTCCTCATAGTTTTCGAAAGCCTCCAAGTCTTTTTCTTTAAACGGACTGAAATCGCTATAATCGAATTTATATCTCATCTCAAAAATAGAATCTTTCAGTGTATATACTTTATCCCTATACAACGAGAAATACAACAATTCATCATTTGCCCAAATTAACGGATCATAAACAATCGTAGTATAAACTTTTTCGGGGAAGGTGTAAGCTGCTTTCAATAGTCTGCCTAATGTGTCCGTATAGAGAACTTTATAATCAGCGTATTTCCCTAAGTGATAATTTCGGTCGCCTGCATCAGTAAAGGAGACATATTCTCCATTTGGAAATATCTGAAAACAACTTTTCATTCTAAAGTTAACATCATACGAAGTAATAAAATCTCCCTTATCCGTAAATACCATCCATTTACGTTTTTGATTGTCATAGATGACAAATTGCTTATTAGTCCTATTAACGGCAAATGCTTTAGGAGCATAAAATTCGTAGGAAGCACCGCCCTTATCTCCTACATAATTCAAGAACTTGCCATATTTGTCGAATATAAACAATTTTTCCGCACCCAACCTATCAAACAAATAAATCTTATCCTCATAAAACTCCAAGTTATTGCAATATGCAAATAATGATTCATCAGTCGTTTCCAATGGAATGTAATAGAAGTCCTCTATTAGTTCGGAAGATAAGACTTTACTTTTTACATTATCCGATACTTTTATTACTTCCGCGTGTTCCTCATCGGTTGGAATAACCGTTACACTATCTGTATTTACTTCAGGAAAAGGTCGTCCTTTTCTTATTGCTTCTTGGCAGCTACAATATAAAGTAATTAGTCCTAAGAAAATAATCTTTGCTTTCATAATATGAATTTTTATAAAGTAGAGTTACGACTAATAAGAGCCTGTTTAAATTTCTCTGAAATAAATTTTGCATAGCCCTCATCGGCCTGCTTTATTGCATTATAGGATTATTTTGAAAAACAACTGTCATACTATCACTAATTTCCTTTTATC